>Ga0209403_10000094_pt1 | contig 130279 bp, 116 predicted proteins | sample ArcticOcean_MG_C_8_FD_187440 | JGI IMG/M metagenome (GOLD analysis project Ga0209403, IMG submission 187440) | Marine microbial communities from western Arctic Ocean - ArcticOcean_MG_CB11_86 (SPAdes) (version 2) | ecosystem: Environmental > Aquatic > Marine > Oceanic | place: Arctic Ocean... | reverse complement strand
TGTCGGAATTTTGCCCTGCAACCGAGGTTTGCAAATCTACAACGTAACAAATGCGGCGGTGTGACTTGCGCCACGGGTTGCATTGGCTAATTTTAATCGGTCCCCGGGAGGGAGTGGATTTATGAGGTTTCCTAGTTTATTGATTTTGATGATCGTGTCGGCGACTGTCGCTGCGCAAACTTTGAAGCTTGACCGTAGAGAGCATCACTTTGGTGAGATCAGTGAGTTGGCGTCTGTCAACACTCGCTTCCAGGCAACGAACACGGGTACCGCGGAACTGATTATCGAAAAAGTGCAGCCGTCTTGCGGCTGCACCGCGGGGGATTTGGAGCGGGATAGCCTGCAACCGGGCGAATCGACCTGGATCAATATCAGTTTCGATCCTAAAGGCAAGAGAGGCGCTGTACGCAAGCTCGTCCATGTCCTCAGCAACGATAGGCGATCACCGCGCCTGCCGTTTTTTATTGCTGCCGATGTCGTGCCGGTTTTCAAGTGTACGCCGGAGCGAATCGAGTTTACATTTTCGAATGGCGCTTTTGACAGTCGCGAAAAAACTTTTGTGATCCAGAACAACGGGACTGAGACGGCAAAATTGATCGGTGGCGGCAGCACGAAGCCGATGGTGATTCTGAATGGGCCAGAGGTAGAGGAACTGGCACCGGGCGACACGCTGGAGTTTACCGTGAGCCTGGCCGAAAGTTACGTGCCCGACAAGGCTTTATCGTTTGCTACCGTCGTCGTGGCAACTGCCAGTGGCGAGACCAAGCTCAACGCGCAGGTCAATGTGCGGATCATCGCGGCCGAGGAATGAGCGATCCTGTTGCCACCGGAGACCTGCTGTATCGCGGCGTGATCACCAACTCCCACGCCCGCTTTTCCTATGCACAGACGACGGCACTGTGCAATGCGGCGGTACTCATCCATGGCTGCGATCCGGTGGCGGCGCACATCTTCTGCCGGGCGTTGTCTGCCAGCGTCTTGTCATCGACGATGATCGACGACGATGAACGCATGACGATCCACTGGAACTATGACGGTGCATTGAAGTCTGTAATGGTGGATGTCGGAGCGCAGGCGGATGTGCGCGGCATGATGAACACCACTTCGCTTTGCGATATCGACAAGGCCGGGGAAATCTGTGGCTCCGGCGGCTCTGTAGAAGTTGTGAAGTCGAACGCCGTGCGCCAGATCAACTCCGGTGTGTCGGATGCCGGACTTCTTGATGTCGTCGAGGATCTGGCCTATTTCTTTTCGACCAGCGACCAGATCGAAACCGGCATGATCGTCCTGGTTCAATTGGTTGCCGATGTCCAGCAGCCGGTGCAGCTTTGCCAGGGGTTTATGGTACAGGCGATGGCCGACTGCGATCTGGAGATGTTCGAGGTGCTGCGCCAGCGGCTCGGCGAGCCGGCGTTTCGCAAGCTGATGGCGCGGCCGTTGACTGCCGACAATGCTTTCGAGGATCTCGTGCGGTGTGTCTGCGGGGAGCCCGACCACATCGTTTCATTGTCCAGCGCTACCCCCGAATATCGCTGTCGGTGCAGTCGCGAAAAATCCCGATCGGCGCTGAGCACCATACCCAAGAATGAATTGCGCCGGGCAGCGGAGACGGGTGAGACGCTGGCGGTTAACTGCCATTTCTGCAACGAACGCTACAGTTTCGGTTCGGACGATATCAGCGCTTTGCTATAGCACAACATTTCTGTGCAGCGCGAAGCTCTCCGGGCAAGCGGGCCGTTCTGTCTTGCGGAGGGGGGCTCTCTACGGACGCTGCGCCATCAACGCAGACGCAGCAGGTTGGTGCGTTCGACACGGTCATTGGCCTGCTTTCTTTCGAAGTCATATAGTACCGGAATTTTGCCTATGCAGTGATTACCGACCATGACATTTTCGCCGGCCGTGTCCCCCAGTCGGTAGCCGGTATCACTGATCGTGCTGACTCGATTGTCGACTACCAGGCAGCGTTTAGAGCCTCTGCCCAGGACGATGCCGACACCAACTTCTGCAACGCTGTTGCCGGTCACCAGCGCATCGGTGAGCCCTTGCAGCACGATGCCACTTTGCTTGCCGCCGCCGCCCGTGACATCATTGTCACGAATCACGAAGTTGGTATAGGATGATTTGGTGCGGGCACCCCCCACCACGATGATATGGCTCGTCGTGGCAACGCCGGTGAAGTGTACGCTGTTGCCGGCGATTGTGATATTTTTCCAGACACTCTCGGTAGCTGGTTTACCCCGTACCTGTCCAATACTGATCGGTGGCATCGCAGTCACTGTCGGGCAGACGATCTGGTTGTTGCGGATCTTGACGTCGCTAATTCGGGCGCTGCCGCTGCTGGGGTCCCAGATTCCAATGGCGGTGGCCTTCAGGCCATCGAAGATATTATCCTCAATAGTCAACACCTCGCACGAACTGCCGGCGACTGCCAGCATGACGATACCAAATCGCGATGGACCGCTGAAGGTGTTGTCGCTGAAGCGGGTACGCTTCAGCTGCTGATGCTCGACATGACGCTGCTCGAGCAGGTTTTTCGTAAACCACAGGTTGGTTGTGTTGCGCAGATAGACGCCGGCGGCTTGCTGTGGAGCCGTCGCGGTGAATTTGCAATCCCGGATCCGAACCGTTTCACTGTTACTGACGGCGAGTGCGGTAACGTTGGCCGCGCGGGTGTTGAAGGTAAGATCATGGAAGACGATATCTCGGCACTGGTCGAGACTGAGAATTATCGGATTGCGCACGGTATCCGGCGACTCAATGACGCTGCCTGGTCCGGCACCTCGAAAGGTCAGTCGCTCGCGGTCAGCAACTGTGAGACCATGACACCGGTAGTTGCCGGGTGGAAAGTAAATGATAGCGCCATCGGGAGCGGCCTTGATGACGGAGCGTATGGCGGGGGTGTCGTTGGTCTTGCCATTGCCCCTGGCGCCGAGGGTCCGAACGTTGTAGATCTCTTCGGCGCTGGCCAGAGCTGAGTTGCGGCCGGCGTAGGAGCCAGGGGCCGCAAGGGCAAGGGCTGCAACTACGACCAGGGCTGCATGGTGGCTGGTCATCAGCCAAAGCCGCGGCTACCGCGACCGCGGCGCAGACGTCCTTTTTGCAGGAACCCATCGTAGTGGTGCATCATGAGATGCGACTCAATCTGGCGGAGCGTGTCGATAATGACACCACAGATGATGAGCAGAGTGGCACCACCGAAGAAGTCGGCGATGACGGGCGGCAGGCTGAGGGCTTTGGAGGCGATCATCGGCAGCAGCGACAGGAGGCAAAGGAACAGGGCCCCGGCAGTGGTGATGCGTGTCATGGCGCGGTCGAGGAAGTCAGACGTTGGCTTACCGGGGCGAATACCCGGGATATAGCCGCCGTGACGTTTCAGATCGTCGGCCATCTGGATCGGGTTGAACTGGTTGGCGACCCAAAAGAAAGCAAATACTATGATGAGTAGAGCGTAGATCGCCATGTAGCTGGTCGTGCCGTAGGTAAACAGCGGTCCTATATAGCGCAGCCAATTCCAGCCTACAGCGTTGATCACCAGCGGTGGAAACATCAGGATGGCACTGGCGAAAATGATCGGCATGACGTTGGCGAAATTAACACGCAAGGGCAGGAAGGAGCCTTGCGCAGCGGCGCCCTGGCCGTCACCACCGCCGGTTGCCGTGCGGGCATATTGAATAGGCACCTTGCGCACACCCTGGGTCAGTGCCACGGTAGCTGCCGTGATCAGCACGAAAATGCCCAGGAGAATTATGACATGAATCATTGTGAAGGAGGTTTCGCCGGCTCCTTCCTGGCGCAGCAGGCGGTGCATTCCCTGGACCGCCGCCGGCAGGCGATCAATGATGTTGACTGTGATGATCAGCGAAGCACCGTTCCCGACACCATGATCGGTAATTTTCTCGCCGAACCACATGAGAATCATCGTCCCGCAGGTGAGGATGATCATTGTCATCACCTGGAACGACAGGCCCGGGTTGTTGACGATATTGCTGGTGGCGGCTCCGCCCAGCATGGCGCCGGGATTCTCCATGCCTTTGGCCAGGAAAAAGCCTTGTACCAGGCAGATGACCAGTGTCATGTAGCGCGTCCACTGGATGATCTTCTGCTGGCCGGCTTCTCCTTCGCGCTTGAGCTTTTCCAGCTGTGGAAAAACCGGGGTCACAAGCTGCATGATGATCGACGCGGAAATGTACGGCATGATGCCAAGCGCACCGATGGCGAATGCTCGCAGTGCGCCGCCACTGAACATGTCGATCATGTTGACGATGCCGCCGGCGCCCTGCTGCTTGTTGAGGTCGTCGAACATCGCGCTGAGTGCTGTGCCGTCGATTCCCGGACAAGGGATGTTGGAGCATACACGGCAAAGGGCTATGATCCCCAGCGTGAAGAAGATCTTGGCGCGCAACTCAGGTATCTTGAAGCTGTTGAAAAAGGCGGAGAACATGTGCAGTTCCGGTTAGACCGTCTCGCAGGTGCCGCCGATCGCTTCGATCTTTGAGCGGGCGTTAGCGGAGAAGCAATTTGCCTTGACGGTCAGAGTCTTGGTCAACTCACCTGTTGCCAGGATCTTCAGGCCGGCACCGACCTTGTCGCTTATCACGCTTTTGGCGGCCAGTGATTCGAAATCGATGGTTTCGCCAGTCTCATAATTCTGCTCGAGGGCCTGCACGTTGACCAACGTCCAGACTTTGTGGTTTGGATTCGTGAAGCCGCGTTTCGGCAGGCGCCGGAACAGCGGGATCTGGCCGCCCTCGAAGTAGGGCTTACGCGAATAACCGCTGCGAGACTTCTGGCCTTTATCGCCGCGTCCGCAACAGCGGCCCCAGTTGTTGCCGTGTCCGCGACCGACGCGCTTGCGGTTCTGTCGGGGGACATTGGGCTTGAGTGTATGTAATTTCATCTGTTGCCTCGGGAATGAGTCGTAACATAGCCCTGCTTGAGGTAGTTACAACATGAGTAGGAAGCTGGTGCGACTTCCGTTGTCATATTTCGTTCAGAGCTTCTGCAAATCCCGCTTGGCGAGCACCGATTTGTAGCTCTCGATTTCGTTGATGCCGCGCATGGTGGCTTTTACGACATTGATCGCGTTGTTCGAGCCCAGCGACTTGGCCAGGACATCTTTGACGCCGGCGAGCTCAAGCACTGCACGCATGCCGCCGCCGGCGATCAAGCCGGTACCCGGTGCAGCTGGGCGCATGATGACACGACCACCGCGATAGGTCGCTTCAATCTCGTGCGGCAACGTGTGGTTGTTGCGTATCGGTACGTCGACGAGGTCACGCCGTGCCAGCTCTCCGCCTTTGCGGATGGCGTCCGCCACTTCGTTGGCTTTGCCCAGGCCTATACCGACTTTGCCTTTGCGGTTCCCGATAACTACCAGAGCGCTGAAACTGAAATTGCGGCCACCCTTGACCACCTTGCTGCAGCGCTTGATGTTGACCACACGTTCTTCGTACTCAGGATTTTCTTCCTGCCGGTCTCGGCCACTACGTTTTCGTTCTCTTGCCACGCTGATGAACTCCTTGAGTTATGTCGCGACGTCACGTTTTACAGGCAGGCCGGGCGCCTGCGCTGTCGTGCTCGCTCGTTTGTCAAAATTCCAACCCTGCTTCACGCGCCTGATCGGCGATTGCTTTCACTCGTCCGTGAAACTTGAAGCCTGCACGGTCGAACACCACTTTCTTGAGACCGGCGGCAATGGCGCGTTCCGCGGCGATGCGGCCGAGTGTTTCGGCGCCCGTGACGTTGTCGGGAACCTCGTCGTCACGCAACTGCGGGTCCAAGGTCGACACGGCGGCCAATGTCTTCCCGGCATCGTCATCGATGAATTGGACATACAAGTGCTGATTGCTGGCGTAGACCGACATGCGCGGGACAGTTGCAGTACCGGCGACCCGCTTGCGGATACGCAAGTGGCGTCGATGCCGCAGTTCTTTTCTTGATCGGCTTGCCATTAGAAAATTCCGTAAGTTTGTTTGTGGTGTTTTGTTCGAGCGCGCAGCGCTGTTTATATGCTCTTGCCGACTTTCTGCAAGACGAATTCGTCGACATAGCGAATGCCCTTGCCCTTGTACGGTTCCGGCGGGCGATAGGCGCGGATGTCGGCGGCGACCTGACCGACCTGTTGTTTATTCATGCCCTGCACGGTGATCTTGGTGTTTTCTTCCAACGTGATCTCGATGTTTTCGGGAATCGGGTACTCGACCGGATGCGAAAAGCCAACGTTGAGCGTCAGGGTCTTACCCTTGGAGGAAGCACGGTAACCGACGCCGCGGATTTCCAGGTCTTTCTTGAAGCCGGTTTCGACGCCTTCGACCATGTTGCTGAGCAGGCTACGGGTCAAACCGTGCAGCGACCTCGCCTGGCGGCTTTCGCTGGTGCGGGCGACGACGAGCACGTCGCCGTCGAGGCTGGCATCGATGACTTCCGGAAGACTATGCTCCATTGTGCCCTTGCTGCCGGACACTTTGACGTGCTTGCCGGAGACTTCGACTTTTGCCTTGCCGATCGGAATCGGTTTGTTGCCAACGCGAGACATGATATGGCTTCCTCAACCTATGCCCGGCAAGCAGTCGTTGCCGCAGCACAATTAGTTCGTATGTATGTTACCAGACGTAGCAGATCACTTCGCCGCCGACGTTCTGTTCCTTGGCTTGCTTGCCGGTGATGATGCCTGTCGGCGTCGACATGATCACCGTGCCGAGGCCGCCGCGCACACGCGGGATATCCTTCACTTTGACGTAGACGCGGCAGGAGGGCTTGCTGACTCTCTTGAGACCAGTGATCACCTGCTGGTGGCCCTTGTACTTCAAGGTGATGCTCAGGGCGGGGTGCTTGTCTGCCCTCACCACTTCGTAGTCGATGATGTAACCTGCCTGTTTCAAAGTGTCGGCGATAGCTACCTTTTCCTTCGAGGAGGGCATTTGCACATGCTCAATCTCGACGCGTCCGGCGTTGCGGATGCGGGTGAGCATATCGGAAATCGGATCAGTGTACATAGCGCGCTCCTGTTTACCAACTAGCCTTGGTGATGCCGGGGATCTTCCCAGCGGATGCCAGCTCGCGGAAACAGATGCGGCACAGCTGGAACTTGCGAATGTAAGCGCGGCTGCGTCCGCAGTTGCGACAGCGATGGTAGCTACGCACCTTGAACTTCGGTGTGCGCTTACACTTTTCAATCCATGAGGTTTTTGCCATGAGTGTCCTTTTTGATCTGGGGGGCAAACGGCACTCCGAGCATCGTCAGCAGTTCCAGGCCTTCGTCATCGGTTTTTGCCGTGGTAACTATTGTGATGTTCATGCCGATGGTGTATTTCATTTTATCGAGATCAATTTCGGTGAAGATCGACTGCTCATTGAGGCCCAGGCTGTAGTTGCCGCCGCCGTCGAAGGCAGTCGACGAGATGCCGCGGAAGTCACGTACGCGCGGCAGGGCGATATTGACCAGACGATAGAGAAAGTCGTACATCCGTTGGCCGCGCAAGGTCACGGCAATACCGACGTTCTGGCCCTCGCGCAGGTTGAAGCCGGCAACGCTGATCTTGGCTTTGGTGATCATTGGGCGCTGTCCAACGATGTCGCTGAGGGTGCGCAGCGCTTCGTCAAAGACCTCACGATCCTTGTCGCTGCCGATACCGCTGGAGACCACGATCTTGGTGATCTTCGGTACTTCCTGCACGTTGCCGTAACCGCGCTTGGTGCGCAACGCGGGCAGAATGTCGTTTCGATATGTATCCATCAGTACGGACATAGCGGTAGTCCTCCTACTCGTCGTCGTCGTCTGGGCGGCCGCCGCGTTTCGTCCAATAGCGGCCCACTTCCATCACGTTAGAGATATGTATCGGGCACTCACGTTCGTCAAAGCCGCCCTGCGGATTGTTCTGCGTGGGTTTGCGGGCGATCTTGCGGACGTTGATGCCGCGCACGGTGACCTTATCGCGGAGACGGTCGACTGCCAGCACGGCATGCTCGATTTTGCCCGGATCGTCACGGTTCTCAGGATCTGGCTTGAAGCTGCCCGAAATAATGACCACCTTCGAATCTTTGCGGATGGCTTTGCTCTGTTTCATCACAGCACCTCGGGCGCGAGCGAAACGATCTTCATGAAGTTCCGGTCGCGCAGCTCGCGAGCGACGGAGCCGAATATGCGGGTTCCCCGTGGGTTGTTCTGGTCGTCGATTACCACCGCGGCGTTGCGGTCGAACCGCAGGCACGAACCATCTGCCCGCCGGATATCGGAGCGTGTCCGAACGACGACCACACGGACGACTTCACCCTTCTTGACGAGGCCGGTGGGTGCAGCTTCCTTCACCGTGGCGCGGACCACGTCGCCAACGCCGGCGTAGCGTTTGCGCTGGCCGAGAACGGTAATGGCGACGACACGTTTTGCACCCGTGTTGTCGGCTATGTCCATACTGGTTTCAGACTGAATCATCGCAGTTGCCTCCTACTCGGCGCGGCGTAAGATTTCAACGAGCCGCCAGCGTTTCAGCTTGCTCAGTGGGCGGGTTTCACTGATTTTTACAGTGTCGCCGACTTTCGCTTCGTTGCGCTCGTCGTGAACATGAAATTTCTTGCTGCGCGTGATGACTTTCTTATAGCGCACATGCTGCGCTCGGCGATCAACACGCACCGCGATGGTCTTTTCACTGTTGGCACTTACGACCGTGCCTGTACGTATTTTGCGTAAGCCGCGGTTGGCTTCCGTCTGCTCGGGTGTTTCGCTCATCGATCGCTTCTCCAGATTAATAACGGCAGTTTTGCCGCCCGGTCCTGACAGTTAATTGGTATCCCTGCGGCGTTCGTTTTCGACGCTGCGGATTCGGGCGATGTCGCGACGAACCAGCCTCAGCCGGGCGGTATTCTCGAGCTGACCGGTCTTGGCCTGGATGCGCAGGTTGAGGTACTCGCGCTGGGCATCCTCAAGTCCCTTGATCAGCTCTTCACCAGTATATTCGCGAATGTCGGAAACCTTCATGACTTTGTCTTCCTCAATGACGCGAGAGCATTCGACAGGGCACGCACAATTTCTGTGAGGCACGCTGGAATCCCTCGCGGGCAATCTGTTCCGTGCAGCCGCTGACCTCGAAGATCACACGGCCAGGCTTGACTACTGCAACCCAGGTCTCGGGGTTCCCTTTCCCTTTTCCCATACGCGTTTCCAAAGGTTTCTTAGAAATCGGCTTGTCCGGAAACATGCGGATCCATACCTGGCCGCGGCGTTTCATATGGCGCGTCAAAGCCACACGTGCTGCCTCGATCTGTTGGCTGGTTATCCAGTTTTTCCGAAGCACCTGCAACCCGTACTCGCCATAGTCGAGCTTATTGTTTCGGGCTGCGACTCCGACGACTTTTCCGCGCTGCACCTTTCGGTACTTTACCCTTTTGGGAATCAGCGGCATTTTGATCCTCCTCCATATTATCAGGCAGGCAAATCCAAGTTTTCACACCGACCTTTCCAGCCATCGTACGCGCTTCAGCGAAGCCGTAATCGATGTTGGCACGGAGTGTGTGCAGTGGGGTTTTGCCGTCTTTGTATTGTTCGGTGCGGGCAAGCTCGGCGGAGCCCAGTCGGCCGCCGCAACGGACCTTGATTCCGAGTGCGCCCATATCCATCGCAGTCTGAATCGATTTCTTCATGGCCCGGCGGAAACCGATGCGGCGCTCGAGCTGCATGGATATATTCTCCGCTACTAACTGGGCGTTGAGCTCTGGTTTCTTGATTTCGACGACGTCAATGTAAATGTCCTTGCCGTCCGTCAACTTGTAGAGCGCGTCGCGCAGGCTGTCGTACTCGGCGCGTTTACGCCCGAAGACCAGGCCCGGCCTGGCCGAATGCACGGTCACTCGAACGCGGTTGGCAAACCGCTCGATCTCGATACGCGAGACCGCCGCCTGGCTCAACTGTTTCTTAACGAAGTCGCGGATCTTCTTATCTTCGTACAACAGTCCGCCAAAATCTTTCTTGCTGGCATACCAGCGGCTGCTCCAGTTCTTATTCAGCGCGATCCGGAATCCGATTGGATTGACTTTCTGACCCACTATTTGCTCCTCTGCGTGGCACTAACCACGCGGTGTTTTCTGAACTACTCGTCGGTGACCACGACACGGATGTGGCTGGTGCGTTTACGGATCCGCCCCGCCATGCCGCGGGCTTTCGTGCGCAACCGCTTCATAATCGGCCCCTCGCCGACGATCGCCTCTTCCACAACCAGATCCGCCTCATCGATACCGCTGCCGGAATTGACCGCGTTGGCGATCGCCGAACGCAGCGTCTTGCCGACCAGGCGAGCCGCTTTGCGTGGAGAAAAATCCACTACGGCTAACGCCTCTTCCACGGGCTTGCCCTGGATGAGGCGCGTGATTTCACGCGCCCGGAAGGGCGAACACCGTATGAATTTTGAAACGGCCTGTTTTTTCATGATCTGTTCTCAGGCGCCCGCACCGGGCGGCGCACCTTCATTTTTCCTTTGTTGGCTTCGCCGTCATTCGCGCTGCTGCGCCGACCGCGATCGTCGCCATGTTTCCTGTTGTCACCACCGCGGCGCTGATAGTTGGCCGTACCTCGACGATCTGAAAATCGTACCCGAGACCGCCTCCTCCTTCAATCCTACCGACCATTCCCGGCAGGGCGCCGTGGTTAAAACCCACGTTCAAGGCCACCAACTGCTTGTCTGTTTCCATCGCGAAGACTCGACAAGCTGCCAAGTCGCCACTGACACCCTCAGGCATCGCTAACAGCGTATCGGCCGCTTCCAAGCGCCGGATGAGGTGGCCCAACTTACTCTGGAGTACCTCACTGACCGGTGACTCACCGGCCGGATCCAGCACTTCCAGAACTGAATTCAAAAAACTCTGAAATTCCCGTGACTCGCGGTAAATCTCTTCCCACGAGGCTTGCAGCCGCTTCATTTCGTCCAGCGCCAGGGCTGCCGTCAAATTGTCCCTGTTCACCAACAGGTTAGCCGCCGACAGCCGCAGGAACTCCAGTTCCTGGCGACATTCTTTGGCTGCCACATCCGCTGCCGCATAGTCGCTTCGCAACTCGCCGAGCGCCGCCTCCAAACGGACAACCCGCACACTCAGCTGCAAGCACTGCTGCTCCCAGGCGTCGCGGGCTATCTCTGCTTCCCGCAGCCGCACAACCGATACTTTATCGTCCCCATTACCCGCCGTTGTGTCGAGACACAAAACGACCGCAATCAAAAGAAAAGCTCGTGAGCTAAGCATCGGCCATCGACTTGTCTATTTGATCTTGGCAGGATTTTACGAAAAATCCGCCGGAATGAGGCGAAAGGATTGAAGTTAGCATGGAGTCTTGTTGCGTCAAGGCGCGTTACATGAAAAAGTTGGGAATATTGGCCCTGCGAAAACCGTGATCCTTGCAACGTCCGCCGGGAGGGGCACAGTAGCGGTATAGGAGGGCTGTGCATGGTTCATATTGAGAAGATCATTTTGCGCGAAATTTCGCTGCCGCTACGGGAGCGTTTCCAGATCTCGTCGGGTGGCGTTCAGGACCGCCGCGTGCTACTGCTGGAATTCATTGATGCCGACGGTGCCGTTGGCTGGAGCGAATCGGTTGCCGGCGAACAACCTTATTACTATCCGGATACCATAGACACCTCCTGGCTGGTCATCCGTGACTACCTGGCGCCGCGTATTATCGGCCGGGACATCGATGACCCCCGCACCGTCGCCCCGATGCTGGCTGACGGCGTGCGCGGCAACCTGATGCCGCGCGGCGCTGTTGAGATGGGCATCTGGGAGCTAACCGCCGGCAAGCAGGGCATCGCATTGTCAAAACTTCTCGGTGGTACGCGCGAGCGCATCGGTACCGGCATTTCCCTGGGGCTGCAGGAGTCGCCGGAGGTGCTCGTCGAAAAAGCCGCCGCCAGCCATGCCGCCGGCTACCGCAAGATCAAGATAAAAATCAAACCCGGTGCCGATATCGACTATATCCGCGCCGTCTACGATGCACTCGGGCCGAAAGTGCCCATCATGGTAGACGCCAACAACGCCTACACGCTTGACGATACGGAACACCTCAAACAGTTTGACGACTTCAATCTGATGATGCTTGAGCAGCCGCTGGCCTGGGACGATGTCCGTCGCCATGCCGACCTGCAGGCAGTCATGCGAACCCCGATCTGCCTTGACGAATCGATTACCGGCGTTGACCGTGTTCAGGACATGCTTGCCTGGAATAGCGGCAAGATCGTCAATGTCAAGCCTGGACGGGTAGCCGGTTTCGGGCCGTCGATCGCCATCCATGACTTGTGTCAGGCCAACGACATTCCCGTGTGGTGCGGCGGTATGCTCGAAAGTGGCGTCGGGCGGGCCCACAATGTGGCGCTCGCGTCGCTGCCGAATTTCTCACTACCTGGCGACGTATCGCCGAGCTGCCGTTACTGGGAGCAGGACATTGTCTTGCCCGAGTGGACCATGGACGAGAATGGCATGGTCGACGTCCCTGTGGACAAGCCAGGCATGGGCGTGACAGTGGATCGCGACCGTGTCGACAACCTGACGGTGCATAGTGAAACACTCAAGTGATATCAACCTGGGCGACGTTCCCGATTCCGTCGCGGCCCTCTATCCTGCACCCACGATCGATGCCTTGCTGGCGTTGCGTCGCGATCTGCACCGGCACCCCGAGCTTTCACTGCACGAGGAACGCACCGCGACACAGATCGAGGCGCAACTAGCCGCGTTCGGCATCTCCGATGTAAGCCGCGTTGCGGGTACCGGCATCGTCGCACGTATTCCCGGCAGTGATGCGTCGCGACGCAGCGACATTCCGCCCGTGGCCATCCGCGGCGATATCGACGCTTTGCCGATCCACGAAGAAACCGGTTTCGACTGGGCCTCCGAGACCCCCGGCGTCATGCATGCATGCGGCCATGACGTGCATGCGTCCTGGGCGGTTGCTGCGGCAGGCCTGCTCGTTGCAGCGCCGGCGCCCGGCGATGTCCTCGTTGTGTTCCAGCCGGCGGAGGAAATCGGCACCGGAGCGCGGGCGATACTTGCAAGCGGTGTGCTCGATGGGGTTCGGGCGATGTTCGGCGGCCATGTCGACCGGCGCTTTGCGGTTGGCGAAGCGGTGGTGCAGCCCGGGCCGCTGGCCGCTGCGTCCGATCTGTTTGAGATCGAACTGATCGGACGCGCAGCGCACGGTGGCCGTCCGCACGAGGGGGACGACCCGATTGTCGTTATGGCCTCGCTGGTGCTGTCGCTGCAGACAATAGTCTCGCGCCGCATCAATCCGGCCTGGCCCGCGGTCATCAGTATCGGCACGATCAGTGCCGGCACCGCGCCCAATATCATTCCCGAGCGTGCGGTCATCAGCGGTACCATCCGGACGCAGATCACGGCTGTGCGCGAGCAGATTCATTTTGAGCTCGAGCGCCTGACCCGGGGCACTGCGGCAGCTCATGGACTGACCGCGGAGTTTCGGCTGAAGCCGGGCGCACCGCCGGTAATCAACAGTGACCGGGGTGCCAAATGGGCACACGCCGCGGCGACCTCGGTGCTTGGCGAGGCGGGTATCGTGCCCCTGGGTTGTGCCAACATGGCGAGCGAAGATTTCGGCTGTTACCTCGAGCGCATGGATGGTTGTTTCATGCGTGTAGGCGCGCGCGAGACTGGCGGAGAATTCATCCCCGGGCACGCGCCGAATTTCTATGCGGCCGACGCCGCTATCTTCGTTGGCGCCGCGGTATTTTCGGAGTCCGCACGTGTAGCCTCTGCCGAACTTGCCGATGCTCTATAAAATTGCCAAGCCGTTCCTGTTTTTGATGGCACCGGAGACAGCGCACCACTTCGTCTTTGGCACGCTGCGTTTGTTGTTCCTGATACCGGGGATCAAGGCCTGCGTACGGTCGCGGCATCGTTGCAACGACCCGTCTCTGCGCCGCACGCTTTTCGGCCTCGAATTCCCGAACCCCGTAGGACTCGCGGCGGGTTTCGACAAGAATGCCGAGTTCCTGCACCAGCTCGACGCCTTCGGTTTCGGCTTTGTCGAGATCGGCACGGTCACACCGAAAGCGCAGCCAGGCAATCCGCGTCCACGCCTGTTCCGGTTACCTGCGGACGGTGCGTTGATCAATCGCATGGGCTTCAACAATCACGGCGTCGATGCGGTGGTGCAGCGGTTACAGGCGCGGCCGCCCGGACTGATCGTCGGGGGCAACATCGGCAAGAACAAAGTGACCCCGAACGACCGGGCGGCGGAAGACTACGAGATCTGCTTCAATGCTTTGTATGACCATGTCGATTATTTCACGATCAACGTCAGTTCACCCAATACGCCGGGGCTGCGCGAGCTACAGGGGAAAGAACCGTTGACGGCGCTGCTCAATCGTGTGCAGGCATTGAACCGGCAGAAGCCGGTGCCGAAACCGGTCCTGCTCAAGATTGCACCGGACCTGACAGACTCCCAGCTCGATGACATTGTCGAGACTGCGCTGGCTACCAAGCTCGCCGGCTTGATCGCCACGAATACGACCGTATCGAGAGAAAATCTGCAGACGCCGCAATCGACAGTTGATGAGATCGGCGACGGTGGTGTCAGCGGAGTTCCGGTGCGCCAGAGGTCGACGGAAGTCATCCGCTATCTGGTGGATCAATTGGCTGGCCGGCTGCCGGTTATTGGTGTCGGCGGCATTCATTCGCCGGCGGACGCAATCGAGAAGTTAGAAGCCGGCGCTGCGTTGGTGCAGTTGTATACCGGCTTCGTCTACAGCGGCGCAGGTCTGGCAAAGTCGATCAACAAGGCACTGGTGGATGGCGCGGGGTGAGGACGACCGTTCCATAAACAGAACTTTTCGGCGGTGCTCAACCACCATCTTCTATTGCCGCCACGCGGTCGAGCACGGGTGGGTGGGAGTATTCGAGGAATACTTTGAGCGGGTGCGGTGTGAGGTTGGCGTAGTTTTCGCAATACAGCTTTTTGAGCGCCGTCGCCATTGATGCCGTGCTGGTCGTCGCGGCGGCGAAGGCATCTGCCTGGAACTCCCAGCGACGGGACAGGCAGTTTCCCGCAATGCCGATGACAAAGGCCATGGGCGTATAGAGGAATCCGACGAACACCAGACTGGCGTACGTCGACACGTACGTCATGCCGAAGGCGTCGAACAGGCCGGCGTTGCGGATGAACAGTGACATGACCCAGAACGTCAGGCCCGTCGAAACGATCGCCAGCGCCAGCCCTTTCAGAATGTGCCGTTGTTTACAGTGTCCCATCTCATGCGCCACGATTGCCAGCAACTCGGGCACGGTCTGCTGTGTGATCAGGGTGTCGTACAGCACAATTCGGCGGGACTTGCCGATGCCGACGAAAAAGGCGTTCGATTTCGACGAGCGTTTCGAGCCGTCCATGGTGTAGATGTCGCTGATCATGAACTGCTGGGCGGCGGCGTATGTCTCGATGGCGGTGCGCAACTCGCCTGGCGCCAGTGGCGTGAACTTGTTGAACAGCGGCATGATCAACGTTGGCACGATCGCCATCAGGAGTATCTGCACCAGGACCACTAACAGCCAGCACCAGACCCAGGCGCCGGCGCCGGTTGTTTCGAAGAACCAGACGATCGCCACAAATATCGGCAGCCCTATGATCGCGGAGATCGCAGTGCCCTTGACCAGGTCGAGGAGGTAGGTCTTGAGCGTGGTACGGTTGAATTCGTAGCGCGACTCGATCCGGAAAGTGGTATAGAGGCGGAAGGGCTCGGCGACAACGAAGATAAAGGTTGCCCAAAGCGCCACAAAGACGATGCCGGTGACGTATTCGCCGGTGTTGCCGATGCGGTGCGCCAGGCGGTCGAACAACTCGAAGCCGCCCGCGACAATAAAACCGATGGTGATCGCGGTCATGACGGTGTGGCGAATGAGTCCGAGGCGGCGATGTTCGTCCTGATACGCCTGCGAGATGCGGAATTTATCCGCGTCCATGTAATCGCGCATGGCGACGGGCGGCTCGTCCTTCCGGTGCCGGTGTTCCAGTCCTTCAATAAGGAGTTCAATGAGCCAGCCGAGAACGAGGACGATCAGAACGAAGAGGAGATACGGGTTCATGGCGCCAGGGCCTTACTTCCTACTCGGTGACCGTCCCGAAGCGGCGGAATTTTTCGTAGCGTTCGGCCCGGAGTTCGTCGGCAGATTTGCCGTCTAACTGTTGCAATTGTTCCAATATTTCTGTCTTGACGGCCGCCGCTGCGCCATCGTAGTCCTGGTTGGCACCGCCTTGGGGCTCGGGAATGATGCCGTCAATCAGCTCGAACTCGAGCAGGTCGTGGCTGGTGAGCTTGAGCGCTTCAGCGGCCCGCTCTTTGGCGTTGGCGTCTTTCCACAGGATCGCGGCGCAGCCTTCAGGCGTGATGACGGAGTAATAGGCATTCTCCATCAACAACACACGATTGCCGACCCCGATGCCGAGGGCGCCGCCGCTACCACCTTCGCCGATGACAATGGCGATGATGGGTATAGTGAGGGTGAACATTTCGCGCAGGTTCACGGCGATCGCTTCACCGATGTGTCGCTCTTCGGAATCGATACCGGGAAAAGCGCCCTGGGTATCGATGAGACTGATGACCGGCAGTCCGGCCTTGTCAGCCAGTTTCATCAGACGCAGGGCCTTGCGATACCCTTCCGGGAGCATCGAGCCATGGTGTCGGCGCTGGCGTTCCTCGGGGTTGCGGCCTTTCTGCTGGCCGAGGATCATGACGCGGCGGCCATCGATTCTGGCAAAACCGCCAACCAGCGCCTCGTCGTTGGAGAAGTGCCGGTCACCGCAGAGTTCGAGGAAGTCGGTGCAGATACGATCGATATAATCGAGGGTGTATGGTCGCTCGATATGGCGCGCCAGCTGGACACGCTGCCATGGTGAAAGGTGCTGGTAGATCTCTTCCTTGGCGACATCGATCTGTTCCTGCAGGCGCTCGAGGCCCTCGGCGACGTCGACATCGTTGAGTCGCCCGAAGCGTTCGAGTTCGTCGACTTTCTGCTCGAGCTCGTAGATGGGGCGTTCGAAATCGAGGACGTGACGTCTCGACATGGAAGGGCTCTTGTTGTTTGCGAAGGTTCGTGCTCAGCCGGGGATCGTACGCTACGCTTTCAGTCTTCGATTACAACCGGCGTGCGGTACGGTACGATCCTGCACAATTCTTCAACGTCCGAGTTCCGCATACGGACACAACCCAGGCTGGCGGCGGTTCCGATGGTGTCGGGCTCCGTTGTCCCATGGATGCCGTAGCCCTTCAGCGTTTTCGGCGTTTCGTCGATGGGGTTGAGGCCCATCCAGCGGGTGCCAAGAACATTGTCTGGGTGGCCGGCCGGAATTTTTCCGGCGCCGGGCTTGTCCCATGCTGGGTCGGACTGTTTGACATTGATGTGGAAGGTGCCGACTGGTGTCCGGTTCTGGGCGCCAATGCCGATGTCGTAGGCCTTGATGATCCGGTCGCCGTCCTTGACCAGCAGCAGGAAATCGGCCTTTGACACCCAGATGTTCCAGTCTGCCGTGTAGATGTGCAGGACGTTGCCTTCGTAGATGACATCCTCGGTTTCATCCATGCCGTTGCCGAGTTGTATGAGTGGGACAGGGGTATTGAATTTGGCGGCGATTTTCGCCAGAGCGTCGCCCCGGACGACCGTGTAATCGATTTTTTCCGGCGTCGGGATATCGGAAAAGAGGATTCGCGTGCTGGCCTCGCTCAGCAATTTCAGCGTATTGCGCCATTGTTTCTTATGTTTTTCCGTGTCGATCTGGCCGAGAATGCGCTCGGCCGCGTCACGGGCTTCGACGACGCCGCCGCCGTTGAGGTGGTTGCGGACGATGCGCAACTGTTCCCGGATTGCCTGCACTTCGAGATCGGCTTGTTCGCTGCGCGGGCTTTCTTCGGTTTTCGTTTCTACCACGTCATCATCCGACAACATTCCCCCGGGCAAACTGATCCCGGACATTGTCGGCAGACAGCCACGAAACAGGAAGACGACCCCACCGAGGAAGAGTACGATGATCAGGCCAATGATGACTTTGGCATACCAGTACATGAGCCAAACGCGCGAAAGTAATTGAATGAAAGATGAATCGGGAAAACGTTCCGATGGGTACGTATCATATATACCGGATTTAGGTGATTGCAAATAGTTCCCTTGCCTGCACAGACGCTATGCAGGCGTATGCACGTCCGGTTCGGTTGGAGGGTGTTATGGGCGCCGGATTCTTACCCCGAAATAAAGGCCGGCGCGCCAATATACGGGACTGGAACTATCGCTTATGTCACCAGACATAGCCGCAGCGCTGCGAATTCGCAGGCTATGTGAGCAAGCGCCCGGTTGCGTCGCTCGATCCACTTTTGATCGGTCGATGCACCTTGAGCTTTTCGCCGACAGCGACGCCGGCGTCGTGGACGTGCGGATTGACAGTGCTGCCGACGGTTCGGGTCGAGACGTGCGGGTTGTGCGCCTTGAAGAAGGCGTCCAGGCTCGGGTCACCGGTCCAAACCAGCGCTTTCTCGGTTGCCAGCGCGTGGCGCTCGGCGTCGAGCTTGCTGCGGAAGCCGGCGTAGACGCCGCGCAGAAATGACGCTTTGTCGCGGCGCCCTTTGGCGTTTGGGCGGCTCTCCTTGAACACCCGCCACTCATGCTCGCCTTGTCGCAGGAGAAAGTAAAAAACGTATTCTGCCATGTCCAGGTTCTGTTCCGTGCCGTACAGTTCGATCTGCCGATTGCCGTCCTGCAGCATTTCGTGTTGTCCGCAGTAAACATGGGCGACGTAATGAACGAAGTAGAAATCACTCACCAGGTTGGCTACCGCCCAGACATGTGCCGGGATGCGCTTGTACATTGATCCGACCTTGCGGAAGCGGTGGGTGCGTGTTGCTGCCGACTCGATCATCCGGACGTTGTAGCGCAACGCCAGTTCATGCGCCTTGGCCAGGGCTCTTTCCGCTTCGTGGTGATTCGTCGACTGCCCGAGTGCGAGCAGTTTTTCGATCTTGCGTCGCATAGAGTCGACGGCTTCCGGCTGGTCGGCCAACTGCATGGTGGCGCCCGGCTCGATGTCGAGCAGTGCGCAGGCACGTTTGAATGCCGATCCGTGATCCGTTTCGCTGGTGATCACAAAAACTTCATCGACGATCTGGTGCGCCATCTCGTGTTTCAGCACGGCAACAATATCGCTCCAGCAGCCGCGTTGGAATAGCAATCCGGCAAGAATGATCTGGCGTCGGTCGCGGTTCCAATAGCCGAGGGTGCGAGTCAGATGGTCTTCGATCACCAGTCCAGGTGTCTGCAATGTGGCGAGGGCCGGGGTTGATTCGCGAATATCCTCGTACTCTTCGATGACGCTGTACAGCCAGCCGCGAGTGATGTTGGGTGCCAGATTCATTCCGCGAGCTCGGTGAACGATCAGTACATGGGCACGGTGGGATCGACCTCGTTGGACCAGGCGTCGATACCGCCAGCCAGATTCTTGAGCTTGGTGAAGCCGTTGGACTGCAGGAAGCCGATCGCCTGCGCGCTGCGCGTGCCGTGGTGGCAATGGGCGACGATCAATTTGTCGCGGTGCGGCTCCAGTTCGGTATAACGCGTCATGAGCTCGCTGAGCGGCAGCAGGATGGCACCGTCGATATGGGCGTAGTCGTACTCGTTCTGCTCACGTACGTCGAGCAGCATGAGGTCGGTGCGGGCGGCCATCTGGTCGTACAGTTCGGTCACGGAAATCTCTTCAATCATAGCCGAAGTCTCATTTGGGCGGGTTGTTTCGGTTTCACGCAGCTCGGTAATCGTGGGGTTGGCGGTACAGACGGGGCAGTCTGCCTGTTTTGCCACGGTCAATTGGCGCCAGGTCATGGCGAGGGCATCATACAACAGAAACCGGCCGGCCAGCGATTCGCCGATGCCAGTGATGTGTTTGATCGCTTCTGTTGCCTGCGCTGTGGCGATGGTTCCGGGGAGGACGCCGAGTACGCCTGCTTCGGCGCAGTTCGGAATTGCCTCCGGCGGCGGTGGTTCGGGGAACAGGCAACGATAGCATGGCCCGGCGGGCGTGCCAAACAGCGAGAGTTGACCCTCGAACCGGTAGATGCTGCCGTAAATGTTCGGCTTGCCGGTCATCACGCAGGCGTCATTGACCAGGTACCGGGTCGGAAAGTTATCCGTACCGTCAAGCACCAGATCATACTGGTCGATGATCTCGAGAGCGTTGTCCGCCGCCAGCCGCAGATTGTGGGTGCGGACCCGGACGTCTGGGTTGGCATCGCGCAGTCGAGCCGCAGCGACATCTACTTTCGGCGCACCGATGTCGGCTGTTGTGAACAGAATTTGTCGCTGCAGGTTGGATTCGTCGACGACGTCGAAGTCAACGAGCCCGAGGGTGCCGACACCGGCAGCAGCAAGGTAGAGAGCGGCAGGGCAACCGAGACCCCCGGCGCCGACGATCAGGACTTTTGCTGCCAGTAGTTTTTCCTGGCCGGCATCGCCGAACTCCGGTAGGATGACGTGTCGATGGTAGCGACGGAATTGATCAGGAGTGAGCGCCATGGACCTTTTCGATTGCGCGCCATACAACTTCCGGTCGCATGGGCAGCTCGTTGATCCGGACGCCGGTTGCGTCACGAATTGCGTTGCCGACGGCTGCGGCACCGGGAATGATCGGCGGTTCGCCGACGCCCCGGACGCCCAAAGGACCTTCCGGAGACGGGGTTTCCACGATGACGGCTTCGATGGTGGGAACCTGACGTGCCTTCGGCAGATCATAATCCAGGAACGAGGCGTTGAGCAATTGGCCGTCGTCGTCGTACACCATGCGCTCGTGCAGCGCGAAGCCGAGGCCCTGCACGGCACCGCCGTGCATTTGGCCTTCGACCATCAGCGGATTGAGCGCTCTGCCGACGTCCTGCACGGCGACCATGTGCAGCGGCGTCACCTCGCCGGTTTCATGATCAACGTGAACCTTTACCAATTGCACGGCGGCAGCCGGCGCATTGATCGGTACAGCGGCCTGGCCGTCTGCTATGATCGGACCGGATCCGCCGCCGTTGGTTTCGGCTTCGGCGGCGAGTTCGGCAATCGTGAAGCGGCGATCGGGTACACCTTTGACATGCACGGCGCCGTTTTCAAGCAACAGGTCGTCGACGTGCGCTTCCAGTTTCTCCGCCGCCGCTTCCAGCAGTTTCGTTTTCACGCCGGCTGTTGCTGCCAGCACGGCTCCGGTCACGCTGTAGGTCACCATACTGCCGGCAGCGCCGACGCTATGTGGATTGGTATCGCTGTCGCCGGTGACGATCTCAACCTGGTCCGGCGACACTGTCAGCATTTCCGCTGCGACCAGGACGAGACCGCTGTGGGTGCCGGAGATGTCGGGTGAGCCGATGTGAACAGTTACCACGCCATCCCCGGACACCCGACATATAGTCGACGACGGGCAGGCACCGCCGGGCCAGATAGCGAGGGCGATGCCGACACCTTCGTCCGCCGCACAATTGCGGTCGCGCCATGCCGGGTGCTCGTGCAGTTGTTCCAGGCATGCTTTCAAACCGATGTTCGGCCAGGGCGAATCGCTGACGGTGAGGTCGCCGGTTTCGACGCAATTCTGCAGGCGGAACTCGAGCGGATCAATCTGCAACTCGTGAGCGAGATCATCGATGGTCGATTCCAGGGCAAAGATCGCTTGTGGCGCGCCGGGGGCGCGGTAAGGGCCGCAGTGCGGCGTATTCGTATTGATCTCGGCGATCTCGATGAGCAGGTTGGGAAATTTGTAGTAGCTGCCGACCAGTATGGCCAGCAGGCTGCCCAATCCGGAAGCGAAGGCACCGGCATCTGAGCGAATGTCCGCGCGCAATGCAGTAATCGCACCGCTCTTGTCGGCGCCGATTTCGATATCCCAGTCACCACCGGCCGATGGTGTTGTCGTGAGGAAATCTTCGGTGCGCGTCAAGACCATGGAAACCGGCCGGCCGACAGCCAGTGCGCAGGCGGCTACCAGCGGATCGAGGATGCCGTTTTTCGATCCGAAGCCGCCGCCCACCGTCATGTTAATGAGGCGCACCTGTCGTTTCTCGAGTCCCAGAAGTTCAGCAATGGCGTCGCGCGTCCACACCGGCGTCTGACAGGGCAGGTAAATGGTGATGCCGCCGCCCACAGGGTCGGGGATGGCTGTCGAAACTATCGGCTCCAGGTACCCCTGGTGCACCCGGGCTGTCCGGTAGTTACGACGGACGACGACATCGGATGCGGCCAGGGCTTTCTTGGCATCCCCGCGTTCGTGGTGGTGGATCTGATGAACGTTTTTGGGTTTCTCGATTTCTTTCGTTGCGGCGGTCTCGTCGACGGTGGCGTGGCCCTCGGCGATTGACTGGTCCCCCGGCAAGCCGTCAGGCCAGATGTCGGGTGCGTCGGGACCGCTGGCGGTCATGAAATTGGCGGCGACCGGCTGCATGTCGTATTCGATATGGACCAACTCGGCACCGGCCTCTGCTGCTTCTGCGGACCTCGCGATGACGACTGCGACGGGTTGACCGGTAAAGACGACACGGTCGCCGGCCAGGGTGCAGGTGCTGCGTGACTTGATCACGGCGTCGCGGGTCAGCAGGTCGGTGGCTGTGAGGACGTGGGTGACGCCCGGTACTGTCAGTGCTTCGGACTTGTCGACAGCGCGAATGAGGGCGTGCGCGTAAGGGCTCAGCACCGGGCGCGCGTGGTGCATGCCGGCAATGACCAGGTCGCTTGTGTAGGGTTCGCCCCCGGTGACCTTTCGACCGCCATCGATCGATTTTCGCGGTTTTCCGATGTAGGTGTAGTCGGATGAGTTGTTCACGCTGGATCCGTTGGTCAGGTATTCAAGTGGTCATGCAGTATCGCTTAGATCCACGGCTGCAAATTGTTGGGTTGGATGAGCACGGCATCAGTCATCCAGCAACCGGCATGCGGAGTGTCGGTCTGGCACGACAGAAGGAAGACGTATACGGTAGGAACGTCGGCTTTATCATACAAGGTGATACGCTGTCTGGCGGACTTTCCCTGTATCTCGATATCACCGTATTCGGCACGATGATGTCCCAGCATAAGCCGGTACTGGGGGCTCTTGACCATTTCGATGAAACGCTGCAGCGGGCCGGTTGCGTGTCTGTTGGTGGGCGAGGCGAAGTTGAACGTGACACGTATGCCCTCGTCGTACGGCGTCTCCGAGTTATGCTGTAGAGCCTCGATGACAAGCCGCACGACATCCTGTGGCGTCAACTCGGGGCGTGGCCCCGTCAGTGCCGCGGGTGTCTGGGCCTGCTGAATCTGCGAAGGCGGCGGCGCCGGCTTGATGACTGGATATTCGCGCTGCGTGAACATGGTGCCCAGCAGCATGAGAACGGCCATCGCAATAAGGATGCTGACCACAGGCCAACGTTGGTGGTTTGCTTCATTCATGGCTCTAATGTTGTGGGCGTTGTCGGCCTTTGCAAGCTTGACACAGTGGTGAAAGACCTCACATTGACGGAAGGGACTGACAACGGCCGAGCTTTGAGGGGGGACGTTATGCCGGACGCGCAACAACTGACGCATCTCATTGCGCTAATGGACGATGAATCACCCGAGATCCGTGACCCGGTGTTCGCCGAACTGGCGGCGTTTGGCACGACGCTGGAAACGGAACTGTGCAGGGTCTGTTCACAACTTTCCGGTAAACAGCGCCGGGCGGTCGTGGATGCGGTGAGCAATTGGTCGAGGGCAACCGACGGCGGCTCAATGTTCGTGGCCGGTGACCTTGTGGAGCACGTGCGCTACGGCTATCGCGGTGTGGTCGTTGCTGTTGATCTGACATGCCAGGCCGACACGGACTGGTACCTACACAACCGTACCCAACCGGATCGTGACCAGCCCTGGTACCACGTTCTTGTGCATGGCGCCGATGCCGTCACCTACGCGGCGCAAAGCAGCTTGACGAACGGTACGCCGGGGGAAGTGCTGCATCCGCTTGTTCCTTTCTTTTTCGATCGCGACGAGGTCGATCGTTACATTCGCAACGACCGGCCCTGGCCAGGCGGGGATGCAGGGAACGATATTTAACCGGCAGGCATCTGGCGAAGGAATTTCGAAAAATTGGTCAGGCACGGGATTGGCAAGTTCACCCGTGTACTCCGGGAATTGCTTGTCGTTCATAGATGCCGACGTCCCGGCGTATGAATGAAAAGTACAGCCACCTGGAAATCTGAACTTTCAACGCTCAACACGTGCCTTCGAAGCAGGCGATACAGATTTCGCCTTGACCACTGGCCGAATCGCGTTTTATCCGCTCATTGCATCAAGCCAGATGCCTGGTATGCAGCGGCGGTCCGGCGGATGCCGGTGGCGAGATCGACGGACGGTGCATAGCCGAGCTGTGATCGGGCTTTGTCGATGGAATAGCCGTAATTGCTTGACATCAAAGTGACCCGCGACTGGGTGAGTGGCGGCGGCCGATTGGTCAGACGTCCAGCCAGTTCAAAAACGGTGGCAGCCAGTCGAGCCAGGGGCACGGGCAACGAGAGTCGCGGTCGCGGCACATCGACGGCGTCGGCAATTTCGTTGACCAGCTCCCGCACGGTCACCGGCCGTTCGCCCCCGAGGATGTATACCTGTCCGGCTTGCCCGACGACGGCGCAGAGCTGTATGCCAGCGACCAGGTCGTCGATGAAGAGCGGATGCAGGATGCCCCTGCCGCCGCCAACAAAAGCGAATCGCTTTTTCTTCACCGCCCGAAACAGGGCCAGCTTGTGTGTGTCCCCCGGACCGTAGGTGAACGACGGGCGGGCGATGACCAGAGGCAGTCCGCTGCCGGTGGCTTCTTCCAGCAGTTGCTGTTCACCTGCCAGCTTGGTTACCTGATAGGATCCAACGGGATGGCACGGCGTATCTTCGTCGGCCAGGTCGGTGAGCGGACCGGAGACGCCGACGGTGCTGACATGGACGAAGCAATGCGGCGGCTGCGACAGTTTGTGGGCGAGGGTCACGGGACCGTTGGCGTTGACTGCCTGCATTTCGGTTGCGGTGGTGCCCCAGGTGCCGAGCAATCCGGCGCAGTTGAACACGACGTCGAAGGGTGCATCGAAACATCCAAAAGAATCGGGGTCAGCCAGGTCACCGGTCACGACCCGGGCACCGTCCGTATCGAGTCCTGCCGGGTCGCGGACGAGCACGGTGACGTGGCAGCCACGGGCAACCAGTGCGGCTGTGAGGTTGCGCCCGATAAAACCGGTGGCGCCGGCAACCAGAACGCGAGTCTCGGCTTGGAGTTGGCCGGCAGTCAATTGTGGAATATTTCTATGGTTGCTTTTTCGGTCAGTTCTTTGAGCAACTGAGCCCTGGAGCCCCGCGCTCTCTGCTGCTGCAAATGACTGATGAGTTCTTGGCGCAGCTCATCATCGTCTAAGTCCGGATTGAACTTTGATTTGTTCTTTTCATAGAATTCCGTAATCTCCTGCGGTGTGATCTGATATTGTTTTATGTCGGCGTATTGATGCCTCAGGGTACCGATTGCCAACCGCCGGTCAGGAGACAAACCGCGCGAGATGCGTGGCTTCGGACCGTACGTCAAGTAGTGCTCGAGCATGGCCTGCTGTTCCGGCGATTCGCCAATTCCGTCTTCCATCGCGGCATTGTAAAAAACACAGAGCTTGATGACTTGAAAGGGAATGATCGGGTACGTGAAGATGGATCTGGTTGACTGTCTGTTGATCAGCGTAGCGAATTGCGGCAGATCAGACAGCGGATAGGTCCTCTCGCCGACACGCATGGTGGATGTTGCCAGTTTTGTACGGAACTCGGCGAGCGCTTCGCCCTCCAGTTCGAGCACACCTGCCGGATCAATATCCGCGGCTTTGAGGAGCAACTCCCAGAGCGGTGCCATCTCACCTTCCTTGGGTTTTTCCGTTTTCTTATCTCCCCACAAGGCGGCTGCCGTGCGCAGGGCTTCCTCGTCGATCACAACGTCGTTGACCGAGACAGGGAACCTTGTGATCGTGTCTATCAGCCATTTCAATCGTTCCTTCTCGTAGCGTCGCACCAGCAGTTCGCGTCGGACGCGTTTGATGATGTCGGCGACCGGCGTGTGATCGTCAAGGAACCATCTCACCGTCGCCAAGGGGTCCACGGCGACGTCAGGCACGATCATCGGGTCGCGGGCGCGTTTGAGCCTTTCGTTTTCCTTCTCGAACAACCAGATGATACCGTTTAATCGACGATTTACCGTGTTCTTTTCCTCGTTCTTTAGTCTGCGCCGGTATTCCTCGGTATTCTTAATGTCTCGCGCCATCGCTTCCTGATATAAGAGTTCCTGTTCGACAATGGGGTCAATGTTCATTTTGACGTACTCGTTGCGACCATGTTCATCCAGCTTATTCAGTTCTTCGAGGAAGAACACGTCGGCTTCGTATACCGATATGCCATTGATGATAGCCAGGAGTTTGCCTTTGTCTTCGACACTGTCGGCAGCGATTGGGAGAAGCATCGCCAGCAGTAGGATTGTCAGGGGTCGAATCATAGTCATGACGGTGGAGAAGGGAGGATTTGTGAAATAGACAACAGCAAGTGGCTGGGGGTCACTGATCTACGAGAAGACTAAAAACTATAAGGGGCAATCGCAACTGCGCAAGCGGAGCGCCCGTCACTACGGCAACCTGGGTAGTCTGCAGAGCTCGAGTAGTTGTGCAGTGAGTCGATAGGTCATGCCCCATAGCACCGGTCGATCGGGACCTAGTAGGTCCAGTGCCGGGTAGAGTTGAACGCAATCTTCGTGCCGCCAGCGGTATCGGCATCGGCGTTCAGGTTCGACCAGATGTTGCAGCGGCATGGAAAAGGCATGCTCAACCTCGGCGTTTGGCTGCAGGACTGGGTGCGCCTGCAGCGTATAGACGAAGGCCGATACAACGACCGGAAGATTTACCGCGACCAGGTCGTCGAGCCTGCCGCAGGCGCGGTTCAATTCCAGGTGAATACCAAGTTCTTCATGCGTCTCACGCCTGGCTGTATGTTCGAGATCCTGGTCCGCCGGTTCGGTACGACCGCCGGGGAATGCCAGATGCCCGGACCACGGATCGCCATTGTTGCGGGCGCGCTCGATGAACAGGAGTTCAGGTCCGAACCGGCCGGGACAGGCCACAAGGGCTACCGCAGCCTGCCATTGCCGCCCAGTCGGAGTGGCTATCACAGGTCGGTGTGCTGCCGCCGCCGCATTGATGGTATCGATTGTCATCTCAGCCGGAGTTCGGAGTTCAGTATCAAGACTGATAATACTATAGTGCCGACAGGCACTTGACGGTGGACCGTTCGTCCGGATACTGGACTTTGGATTATAGGCGGCCTGGCGGTTTCGATTGGCCGTAATTGCCTTATTTCGAGACCAATCAAGCGGCAATTCGGCACCAACAGCGGCCGATCACAGCCACGTCTGTTTTTCTTCTTGATATGTAACATTTTTTTTGATAAAAGCTTGCGTGTGGCACTCTGCCGTTGGCATCGGGTCTGCGAAACTGCTGACAGGGACGTGGAATCAAAAAGTCCGCAACCACGGTCGAGAGGGTGGTACCGGAAATATGAAGAAAAAAGGCAAAAGGCAACGAAAGCGTCCAGTCATCAAGCTGGAGAACCTCATACCGCGGGACGGTAATTTGGTCAGGGGCGGGAAGGCCCCCCCGGCAGATTTTCGGTACGCAGCCCCTGCCGGGGCAACTCGGCACGCAACGCAAACGGCGGGCAGACTGAATCCGGATAATTCGCGAATCTCATCATTGACGAGTCCGGCCTCATCGATCCGACCTATGCGATCGGTGCCAGCGTGGCCGAGGGCAACGAAAGCGATGTGCGCATCGGTCGTACGACGTCGGGGCTCGACCTTAGCGCAGCGCTCGACAGTGATGCCATGTCCGAGCACTTTCAGCCGGTCGGCGTAGGGGACGGCGAGCTGCCCGCGGGATTGCCGTGGCTCTCGCGATTCAATATTCTGCGGCGCAACAGCGTTGCGGCTTCGAGTACTGCCAACATCGACGAAATGGTACGGATGATTTTCCCGCACAGCTACGATATCGAAGCCTATCACGACGGACACATCAACCGCCACCGATTCGACCTGGCCAACACCGACTGAAACGCTTACAACAACACCGTTACAACCGCCGTCGTCGATAGCGGAGCGGCTGCATTCTGGGCTGGTGACACGGTTGTGCCCAATACCGGTGGGATCCCCTGGTTGGCCTACGGGTCATCACCCTGCAAGTAAGCGGTCATGGCCAATCTCATTGACAATTGCGCTGCCAAAATCCTGTCACAGGTGAAGATGGGCAGTGACACGGTGGTTTACGGGCGCGTCAACATCGACACCTATTCGCCGAAGGTCGTCAAGGCTCTGCTTGCCGGCGTGCCCCTCGGCGGTACCTACGCTTCTCCGGCGAGCACCGGCACTACAGTAACTGAGGCTGATGCTGCTGCCATTGCCGCACGATCGCTTCGGTTGGCACGGGCGGGTTCCTGTACGCAAACAACCCGATCCTCGGCAGCAGTACTTTCGAAGAGCGCGGCATGATAGCCAACGTATCCAGGCTCTACGACAATTCCGTGATCACCATGTCCACCGATCGTCAACGCGAAGAGATTATCGGCAAGGTCACCAATATCACCACTGTCCGACCCAACTATTTCACCGGCATCATTGTTTCACAGGTTGTCAAGGATTTTCCGACCGGCTCACTGGCCGGCACTCTCGGCCAGTTCGACGTGGGGATTGACGGATCCAGGCCGAACAGAAGTTTCTTGCCGTCATGCGTCGTGACGGCTTCACCAACGGTTTCACTATCGAACGCTTCGAGTATTGGAACGAGTAACCGCCGGCAGTCCAAAAGGGTGATTACACTTGACCTTGGCCGTGACAGATTGTAGCTTCGCAACTTCACTTGTCCCCGTTGTGAGAGCTATGACACGAAGCGTTTCATTTCATACCCTCGGCTGTCGCTTGAACCAGGCCGAAACCGCGGCCATCACCCGCTCGTTCGAGAGCCGAGATTTCGATATCGTCGCTGCCGATACCGACGCCGATATCGTTGTCGTCAACACCTGTACCGTCACTGAGAATGGCGATGCGGATACTCGACGTCTGGTCAATCGTATCAACCGCTGCAACCCCGACGCGCGCATTGCTCTGATCGGCTGCCAGGCGCAAGTACAGGCAGCGACACTGCGGCAGATGCCAAACGTGTCGTGGGTCGTCGGCAATGCCCGCAAGATGGTGCTCGCCGACATTGTCGAATCGGCTGCGGTAACTGACCAGCCGTTTGTCGACGTCCGTGAGATTCCGGCTGAAAACTTCACGAGCCCGACAGCCGCTGTTGATTACCGGCATACCCGGGCCAATTTGAAGATCCAGGACGGCTGTGATTTCTATTGCTTCTTTTGCGTGATTCCGTATACCCGCGGCCATGCCCGCAGCCGGCAGTTCGACGACCTGTTGCGCGAGGCTGCCGCCCTCGTCGATGCCGGCCATCGCGAAATTGTTCTCACCGGTGTCAACATCGGTACCTACGAAGACGGCTCCAAGGCGTTTCTCGATGTGGTTGATGCCTTGATCGCTCAGCCCGGGCTCGATCGCCTGCGCATTTCTTCGATCGAGCCGACGACGATTCCGACCGAGCTATTTGAGCGTATGGCGGCCGGAACGGCTCTCTGCCGCTACCTGCATATTCCGCTGCAGAGCGGTAGCGACGACGTGCTGTATCGCATGAACCGTCGCTACAGCGTATCCCAGTACAGGGAATTCGTGGAATTGGCTTACCAAAGGGTGCCCGACTTGTGCCTCGGCACCGATGTGATCGTTGGTTATCCCGGCGAGAGCGATGCGCATTTCGATGAGACCGTCGAACTGCTGCGGCATCTGCCGCTGACCTATTTCCATGTATTCAGCTATTCCGAACGGGAACGGGCCAAGAGCCAGATTTTCGACAACCAGGTTGAGAGGACGACGATCGCCGCGCGCAGTCGGGTGCTGCGTGAGTTGAGCAACCGTAAGCGTCAGGTTTTCTTCGAGAGATTTTCTGGTCGCGAAGTCCGTGTTCTGTTTGAACAGGAGAAGCGCCAACGCTGGACCGGCCTGACGGACAACTACATTCGTGTGTCGGTGGCCTCGGAGCAGGATCTGACCAACCAACTGCTGCCGGTGCGTCTGGAAGGGAGCGACGACGACGGTCCGTGTATGACCGGCGTACTGCTGTGATTACGGCAATGCGGAGTCCGCAATCGGGGGGATAATGGTGCTCGAAGCGGGATTCGAACCCGCACGGGTTTTACCCCACTAGGCCCTCAACCTAGCGCGTCTGCCAGTTCCGCCACCCGAGCATACATGTGGGTGAGGCAAGGGCAGTGAACATATACATGTATCTCTGCTTTTCAAGACCTTTGCAGCAGCGCATCCACTGACTCGATGACCGACTGCATCGAAACGGCCGGTCTTCCGGTTGCTTTGCCATGCCCCGGTCGATCGATCAGATGATCCCAGGCCGCCGGTATGTCGAAGCGAATCTCGCTGATCGGCTTCGCTGTGTCGGTAAAGTGCCGGCGCATCAACTCCATGGCGTTGCTGGCTTCGAACGCCTTGGGCGCCCGGTCATCGCATGGTACAATCGCAGTCGATCAATCCCGGCAGAGTCTCGCCGTAGACCTCGCAGGTATCGTCATCCCAGTCCGCCAACCGTGCATCGGCCGGTAGAAAACTGATTGGCACGACTGCCAGAAAACACCCGCACGTATGCACGCTGGTAATCAGCACCGGTTGCGATTTCGAGTTGAACGTCGCGGTTACCAGGAACCCGCCGTTGCGGTCGCCGGTCAGGTGCCAGCGGAGGGGGACCTGCTCGAGGTGCACACGATAGATTTCGTTTGTGTAGGTGTCTCGGGCCGTTGTGAATGACTGTCGTTGTCAATAGATCCCTGGCCGATCCGGATCGACGTATGCCCGCGCCCCTGCCGATACATAGCGCGCTGATGGTTTGCCAATGCGGTTGTGGGCAGCGTTGTTGCCTTCAATCAGGAACACCGGGCAGTACCGCGCCGATTCGTCACGGGACGCCTTGTATGCCGCGACCGGCCCCGTGTGACTGTGCGGTTGATTTATCAGGACTTGCGCGTCAGATTCCCGAATGCAGGAGAGAGACAATCGATATGAAGAGGTGCGACGGGATCTGGCGGCGACCTTTCGCTGGTCCAGCCGGCTGGGCTTGTCCGAAGGCATCTGCAATCATTATTCGGTTGCCGTCGATGATGCACATTTCATGGTCAACCCGTTTGGTCAGCACTGGTCGGAATCCAGGGCCAGTGACATGTTGCTTGTAGATCATGACGGCAAGGTCGTTGATGGGTCGGGAGAGGTCGAGCCCACGGCATTGTTCATCCACTGTCGTATCCACTGTGGACTGCCGCAGGCCCGTTGCGTGCTGCACACCCATATGCCGTATGCGACAGCGATCGCGTCGCTCGACAACGGCCGCTTGGCGATGTGCAGTCAGAACGCCTTGCGGTATTACGAGGCTGTCGCCTACGACAATGATTATCAGGGGCTGGCGCTCGACAGTTCGGAAGGCGACAGGATCTGTCTGCAATTACAGGGCAAGCGCATCCTTTTTCTGGCCAATCATGGCGTTGTCGTGACCGGGCAGAATCTGGCCTGCGCGTTTGATGATCTGTATTATCTCGAGCGCGCCTGCGAAGTGCAGGTCCTTGCGCAATCAACCGGGCAGCCTTTAAGGATTGTCAGCGATGAGATTGCGCGGAGAACTCGAGATCAGTTTGTCGAGGACTCGTCTTATGCCCAATACCACCTTGCCGCGATCCACCGGATCCTTGCGCGTGAATGCCCGGAGTACGCCACCTAGGTGTTCCATCTTGAAATCCTGATCGGAGTCACAGGCAATGAATGATGAGATTGAACGCAATCTTGGCGAGCAACCCATCGCACAAATCATGTTGGACCATGGCCTCGGGGCACGGGACCTCGTAGCTGCCTCGACCGAGCAACTTACTCACAAGATGGTAGCTCGAGCGTGCAAAGGCAGGAGGCTGCGGCCGAACGTACAATACAAAATTCTCGACGCGCTGATGCGAGCCACTGGCGAAGAGTTTGCCATGGCAGAGTTGTTTAACTACTGACCAGCATCCGCTGCGGTCTGCCAGGCTGCGCAGTTGCCGGTGTTCCTCATGCGACTTGGTCACAAAATCGTTGCGCAGCGGCTGCTTTGCTGCCAACTTAATCTTGCATGTACGACGCGATAGTAATTGGCGGCGGCATCGTGGGCATGTCGACCGCATACCATCTCGTACGGGATGGTGCAAAGACGCTTCTCCTCGACCGACGGGATCCGGGACGTGCGACGGATGCGGGTGCCGGCATCTTGTCGGGCGACACCTTTGCCGGTGACTCACTGGCGCGGTATCGCCTCGGGATCGAGGCGTACGCCTATTATGGCGTACTGGCAACGGCGCTGCGCCAGGCGGGTTGTGACTCGGGATACGCGACGTGCGGCATGCTGATGGTGGCGCCGACACCCGAACTCGTACAGCGCTTTGAGCGGGTCCTTGCCCGCATCGTTGACCGGATGAAGGGGCGTGTCGAATTCGGCTCGGATGAATTCCGCGAGATTACACCGGCACGAGCCCGCGAGTTGTTCCCGCCATTAGGCGAAATGTCGCGCGTGCTCTTTCATGGAAACGCCGGACGCGTCGAGGCCAGAGTGATCACTGATGCCATGGAAAAAGTGGCGATCCGCGGCGGACTCACTATCCGCCGGGATTCTGCGACAGAACTGATTCGCGACGGGAGTCGCTTGACCGGCGTTGGCATCGGGGACGCGGTTTACCAGGCGGACAATGTGGTGATCGCCGGCGGCGCCTGGTCCCGAGACTTTGGCGAACAACTCGGCGTCGAGATTCCGGTGCGGCCGCAGCGTGGACAGATTATTCATCTGGCACCGATAGGTCAGTCCACCGCGAATTGGCCGGTTGTTTCGGTTGTGAGTGAGAACTATCTGGTGCCGTTTGAAGGCTCACGCGTCGTGGTAGGTGCGACCCATGAAGATGATGCGGGATTCTCCGCCAGGGTGACCGTCGGCGGCGTTCAGAAAGTCCTGGATGATGCACTGCGGATCGCGCCGGGGTTGATCGATGCGGAGATTATCGAGACACGCGCTGGTTTGCGGCCCATGGCGCCGGACGGACTGCCGGTCATCGGGGACGTCCCGGGAATCGAGAATGCATATGTTTCGACGGCACATGGGGCGAACGGCATCATGCTCGGGCCGTACAGCGGCAAACTGATCGCAGATCGGATCGCCGGCCGGGACGTGACCTGCGTGATCGACGCGTTTCATCTCTCACGGTTTGCCGGGTGATCCGTACCAGATTTCCTATAGCCAGCGGTCGTTGGCTTCGGATTCCTTGATGACCAGCGTCGTTCCGGGTGCCGTCTCCCAGTTTCCCTGGCGTCCGGACGGGAAAAATGCCGTGACTGTAATGGGGCCATCGAACGCGCCCAGTCCGTAATGAAGTACCAGAGGATTCTGGTTGCCGGAATTGCCGCCGGACACCTGGCGGATTTGCACCTTGTCTCCGGCTGTCACCTGCACGCGTGTGCCGATACCGGCGCGATTGGTGCCGGCATCGCCGACAACTTTTACTTTGATCCAGCTGTTGCCGCTGCCGCTATTGCGAAAGAGGCGTTCGCCGGTCGTCAGATCCAGATTGCCATCGTTGTCGTAGTCCGTCCAGGCAGCTTGATACGTGTTGCGTAACTGCACGCCCGTGCCTTCGCCCACCGGTTTGAAGCTGCCGGTGCCGTCGTTTTCGTAGAGCTCGCAGTGGTTGTGGCCGTACACCGTGGAAATAAACAGGTCGAGATCGCCGTCGTTGTCGTAGTCGCCGAGGGTGCCCTTGGCGTAGGATTCCTGGTAATAGATGCCGGCTTGGGCGCCGGACGGGCCAGGTGCAAAGGTGTAGTTTGGCGGTCCGGAATTGAGCAGCACTTTGCAGCGATCCTGGTAGCCGGCGCCATGCGCGAAATTGACGACGACCAGATCGAAGTATCCGTCGTTGTTCACGTCGCCCCAGCAGGAACCGATGGTGTGCCCGTGGCATTTGAACGGTGGTGAACCGGGTACGGCCGGGATATCTGGACCGTCTGCATCGCCGACCACACCACGGGCTTCCGCTTCGTCGGTGAAGTTGCCGTTGCCGTCGTTGATCCAGAACACATTCGGCATCAGCCGATAGTTCGATATGTAGGCGTCTTGATCACCGTCGTAATCGAAGTCGGCGAAGGTCACGCCGCGACCGCAGTATTGCTTTTTGTGGGGCGATGCCCACACGATGGAGAAGGTGTCGTCGCCGTTGTTGCGGTACAGGTAGTCTGGGTAGGCGCGCCAGTGATTCTTGTCGTTGAGCCAATCCTCATGATTCGGGACGAACAGGTCGATGAAGCCGTCACCGTCGACGTCGCCCCAGGCGGCGGAGCGGGCACGATTGCCCGGATTGGCTGGAATCGCGACGCTCTCGAACATGCCGTTGCCGAGGTTTCGAGAGAGGGTCCCGCCGCCGGTGCGATCATAAAAATCGAGATCACCATCGTTGTCGAAATCGCCCCAACAGCCGCTGCCGGAGATACCCGCTTCGTCGGCCTTGGTGAATGTGCCGTCGCCGTTGTTCCGGAAGAGATGGTCGGCGATGACATCGGGGTCGCCGTCGTTGTCGTAGTCTGCCCAGGCAGCCATGTCACCGCCGAGTTCAGCCAGGCCAGCGGCTTCCGTGACGTCCTCGAATGTGACGTCGGCAGCTATTGTGGGAAGGCATGTAACGAATAGCAGCAGGGACAGCCCGGTGATGGCAGCTGATTTAAGGAACATGTGGCGGTCTCCGTCGGGTTGGAATGGATAAAGAGAAGTGGACTGAGGGTCGGCGTAGAAAAAACGACGTGCTGCCGAAAAGATACGGAATCCTTTTGAGCCGCTCCAGACTATAGGCCAATAGTTGTGCCGTGCCCACTTTGCACTCCTCTTCATCGGCGGCACAGCCAAGGTTGGGGTCAGGCTTTCGTTGACCTGATCAGCAATCTCGAGCGCATCGACTGATAATACCGATATCAGCCGCCGGCGAGGGCATCCCGCGCTTCGTCTTGGGCTTGAAATTATCGGTGTCCCGGCTACGTTTGCGAAGCTTTCAGTAAATGAATTTTCATAGTCATACAACACCCAGCACAACCCGGAAAACCTGCCAATGAAACGCCTCATCTCGATCCTTTCCTGCGCTATTATTGTGTTCGCTCTCGCTTTCACTGTGGCTTGCGGTAAGACGGGTGGTGACACCGGCTCCGGCGGCGACGACGCCGCCGGCGAGGTCAAGTTTGCCGTGTGCGGGCCGATGACTGGCAGCGGTGCAGCATTTGGCGAGATGATCAAGATGGGCGCCCGGCTCAAGGCCGACGAAATAAATGCGGCCGGCGGTATTGGCGGTCGTAAGGTTGTGCTGTCGATCGAAGACGACAAAGGCGCCCCTTCCGAGGCTGCCAGTGTCGCCCGCAAGGTGGCGGCGGATCAAAGCGTCTGCCTGGTGATCGGTCATTTCAACTCGGCCTGCTCGAACACCGCCAAGAGCGAGTACAACCGGAAGGGTGTCATACAGTTCTCGCCGGGTTCGACCAATGTCAGCGTCTGTGCCGGCAGTCCGTGGACGTTTCGCAATCTTTATCGCGACGATTATCAGGGCACGTTCCTGGCTGAGTATGCGCAGAGCGTTCTCGGGCTGCAGAAGGTTGCGATCTTTTACGACGACGATGATTACGGCAAGGGGCTGATGCAGTCCTTCAAGAAAAGGGCCGAGGAGATCGGGCTGTCGATCGTCGAGTCGGTCGCGTACATGCGCGAGCGGACGCAGGATTTCAAGCCGCTGGTTTCGCGAGTCAAGGATGCCGGTATCGATGGTATCTTTGTATCCGGCCTGCACAATGAAGCGGCGTTGATTGCCAAGACTACGGTAACGGACCTCGGCCTGAAAGTGGCGCTCCTCGGCGGCGACGGCGTGATGAGTCCAGAACTGATCAAGCTCGCTGGCCCGGCGGCGGAGGGCATGTACGTATCAACGCCATTTCTGTTCAACACCGGCAATGATTCGGAGGCGGCCAAGATGTTTCTCGAGAAGTTTGAGAAGAAGTACGAAACTGCTCCGGACACCTGGGCGGCGCTCACCTATGACGCTGTTGGGATGGCGCTGGCTGCGGTCGGTGAAGTCGGCACCGACCGCAAAAAACTCAAGGCCTGGTTCGCCGGCTGCACGACGGCGGACAAAGGGTACCAGGGTGTGACCGGCAACACCTATTTCGACAGCGAAGGCGACTGCTATTCGAAGGGCGCCCACGTGGCCATTGTCAAGAACGGTGTTTTCGTGCCGGCGCCCAAGCAGTTGCAGAAATAACATTGTGTCCGGGTGGTAGATCCGATGGAATGGCTGACAAGCCTGGGAAACGCTGTCCAGAATCCTGCCACCTACATCGATGCCATGACGCTGGGCTCGATCTACGCGCTCATCGCCGTCGGCTATACGATGGTCTACGGCATCATCAAGCTGATCAACTTCGCGCATGGTGAGATCATCATGCTCGGCACGTATATCGGCTTGCTCGCGGTCAATACACTGAATGTGCCGATCGTCTTGGCGATACTCATTGCCATGCTTGCCTGCGCTGCAATTGGCGCGATACTCGACTGGAACGCGTACCTGCCGTTACGCCGTTCGCTGCCAAAGGCGGAGATGCTCTCGATCATCGGGTTGGTTGGTGGCGCCGGTCTGCTGATTGCGTATTTCACCACCGGCGAAGCCGGTGACAATATGGCTACGGCGCACCGGATTGTCTTCGGCTTTCTGGCTGTCGTGCTGCTGCTGTTGCTGGTCAGTACACTGGCGGACTTGCTTGGTTGGTTCGGGTCGCCGCGCAACAATGTCAAGTCGGACCGTCTGGCTGCGTTGATTACAGCTATCGGCATGTCGCTGTGCCTGCAGACTATGGCGCACCTGCTGTGGTCGGCCAAGTACGAAAGTTTCCCGACATCCGCCACGAAGATCTTCGACTCGAAACTCATCGCGCAGACCACTGAAGGCCTGGTATTCCGCTGGAACCCGTTCGGCCCGCCGCTCGTCGATGCCGTACCCATCTTGCTTTGGAAAGAGCTGGTCACCTGGGTTGCGATGCTGGTGCTGATGTTCGTGCTGCTGGTGATTGTGCAGCGAACGAAAATCGGCAAAGCGATGCGTGCCTGCGCTCTTGATCAGCAGACAGCATGGCTGATGGGCATCAACGTCAATCACGTTATTGCCTTCACTTTCATGATCGGTTCGGCGATGGCTGCGGTGGCCGGTATCCTGTACTCGGTGAAAGTCGGCGGCAACATCTATCCGCGCATGGGGTATTACCCGGGTGTGATTGCTTTCGCGGCAGCGGTGCTTGGCGGCATCGGCAATATCAAAGGCGCTGTACTGGGGGGGCTGATCATCGGGTTCACCGAGGCGTTTGGCGGCGCTGTTGCCCAGCAGTACGACAAAGCCTTCGCGTTCGGGCTGATGGTTATTTTTATCCTATTCCGGCCATGGGGCATTCTCGGGCAGAAGGAGGCCAAGCGTGCTTAGAGCTCTGGCGGTCGTGCTGGAAGTCAGGTGGTGGACTCAGGGCGGCTGGTGCAAGCGCCTCGTCCATCTGCTGCCGCTTGTGTTGGTACTGGCGGCACCCCTGCTGATCGAGCCCGAGACCAGTTTGGGTTCGGTAGCGATGGACATCCTGCTCAAGGTGGGCGTTTTTGTCATCCTTGCCCTCGGTCTCAATGTCGTCGTTGGCTATCTCGGCTTGCTCGAACTTGGCTACGTGACCTTCATGGCGACAGGTGCGCTGACTGCCACGCTTGGAATGATGACGGTCAAAACAGAGGCCGGCTGGGTTCTGCCGGCGCACACCGATTATCTGCCACAGGGTGAATTCATGTTCGACTTCCCTGGCGGCTACCTGGTGCTTATCCTGATCGCCGGACTGTTCTGCGGGATTCTTGGCGTGCTGCGCGGTATCCCGACACTGCGGCTCACCGGTGATTACTACGCAATCGTAACCCTTGGGCTGGCCGAGATTTTCTATCTCATCTATCGCAACGAGGCGTGGTTGAGCGGCGGCTCCAACGGCTTGCGGTTGTCGCACCCGGCAAATGACCTGACGCCGAAGCTGTTCGGCGAGACGCTGTACTACGACAACTGGATGCTTTACTATCTCGTGGTGGTCGTCATTTTCCTGACCATTTTTGTGATGTTTCGGCTGCAGCAGTCACGAATCGGCCGGGCCTGGGCGGCTATCCGTATCGACGAGACCGCGGCGCGTGCCTGCGGTATCAATGTCGCGTGGTCGAAGACTGTCGGGTTTGGGATCAGCGGTTTTTTCGGCGGTGTCGGCGGTGCCCTTCTGTGTGTTACCTCAAGCACGCTCTCGGTAAACGAGCTGGATGTGTGGCAGTCGATTATTGTGCTGTGTGCGGTCGTGCTCGGCGGTATGGGCAGCATTCGCGGCGTTCTGCTCGGCACGGTGATTCTCATCAGTGTCGGCGAATTTTTGCGCCAGGATATTGGCGGTGTCCGTGTGCCGCCGGAAGCACGCTATCTGGTCTACGGTTTACTGCTGCTGCTGCTGATGCGATTCCGTCCGCAGGGCTTGATTCCTCGAGCTCCCGCGGGGCATCCGCCGTCGGCGGAAGAGGAAGAAGAGATGCGGCGGCGCCAGACGCCTTTATATGTTTTGGGAGAAAAGCCATGACCGGTGACGCCATACTCTCCACCGAAAGCCTGAGCATCCAGTTCGGCGGTCTGCAGGCTGTCGACAATGTGAACCTGAACGTGCGTCGCGGCGGGGTGACCAGTCTGATCGGTCCGAATGGCGCGGGCAAGACCACGGTGTTCAACATGGTGACCGGCATCTATCGCCCGACCGCTGGCAGGATATTGTTTCACAGCCATCGGGGCGGGCCGTCGATCAATATTACCAACATGGCGGTGCACAAGATTTGCCGGCTCGGTATCGCAAGGACGTTTCAGAACATCCGCCTGTTTACCGACATGCCGGTGCTGGAGAATGTCAAAGTAGGTCTGCACGCACGCACGTCGTCGTCGGTGCTTGGTGCAGTTGCCACGCTGCCTGGCACTGTGCGTGAAGAGGTGGCCGTGGAAGCGGCGGCAATCCATTACCTGGACTTTGTCGGGCTTATGCACAGTGCCAATGATCTGGCGGACAATCTGGCATACGGCGATCAGCGCCGTCTCGAAATCGGCCGGGCCCTGGCGACGCATCCCGGTCTCCTGCTGCTCGACGAACCGGCGGCCGGCATGAACCCGCATGAGACGGAAGCGTTGATGGAACTGATCGGCAAGATTCGTGCCACGGGTATTACGGTGTTTCTCATCGAGCATGACGTGCAGCTGGTCATGAAGATCTCCGACTATGTCTACGTTGTCGACCACGGCGAGCTGATTGCCGAGGGTAGACCGGACGAAGTCCAGAGTGATCCGAAAGTCATCGAGGCCTACCTCGGTGTGGACGAACCGGCAACATGAGCAAGGACGCGAAATCCGAAGTTGTCCTTGAACTCGACAACGTGCGCTCCGGTTACGGGCGTATGGAAGTTCTGCGGGGCATCTCGTTGCACGTTTGCCGCGGTGAAGTTGTCTGTCTGATCGGCGCTAACGGTGCGGGCAAGTCTACGATATTGAATACTATTTGCGGATTAGTCAGGGTGCGTTCGGGCGAGATCCGCCTGTTCGGCGAGAATACGGCTGACTTCACGCGGGACCGCCTGGTCCGCAACGGGCTCTCGCAGGTGCCGGAGGGGCGTAAGCTGTTCTCCGACATGACGGTACTGGAGAACCTCGAGCTTGGCGCGTACCTGCGAAAAGACAAAGACGAAATCGCGCGGGACAGGGCGCATGTCTATTCGTTGTTTCCGGTGCTGGGTGAGCGTTCGCATCAGATGGCGGGCAGTCTCAGCGGCGGTGAGCAGCAGATGTGCGCGATCGCGCGTGCGATGATGTCACGCCCGAAGATCCTGTTGCTCGACGAGCCGTCTCTGGGGCTGGCGCCGATCCTGGTCAAACAGATCTTCCAGATTTTGGAGACGCTCAAGGATGAGGGGAGAACGGTCTTCCTGGTCGAACAGAACGCCCGGATGGCGTTGAGCATGGCCGACCGCGGTTATGTCCTGCAGACCGGCAACCTTGTCAAGGAAGGTCCTGGACGCGAGTTGCTTGAAGATGAGGAAGTGCGGAAGGCGTACCTAGGTAAGTGAACCGCGAATCAACTCGAATGGAATAGGAGTTTCTCCTGGCATCGCGGGGTGGTGTTCGGCGGGCTTGCCGGTAGTTACGATACAGTCCGAATACTATCACGGTAATTAACACGATACCGGGTGAGAGTGGGTAGAATGGTGAGAGTGCCGCTACGGGGCGCTACCGTGGTCATCGCCGCCTAAGAGGCGCTCGAGCTGCTCGTTGCGCTTGTCGCGTTCCTCCTGAGAGATCTTGGCGGCTTCTTCGTCCGGTGCTGATTCCGGCTCGGACTCGGGCTTCACCAGGCCGACCAGCTTGTCGTGATCCGGTTGGGGGTCCGGCGGTGGTGCCGGTTCCGATTCAGCAGACTCCTCGGGCTCGGCGCGGGCCAGGTCTTCGAGCACCTGCTTTGAACGCTGTTCCTTGTCTTCGCCGATCAGGTAGTTGGCAATCTCACCTGTCGTCGCACCGGATGTTGCGGCACTTTCTTCACGGGCTTTGCGCACGACGTCCATGAAAAAGGTCTCGAGGTTCATGGTCGGATGATCGACACTGACGCCGCCCCCGGGTACAGCTGCATTGAGAATCTCCATGACTCGTCCGATCACTTCTTCTGACAACTTCGGCGCGACGATGCGGGTTTTATCCTCGACAGTCAGCAAGTTGTCGAGATCGCCGCTGACGCGAATCTTGCCGCCGTACATGACATAGATGTTGTCGCACACGTCCTCGACATCGGCGAGCAGATGGCTGCACAGAATCACCGTTTTGCCGCGCTCGGCGAGGACGCGAATGAGCTTCTTTACTTCGTTGCAGCCGAGCGGATCGAGTCCGGAGGTCGGCTCATCGAGTACAATCAGGTCGGGATCGTTGATCAGCGCCTGGGCCAGCCCGACGCGGCGCGCCATGCCTTTCGAAAATTCACCGATGGGACGCTCCCCGACCCCGCTCAGTCCGACCATGTCCAGCAATTGCGTTGTCCGGCTCTGGCGCTCTTTCGACGGCATATTGAAGAGCGCACCGAAGAAGTCGAGGGTCTCGGCGGCGGTGAGGTACTTGTAGAGATACGTCTCTTCCGGCAGATAGCCAATGCGCGACTTGATACGGACGTCCGTGGCGTCGCGATTGAACACCTTCAGATTGCCGCCGGACGGACGCAGCAGGCCGAGGAGCATTTTGACGGTAGTGGACTTGCCTGAACCGTTCGGACCAAGCAGCCCGATCACTTCGCCCTGGCGGATGGTGAAGTCGATAGAGTCTACAGCAATTGCCTTGGGTCGACGCCAGAAGTCGCAGAACACCTTTCTCAGGCCCACCGCTTCGACGACATTTTGTTCGCTGTCACTCATCCCGTGATTCCAGCGCCTCGCCGAATCGTACGAGGCGGGCACTGTTGAACACGACTATCAGCGTGCCGAGAATGTGGATAAAAGCGGCCAGCAGGGACTTAAAGACACTGGGTTGCACGAACTTCATCCGGATGGCCAGGTAGTCAAGCAGGTCGTTGCCGAAGATAAAGGCCATCAGTCCGCCGACAATCATCGCCGCACCGAACAGAAGATTCTGGTTCATAACCGCCCGGGTCTTGCGGGACAGGGCAATGAGAAGGGGGATGCGCCGCAGATCGTTGTGCATCAGCGCGATCGACGCGCTGTTGATGGCGACGTCACTGCCGATAGCGCCCATCGCGATACCGATGTTACCGGCCGCCAGCGCGGGCGCGTCGTTGACCCCGTCGCCGACCACCGCAACGGCAATGCCCGACGATTTAAGGTCCTCGACAAATGCCACTTTCTCTTCCGGCAGGCATTCGGCGCGGATCTCTGTGATCCCGAGCTTGCGCCCTACGCTTTCCGCCACCTGCTGGTTGTCACCAGTGACCATGCAACAGTGCTTGACACCGAGATCCTGCAGTTCGGTGATTGCTTCAGCGGCGCCCTCGCGGATGGCGTCGCGCAGTCCGATCCAGCCCAGTACTTGCTGGTCGCGGGCGACATAGGCAAAGGTCATGCCGCCGGTATCCACGTCCTCGGGTACGGCCGCGGCGGCGCTGGTATCGAGGCCGCATTCCTTGAGCCAGCTCTCGCGCCCGACACGGTATTCGGAGTTGCCGAATATAGCGAGCACGCCCTTGCCGGCCACTTCGGTGAAGGCGTCCGGGGGGACCCAGCTTACGTTTGCTTCCTCAGCCAGTGTCCGCATGGCATTCGCGGCCGGATGGTTGCTCTGCGACTCGGCAGCGACAGCGACTTCGAGCAGGTCCGACAATTCGACACCCTCGGCGGGGTTGAGGCGCGCAACTTCCAGATTACCCTCGGTGAGCGTACCGGTCTTGTCGAAGACAACGGCGCGGATGTGCGCCACTGCCTCGATGTGCGAAACGTTCTTGATGATCATGCCGAGACGCGATGCCGAGGCGATCGCCGCGACGGCGGCGGACGGTGTGGCGACGATGAGGGCGCATGGACAGGCGATCACCAGCACCAGCACGACGCGCAGGATGTCGTTGGGATTGAAGAACCAGACGATAGCGGCTATCATCAGGATCGCCGGCGTGTAGTAGTGCACATACTGATCGACCATCCGCATGATTGGCAGTCGCGTTTTCTCCGCGGTGGCGATGAGGTCGCGCACCTTACCGAGAGTAGTGTCTGTGCCCACGCCAGTGACCCGCAGCTCGACCATGCCTGTGAGGTTTTCGGTGCCGGCGTAGACCGAGTCACCTTTTTGCTTCGCAACCGGCAGTGATTCACCGGTAATCGAGGCCTGATTGATTTCGCTGCTGCCGGTCGTGATCTCACCGTCCGCCGGAAAGTTCTCGCCCGGTCGGACGCGCACGATCTCGCCGACCTGCAGTTCGGTAGCCGCAACTTCCTGCTCGGCGTCGTTGACGATCCGGCGGGCGTTGGCGGGTGTCAGCCGCAGTACTTCTTCGATGGCGGCGACAGCGCCGATTGCGGTTCGCTCTTCGATAGTGATGGCGATCAGCATGAAGAAAGCGATGATGCCGGCTTCCTGATAGTACCCCATGACGAAGGCAGCAATCAGTGCCAGGGCGACCAGCTCATTCATGTAGATGCGGCCGCGCAACACATCCTTGACCGCCGACACCAGTATCGGCAGCGCCAGGATGATCGCGCCGATGATCGCGCTCAGCTTGCTCTGAAATCCGTCGCCGTAATACGGCAGCCAGTCGGCCAGAGCGGAGTTGATGATCAGGATGCCGCCAACGACGGCGACAATGAGATTGACCTTGGCGTTACCGTGGTCATGCTCGCACGAACTGTGGTCCTGGGCCACGATGTCTGACATTTCACGCGCCAGCATGTGTGCCCCCCTTGAAGTTGGTGTCAGTGTGGTTGATGGTTACTGCTGCCGGTGGCGGTGGCACTGTTTATCACAGTGGGTTTTATCCGGTTGAGGCGAATGCGAATTTCTCCGGGAGCGGTCGGCAGCAGAATTTTCTCGGCGTTCTGCATGACATGTTGTCGCGTGATGCTGATCAAATTTCTTATTGCAATGTCTGGCTTTTTTTGATATTGCTCCAGCAGTTGATTGAAATACTGAGCCTCGGCCTGGACAGATGCGATCAACTCACTGGCGTACGCTTCGGCTTCGGCTTGGCGTTGTTTGGCCATGCCCTTGGCGTTCTGCAAAGTCGTGCCTCGGTACGTCTCTGCTTCGAGGATGAGCGTTTGTTTTATGTGCTCGGCCTTCTGAACCTCGTGGAATGCCAAAACTGAGGTACGTGGCGGTGTACTTTCGCCAAAATTGACGAATTTCACCTTGATGCCCATGTTCAGTTCTTCGAACGCCTTCAGCGTGTCCTTTTTTACCTTTTTCCTCAAGTCGTCCGGGTCGGCGTACAGTGCCTGATCGATGGCGGTGTGGGCGATACGTTTGAGAATGGTGCTCTCGAAGATCCGGCGGATCGTGCCGTTGGAGTCGATCTGCGACTTGTAGTAGGTCACCGGGTCAAAGATATCATAGGTGAGCCCCCACTTGGCGTGCAGTATATTTTCGTCTTTCGTCAGCAGGTACCCGTCGGTACCGGTCACCAGTGGTCCGGCATCGGCGGATAGCGCTGGCTTGTTCTCGGGACCGCCCAGGTATTCGTCGTTAAAGTAAAAATAGTCGGTACTGAGAGACTGTGTTTTCTTTGGAATACGCACCACCTCACCAATGGGCTTGGGCCATGCCCATTGCCAGGAGCCGCTCTCGACGATCTCCTCGCCGGCGGTGCCGGAAATCTTACCGAAACGCAGGACCAGGGCGTATTCCGTCGGTTCGACGTAGAAGAAGCCGGACAGGATGTAAGCGATCAGCATGACTGCGATTGCAATACGCAACATGATGATCATCAGCTTCGTCGTCTTGACCAAGGCTACAGTGCCCTCGCCGATCTCGTCGTTGTGTGGATTGACCGATGTTGTGGCCATTGTTTATTTGTCTTTGGGCTGGTTGTCGTCGTTTTCTTGGAACATAATCCAAGGCTCTTCGTTAGCGTCCATGATGATGATCATCTCGTTCGCCGAGATCTTCTTGGCGGTCTCCCGGCGGAGCAGCAGTTTTGCCAGTTCCGGTTCCGTCTCGAAATTGGCGTATAATCTGGCGACTTCGGTTTCAGCTTTGGCCTCGATTGCTTTGGCCGCAACTTCGGCGTCGGCCATTTGCATGCGTGCGTCGCGGTCCGCCTGCGAGCGAATTTCCATGGCTTTTGCTTCGCCTTCCGCTTTCGTTGCCGCCGATTTCGTCTGGCGCTCAGCCTGCATCCGCTTAATGACTTCGGTGGTCACGTTGTCCGGAAAGCCCAGATGCCGGATACCGACAAACTCGACGTCGATGCCGTACAATTCCTGGGCGTCTTTGGCGATTGCGGTGAGGATGTCATCCTCGACCTGATCCAGTTTCACTTTCTCCTCGTCGATGTTGATCAAGGTGTTGAAGTTGACCGTGCCGAAGACGCCGCTGCGGTAGGTCCGAAGCAGTTCGGTGAGTTGGTCGGTCGCGGTCGTCAGGTCGCCGAGTTTTTCCATGAAAATCAACTGCTCCTCGGCGTCGCTGCCAATTTTCCAGCCGATGAACACACTGACGACGATGTTCTTGCCGTCGGCTGTCATGATCTCCTCGAATTCCCCCATGTTGCCTTCAAAACACTGCACGCGGTTGTCCTGACGCCAGACCGTTTCCCACGGCAGCTTGAAATGCAGCCCCGGCGACCGTGACCGGCTGGTCTCCGCTTGTGGTTCGCCGAATCGCAGGACGATGGCATACTCCGTAGTATCCACTTGATAGGTCAGCATCTTGATCAGAAAGATGGCTGCTACGATAAGCACCATCAGGATAACCGGCCAATGTTGTAAGACCCGTTTACTCTCGGCCATTTTGCCTCTCCTGGAACGTCGGTATGTCGTGGTTTGGAGTTGAGCTTCAGTTACTGCTTGTTTTCGGGATTGTACTGATCATAATCAATCAGTCCCGGTCGGACCTGCTCTTTGAAATCAAGCTCGAAGATGAGCTTGGCTTTGGTCTGAATCAGATAGATAGCCTTGTTACCGAGGCTCTCTGTAATCATGTCCAAAGTCGAGCGCAGCTTGTATATCGAGGGGGATAGTTCGTAGGCGGTGCGTTGATCCTTGAATTTTGCCACCACCGCCTCGGCAACTTTGGCCTTATAATAGGCGTCGGCCGTTGCGTCGTTCTTGCGTTTCGCTGACGTGCCCGCAATCAGCGTACGGATGGTGATCGCGTCTCTCTCGGCGTTGAGAATCGTCGTCAACTTCTGTTCCTGCGCCATGATCACTTCCTGGAATGCCGGTGCCACGTCGATCGATGGGTGCACACCGCTGAAGCCGACGTAGATCAACTCGATACCGAGCGGCGGCTTGGCGGTTGCCAGCGCTACCTGCAGGCGCGCCTCCAGGTCACTCTTGGCTTGCAGTCGCTTGGTTGCCAGCAACTCTATAAAGTCGGCCGAGGCCAGAAATTTGACGATCTCTCGGCTGGCGATTTTCTTGAAGACGTCATCCGGGTCCTTGTAATTGTAGAGGTACTCGCGAATCCCTTCCGCATCTGCTCGGACCTGGTAATAGACTGGAATGCTCGCCGCCGTGAAATTGAACGGCACGTCGTCACCCATTTCCAGCATGTCGCGGCTGGCGACGACGAACTTGCGCTCGTTGTCGTAGTGCTCCTTGTCCCACGGGATGAACTTCGCCGGATTTGCCGCTTTTCTTTCCTCCATGCCGGGTGCGGGCGGCGCCGCCCCGTGCTGGTCGCCGTCCTTTTCGTCGTCGAGACCGAGCTCGAGCTTCTGTACTTTCTTCACCGGCACGATGCGGGCGGTCTCGATTGGCCGCGGCCACTTGACATGCAGTCCGGGTTCGAGCACTCCATCGAGCGGATCACCGAAACGTTCCTTGACGGCCATCTCGTTGGCTTTGATCATCACGAAACTGTCGAGCAGGAAAAACAGAATGACCAGCAGGATGCCGCATGGCAGGGCGGCGCGCTCGAGAAAGCGATAGAACCAGGTCTCCGATACGGCAACACCAAACTGGTAGTCGAGCGACTGTGCAACGTTGCGGGCGACGCCACCCGGTTCCGTGAACAGGTACAGGATACGGCTCTCGTAGACTGGGCGGAGTTCGTCTTTTTTGCCGCGCGGCCGATAGAACTCAATCACGAAGTTGATCATCATCTCGACGCCGAACGCGAAGATGACCCAGGCAACGATTTTGCCGATTGGGATGTCGTAGGTGCCGACGCCGAAGTGTTCCAGCAGCATTACGATGACCGCGACGGTGTATACCACACAGGTCATCAGCAGCCAGGCAGCGACCGGTCGAAGGAAATGACAGCCCTTTTCCCGGGATAATCCGTTGAAATAACTGCCCGCCAGCAGGCAGAGAAATACCATGCACAAGCACAGGCCCGCGACGTCGAGTGGTGAGCGTTCGAAACTCACCTTCTGTATCACGCTCCAGCGATACAGCAGGCCCCAGACAGAGAGCAGGACCATGCCGCCGAAGATGAAGGTGAATCCGGGAATGAAGTACTTCTGGAACTGCCGCCGCGTTTCCTTTGCCAGCTTCAGCGCTTCGTCCTGGTCATCGAACAGGTCGTTGCGGTCGTAATCGCGCCGCAGTCGCTCCTGATCCTCCAGTTCCGCTGCCTCGTGGCGGCGCATGCGGGCGTACCACCACGCCACCAGGCCGAATACAAATGCCACTTGCAGCGGCAGGCACGCCGTCTCGATTATGCGGCTGTGGGCCCAGAAAAAACTCACGCCGCCGGCGATCAACAGTAGCGCCAGTGCCAGCGCCGAACCTGCCAGGCCGAGATATTCCGGTCGTTTGGATGTAGGATTCATATTCAGCCTCTGTCCTCGTTCTTCGGGTATTGCCAGAATCCGCTGCCGTTACCCTATCCGCCGAAACTCAATATTCAGCTAAAAATCGCAAAGCGCATATCTTAACACAATTCGGATTCATCACAAGAGCATTATATGGTTGATTCAACTATCGCCGTCCACCGCGCTTCCGGGATTTGCTCCGAACGCGTTCCTTCTTGCCGGGCCGTATCGGTGGACGGCCAGACGTCCGGATTGATTTATTCGCTTGCTCTGCCGCCGGTCTGACCGGAAAAAAATCCATCAACCGCCGTCCCACGTCGACTTTGGCAACCACCACCTTTACCGGTGTGCCGATACAGTAACTTTCACTGCTGCGCCGTCCCTTGAGCTCCATGCGCACCGGGTTGAAATCGAAAAAATCGTCGCGTAGTTCAGAGACATGTATCATGCCCTGCGCCTGCACCGCAGGAATGAAGATGAAGACTCCGAAATTGCGCACGTCGACGACCACGGCGTCGTATTCCTGCAGGTCCCCGCCCTCCAGCTGTTCGGCGAAGAAACGGATCTTCTTCATATCGACAATCTCTCGCTCTGCTTCCACTGCTTTGTTTTCGCAACGTGACGAGGCCAGGGCGGTTTCCGTGAGCTGCTCGCGGCTGTACGGCGGGTTGCGGCGGTTTACCAGGTGCTTCAGCACGCGGTGCACGACCAGATCCGGGTAGCGCCGAATCGGCGACGTAAAGTGACAGTAATGCGATTTGCCCAGCCCATAGTGCCCGACGCATTCCGCCGAATACTGGGCCCGCTTGAATGCCCGCAACACGGCGCCGTTCCAGGCATGGCCCTGGTTGGTCCGGTCGATTTCACGCAGCACGTGCTGCAGGTTGCGGCGAAGCGTCAGGTCGCCGGCCTCGAAACCAGCCATTTGGAGCGTCTCCTCCAACTCCGCCAGCTTTTCCGGGTCTGGCTCCTCATGGATCCGATGGATCAGCAGCCGCCCGCGCTTCGTCAGTTCGCGGCACACCGCTTCATTCGCTGCCAGCATGAATTCCTCGATCAATTGATGGGCTCTGTCCGTCGCCAGCAGGACGATCTCCTTGATCCGGCCGTCGGGGCCGATCTCGAATTTCACTTCGGGTATATGCATCTCCAGCGCCCCTGTACTGAAGCGTCGACGTCGCAACGTGCATGCGACAGTGTTCGCCTGTTGCAGCAGTTCGACGCGTTTGGCGAGGCCGGGTACAGCGGAGATCGCTTTCTGATCACCGTCCAGCGCCGACAGCGCCTGCTCGTAAGTCAACCGCAACTGTGAGCGGATGACTGTCTCGGCAAACGACGTGCGCAGGATCTCGCCTTCCCGGTTAATCGTCATGAACACCGAGAACGCCAGGCGATCCTCGTCGGGACGCAGGCTGCACAGACCGTTCGACAACTGCTCGGGCAGCATCGGAATCACAGTGTCTGGCAGGTACACACTCGTGCTGCGCTTTGTCGCTTCTCGATCAAGCTCGGAATCGCGGCTGACAAAGTAGCTGACGTCGGCGATGTGCACGCCCAGGCGCCAGTTGCCGTCGCGGGCCTTCTCGAGTGAGATGGCGTCGTCGAAATCCTTAGCGTCCTTCGGGTCAATAGTGAAAATGAATTTTTTCCGCAGATCCCGTCGGCGTTCGATCTCTTTCTTCGGGATCCGCGCCGACTGCGCCTGCTCCACAACCTGTGGCGGGAAGGCCTCCGGCAGATTGAACGCCTTGATCACAGACAGCGTGTCCAGCGACGGGTCGTCTGCCGGCCCGATCACATCGATAATCTTGCCGCCCGGACTCAGCCGTGGATCTTCCCAGTCGTTGAGGTCGACGAGCACGCGATCTCCCAGCCGGGCGCCGCCCTTTCCCGGGACCATCACATCGTGCTTGAAACTCGCCTGCATCGGCTCGACATAAAACCATTTGTTCGCCTTGCGCAGCGTCCCGACAATCGTCCGGCAGTTACGCTCCAGCACCCGGATCACGTCGCCTTCCGCCAGTTTGTCGGGTTGCTGACGCCGCCCGCGCCGGTCGATACGGACTAGGACTTTGTCGCCTGGCAGCGCCGTGTGCGTACGGCCGGACGGCACAAACACTTCTCGCGCCCTGTTGGCCTCCGCCACAAACGCGTGGCCGGTTTTGGTAAAGGATATTGAGCCGATCAGCAAGTCTGCGTCGGTCGTGCGTGCAAAGCCCTTGTGCTTAAGCTTGACGACGATGCCGTCATCGATCATGCCGCCGATCAGGTTGGCCAGTGCATCTGCGGACTCCGCAGGCAGCGATAGCGCCTCCAGCATATCGGCCAGATTCAGCGGTTGATAGTCCGGTGCGTCGAGCACCGCGATCACGTTGGCGCGGGAGATCGGCAAGTCTTGCTGTGGCGCGTTCGCGCTCTTTTTATTCTTGTTCTTACTCATTAACTCATTCTATTCAGGCGTGGGTCGTGTATCGACCACGATTTTTCGGAATTGTTTTGCCAGATCCGTGATCCGACTCCAGTCGCCACTCTCGACGGCCTTCTTTTCGACCAGCGACGAACCGACCCCGAGGGCTTCAGCGCCGGCTTTGAGAAAGCCTGCGGCGGTATCGAGATTGACACCGCCCGTCGGTATCATCTTAATTTGCGGCAATGGGCCTTTGAGTGACTTGATGTACGCTGGTCCGCCCACGCAGTCGCATGGAAAGACCTTGACGACATCTGCACCGGCCTCCCATGCAGTCAGCACCTCGGTCGGTGTCAGCGCGCCCGGGCAGACCACCAGGCCATAGCGCTTTACCATACGGATGACGTCGAGATTAAGGGTCGGCGTCACGATGAATTTTGCCCCGGCAAGAATCGCCAGACGCGCGGTCTCGGCGTCTAGCACGGTGCCGGCGCCCAGCAGGATGTCGTCGGATGAAGCTGCGACATCGCGCATGATTTCGATGGCGCCCGGCGTCGTCATGGTAATTTCGAGCACATTGATGCCGCCGGCTTTGATAGCGTCGACAACAGAGTGTGCGTCATCAGCCGAGTTCACTCGGATGACGGGGATCAACCCGACATCCGCGATGGTTTTGAGGATATTGTCTGGCATAAGAGTGGAACTTCTGACAGGTGTAGCTTCCAGGAGAACCCTATTACGAGAGTTTGTTCGGGGTGCAGGAGGAGGTTTGTAAGAAGCGGTCGCCTTATGACCTCTCAAGCGGCACACGTTTTGTGTCCGGCCCAAACGATTTATATTCATTAAAGTAATTCGCGATCAACGGTTATCAATGAATCACACGGCACCGGGAACGTCGATGAAAATTCTGCAGCTTCTTGAAGCTACCGGCGGCGGTGCACGCAAACACGTGCGCCAGCTCGTTTGCGGACTCTGCAGTCGCGGGCTCGAGGTCGACGTGATCGTGTCGCCCAACCGCGCCGAACCTGATTTCGGTGACGACCTGGAGGTGTTCCGCAGCCTCGGCTGCGAAGTCTTCGAAGTGCCGCTCGCCCGATTGCCGACCGCCGGTGACCACGCCGCCCACAAAGAGTTGCAGCGCATCATCCGACTGCAGCAACCGCAGATCGTGCATGCCCACTGTTTTAAGGCCGGCTACCTCGGCCGCACCGCTGCCAAGGCGGTCAGTGCCGACATTCGCACCGTCTACACGCCGCACGCCTTTGTTTTCGACGGGCTCGGGCCGTTCATGCGCACCATGGCGATCATGCTCGAACGCAAGCGCGCCGCTGTGACCGATCTACTGCTTTGTATTTCCGAGGCGGAAGAGGATCAGGCCCTGACCCACCGCATCATTCCGGCGTCGCGACTGCGGGTTGCGCCCAACGGCATTCCTGCGGACTTCGCAACCCGGCTGCTGGACCGTGAAACGGTGCGCCGCGAGCTACAACTCGATGACAACGTGATCGCCATCGGCGTGCTGGCCCGCCTGGCGCCTCAGAAAGGACATGCGCACCTGCTCGAAGCCCTCAATATCCTGGCACCCGATGAGCGGCAGTCTCTGCAGGTGCTTTGTTTCGGCGACGGCGAACTGGAATTGGCACTGCAGCAGCGCTGCGATGAACTCGGTCTCACAGAAACCGTCCGCTTTCTAGGCTATCGACCACAGGCCGAGCGCTTTTTGCCGGGTCTTGATTTCACTGTGCTCCCGTCGTCCTATGAAGGCCTGTCCTACAGCCTACTCGAGTCGTTGGCTGCCGGCGTGCCGGTAGTCGCCAGCAACGTGCCTGGCAACCGTTGCGGCAGCGACGCTCCGGTCGTTTACTTCTCGAATGGCAACGCCCGTGAGTTGGCGACCCGCATTCATGCACTGGCCCACGATAGGCATGCCCGCGGCGAGCTAGCTGCCCGGGCGCAGGCCTTCATCGCGAACAGTTATTCGCTCGACCGGCAACTCGACGTTGTTTGCGCTGCCTACAAGACCCTTATCGATGGTTGAACCGCCGACCGAATTCGAGCTCACGCAAGCATCCTCGCGTCCATGTTGCGGCCGGCATTGATCCACGGGATGCTGGGGTCGGATTTTATGAATCTGGCACCGGTTGAATGCACGCTGCATGCAATCGGATGGTCTAACGAGTTTCGGGGACCGGGTAACCGACGTTTTATCTGGAAAGCACTGTCTCAGAGGTTATCTTCCGTTTGCTAATTCTCCGGTATCAGCCACCACCCACTGCCTGTCCATGATCATCAAAGCATATTCGAAGGGCCTCTATTCGAACTGGTATTTCTACGCGCCTGACCGCGTGATGTTCGACTGCGGTGAAGGTGCGGCGCTGTACCTGCGTGCCGGCATCTTTGCGATCGAAAAGATTTTTCTGTCCCACGGCCACATTGATCACATCACCGGGTTGCCGCTGCTGATCAGCCTGCGCCAGTCGACCAAAGGCGACAATGCCAAGCCCCTAAGCATCTATTACCCGCGCCGCGACCGGTCGATAGCGCTGATCCGTGAGACCGTCGACCGCATGATGGGAAGCCATGTCAAATATCCGCTGGAATGGGTGCCGATCGACGCCGGTGACCGTATTGAGTTGCGCAAAGGGCGAGTGTGCGAGGCGATCCAAGTGGTGCATCCGTGCGACCAGCCGCTGGGTTATCGGATCCTCGAAAGCCGGAAACGTCTGAAAGAAGTGCATGTGGGCAAGCCCGGCCCCGAGATCGCTGCCATGCCGGATGCCGAGAAATTCGACTATTACGATGCTAAACGGTTTTGCTATTCCGGCGATACGATGCCGATCGATCCGCGCGAATTCGAAGACGCCGACATCCTGATCCACGACGCGACCTTTCTCAACGCCGATGACCGCGGAGGTCCGACGCACTGCACACTTCAGGAGGTTTTCGACCTGGCCCACGAAGCCCGCGTGAAGCGTTTGATCCTGGCCCACATATCGCCGCGCTACGAGCCGTACCGCGTTGTTGGGCCGCTGATCGACAAGGCTGAGTCGCACGGTCTAAATTACGAATGGGTTCCGTACCACCGCGTTACTGAATTCGCCTGATGTCCGTAAAGCGATGAAGGAGCGGCGCGAGTGATGGGCATTGCCGGCCTGTCGGACATCAGGCACATTGCGGACGGGGTTGGTATTGGAACCGCGCCTCCGCCTGCAGCAGGAGATTGATATCCTGCGGCGCTACTACACGTCGGCGTCTGCCAGGAGGATGTGGCGTAGATTGATCGTGCTGCGGTTCAGATCACCGTATGCCCGCGCTGCTTCGACTGCCTGCAGTGCACCATCGATATCGTGGCGCAGGTAGTTGACTGCCGCCAGCATGAAGTTGGCGTCGCGATTGCTCATTGGCGTTGCCGCTAAATCGGCGTAATAAGCTGCGACCCGGTCGAGCATCTTGGCCAGATTCTGGTTGATCGGGATCGGACCGATACTGTTTGCCGACAGCGCGAAGGTTCGCCGCATGGCCCAGATCGCCGTGCGATCATTGCCAGCTCCTGCCGCTGCGAGACTGTAGCCCAGCTTGTACTGGGCGTGGCCGGGATATTCACTGCACAGCTCGCCAAAAGCGGTGAAGGCCAATTGTTTCCGTCCGTCCGCCAGAATACGCCACGCTGTCCGTCCCGCCGAAACGTGAGCCGGCGCTGTTGAAGCAGGGGGCTGTGGAGTTTTGATGTCGGGTGGCTCAACTGGAAAATAGAAATTCGGCAGCTCATAATCCGATTCTTCGATCGTCTCGATGCCGGTGGATTTGGGCAGCACGATCGTCGGTGAACTTGCGTAGCGTGGCTGTTGCGGGCGTGCTTCGGGAACGCTGATGTAATACACACGGCTCGTTGTGGTCGGCCGTCGTCGCCGGGTTGGAGTTTCATAGACGCGGCGTTCCTGGAAGCGGCCGTCGTCGTCGCCTTGTGACCATATGACCGACGTACCGTTGCTGTTGCCGGAGTCGTACACGCGTGTGCCGGAGGAATAACACGTTTGGCCTGTCACCGGCGTGACATACAGGCGCCCCAGTATCAGGACAGCAAGAAGTTTGCAGAAATTGTTCATGGGATCCTCGGAGATTCGAGATACGGCAGAAGCGTCAAAAAATCGATCTGTTCCTTCGTTCGACGCAGCCACCACAGCAGTTATTCACTCCATGAATCCCAAGATCAAATAATTAGGGTCATGGCATTTTTTACAGTAAAAATCGGGGCAGACGTGTTGAAAACCAAGGTTTTCCGGGGTTCAGGTGGATGATATCAAGATCTCCTGGAGTACCCAAAGTTTTGGCCGCTATTTGGCGTATTTCATTGGATGTCGCCGCGGACGCGGTGGCCGGTGGCGCGCAGATAGGTCGCTGCCGGTTGACGCTGATCGCCCTGCAGTTCGATAATATCATTGCGTACAGTGCCGCCGGTGCCGAGATGCCGTCGCAAAGCGCGCGCCAGGGGTTGAAGGTCCTCGGTGCCACTCTTGCAGGTCAACAAAGTCACTTCCTTGCCGCCCCGCCCCTGGCGCTCGCGATGCACAATGAAATCAGATGCCGCTGGGGCCTGATGCTCCGGCGGTTCCGGGTCTGCCGGCCCAGACGGCAGGCCGATACCCGATAATGCGTCGAACGGGTTCTGCGCGAAATCCGCATTGTCCTGTAACGGCTGTTTCTTTTTTTTGGCTGTCATTGGCGATATATTCGCTGCAGTTTCGAGGTGTCATACCTATGCACGATACAATACTTATATGACTGACCAACCGCCAATCGCCACTGAACCACGCCAGGCCGGCCGGCAGCACATGCTGCTGACGATTCTCTGGGCTTCCGTCTTTCTGGTGGCGTTGTTCTACCCGAAAATCTTCGTTCGCTTCCCGTTCCTGCTGCCGTTCGTTGTGATCGGCATATTCTGGTTCGGGAAACAAACGGGTCGCCGCAAGCCAGCCTCTTGAACGCCGTCGAGACAAATGTTTATCGTCCGGTGGTCGGTGACTACAGCTGTCCGTACCCGATCAATCTCAGCCCAGTCGACTGGCGTCAGGGGATGCTGATCCGCTCGACCAACTGGCTTGGCGATGCCGTAATGACTTTGCCCGGCGTCTATCGGTTGCACAATCTGGTGCCGCCGGGTGGTCGCACGACCGTGCTGGCGCCGGCAAAGCTTGCCGATCTGTGGCACTCGGTACCATGGATCGATCAGGTAATCACCTTTGCAGGTCGCCGTTTGTCTGCTGCTGAACGCCGCGAGGTGCGCGCCGCCGAGCCTGGTGTTTCGGTCGTGCTGCCAAACTCGTTCGGTGCTGCCTGGGATCTGTGGCGGAGTGGTGGCGGGTATATCGCGGGCCGCGTCGGGCGTGGCCGCACCTGGCTGCTTCGCGGGCGCCTGCCGGAATGGCGACGGGAGGCGGGCCATGACAAGGCGCATGAGGTACGTAAATACCTGGAGCTTGCCGCTGCCTGCGGCAGTCGTGACTGGCATACGGACTATCCGGCGCTGGAACCGCAACTTGCCGACGAAGCTCGCGCGGCCATGGATGCGCTGGTGCCGGTCAATGAGCGTCTCCTGGTCATCGCTCCAGGGGCGGCCTATGGCCCGGCCAAGCAATGGCCGGTCGACCATTTCAATGCGGTCGCCAGATGGTGGACCGCCCAGCACGGGCGCGTGATCGTCTGCGGCGCCACCGGCGAGGAAGCGGTTGCGATGTCCGCAATCACCGACTGCAGTGGTGCGGTCAGCATTGCTGGCAAGTCGTCGGTGGCTCAATTAATGTACGTACTTGCGGGAGTCGACTGCGTTTTGACCAACGACAGTGGTGCTATGCATCTAGCCGCGGGGCTGGGAAAGGATGGGGTAGCGATTTTTGGCTCGACAGATCCTGTTGCGACCGGACCAATTGGCGGCCGCTGGGTGGTCATGCGTCATCCTCTGCCTTGTTCACCGTGCCTGCAGCGCACCTGCCGGCGTACCGATATACCGTATGAATGCCTCAAAACCATCGCGCCGCAGAATGTCATTGACAGTATCGAGTACCTGATATCGTGACTTGCACACAGACGTTCGGTTCTTTCTTTTCGCCGCATCCAGCAGTGTCGCGACGACAGTCTCACTCGTGTGCTGTGGTTGCTGACATTCTGACAACCGGAGAATTATCATGAGTCGATATCTGTTCCTGATCCTGCTGACAGCTACGGCGGTCTGTGCCGAAGATGCCGAGCCGCGTTCGTTCTTTCCTGTCGCCCTCGACCAGGAATTTCCGGATGCGGAAAACGCTTTCCACGAAGTCATGGACCTCATCCTCAAGAACTATTATACCACCGAGATCACCGAAGAAGCTCTTTTTTACGCGGCTATCTCGGGTATGCTCCGCCACGTCTCGCCACCCGAGAACAAGTCGCTGGGCAAGCTGTGGAAGCCGGCGGATTATGACAAGGTACGGAACAATCTCAAGGGCGTGCAGATTTCCACTGGTGTCAAGAGTAAGTTCAGCCAGCAGGATGGGAGCCTCACCGTGACCGGAGTCCTGCCAGGCTCGCCGGCGGAGGGAGTGCTGCTGCCGTACGATCGCATTCTGCGCATCAACGACGAACCGCTCAAGGGCAAACTGGTGAGCGATATCGACAGCATGATGAGCGGCGAGGTCGGCACTGAAGTCAAGCTCACCATTGTACGGGATGTGCAGGTTTTTGACGTTGTAATCAAGCTGAAAGAGTTCAAGACAGCGAACCTATCGGTCGCGGTGTTGCCGAACGAGATCGGCTTCGTCGAGATTCACAAGATTACCGCCGGGATAACCGCCGAACTGAAGAACGAGCTCGACGCGTTGCAGGTGAAAAACGTCAAGAAACTGATTCTCGACCTGCGCGACAATACGGGCGGGGTGTTCATGGAATCTCTGCGTCTTACCGAGTTGTTTCTGGCGAACAAGAGTGTGTTGCTGCGGTTGCAGCAGCGCCAGGCGCCGACAAAGCCGGGGGAGACCGGGGAGGAGGAGGAGAAACGATATGTCTCGTCGAACGAGACGCCTTATGACTTTGAGATTGTGCTGCTGGTCAACAAAAATACGGCGTCGTCCTGCGAGATCATTGCTGCGGCGCTGCGAGACCACAAGGCCGCCACCATCGTAGGTGCCGGCACCTACGGAAAGTCGGTAATCGAAAAGACATATACGCTGGACAATAATTATCGCTGCAAGTTCATCATTGGCGCGATGTACACACCGCGGGGTGTTGCCTGGCAGTCAAAGGGCGTGTTGCCGGATTTCAGCGCGCCGCAGGATGGCAGCACCTACAAGGCCGTTGCCAAACTTACGCCGAACCAGCGCCTGTCGAAGGACGTACCTTTGATTACGGCCTACAAGCTGCTGAAATGACGGCTGCGACCTACCTGCTTGGCGGCACCTCGATACTCGGATGGCATCTTGCGCAGTTGCCGCTGCCCGGGCTCACGGTATTCTGCAATCGCTTTGCGAACACTGCACGCTGTAACGGCTGGCGGCGGGTCAATCTTGATGAAGCCGGCGATGTCCGGCAGATGTTCGAAGGGCCGCTGCCTTCCACGGTGATCTGTTGCGCGGGCGTCTGCGACGTTGACAAATGTGAGGTGGATCCGGATTGGGCGCGGCGGATCAATGTCGACGGCATCCGGCTGTTGCTGGCACATTTACCGCCAACCACGCGACTGGTGTACTGTTCTTCGGATCATGTTTTCAGTGGCGACAGTGGACCGTACAACGAGCAGTCCACGCCGGATCCGATCTCGGTCTACGGCAAGACCCGGGTGGCGGCAGAGGCGCTTGTGCTGGCGGCCCGGCCGGATGCGTTGGTGGTGCGTGCCGGTCCTGGCATCGGCGATTCATTCGACGGCCGCAGCGGGCATCTCGACTGGCTGCGCCACCGGCAGCGGCAGGGGTTGTGCATGACCGTCGTGTCTGACGAGTATCGCTCGGTGGTGTGGGCACCGGCGCTGGCGGCCCGGACCGCGGCGTTGGCGCAATCCGACCGATGCGGCATTCGACACGTTGCGGCGAAAGCTGTGTCGCGACCCGATCTGGCGATGCACCTGAATCGGATCTATGGCATCGGTGCGGCGTTTGCGGTTGAAAGCAGAGCGGCCCGGCCGGTCCCGCATATCGGTGCTGTCGAGCTGCAGTCGGTGCATCGTGATGCGCTGGCGGCGCCGCTGCCGTCTGTGCTGGATACGGAAATACCAGCATCCACAATAGCTCCATGAAACTCGGACTGCTTTCCGACACCCACGGTAATGTGGCGCGAACCCGCAACGCCTGCAACATTCTGGCGGCGCAGCAGATCGCGGCCGTGCTGCATTGCGGCGACCTCGGTTCGGACGGCGTGCTTATCGAGATGGCCGCTGTGTTCGACCCTAAAGATGTGCCGGTGTATGCTGTACTTGGCAACGTCGACCACTACAACAGCGATGTTACAGATTTTTGTGCCGATGTCAAGGTCTCGATCCTCGGTGCCTTCGGCCGGCTGAAACTTGGCGGAAAGACGATCGCACTGGTTCACGGAGACGACGCTCGTCGCCGTGATTATGCCGCCACCTGTGGAGAGTTCGACTATGTTTTTACCGGCCACACCCACGTTGCTGCTGATGAGCGCATCGGCCACACCCGCATCATCAATCCAGGCGCCGTTTATCGATCGGCCGAGCCAAGCGTCGCCGTGCTCGATCTCGAAACCGATTTGTTGACCTATCTCGGCCTGCGATGAAAAGGATCACTTTAGTAGTGGTGCTTCTGCTGGCTGCGGGTGGTGGGTTTTACTTCGTCCGCAGCACGAGTGAGGGCTACCACGCGACCAATCTCAACAACGATCTCTTTGCGATCTCTCAGGGTATCAAAGAGGATCTATCCAACCGCGATGCCATCGAAGTGCAGATCATTGCCGCGGTGGAGGCGCGGCGTTTCGAAATCGATCCCCAGGATATCGAGATTGGGGCGCAGCCGATGAACAAAATGACGACTGCCCAGCATATCGCCGGTAAACTCGCGGTGGTCACCAACTATGAGGCCACGATCGGGGTTAAAGCGTACAGCCGCTGGATCCCTCTTTTTCGACGGGAGTACGAGATCAGTTCCGGTGCGATTATCCAGAAGAAGGTTGAACAGCGCGTCAATCCGCAGTTGCAGGAGCTGCTGGAGGGGCCTTGAACGGTGCTGTTACCTTGTGGTTACAATTGACCGAAACTTTTTTGGTATAGGCGTCTCTAATAGGATAGAGAAAGGAAACCAGACCGACAGTGAAGCTCTACAGCGACAGGAACCTGCGACAACTCAAAGCCGTGCGGCTAAAATTTCTCCGCAACGGTCGGGGCTTCACGCGTGCCTACCGATTTCCGATCATTGCTCTGGCTACCGCTGCAGCGCTGGATTGTATCAGCACGACGCATTTCATGCTGTACGAGCGCGATCACATGAGCGAGGTACACCCGGTTTTTTTCTGGGCAGCTGCATGGCTTGGGCCGGTTTTCGGGCCGATTGCCGGCAAGTCGACTCAGATTGTTTTCGGGCTGATCGCAACGGTTTATGTGCGGCCGTATGCATCGTTGCTGTTATGGGCAACGACAGTGCTGTACAGCTACGCGTTCTTGCACAACCTGTACGTGACCGAGGTGTTCACCGTTTGGGCAAGGACCAGTTGGGGGTAGTTCAGGGAATGCGCTCGGGGTTCGGACCAAGGATGAGCAGGTCCTGTAAATTTCGTTTCAGCGGCCGCGGGCGACTGTTCCACGCCAGCAAAAAACTACTCGTTGGCGAATCGCTGCTCGAGGTATTCGCGGTATGGCCCGTTGGGCATCGAGTCAACGACTGCGTTGAGTTCGGTCCGATCGATGAAGCCGCGGATGTAGGCGATCTCTTCGAGGCAGGCGATTTTCAGGCCTTGGCGGGTTTGTATGGCGCCGATGAAGGCGGAAGCTTCCAGCAGGCTGGCGTGGGTGCCGGTATCCAGCCAAGCCAGGCCACGGCCAAGTAACTGCACCCGGAGCGCACCGTCGCTGAGGTAGGCAAGATTCAGGTCGGTAATCTCGAGTTCCCCACGGGGCGAGGGCTTCAAAGCCCGGGCGCGGGAAGCTGCCGTGCTGTCGTACAGGTAGAGTCCCGGGACGGCGTAGTTGGTGCGCGGCGTTGACGGCTTTTCTTCGATGCTCAGGACATTGCCGTCGGCATCGAAATCGACGACACCGTAGCGCTCCGGGTCGTTGACGTAATAGCCGAACACGAGGGCGCCGGTTGAGAAACTCTCAACAATCTCGAGGATCCTGAGATTGCCGTAAAAAACGTTGTCGCCCAGGATGAGCGTAACATCGTCGTCGCCAACGAATGATTCGCTAAGGATCAACGCTTCAGCGATGCCCCGGGGGTCGTCCTGGACGCAGTATTCGATGTTCATCCCCCACTGGCGGCCGTCGCCGAGCAACTCCCGGAATCGAGGTACATCTACAGGCGTCGAGATCAGCAGTACCTCCCGGATGCCGCCCAGCATGAGGGTGGACAGGGGGTAGTAGATCATCGGCTTGTCGTAAATGGGCTGCAGCTGTTTGCTGGCCACGCGAGTGAGCGGGTACAGTCGCGTGCCGGCGCCCCCGGCCAGGACGATGCCTTTCATTCCACCTCTTTTTGCTTGATCATGTGGTTGCTGGTGAGCTTGTTGTCGCGATCGAGGACCTCGACGAGATCGCCCATCAATGCGAGGCCCTCGTCAAGATAGACGTCGGGGAAGTCCTCCTCGTTCTCATTGTTTTTCTGGACATCGTCTTTGACTTCGATCTCCTCGGGGGCGTTCTCAGGCGCATTCTCAGGTTCGTCGTCGTTGTCGCGATCACTGCCGAGTACAGCCTGGCTGCGTTCCGTCCAATACTCCTCTTCCTCGCGCAGTTTGATCCGCTTCTCCCGGTTCAGCGTGATGTGCTTTTTGGCCCGGCGCTTGCCGAATTCAGCGATGTCTTCGACGAGGTGCTGATACAGTTCATTTTCTGCCAGGCGTATATCGGAGCGTCTGTGGAGCTCCTCGACGTACGGCGTGATCGAGGTGAAATTTCGGTTGAGCGGCTGTGACTGGATCGTATCCCATTTCAGCACGTGGTCGAGCTCTGCTTCGCCCAATTCCATGTGATCGAGAAACGACGGAAAGGCGATGTCCGGTGCAATCCCCTTTTTCTGAGTGGAGGCGCCGGTGACGCGGTAAAACTTCGCCATCGTGTACTTGATGGCGCCAGGTTGCTTGCCGCGGAACGACCTCATGCGATCGAGCTTGAGCACCGTTTGGACGGTACCTTTGCCGTGGGTGCCGATGCTGCCGACGATCAAGCCGCGTTGGTAATCCTGTATGGCACCGGAAAAAATCTCGGATGCCGAAGCGCTGAGCTGGTTGACCATGACAATCATCGGCAGGTCGTAGGCGAAGCCGTCGTCCAAATCTTCGCGCACGTCGACTGTACCGCCGGCGCGTCGCACCTGCACGATCGGGCCGCTGGGCACGAACAGACCGCTGAGCGAGATTGCCTCTTCGAGACTGCCGCCGCCGTTGGAGCGCAGATCTATGATGATACCGGCAATCTCATCCTTCTCAACCATATCGTCGATCAGGCGTCGTACGTCGACGGTTGTACTCTTGGCATCGGAATCACCGCGCTTGAGAGCGTCGAAATCGGCGTAAAAAGAGGGAACGTCGACGACACCCACGTTGATGAAACGACCGTCCGTAAGTTCTACCTTGTGGACTTCGCCCTTGACCTCCCCCTCGGTGAGCTTGACCTCGTCACGGACGATACTGATGGTCTTCGGCGTGCTGTGCAGCGATTCGATAACCGATAGCCGCACTTTTGTGCCTTTGGTACCGCGGATCTGTCGCACAACTTTGTTGAGTTGCATGTTGATGACGTTCATCATTTCCCCGTCGCCCTGGCCGACGGCGATGATTTTGTGCCCAGGCTTGAGGGCACCCTGCTGATCGGCCGGGCCGCCGGGAATGATGCTCACCACTTCGGTGTATCCGTCCTTGTAGGTGAGGGTGGCGCCAATGCCCTGGAGCCTCAGGCGCATGGAAATATCGAAGTCCTCGAGCTGCCGCCAGTTCAGGTAGGCGGTGTGTGGGTCAAAAATACGGGTCAGCGTCGAGAGGTAAATCTCAAGGATATCGGCATTGTCATTCTCGTCACGGAACTTCAGGAACTGCTCGAGTTGTTTAACAACAGCCTCCTGCGGCGTATCACCGACTTCCTCTACTTCTGCTGTGTTCTCGCTTTCTACCGCGTTTTCGTCCTTGACGGGGTCTTCGGTGTCGTTCACTGCCGGTTCTTTCTTTTTTTCCGCCTCCTCCCTGGCACCCTCTTCATCGAGCAGATGGGCAACGAGCAACTGGTTCTTGATGCGTTGGCGCCAGGCTATGTCGAGCTCGGCGATAGTTGCCGGCCATGGCAGGTTCTTGCGGTCGAGAAGGATGTCTTCATCGATGTTGAAGTCGAAGTCGTCATTGATGATCGACTTTACGTACTCAAGGCGTTCTGTGACCCGTTCGATGAAGCGTTCGTAGACTTTGAAGCCGAAGTCGAGGTCGCCGTTCTCGACCATATCGTCGAGGCTCTCGCGGTACACCGAAAACTCGTCTAGATCGGACTGCAGGAAATAGTGGCGGTTGGGGTCTAGTTCATCGAAGTATTCATTAAAAAGCTGCTCGGATACGTCGTCATCGATCTCTGGAAGTGTGTAATGATTTTTCTGGAGGTATTTGACTACCATCATCGAGATTTTTCGATCGAGGCGTGTTGGGCGGCGCTCCGAATTGGCCTGGGCGGTCGGCAACCAGAGGTGTGCGGCAAAAATGCTTGCAGCGACAAGCCGCGGTGTCATTCCAATAAATCGTGGCATCATGCTGAGTCTCCGGCACGGTTGCGGATGAGAGAATTCAGTGAATTGCGGAGGGCAGGTTCATTCGGGAATATGACAGGTGCTGGGAATTGAAGTTCCGCGAGAGACTGTCCCGGGCTATGGCTGGCCGTTCCTTACGGCGACGGCCTGGTGGTTGAGAAAACGTTCGAGTTGCGGATCTTGCGCACCGCCGTTTTTGATGGCGATTTCGTACCACTTTTTGGCGTCTTCATAGCGCGGCGGTTCGAGCGTAGCGTAAAGGATTGCCAAATTGTACGGTGCGTCCGAGCCGGTTGGGGCGAACTTCCAGGCGCGCAGGAACTGGACCTCCGCGGCCTGGTGCCAGCCCAGCGACCGGCAGGCAATACCCAGCATGCGTGCCATGTCGGGATCGTCCGGGTAAAGTGCGGCGGCGCGGCTGAGCATGGACACCGCCAGATGTGCCTTGCCGCGGGACACCAGCAGAAAGCCCAAGGGAAGCAGCACGTCGCGATCGTCGGGGTTGGCATAGAAGGCCCGGTTGAGATAGCGCTCGGCGCTTTCCGGATCACCGTCTTCCACGAGTATATTGCCTATACGTACGAGTGCGTCAACCTGATCGGGGGCGAGTTCGAGGACCTGCTGATAGTAGTACTTCGCGGCCTCTGGATTTTCCTGCGCCTGCGCGTTGGATGCGAGATGCAGGAAAGTTTGCACATCGCGCTCGCGTTCGATCCTTGCATCGGTGGTTTTGCCTTCTGCGGCATTTTGGGCGACAACATCGGGGGGTGCGCCTAAGCGCTTTTCCGCATCGCTGTATTGTTGCTCCAGCAGTTCATTTTGTTTGAGCAGTTCGTGGATCTCTGCGTTGAGTCGTTTTTCCGCGTTGAGTCGTTTTTCTGCGTTGAGTCGTTTTTCTGCGTTGAGTCGTTTTTCCGTGTTGAGGCGCCTATTCGCGTCGCTGTATTGTTGCTCCAGCAGTTTATTGTGCTTGAGCAGTTCGCGGCTTTTTTCGTCGATGTGTTTTTCTGCGTTGAGTCGTTTTTCCGCATCGTTGTATTGCCGCTCCAGCAGTTCATTCTGCTTGAGCAGTTCGTGGATCTCTGCGTTGATCCGTTTTTTCACGTTAAAGTGTTTTTTCTCGTCGAGGTGTTTTCCTGCTACGAGGTGCTTTTCTGTGTCGAGTCGTTTTTTTGCATTGCTGTATTGTTTCTCCAGCAGTTCATTCTGCTTGAGCAGTTCGGGGATCTCTGTGTCGAGTCGTTTTTTTGCATTGCTGTATTGTTTCTCCAGCAGTTCATTCTGCTTGAGCAGTTCGCGGAGCTCCGCGTTGAGTCGTTTTTCCGCGTTGCTGTATTGTTTCTCCAGCAGTTCATTCTGCTTGAGCAGTTCGTGGATCTCCGCGTTGAGTCGTGTTGCCGCGCTGAGGTGCTTTCCCGCGTTGAGTCGCTTTTCCGTGTCGAGTCGTTTTTTTGCGTTGCTGTATTGTTTCTCCAGCAGTTTATTGTGCTTGAGCAGTTCGTGGATCTCTGCGTTGAATCGTTTTTCCGTGTCGAGTCGCTTTTTCGCATCGCTGTATTGTTTCTCCAGCAGTTCATTCTGCTTGAGCAGTTCGTGGATCTGCTTCTTGTACATCGCCTCGCCCACGTTTTGGCGTGACTTGACCGTGGTCAGGTCTCCGCGTAGCTCTGCGATCAATTTCCGGGTGCGAGTGATTTCCGCGTCCTTGTTGATGTTCTCGACTTCGAGCTTGTCATTTTTTTCCGCGTCGCGGTCGGCGGCGGCCTGCAGGCTTTCGATGTACTGGCGGTAGTCCGCCGCGTCGTCCGGCTGCCTCGATTCCGCGGTGCTTAGGCGTTCTTCGGTCTGTTCGACCTTTCGGTTGAGTTCATGCACATCCTGTTCGAGGACACGATTGAGATCGCGCTGCGCCTGGTACTTTTCGCGATTACTCTCGGATGCGAGGTGGGCAGTTTTAAACTTCCCGGTGATATCCATGATCTGGACCCTGAGCTTGCCGAGTTCCATCATGCGTGTGGCGTATTGCCCATCGTTTTGTTTCATGCCCTCTGTCAACTGATGATTGCGGGCCATCAGCACCTCGAGTTCTCTGTGTTGCGTGTCCAGTGCTCGGCGCTGTTCGTCATGCTCGATCTCCAGTTCACGAACGAGATCGCGGACCTCCGTTATTTCTTTTTTCTGGGCACGGATCTGTTGGGCGTACTTCCGCGTTGCGTCGATCTGATCGGTCAGCAATGCCTGCAACTCGGTGTTACGTTTGCTTTGCTGGTGAGCACCGGTTTCGGCTTTTGTCCGGGCATCGCCGGCGGCGCGCAACTGCTTTTGCCCTTCGGCAACCTGTCGTTGCAGCGTCTCGAGCTGTAGTTCGCGGTTCTGCAGTTCACGGCGCAGGTCATCGAGTGCTTCTGCCTGGGGTTCCGCGCCGGCGGCAGCAGTTGCATTGTCCTGTAACTGCTGCTGCGCCTCGGCCAGGCGGTTTTCGAGATCGCCGATGGTACGTTCCGCGTCGACGTGCTTTTGGTCTGAGCTACTCAACTGCTCCTGTAGCTTTTCTTTCGCCTGCAGCAGTTCGTCGGCTTGCGTTTTCAACCTGTTAAGGCTTTCCTGCGCAACGCGCTCGGCAGCCAATCGGACGCCGCTTTGGTCATGCGCATCGTCCAGGAGGCGATTGAGGTCTTCGACATTGGCTTGCAGTTCAGCGATTTTCTTGTCACGCGCCTGCAACTGAGTAGTAACCGAGAGATTGCTGCTGGACATCTCCTGCAACTGTGCACCGATCTCTGCCAGGTGGCCTTGTCTGGCTTCATGCGTCCGGCGTTCCGCGGCCAGCGTCTGCTGGGCGGCTTCGCGTTCCAAAGACAGCTTGCGCATCTGGCCTTCGAGTTCGGCGACACGGGCATTGAACCCGTGTCGCTGGGTCTCGATCTCTTTCAGTTTCAGTTTGGAAAGTTTGGTCTGCTGCTGCAGCCGCACGAGGGCGGCGTCGATACCGCTGTTCTCTTTGAGCTGGGCGAGCTGATCGGACAGTTTTTCAATCATGCGGTTGAGCCCGGAATTTTTGTCGTGCAGCTTCTGGTTCTCTATCGCCTGAGCGGCGAATTCCGTTGTCTGCTTACTGGCTCTTGCGGCTTCGGCGGAAGCCTTGGCGTAGGCCTTTTGCACTCGGCTCAGTTCTGCTTTGAATTTTTCTGTGCGTTTTTTGCTTTTTGTCAGTTGGCGGTGCAGGCTGGCGACTCTCTTGCGCAGGTCGGGCGGTTTCGTTTTTTGCTGGGCGCGTTCAACGAGCCGTTGTAGGATGTCGACTTTATTGGTACAGAATTCGATGCGGTACTTGATGATGCCGGTGTTCCAGTCGGGATAGTCGGTCCGGACTTGGATGAACACCTTGTTGGCGAGCTGGTAATGCTCGAGTGCTTCCTTGTATTCAGCGTGGTTCTCGGCCTTTTCGGCGGATTCAAGCGATTCATAGCCGCGCATCCAGGCATTGCGGGCTTCCGTGTTCGTGGCCTTTCCGAAGCCGTGCAGCGAGGCGCCGACGAAGAAGAGGCTGATGATTACCAACGGCAGGGGGGGTAAAAAACACCGGCGGATATTGGTGCCGACAGCGGCGGTGTAGTTGTTCATCAGGACTCTCCCAGGCAAACCGATTGCCGGTGACCGAAGGGCCGCCGAGGAACACATAAGTATTTGCAACTCAGTCGCTTAGATAACCGCCAGTGTCGCTCATTCATCGTCTCGGGGGGGCGGGGAGCACTGGCGGGGGTATGGTGGCATTCCGTGATTTTCGGTAATATAGTTTGTACAGTTGCGATTTCAACGGGACGATTCGCCGTGTATTGCCGAGTATTGGCACTGTTCCTGCGTAATAAAAAACGTTAGCTCGGGGTAAAAGGCACGGCTGTGGGGGAATCTGCGGGTGTCTACGAAGAAGTAATTTTGCGGAGAGGCACCATCCAATGAGTGAAGCAAAGAAGCGTGATGCAGGCGATGCAGACGTGCTGCAGATGCTGAAAGCTGGCGAACCCGGTGCGGCCAAGCAACTGGTCGACGTATTCGGGGACCGTGTCTACGGACTTTCCCTGCGCATTCTGGCCTCCGACGAGGATGCCAAGGAGGCCACACAAGAGACCTTTCTCAACATTTGGCGCAAGTGGGACACGTTCAAAGAGAAATCCAAATTTGCAAGCTGGGTCTACCGCATCGCTGCCAACCAGGCGTACATGAAGCTGCGCAAAAAGGTCAAGCGCGACAAGGAGATCTCGTTTGAAGTGATGGGGCCGCAAAGTCAGGACGGCGAGGCGAGATCCGGTCTCGACAGCGTTGCCGGCAAGTCCATGCCGCCGGACAAGGCAATGGAGCGGGATGAGTTGCGCAACTTCATTGAATCCGCGGTCAACTCTCTGCAGCCCGGTTATCGCACAGCCTACATGCTCAAAGATATCGAAGGCATGAGCCTGCGCGAGATTGCCGAGGCGATGAATCTGAGCGAGCCGGCGGTGAAGTCGCGGGTTCACCGTGCTCGACTTGCGGTACGTAAGAAGCTCAAACCTTACGTTTGACCGCAGGCCTCATCGGCTGACCGGGCTATCATGGTGCCCCCATGGAAGCGCCGGCAGAATCGGATCCCAGCACCAGACTCCGGCATTGACCCGTCGAGTCGCAGGCCCATGAAACCACCGGCCACCACACCACGAGCAGCGAGCACCCCGACAACTGGCTGAAGGTCATGGCTTGCGAGCGTACGCGATGATCGAGGGATGCACAGTGGTGCGGCCGCCGCTGGCGATGCTGGTGAACCAGCCGAGGATCTGCATGGCCGCTTTGCCGGCGCGGATGTGCAGGCGTTGGTGGCTGAACTGCGACGGATCGCGGTTGCTGAGCGGTGACGGGCCGATGCGGACGATCTGGTAGCCGCAGCGTTCGAGAATCAGCCGCAGCGAACGGACGCTGTACATCGTATCATGTAGCACACTGGGATCACGAATGTGCAGGGTGTTGCAGAGTTTCTTCACCGGCAAGTGAAAAGACAGGTTCGGCAGGCGAATCACCAGCAGACCGTTGGGTTTGAGAATGCGCTGCAGGCGCTGCAGGGTTTCGAGTGGTTGCAGCAGCAGATCGAGCACGTTCCACATGGTGACGATGTCCCAGCTTTCGTCGGCAATATCGAGCGTCAGCAGATCCCGGTCGTAGATAGTGTCGGCGAGGTTGTTCGCCTTCAGGTACTCGATGCAGGCTGTACTGATTTCGAGGCCGACGCGCTCATATGGGTACGGCGCCAGCGCCCGCAGGAACTCCCCGAACTGGCAACCGATATCGACAAAGACGCCGTCGGGCTTCAAGGCACGGATATCTTTAATGGCCCGCTTCCAACCAGAATGGCGTAGAATCTCGTCGGGATCGTGATCGTACTGGAAGGTGGTGAAGTGCGCGGCGACATCTGCCGCGACATCTCGGTCGTAGAAGCCGAAGTTGCAGTCGCCACAGACCATGAACCGGCGGTCGGCGTGGGTGAATCTGACGGGGACCTCTTTGTTGCAGAGCAGGCAGCGGTCCATGATAGTCGGTCAGCCGAGGTCGTTGTCGATGATGCCACCCATGATCAAGAGAACGCCACAGGCACGATGTGAACGGTTCCAGCTCCGGCGTGAATCGGCGAGCTGATTGTCAAGCAGGGTGGCCCGGACCTGTCACTTTGTGACCCAAGCCAGTAGCTCGTTAACCTTGAAGAGGCGGATCCACAACTTGTTGGATGTCGCGCAGAGGATGCCGGTGCCGGCGGAGATGACCAGGAGCCCAGCGCCGATGCAGGAGACCTTGATCAACATGATTACCGGCTCGGTCAGGTCATCGATCCAGGCATAGGCAATGAGGCCGATGATCGCCATGTTCACCCAGATACCCAGGGTAACCAGGTAAAGGATACCGGCGATGGCGGCAATCAGCGACGTACGCGTGGTCTGCCGCAGGTTCTCGACTTTGCGCACGTAGGCCTTGGCGCCCTTGATTTTGATCAGGGATGCCGAGGTTCGGCGGTAGTTTAGAATGGTGCGCACGAGCACGGCGCGGAGCAAGCCCGTGAGGAGCTTTTTCATGCAGATCCGGCGCGGTTATTTGCGGCCGAGTATGTATCCGAGGAGCAATGCACCGACGGCGGTGCCGCCGACGTATGGCCACGGATTACGGCGGACGTTTTCGTCGAGTGTCTTGGCCACGTCCTTGGCCTTGTCGGTGCCTGCTTCGCGGGCACGGGTGGCGGCATCGGCGGCTTTCACTTTGACGTCTCCAAGCTTCTCGGCGACGTTGTGGGTGGAGCCGGAAAGCGTCTCCTTCAGGTTCGAATATTTATTGGACACTAATGTAGTGAGTTCCTCTTTTTTCTCTTTGGCAGTTTCTTCGAGAAGTTTGAGTGCGTCTGTCAGGCGCTCGGCGCGGTTGGCTTTATCCATGTTCCACCTATCGGGAGTTTGTGCTATTGAAATGCGGGAATCGCAGACAGTTTTCCCCGCATTATGTGTTACAGGGCAACACCATAGGCTGCATCGCGGGTATATCAATCGCGTACCGGACAAAAACGGTGTCTGCCGTCGCGCTAAACTTGAATCGCCCAGCCGGTGGTCTCGGCGACCAGGGCGTCGCCCTGGTCGGTGAGGAGCGGCGCTTCGTCGAGGTCGTTGTCGTAGTTGAACAGGCTGATTGAGAACGAGGTGATTTTTGTTTCGCAGGCATCGAGCCACTCGTAGGTCGGCGTGTCCAGGAGGGTGCCGAGCTCGACAAGGTGCCGGCGGTTGGTGGCATACGCGTAGGAGCCGAATTCCATGCCGCGGGTAAGTTCTTTACCGTTCCACGGGACGGGAGTCCGGGCGTAGTTCTCTTCCCAGGTCATCAGCCAGGGGAAGGCGTCGCGTTCCCAGTTGTAGACCACGGCCTGACGATGGGCGTTTTGGGCGGCGACAAACCAGCCGTGGGCGTCTGCCGGGTTGATGCGCTGGGTACACAGGTCGGAATTGGAATCGACCCGCGGGTACTGGCGCCAGTCGGAGGTCGAGCCATCTGCGTTGGGGACATCGGGGTAGGTGAAATCGGCGTTGACAGCCCAGGTGGCGGCTTCGTTGTGCGGCTTCTGCCAGGTGTGACCGCGGTCGGCATTGCAGGAGAAAAGTGCGCCACCGCGCAGGAAATCGGTGCCAAGCGTGGCATGCTGGGAGCGGCCCATTGCGCGTTCGAAGCCAACGAGGTTGGTGATGGTCTCCTCCACGTTGACTGTGCGGGCATCGTCGCCGAGGGAATAGCGGCGTTCGACTTCCAGACAAGTGTTCGGCAATTGCGTGGTGAGCACGAACCAGGCGGCACCATCGTCGTGGCCACTCTCGGCGCTGATCCATACGACCATGCCGGCTTCGCCGTGGAAGGTCAGGCCGGCATCGCACTCGCCGGGGCTCTGTTCACCGAAGACATCGATGCAAAGGTTGTGTCCGGCGATCGACGACAGCAACTGGCCTTCGAGCGAATCGCCGAAGACGTCGGTGTCGATTAAGTTGCGCAGGTTTGGGTCGACGGTGGGCCAGTGAGGTTCCCACAGCGCGTTCACCCCGCCACCGGCATTGCGGATAGCGGCGATGTGACCGCCGCCGGTGAGGACGATGAGCTCGATATGGTCATTACTGAGGGCGACAGCCGGACGGTCGCGGAAAGTGGTAAGGGAGACTTCGGCGTGCATAACAGGTCTCGCTGAATTCGGAGATTTTGGTGTTGACAACGGGGGGATAGCGGCGACACAATAACCCGACTTCCTGAGGAGACAATCGGCGGCGAGATTGGACAGGTGAATAAGATTTCGGCGGCGGCGTCATTTAAACACGACCGACTGTCCCCCATATTGAGCAATCTCAACCATCGCGGAGAGTGCCATGCGAATGCACATCCTTCCAATCTGCTTTTTTACGTGCGTGATCCTCGGCGGTGCCCACACCGGACCGGCACTGGCGGCACAGCTGGCGGTGCCGCCACCAGCGGCATTGCCCGGCAAACCGGTGCTGCTGTTGCAGGCGGCGAGTGTCTACAAGGATCGTAAGCTGGTGCAATCGCTGTCGAGCGGCACGATGCTGTGGTTGCTGGAACCGCGTCGGGGGTGGGCCACTGTACTGCATCTCCGCCAGCGCTACGACATTCGCGACAAGGGCCTGCGGTCGCTGCGTGACCTGCGCCGAGCTGCGGAACTGGCGAAGGTGCAGCTGGAGAATCGACTGCAGGAGATCGACGCGGGCATGGCACGCAATATCGAGCGGCAGCATGCAGTGCAGCGCGGCATCCTGCAGGTGCAAGTGGATCACACCCGACGATTCGCGGTACCTGTGGAGACCCGCCGGCCTATCCGAGTCCAACCCGAACAGTCAGGCTTCAGGCGTCTCGGCCGCAGAGAAGACACCGATGGCGAGCAGAGCACGACATCTGTGCAGTTGCATCACATCGACAAGATCACGACCAACAACATGAAGCGCAAGAGAAGAGAGCTGACGACGGAGCTCGAGGCACTGCAGACGAGCCTTGCCGAGCAACGGCAGCAGCGGCGGGAAGTGCTGGCCGGTCTGCAAGCCGGCGTTTTGACGCAGCAGCATCAAGAGCAGAAGTTCAAACGTTTCGAGCAGAACGATGTCGACTATGAGCGCAACTTGTATATGGTCGTCAGTGAAGACACGAAGGTGTACCGCAAGCGTGCTGTTGTCGGGCGTCTGGCCCACGGGCGGATGGTGCTGGCATGGCCGAACCCGAAGTTCGATAACTGGCTGCACGTTCAAGTCGACGCTGATGCCGTGGTCGACGGGCAACGCAATAACTTTATCAGTTTTCCCACTTGGGAAAAGGCGCACAAGACGGCGCGCGTTGCCAGCGAGTCGACGATGCGCGAGACTGAGCAGGACTTGCTGATGCTGGCCCATTGCTACGAGATGTACGGTGAGATGTCGCTGCAGCTTGATCTCGAACTCGACACTTACGGTAAGTACTCGGTTGTCCACGGAGGTGACAGTGCCTGCATGATCTGCGGAACCGGCGGCATGGGGTGCTGGCACAACGTCATCGAAGTGCTCGACCGGGCGCATGCTCGCCGGATTCTGAAGGATTGGGAGAAGATCCGCGAGGACCTGCGCGAGGACATGCGGGGGCAGCGCCAGGCGGTTGGAGTACTACGTGAAAAACTGGTCAATATGAAGCACGATTTCGAAGAGATCCTGGAAAATCAGGACGGATTTTTGGCGCACTACACCCGAGGAGCCGATGGCAGATGACGCGTCATCGCTGAACGGCGGTATGGTGCTTGCCCGGTTTCTGGCGAGGGCGGGGCTGGGGTCGCGCCGGGCCTGTGAGAAACTGATCGGCGCCGGGGGGATCACAGTGAATGGTACGGTGGTGACGACGCCGGCAACGCGGGTGATTCCCGGGACTGACGACGTTCGCTATCGTGGCCAGTCGCTCTGTTTGCAGAGGGCGGTTTACTACCTGCTGCATAAACCAGCCGGCTATACCTGTTCGTCGAGTGATCCCAACGCCGACCGGCTGGCGATCGATCTGATTGCGCCACCGGATGATGTGCGGATATATTCGATCGGCCGTCTCGACCGCGAGAGCGAAGGGCTGTTGCTGTTCACCAGCGACGGTGATTTGGCGCACGCGCTGACGCATCCGTCATTTGAAGTGCCGCGCACCTACCTGGTTGACGTAACGGTGCCGGTGAGCGATGCGTCGATCGAAAAGTTGCAGACCGGTATCGTCGATCGCAATGAGACGTTGCGGGCGTTGAGCGTCGAACGCGTTGAAGCGCCTGAAGGCATCTGGCGGCTGCGACTGGTACTGGTGACTGGCCGAAATCGCGAGATTCGCCGGATGATGGCACGGCTGCGCTATGAGGCCGTACGGCTGAGGCGCGTAGCGTACGGTCCGATTGAGCTGGGGAATTTTAACCCTGGATACTCGCGGGGACTGACAGATAGTGAAGTTGCAGCGTTGAAAGAGGCTGTCACTTAAGGCTGCAGAATCGACAATAGACTGTAATGTGTGAACCTGAACACCGTTGGAGAGACAGGGTGATTGAAATGCGACATTTGCTGCTCACTGCATGCGTGTTGGGAGCGTTGGGGGCCGGCGGCTGTGGACCGGGTGCCGGAGAGATTATTGCCGCGGTGGAAAGCGGCGAGCTCGAACAGGTCAAGACGCTGATCGAGGAGAAACCGAGCTTGGTGAATGCCTCGGGCAACACCGGCATGACGCCCCTGCATTGGGCGGCAGCGAAGGACCAGGGCGAGATTCTGGAGTACCTAATCGAAAAAGGTGCCGATGTGAACAAGAAGAATCACATCCGGGAAACACCGCTCGACGTCGCCAAGCGCAAGCGCAAGGGCGAGATGCAGGCGCTGTTACAGAAACACGGCGGCAAGCACGCCAAGGAGCTTTAAGCTGGTAGGAGAGTTTCACCGCGAAGTCCTCTGAAGTTTGCTACAAAAATGTAATGCCGATCGGGATATGGGATACAATATTGTTTGTCATAGCCTGAGGAAGGCGGCGCCTATTTATATGAACTGACTGGTATTGCGCTAGTTGTTAGTCTGGCAGAGGGTTTGGCATAGATACTGCATCCAGCGCTGTTTCGCCTCATGTGAGTGCAGGCTGCGGATGCGCTGGGAATCGATTGCCTCACAATGGCTGTCGTATACCGGGTTTGCAGGACAACTAATCAACGGTGCCCTGGCACCAAACCGCGAGACATGTCGATGAGCAAGACGAAACTCGAGTACATTTGGCTGGACGGCTACACGCCGACCCAGAGCCTCCGCAGCAAAACCCTGGTCGCCAGTGATTTCGGTGGCACCCTGGAGGAATGCCCGCAATGGGCATTCGATGGTTCGTCAACTCAACAGGCCGACGGCAACGACTCTGATTGCCTGCTTGAGCCGGTGGCAATTTTCCCCGATCCCGGTCGTAAGAATGCTTTTTTGGTGATGGCCGAAGTGCTCAAGCATGACGGCACGCCGCACGAGTCGAATGGTCGTGCGTTGATTGATGACGACGATGATGACTTTTGGTTCGGGTTCGAGCAGGAATACACCATCTGGGATCCGGAGATCGACCTGCCGATCGGCTTCCCGGCTACTGGTTTCCCGGCTCCGCAGGGCCCATACTATTGCTCTGTCGGCGCCGGCAAGGCCGTTGGCCGCGCGATCGTCGACGAACACCTCGACCAGTGCCTTGAGGCCGGCATCAATGTCGAAGGAATCAATGCTGAAGTGATGATTGGTCAGTGGGAGTTTCAGGTGTTTGCCAAGAGCGCCAAGCGTGCCGGCGACGAGACCTGGGTCGCCCGCTATCTGCTTGAGCGCGTCGCCGAAGACCACGATCTGGCCATCAACTGGCATTGCAAGCCGGTCCATGGCGATTGGAACGGTTCGGGCATGCACGCCAACTTCTCCAATTCAATCATGCGTACCTGTGGCAACGAGGAGACGTTCAACGGTATCTGCGAGGCGTTCAGCGCAAAAATCTCTGAGCACATCGCGGTTTACGGTGCCGACAACGATCAGCGCCTGACGGGACTGCACGAAACTCAGTCGATTGACAAGTTCAGCTACGGCATCGCCGATCGCGGTGCCTCGATCCGTATCCCGGTGAGCACGATTCACGCCGGCTGGTGCGGGCGTCTCGAAGACCGCCGTCCTGCTTCCAACGCTGATCCCTACCGGGTTGCCGGCGTGATTGTCACGACGACCAAGAGCGCCTGCTGACGACAACCTCGGGCCGGGTCTACCGGTACCGACAACGACCCCTGAGACGGCCGTCCCGCATACACCTGCGGGGCGGCCGTTTTTTTTATGGTTCAGGGAATGCGTGATGTGATTTTTATCACAAGCTCGCGCTCCCCTGAGATTTTGAAAATCGGCGTAATCCTTGTACATTAGACTAGCTACGCGCACACACGACAGATACAATGGATTGGCCTACAGGTCGGCGATCTAATCCGCCGTATTCGCATGATGAAATGTTGCACAACCATATTGTTTCGTTGCCGGCTCTGCCTGTTGCTGGTTTTCGCGTTGGCCGGCACCACGCAGGCTGTCGAGTACGACTGGACCGGCAACGGTGATGGCGTCAGCTGGGAAGACCCGCTGAACTGGGATCCGAACGATCAGGGTGCGCCCGGCGGCTCCACCACGGACGAAGTGACGTTCGTCGGCCCCGATAGTGTCGTTTACAACTCAGTCGTCAGCATTGCCAAACTCACCTTAGTCCCGGGGATGACTCTGACGCTCAACTCGGATCTGCAGGTCAAGAAGAACGTGGTAGTCGACGACGTGGGTGACGGCGATGCCGTCGTCAACGGCACCGGATTCCTGGTGGCGCTCGACGACAGCAACACCACAATCAAGGTCCACGGTGACCTGAACGACCGGTTATTGATCGACAATCTGCAGTATCAGGACGATAGCATGCTGATTGTCGAGAATGGCGGTACAGTCATTGTCACGGAGACTTTTGATTGGGTGACAAGCACCGGCGCGGCTCTGAGAGTCGACACCGACGCCCGTTTTGTTGTCAACAGTTCGTTCACTATACCTCTCGGTGCGACGTTGGAAGTGCAAGACGCCGCCCTTGAAATCGGCGGTGACTTCACCAACAACGGCACGTTCACGTCGAACACGTCAACCGTCATATTCACCGACGAAAGCACGCTCGGCGGCAGTGGCTTTGCATTCTACAATCTGACGATCAACGCGGGTGCCGCGATCACCCTCGACAACGACATCGCTGTCAACAACAACTTTGTCAATAACGGCACCCTGACCGGAGCGACGCACAAGGTGACCTTCACGAGCGGCACTGCGGCAGTGACCGGATCGGGTACCAACAACTTTCACGATCTGTCCATCCAGGCGGGCGCGGTTGTGGAACTTTCCGGTGTCGAGCCTGTCGGCATTTCCGTATCGGGTACGCTGCAGATCGACGGCGTGTTGAGCTGCGGCGGCGACAACGCCATCGAGATCACCGGGGTCTGGCTCAACAACAACGGTCCCGGCGGCTTCCTCGAGAACACCTCCGTCGTGGAGTTCGGGGGCATCACTCCGACGTTGCCGAATGTTGCCGAGAGCTTTCACGACATCACGATCAGCTCCTTGCATGACTCGGTTGCGCGGGCCGATTACACCGTCAGCGGCACTTGGCGTTCGGATACATCCCGTTTTCTTGCCAGTACCTTCACGGTGACTTTCAGTGGCCCGGTGTACAATTCGTCCCAGATCGAGGGTCCCGCCACTACGACGTTCAACGATGTGATCATTGATAACGGGAGCAATGGCACGCTGACCGTCGGCAGCGGCGACACGATCCGGGTCGGCACCCTGACAGTCAGCGGTCTGGGTAGCCAGGCGCTGGTAATGTACGCGAATTCCGTGCTTGAAGTGCTGACCGCCTTGACGATCAACGGCGGGCTGAGGACCGCCGGATTGGCGGTGCCAGAGCCGGTGATTACCGGTGTGGCGCCGGGGTATTTCGCCTTCACCATCAATTCCCCGACAGCATACGTTGTCAACATCCGGGCCATGCGAGTGATCCGCCCGGATGACAACGGAATGACTATCGCAGCCTCTTCGGCGCTCGTGCGGCTGCAGAATGTAAGATTTGAAAACGATGATTTTCTCGAGACCGGGACGTATTTCAGGGTACTCAACAACATCACGCAGACTTTCATAGGCATGCGGTTCGACCAGTTCTGCGAGTACAGCGTTGAGACGCCTGCCACCACGTCGCTACCCGTGACTATGCGTGGCGCCAGCGGCGCCAAAGGCGCCGAGCTGTACGAGAATGACTCCGGCACTGCCGGAGTCATTGATCCCGGAACCATCATTTGGGCGACGTCGGTCTGGACTGGCACCACCGACATCAACTGGAACACGTCGACAAACTGGGATCCGGTTGGTGTGCCAAACTCCACGTCTGGGGTTGCGATCGGTGCGGCCCCTTTCGAACCGACCATCAACAGTAATGTGACAATCAGCTCGATGGTCATCCAAGACGGCGTCACAGTCACAGGTTCGAATCTTTCGCTGCGCGTCTTCGGTGTGCTTGAACTGCTCGACGATGCGGGTGCCGGATCGCCCGGCCGTCTCGAGTGGACGCCCTCCGGCGGTACGATCACCGCCAGCGGGCTGGAGAACAATGGAGAAGTGTTGCTCAACAACGGTGCGAGTACGTTGCGGATGACCGTGCTGGCAAGTCTGGACAATCACGGCACCTTCACCAACAACACCGACGGTGCCATTTTCAGCGTCTTTGGTAATTTCTCGAACTTCGGCACTTTCAAGACGGACAACGCGGCGAATGACGACAGCTTCACGGTGCGTGGCAGCTGGTTGAACGACGCCGGCACGATCACCTGGGGCAGCGGTACGGTATCTCTGAGCGGCAGCTTCGGGGACATCACGACCAACGGCCAGCCGTTCAACAACCTGTACATCGATCCGCTGTCCTCCGTGCTGGGTGCCGACTACTCTGCAACCGATGCACTGGACGTCACCGGCACATTGACTATAGACGCCGGCGGTATTTTGCGGATCACGAATTCTTTGAGCTTCGGCACGCTGACCGCGAACAGCGGGAGCACGGTGGATTTTGCGGGTACCGCGGCACAGGCGATTCCGGCCGGGACCTACCACCACCTGACGATCAGCAATCTGGTTGCTCCGGTCGCTCTGGGCGGCGATATCACCGTCAACGGCGATCTCACGATCGAGCCGGGTGCGATACTGGACGGCCTCTCTCACACGATCACGATGAATGGCAACTGGGTCAATAACGGTTCGTTCGCGGCAGACAACTCGAACGTGATCCTGGCCGGTGCAGCGTCCAGCATCGACGGCACGACGGCGACGACCTTCCATATTCTTACGCTGACCGGCACGGTCGATATCAAAAGCACGCTGGTCAAGGTTTCGAGCGCCTGGATCAACAATGGCGCCACCTTCACTGCCGCTTCGTCAACAGTCGAATTTGCCGGCAGCACGCCGACGATCGGCGGGACCACGACCACCACCTTCAATATCCTTGAGATTAACGCCAGTGCGACGTTGTCGCTTACGGCGTCGACCGCCACCGTCCAGGTCACAAAGGCGTGGCATAACGACGGCACCTTCACGTCCGCCGGGACGACGGTTGTGTTCAACGGTTTCACCTGTGAGATCCTGGGGGGGGCAGCCACAATGTTTGCGACCCTTTCAATCGACAGCGGTACGATTCTGGTTTTGAACGAAGATGACGACATTACCGTGACCAACCTCTTCACCGTGCCGATTGGCGCCACGCTGATCCTTGCGGACACTGCATTCATAAGGCTGCAGAATGGACTGATCGTGGAAGGGACCCTGCTCAGTTCGGGTGCACCGACGATTCGCGACACCGGCACTGGCCTGACGTTTGTCGTGCAGAATACCGGCCTCATCGATACCGCCGGACTGCTGGTGCAGAACCTTGCCGATGCCGGCCTGGTCATCGCGGCGGATGCCTCGGCAAGTGTCGACCTGGACAGTGTCGCGTTCGATGACGACGACGGCGTCAACACGGGGACTTTTCTGCAGTTCTTGATCCCGACGGGGACGTACGTCTTCAGTAATTGCCGATTCGGCGCCAACATTGAGTTCAATGTGCAGACAGCATACGCCGCTGCCGATGACCTCATCAGCTTTCCCGGATTCAGCGGCGTCAACGGCGGCGAAGTTTATGAGAATGACAGGTCAACCGGCGGCTCGATTGCCGACGGCTCGATCATCTGGCCGTTCCGCTTCTGGGATGGCGACACGAACCACAAATGGAACGTAGACGCAAACTGGGATCTGGATTTACCTTTGCGACCGACCGATCTTGTCCTTATTCCACATGTGACTACCGACGATCCGGTGTTGAATAAGAAGGATTCCATCGCCTACCTGGTCATCGAGGATGGCGGGCATCTGAGTACCTCCGGGGATAAGCGGACCCTGACGGTATCGGGCGGCATCGAGATCGAACCGGACCAGGGCGCTGGTATGCCAGGTACGTTCATCTTCTCCTCTGATGACGGCCGCCTGGCGACCGGGGGTCAGCTGCTGAACAACGGCATTCTGACTTTCAACTCCGACAACAACGCCGAATTCAATATCCAGGCCGACTTCACCAACACCGGTACGTTTACCAACGATACCGATGGCGCCCTGTTTATCATCGCGGGGAACATGACGAATAGCGGCACGTTCCAGACGACAAATGTCGGCAACGACGACAGCGTCCGTGTCAGTGGCGACTGGACGAATTCCGGGTCGGTCATCTTCGGCGCCGGCACGGTCACGCTCGACGGGGCCGCGGGCACGATTACCTGTGGCGATATTCCCTTCAATAATCTGAATATTCCTGCCGGGTCCACGTATATCGCCCTCGATAGTCTGGCGGTGAACGGGACGCTGACGGTCGAAGGCCGGTTGATTCTCACACGTCAGTTCAGCGTTGCCGGCACGATGGTTTCGACAGCGGGAACTGTCGAATTTGCCGGTCCGGATCCGCAGGTCGTTCCCGGCAAGGCCTACCACGATATTGTCGTCTCAAATCTCGACAATGATGTCTCCGTAGGCGGCAGTGTCACTGCCAGCGGCGATGTGACCATCGGATTCGGCGTGACTCTCAACGGTGCCGCAGAAACCGTGACGATCGCCGGCGACTGGATCTGCGACGGTCTGTTCGAACCTGCCAACTCGACCATTGTGCTCAGTGGTGTTGCAAGCACGATCGCCGGCTCGTCGGTGACAACTTTCAACAACCTGACACTCACCGGCACCGTTGACATTGCCGTGACTGCGGCCCAGGCTGACACGGTCCGCGTTGCGGGAGCCTGGACCAACAACGGCGGAACGTTCCTGCCGGGACTGTCGAATGTGCAGTTCGTCGGTGCTGGCGGCGTTATCGCTGGCATATCCGTGACCGAATTCAACGACCTGCAAATCAGCACCGGCGCCTCGCTGTCGATAACCGCGACGGCCAATCGTGCCCGGGTGCGTTCGCAGTTCACCAACAACGGGACCTTCAACAACACGGCATCGACAGTCATCGAATTCACGGCTGCCGGAACGATTGGCGGCGTTCCAACGGTAATCAACAGCGTCGAAATCGCTGCCCACTCATCGCTGACACTGGACAACACCGATGACCTGACCGCGACCCAGTTCCTGACGGTGCCGGCCAATGCGGCGTTGCATCTGCGTGACAGTTCGATCCTGCGGTTAGCTGGACTGACGGTCACCGGCACGTTCACCGCCAGCGGCAGTACACCAACTGTCCGTGCTATTGCGGGATCCTTCAACTTCGAAGTCAACGATGTCAATGCCAGTGTGGATATTGATCAGTTGAACCTCCACAATCTTGACAGCAGCGGGCTGTCAATCACTCCTGTTCTCGGCGTGACGAATCTCGATATCGACGGTACAAACTTCACTCGCGATGCGGGCAGTTACGTCGGGTTTCGGTACATCAGCTTTGGTTTTTCGCCGACCACCAATTACAACTTTGTTGCCTGTAGCTTTGACGCCAACACCCAGTACAACATTCAGACGCCTGTGGGCACGGCTGATCGTCGCGTCACCATGAGCGGGGCCGCGGGTGCTGCGGGCGACGAGGCGTACGAGAACGACGCCGGCAGCGGCGGGGTCATTGACCCCGGCTCGATCCACTGGCCGTTCGCCGAATGGACGGGTGGAGCCGGCCCGGCCGATACCAACTGGTCGACGGCTACCAACTGGTCGAACGTCGTTCTGCCAGCGCTGGGGGATGTTGCTTCGGTGCCCGATTACAGTGCCAACGACCCGACGCTCAATATCTCAACGTCAATTGCCAGCCTGGCTATCGGTGATACCAAGACTTTTACCACGGCCGGGTCGAGTCGCGTGTTCAAAATCCTCGGCAGCCTGCAGATCGCCGGCCCCTCGGGTGCGGTGGTCTTTTCATCGGACCACGGTCGCCTGGAAACCGGCGTGATCATCAACAATGGCAACCTGTCGCTGGCTTCGGATGATACGGCTGCCTACCTGTTCAAGGGCGACTTCAACAACGGCGGCGTTTTTACCAACGATACCGATGGCGCGCAGATCACTGTCTCCGGTGATTTCGTCAATGCCGGCACGGTCACTACCACCGGCAGTACAGATGATAGTTTGTCGGTCGAGGCAGACTGGAACAATTCCGGTACGATCAATTGGGGCACCGGCACGGTGACTTTGACTGGCGGCGACAACACCATCACCTCCGGCAGCGTGGCGTTCAACAATCTGACGATTCCGGTTGGCTCCGTATACACCGCGCTCGATGATATTTCGGTCACCGGAACGTTGAAAGTCGAAGGTCGGCTGCGGATCAAGAACGGGTTGACGCTGGGCGCGGCGTTCGTGTCCGCCGCCGGTACCATAGAGTTCAGTGGCGACTTTTCCCAGACGATTCCGGCGGGGGCTTACCACCACCTGGAAATAAACAACGCGGACAACGATGTCGTGGTCGGCGGCCCCATTTCAGTCAACGGCATCCTGCGGATTGACGAAGGCGCCACCCTTGCCGGGGGCAGCCAAAGCATCACGGTGAACGGGGAATGGCAGAATGATGGTGATTTCACTGGCAGCACGTCGACGGTAATCCTGGCCGGCGCCAACACGACGATCGGCGGCAGCGCGACAACCACTTTCCACAACTTGAACCTGCAGAGCGGTGCGACGATCGATATTCACGTGTCGGACATGCCGGCCGACCATGTCCGGATAGCTGGTACTTGGGCCAACAATGGCGCGTCATTCGTGCACGGGGCTTCGACTGTCGAATTTGTCGGCACCAGCAGCGTTGTCAGCGGCAGCGCTGTGACCACATTCCAGAATGTACGGATTGATGCCGCCGCCAATGTTTCCGTTGCCACCCCGGGCAACGTGGTCAAGCTCGTCACCGAGTGGTCCAACGACGGCGGCACCTTCAACCACGCCGGTACGACGGTCGAATTCACTTCTGTCGCCGGCTCTATCGGCGGTACCAGCCCGTCGGTTTTTGATACGGTCGTTCTGACCAGCGACACTGCCTTGACCGTGGACAGCAGCGACGACCTGCAGATCGATAGTGCCCTGACCGTGCCTGCCGGTGCGACGCTCAACGTTCTCGATCTCTGCGTGCTGCGTATCGGCACGAGCATCACCGTAGAGGGCGTGCTCGTAACTACCGGCGCTTTCCCGACGATCACCGATACCGGATCGAAGTTTGCCTTCACGGTCAATGGTGTCGCTGCCATCCTCGACATCGAAGGGCTCGACCTGCAAAACATGGACGACAACGGGTTGACTATCGACACTGCCTCGACATCGATCGACATCGATCTGGTCAACTTCAAGGATGACACCCCAGGGGCGACCGGTACTTACATTCGTTTCCTGGCCAGTGTCGGCGACGCGCCCGCTGGCGACCTCTATTCCTTTAGCGGTTGTTTTTTTGATGACAATTGCCTGTACAACGTCTTCACGCATGCCGGCATGTCGAACGATCAAGTAGTAGTCATGGTTGGTGCGAACGGGACACGCGGCGGCGAAGCTTACGAGAACGACCGTGACACCGCAACGCCCCCGGGGGGCGGCACCGTGACGCCCGGTTCGATCCACTGGCCTCAAGCCGTCTGGGACGGTTCGGAATCCTCCGCCTGGTCGGATCCCCTCAACTGGTCAGACGGATTCGTCCCTGGCAATATCTCGTCGGTGCGGATTCCCCAGGGGACCCCGAACGACCCGTCGCTCAACATCACCACTACGATCTCATCGTTGTTCCTGGAGGATGGCGTGACCATGACGTCGTCGAGCAACAATCTCACGCTGATGGTGAGTGGCGGCCTCATTATCCAGGTGAACGCAGAGCTCAACTTTTCCTCGGACGGTGGCGGTTTCGACATCTCCGGCACGCTTGACAATGACGGCATTTTGCGGTTGACCTCCGACAATACCGCGATTTACAACATCAACGGCACGCTGGAAAACGACGGGACATTTTTCAACGATACCCACGGTGCCATGGTTCATATCGAGAACATGGAAAACCGCGGCCTCATCACCACAAGCAATTCACTGTTAGCCAACGACATCACAGTGACGGGCAACTGGGTCAATTCCGGCACCGTCAACTGGGGTACAGGTACGGCAACTTTCGATGGTAGCACCGGCCAGCAGTTGACCTCCGGCGGTGCCGACTGGAACCGTATTGTCGTGGCCAATGCGTCCAACGGCGGCGTGTCGTTTCTCGACGGCTTCACGACGGGGAGCCTATTCAACACGACGCCGGGCTCGACTATGCGGTTCAAACGCAAGGGCGCTGTCGCCGATATTTTCGAGATCACCGAATCGAACGGCCTCAATCTCACCGGTGCTGCCGGGTTGCTGATCAAGTTGCGCCGACTCAGCGGCAGCGGTATCGACCTTTTCGAGATCTTCCCGTCGACCGGCGATTTCATTTGGAATGTGTCACATGTTGACGTCAAGGATTCCGTCAATCTTGCTGGCAAGGTGATTCTGGCGCTGCCCATGGATCCCAGTAACTCGATCGATTCGGGCAACACGTTCAACTGGTTCAGCCAGTCCTATTTCCTCAGTACTAGTGTGGCACCGGTTGCGGTCAGCGGCAGTGTCGATATTCCCAGCCGCTGGTTCAATGAAAACGACGTCGTGACGATCACCGCGTCAGCGGGTGCCGGGCGGATGTTTACGCAATGGGAGAAGGACAATGTGCGCCAGGAGAATCCACACGGCGACGCGGTTGTCGATCCACTGGTCGTGCTCATGGACGCTCCGCACATCGTCGAGGCCAATTTCATGGATGCTACTCTGGAGACCGACTTGGACGAGCTGCCGGACTGGTGGGAGCAGCGCATGTACGGGAGCCTGAGCAACGGAGCCAGCAGCAACACCGACGGCGACGGCTTCGTCGATTTCGACGAGTACGTGACCTCGTCGTCGCCGCGCGACGGTACCGCGCCCAGCCGGATATTCGTGGATGACGACGCGGTGTACGGTGACGGTGACGGCAGTTCGGCGACGCCGTTCAAGCTCCTGCAGCAGGCGCTCGACAGCGTTGCACCAGGTGCTGTGGTTTATTTGCGTCCCGGTACCTACCAGGTAATGTCTCGCGACATCACCAGCAATGTTTTCATTTTCGGCGCCGACCCCGACACCACACGAATCGTTGGGCTGATGCCGTCGGGCACGTCGACGCCGCAGCTGTTCGATGTCTCAGCGGAACGGTTCATGCTGGCGAACGTCCAGATAAGCAATTTTCGAAACAATTCTCCGATCATACGGTACGACGTTGGCACCGACACCGATATCGTTGTCCTCGAAAACCTGACGTTTACCGGCAACGGCACAGATTCTACGACGGTGCCAATGATCGACAATTCCGGCGTATTGTCGTCGACTGCGGTCTACTTCCTCAACAACCTGGCATACGGCAACGACGGCACGGGTGCCGGCTTGTTTAATCTGTCGGCGTCGAGGCTGAGGGCGATTCACAACACCGTCGCGAATAATCCGGGGGGTGGCGTAACGCTTGGCGCCGGTTCCGCCGGCATGCTGGCCAACAACATTCTGCAGGACAATGTCGGCTTCAATTTGTCGGACCTCTCCACGGGCGGGGTGCAGCAAGAGACCAACACTATTGCCGGCGCCGCCTTGAACTTCCTGAACCCGGCGAAGGGTTTCTACCGTCTGGCGGCTGCCGATCTCGCCGCTATCGACACCGGCACCACGACGTTCCTGCTGCACGACAAGGATATTGTCTTGCGGGCGGATGGTGCCGTCGACCAGGGCGCCTACGAACAAAATTCGAATGACATCGACAACGATGGTCTCGTCGTCGCTGATGAAGCTGCGAACGGCACGTCGGATTCGAATCCGGACTCGGATGATGACGGGCTCTGGGATAACGATGAGATCACTATTCACTACACCCTGCCGAACGACCCTGACACGGACAATGACCTCGTGCCCGACGGCGATGAGGTCGACCTCGGCCACAAGTCCCTGATCGACGACGTCAACCCGTTGCCCGGCGCCTTTGTCACTGACTTCGAGCCGCCCCTGTGGACTGCCGGACAGAACCTCAGCGATGTCATGCCGAATCAGGTCATACGCGGACCCGCCGTGGTTACGAACGCTGCCGCTGTAGATGGCGTTCAATCGATCGAGTTCGGCGGTGTCGCCGGCGAAAGCGGGGCGTACGGCTACGGCTTTACCGCCGGTTTTGACAACATGTGGATAGAGATCCACTTCCAGCATCCACACGCGCCGCTGCCGACCGATGTGAACCAAGCCCTGCACGTTGTCGGTGCCAACATCGCGGTCAATGACGCCGGCTTCGTTTGCTTCTACAGCGGCGATGACGAGAATTGGATTGTCGGCAATGTGGCCGTACCTGCCAATGACTGGTTCAAGGTAATTGTCCATCGTAACATCGCTTCCGGCCGATTCGACACCTATGTCGACGACCAACTTGCAGTCGCCGATCTCGGCGCCTACGGCAGCGAGTTGGACAATTACGTGCGCTTCCGGCTGTCCAGTGTCGATGATCAGACCGTACGGGTGGATCGTATCATTGGCTACTTTTTCGGGCCGTATCATCTCGTCGGTTTTCGGGAAGCGACGTCCTCCGACACCACCATTGTGGTCGATCTGACAGACTCGTTATTGAATCTGCGTAACAACTTGGCGCAGACTACCTGGGCTGCATTCAAAAACGATGGTACGCCAGTCGATACAGGTGTCCTTGACTTCGCCGTAGGTGTGGGTACGGCATCGATCGATTTGTCCTATGCCGCGGCAGCGTACTCCGCCTCGGGAGATACATTACGCATCGAGCTGTCGAATCCGTCTGAGTGCAACTTGGGCCGTACCTGGTTCCACACCTACACGCACCCATGAGCGGAACTGCGCGCCGCATCACGGCGCATCAGGCGAATCACTTGCCGTATCCGGGTTTTTTTGCCAAGATGGACATGGTCGATCAGTTCGTCATTCTCGATGATGTACAGTTCGTCAAAGGCGAGTACCACAACCGCAATCGCATCCGTCTGAACGCCGCCGCACACTGGCTTACCGTGCCTGTAATCCATAGCGGCCGGCAGGGGCAATGCATCGCCGATGTTGAGATCGATAACCGACGGGACTGGCGGGGCACCCACTTGCGCACCCTGCAGCAGAACTATTCGGGTGCGCCGCATTTTGCGGCGTACTTCCCACCGTTTGCCGAACTCTATGCCCAGCCTTGGGAACGTTTGATCGACTTCAACCTCGCCCTGATCCGTGGCCTGGCTGAGGCGTTGGCAATCTCCACGCCGTGCTGCCTGAGTTCCGGACTGCAAATCAGTGGTACCGTGACAGGCCGTTTGATCAATATCTGTGCCGCGACAGGAGCCACCGAATTTGTCCACGGCAAGCACGCCCGAGACTATGTCGATTTCGACAAAATGAGCGCTGCTGGAATCGCCAACACAACCCAGAGCTACACAGCGGTCGAATATCCGCAAACCGGCCCTGGCTTTGTTGCGAACCTCGCAGTCATCGATATTGTACTGAACTGCGGCCCCGAGGCCCGCGACGTGGTGCTGGCGGGGAACACATTTCAGGGTGGGTAACGTGTGCTTTGTACTGGAAGAACCATACCGCCCGGCGAAGCGGTACGGTAACAGGAGCGGCCGATCTGTATCGTGCCGTATCGGTGACCAGATGCCGAGGGTGAGCACGCCCCCAGCCTGTGTGTACATGGGGAATTTGGGAATTGGGCCGAAAACGATTATACTTTCGCTATGGAGGCGCATGCAGGCAATATGACAACGACTGAGAAAGACCAAGCGTTGCGGCGAACGATTCGCGGCTACCGTAGTCTTGCCATCGCATTCTCCGGTGGTGTCGACAGCACGTTCTTGGCCGCTGTCGCCCGTGAAGAGCTGAACGACAACGTGCTCCTGCTCAATGCCAGGTCCCCGTCCTTCCCGGCGGACGAGGCGGCTTTCGTCAAACAGTTTGCCGCCAACTTCGGCCTCAAGCTGCAGGTGATCTCGACCAATGAACTCGAGATCGAGGAGTACAGGGAAAACGCCCCCAGCCGCTGCTACTTCTGTCGCAATGAGATGTATTCGCACCTGGCGCCCGTTGCCAAAGCGGCGAACATGGCGGTGATCGCCGATGGTGCCAATATCGATGACATGAGCGATGTGCGCCCGGGCATGAAAGCTGCCGCCGAATGGGACGTTCAGCATCCGCTGCAGGACGTTGGGTTGACCAAGGAGGAGATCCGCACACTCTCCCGGCAGCTCGACCTGCCGACGTGGGACAAACCGGCATTTGCCTGCCTCGCATCGCGTATCCCGTTCGGGGAACGTATCACCACGGTCAAACTCGAACGCGTGGCGGCTGCCGAAACGATCATCCGGAACCTTGGGTTCCACGTCTACAGGGTTCGCAGTCATCAGGACCTGGCCCGGATCGAATTCGGCATCGCGGAGCTCGAGCGCGGTTTCGGCATGCGCGAGGAGATCGTGCGCGAGCTGCGCAGTCTCGGATATACCTATGTTACTATCGACTTGCAGGGGTACCGTACCGGTTCTATGAATGAAGTGTTAACCGATAAGGCGGAGTGAGTCGTTATCATGCCTGGCAATACCTCCCGTCCCGGATACGACGAAGACGTTCTGATTGTCGAAGAAACGCAGACGCAGAAACCGCGCATGTTCAAGGTTGTTCTGCACAACGACGATTACACGCCGATGGAATTCGTTATCATGGTGCTGCAGGCAGTCTTTAACAAGGCTCAGGAGGATGCCGTGCACATCATGCTGAGCGTCCACAATCGGGGCGTCGGCATCTGTGGCGTCTACACTGGGGATATCGCGGAGACCAAAGTCACCAAAGTGTGTGATTTGGCTTCGTCCCACGAGTTTCCGTTGAAATGCACGATGGAACCGGAGTAAACTGGTCAGCATCTAATAGGTAACGCTATATTATAGTGACCCCAACAATGAAGCTCTGATCAACATGGACAGCAAACCAATTCTCAGTAACGAGCTGCGCATTACCTTCGGGCTGGCGGTAAACACCGCCCGCAGGTACCGGCACGAATATCTCATGCTCGAGCATGTGTTGTTCGCGCTCCTCCACGACCCCGACAGCCGCGAAGCAATTTACGAATGCGGTGGCGACGTGGATTCACTGAAGGAGCGGCTGGTCGAGTTTTTCAAAAACGATGTCGAAGTCGTCGAATACGACGGCGACTATATCCCGGAGGAGACCAACAGCATCAAGCGCGTCATCCAGCGCGCTACGAACCACGTCATCAGTTGCGAGAAGAATGTTCTCGAAGGCATCGACATCCTCGTGGCGCTGTTCCACGAGCAGGATTCACATGCCGCCTATTTCATCCAGGAGCAGGGGCTGTCGCGGTTTGATCTGATCAATTACGTCTCTCACGGCATCGCCCGCCGCGTGCCCGTGGATAACGACGACGAGGATTCCCAATTCGATGTCGAGGCCGAACCGGAAGACGAGCAACTGGTCGACGACGACGACGAGCAGGCGCCAACCCGCCGCCGCCCTCGCAAGGCCAAGGCGCTGGAGGCGTTCACGACCGAACTGACCCAACTGGCACGCGACAATCAACTCGACCGCATCATCGGCCGTAAGATCGAACTGCAGCGGGTCATGCGCACCCTGTGCCGCCGGCGCAAGAACAATCCGATGCTGGTCGGTGAACCGGGTGTCGGCAAGACCGCCATGGTTGAAGGACTGGCCAATCTCATCGTCAGCGAAAACGTTCCAGCGTTGTTGAAGGGCGCCGAGATTTACGCCCTCGATATGGGCACCCTCATTGCCGGCACGAAATTTCGCGGCGAATTCGAGGAACGCCTGAAGGCAGTCCTGTCGGAGCTCGAGGCGAAGGACAAAGCGATTCTGTTCATTGACGAGATCCACACGGTCATTGGTGCCGGCGCCACTCAGGGCGGCTCCATGGATGCTTCGAACCTGCTCAAGCCCGTTCTGTCTGCCGGCAAAGTGCGCTGCATCGGCTCGACCACGTATGCCGAGTACAAGAACTATGTCCAGAAGGATCGTGCCCTGGCCCGGCGGTTTCTCAAGATCGACATTGCCGAGCCCAGCGTGCGGGAGACGATCAGCATTCTCAAGGGGTTGCGGCCGTATTACGAGGAGCATTTTCAGATCGGCTTTCCAGACAGTGCACTGACGACAGCTGCCGAGCTTGCGGCCCGTTACATGAACGACCGCTTCCTGCCGGACAAAGCGATCGATGTCGTCGATGAGGCCGGTGCCAACTACGCCCTTTCCGCCAGAACCCGGAAGCAGAAAAACGTTACGACGCGCAACATCGAGAACATCGTTGCGGACATCGCACAACTGCCGCGCAGCAAAGTGTCGAGCTCGGACCTGACCAAGCTGAAGAATCTCGACCTCGAACTCAAGCAGGTTATTTTCGGCCAGGACGAGGCCATCGGGAAACTGGCCAAAGCGATCAAGCTGTCGCGCGCCGGCCTGCGCAATATCGACAAGCCCATCGGTTCCTACCTATTCACCGGCCCGACCGGTGTCGGCAAGACGGAACTGTGCAAGCAGCTCGCCAACATTCTCGGCAACACCTTCATCCGCTTCGACATGAGCGAGTACAGCGAGAAACACACCGTCTCGCGCCTGATCGGGGCGCCGCCCGGCTACGTCGGCTTCGAACAGGGCGGTCTGCTGACCGAGGCCATCATCAAGACGCCGTATGCTGTCGTGCTGCTCGACGAGATCGAGAAGGCCAACGCCGAAATCTTCAACATCCTCCTGCAGGTCATGGACCACGGCACACTCACCGACAACAACGGGCGCAAAGCAGATTTCCGCAACGTCGTGCTGATCATGACTTCGAACGTCGGAGCCAAGGAACTTGCCGCCAACGGCATTGGCTTCCGCAATCGCGAGATGCCGCAGGAAAACCAGGGCGCCGTCGACAAGTTTTTCTCGCCGGAGTTCCGCAATCGCATCGACGCTATTATCCACTTCAAGGCGCTGACGATCGACCTGACCGAACGCATCGTCGACAAGTTCATCAGTGAAATGGACGAGATGCTGCAGAAGAAGAAGGTCGAGGTCGAGCTCACACCGGCAGCCCGCAGCTGGCTGGCGGAGAAGGGCTACGATCCGAAATACGGCGCCCGACCGGTCGCCCGGCTGATTCAGTCGGAAGTGCACGAAAAGCTGATCGACGAGATCCTCTTCGGCCCGCTCGCGAACGGTGGCAAGGCTGTCGTCGACGTCGTCGATGACGAAATAGCCATTGTCATTTCATAAATCGGTTGCGAACGCCTGAGTTGAATCAGGGCCCCGCAAACACGAGTGACATTCTCGGCTATTGGCGATATCCATGGTCATTCGTGCGTGCTGCTTGCTGAAATGCTAAGCGCCCTCCTTCCTGAGTCGACGGATACGATCGTTTTTCTCGGCGACTATGTGGGGCTGGGGCCGGATATTGCAGGAACGCTGGATAGCCTGATTGCGTTTGATCAACGATGTTGATGCCTCTTCCTGCGGGCTAACCAGGATCAGATGCTGATAAACGCCTATCAAGGCGACGCCGGATTTGTGACCCGGGAGTCTGCGGCAATCGAGACGAGTGGCCGTGACACTGCCAAATCTGAGTATAAAGTGCTGAAGTCTTCCGGCTTCAACTGTCACCGCGAATACCGCAAAACCACAAGGAAGTGACAACCAATGGCTGAGCAAAAAAAATCAGGCGGCATGGAAAAGCGCTACGAGGATTTTTACCAGAAGCTGCGCGTACGGATCCGCAAGTGGCTCGACCAGTCCGAGACGGAACACAAGTGGGCTGAAATCCTGCTGCTTGCGCCCGACCTGTTTCATCTGCTCGTCTGTCTGCTCTTCGACAAGGATGTGCCGGAACGCGAGAAGACGAAAATCCTGATGGCTATCGCCTACTTCATCTCGCCGCTCGACCTGCTGCCCGAGCTGCTGCTCGGTCCGATCGCCTTCATCGACGATGTTGCGATCGCCTGTTTCGTCCTGAACTCACTGATGAAAAACGTCGAACCGGAGATCATCAACAGGCATTGGGCCGGCGAGGACGACGTTCTCGAGCTCGTCGAGATTGTCGTTTCCCATGGCGATGCCTGGCTCGGCAGTGGCTTGTTCCGGCGCATCAAGGGGTTCCTGGACAAAACTGAAAAGAAGCAAAAGTGACGCTGGCACACGACGAAATCACCGCCCTGGACAAGCATTGTGTCTGGCACCCGTTTACCCAGATGCAGGACTGGACAGCCACCGATCCGGTCATCATCGAGCGGGCCCATGGCGTGCGGCTCGTTGACATTCGCGGCGATGAGTATTACGACGGCGTTTCGTCGTTGTGGCTTAATATTCATGGACACTGTGTCCCGGAAATCGACGCGGCGATCCGTGACCAGCTCGACCGGGTCGCACACTCGACCCTGCTGGGACTCGCCAACATCCCGTCGGCACGCCTGGCGGCGAAGCTTGCAGAGCTCACACCGGCTGGGCTCAATCACGTCTTTTACTCCGACAGCGGTTCCGAGTCGGTCGAGATCGCGCTCAAGATGGCGTATCAGTACTGGCGGTTGCTCGGGCAGGAGCGCAGCCGATTCATCAAGATGACAAACGCCTACCACGGCGATACTATTGGGGCTGTCAGCGCTGGCGGCATTGACCTGTTCCATTCGACCTACCGCGACCTGCTCTTTCCAACTTTCGAAGTGCCGTACCCATACCCGTACCGCTTCGATGGCTCGGTCGATGACTGCGTCGCCCACTGCCTGGCGGCGCTCGACGACATTCTGACTGACCACGCTGCCGACGTTGCCGGCCTTATTGTCGAGCCTCTGGTACAGGGCGCTGCCGGTATGATCATGATGCCCGAGGGCTTTCTCAAGGCGCTCGAGCAGCGGTGCCGCGACAGCGGTGTCCTGCTGATCACCGACGAAGTCGCCACCGGCTTCGGGCGCACCGGGCGGATGTTTGCCTGCGATCACGAAGACGTCTGCCCCGATATCATGACCCTGGCGAAAGGATTGACCGGCGGTTACCTGCCGCTGGCAGCGACAGTTACGTCCGATGCGATTTTCGAGGCGTTTCTCGGTGAATATAACGAGCAGAAAACGTTCTTCCACGGCCACTCCTATACGGGCAACCAGTTGTGCTGCGCCGCGGCCCTGGCCAGTCTGGAATTGTTCGAGACGAGCAATCTGCTGGCGCACGTCAACGAGAATCAGGCGATCATTCGGCGGGCGCTTGCGGAGATCGCAGAATGCGAACACGTCGGTGAGGTGCGGAACCGTGGTTTCATGACAGGTATCGAACTGGTGCAGGACAGATCGACTCGCGAAGCATACGCCTGGCAGGAGCAGATCGGCGTGAAGGTCTGCGACCGCAGCCGCGAGCTCGGCATGATCGTGCGACCGCTCGGACACGTCGTCATTTTCATGCCGCCGCTGGCCAGCACGGCCGTGGAGCTGCAGGAGATGTTGTCAATCCTGTACCGCTCAATTACCGAGGTCACCGAATGAACGGACTGTTCATAACAGGTACCGATACCGGCGTCGGCAAGACGTGGATCGCGGCAGCATTGGCGTCGGCACTCCGCGGTCGCGGCCGCAGCGTTGGCGTATGGAAACCGGTGCAGAGCGGCTGCATGCTCGGCGACACCGAGGCCGACAGCTATGTTCTGCGCCGGGTCTCCGGTGTCGACGATGCGGAGTCGGCAATTTGTCCCCTTTCATTCGAAGCGCCACTGACTCCGATGCTGGCGGCGCGGCTTGAGGGTAAGTCGATTGACTTCGATGACCTGGTTGCTGCGGGCCGGCCGTTGTTCGAGAAGTACGAGTCGGTATTCGTTGAAGGTGCCGGCGGCCTGGCGGTGCCGCTTACCGAGCGACACCTGGTCGTCGACCTGGCGGCGCACCTCCAGCTGCCGTTGCTGGTCGTGGCGCGGCCGGGGCTCGGGACGATCAACCACTGCTTGCTCACCGTCGATTACGCACGGCGTCACGGCCTGACGGTCGCCGGCATAATTTTCAATGGTTACAAGCAGGAGTTGCCGCCCGAGTTTTCCTCTGTCGCCGAGATAGCAGCGGCCGGGGACTCTGAAAGCGAGCCGTCGAACCCTTATCTGGTGGCGTCGTACGGCAACGTCCCGGTTCTCGGCACCATCCCGTGGGTGAGGGATTTGCAAGCTCTTGTCGCAACGATAGATTCCCATGTGGCTCTGGACTGCATCGAACAAAGCGCATTAAGGGGTACGGACGGACAACCATGATGACAATTGACACAACGATGGTCTGGCATGAGCTCGCGGACAAGGCACTGGAAGGTCTCTGCCCAAGTGAGGCGGAGTGCCTCGCCGTGCTCTCCGCCGACGATGATCAGCTCCTGTCTGTGCTTGATGCCGCGTTCCGCGTGCGACGCGAATATTTCGGTCGCAAAGTCAAGCTCAATATGCTGCTCAACGCCAAGAGTGGCTACTGCCCGGAGGACTGTGGGTACTGTTCCCAGTCGAAACTTTCGTCGGCGCCGATCGACGAGTATCCGATGGTCGACAGGTCGGTCATTCTCGAGGGTGCCAAAGCGGCCATGGAACGGCGTGCCGGGACGTATTGCATCGTCTGCAGCGGCCGCGGCCCGACGCCGAAACAGCTCGATATCATTGAGGACGCCGTGCGCGAGATCAAGGCGACTACACCGCTCAAAATCTGTGCCTGCCTCGGGTTGCTCAAGGACGGCGATGCCCAGCGCCTCGAGGCTGCCGGTGTCGACCGCTACAACCACAATATCAACACCAGCGCCGGCCACCACGACAGCATCACCAAAACGCATACCTATGACGACCGCGTTGACACGGTGGAGAAGGTCAAGGACGCCGGCATCTCGCCGTGCTCCGGAGTGATCGTTGGGATGGGGGAGACGGATGAGGACATTGTTCAGATGGCGTATGCCCTGCGCCGGCTCGATGCCGATTCGATCCCGGTCAACTTTCTGCATGCCGTTGCCGGCACCCCGCTGGGTGACCAGAAACCGTTGCCGCCGGCGAAATATTTGAAGATCCTGGCGATGTTCCGCTTTGTATGCCCGACCAAGGAAATTCGGGCCAGCGGCGGGCGCGAGGTCAGCCTGCGCAGCCTGCAGCCGCTGGCTCTGTATGCAGCCAACTCGATTTTCGTGGGAGATTATCTCACCACGCCCGGCCAGGCAATCGAAGCCGACCACCGCATGATTGAGGACATGGGCTTCGAGATCGAAGAGTTTTGCGACGATGCATGAATACTTTCAGCCTGTATTGGGTCTAAGACGATAGCGACGGAACCCATCCATCGCGATCTCACAACTTCAGATCAGGGGATCAAAAATGTACAGGACAACACTTGCGATTGCCGCCATGGCCTTGATGGCAGGCTGCGTAACGATGGACTCGGCCTACGAAGGGGCCACCCGAACCACCAATCCCGATGCCGTGAAAGTGCAGACCGATATCCGTTGGACGGGACGACAGCCGCGCATCCGTCCGGTGCCGGCCGAAGACAAGTTCGTCTACTTCACCGCGCGCAGCAGCGCCGGTGTCGATATTGACCTGACGCCGGCGATCGAACATCAGCTCGAACAGCGCGGCTACCGGCTGGCGCGGAACATCGACGAAGCGCAGTTCGTGCTCGATGCCGACCTGAGGCATTTCGGCGAACAGCGCACGCGCAGCAACACCGGCGCCGTGACCGGCGCGATCATCGGCGGTGCCGCCGGCGGTGCCACCGGCAACAACGTCAAGAAATTTGACCGTACCACCGGCGCCGTGGGCGGCGCTATTCTCGGTGGTGTTATTGGCCATGTGCTCGACAAGCGTAATAAGATGGTGGAGATCAAGCTGATCGTGGACGTGACCATTGGCGAGCGCGTGCCCGACGGCGTATCGACAGGGGAGACTACACCGAGCGGCACTGGTTCCGTAGGGCGCGGTTCGTACGCTGGCGATAAATACGGTGAAAGCGGCCAGTACGAATCGGAATCGCACGAGGACCAGGGCGTCAAGGTGAGTGACGGCTTCCTGTACCACAACAATCAAGTGGTTGCCTCAGCCCGCAAGATGAAGCTGACCATGTACGAAGCCGAGCCGCTGCTGACCGCCCGCCTTTCCCGCGCCATCGCCAGCGCCCTGCCGTGATCTGAGATTTCCCTATGCCCCGGCGCGGGTCGAATAGCGAGCCTGGAGGCTCGTGGTCCTTTTGCTGCATGTATTGTTGCTCATGGCGACTGTTACACAGATTTGAATGTGTGCCTCGTTCGTGCCATGTTCAGCCGCCAGACAAGTAGTCAGGCTGAACTGCCCATCAATAAAAGGATACCGATGCCATGAGTCAGGAAGCCTTCATCCTCGATCTCGCCAAGTTAGTGATTGCCGCAGCGTGGGCCGACGGGGAATTGTCCAACGACGAAATCAATGCGCTCAAAGACCTGCTATTCAACCTCGAGGAAGTCTCGGGCGAAGACTGGGCAGTGCTCACGATGTATATGGAGAGCCCGCCCAGTGACGCGGAGGCAAAGGAGCTGCTTGAGCGTGTTCTCGGGGGGGTCCGGACCAGTGAGAACAAGATGCTTACCTTGGCAACGCTGGAGAACCTGTTCCTCTGCGACGGTATCGTTACGCCGGCAGAACAGCTTCTTCTGGACCAAGTCAAGGGTGACATTGCCAACGTCAATACTGGTCTTTTTTCGGGATTCTCCCGGGCCTTGAAATCTGCGATCGGGGAGCGGAATTCCTCAGTCGAGTCCTCCTTGCGGGAACATGCCTCGGACGACTACATCCGCAACACTATCTACTTTGACTTGAAGCGAAAACAGGACGAGAGCGGAACGACCGTCAACAAGTCGGAATCAGAGCTGCGTGAGCTTTGTTTCGCAGTCGGATTGCTCGCCCACGTTGCCAATATCGATGCAGAGATTACAAGCGAGGAACGGGAAGCCATTCGCAGTGTCATCCGCGAAGACTGGGAGCTGTCGGAAAGCGAGGCTCGTCTGTTGGTGGAAATCAGCTGCGACCGTACGACCAAAGGGCTGGACTGCCACCGCCTTTCCAACGGATACTTTGAATGCACCACGTGGGAACACCGCAGAGAGTTTGTGAAAACGCTCTTTCGAATCGCCAATGCTACGCAAAAGACGAGCAACGACGAGATCGAAGAAATCCGTGACATGGCAAGGAGCCTCAAAGTTTCACACAAGGATTTCATTGCCGCGAAAAAGACGATATCGAACGAGGACAGGAGCGGTCTGTAGGGGCGGTTCGTTTCTATAGGCAATGTGTTTTGTACAGCCGGCGCACGCACTGTCATTCATGGATCGGTAATACACTGTGCGATTTTACGGGCAGGAATGTTCCGTTCCGCAATGACAGATTAATTTGCAGTCAACCCTCCTTGTACCGCCATCGCATTATTCTTATGTTGTCCGCTGATCAAAACATCCGGAGGACGAGATGAAAATTCTGGCGTTCATGGCACACCCCGACGATATCGAACTTCTATGTGCCGGCACATTGGTCCGCCTTCGTAAGGCCGGCCACGACATCGCTATGGCGACGATGACCGCGGGTTCCTGCGGTTCCGCTACGCTTGGACCGAAGGAGATTTCTGACATACGCAGAGTAGAAGCAGCCACTTCCGCAGCTGTCATCGATGCGGACTACCACTGCGCCGAGATCCCCGATCTGGAAATTGTGTTCGACAATCCCAACCGTCGAAAAGCCAGTGATATCCTGCGTCTGACCCAGCCGGACGTTGTCATCACGCACTATCCACAGGACTACATGTATGACCACGATATGACGTCGATGCTGGTGCGTGACGCCACATTCGGTGGAACCCTGCGCAACTACCCGACCGACGTTGATGCTTCGCCGGTCGGACAAATTCCCTACCTATACTACGCCTCGCCGGTTGACGGTGTCAATGCTTTCGGTGAGTTGATTGAATATCAGTTTGTTGTCGACGTGACCAGCACGATCGAGACAAAGGTCGAGATGCTCGCCTGCCACGCTTCGCAGCGCGAGTGGCTGCGTGCGCAGCACGGCCTTGACGAGTACATCGAGTACATGCGCCGGGAAACCGGCCGCATGGGAGCCACCGCCGGGCATGACTATGGTGAGGGGTATTGTCAACACCTGGGACACCCCTACAGGCAGGACAATATTATTCTCAAATTACTCGGGGACGTATGAACAAGTCCACACATACCGGTGGCGAGGCCGTTGTCGAAACCCTTGCTGCTGCGGGCGTTGATACAGTCTTTGGAATTCCCGGCGGCCACAGCCTGCCGATCTATGCGGCACTGTATGGGCACAGTCAGGTCCGGCACGTGCTTGGGCGCCATGAGCAGGGACTCGGCTATATGGCCGACGGCTATGCCCGGGCCTCCGGTCGTTTGGCCGCTGTGACAACGACCAGCGGTCCCGGGGTTGCGAATATCGTCGCGGCCCTGGCCCAGGCGACGACCGACAACGTGCCGATGGTGGTCGTATCGAGTGCCCCATCCGCCGCACTCATCGGCCGAAATCGCGGCGGCTTACACGACCTCAATGACGCGATCGAACTGGCGCGGCCCGCGTGCCGCTACGTCGCTCACGCCGATGCGGTCGACGAAATATCGCCGAAACTGGCCGAGCTTATCCGTAACCTGCGCTGCAACCGACCGGGCGGTGCGTTTCTCCAGGTGCCGACGAATATTCTCGGGGCAAGCGCCGACACGGCGATCTGCTCCAGCGATGGCCACCGGCTCGCACCCGACATGGGGACTGTCGCCGCTGCTGCAGAGTTACTGCAGACCGCTACGCGCCCGTTGATTATTGCAGGCTATGGTGCGTTGCTGGCTGGTGCCGGACCTGCGATTCAGGCACTGGCCGAGAGGCTGGACGCTGTCGTAGCTACTACGACACTGGCACGCGGGCTCCTCGGTGTGCAGTCCTGGGTCGTCTTCGACGACGGCGCGATACCGTCGGCGCTGACGAAGATTTTCGCCGAAGCCGACGTCACGCTGGCGATCGGTACGATGTTTCGCCAGGAAGATACGGCCGGCTGGCAAACGACACCTGCAGGCCGGTTGATCCACATCGATATCGATGCGGATGAATTCGACCGCACGTATACGGCGGACGTGAGCATCCATGCCGACGCCCGGCTGGCTGCGGAAGCGATTGCTGCGGCGTTGCCAGTGAGTATCCCCGGTGCCGAGTCGACGTGGCGGCAACATGCTGCGGGACTGCAGCACGAACGCCTCGAAGCGCGCCGGGACCAGCCGGCAATGCAGTTTACCGAGGCACTGCGCGAGATCATCCCTCAGGACACCATCGTATTCGCCGACCGGTGCAATGTTGGTTACTGGATGTATCGAGTCGCTACTGCGTATGAACCGCGGACATTCAATTATCCGATGGGCTATGGCGGACTCGGCAGCGCACTGCCGCAAGCCATCGGTGCTCGTCTGGCATGTCCCGAACGGCGTATCCTGTCGATCATCGGAGACGGCGGCATGCAGTTTACGTTGCCGGAACTGGCAGTGGCCGTGCAGGAGCAGACACCGTTTACACTGCTGATTTCGAACAACGGCGCCTACGGCGCTATCCAGGCCGGGCTTGACAGGAACTTCGACGGTGTCGATCCGTCCTTCGGCACGGCCCTGTCGGGGCCCGATTACGGGTTGATTGCAAAGGCGTACGGCATCGGGTATGCGCGGGTCGACAGCGAAGCAGAACTGCTGCGGGTGCTGCCGGATCAGCTGCAGAACGACCAGTTGAACATCGTCGAATTCCGCAACGCCATTCCGGATCCGTAATTACGAGAATTGACGGCACTTCTGCCGGTGGAACGATTTCCCTCGACCGTTGTATCGCGAGTTGCGCAGGGAAAATTCCCAGACGTTACGCTGTGTGGTCGGCGTTTACGCTCGCATCGGAAATATTTTTCCGATGTGCGTATACTCAGCGTCTGACACGCCCGTCACCACTCCGATCGAATGACGTAGAATCAGTCGTCGTGGCCTTTGATGTTGCGCGGCACGTCCTCGGTAACCGAAGACGGATCCATGTCGATGATTTCGTCGCCGTTCTCGGTAGGCTTTGTCGACGATTGCGCCGAGAAGCTCCAGCCGTTGCCATCTGCCGACTGCTGCCCCTGCGTTGCTTGCATGCGTTTCTGGAAGTACGCCACGATGCGCTCGGCCAGCCATCGCCGGGATGGCGGAACCAGCAGCAGAAACCCGACCGTGTCGGTAATAAACCCGGGCGTCAGTAAAACAGCGCCGGCGAAAAGAATCATCGCCCCTTCGAGTAGCGGTGTACTCGGTAACTGGCCGCGGGACAAGGCCCGCCGAATTTCGAACCACGTCCGCATGCCCTGCTGCTTCGCGAGACCGGCGCCTATGATACCGGTCAGCACGGCGAGTGCCAGGGTCGGCAGCCAGCCGATCCGCCCGCCCGCTGCCAGCAGCAGCACGAAATCTGCCGCCGGTACAAAGATTAGCACCAGGATCAGCAGTAGCAGGACATTGATCCGCGTCGATTTTCGCATATCTGACAGGTTACGGGGTTGGCCGGCAAGGTTTCACCGGATTCACCCGAAATATTGCTTTTGTTGAAAGATTGAATAGACTATAAGGTCATGCCAGTAGAGGCGATCACCTTCCGGCCGCCCCCCCACCCAACAAGCATTGCAGGACGAGTTTAGACCTTGCGTTTCCAGTGTCATAAATGCAAAGGCATCGTTGCCATTGACGATAGCGAATTCGGTAAGCCCGTTGGCTGCGGCCACTGCCAAAACGTCACCATGGTGCCTGAATCCCGTTTTTCAAAGGGCGCCGTCGTCAACGACTTCGTTATTCAGGACGTTCTCGGCACGGGTGGCATGGGCAAAGTATATCTGGCCCATCAGGTGTCTCTGGACCGGCCCGTGGCTCTGAAGATTCTGCTCGAGAAGTATGCCGAGGAAAAAGAGTTCATCATCGACTTCATCAAGGAGGCCCGTGCCGCGGCCCGCCTGAACCATCCCAACATCGTACAGTCATATGCCGTCGGCGCGGAGGAAGGGATCTACTTCTTCGCCATGGAGTATGTCGAAGGTACGACTTTGAAGGATGTCCGTGACCAGCGCCAGAAACTGCCGTGGCGCGAGGCTTTCGAGATCGGCCAGCAGATCGCGGAAGCGCTTGATTTCGGCTGGAAAAATCAGCAACTGATCCATCGCGACGTCAAGCCGGACAACATCATGCTCGCGAGCAACGGTCTCGCGAAGCTGGCCGACTTGGGCCTGGCCCGGGTAGCTGCCGAGCTGCGTATGGATGAAGGCGGCCAGATAATGGGGACGCCGCAATATATCAGCCCCGAGCAGCTCCTGGGCCAGCCGATGGACGTACGCGGCGACATCTACAGCCTTGGCGCAACCCTTTATCAGACCATCACCGGGCACTTTCCGTTTGTCGGCAACTCACCGACCGAAGTCGCCACACAGCACCTCACTGAACCGCTCAAGTCGCCGCGGGAATACATTCAGGATCTGCCGGCCGAAGTTTGCTGGATCATCGAAACGATGATGGAAAAGAAGCCCGAGGACCGCTTCAATGGTGCCGACGTCCTGCAAACCGCGATCAACGACGTACTGCAAGGCCGTATCCCGGTGGATTTCACGCCCGGTCTGGTATCGAGGGAGGCTGAAGGTCATGTGCCGGAAGGCACAATCAACCAACCAGCGGCACCAGCCAGCCAGCCCGGGACCAAGAAAAAACTGACACTCCGCAAGGAGCGCCCGAAGACCGTTCTCAGCCGGGAATCCCCCGCTCGTACGACGGACAAGGGCACCAAGCTCAGACTCGGCAACAAGAAGAAGACCAGACTGTCGCCGGCTGCCTCACCCGCTGCCGCAGGGGCAGCACAGGCCGCACCGGCAGGGAAAAAAAAGACGACACTGATCAATGCAGCCGGCGCCGGCGAGGCCGCCCGACAGGCAATCGCCAAACCGAAAACGACCAGCAAAGCCATGATGGGCTGCTTGATCTTCTTTGCCACCGTCATCTTCATTACGCCGTTCGTCCTCTTCGGTGTATTCTACAAGAAATTCCTGTTCAACAACACATACCAGGCCGAGGTGCTTTACCTCAACCACCGCCGCCAGGTGACTGAAAGCGAAAAGGCCGACTACGCGGAGATAAAAGCTTATTACACCCGCCTCATCAACGACGATCAACAAGCATTGCGCGAAGTCACGATACTGGGCGCTAAGTTCATTCGGGACTATCCCGACAGCCTGCTGACAAAGGCGCCGGGAAAGGACGGATATCCCGCCAAGCTGGGCATGTTCACACCGTTCGACAAGATCCACCGGGAGCGCATCAACGAGCATGCCGTGCCGCTCGGCGGCATTGTCTCCAAACACCACTACGACTATCTCGAGGCGCTCATTCTGCTGGTGCGCAAGCAACAATTCGAGCTTGAATGGGAAAAGGTCGAGGAGCGTCGCTACCAGCACGACCTGATGCTGCGAAAAGTCGCTGCCCAGAAAGATATCGAAGCGCATGTCCAGAAGTTGCGCGGACAAATCACCGAACTCACCGACACAGTCCGGCGCCAGCTCGGCGCCAGAAACGCTGCTGCCATGGAGGACCGGGAAAATATGCGCCGGAAGATCATGATCCACAGCGGCAGCTTCGAATTTACTGAGATCGGAAAGTTTTTCTCGATCAAAAGGCTGGACAAGGGGGACCGCCGTATTTTCTTCCAGATACAACGTATGACCGAACGCAATTTCCCAGACGAGGCGGACGAAGAAAGAGTGACAATCTCGACGCGCTACGACTTGCCGGAAAGAGATATCCGCCGCAAACTGCAGAACGCCGCCCGCGCCGCCGGCTTCGATCGGGCCATCGATGACCTGCGCGCCGCGGGCGACGAGATCGAAGGTGTCCGGACTGCTCAGATGCAGTGGATTGGTCAGCACGAGACTACCCTGCGCGCCCATCGGGAAATGTACGAAGTCCTGGCCGGCTCACAGAAGAGCCTCAAAGGCAAGCAGACCAATGTGGAGATCTACATGCTCGGACTCGGCATGGTCACCGTCAGCAACATCCTCAACGACAGCATCATTGTCGAAGCTTCCGTCTTCGACCAGCAGACCCAGGACCGCATCAAGAAACTCGTTCCCATCCCGCTGCGCGACATTCGCACAAAGGAATTTCTTCGCCTCGCCGCTGCCGTGTTCCTGGATCAGGGCGGCGATATGGGCGATTTCGATCGGCTAAAAGCGATTTACCTGTTCTACACTGGGCATATAAATGCCAATGTCCTGGGCGCAACCGGCGAACAATTCCTGGCCAATGAAGCCGGCAACTCGGCATACGAGGGTCCCAGCCGGAAACTGGAAATCGAGCGCCATTTTCGCCGTATAAATCGTATGTTGGACGAGGGCAACAAACAGGTAAAGGCTAAAAAACTTTTCGAAAAAACCGATAGGGAATTTCACGGCACGGCGGAATGGCAGGAACGCCGCGAAGACTTCATACGCCTCCTGCGCGCCCGCAGCAACTAAGGGGTCAATCATACCATGTCCGACGATCCTATCTGGGCCGAAGCACAGGCCGATGCAGAGCGCGAGGCCGCCAATGAACCGGTGTTGGCGAGTTTCCTACAGGTCACTATATGCAATCACAACAGTCTCGAAGAAGCCCTTAGCTTTCACCTGGCCAACAAACTGGCGAGCCCGACGTTGCAGGCCATATCGCTGATGGAGCTGATCAACGAAGCATTCACCAATGCCCCGGTGCGGGCCGCTGTGCGCACCGATCTGCAGGCCGTTCGCGAGCGCGACCCGGCGTGCCGCGGCTATCTCATGCCGCTGCTCTATTTCAAGGGGTTCCAGGCCCTGCAAGCCCATCGCGTCGCTCACTGGCTGTGGGAGCAGGCGCGGCAACCTCTCGCCTTCATGCTTCAGAGCCGCATGGCCGATGTCTTTGCAGTTGACATCCATCCGGCTGCCCAAATCGGCAGCGGCATCCTCGCCGACCACGCGACCGGCCTGGTCATCGGCGAGACTGCTGTGATCGAGGACAACGTCTCACTCCTGCACGAAGTCACGCTGGGTGGCACTGGCAAGGAGACCGGCGATCGCCATCCGAAGATCGGCAAGGGTGTACTGATCGGTGCCGGCGCCAAAATCCTGGGCAATATCCGCATTGGCGAGGGTGCCAAAATCGGTGCCGGTAGCGTCGTGCTCGATCCGGTCGAACCCCATTGCACGGTTGCTGGTGTTCCAGCCAGAATCGTCGGTCGCCCGACCAGCGATAGCCCTGCCCTGGAAATGAACCACCGACTCAACTGCGACGAGGCGGAAGGCCTGGATTCCGCCCAACTATGATCCGTTGTATTGGTCCGTATTGATCTATACTTATCGCCCTGCGCCATCCCCTATCCGACGGCGCATCCCTCCGTATACCACGCCGCCGTCCGCCGCATGCCCTCGGCGTTGTTGACCTGCGGGTCGTAACCGAAATCCCGTTTGGCCTTGCCGTGGTCGAAATAATGGGAAGTCGCAAACTGGCTCGCCAGAAATCGCGTCAGTCGCGGTTGCCCGAGAAACGGCAATACCTTATAGGCCATTTCCATTGCCAGCCCGATACGGCTCGCAGCCGCGTACGATATCGACCGGCGCACCGGCGGCAACTCCAGATGCGCCAGTAGCTCATTGATCCACTCCCACATATTCACCGGCGTCGCATCACCGATGAAATACGCCTGACCGTTGACCGGGGACGCCTTCGTCAGCGCTGCCGCCGCCTGCAGATGCGCCGTTGCCGCGTTGTCGATGTACGTCATGTCCGCCAGATTGCTGCCGTCCCCAACCTGGATCAGTTTACCGGCCTTTGCTTGCGAGGCCAGCAGCGGCACGATGTGCGTGTCGCCGGGACCCCAGATCAAATGCGGCCGCAGTGCGCATGTCGCCAGAGCGTTGTCTGCTGCCGCCAAAACTCGTTGCTCGGCCACAGCCTTTGACTCTGGGTAGTGGGCGTAAAAGCGCTGGGGATACGGTTGACTCTCGTCGACGCCTTCCAGACTTGACATGCCGAACACCACGCTGGGTGAACTGGTGTACACCAACCGTGGCACGCCGTGACGGCGACACGCCGCAATGACATTGTCGGTGCCGTCCACGTTGACCGAAAAAAAGTCGCGGCGACGCCCCCAGACGCCGGCCAGCGCCGCAACATGATAAACAATGTCGACGCTCTGGCACACAGCACTGACCGCATCGGCGTCGCGAAGGTCAGCCTGCCTACAGTCCACCCCCAGGCCCGCCAGTTCGGGATACTGTCCGCGGGCAACGACCCGCACCGACTCCGACTGTGCGAGCAGCATCTCGACAATGGCACGGCCGAGAAAACCGCCGCCGCCAGTGACTAGCGACAGACCCATGCGCTGCATTCTCCTGTGTGAAATAGTGCCTGAACGGGACCTGCCTGTGAGCCGGATTTCGAGTCATTGTGCAGTTTCTGATCAGGCACTGAATATCCAGCCCACTGCCGTCCCAAAGTACGTTGAGTTCGTTGACTTTAGCGCGGTTCACGTTACCTTGCACATAAGGTTGCGGCGAAAAATTTGTTTTTGGAGACTAAATAAAATCTGTTAAGAAAGTAACCTTGACTTGTATATGGAGTCTAATTTAAGCGGCCGTGCAATGGGGTGGCGCGACTAAACGTCATTTAGCCGTCGGATACGGCCGCTGGGTGAGGGAACGTCGCGATATATCATGAAGAACCTCCATTCCATCTTGCTGCTCACTGTATGGTTTTGTGTCCTCGGCATGGTGCCCGCAGCCTGGTCCTGTGAGCCTACCGAACTGGCTCCAGGTACCCGTTGCGACGACATCGACAACGATTGCAACGGCGAAGTCGATGACTGCAACGAGGACTTCCGCCCGCCCTTCCTGCGCTGTCCGATTGACGTGTTGGCAGAGTGCCCCACCGACACCCAGCCCGACCGCGACAGCATCATCGGTTATGCCAAAGCAGCGGACGACTGCGGCAAAGTCAAGCTCTCCTACGACGACAGCCGCGAAAACATGTGTGGCAGCTTCTACATCCTCAGCCGGGAATGGTATGCGATCGATGATTGCGGCAACGCCTCGACCTGCACCCAGATGATCACGATCATGGACAACACACCACCGACGTTGTCCTGTCCCGAGTCCGTGACCATCGCCCTGACCGCTAATCCAACACCCAATCCCGACAACGAAATCGGCTTCGCGACCGCCATCGACACATGTAGTGAATTCGCGATCACCTTCGAGGACGAGGAAATTTCGCCGTGCGCCAAAATCCGCGTCATCATCCGGACCTGGATCGCCAAGGACGCCTGTGACAACGAATCCCGCGCCGAGCAGATTGTCACCTTGACCGACACCGAGCCGCCGGTCTTGCAGATTCCCGATCCCGTCACCCTCGAATGCCCGACCGACACCGCGCCCGCCAGCGAGAGAAACACCGGCATCGCACGGTGCAACGACCCTTCCGTCCAGATCTCCTACATCGATGAAGTCACCAAAGGCTGCGGCAGAACCCGTATCATCACCCGTATGTGGACTGCCACCGACGTCTGCGGTAACGTCACCAGTGCCCCCCAGATCATCACCCTCATCGATGTCGTTTCGCCCGCGATCAACGTCTCGACCACCGCCGAAGATAACGGATTCATCGGTCTGCACTTTGACGCGACCGACGACTGCATCGTTCCCAGCGTCTTCGGCATGATCGATGTCGGCGACGACAAAATTCCAGTGACCGACGGCAAACTCATGAACCTCTCCCGGTCCAGCGGACCGCCGTCCGTCCGCTTCGACCACGGTGTGCTCATCATCGCCACCGAAACCGCCACACTCTCCGTCCACGCTTCCGACGGCTGCAACGCCAACACGGTCGAGCTTGATCTCTTCGGTGAACAGGAGAGACACATCGAAGAAAGATCGGCAGAGAACCCAGCGCCTTGAGGCTGATTTTACTATACGTGCTGCTGGCTGGCGGCTGTGCCGACCGTAATGCAGACCGCGTCGACAGCCAGACCGTCGCTGTCGCCGCCAATTTCGCTCCCGTACTCGAGCAACTCAGTCAGCAGTACACCGCAGACACCGGTACCGTCATCCGCACCGTGGTTGGGTCCACTGGCAAACTGTATGCCCAAATCAGCAATGGCGCCCCCGTCGATATCTTTCTCGCTGCCGACACGGAGCGGCCCCGCCGGCTCGAAGACGCCGGCCTCATCGTCCCCGACAGCCGGTTCACCTATGCCCGTGGCCGACTGGTGCTCTGGAGCCGGCAGCCTGATCTCATCGATCCCGACGGCACCGTACTCAATGATCCAGCGTTACACCGCCTGGCCATAGCCAATCCAACTATCGCGCCATACGGCCGCGCCGCGATGGAAGTTCTTGCAGCTCGGGGGATCGATCTGACCCAGCGTCGGCTGGTGCGCGGTGAAAATGTTGGCCAGGCCCGGCACTTCGCCTACACCGACAATGTCGATGCCGCTTTCATCGCCCAGTCACTGCTGACCGCGGATGATGCATCCGCCGGATCATGGTGGCTCGTACCGACATCGCTGCACGAGCCGATCGAGCAACAGGCGGTATTGCTGAAACGCGCCGCCGACAACGTCGCAGCTCAACAGTTTTTCGATTTCCTCGCGAGCGACGCCGCCCGCCGTATCATCCTCGCATCCGGCTACGCCAACGACTGATCGCCACGCAACGTCACGCATCTCCTAAAAGCGAGTGCAGCGGCACTGCGCAGCGGAATCTGTCGGTGCTTTTTGTCGTTTAATCCCCCCCCGCCATTTCCGTTGGCGATTTTGCACCTTTTGTGGCCATCACTCTTCAGCGGACGTACTCAGTCGCCCGCAGTAGTGACCATCTGCCAGGAGAGGTTAAACCGTGCCAGGTATTTGCGCAGGCGATCGGCGTCGTTCGAGCTGGTCTTGTACTGCCTTGAGATGGCGAAGAGCTTGCGCCCGGCATCCGACAATGTCCGGGCGTCGCGGCAGACACGGATCACCGTAGCGAGCTGGGCGCGATCAAACAGATCGATAGTGCCGGCGCGCTTGTCCCCGAGCACACGCTCAAGTAGATCCATGTCGTTGTCCGCCGACAGGCCGCCGCCGGATTGTGCATCCCAGGAGCCTTCCAGGCGATCAATTTCCTCGTCGACAGCCTCGACGCTGATGCGGCCGCCGGTTGCCAGTGTCGCCATTCGCGTGATCGCTGCGTTGAAATCCCGGAAGTTATCCGGCCATCTTGTCTCGGGACGCAATGCGAACTGCAGAAACCGCGTCTTCGCTTCTTTGTTGAACGTCACCTGGTGCCCGAGAAATCCGGCGATGTGTTCGAGCTCGAATTCGATGTTCGGTTCGATGTCCTCCGGCCGTTCGCGGAGCCCCGGAAGATAGAACGTCCACAAGTTGATCCGCGCCAGCAGGTCGCTGCGAAACCGTCCGGCGCGAACGTCGGCGTTGAGGTCGCGATTGGTACCGCTGATCAACTGAAAGTCGCTGACTATCTCGACATCGGCGCCCACCGGCAAATAAAGGTTCTCCTCCAGCGCTCGCAGCAGCATCGTCTGCTCATCCAGCCCGAGTTCGCCGATTTCATCGAGAAACAGCAGGCCGCCCTGCGCCGTATTGAGCAGACCTGCACGGTCCCCGACAGCATCCGTGAAAGCGCCCTTGACGTGGCCGAACAGCGTCGACATCGCCAGGCCGCTGCGGAGGGTTGTACAGTTGACTTCGACAAAGGGGCCGTTGACCAGTCCGTCACCGCGTTTCTGTTGATAAACACGCTCGGCCAGCCGCGACTTGCCGGCACCTGTCGGCCCTATCAGCAGCACCGGTGATGATGACTGCACCGCGACGCGTTCGATCTGCTCGATCAGCCGATTGAACGCAGCGTTACCGGTCTCTATGCCGTTCTTTAATGTCGACAGGCTTACCGCCTGCTCATGCTGGAAGCGTGAGGCGATGGCGTCGTACTTCGACAGGTCCAGGTCGATTGTCCGGTACTCCCCGGGTTGCCCGGAATGACCACTCTCCGGCGCCGACCCATGGATCAGGCACCCCGGCAGGTAGCGCGATTCGTTGAGCAGAAACAGGCAGATCTGCTGCACCTGCGTGCCGGTCGTGACGTGGATGAAGTAGTCTTCGTCGTCGACCTGAAACGGATAGCTCCGGGCAAAGTCCAGAAGGGAGGTGTATACCGACTGGAAATCCCACGGGTCATCGATCTTGATCGGCCGCAGTTGCAGTTTTGTATCCGGCGATACGGTGCGGATGTCGTCGGCAACCGTATCGGCCAGTGCCTGATGTTCCTTCTGGTATAGCAACTCGAAGCGATCGATCAGAAAGTCGTCGTGCCGCGACAGTGCGACGGACGGGCGCCAGCGCTTCCATCGCTCGTCTGACTGTCCGCGATCGAGCGTGGGTCCGAGTAGTCCGATGACAATATTATTGGCCACATACCCCCGCAGGCGTGAAATCTGTATACGAATTTAGCGTGCAGTATAATACCATCCCACTGGCTCGATGCCATGACTAAGCCGCCAAGACCTGAAAGCCCGACGATTTGACAACTGCCGTGGGCCTCGCAGTCGTCATTTAGAAACGGTGGTAAACCATTTTTTCCGGCACCAGCCGACCATGGCGTGATATTGGCCTCCGTCCGCTGACCGAGCGGCGGAATCTCGGCAGAGCCGAGAGCAGTAGTTACCAGCAGGAGGACGATGGCGCGCGCCACGGTATTCGACATTAAAGCGTTTCCGCGTCTTGATCACGAATGGGAATGGCAAGAGAAAATATCGCAGGCGAGATATCGCTCCTGGCGACTGCAGGGATCGGTCTGCCACCTTTGATCCGGTCGACGATTTGTGGGGAAACAGCACGACATGCGCTGTGCGTTCGGCGAGCATCATGCCGGACAGCTCCGAGTGAAGCCGGGTTAAAGTCGCCCTCGTCACCTGACGCGCCAGTGCTCAGAACCCAACATTTTCCGCGCCCTTCAGCGCCAGCATCTGACGTGCTTCAGCTGGTGTAGCAATCTCCAGCGACAACTCCTCGATGATGCGACGGACCTTCGCAACCTGGTCTGCATTGCTCTCCGCCAGCACGCCCTTGCCGAGGTACAGATTGTCTTCGAGACCGACGCGCATGTGCCCGCCCATAATTGCCCCCATGGTCACGAAACTGGTTTGAAACCGACCGGCCGCCAGGATTGACCATTGATAGTCGTCGCCGAAGAGCTTGTTAGCGATACGGCGCATGTGCGTGAGGTTCTCGGTGTCAGCGCCGATACCGCCGAGGATACCGAAAATAGTCTGCACGAAGAACGGTGGCTCGATCAGGCCGCGGTCAAGGAAATGGGCCAGTGTGTACAGATGACCGACATCGTAACACTCGAACTCGAAACGGGTGCCGCAGCCTTTGCCAAGGCGTTCCAGAAACATCTCGATATCCTGAAAGGTGTTGCGGAAAATGCGGTCACGCGAGCCATCGAGATATGGCATTTCCCAATCATGCTGCCAATCACTGAAACGCTCGAGTGCCCCGTACAATCCGAAGTTCATCGAGCCCATGTTGAGCGAACACATCTCCGGCTTCAGCGACAGTGGCCCGGCCAGCCGTTCTTCGGGCAACATAAAGGGGGCGCCACCAGTCGTGACATTAATCACAGCGTCGACGCAGTCCTTGATGCGCGGCAGAAATTGCCGGAAAATTTCGGGATCCTGGGTCGGTCTGCCGTCCTCCGGGTTGCGGGCATGCAGATGCAGGATTGCGGCACCAGCTTCGGCTGCGCCGATCGCGCCGGCAGCAATTTCGTCGGGCGTAATCGGCAGGTACGGCGACATCGTTGGTGTATGGATCGCACCGGTGACGGCGCAGGTGATGATAACTTTTTTCGCCATTTTTAAGGCTCCTTGGTGGATTCTTGCAACAGTTTCGCCAGCTTGAGCATAAGCCCGTCGCGTTCGGCTGTGACCGTCTCGATAGATTCATATTCATGAATGCCGCGGCCGACACACACACCCGCATCACCGGCCTCGACATGTGCCTTCATAATCGCTGGCACCTCGGCATCGGCGCGCAGGTCTGGTGCCAGCTCATTGTAAACCGTAGTCCAGATGTCGATGCCGCCGAAGTCGCAGATCTTCAAGGGCCCGAACAACGCCAGCCGGAAACCGATACTGCCGCGAATCGCTGTGTCGATATCCTCGGCACTGGCAATACCACGTTCGTACAGGTCCCAGACCTCGCGGATCATCGCGTTTTGGACACGATTGACCAGGAATCCGGGCATTTCACCATTGATGCGGATCGCTAGTTTACCGATTCGGCGATGCAGCGCCACGCTGGTTTCGATTACCTCTTCAGTAGTTTGCGGGCCGGGCACGACTTCGACCGTCGGCACGATGTGCGGCGGGTTGAACCAGTGAGTGACTACCGCCCGTTCCGTGTTCCGCATGTTTTCGCCAAACAGCGATACGGTGAACGTCGACGAGTTGCTGGCCAGGATTGTGTCGTCGGTGACGCACTCCTCAATGCGCTCAAAATACTCACGCTTGGCTTCGAGATCCTCGGCGATCGCCTCGACAACGAACTGGGAGCCGGCGACGGCATCCGCTTCACTGTCGGCCACGGTGATACGCTGCAGGCTCGGCTCGACTTTATCGGCATTGAGCATGCCGGCGGCAACAAAATCAGCCAGGTTGCTCCGGATACGGGCGGGGACAGTGGCACGCGCTTCGGCGCATTTGTCAAAGCCACGGACGTCGTAGCCGGCAACGGCGAACGTCTGTGCAATACCGTGCCCCATGCGGCCGAGGCCAATGACGGCAACTGTTTCGATCTGCTCGAGTTTCATTTCGATCCTTCCACGGTCAGTGATTGTTTTCGACGATGCAGTACAGATTGTCGTGCCCGCGCAGGTACAGCTCGTTGCCGACAGGCACCGGCGATGCCGAGAACACGTCTTCAAGTTGATTGCGGGCGAGTACTTCAAATTTCGGACCGTGCTTCAACACATAGGCAAGGCCACCGCGTCCCATCACGTAAACGCGGCCGGCAGCACCGACCGGCGAGGCATAAATTCGACGTAGTCCAGGCAAGCGCTCCGAACCGTAATGCGTCCGCCCGCTTTTTGCATCGAGACAGGTGATAAAGCCCTGGATGTGCCGGATGAAGTACAACTCATCACCGTACAGCAGCGGCGATGGGACGTACGGTGTCTGCGCCCGACGATGCCAGGCGACGGCGCGCGTGCCAGTGATGTCACCCTTCGCGGTGGCCAGGGGAATCCCGAGCATCGCCTGATGCTCGTAGCTGCTGCCGGCATAGACATAGCCATTGCCCGCGACCGGAGAGGCGACGACGTTGCCGGACAATCCGCCGCAGGCCCAGACGATGTCTCCGGTCTCCAGATCGTAGGCGCGGATCCGGTTGGTCGCGCTGACGATGACCTGCGGCTGATCCTTGTACACGACAACTATCGGCGTTGACCACGACGTGGGTTCGACGCGTTCCCGCCGCCACAGCTCTTCGCCGGTCCGCTTGTCCAGACAAACGACGAAGGAATCGCCCTCGTGATCCCAGTTGACGATGACCAGGTTGCCGTAGAGCGCCGGTGAGCTGCCCTCGCCATGCCCGTGCTTGGTCCGCATGTTGCCGAGGTCTTTGTGCCACAGCAACTCGCCGGCCATGGTCAGGCCGCAAACGCCTGCCGAACCGAAAAATGCTACGATGTGCTCGCCGTCGGTCACCGGGCTGGCAGAGGCCCAACTGCTGCTCCGGTGTGTGGTCTCGTGCGGTTGCTGGGTTGCCGCGAGGCGATCCCAAAGCACCGAACCGTCCCGGCGGTTCACTGCCATCACGAGAAACTCGTGCTTATGGCGGGCTGACATGTTGTCGTGCGCACCGGGCGACGGCGCGGGCGAAGTCAACCGCTCACCGATCGGTACGGATACTGTGACTATGATGCGGTCGTCCCAGACGATCGGCGTTGACACGCCGATACCGGGCAGGGGTATTTTCCAGCGAACGTTACGATCTTCGGCCCAGGACACCGGGGGCTTGGCTTGTGGCGCTTCACCGGTCGCCAGCGGCCCGCGCCATTGCGGCCATTGTGCAAGCGGATCGGGCGTCGCGATTGCGCAGTTCGCAATCACCAATAGCGTTGTAACAGAAAGTATCTTCATGCCGTGCTCCTCGAGAGCCGCGGTCGGGAGGCCGACGCCCATACCGAAATGATCTAACGCACTGCGACTTCGCGACCCGTCCGGGCCGAGCGATAAATGCCATCGAGTATCTGCTGCACGGCAAGCCCATCCTCGGCCGGAGCCAGGTTGGGCCCGTTGTACAGCATATGATCGATGACCCCGCGAATTTTTGTTTCCCAGATGTCAGTTTCGGGGATGAACGCCGGCTCGATATTGACCATGTGCCCATAGTCGTCGGTATAGATCTTCAGGGGATCGAGCTGGGCACCGGCCTTTTCACCGCGGATGGTGAAATTCATACCCTCCTCCTCGTGGTGCATGGCAAAGCTGCACTCGAGCGTCATGATCGAACCGTCGCCGAACCGAATCTGACCGATCGCCAGATCCTCGACATCGTAGGTCTCCGTATCCCAGCCCGGCCACCTGCAGGCAACGTTCTTCGCCTTTTTCGGATCGTTGCCGATATAGGCCCAGACATTGCCTGATACCGCAACAGGTTGTGGCCGGCCGACAGCATACCAGCACATCTCGAGGGCGTGCACCCCAATGTCGATCAGGCAGCCCCCGCCTTGCAGCGCTTTCTGGCCGAACACGCCCCAGTTCGGAAAACCCCGGCGCCGATGATAGCACACGCGGCTCTGGAGAATATTACCGAAGCGGCCCTCGGCGATTGCCTGGCTGATGAATTGGACGCGCGGCTCGAAGCGGTGCTGGAAGCCGATAGAGATCTTGCGATTGAGTTTGCGACCCATTGAGATGATGTTCCGGCACTCGCGCGAATTCATCGCCATCGGTTTTTCGATGAAGAGATGTGCGCCCGCCTTCAGCGCATCGATTGACGGCTTATAATGCAGAAAATTCGGCGTACAGATACTGACCAGATCAGGTTTGACTTCCTGCAGCATTTCCTGGTACGCAGTATATCCAGGTACCTCGAGGGCGTCTTTCCAGTACTTCAGGCTGTCATCGCTGATGTCGGCAACAGCAGCGATGCTGACATCGTCGTAGTTCGAAAAATAGTTGGCGTGCTGCCGGGCGATGCCGCCGCCACCGATGAAAGCGAGCTTCAGCACTTTTTTCTTTACCATAGCAATGTTCTCGGAGGTACAGTTGGCGAATCGCAGTGACAGAATCTAACCGCGGGCGAGGGGGTTGCAAAATCGCCCGTGACGTAGCCGGATGGGCGGCTGCATTACGGTCCAGGTTTTCTTCAGTAGACGCTTGACTGCATCCGGTTCCGGTTTATCTTAAGCGCCTGTCAATCTGTAGCTTTAGCAAGGACTGTCTCATGCCTACGAATAAATCAACTTTGAAGCGCATGCGCACAAGTGTCAAGTCAGGCACGCGCAACAAGGCGCGCAGGTCGTCGCTTTGGACCTATGAAAAGAACCTCCGCAAGGCGATTGAGGAAGGTAATTTAGAAGAGGCGCAGCAACTGTTGAACAAGACGTTCTCCTTGTACGACAAGGCGACCAAGACAAACGTCGTTCACAAAAACCGCGCCAACCGCAAGAAAGCCCGCCTGAGCGCCGCTCTGGCCAAGGCAAAGAACGGCTGAGCACAGCCCGCAGACGCTTTGAAAAAGCCCCGGTTGCTTCGGTAGCCAGGGTTTTTTTGTGCTCAGGGGGTGGGACATCCACGGCAAATCATCCCCAGTGCGCACGGGTAATCCGGCGTCAGACCGGTTCGGTTGTGCGGCGGTGCATGACCTTCCGGTGTACGCATACGTACAGGCCGGCCAACACTGCCAGACCAAGCACGAGCCAGTGCAGATTGGCGCCGATCTGGTGTTTGCAGTTGACAACCAGCTCCTCGTACGACATCTCCGTCGTCTGCTTGCCGAAGTAATACCCCATGCACGCCAGCACGATTACCCAGATGCCCGCACCAAGGCCGGTGAACAGGGTGAATCGCCCGAAGTGCATCTTTGACAGTCCGGCCGGAATTGAGATGAGCTGGCGGATCGCTGGAAGCAGTCGGCAGACGAACGTTGCCATGTCGCCGTATTCACGGAAGATATCCTCAGCTCGTTCCAGTGCCGCGGGTTTCAGAAAAAAATACTTGCCATAGGCGTACAGGAACTTGCGCCCAAGCTGCATGGAGAGGTAGTAGTTGATATAAGCCCCTGCCAGTGAACCTACGACACCGGCGGCGATGGCAACGATCAGTGCTGCCATCGGTGTGCCCGGAAACAGCTCCAGACGTGCCGCCATGAACCCGGCCGGAATCATCACGACCTCGCTGGGGAACGGGATGAACGAACTTTCGATCATCATGAAAAAAAAGATCAGCAGAGGCCCCCAAGTTTGGGCGAGCTCCGTAAACGATTCAAGATGTCCAGCCAGTAGATGAGTCATTTCAAAGGAGGTTGCGGGTTGGTAAAGCAGAGTAAAGTACTGGCTGTGACAGAGAATCCAATAACAGCGGCATCCCTATGAACTTTGAAACTGCAGCCATTCATGTGGGGCAGACGCCCGAGTCCGCCACCGGCGCGATCATCCCGCCGATCTACGCGACGTCAACATACGCCCAGTTGGGACCCGGCGAGACACGGGGCTACGACTACACTCGTTCCGGCAATCCGAATTTCACCAACCTCGAGCAGACGCTCTGCGTGCTCGAGGGCGCGGAGCACGCCACCGTATTCGCCACCGGAATGTCCGCAATCACTGCGGTTATCTCGACACTGTCGACCGGCGACCTGGTCATTGCCGAGGAAAACATCTACGGCTGCACATTCCGGATCTACGACGAGGTGTTCGCCAAGTTCGGCGTCAAAATAGAGTACTGCGACCTCACCGATCCCGCCAACTTCGACAGGATCAGAAACAGATCGCCACAACTCGTGTGGATAGAATCGCCGACCAATCCGCTGCTTAAGATCCTCGACATCCAGACGATCGCCGATGAAGCCCACAGGGCCGGAGCGGCCCTCGTGGTCGACAATACATTTGCGTCGCCGTACTTTCAGAAACCCCTGGCGCTCGGCGCCGACATCTCGTTGTCGAGCACGACAAAATACATCAACGGCCACTCTGATTGTCTCGGCGGCGTGGTGCTATGTCGCGACATAGCCTGGCATGAGAAGATGGTTTTTGCCCAGAAAGCGATCGGCCTGAACCCTTCGCCGTTCGACGCCTGGCTGATCTCGCGCGGCGTCAAGACCCTGGCCGTACGCATGCAGAAGCACGCCGACAACGCACTGGCTTTTGCGCACTACCTCGAGCAGCATCCGTCAACGGTTTTTGTGCGCTATCCGTATCTGCCCTCGCATCCGCAGCACGAACTGGCCTGCCGCCAGATGGGCGGCGGCTCCGGTATGGTGGCGGCGGAATTCGCCTTGTCGCTGGAGCAGACTCAGCGGCTGCTGTCGCGTTTTAAGGTATTCGCTTTGGCCGAGAGCCTGGGGGGCATCGAATCACTGGTCAGCCACCCGCCCACCATGTCGCACGCCTCCATTCCCCGGGAACAGCGGGAAACGGTGGGCATTCGCGACGGGCTCATCCGCTTCTCCGTCGGCATCGAACACGTCGACGACCTCATCGCCGACCTCGATCAGGCGCTCGATTGATCCTGGGAGCGCCGTTTGGGTTCGAGCGGGAATCAATCGTCGAACACCAAAGCGTCGTACGGATAGATCGACGAATGGTCGTCGCTCCACTCGACGGTGATCGCGTAGTTGCCGAGCGTGCCGATTTGCCGGGGCGTGGCGTCGTCGGGGATCTGTTCGGGCTGGAGAATCTGGTCTCCGGTCATCTCGTCAATGCAGTGGGCACAGCGGCAGCGCCGCCGCAGCTCGGCTGGATCGATGCGGGACTCGGTACCGTCGATGGCGCGATAGCTGATTTTGCCGTCCGGGTCGTAGCTGACTTCCGGCTTCGCATCACCGCTGTGAGCGATCCTGCTGACTTCGCGAACAGTCGCCTCTGCGAGTTCACGGTAGCGTGTCGCAATGTCGCTCTCAGGTGCGAACGTGACGATTGGTGTGCCGTTGTCGCTCAGTGCTGAAATCTCGGCATCGACCGGAATCTCGAAGGAATTTCTGAAACCATATTGGTTGATCAGTTTGGTGCGGGCACCGCGGCCGAAAATTTCATGACGTGTGTCGCAGTTGCCGCACATGAAATAGCTCATGTTCTCGACTACGGCGACCGTCGGAATCTTGAGCTGATCGAACATCTCGACACCCTTGACAACATCAACGAAACTGATCTGCTGCGGCGTCGTAACGATGACAGCGGCAGTCACCGGCACGAGCTGCGCCACGGTCAACTGGATGTCGCCGGTGCCGGGCGGCATGTCGAGAATGAGATAATCGAGTTCGCCCCAGTCGGTACCGGTCAGCAACTGATTGATGACCTGGGTGACCATCGGCCCGCGCATGATTGCCGGACGCCCCTCGCCCTGGCTCGCGGTGGCGTACGCGAACGACATCAGTTTGACCCCATCGTGTTCGACCGGAATAATGTAGTCACCATTCTGGAAGAGACCGCGAAAAGGAGCCGCGATCAAAGTCGGCAGGCTGGGACCGTAGATATCGGCATCGAAAATACCGACCGCCGCGCCCATGCGTGACAGCGTGAAAGCCAGGTTGACAGCGACAGTCGACTTGCCGACCCCGCCCTTGCAACTGGCGACAGCGATGATGTGCCGGACCTGTGACATGCCTTTGCCCGACTGCGTCAGCGCCTTGCGCGGCTGGGCCGTCATCGTCACGGCGACGTCACCGACCCAGTCGAGTTCGCCCAGCAACTCCTCGCAGGAGGCACGGAACTGGTCCTTGACAGGGCAGGCCGGCGTCGTCAGTTCGAGGTTGAAGGCGACGTTGCCCGTATCGTCGATGTTCAGGTCTTTGACGAATCCGAGCGTGACGATGTCCTTGCCAAGATCCGGGTCGATAATCGCCTTCAGTTTGTCGAGGACCTGCGACTCTCTATTCATGATGCACTCGCTTCTGTTTGGCGGCCGCAATGTCGGCCTGCCGTGTCGGTTCCGGGATGCGATATTTACCGGTCACTGCCAGGACCAGCTCGACGGCCCGTTTGAGGCTAATTTTGTGACCGGTGGAATTGAACATCTCACTAACATTGTCCCGTGTTCGCACAGCGCGTTCGATTGTTTCACCGCGATGCCGAATGGCGGAGGTTTTTCCCTTTGCCGACCCAGGGACTACGTAGTCACCGCACAGCAGCGACTTACCGCAGCCGATCGCCGGCCGGTCCAGCAGCAGGCCGAGGTGACAAGCGATGCCGAACCGGCGCGGATGCAGACGTCCCTGGCCATCTGCGAAAATGACGTCCGGCTCGTGTGTCAGACGACGTAAGGCCGGCAACGGCACCGGTCCTTCACGGAACGACAGCAACCGGGAATATACGTCAAGTGAACAGGAACAACAGCCTCGGCGATCTCCAGGATCTGCAGGCCGGAAAACGCAGATCGACGCTGGCCACCGTCTGGATACGTCGGGCGCTGCTGCGAGCGGATAGCTGCGTTGTCAGTTCCTTCTGGATGGCATCCGCCTCTTTCGGCGTCACGTCCCATGGAGGCAGATCCCGGACAGTCATATTAGGCGGTGGCATCAGATAGTTCTTCGTACGTCGTGCGGCCGTCGTACAACGCTTTCCCGACGATGGCGCCTTCGAGATTGTCACGTTGCAATCTGGCCAGTTCGTGGATATGCTCCGGCGTCGCGATTCCGCCCGAGGCGATCACGCTGGCTTCCGGCAATGCATCACAGAGCTTCGTCATCCCTCCGAGGTGCGGGCCGGTAAACATGCCGTCGCGCGCAATGTCGGTGTAAATGAATCGCCGGATGCCGTAATCGTAAAGCTCCGTTGCCAGATCAACGGCGGTGACTGTCGAGCGTTCCTGCCAGCCTTCGACAGCCACCATGCCTTCGTGGGCGTCGATCCCGGCGATGAGTTGGTCGGCGCTGAAGTCTTCGAGCAAGGCGGATGCCAGCCGCGGATCATTTGCTAGGCTGGTGCCCAGAATGACGCGATCAACCCCGGCGGCCACGGCGTTCTGCACGTCTACCGGCTTTCGGATGCCGCCGCCAAGCTCGCAGAAGCAGGTGACCGCCGCACAAATCTCCTGGACCAGCAGCAGGTTACAGGAGGCGCCGGTCCTGGCACCGTCGAGATCGACGATGTGCAGCAGGGATGCACCGGAGTCCTGCCATTTGACCGCCATCTCGATTGGTGTGCCGTACTGCGTTTCACGATCAAAATCACCCTGCTCCAGACGGACCGCGTGACCGCCGCGGATATCGATGGCCGGAATGATGATCATCAGTCGAGCATTCCCTTGGTAGTAGGCACACCTTTCTCGCGCGGTTCGAGGCTGGTGGCGCAGTCCAAAGCACGGGCGAACGCCTTGAATACGCCCTCAAAAACATGATGCACATCTTCGCCGCGGATCACATCGATGTGCAGATTCAACGCCAGATTATTGGTCAACGCCTGAAAGAATTCACGGAAAAGCCGGACGTCCAGTTCCTTGATATATCGTGTCGATGGTTCGACCTCATAGACCAGGCAGGCGCGTCCGGAAAGATCCAGCACAACACGCGCCAGCGTTTCATCCATTGGCAGGATAAAAAAACCGTAGCGACAGATGCCTTTCTTGTCGCCCAGGGCCTTGCGGATGACGGTGCCCAGGACAATCCCGAGGTCTTCCATCGTGTGATGGGCGTCGATGTGGAGATCGCCCGATGCCTTGACGGTCAGATCGAAAAATCCGTGCCGGGCAAAGAGCGTCAGCATGTGGTCCATGAATGGAATACCAGTGTTGACCTCGGACTTCCCCTCGCCGTCGACTGTGAAGGAGATCTCGATTTCCGTTTCGTTGGTCTGGCGCTTTTCTATAGCCTTGCGTGACATGTGTATCCCGTAGTTTATTAGCCTTAATGAACAGCGGTTAAGGTGAATAGATTCGCGACAATTGCAAGGTATTCGGACGCTGTGGTTTCATTCGGCGTATACGAACCGCTGGAGTTCCAGATAGTCTGCGAACTGCGGAAACTGCCGCTGCAACCACCGCAGCCGTGTGCCCGCGAGTACGGAATAACCGGTCACCTGGCAGTCGCTCAGCGCCGGGGCGCCCGAAGGTAGTCTAATCGACAGCCGCTGCACTTCCATCGTCCGCGTCGAGCCGTGGTGACATAGCGTCGGCACGGGTGCGGGCTGGGGGATTGGCGCTGTTTCCGTGATCAGATTGAAGGTTTCGTGTAGGGCCGGCATCGACACCGGTGCCCGGGCATGGGCCAGTGCGGCCTGCAAACCACCGGTGTCGTTGAGCCGAATAAGCCGGTTGCTGGCAAGCTCGGGACCGAAGTGGTCCAGGTCATCGAGAACCGGCAAATCGTAAAGGTCGAACTGCAACCGCTTATTGACGATTTTGTAAACCGCCAGAGTGGTGATGGACTCATCGACAAAGGCCGTCTCCAGAGAACCGCGGATCGCAGAAAAATCCGTTGTGTCCCCGGAACGCCTGAGACCCTCGGTCAGACCACTGTCGATTGCCCGCCGCGTCGCGGTCATCAGATAGCGGTTGTCGATGTCTGAGCAGAAGCGCGCCACGGCGATGTATCGCACGCGGCCGTTGACTCGGCAGAAATCCTCGAAACGGCGCAGGTCGTCCGCAGCAAGTGCGGCAGACGCGTATAGCAGGGAGGCGAAAACTGCACCGGCACCGGTCCGGCACATCAGCAGGTGACCTGCCGGACCGATACGTTCCGAATCCTATACATCGCTCGCCTCGACGCTGTTGTGCAGTTCGCCGATCCCGGTGATGCCGATCTTCACTTTGTCTCCGGGTTGCATGAAATCACCCGTCGTTTTGCCGACGCCCGCGACCGTCCCGGTGCTGATCAGATCGCCGGGACTCAAGGTGACGATCGAGGTGATATATTCGATCAGGGAGGCGACCGGAAATATCATCTGTGCTGTACTGCAATGCTGCTTGCGCTCGCCGTTGATGTAGGTGCTGATCTCAACATCTTGAGGATCGGTAAGCTCGTCGGTGGTAACGATCCACGGTCCCTGCGGCGCCGAGGTGTCCAGCCATTTGCCGTTGAGCCAGTCGAACCACAGATCCTGCGGGCGGCTTTCGGAACGATCCCAGATCTGCAGATTGCGCTCGGAAACATCGTTCATGATCGTGTAGCCGGCGACATAATCCAAGGCGTCGTCCCGCTTGATTCCCTTTGCTGTGCGCCCGATTACCACAGCGAGTTCGCCTTCCCAATCGATCTCACAGGCCACCGGAGGAATGCGGATTGCTTCATGACAGGCAATCACGGTGTTGTTGGATGGCTTTATGAAGAAGCGCGGCGTCTCTTTGTCCTGTGGGGCAATCGTCTGAGACGATTCCTCGATGTGCGCCACAAAATTGCCGGCGATGCACAAGAGCTTGCCCGGCTGCGGTACGGGCGCACACAGCGTCACATCGTCGAGACTCATAGTGTCGGCGCCGTCGGCGAGTTGTGCTGCCAGTGCCAGCCCCTCATCGCCGGATTCCAGCAACGTGAGCATGTCCCCGAACAGCGCCGGCTTACTCGCGGCTTCGGCAGCAGCGGCCAGATCGACGACAGCATCGTCGGAAGTAATGAGCGCGACACCAGTGCGATTGCGGGTACGAATAGTGGCGAGTTTCAAAGCGGTTGTCCTCCAATTGAGGTTACACGTCTATTGCATGAGATGCCAAACTATACATAGCGTGGGGTTTGTGCATTTGAGGTGCAAGGCATGAATCTGTACACCAATTCACATTGTCGCGGTCTGTGAAACCGCAACGGCGAGGCACATGGATCACCATCCCCCCGGGAACCTGAAGCCCGCTACTGTCCGGCCGGCACCAGCACCATGTTGTCGCGGTGGATAGCCTCCTCGTAGGTGTCCTGGTGAAGCAGTTCATCGATTTGTGGACTCCGCAAACCTTTGATCTGGTTGAGCTCGGCAGCAGAATAATTGGTCATGCCCAAAGCGATGCGCCTGCCGTCGGGTGCGCACACCGCTACGGTGTCGCCTTTGCCGAATTCACCCTCGACCCTGATCAAGCCGCTCGGCAGCAGGCTGCGCCCACCTTCACACACGGCCTTCACGGCGCCCTCGTCGACGATTAATTCGCCGGTGCTCTCGGTGAAAAACGCCAGCCAGCGTTTCGAACCGCTCATGCGCGGGCGGGTCGTCCGGAACAAGGACCCGATGTCTTCGCCGGCGAGAATGCGGTCGAGTACGGCAAAGTCAGTACCGTCGGCGATCCAGAGATGCTCGCCGGCGGCCAAAGTGATTTCTGCAGCGTTGAGCTTGCTGATCATGCCGCCGGTCGAGTATAGCTGATCGCCAGTGCCCTGTGCCATGTCGCGGATTTCGTCGGTAATTTCGTCAATCACGGACAGGCGGTCCGTGAGCTCGCCATCATCGCGGCGATAGAATCCGTCCACGGTCGTCAGTAGGATGGTCAGGTCAGCGCGAAGCATAGTGGCAACGAGGGCTGCCAACAGGTCGTTGTCGCCGAAGCGGATTTCATCGACGCTGACGGTGTCGTTTTCATTGATGATCGGCAGGACATTGTCGGTGAGCAATGCGCGCAGGCAATTACGCACGTTCAGGTGGCGGTTGCGCTCTTTGACATCGTCGCGCGACAGCAGCAACTGCCCGCAATGGAAGCCGTGCTGTTGGCAGGCGTTCTCGTAAAGCGACATCAAACGGCTCTGTCCGATGGCGGCGAGCCCTTGGAGCCGGGCCACATCCACCGGACGTTTCTCCGCACCCGTCATCGCCATGCCGGCACCGATGGCGCCGGAACTCACGAGAACAACCTCGAACCGCTCGCGCAATTTCGCCACCTGCCCGATCAGTTGCTCAATGCGTTGTCGACGTGCGTCCGAATTGCCAGCGGCCAGAAGGCGTGAACCGACTTTGAGCACTATGAGCTCGGTCCCGTCAATGATTTGTTTCCGTGTTTGGTCGATCTTCATGCTGTAGTCCGGTTACAATTGGTGCGAGGTCTAATTTACTGCATCAGCAGCACATCGCGCACTGTCAGTCGACATTGATGTCGTATTCCGCCAGCGCTGCGGGTAGCTCCTCCGCGTCCTCGAGGTGTATCGCGTGCATGCCGGCAGCCCGAGCAGCGGCGGCGTTCACGGCCAGATCGTCGATAAACACACAACGCTCCGCCGGTATGGCAAGTTGACGCAGCAGTTCGAGATAAATTTCCGGCTGCGGTTTCATACACCCGACCAGATGCGACGCGGTGACTGTGCCGAATAACGAAAAAATGTCCGCTTGCCGGACGGTCCGATCGAAGTGGATCGGGTTGGTATTCGACAACAACGCCAACTTGTAATTCCCGGCCAATTGCCGGATTACCCGACGGGTCACGGCGATCGGTTCGAAGATATCATTGAAAGCCTCCGCGAATTCCACAGAATTAATCGTCAGATCGAATTCGTGGATCATTGCCTCGATGAACCGGTCGGACCGCAGATCCCCGGTTTCGTGTGCCGTTTCAAGCTTGCTGTACCGGTCTCGTATGGCATCCATGCTGGTGATGTGCGGCGCTGCACGGGCCAGAAAGCGTCGAAAGTCGCACCTGTCGATGACATTGCCATAGTCGAATATGATCGCCTCGATCATCGATGTCTCCTGCTGGTTGATCACCTAGACAAAACGCGCCAATCTGCGGAATTTCGCGTAGATTGGCGCGGGACAAGTGAAAGACTATAGGTTATATGTATTACCTTGAACTCGCAATCAGGAGAGTTCCGACATGCGACGGTTTCTTTTTCACACGCTCATCGGCGGCTTGATATTGTCGTTGCCCTTGGCTGCACTGTCAGTGCAGTTCGATGAATTCGGTATGCCGACCTTCCAACCGGAAGAGGCAGTCGTCCAGGTTGACGCGGCGGACGTGGCGGCACGCGACTCGGAAACCGACGAGGTTGTCGAGGAGGAGATGACCGAGGAGGAACGCGCGGCCCTGCGTGAAGAGGCAATGAAAATCCTCGAAGGCTATGGCGCTATCAAGTGGGGCGCTTCGCGGGCCGAAGTCGAAGCGTTGCTTCCCGATCTCCGCGCCGTCGATAACGAAACGCCGCACAAGGAGTGGTTGCCGCACGTCGTCCACTACCAGTCATCCGGTTTCGCGATCATTCTCGAACGCCACTTCTGGTTTGTCGACGATCAGCTTTGGAAGATGGAGCATGTTCTGGACAAACGCGTCCTGAACCAAGTTGGCATGGAACACGCCCGCGAGGTTTTGAATCGCAAGTATTATGAAGACGAGGCGACCGCTGCTGCACTGCAGGAGGCGACCATCACTGTATCGATGATGCCCGCCCGGGAGAACGTCGTGGTCATCTACAAACGCTCCGAGATTTACGACGATGCCGAGCATGTGGCGCTGGAAGTATTTTATGAGAAACCAGCGAACGCAGCCAAGGAACTCGAGCTTGAGCGTCTGCTCTGAGCCCGTCTCGCGGTTTTCCGCTTGTGCACCCGTCGATTGTCCAGGCCGCACCTCTTCCAAATCGGTTCATCCGGATTGTGTGTCGGTGTCGTCCGGAAGCGGTGCCACGAGTTTGTCGTAGCAGCCCGGACATACGCCGTGGCTGACGCTGGATGGCGTATGTGACTGCAGGTATCGATCGACACGGTGCCAAAAGCCTTCATCGTCGCGGACCTTCTGGCAGTAGGCGCACATTGGTATAATCTCCTGCAACTGCAGGATCTCGCTCATCGCGGCTTCGAGTTCCCTGATTTTTTCCGCCAGTTCAGAAGTGCGCTTGTTAACGTTGGCCTCGAGATCGTCGACGTCGCTTTTCAGTTTGCGGGCCAGGGTCCATTTCTTCGTCAGCGCCAGGGCCATCTGCTTGATGGAAATTACATCGAACGGCTTGCGCAGGAATTGTAACTGATCGGTAACGCCGAGGGTCTGCAGAATCTCCTCCCAGGAATAGTCGGAGTAGGCGGTACAGATCACTATCTCGAGATCCGGAAACTTCGCCCAGATTCTTTGTATGGTCTCGATACCGTCCCAGCCCGGCGGCATGCGGACATCTATGAAGGCGACTGCAAAAGGCCGGTTGTCCCGTGCCGCCTTCTCGACCATCTCATAAGCTTGCTCGCCCTGGTAGGCATGGTACAACTCATAATACACGGAGCCGGCGGCGCCTGCCGCGCCTGCCGCAGTCTTGCTGTCAATGCCGTCGTCATCTTCGAAAATATTGTCCAGGAGTTCATCGATATCACAGTCGGTGCCATCCGCGAACGGCAGGATTTTCTTAAAATCGTCATGTATCCACTGACTGTCATCGACGATGAGAATCCGGTTATTCAGTTGCACGTCCTGCCTCTCGATTTTGGCGATCGTTGTCGGGAATCCAAAGGGTGAAGGTGGCCCCCTGCCCGATGCCGGCGCTGGTAACGGCAAGGCGCCCGCCCATTTCGGTCATGAAATTCGCCGACGTGTGCAACCCGAAGCCGTGACCGTTGGCCTTGGTCGAAAAGCCGTGGTTGAAAATTCGGTTGATGTCGGCATCATCGATGCCAACCCCATTGTCGGTTACCGCGACACAGGCGAAACCGTCCTGTGTTGTCGTAGCGACTGTAAGGATCCGATCTTCCCTGTCGTTCTCGGCCATTGCATCGATTGAGTTGGTGATCAAGTTCACCAGCACATGGAGTATTTTCGCTTTCTGAACCGCGATGGGGGGCATCGCGCCGAAATTCAGCTTGAGTTTCATGGCATTCCGTTCTATTGCAGCGTTCTGAATGGCTAGCGCATCATCAACGATGCTGCGCAGTTCAATGTTTTCGCGGAAGTACCCGGCTTTCGCGCACTCCTGCTGGGTCGCCACAACTTCCTTGATCATGCCGACGCGCATGTTGAGCGACTCTGTCTCCTTGGCGATCAGGTCGCGTTCCTGCAGCAGTTTTTCCCCGATTTGAATGAACGCCTCTGCCAGGCGCGCCGCATCTGGCGTGTTTTCGACAAACTCCTGGAAGTTTTCACGATGCGGCTGCAGGCGCTCGTTGAAGTGCTTGAGCTGGTTGAATACCGCATGCCGCGCAACTGAACTCAACTGATCGCACGATACGTTGATGCTGTTCAGCAGGTTGCCGACATTGTGCAGTACGCCGGTGGCGATCATCGCCATGCCCGCGCTGTGGGCCGTGCGCACGAGCTCCTTCTGCGCGTCCTTGAGTTTCGTCTCGGTCTCGACCCGTGACGTAATATTGCGGATAAAGAAACACAACTGTCCCGCCTCAGTCATGTGGATGTTGTTGACCGTGATGTCCGCCGGAAAAACACTGCGGTCCTTACAGATGCAGTGCGCCTCGATAAACACATGCCGGTTGTCATGCAGGTTTTCCCACATGATCCCCAGCAGTTCGTTATCGGCATTGGAAATCAGATCGAGAATGTTCTGGGACAGGATCTCGACATCCGTATACTGGAAAAACTCATAAGCGCGCGCATTGGTGCGGATAATCTGCCCGTCGGCATCGGTGATGAGAACGGCATCATAGACGCTGTCGAGAAGCTCGCCAAACAGGCGTTCGTACGATTCCACCGTGGTCGGTATGTCGTTCTTGCGCACAACCAATTCGCCGTCGACCGTCGATTCGTCGACTGGCGTGATTGCGGCAATGCGGATATGTGCTGTCCGCGTATCCTGATACTGGCGTTGGTCAGCGTCCATTACTCATCGGCCTTTCGTCTTGGTCAGCGTGCTGGTCTTGACGACGGTAACCGCTTTGGCCCCCAATAGGTGCCGAGCAGCTCGCGGCGCCACCAGTTGCCTTCGCGGCGTTCGTCAAAATTGGTGAACTTGTAGTCGTAGATCAGAACCCGTATGAAAGTGGGAGGTTTTTCGGCGAACGGATTCTCCTGCAGCAGATCCAGGACCGTTTCGTTGCCCTCCAGCAGCCGGACCGCGAATTTTCGAAACCAATCGTTCGGCTGCATCTCCCGCGGGCGCTGTTGTCCCTTCTGTTTTAATGTCTCTGACTGCTCCAGCTGTCGTAATGCCGACAGCGCCTCGAACCACATCTGCCAGTCCAGGCGCGGCTGGTGCGGGGCCACCTGACGTGGACGCACTGTCAAGTCGCTCGGCTTCCACTTGAATTCGTACGCTTGCCATTCCTTGCCGTCGTGACTGCCTTCGACAATGAGCTCCGGCCGGCTCGTCGTCATGCCGGCAAACAGACCGTAACTGTTGATCGATCGAAACGGCGCCAGATATCCTACAATCTTCTGCTGGCGCTCGGTCATTTCCAGACGCAGGGCACGCTGTTTCATCTGCCACCAGCCCACCGGCACCGTCACTGCCACCAGTAATACAACGCATATTGTCCGCACAACTTTTGCCCAGACGTGCTGTGGCCGGCCATTGTCATTGCGCCAGCGCCACGGCATGCATCGCTGTACTGCCACATCGTCCAGTAAGAGAATGCATAAAAGCAGCGCCAAAAGGTTAAAAAAACAATAATTCCCGGTCGCCAGGATGAGCATCTGCACCAATACGGTACCCCCAAAAGGCAGCAAACGCACCCGGCGAGGCGCGAAAACCAGCAGCGGCAGCAAGAGCTGAGAGAAGAACATACCGCCGACAGACAGCTGTTGGCACCAGTCCGGCAACTGGTGTGCGTACCAGGCGATGACGTTTGGGATCGGCTGCGTCTCGTAATGATAGTTCAGGGCTGTCAACGACCACCAGGTGGGGTCCCAGCTCGAAAGCTTCGCCAGGCCGGAGGCGCAGACCAGCCTGATCAGTAGCAGGCGGTATAGCCAAATAACCACCAATGGCGGGGGAGCCTCGCGCTTCAAACTCGGTCTCAGGTTGCCCGGTGCCAGGAATATCGCGAGAAATCCCACTTCGAGAATCAATGTGTCCCATTGATAACCGAGGAATGTCTGGGATACGCCGGATAGCGAAAGATATGCCATCCAAAGCAAAATCAGGCATGGTATTGGCGCAACGCCGCATACCAGCAAGATCGCCAGCGCGACGCCACCCAGGGTCAAGGCGTACAACGCCTTGTCGCTGGCGGTAAACCAGCAGAGCGTCGGTATCTTCCAGAATCGCTCGACCGCCCGGCCCGGCTGCCCCTTGGTGGTCCAGTGTGTGTTGTACGCTGTCTCCAGAACCTCCACATATTCCGCGGCCGGCAGAATGCCGTCGCTGCCGATCAATCCGTCAACCTGGCTGTGGATCGATATAAAGGCCAGCAGGTAGATGATACCCAGGCCACGCAGAAACAACCAGCGTGTGAGAAAATGGGTCTGTTTACGCCGGGTGCCGACCAGCAGACGGTGCAGGGTCTCGAACTCTGCAGCGTGTGTATGACGATAGGTTGCCCATCTGCTGCGGAGCCAGTGTTCCCCAGATGGCTTGCCGGCGTGTCCGCGCTGGCGCACCCGACGCCATGCCCCGAGCCGTGCCGCAGCTCGCAATCTGATTTTCGAAAAGCCTTTGCTCATCCGATTCGCAATGCCCCAAGTGCGGGCAGGTGCTGTAGTTCGAAACGTGACAAGGACATGACCGACCGTTGAGCGCAACAAACGCCCACTTTTGCCGCCACCGCGGGAAAGATATCGCCTCGACGACAGGTCGCAATGACTCCGGAGCCAAACTTTGCTCGAGCGATCGTTATTTTTTCTTGCATTCAATCATGTGATGTGATAGACCTGGATGCCCACCATTTACAGGAGGAGAGAGTTTTTTAGACACTATCTGGAGCCTTATAAGTGTTGTTTCATGTTGAAATAAAACAGGTTATGACATATATGGAAAGCCAAAGAAACCTTTCTTCAAACAAAAAAGGCGGTGATAAATTCGCCGGCATATTAACAAAAATCCTTAAACAGGAGTGATCCCAGCCGTGTTGTTCGGCACCGGTTCAGCCAGGGCGGTTTCGGTCCGCTCGACCGCCTGGACCGAGCGATGAGAATCGTTCGAATTGAGCTGGAAAAAAAAGCTTGAGTTTACGGAGTGAATTTTATATACTTTCAGAGTCCAACTGAGCTTGTAGGGCGGCATCGTGTTTTTTTCGCCTGTTCAGTCAGGGCGGCCGGTCGCCGATCGGCCGCCCTGACTGAATGATGAAAATCGTTCGAACGGATCCAGAAAAAGCTTAAGGTTGCGAAGTTGATTTCGTACTCATGAAAGTAGGGATTTCTGACTGAAAAAAGAACCGAAAAACGGAAACGATCTTACCAATCATATTAGGAGGCATTAAGGATGAAGCGGTTATCTGCCACTTTCTTGGGAATCATATTGACGGCATTTTTGTCGGCACAGGCGTTTGCTACGAAATTGCCATCAGAAGCAGGATGCAATCCGGATAATACGGGACCTGTGATCTCGGACGTGCCGGCGGATGTGACGCTGGAATGTGCGAACGGTATACCGACGCCGCTGGTGAAAGTGACCGATGAATGCGACCCGAATCCGAAAACGTCTTTTGGCTTGCAGTTTATTGATGGCGGTCCGAACACGATCATCGTCAAGCGCACCTGGACCGCGACAGACGCTTCCGGCAACCGCTCGATGGCCACGCAGCTGGTTACAGTCTTAGACGAAACGGATCCGGAGATCACCTGCCCGCCGGATACTTCAGTCACCTGTCCGCCGGACTTCGATCCGAGCAACACCGGCAGGGCCAGCGCGGTGGACAACTGCGATGCAGCACCGGGTGTGGGCTACACTGACAGCTTGGTTATCCCCGCCGAGGAGCTGGATCATCCAATGCCCTGCCGAGTCGAGCGGACGTGGACGACGGTTGATGCTTGTGGTAACGAAGCGTCCTGTCTTCAGACTATCAACATTCTCGACTTGACTCCGCCGGTCATTGCATGCCCTCCTGACGCCACGTACGAATGCCCGGCCGACACCAGCGTTGCCGCGAACGGAACTGCCACGGCGTCCGATGCCTGCATGCTGGGGGATCCAGTGATCATCAGGTGGAATGAGGTGACCGGCCTGTGTGGCGGAACCGTGATGGTGGTGCGCGTGTGGTCTTCGGTCGACGCTTGCGGCAACGTGTCGAGCTGCGACCAGACGATTATGGTTATTGACACGACGGGGCCGGTGATTACCTGCCCGGATGACGTCACGGTGAACTGTGAAGACGATCGCACCAGCACCAGCACCGGCGCCGCGACAGCAACCGACACCTGCGACGACGGCGAGCTCGCCATCGATGAGAGCGACCGTGTCGCTGCCGGCAGTTGCCCGCAGGAAGAAGTCATCACGCGCACGTGGACCGCCACGGATGACTGCGGCAACGCCTCGAGCTGCGACCAGATCGTTGCGGTCGTCGATGACGAGGCCCCAGCGATCACTTGCCCGGCCGACGTCACTGTGAACTGTGAAGACGATCGCACCAGCGCCAACACCGGCGGACCGACAGCCACGGACAACTGCGACCGCGAGATCGATTTCACCGAGAGCGACAGTGTTGCTGATGGCAGTTGCCCGCAGGAAGAAGTGATTTCGCGCACCTGGACCGGTACGGATGACTGCGGCAACGCCTCGAGCTGCGACCAGATCGTTGCGGTGGTTGACGACGAGTCGCCGGCGATCACCTGCCCGGATGACGTCACTGTGAACTGTGAAGATGATCGCAGCAGCGCCAATACCGGCGTTGCGACAGCGACCGACAACTGCGACCGCGAGATCGACATCGCCGAGAGCGACAGTGTTGCTGAGGGCAGTTGCCCGCAGGAAGAAGTCATCACACGCACCTGGGTCGGTACGGACGACTGCGGCAACGCTTCGCGCTGTAACCAGATCGTCAGTGTCGTCGATGACGAGAATCCGGCGATCACCTGCCCGGATGACGTCACGGTGAAC
>Ga0209403_10000091_pt1 | contig 130664 bp, 96 predicted proteins | sample ArcticOcean_MG_C_8_FD_187440 | JGI IMG/M metagenome (GOLD analysis project Ga0209403, IMG submission 187440) | Marine microbial communities from western Arctic Ocean - ArcticOcean_MG_CB11_86 (SPAdes) (version 2) | ecosystem: Environmental > Aquatic > Marine > Oceanic | place: Arctic Ocean... | reverse complement strand
GTCCAGAGCAGCACTTTCTGACGTCGCGTCATCTTGCCGGCTGGCAAACCGATGGCGGCATCCTGTGGAGGCTGGGCCTCACCCGCTGCTCGGATTTCACGAGGAGCCTCCTCGGCAAATACGGCTGTGGCACGCTGCTCATCATCGAGACTCTCCAGCAAATGAAAGCCAGATAATTCCTCAGCCGCCAGGACCCGTGTTCCGCGGGGCACATTGGCAAGAGTCTCTGACACGATGGTGGGGTTGGCACAGAGCACGGTCGGCGTCGACGAGATAACTTCACCATCCTCGACGACGAAATTGAGCGATAAGTGGTGACCCTCGATACTGAGTCCCCAGCGGCCCTGTCGAGTCGGATCACCGAAGAGGGTGAAATAATAGAGATCGGTCTCGCGAGCAAAACGACCCGGGTTTTCTTTTTCCAGTTCGTGCAGCACGCCCTCCAGGGCCATGATCGCTGTCGCCTTGTCAAAACCACTTCGGCTCAGACAGGTCCGTAGCAACCTCTTCGCAGCGCGTCGCTGCTGAGGGCTCATATCCTTGACTCGCACGCCCTTGCGGGTGTCCTTCGGAATGAAGTGCCAATCGACACGGGCAGCGTCGTCAAAGGACATCACTGCAGATTCCCGCTGGTCATCATTCAGCGTTGCCAGGAACTGCTGGGCCGCCCCGGTCATGCTGCGACCGGATGAACCAATCAGGAAACTGGCGCTCACCGCGCCTGAAAGAGCTACCAGCACGAGTGTTGCCAGGATCCAGCGTCGACGCATCGTATGACTCCCATTGAATTCGAACTTAGCTGCGTAACACCAGCGTCACGCCGCGATGCCCCCACGGGCCAGCCAGACAATATAAGCTTCCTCCAGCCGGTTCGCCACTTCACTGATCTGTTCCGTGATCATGTTTATTGGGATCGCGATCGGCATGCTGCTGGTCGAGGTGCAGGTGCAAGCGAGGTTGATGCTCCAGCAACTCAAGAATACCTTCGTTGCTCGTCCGAGAGCCATCCAGGTACAGCGACTCGAGCTGTGAAAACTGGTGCAGGTGCTGGAGCCCCTCGTCGGTCAGGGGAGCATGAATCAAGTGCAGGAAGCGCAACTTTGGCAACTGCGTTACCCGTAGCAGGCAGTCGTCCGTCAGTGCTGCACTACCGAGTCGCAAGAATCGCAGATTTTCAAACTGCAGTAACTGATCGAAACCTGCGTTTGTGACAGTCGTATTCGGCAGGTTGAGCACCAGCAGTCCGGACGCTTTACAGAGAATACCGAGACCATCGTCGTCAATCGCCTCACCGCGCAGTACAAGTTGCTGCAGGTCGGGCAGATCGGCCAGGATCTGGAGCCCCCGGTCGGTCAGGACGGAGTGCTCAATGGTGACCTTTTCAATCCCAGCGTGGCCCTTCATTCTCGCCAGCAGTGCATCGTCAACCGGACCGCCCCGCAAGTCGATTTCCCAGCGGTCTCCCTGTTGAACTTCGGCAAGCTGCTGCGACAGCAGGTCACCCAGATCCGGCTGCTCTTGTCGGCAGCCAGCCAGGCTGGTTAGACCGGCGGCAGCCAGCAGCAGACTCAGCAACGACACCCGCATCATGCATCTACTCCCATGACAACATCGTACAGCTCCGACATGGCACTGATTCGGTTGACGTCTCCCTGCATCGAATAGACGTGCAACAGATTGGCCAGAATCCTGGCCAGCCACTGCTGTTGGCTGGCAACTTGCAAAGCAACCTCAGCCGACAGGTCATCCTGGCCCGTCACCTGCTTTACCAGCAGCAGGGCCTCATCCACGTTGACGATCCGGCCTGCGTGAAAAGCGTCGACCAGCAATTCATCACTGTCGACTTGAACACGCAGGAGAAAATGGCCAGGCGCGTTGACTCCCTCCACCGCCAGGCCGATTCGGTCAGCGACCAGCTTGTAGACCAGTGCGAGCGTGATCGGCAGGCCCCGCCGGGTGCGAAGCACGAACGGCAGGAAACTGTTGTGGGGATCGTAAAAGCGATTCGTATTGCCGCGAAACTCCAGCTCCTCAAACAGGTGCTGATGCAGATGTGCCAGCAGTGCCCGCGAGTCATCGGTTCGCACACGCTTGCGAACCGTCTCAGCCATCTGTTGGACCTGGCTCCGCACCTGTTCCACGGAGGCATCCTGCTGGCAGTTCATCGCGATAGCAGTGGTGGCAACCAGCAGACCGTCGCTCGACTCAAGCTCCCGAACCCCCTCAACGAAGGTCCAGTAGGCTGACGGCAATGAATGGGTTGGCTCACGCATGGTAGGCTGGCACAAACTGGGAAAACAAATGGTCAGGGGCGGGCCCTGACGCCTCGTGATTTTAGCCATCCGGACTGACCGCTGTCACTCAGGGTGAAACGAATTACCGGTCTGGCTGGGAGAGAGTCAGCGGAACTTATTGACCGTCCTCAAACCGGCTCACTATAATCCGACGGCACGTCGTCGCCAGTTGCTGCTGCCAACGATTTCATGGCGACGCCAGGCAGCATCAGATCCCAGCCTATTCCCTTCATAAATCGTGAGAGTGGCCGTTGTCCTCCGGACTCTTCGACGATGCCAAGGAACAAGTCCGTCGCGCGACGGATGTTGTCGACTTGATTGCTCCACATGTCCCGCTGCAAAGGCAGGGGCGACAGATGGTTGGGATCTGCCCCTGGCATGACGACAGTCGCCCCAGCTTGCAGGTCAATCCGGAGCGACAGAGCTGGAAGTGCTGGGTCTGTGACATCGGCGGTGACGTTTTCAGCTTCACGATGCGAATCGAGGGTGTCGATTTCCGTGAGGCTCTTGAGTTGTTGGCTGAACGGGCCGGCATCGAAATGCCACGTCGCGGACGTGGCGAACCGGCGGTCAAGACGACCGAGAAGAGGCTGCTCTATGAGGCAATGAGCTGGACGTCGCAGAAGTACCACGAGTTTTTGCTCAAGGCAGCCGAAGCCCAGGCGGCCAGGGACTACCTGGCGGATCGCCAGATCAGCGCCGATTCGATCGCCCGCTACTGTATCGGATTTGCCCCCGACAGCTGGGACTGGCTGCAGAAGCTGGCCGATCGCGAAGGGAAGTCGCGAGAACAGCTGGAGTCGATCGGTGTTATTCGCAAATCCGAACGCGGCACGATGTACGACTTCTTCAAGGGCCGTGTGCTGTTCCCCATCCGTGACACCCAGCAACGCACGATCGCCTTTGGTGGCCGGGTACTGCCCGGCGTGGATGACAATCGCAAATACATTAACTCGCCAGAGACACCACTGTTCACCAAGAATGAGCATGTCTACGGGCTGGACATCGCCCGTGCAGCGGCTCAGAAAATCGGCTCGGTCCTGGTCATGGAGGGCTACACCGACGTCCTGATGGCTCACCAGTTCGGTTTCACCAACGCGGTCGCCGTGCTGGGGACAGCGCTGGGAGCCAGTCACGTGCGACTCCTGAGGCGACATACCGATCAGGTCGTGCTGGTGCTCGATGGCGACACGGCCGGTCAGGTGCGGGCCACGGAAGTTCTCAGCCTGTTCATTAGTGCTCAGGTCGACATGCGGGTGCTGACCCTGCCGGAGGGTTCAGACCCCTGTGACTATTTGCTGACGAGCGGCGCTGAGGCATTTCAAAAGTTGATTGATGAATCAGTCGACGCTCTGAATCACAAAGTCCAGGTCGCCACTCGAGGAGTGGACCTGCACCGTGACACGCACCAGGCCAACCAGGCCCTGGAATCGATCCTGCAGACGATTGCCCAGGCACCGGCCCCCCAGGCGAGCACACCCCAGGCTTTTCGTATTCGACAGCAACAGTTGCTGACGCGGCTCTCCCACATGTTCTCGGTTGATGAAGCCGATCTGCGCACGCGGGTAAAGGAACTGCGAACTGGAAATCGAACGCCAGCGGCGGCCACGCCCGTTGTCGATGAGCGACGGGAGCTACAGCCATTGACCAACCTGGAGACCGAAATTTTCGAGATTCTGATGGCTCATCCGGAGATCGTCTCCAAGGCGATCCGCGAAATTGATGAATCCCTGGTCACATCGTCCACCGGGAAAAGACTCTGGCAGCTCTATCAGGAAAGCCACCAGCTGGGCCATTCCGTCGAGTTCTCCTCCCTGCTAGCAAAAATAGATGACGAGTCGCTAAAACTCCTCTTGGTGAATTTGGACGAATCGTCTTATAACAAGGCTTCCTCAACGGAAGAAGATGGGAGCCAGAGGCTGAGTGGTTTGATTGGAGCCTACCAGGCCGAGCAGATCAGAGCCGAAAACCGTCGCACAGCCAGCCGCCTGGTGAGCGACGAACTTGGTCCCGAGGAGGAAACCGAGATTTTACAGGACTTACTTGAAAAGGAGCGTATTCGCCAGGGACTTTCTTCACCCAAGGATGGGTAGAACCTAGACGGTCGACCAGCTGCCACGGTGGCAGACTGCAGCCAGCCGTCACCAGGCGCAGGATGCGCGAGGAGGGTGCTTTTTTGAACGACTTTGATAATGACCTGAAGGTGTTAGTCGCCAAGGGTAAATCCCAGGGATATCTGACCTACGACGAGGTCAACGAATTTCTTCCCGACGAAGATGTAACTCCGGACCGTCTCGACAATCTTCTCATCACGCTCGATGAGATCGGTATTAGCCTTGTCGATACTGCCCCTTCGCCCGAGAGCAGGCCCAAGCCGGCGGCTACTGTCAGCCCGCCAGCCCCGCTGCGGGCCAAGAGCCTGGTACAGTCGACTGACCTGCCACGGCCGAGCGACGATCCGATTCGTATGTACCTCTCGCAAATGGCAGAGATTCCCCTACTGACTCGATCAGAAGAGATCGCACTTGCGAAGAAGATCGAAGTCACACGGAGACAATTCCGCCGCTCCGTGCTGGGCTGCGATTATGCCATGGCAGTCACCGTGGAAGCCCTGCATCGCGTCCACCAGGGCGACCTGCCATTCGATCGCACGATCAAGGTTTCCTTGACCGAACGATTGACGAAGGAACAGATCCAGGCCCGCATGCCGCATAATCTGCCGGTCGTGGATCAAATCCGTGACATCAACCACGAGCTGTTTGCCAAGTTGATGCGGCATTCGACAAGCCCTGAAGAAAAGTCGCTGGCCCGCCAGCGGTTCATGCGCGGGCGCCGTAAGGTACTGCAGCTGGTCGAGGAGCTGAGCCTGCGGACACGCCGAATTCAGCCGCTGGTTCAGCAACTGGAAGAATTCTCGCGCCGCATGGTCGAGATCCGCAATCGACTCAAGGAACTCAGGCGAAGTCGTTCTGCCGAGTCAATCGAGGAGAAACATAACCTGCGGCGAGAATTGCATGACTTGATGCTGCTGACCAAGGAGAGTCCGCGCAGCCTGGCGCAGCGGGTGGAGACGATTCACCAGCAATTCCTCGAGTATGACAACGTCAAGCGACAGCTTTCCAGTGGCAACCTGCGATTGGTCGTTTCGATTGCCAAGAAATACCGTAACCGTGGACTCAGTTTCCTGGACCTGATCCAGGAAGGGAACACCGGACTGATGCGGGCAGTCGACAAGTACGAGTATCGGCGGGCATTCAAATTCTCGACCTATGCCACCTGGTGGATTCGCCAGGCAATCACACGTGCTATTGCCGACCAGGCCCGTACGATCCGCATACCGGTGCACATGATCGATGTCCTCTCAAAGCTGAGGAATACGCAGAAAGCCCTCTTGCAGGAGATGGGACGAGAACCGACAACAGAGGAAATCGCCATCCGGGCGGGGACCACTGTGGAAGAGGTGCGGCGTGTCTTGGACATCGGCAGGCACCCGGTCAGCTTGGACCGTCCGGTCGGTGATGGTGAAGATAACAGCTTTGGCGAATTCGTCGAAGATGTGACCAGCGATAATCCGGTACGGTTGGCAAACAATGGTATCTTGCGACAGAAAATCGAATCGCTGCTCAAGACGCTTACCTACCGCGAACGGGAAATTATCCGGCTGCGTTACGGACTGGGAGATGGCTACACCTACACGCTGGAAGAAGTCGGCAGGATTTTCAAGGTCACACGCGAGCGTGTGCGACAGATCGAGGCCAAGGCGGTGGGCAAGCTGCAACACCCAATCCGCAGCCATCAACTGGAGGGCTTCCTACGGGAATCCATCTCCTGACCGGGTTCGGCCAGCCCTGTCAACTGGCTTACAGCTTGTTGACACAACAGGCCGCCACGATACAGCCGCTGGTGCTTTCACCAGCGGCTTTTTTCATGCCCCCTTGGATCCGCTTGATCAACCTCATCCCACCCCCTCACTGCCAGGAGCCCAGTAATGGCTTTGACTGCACAAGAACTGCAGCGACTGCATCGCGTCCACCAGCAGATTACCGAGCTGCAGGAAAAACAGGACGCAGGACCGCGGAGGCTGAAGATAACCGAGAACAGGTTGTCCGCCACAGACCAGCGGCAACTCGATCTGAAAGAGAAACAGACCCGCACACGGATGGAAATCGATGAGAAAGACCTGACTGTTCAGGAACACGAGGCACGAATCGCCGATCTTCAAACGAAACTCAATATCTGCTCGACGAACAAGGAATACCAGTCACTGGTAGAGGATATTGGCAAGCAAAAACAATCCGCCAGTGACATGGAAGACCTGATCCTACTATCGCTTGAGGATCTCTCTCAACAGGATCAGGGACTTGAAGACCTGGCCGGCGAACTCAAGCAACTGGCCACCGAGGGCAACACAATTCGCCAGGAAGTGGAAGCCGAGACAGCAGAATTGAACCAGCGTATGGACGTCGCCCGCGTCGAACTGGCGGAAGCGGAAAAGGCACTGCCAATTGATTTTCTTCAGGACTACCAGCGGATGGCTGATGCCCGTGGAGAAGGAGCACTGGCGGCAGTCGACAATGATTGCTGCGGCGGATGCTACCAGAGAATCACGCACCAGATGATTAACGAGCTGCACCTTAGCAAACCAGTGTGCTGCAACAGTTGTGGATGCCTGCTTTATCTGCCCGAATCTGACCCGGTCAGCGACACCGAAGGATCGTAAGGGACTTTCCAGGCGAAAGTCTACAACATCATATCGAAACCCCTGAGGGATGGATCATGACGGATTATGTACCAATGACCCGCGCAGCATACGACCGCAAGATGGTGGAAGTGAAACGAATGGAGAATGAGGAGATGCCGCGGATCGCAGAAATGATCGCGGCAGCCCGCGATGAAGGGGACCTCAAGGAAAACGCGGAGTACCATGCCCAGCGCGAGTCGCAGGGCATGCTGCAGGCAAAAATCAACCAGCTCAAAGGTGAGCTGTCGCGGGCTTCGATCGTCGATACCTCCAAACTGCCCAAGGACGAAGTTGTCTTTGGCGCGACCGTGGTCGTGCTCGATACCGACCTCAATGAGAAAGAAGAGATCACGCTCGTCGGTTCGGGTGATGAAGATTATGACGCCGGCAAGTTCTTGATCACCAGCCCCATCGGACGTGGCTTGCTGGGCAAGAAAAAAGGTGACAAGGCGGCCATCGAAGTGCCGAGCGGAATGATCAACTTTGAAATCCTCGACGTCCGTTTCGACGACGCCTGAATGTTTCGTTTCAGCTGTTCTCAAGACAGCTGTTGATCGCTTCGAGGGTTTCGCCAATTTCGCCGTGAATGACAGCATCTGCGATTCCGTCCTGGTCGGTCGCATCCCGGTTGATGATCACCACGCGGGCTCCTGAGCGAGCGGCGATGGCTGGCAAACTGGCCGCTGGCTGGACGACCAGCGATGAACCCATCACCAGCAATAAATCGGCCCGCTGTACAAGCTGGTCAGCCTGCCTCAGGACCTCGTCATCAAGCTGCTGGCCAAAAGAGATCGTGGCGTGCTTGGTGATGCCATCACATTCAGGACAACTCGGGACCTCGTCCGTTGCCAGGAACTCTGCCACAGCCTGGTCGGCCGGACCGCGTGCACCGCATTCCAGGCAGGCGACCTGGCGAGCTGTACCATGTAACTCCAGCACCAGGCTACTTCCTGCCAACTGATGCAAGCCATCAATGTTCTGCGTGATCACGCCCTGCACCATGCCGACCTGCTCCCAGGCAGCAAGCAGCTTGTGGCCACAGTTCGGCTGGCTGTCGGCAAAATCCTGGTGGGCGATGGACTTTTGCCGCCAGTACTCGTAGCGGGCCTCGCTGCTCGCCATGTACTCGTCAAAATAGACTGGCTGGTTTGTGGCCCAGACTCCGCCCGGAGAGCGGAAGTCAGGAATACCGCTTTCCGTGCTCATGCCAGCACCGCTAAACACCACGGCGCCACTGCCCGCCGCCAGCCACTCGGCAATCTGCTCGATCTTCTGCATCACAGCATTCTAGTGAGTTCCCGCTGATTGGACATCGACACGCCGATTCCGTTCACCAACCCGGCACGTCGGTGAGAGATTGGGGGATCAACTAATGTCCCGATAGTAGCCAAGCCGACAGATACAGCACGGTAGCGGTGGTTGCCGTTTTCTCTTTTCAGCCACAGTGAGCAGGTTGGATGAACGACGCTGGATTTAGCGTACGCAGCTCTCAAGCATCCGACCTGGCCAGCATCCAGGCGCTGCTGCAGCCATTCGTGCACAACCAGCTTCTGCTGCCAAGATCCGATGACCAGCTCAGTCGCCTGCTGGAAAGCGGTTTCGTCGCTGCCAGTCAGGATCTGCCAATCGGCTTTGCCGCTGTCGAAATCTACTCCGCCAAGCTGGCCGAGGTGCAATGCCTGGCCGTGGCGGAACAGTGGCAGAGCAAGGGAGTTGGACGAGCACTGGTCGAAGCTTGCGTCGAATTCGCTGCCCAGCAGCAGGTGCTGGAGTTAATGGCGATTTCCGCCGAGGAGGATTTCCTCCGCAGCTGCGGCTTCGACTACTCGCTACCCGGCCAGAAGCGGGCGCTGTTCATCAGTCCGCCGCTCACCGACTAAACTTCCGGCAGCTCCCAGGGCTTGCGATATTCCTCTCGGCTTCGCATCCGATTGGCCTCATTATCCCCAACAAACAACTCGGTCTCCGTATCCAGTTGCACCTGGCGGCCGATTTTCCAGGCCACATTGGCGGCGTGGCAGAGGACCGAGGTCGGGTGGCCGACGGTCTCCAGGTCGGCATTCGGTCTCCGCCGGGATTTAACGCAGTCGAGGAAGTTGCGAATATGCGACGTCCCGTCGTTGCTACCGGAACCCTCGGCCACGAGCTCGTGGCGGCCCTGATAGGCTCGCCAGCGTCGATTACCGAGGATGATATAGCCCTGATCGCCATAGACAATGGCACCTTCACCTTCATCGTAATAGTTGTAAGGCGTCCAGATCTTCATTTCGTAGGTCAGCAGGCATCCCGGCTTGCCCTCCTCTCCGGCATATTCATAGTTGCACTGCAAAGTGTCGGGCCACTCCTGCATGTCGTCAAAGTACCACTTGCCTCCCATCGCGGAGACGCGTGTCGGCATATCAAGTGGCGCACCGCCGCTCGCTTCCACAGCCGTACTCAGGGCCCAGCGAGCAAAGTCGATGCGGTGCACTCCATCGTTGCCGAGATCGCCGCTGCCATAGTCGAAAAACCAGCGCCAGTTGCCGTGAAAGCGACGGGGGTTAAAGTCGCGTTGCGGTGCTGGGCCCAGCCACATGTCATAATCGACGCCCTCGGGGGGTGCCGAATCTTCAGGGAATCCAATCGATCCCTGCTTGGCACTCTCCCAGGCCTTGGCAGCCAGAACGGTGCCCAGGGCGCCAGTCTTGATATAGTCAATCGCCTCCTGGAAATGCTGGCTGGTCCTGGCCTGCGTCCCCATTTGCACCACGCGTTTATGCTTGCGCTGCGCCGCGACCATCCGCTTTCCCTCTTCCATGTTGTGCCCGTCGGGCTTCTCGACATAGACATCCTTGCCCGCCTGGCAAGCCAAAATCGAGGGAATCGCGTGCCAGTGATCGGGCGTCCCCACCACCAGTACATCGATCTGGGGATTGTCGATCAAGTGGCGAAAATCACCGTGCGTGGTCGGTGCGCGACCGTTGATTTGCTTGACCGCTTCCACAGCGGCGGGCAAACGCCGTGAATCAATATCTGCGACAGCAACAATATCCACGTCCTTTTGGCCGGCAAAGGCCCGCAACAAGAACCCTGCGCGGCCGCCGACGCCGACGCACCCTACCTGGATACGTTCACTCGCCGCCTGCTTGCCTGCCAGCTGGCTGCGCGTGACCAGTGTCGTCGCCGAAGCTGCCGCCAGGAATTGTCGACGCTGCATGAGATTCTCCTTGCCATAGGTTCGCTCGAGCGGACGCAGATGCGCCTATAGTTTTTGCACAATCGACGCCGCCATGCCAGCAACTGCAGCGGAGAACATTTCGCCCGCTAGGTAACCGTCACTCGTACCATTGCCACAGACCTACTCGTCCTTCTTCCTCAGCTGGCCCATAGTCCGCTTGAGGGAGTCGAGTAGTTTGGGGATCTGTGGGGCCGACATGAAGACACGGCAGGTGACCATCGGCTTGGGAAACATGTTACCGAGAAAATCGATCCGGAACTCAGTCTGCGAATGGCCAATCATCATGCCGTTCGCATAGGCTCCCGTCATGACATCATCCGTGGACTTCAGTTCCTCGTAGATTTCCTGGGGCGATGGCGGGGCTTTGGCCGGCGGCGCTGGAGGCGACGGTACGGGAATCGCCCCGTGCCGATCCTGGAAAACCTGAATGTTCTGCTCAAGAGCTCCAATAAACTGGGGCATCACCGCGTGCGGAACGATCACACGCGCCGCCAACTGGGCTGGCTGACCCAGGTTCTGGATAAAGTCGACCACGAACTCGTTGGGCCCGGTCATCACGATCGAACCGGTGCTGAAAACGCCCGCACTGACGGCATCCGGAACTCGAGCGGTGACACTCTGCATCTGAACCTGCTGCGACTGAAGGCCATCCGGTCGCTGCGCAGACGGATCGTCCGGTTGCTGCTCAGGTTCCTCGCCGGGTTCTGTTGGCTCGGTCGCGTCAGCCATGGCCATGCCTCCTGCAAGGCGTCACAAGGTCACATCAGCTAGGCGTCGATATCCGTAAAACGACCGGTGCTGTCACCGATTTTTTCGACGCCCGAATGCATGCGGTCCAGCATCGAGAGGAAGAGGTTGTTCATGGGAACTTCGGAATCAGTACGGAAATGATGTCCGGTGCGGATCGTACCGCCTCCCTTGCCTGCCAGTACGAGGGGAAGATTATGGTGGTCATGCCGGTTGGCATCCGACAAGCCGCTTCCATAAAGGATCATGCTGTTGTCCAGCAGCGTCCCTTCACCTTCCTTGACATCACGCAGCCTGCCCAGGAAGTAGGCGAACTGGTTCGCAAGGAAGCCGTCGATCTTGCGGATCTGGTCCATCTTCTCTGCCTTGTTTCCATGGTGGGAGAGAGAATGGTGCCCCTCGTTAACGCCTACCATCCGGTAGGGTCGATTGTCGCCGGCATTACCGAGCATGAATGTACCGATCCGCGTGGCGTCGGACTGGAAGGCGACCACGAGAATATCCATCATCAAGCGAATATGCTGCTTGAGGTCACTCGGCACACCATCGGGCAACTCCAGCTCGGGCGGAGTTTGGCTAGCTGCCTTTTCAGCCTGGGCAATACGAACTTCCAGGCCCCGCACGCTGTCGAAATACTCATCCAGCTTGCGTCGATCGGTCTGGCCAAGTTGCTTGCGCAGACCTGCCACATCGTTTTGCACCAGGTCGAGAATCGACTTGCGATAAAAGTCCCGCTTCTGACGGCTTGCTTCAGCCTCCCGGCCGTTCCCAAACAGTCGCTCAAACGCCAGCCGCGGATTGATCTCCTTGGCCATCGGCGTCGATTCAGTCTTCCAGGAGATGTTCGATGAGTAAGCACAGCTATATCCCGAATCGCAGTTGCCGGCATTGCGGCCGCGATCAATACCGAGCTCAATCGAGGGCAAGCGAGTCAGTTCGCCAACCTGCAGCGCCGCGGCCTGATCGACCGACACGCCAACCCGAATATCCGCTCCAGAAGTCTTGTAGGGATGTGCACCGGTCAAGTAAGTCGAAGCGCAGCGAGCGTGATCGCCGGGTCCGTCGCCCTTGGCACGACCGTTATCCTGGCCCAATCCACTGAGCACATTCAGTTCGGAACGGAATTCTTCCAAGGGCTTGAGTGTGTCTGTGAATTCAAATTCCGTACCGGCTTTTTCCGGCGTCCAGGATTGCATGATCGCCCCGTTGGGGAAGAACACGAATCCCATCCGTACCGGGTGCGCCGACTCGGCCGCGGATGCAGAAGCGAGAGGCTGCATTACTTCCAACAGGGGCAACCCCATGGTAATGCCGAGTCCCTTGATGAAAGTTCTACGAGGTAACTGGCTCATTTTGCGGCTCCCTCTGCACGCCGTTTGCGGAATGCGTCACTCAAGACAATCTGCTCAACGATGGTCGAAAAAGTGTAGCTGTCGGACGAGAGCTGCTTGACGATCTCATCCACGGTACAGCGATCATAATACTTTAAACCCCGCCCTAATGCGAAGACCAACAGCTTGCGGGTAAAAGCCCGCACAAACGCTGGCTCGTTTTCCCCCAGGATCTCTATCATCTGTATCGGACCCTCAAAGCTGTGCCCCCCAGGTAATGTCCCGGAGGCATCAATCGGCTGGCTGTCTAATTCCGTCCGCCAGCGGCCGATACCATCAAAATTCTCCATTCCGAACCCGAGTGCATCCATCTCTACATGGCAGACCGCACAGCGGGGACTCTCGCGGTGCAACTCCAGTTGCTCGCGGAACGATGCTCCTGGCAAGGCCTCTCGGGCCGCCCCAATCTCCGGCACATCGGCCGGCGGATCCGGCGGCGGGGTACCGAGGATGTTCTCCATGATCCACTTGCCCCGCTTGACCGGCGACGTCCGCGTGGGATCGGACGTCAGCGTGAGAATGCTGGCCTGGGTCAGCACGCCGGCACGTGGATAATCGAGCAGCGAGACGCGCCTGAATTCCCCCCCCTCAACACCGTCGATTCCGTAGTGCTCTGCCAGTCGTCCGTTCAGAAAGCTGTAACGGCCAGACAACAACTCAGTGATCGGCCGATCATCTCGCATAACTGCCTCAAAAAACATCTCCGTTTCCTGCCGCATATCAGCACGCAGTTCATCGCTGAAGGGAAATGCGTCCGGGTCCGGCGACACTTCATCGAGGTTGCGTAAGTTCAACCACTGGCTGGCAAAACCGTCGACCAGTCCCCGCGAGCGAGGATCGGCCAGCATCCGACGCACTTCTTCCCTGAGCACACTGGCTCGCCCCAACTGGCCTTTGCCTGCCAACGCCAGTAATCGCTCATCCGGCATGCTCGACCAGATGAAGTAAGAGAGTCGGCTGGCCAGTTCAAAGTCGTCGAGTTGTCGAATCGTGGCTGGGTCATCCAGCCGATCGGTCCCCTCGAGCCGAAACAGGAAGCGTGGCGATACCAGCATGGCGGTGATCGCCACCTGCAGTCCCCGCTCGAAACTCTCTCCGCGTTCGGTAGCAAGTTCCGCCAGCTGAGCATAACCCTGCAACTGTTCGGCTGGCACGGGTCGGCGAAAAGCTCGCCGCATGAGTGGTGCCAGCACTTCGCTGGCCGCCTCAACCACGCTCAGCTCTTCGCCAGGCTGGACTGTCACGATCCGCCTGTGACTCTCGGGTAGATTGTCGGGATCGAGTTCCTGCGGTCCGACCAGTTCAATCCAGCGGAGGAACATGTTGCGGTCGCGATTGGCCGGATCGGGGTCCTTGGGCTGGTAGTAGTCATTCACAAAGCTGGCGCCGATCCGCCGATCACCAACCGCCATCGTGACCTCCAGACCATACTCTTGCATCGCGCGCTGCGAGGCAGGCACGTCGACCTGGCCGACAGGTTTACCATCCACAGTGAATTCAATCTTCGCCACTTCGTCGCCCGCCTGTTGTGCTCCAGCTTGAACCAGCAGCCGGTAGGTGCCGGCACTCGCCACAGACAGGGTCGCTTCCGCCGTTCCTCGCGAGGTCATCACGATAGTCCCATCCGCGACCAGCTTGGCTGCTCCGGTCAATCGCAGCTGGTTTTTCTCGAATCGCTGGTTATCAGGGTTCTCCTTGTCGACTGCCAGCACCACCGACTGGCTGATCTGCTCAGCTGCTTCGATGTACTTTTCGAACAACAGCGGGGGCAGCGACAGCACGTCACCGATATTGTCGAATCCCTCGCCCACGTCGTCCGAGGGAAAATCCCTGGTTGGATCGAGCTCGACGCCGAACAGGTCGCGAATCGTGTTGTGGTATTCCAGTCGATTCAGCCGCCGCACCGTGACCCGGCCCGGGTCAGTCTGTTTCTCACAGTCGAGGTGAAAAAGTGCATTCTCCAGCCAGCTGACAATCGTGGCCCGCTGCTCATCGGTCGGTTGCGGCTCACTCTTGGGTGGCATCGCATGAAACTCGACTCGCTGCAAGACCCGCGTCCATGTCTTGCGATCCACTCGCACCGCGGAGCCATTAGAAACACCGTCAACCGCTACACCCTCGGTCGGTTCATCCTCATTGTGGCACTCCGAACAGAACTTCATCAGCAGGGGCTTCACCTCCTGCTGGAAGGTCTCGGTTTCCTTCGCCTCGGCGCGGGCCTGTCGTGGCTTGACCGGCTGATCCTGTTGGGCCGGCAGCCAGCGCGTGCAGGTCAGTACGGCGACCAGTATCAACAGTTGGCTGAAAGCCAGGCTGAGTGACAGAAAGCGGTGGGCAGGATCTCTCATGGTGGGCATTCGTAGGGAAGACAGAGCCTGCTCTGTCGAGTGAGCGGAGCTGCGGAAGGAGCTACCGCATTATACCCATTGGCCATCCAAAGCGGAAAGTCAGCGGCACTCGCTGGCCGCGCTGAGGACCGCCGGGACCCTAGAGAATGTACTTGCTGAGGTCCTCGTCCTCGCTGATCGCTTCCAGCCGTTCATGGACATAGGCGGCGTTAATCTCCACATTGCCCATTTTCATGTCGGGAGCTTCGAAGCTGAGCTCCTCGAGCAACCGCTCCATGATCGTATAGAGCCGTCGGGCACCAATATTCTGAGTCGTCTGGTTCACCTTGAAGGCATAAGCAGCCAGTGCCTTGACGGCATCGTCGGTGAATTTCACCGATATCTTCTCCGTCCCCATCAGGGCCACGTACTGACGAGTCAGTGAGCTCTGTGGTTCGCAGAGGATGCGGACAAAGTCCTCCTCGCTGAGGTCATGTAACTCGACACGAATCGGGAAGCGGCCCTGCAATTCCGGCATCAGGTCGCTTGGCTTGCTGTCGTGAAATGCCCCTGCCGCCACGAACAGGATGTGGTCGGTGTGGATATATCCGTAACGGGTCTGGACGGTGGTTCCCTCCACGATCGGCAACAGGTCTCGCTGCACACCCTGCCGCGACACATCCGCCCCACGCGAATCACTGGCGGTCACCTTATCCATTTCATCGAGGAAGATAATCCCCATGTTCTCAGCCAGCTCAATCGCTTCGGAGTTGATTTTCTCTGAGTCGATCAGGGACTCGCATTCCTGATCGAACAGAACTTTCCGTGCCTGGGCAACTGTCAACTCGCGATGGCTACTCGACTTGGGCATGATCTTCTCGAACAGGCCCTGCAGGTCCATGTCCATCTGCTCCATCCCCATGCCACTGAGCATCACCGGAGCACCCTTTTGTTCGATCGTCATCTCCACTGTACGGTCTTCCAGTTCACCAGCCAGCAGCATCACTTTGAGTTTGTCTCGCGTCCGCTCGTATTGCTCGCTAGCCTGCTGACTATCTTCGTCCGATACCCCGGCGACCGGCGCTGGAGCCAGCAGGTCAAGCAGTCGCTGCACAACTCGCTTCTCAGCTTCCCCCGCAACAGCTGCTCGCTGCTGATCACCAAGCAGCGCGATGGCGTTCTCGACCAGCTCGCGGATCATGCTCTCCACGTCCCGGCCGTAATACCCTACCTCGGTATACTTCGATGCCTCGACCTTGATAAAGGGTGCTCCAGTCAGCCGCGCCAGTCGGCGGGCGATCTCGGTTTTCCCCACGCCGGTCGGCCCGATCATGAGGATGTTCTTGGGAGCCACCTCGGTACGCAAGTCGTCAGTCAGTTGTTGTCGGCGCCAGCGATTGCGAATCGCCAGGGCGACAGCACGCTTGGCGTCGTCCTGCCCGACAATGTACTGATCCAACTGCTCAACGATCTTTCGAGGCGTCAGGTCGGAGCCAATTGTGGAAAAACTCATACCGCTGTTCAATCCTCGCTCGGCAGTCGTTCCACCGTAATCGCGGTGTTGGTATAGATGTCGATATCGGCTGCAATCGCCAGTGCCTTCTGGACAATCTCGTCGGCTGGCAGGTCTGTATGAACCATCAGGGCGCGAGCCGCAGCGAGTGCGTAATTCCCACCGGAACCGATCGCCACGATACCGTCCGTCGGCTGGATCACATCGCCTGTCCCGCTGATCAGCAAGGTGTGACGACCGTCGGCAACTGTCATCATTGCCTCCAATCGCCTCAAGGCGCGGTCCATTCGCCAATCCTTGGCCAACTCGGTGGCCGCACGGGTAATGTTGGCCGGATAGTCCTTGAGCTTGGACTCAAAACGCTCGAGTAAGGCAAAGGAATCTGCACTCGATCCGGCAAAGCCACACAGCACGGTGTCGTCAAGCAACCGCCGCACCTTGGTCGCGTCGGCCTTCATGATCGCCGAGCCAAGCGTCACCTGGCCATCACAACCCATCGCCACCTGTCCGCCATGACGGACAGTCAGAATTGTCGTGGCGTGGATCTCCATCGAGCTGCTCCGTGTTGCCAATCAAGCCTCTGCTAAACAACTCGCATTGTCCCCCAAAAAAGGAAATGCCACCAGCACCCGCTCGTCCGCCCCAGGGCGAGTGCCTACCCGAAGCTGAATCGATTGATTAAGCTGCTCTGCATGACCGAAACGCCCCCTCCCAATCGCAGCAATGAGCTGATGTCTCCCCATGACACGGCCCTGCTGGTTGTGGACGTGCAGCAGAAGTTCATGCCGATCGTCCAGCAGAGTGAACGGATGGTCTGGAATATCCGCCGCTTGCTGGATGCCGCACAACTGCTGGGGATTGCCTCACGGGCAACCGAGCAGTATCCACAGGGATTGGGAGCGACCGTCGCTGAACTGGCTGAACGACTGCCGACTGTGGACAACAAGCTCCGTTTCAGCAGCTCGCAGGTGCCCGGCCTGGTCGAAGACTGGACTGCAGCCGGGATCCACAAGGTGCTGTTGGTTGGCATTGAGGCCCACGTCTGCATCCAGCAGACCGCCCTCGATCTACTCTCCGAAGGTTACCCCGTTTACCTGGCAGTGGATGCGATTAGCTCCCGCAACCCGCTGGATGGCGAAGTTGCCCTGCGGCGGATGGAGTCGTGTGGCGCTATCCTGACGACCACCGAAGCCTGCCTGTTCGAATGGTGTGAATCCGCTGAGCATGAACATTTCAAGCAGATCAGCGCCTTGGCCAAAGAAGTCTTCGCTGACTGACGCCGCAACTGTTTTCCCGATCCCTGGAGCCCGTCAACCGTGACATCAACTCAACGACTTCAGCCTCCGCAGCGAATCCTGATGGGTCCTGGGCCAAGTGCCATTCACCCGCGAGTACTCGAAGCGATCGGCAAACAGACAGTCGGCCATTTGGATCCTTATTACCTGGAAGTGATGGATGGACTGCAGAGCATGCTGCGAACAGTCATGCGAACAGAGAACCCGATGACCATGGCGGTCAGTGCCACCGGTTCTGCCGGCATGGAATCGGCCGTCGTGAATGTGATCGAGCCAGGGGATTCCATGCTGGTCTGTGTCAACGGCGTGTTTGGCTCTCGCATGAGTGACGTGGCAGGTCGAGCGGGTGCCACGGTCACCACGGTGGAGCGTCCCTGGGGCGAGGTTTTTCGGCCCCAGGACCTGGCCGAGGCGCTCGACACGACCAACCCCAAGGTGGTCGGTATCGTGATGGCCGAGACATCCACAGGTGCCATGCAGCCGCTCGAGGAGATCTCGCAGATGGTCCGTGATGCCGGAGCCATGCTGCTGGTGGATGCCGTCACATCCCTGGGCGGCGTCGATCTGCGGGTCGACGAGTGGGGTATCGACATCCTCTATTCCGGATCACAGAAGTGCCTCAGTTGCCCTCCCGGCCTGGCACCAATTACCTTCAGTCCGCGGGCGATGGATGTCATCATGCAACGCAAAACGAAGGTCCAAAGTTGGTACCTCGACGTATCCATGCTGGCCAATTACTGGGGCAGCGACCGAGCCTACCACCACACAGCTCCAATCAATATGACCTACGCTCTCTACGAGGCTCTCCAGGTGCTGCTCGAGGAAGGCCTTGAAAACGTGTTTGCTCGCCACCAGCAGAATCACCTGGCACTCAAGGCCGGCCTGCTGGCACTCGGTTTCGAGTATGCGGCCGAACAGGGACACCAGCTGCCGATGCTCAATGCGGTCAGGATTCCTGACGGTGTCGACGACGCCGGCACACGAGCCCAGCTGCTCAACCGTTTCGGCATCGAGATTGGAGGCGGACTGGGAGTCTTCAAGGGCATCGCCTGGCGAATCGGCTTAATGGGACACGCGGCCCGCAGTAGCAACGTGCTGTTATTGCTCTCGGCACTTGAACAACTGCTCTCCGAACAGGGCCTCAACTTCGCCGCCGGTTCCAGCGTGGCCGCGGCTAACCAGGTCTACCAAGCTGCCAACAGCGAGTGACATCGCACTGTCAGTCAACTTCTTGCAGTCCGGGATCTCTGCTGATAGATTGCCGGACGGCACTCCCCTGCCCCGGACCTGTAGCTCGAGTGGGATCGCATGCTGGTACTGAGTCGACAAACTGGTGACCGAATTCAAATCGGCGACGACATCGTCCTGACGGTGATCAAGGTGACGCCTCATTCCGTACGGATTGGCGTTGAAGCTCCCGCGTCGATAGCGATTGTGCGATCCGAACTGGTCAAGACCAGCGAGGAACCTGCCCCCGAGAACAAGCTGCCGGCGTCAAAAGCCAGCGGCACGGAAGCGGGTTAAGGTAGCTCAAGGCAGCATCGCACTGCGGATCGGAAGAAGTTGCGCTCCGGCTGGATCACGTAAATCAAGCAGCTGCTGGCGAGCATCCAGGTCTGACAGTGGCCCGTGCTGTTCTGTGTACTTCAGCAGGTTCTGCACTTTCTGGTCCGCAGCCGCTTCACCATCCGCCTCCTGGCCCGGCGGATAGCCCCAGCGAATCTGAAGCATGTCACGGGTCACAAGGTGGTAACGATAGGGTCCTTCCCCCTGGCGACTGCCAGCCGTCCGACTCTCAACTCGATACAGCCCGATCTTCTTCCAGGGAATCCGACTGACCGCGTCAGCTATCCGGGCGCCTCCCTGGATCCGCTGATCACCCCAGTTGGTACCGATCGGACCGGCCGGGCCGCTGTTGTCGGCGACGACCCGGATATAGTTCCCCACCTGGTCCTCGGAAAAATCGTCTGGCGGCAGGCAGACTGCATCTGCATCAATCGGCAACAGGCCAGGCTGGTTGCCCTGGACAACTTCCACCAACGCCACTGGTCGACGATAGACAACCGTGATCTCGACACCCCCCGCATGCTTGAAGACCCGTTTTACCGTGGCCACCCAACTCTGCACGAGAAATGCGCCCCGCACCTTGGTCACCAGCTGCGGATCTCGCAACGACAACTCCGTCAGCTTGCCATCGTCAATCGCGGCAGCCTTGATGTCTTGCTTGACCCAGGATGGCCGCTCTGGACCCAGTTGAATTGACTCAGGGATCAACCGATAGGCAGAGGACTGGTCCACCAGCGGCGCCCACTGCTTCCAGGCCACCAGGGTCGAGGCCACCGCAAGCAACGCCACCAGCAAGAATGCACTGAGCGAGGATGCGGACGGGTGCACAAGCCGGACCAACTGGCCAAGCATGGTGCGTGATCGGACTTCTGAGGTGGTATTCATGAATGCAGTCACTTCCAGTGGCAGGATACACACTGGGGCTCTCTTACATTCATCGCCCTTGAGACAACCCGATCATCACAGATCTCGGGAAGATAGGGCCGGATTCGACTACCAGAGGTCCACTTGTAACTGCAATTCCACTTCCAGCTGGTCCAGGACCCCTTCTCTCAGTTTGTCAATCAAGCGTCGCACGTCAGCACTGGTAGCTCCGTCACCGACGACAATGTAATTGGCCTGGGACTCAAAAACCGTGGCACCTCCCACTTGGGCATCCTTGAAGCCCGCTTGCTCAATCAAGCTGGCGGCCGAGACCCCTCCCTGGTCCTTGAATACCGAGCCACTCCCCTGCTCTCCCATCGGATGACTGGCACGCTTCATGATCCAGAGCTTCTGGATCCGCCGGGTCACTTCGCGGGCATCATCCTGGTCCAGCTGAAACACGCCGGCCAGGATAACCGCTTCGTCCAGGTCCGACTGACGATAGGAAAAGTGAATCTCATCGCGGCTGCGATCGAGCACCTCTCCGGCGACCGTCATCACCGACACCGACTCGGTCCACTGGCCAATATCACCACTCCCTGTCCCGGCGTTTCCCTTCAGTGCACCACCCACGGTGCCGCGGATGCCAGCCAGCTGTTCCAGGCCACTGAGTCCCTCTCGTGCGGTGGTGGAGATCAGGTGGACAAGTTTCGATCCTCCGCCAGCCGTCACCCTGGTCCCATCGACCTGGATCTGAGTGAAGGCAGGTGCCGTTATCTGCAGCACGAGTCCGTCGTACCCCTCGTCCGGGACGAGCACGTTGGAACCACCTCCGAGTAATCGCACCGGTATCGACTCGGCCCGGGCAGCTGCCAGCAATCCGGACAATTCATCCACAGATGTCGGCTCAGCGAAAAAGCTGGCTGGCCCGCCGAGCCGGAAGTCCGTAAAGGGAGCCAGCACTTCTCCCTCTCGGACAATATGTTCGAATCCCGCGTACCAGCTCATACGTGCATCCTGCCACTTCGTCGTCGTACCATATCACATCACTGCTGTTTCACTATCGCCTCAGCCGGATCAGGTAATACTACTGCAAAGCATCACGGTTTCAACCCATTCCCTCAGGCGATGAAGGTCTGAGGCACTCAGCTCATGCTCACGCGTGATTGACTGCCTTGTCCGTTTCGTTTGATCTGGCAACTGGGCGAATACCGAGACCCGACCATCAATATCGTACTGCAAGTCGACCTGGACAGGAGTGTTTTCGGGCAGGTCCGGCGAGAGGCCATCGATGGCACAATTGCCGATCTCGATACAATCGCTGGGCGACTCGTTCTCCCCTTCCAGCAACTGGACCCCGATCGATTTCTGGCCGGCAGCGTGCGTCTTAAAAGTACGTTTGGCCGTCACTGGCAGGGTCGTTCCGCGCGGAATGAGGATGATGTTGACCCACTCCTCACCGTTAAAACCAGCCACACCGAGGCTCTGGAAACTTGTGTTCTTGACCACCATACCGCCCTGCGGATCACCCGCCCGCTGCATTCGATAGCCAGCTTGCAAGGCAGCTCCCTTAACCACCGCATCGTCGGGCAGCTGCAGCAGGGCCAGTTTGGAACCAGCCAGCTGCTGGATTGTGCTGCTGATCATCGGCATCCGGCAGCCACCCCCCGTCAGTAATACCCTGTCAACGTCTTCCCAGCTCCAGCCAGCACTCTTGATAGCATCCTCAATCGCCAGCTCCACCCGCGCCACCAAGGGCGCCGCCGCAGATTCAAATTGTTCGCGTGTGATTGTGACGTGAGTCATCCCCGCCGGAACCTGCAACTTCATCGTGACTTCGTCCCGTTGTGAGAGCGCCTTCTTGGTCCATTCACAGGCCTGCCAGAATCGCAAGGCACGCTTGGCATCCTGGACCGGGTCAAAGCCATGTTCTTTGCGCAGTATCTCACTGGCCAGGTCGATAATACAATCGTCCCAGTCTCGGCCTCCCAGCCGGGCGTCACCGCCGGAGGCGACCACCTCGAGACTCTCGTCTGCGGCCGCCACAGCAGCGACATCAAGCGTGCCACCCCCCAGGTCGATGACAAGCCAACGGGAATCCGACGTAAGTTGTTCCGGCTGATCGTAGGCGTGATAGACTGCCGCCGAGAGCGGCTCGCTGACCAGCCCCGCCACTTCGAAGCCAGCCATAAAGCCGGCATCCTGGATCGCCTTGCGACGCGTCTCGTCAAAACAGCCCGGCGTGGTAATAACAGCCTGCTTGACCGATCCCACCTTGCGCTGGAAGTCAAAACAGAGTTTGGCCAGGATCAAGCCCTGCAGTACCTCGGGTCGATAACGCTCGCCACCCATCGCTTCCGGATACATCGCCCGACCGAGGAATCGTTTTATCTCCAGGGCCGGCAAATCCGGGTGATCGCTGATGCCCTTCATCGCAGCCTGGCCGATGCTGGTGTCCATACCGTCGACCCAGACAAAACTGGGAGTGGATGCTTCACCCTGGGTGGTCTCGATCACGACCGGCTGACCCTTCTTATCAAGCCAGGCAATCGCACAACTGCTCGTTCCCAGATCCATGGCGATCGGCATCGCCTTAACTGACTGCGGTGTGGGCAAGTCCGTGATCAGCGTCGATCCGGAAGAATCGAGATCCTCAGGGTTCAAGGCAATCTCGATATCCCGCACAATCTCTTCCATCGACTGGTAACGCTCGGCTGGCTTCTTTGCCACCATGCGGACATAGAGCTCCTCCAGCCAGTGGGGAACGTCGTCTCGAAATTCCCGCAACTGCGGAATCGGCTTCTGGGCGTGGGCAATCAATATTTCGATCACGTCACCGGTGTAGAGTGAGCGGCCGGTCAGCAGGTAAAAAAGTGTACAGCCGAGGCTGTACACATCGGAGCGGAGATCCGCTGCGGCAGCGTCGCGGGCCTGCTCCGGTGCCATGTAGTTGACGGTGCCCATGATCGTACCCTGCTGGGTCAAATCTCCCTCGGACGCCCCACTGCCACCCAATCGCGCCGTTCCCATGTCCAGGATCTTGACGGTGCCATCCGCATCCTGGATCAGGTTACTGGGCTTGATGTCCCGGTGGACCATGCCGCAGCTGTGTGAATAGGCAAGCCCCTTGGCACCTGCCAGGGTAGCCTCGATCGCTTTCTCCACGGTGAAGACGCCATGGTTCTTGACGATCTGGTTCAGCGAGGGGCCATCGATAAATTCCATCACCAGGTAAAGGACGCCATCCTGTTCCCCAGCATCGAAGGCGGTCACGATGTTCGGGTGAATCAGCTTGGCAGCAGCCTTCATCTCGCGGTGAAAACGCTTAACCGCCTGTGGGTCCCGCATATTCTTCTTGGAGAGGATCTTGAGCGCGACCAGTCGGTCCATGCGTCGATGCTGCGCCTTGAAGACGCGACCCATGCCGCCGGCACCAATCTTACCGAGCAAGGCATAGTCGCCAATCACCGGCAATTTGGGTTGGCCCGCTTCACCACCCTCGTCGGCAATCGTATCCTCGGCCTGGTCTCCTGACATACCACCGCCAGTCTCATCCTGGCCGGTCAGCCCAGCGGCGGCTCTGGTCTCATTATCATCATCAGCAGTCATTCGACACGTCTCCAGATATCGCTGCTCCCACCCCCCGGGAGAAACGGCAACATTGCCACCTCATCACCAGCAATATACGGGAGATTCCCAGTCACCGACAAGGGTAAGCTTCTGCGGCCGGGACTTCATCCATCAAGTGATGTGCGAGTTAAGCGGAGGCTGTTGAGGACCACCATCAGGCTGCTGGCCGACATCGCCAGCGCAGCTAACCAGGGAGGAATCCCGATTCCCCAGCTCGGCTGCAGTAGACCTGCAGCCAACGGCAACAGGCAGACATTATAAAGGCCGGCCCAGGCGAGATTCTGGCGGATAATGCGGACCGTTGTGCGCGACAGTTGAAGTACGCGAGGCACACCCGAAAGGTCCGATGCGATCAGCACAACATCAGCTGATTGACGCGCCACGTCTGCTCCGGCCCCAATCGCAATTCCCAGATCAGCCGCAATCAGTGCCGGCGCATCGTTGATGCCATCGCCGACTACCGCCACCTTGTTACCGGCCGCCTGGATCTCGCTAATCGCCTGCTGCTTATCTTCAGGCGACAGGTCACCGCGACAGTTGCTGATTCCCAAACGCTGGCCAACTCGTTCTGCCACATCCGTTCGATCTCCGGACAGTAGAATCGTCTGCAGCCCCTGCCGATGCAAACTCTCAACCGCTCGCAGACTCTCCTCCCGGACTGGATCGTCAACCGCCAGTAGACCCGCCAACTGACCGTCCAAGACGACATACAACAAGGTTCGGCCAGGTTCGACGTCTACTGTCATCTCGTCGCCGGAAATTCCTAGCCGCTCAAGAAAGCGGAGATTGCCAATCCCCACCCAGCGTTCATCGACCGTCGCCTGGATTCCCTCGCCCGGCATCTCGGTTACCTGCCTGGCCGGTTTGAGCTGGATTTCCCGTTTTCGGGCCTCTTCCATGACAGCCCAAGCAAGTGGATGAAAACTCATCGCCTCGACAGAGGCGGCCAGGCACAACAGCTGATCCGCGTCCACGCCATCACGAGTCGACACATCGACAACCTGCGGTTTCCCCTCGGTCAGCGTGCCCGTCTTGTCGAGCACCACGGTTGTTACCGTCGCAGCAGCCTCTAGCGATTGAGGGTTGGTTACCAGCAGGCCAAGCCGAGCACCGCGGCCACCGGCAACCAACAGGGCGATCGGCGTGGCCAGCCCGAGTGCACAGGGACAGGCAACAACTAATACGGCAATCGTGCAGCGGACCAACTGTTGCATGTCACCAGCCAGGAACCAGGAGGCCGCAGTAACTGTCGCCGCCAGCAGTACCAACGGTACAAACACGGCCACCAGCCTGTCGGCCAGACGCTGGATCGGAGCCGCCTGCTGTTGCAACTGGTTGACCAATTCCAGCACGCCTGCAAATGCTGTCGAATCCGCATTGCAACTGACGCGGACTTCCAACGCACCCTGACCGTTGATCGTGCCAGCAAAAACCGGGTCTCCAGCAGCCCGACTGACCGGCAGAGGTTCGCCCGTCAGCCACGACTCATCCAATTCCGACTGTCCAGACACGACCTCGCCATCCAGTGGCACCTGTTCGCCGGGCCGGATGATGATCGTCTCTCCTACCGCCACGTCGTGCGGCGACACGTCCTCGATTTGCTGGCGTCGAACCCGGGCAATATCAGGTGCCTGACTGAGCAGTGCTTTTAAGGAACCCGATGCCCGCCGACGAGCACGGGATTCCAGGTAGCGGCCCAGGGAGACAAAGGAAAAGATCATGCCCGCGTCGGCCATCATTCCCAGCCCCGCTGCACCGAGCTGCCAGCCCTGCTGTAACAGGCCGGGCACAGCGGAACAAAATGCGGCGGTCGTGCCGAGCACAACCAGGGTGTCCATGCCTGCAGTGCCGGCGCGGATCTGACGCCATGTATCGCGATAGAAAACTGCCCCCACGTAAAACTGGACCAGCAGCCCGCAGCCACAGGCCAGCATCGTTTCGGCGCCCAACGGAATTCCCAGGTTGGTTGTCCGCAAAATCAGCTGCAGTACAGTCAGCACGGCTGCCACCACGAATCTTCGCCTCCACTGGCGTCGCTGAAGCTCAAAGCGAGCATCCATGCGGGCCGCCTCCAGCCCAGCGGAGCCTGCCAGGCTGGCCTCGTATCCGGCCTGCCGGACGGCAGCAATCAGTCTGTCCTCAAAATCACCTTCCGAATCAAGCCCGACGGAGGCGCGTTGCGTGGCCAGGTTGACCACAGCCTGGTGCACATGTGGCAACGAGATCAGGGCCGCACGGAGGTGGGATACGCAGCCGGCACAGTGCATGCCTTCAATCGCCAGGTCAACTCGCTGGCGAATCAATTCCTCGTCTGAACCGCTGTCCGCTGCCGGCTCGAGCGCGCCAGCTGAGGGCAGACCCTCGGTTGCTGCGCTGGCAGCGGCAACGGGCTCGGTTTCCGACAGCACGCCGGCCTCGAAGCCAACGGCGCTGATCGCCGCTCGCAGGCCAACTTCGTCCAATGGGTCATCACTCGTTAGCACGGCACAACCCGGCTCGAGCGTTACATCAAGAACGTCGATCCCTGGCAATCCGGCCAGGGATGCGCGGACTTCCCCCGTACATCCGTCGCAGTGCATTCCGTTGACTTGGATCTTCCAGTGTTTCATGGCAGCTTCATTATAGCCCCCCGGCTTTTATCCAACGCACCCACCTTACCTTGCACGTCCGCACTGAAATCGTTAGGCAAGAGGGACACGATTACATTCTGATGGCACGACGAGGATTTCATGGACGCGGAGATCATCTCCATTGGTGACGAACTCACTAGTGGCCAGCGACTCGACACCAACAGCCAATGGCTCAGTCAGCAGCTGGGCGAGCTGGGTATTCGAGTACTCTATCACACCACCGTGGCCGATTGCCTGGAAGCCAACGTGGAGGTTTTTCGATTGGCCAGCGAGCGAGCTGACCTGGTGATCTGTACCGGCGGCCTGGGACCGACCGCGGATGACCTGACTCGGCAGGCGCTCGCTGACGCGATGCAACTGGAGCTTGTCCAGGATGCCGCCGCCATGCAGCATATCAAACAGCTCTTCCGCCGGCGGGGTCGCCCCATGCCAGAGAGCAATAATATCCAGTCGATGTTTCCGGCAGGTAGTCAGGTCGTGCCAAATCCTCATGGCTCGGCGCCCGGTATCGACCTGGCTGTGCAAACTCACAACGACAACAACTGCCGGATTATTGCCCTGCCAGGTGTGCCTGCAGAGATGAAGGAAATGTGGGAGCAGACTGTGAGGCCAGCCATCCAAGCGATGCTGCCCGATAACAACCAGATGATCTGCCACTATCGACTCAAGTGCTTCGGCGTGGGGGAAAGTGACCTCGAACAGATGCTGCCCGACCTCGTCCGGCGTGGCCGCCAACCCAGTGTCGGTATCACCGTCAGCAAGGCGACCATCACCTTACGTATCTCGGCAGCGGGTGAGAATGAGGACGCCTGCCGGGCCATCATGCAACCCACCATTGAAACGATCCACGAGTGCCTGGGAGAGCTTGTTTTCGGTGTCGACAACGACGAATTGCAACACGTCGTGGCCCGTTCACTGGCGGCACGTGGGCAGACACTCTGTTCGATTGAATGGGGGACCGGTGGCATTCTGGCTGGCTGGCTGGCCGAACTGGAGCCGCACACGGGGGTCTTCCTGGGCGGTCACCTGCTGACAAGCTGGCAGTCGCTGAGTTCGCTGATCGGCTGGACAGTGGATCCTCAGCAGGTCGAGCATGATCAGGCAGAAATGACTGCGATGGCAGCAGCGGCTGCTCGGTCCTTCACTGGAAGTGACTACGTGCTCGCCATCGGGCCAGTCGTCGGAGAACAGGACGAGCAGGACAATCGACAGATTGACATTGTCCTGGCCGGTCCGGACCTGCAGCTGCAGCAGCGCGTCGCCTATCGCGGACACCCCGACATCCTCCAGGCGCGGGCCGCAAAACAGGCACTCGATATACTGCGAAAACAGCTCAACCAGGACGCATGATGGGCCACGTCGCTATTTCGCTTAAGCCGTTATCTAACTTCGACCTATAATCAGTTGACGTGAATAAACCAGACACAGCTCTTCCGCTCGTGCGGTTGGATCTGCTCGATACGGTCCTGACAAAGGCCCAGAAAAGCAAGCTGGAAGAGCTGATGGGTACAACCTACGAGGCCAAACCATTCCAGCGCGGGAATTTCCAGATCCTGACGCCTGGCAAGGGACAAGAGGGCGCCAGCAAGCTCAAGTAGCCAGCGGCGACCGCAGCCCGATGGTTGCTATCGCAGTCACGTACAACGAGCCCGTCAGCACTCCCGCTGCCGGGCTCGTTGTACTTTGAATCCAATCCGTGTTGCTGTCAGGTCGACTACTCTTCCCCCCCGCCGCCTTCTTCTTCAGTGGGTGGTTCGGGAGCAGCAAAGGTGCCAAGCACCTTGCCATCTTCGGCCCAGATCCGGAGCACGCTATCCTGGCCACCTGCGACAAACACCTTGCCGTCACCGGAGCTGCCGACTGCATACATAAAGTCGCTGCCGCCACTCAGGACTCGAACATTGCCTCCGTTGTCGGTCCGCTTGACATGCACGTTCTTATCGCCGCTGGAGGCGAGAATGTTCACACCATCCGCAACAAACGTGATACTGGTTACTTCCTTGCCAAAACCGGCGATCGTGCGTTGCTGGTCGCCCGTCTTGACACTCCAGACTTTCACGACGTTGTCCGCTCCGCTGCTAGCCAGCGTGCGGCCATCCGCACTCCAGCTGACACCCAACACATGGTGGGTGTGGCCTTCGAAGGAGCGGACAAAGGCACCGTCCGCCACCTGGAAGACCTTGACGAATCGGTCGGCCGCCGAGCTGGCAAGGTAATTTCCATCTCGCGAGAAAGCGACGCTGAAGACGGTATCGCTGTGGGGTTCGTCCAGTTCACGTACCAGTTCACCGCTCGTGGTATCAAAGATCTTGATCTGGCCACTCCGGGAGGGCTCCCCGCTGCCAGCGACAAGCAGTGTCCCATCCTGGCTGAAATTGAGTGCGATCACGCGATCAACAAACATATCAGCGTTCTCACTTGAGCCCAGGCGATATGCCAGTTCCCAGCGGTGGGAGAGGTCCCAGAGAATCACTGACTTGTTTTCTCCGATCGACAGCACATGGCCGTCCGCGGTAAATGCCAGCGCCTGGACCTGTGACGCCTGGCCACTGTAGTTATCCAGCGGCTGTCCGCTGGTGGCATCGTAGGACGTCACCAGCTGGCCATCGCCACCGACGACGAAGGTGGTACCGTCTGCTGAAAACGCCGCACTACGTCGCGGATTCTCACTCTCCGTGGCAATTTTATCGGCAGCTTCACTGGCCGTTGTGACCGTCACTGCATCGGCTTCCTCCAGTTTTACAACAGCGTCGATCGCGGTGATTTCGTCTGTTGCCTTTTTAACCGCAGTCCCCGCTCGCTCCACGGTTCGCTTGGCTGCAGCAGTGGCACGAGTGGAGGCGTCCTTTTCATCAACCGCCTTGGTGGCCGCCTCGGTCGCCTTCTTGGCATTTTCATCGGCGGTTTTGAGATCGGCGGTGGCTTTGGTGAGGTCCTCGTCACCCTTCTTCTTCGCCTCGGCTGCCGTCTTCTGAGCGGTCGTCAGTTCCTCGACCTTCTTTTTTGCATCATCGACAGCAGTCTGCGCGTCGACTCGTGCTTTTTCGGCAGCCTCAGCGGCCTTACCCGCTTCCTCGGCAGCCTTCTTCAGGTCCTCGTCATCGGCATTGTCACTCGCAGCCTTATCGGCCTCGGCCTTGTTCTTGACAGCTTCCTCGGCGGCCTTGGTAGCAGCTACCAGAGCTTCCTCTGCCTTGACGACTGCTTCCTGGCCGGTCTTGAGGTCGGCATCGGCCTTGACCAGCGCCTCGTCGGCTGTTTTCTTGGCTTCCTCTGCGGTTGCCAGGCCGGTTTTGGCATCGATTTGGGCCTTATCGGCAGTTCCCTTATCCGCGGTCGCCTTGGTCGCGACCTCGGTCTTGGCCGTCAGATCCTCCTCGGCCTTTGTCAGGGCCTCGGTCACCTTCTTGTGATTCTCTTCCTCGGCTGTCTTTCGCTTGTTAGCTTCCTCAAGGTCCTTCTTCGCCAACTCAACTCGCTTGGCCGCCAAGGCCTTGTCGCGCTGCTGTCGCTGGGCCACAAACTGTTTCTGGAAGTCGCCCTTGATCTCCACAACCATTGCGCCGTCAGCCGTATTCCAGAGCTTGATACTGTTGTTGTCGCTGGTCGATATCAGGCGAGTACCGTCGGAGCTGATCGCCAGTGCTGTGACCGGGCCACCATGAGCCAGCTGCCGAACTTGCTTCCCATCGGCGGCTGTCCAGTGCCGGACGGTCCCATCCTGACTCGCAGAAAAGAGGATCTCCTGATTTTCACCACTCACCACCAGGCCATGGATCGGGCCACCGTGGCCGGCCAGTTCGCGTAACGGCTTAACACCTTCCTCTTCCTCTTCATCTTCAGCACCTTCTTCTTCTACCGCTGCTGCTCCTGGCAGGGCCCAGATACGCAGGCCGTTGTCGGCGTGGCCGGCGGCCAGTTCTTTACCCTGGTTGACCAGCGCCAGTGCGTTGATTGGCGCAGTTGTTTCGACCATCGCCAGCTGGCTACCATCGTCCACTTTCCAGCTACGAATTGTCTTATCCTCGGCTCCACTAAAGAGCGTGGCGGCATCGGCGGAAAAAGCGAGTCCGCGTACCGGACCGACATGTCCTTCCAGGCTGCGAACAACCTTGCGTTCGGCCAGGTCGATCAATTGCACCTTGCCGTTGGCCAGTCCTACGGCGGCCAGCGTCCCATCGGCCGAGAGGGCCAGTGAGCTGGCAACTTCTTCCAGCCCAGGCAGGTCAGCAACGCGGCCATTCTGGACACGCTTCCAGACCTTAACGTTCCGATAACCGCCAGCGGCGATCATGTCACCTGTGCGATTCAGCACAACCGACTGGACCAGGTCCCGAAAAGCCACGCCGGGCCGCTGAGCGTCCCCCGAATCGATCAACTCCGGATCGGTCAGGCGTCCCAGTTGACGTCCCGTGGGGACATGATAAAGGAAGATCTGATTAGCTCGACCAGCAGCGGCCAGCTGCCCGTCATCACTGATGGCCGCGGCGTAAATCGGTTGCACTCCAGCTGGCAGGGGCTGCCACTGGACGGGGCCGGCCGAACCGGTCACTTCACCGGTGGCACCCTGGTCAATCCAGAGTTTGATCAAGCCGAGTTGTGCGGGCGTCAGTTGCTTGGCACCGACATCATTATCGTCCGGGGGCATGAATGATTCACGCTGGCGACTGGCCAGCAGGAGCAGGACACTCTCGGCACTCTTGCCGGGGACGACTGCCGGCCCCTCGGCGCCTCCCTTGATGATCAGCAGCGGGTTTTCCAGCACCAGGTCGCTTTCTGCATCGGTCGAGTTATGGCAGGCCAGGCAGTTCTTCCTCAGGATCGGCAAGATTTCTTTTTCGAAATCAACCGGCCCATCGTGCTCGATGGTCGGGATCTGGATCGCCTCATCTTCTGCCAGGGCAGAAGATGAAAAAGTGGCGCTAACAAGCAGAGCAAGGGCGAGGTGAATCCAGCGGGAGTACGACATGTTTTCGATTCCGGTCTAGCAGGTGTCGATTGACGCAAGGCAGCCAGTAGGCCGCCACAATAATCGTCCGTCTGTGGAGGGTTATCAGGAGCCCGCGACGGGTTCCACTTTCAGTTTCAGTTGGCCATCGGCCGTTACATTGATCTTGTTAAAGATCCCTTTGACCTGGAGCGTGACCTGGTGGTCGCCCACCGTCGCCTTGTCAGTGGTGACGAATTCAAGTGTGCCTTCGGCTTGGTCCTTGGGAATCGTGATCGTGGCGACCGTGATCCCAGCAACTCCACCAGGCAGTGTTGCAGTCAGCTCAACGTCCTCGGCAAATCCATACTTGCGTTCGATCGTGACGGCGACCTGGACGGTCTCGGCTGCCTTGACGGCTGCCTCGTCAGCATTCGGTTTGACGGTCAAGGGAGTGGCCACGATGCGAACACGAATCGGCGAGGAGATGACGGCAATGTTCACATCCTTGGGTTCATTCGCCTTCTTCACATCGGCAACTTTCTTTTCAGCCGCCTTGCGAGCCTCCTCGGCCCTGGCAGTCTTTTCCTGGATCTGCTTGAGTTCTTCCTCTGCCTTGACCTTGTCGTCACCTTCCGCCTTATCCCGCTTCTCGGTGGCCGCCGTGACCTGTAGATCCAGTTGTGTCTTGAGCTCGGTCAAACGAGCCAAGCTGGCTTCTGCCTCGGCAATAGCGCGGACATTGCGGGGCCGCTTGACCTTGGTGTCACATCGCAGGTAGTACGTGTAGACGCCCGGCTTGGCATTGTTATTGGTGATTGCCATCGTCAGTTTACCTTCGCCGGTATCCCCTTTGATGGTCACGTCGCCCGGCTTGACTTCATTCGGCAAGCCCGTGGCAACGAACTTCATATCGCCAGTCAAGCCCTCGCGTCGAGTCACCGTGATGGGCACTTCCAGGGTACCCCCCTTGGAGGTCTCCAGGACCTGACCATCGCCAACCTGCACCATGGCGGGGTCGTCCTCATTACCGATCACGGCCAGCCAGAGTTCTGGGGTAGTGCGGTAATAGGCAGCGATCAGTGTCTTGTTGCCGGTCGGCCAGACGACTGACAGGTGACGAGCCGTACGCTGCACCTGTTCGCCATTGATATCCGCAGTGCCAACAATCTTGATCGCGCCGGTCCAGTTCGCTGCGTTATCAGTCGCCACGAAAACCAGGCTGGCTGTGCCCTGGCTGCCGATCATGGCACCATCGCAACTCACCCCCTCGGGCAATCCCTCGACTGCCAACTGGATGTCCCCGGCAAAACCCTCCAGCTTCTCAATTCGTACGTTCACCAGCAGGGTACCGCCACGGCGAACAGCCGGCGAGAACATCTTGATCTCATTTGCATTGGCAACCTTGACCTGCGCAGGTTGAGCGATGATGCGAAAGTCAGGTTTCTCCGGCCGGATACGTAACTGGTAAATCTGCCGCGGGTCGTTTCGATTTCCACTCAGCTGGTCATAGACGAGAACCCGGTAAAGTCCGTCGTCGGCGACAACCAACCGGTAATTTGGGTCGTCCGTGGAGGTGTCAAAATCGCCTCCGATGCGGCCGTTGCGATCACCCGGATCATCAATCCGAGCAACCTCGGCGACAGTCTCTTCGCCAGCCTCATTAATGGTCACACGTTGCACAAGCATCACAGCGTCGGACAGGACGCCGACCTGCTGGGAAACCACCTCGAGTTGGAAGATCTCCCCCTTCTTAGCCGAGAACTGGTACCAGTCCTCGTCACCCGCCGGGAAAAACTGGCCAGCCACCACGCTCGGCACTTCCAGCACCGTGGCGCTGGCTGCATCGTTATTCCCTTCCTTCTCAACACTGACCGGCAATTCAGTGGTTGAAATGTAAACCAGATTGGCTCCCTCGTGGCGATAAGTAATACTGCTGTCCCAAATCGACGATGGCAGTGACCGCAGGGATAGCTGGCCTGCCAGCGCTTCGGCTGCCGGGATGGCAATCGTGGCGGCGACCTGCTGAAGCACGGCGCCGTCAGCCACCTGATCTTCGACTGGCTGGCCCCCTGCCAGGTTGCGACCGAAAATCTTGTACTCGTTATTACTGCCAATCGTGCCGACCGGGGGAAAGACGAAATCGACGTAGGCGCCGGCGGTGATTGTGAGGCGATAGTGATACTCGGCACCACCGCGATAAACTGAATCGTAAATGGCGACTGTGTATTCACCCGCCGTGCTAAAGGTGTAGTCGATCAATGGATCGAGGCCGGAGGCATCACGATTGTTCTTCATTTCCTTGCCAGCGGAATCGTAGAGAACCATCGATGCATCGATGCGTGAGTCAATCGTCTGACCATCCACGCTGATCACAATCCGCTGGCCTTCCGCCGCGGCAAACTTGTAGTAGTCGCGATTGGCACCATCCGAGACACCTGTCACGGTGCTCCCCAGTTCCACCAACTGGGCTGTCTCCAGACTCCGATTGCCGCCGTTATCAGTCACCTCTTGCTGTGTCCCGACCACAAACCGGCGAGGATTGGATACGCCGAAATCACCCGCCACGCGGGCGTCGTAAACCCCGGCCGGAACGGCCGCATCGACCTTGACCAGGAACACGTTGGCAACCGTCTGAGGGGCTGCATCAAATTCACCCGCCGGCGTTGTCTTGGCAGTCGCAGTGATACCCGGATGCGAGAAGACCAGCTGCGATATGTTATCCAGATCACCGCCACCGACGGTCACTTCCAGTTCGGTACCCTGCTTAGCACCCGCAGGGTTCAGCGTATTCAAACTGGCTATCGGCAACTGAGCAGGCAAGGACCCACTGGCTAGCAGCAGGGCCAGGCCACACACGGCAGAAAATGTCTTCAGGCGAATAAAACCGTTGATCGATTGCGACTGACTCATGATGTCCTCTCAGGTCGTAACATTGCGCCCGTTTACACCTACCGACAACCCCCACCCGAGAGATCGACCCGGGTGGCGTGAGCCTCCCCGAATCAGCTTACATTCTCCGGCGTTTGATCATTAAAGGTAGGTGACCAGGCAGGACCGGTAACTGGTTACAGGCTCCTTTGATGGTGATCAGTGAACCTGTTTCCCGTGAGACTGATTGTAATCGAATTGGATATGTTGTGCCGACCCTTACGGAAAAAAGCATTGAATTCGGATATCCCTGTTTGAGATCTCCACGCCAGCGCAGCAAAAAAGCGGGCCGCTTCCTGTCATGGAAACGACCCGCCTTGTGGTTTTCTTGGAATCCGGCCTGGGACTAGTGATTGAAGAGGAATTCCTTGGTGTTGATCAAGGCCCAGACAATGTCCTCGTAGGCAATCTTGGCCTCCTCCGTCTTTTCAACGTGTCCCACGGCAATCGCTGTCTCCTCTGCTGTCGGCTCACGTCCGAAAGTCAGCAGATACAGTTCGCGAATCCTGGCAGCATGGTCCCGCTCAGTGTCAGCACTCAGCATCGCTGCCCGGCCAGTGCCGGCGGTCAGCTTGCCCTGGATCTCGCTGGAGTTGAGCAAGTGCAGGCTCTGAGCCAGGTTGGCTTCCGACGATCGCTCGCATTCGCATGCGCTACTTGATTCGGGCCGACCAAAGACAGTCAGGAAGTAGGAGCTGAAGCCGTTATCCGGCAACTGCGTGGCACGCGTGCCAGCCGGAACTCCACCAAAGCCGGTGCTGGTATCGGTGACCTGGTTGATGGCATCCAGCAAGACTTCCGCATTCAAACGCTTCGGATAGTAGCGGGAGAAATTCTGCTTGTCATCGCGATTCCATTCGTTCGGTTCCGAACTCAGCTGGTACACCTGGCTGTTGCAAATCGTCCGCACCAGGTGTTTGAGGTCGAAGTCGTATTCCACGAAATCGTCCGCCAGGGCGTTGAGCAACTTGGGATTGACGGCAGGATTTGTGACCCGCATGTCGTCTTCCGGATCCACCAGGCCACGGCCAAAGAAGTGTTTCCAGTAGCGATTAACCAGTGCCTTGGAGAAAAACTCGTTACTTGGATCGGACATCCAGTCAGCCAGCTCGATACGGGGATCGTCATCCTGGCTCAACTCGGCCGTTGGAGAACCCAGTCCGGTCGGCTTGACCTGGTCACCTGTCTTGGGATTCTGTGCCTGTGCGACACCACGATTGTGGAACACACGGTCAAAACCGGGCAAGGAGCTCTTCTTGCGTCCCACACGGGAGAAGAAAGCGGCAAAGCCGTAATAGTCCTGCTGGCTCCACTTCTCAAATGGATGATGATGGCAGCGGGCACACTGAATACGCAAGCCGAGGAACAGCTGCGCCGTATCTTCCACCTGGGCTGCCTGATCCTTGACTTCTCGATACCAGGCAACCGCCGGATTCGTTCCAGGGGTTCCAGTCGCCGTGACGACTTCACGCACGAACTGATCGTACGGCTTGTTCTCATAGAGGCTGTTGCGGATCCAATCGTAAAAAGCGAACGTCGACACCTTGTCGTTATCATTGCGTCGCTTGTTTCGCAGGATGGCACTCCACTTGTTAGCAAAGAAGTTGGCATAGTCGGTGCTCTCAAGCAGGTGATCGATCCACTTGGCCCGCTTGTCCGCAGTGGTATTGGCAAGGAAGGCAGCCGCTTCGTCACCTGTCGGCAGCCGACCGGCAATATCGATCGTCACGCGTCGCATGAATGTTGCATCGTCCGCGATCTGCGACGCTGGCAGGCCCAACTGCGTGAGCTTCTCAAACACCGCCTCGTCGACATAATTGACCGGCGCCGGCAGGTTGGTAACTTCGATACCCAGCGGCACAGTACCGCGATAGACGCCGACATGACCCTGGAAGCGAGCCATCACAGCGGCACTTCCAGTCAGCCTCGCTGTGGTGACGAGTCCGTGCTCATCCACTTCCGCCATCTCGGTATCGTTTGAATCAAATTGAGTTGTCCGTGTGACATCCTCCGTGGAGCCATCCGAATAGTGGGCAACCACAACCAGTTGCTGGGTGCCGTCCCGCTCCATCAGTCGCTCCGTCGGAATGACTTCAATCCCCGTGACCACCGGATCGTCATCGTTGCCGTACGGCATGCCCTGTTCAATCCAGCGATACATCACTCGGTAGGCTGGAGAATCGGCATCAATTCGCTGACCACCGCCGTGCGGTACACCGCCCGACGCCTTGCGCAACAGCAAGCTTCGCTCGGGAGCTGCAGGGAAGACGCGCCGTCCGCGGCCTTCCTTGACCAGGAACTCGTGATCCTCGCCGGGCTCAAAACCCAGCAGCGAGAGGCGAAAACCGTTCTGCCCGCTTGATTTGCCGTGGCAGCCGCCACTGTTACAGCCGAACTTGGTAAAGATCGGTACCACTTTGCCAGGAAAGTTGATCCCCACGTCGTTGATCAGATTGGCAACCACGATCTTGACTGTCGTGTCCGGACCGTTTTCCATACGCACATGGACGGTTGCTTCACCTTCCGTCTGGGTCGTAATGTAGCCCGTCTCATCTACCTGGATGATCCCCTCGGGCAGAACTTCATAGCTGACTTTGCGAGTCAGGTCGCGGACCTGGCCAGAGTCAAAGACGCCAGTGATCAGCAGCTGCTGGCCGGCATCCCGTCCAGAGATCACGAGCACGCCATCGGCAACTCGTCCGGTATCAACCACCAGCGACTGCAATGTGCCTGGGTCCTTCAGTCCGGGTGCCTCGGGTTGGGCATCCTGAGCAGTCAGACTGCCAGTCGGAAACATCCATGTTAAAACGAGCAGTGCCAAGGCGGGTAAAGCAAAACGCATCACGGTGTCCTTCCAAGTAATGTTTGTCACGATGACTTGTCTGGTGACGAGGATTGGGGGTCCCTCGTCCGCTCCAGCGATGGTCCAGTGGATGGTACCGCCGAAAAGGCTTCTACCTTCTACCAATGTCATCGTGCTAATGCATCACCAATTATCACCACTACGCCGAGGATTGCAACAACAATCCTCAATCACTAGCCACATGGACGACCTATTCCCCCTGCCCTACCTGACTCTGGGCTAGATTCCTGCCAGACCGGTGGAAGCTCTCAATAACTGACAACGACGCCATTTTGCGGTACAACAGGTTTCCAATCCTGATCCTGCGTCCTCATTGAATCCGTACCCGACAACTCAGTCCTGCCTCACGAGTCAAATCCCATGCGTCGTTCGGGAAGCACCAACACAACAGCCTTGCTGGCCATCGGGTCACTTGTCCTGGCAGCAGGACTGTCGTGGTTGCTCTATTCCGGAGGGGATTCCAAGAGTGGTGAGCCGGTCGAAGAGCTATTCGTCTACTGCGCCGCCGGCATGCGATACCCGATGGAGGAAATTGCCAGCCGTTATGAGGAAGAATTCGGCGTCAGGATCCAGCTGCAGTATGGCGGTTCGAATACGCTCTTGAGCCAGCTCAAGGTGGCCAACACCGGCGACCTCTACCTGGCTGGTGACTCGAGTTACATCCAGCAGGCGGTGGACGCGGGCCTGCTCGCCGAGGTCTTCGACCTGGCACATATGAAGCCGGTCATCACGGTCCACAAGGACAACACCAGCATCACCTCGGTGGAAGACCTCGCCTCTCCAGACAACCGCGTTGCCCTAGGCAATCCGGATGCAGCAGCCGTTGGCAAGAAGGTGCGTCGCCTCTTAACCCGTTCGGGGCATTGGGAGCAGGTGAATGCAAACGTCATCGAGAACGGCGTTTTCAAGCCGACCGTCAACGAGGTCGCCAATGACATCAAGCTGGGTAGCGTGGATGCCGGTGTGATCTGGGATGCGACTGCCAACCAGTACACCGAATTGAAACAGGTGGCCACGCCAGAGCTGGATGCTGGCGACGCGCTGGTGCAAATGGGTGTCTTGAAATCCAGCAAGAACCCAACGGCGGCTCTTCACTTTGGCCGCTATGTCGCTGCCCGCGACCGGGGGCTGCAGATCTTTCAAAAGCGGGGCTTCCGTGCGGTGGAGGGCGACGCCTGGGCCAACAAACCAGAATTGACTTTCTTCGCCGGCTCCGTCAATCGCCGAGCCCTGGAACCGATTATCAGTGCCTTTGAAAGTCGCGAGGGTGTAACTGTCACAACCGTCTACAACGGCTGCGGGATACTCACCGGCCAGATGCGCTCCATCCTGGCGACAGATGGCAGCGGTTTTCCGGATACCTACATGGCCTGCGACGTCTTTTACCTGGATGTGGTAGAGGAGTTATTCGAACCCGGCATCAATGTCTCGGAAACCGACATCGTGATGTGCGTCCAGAAGGGCAACCCCAAGGAGCTTCTCGAACTGCAGGACCTGGCCCGCGAGGGCGTCCGCGTGGCGATTGGTGAACCACGCGAATGTACGATTGGAGTACTCAGTCGCCGCCTGCTGCAGGATGCCGGCATCTATCAAACAATGCTTGAGCACAACATCAAGACACAGACCCCCTCCTCGGCCATGCTGCTGCCGGCTGTCACCTCAGCATCCGCCGACGCCGTACTGGTCTACCACTCCGATGCCATCTCCAATCTCGACAAGATTGATATCATCCCGCTCAAATCCGAGCTGGCAAAGGCCATTCAACCATTCAGTGTCGCCCGGGCAAGCGATTTCAAGCATCTTTCGCGACGGTTATTCGCGACAGTCTCCGCCTCCCGCCGACAGTTTGAGGAAGCCGGTTTTCGCTGGCGTCTTGACGGGCAGGCCAACAACTAAGGGCGGCTGTTACCTGGACAACTGGAACAGCAAGCATCATGGCCGCAGCGGACAAATCACCTCAACCAGCCCGAGCATCATCGGACAGACCATTCCTGGTGGCATTGGCCGTGCTGGGTGGCGTTTACGTGGTTCTGATCGTGGGCATGCTGGCTGCCGACATACTCTACCTGGCCACGGACCAGCAGATCAAAACGGCCGATTTGGATTTCGAGTTTGACGACGCTGGACGGGCGTTGAAACATGGTGACGTCGCCAGCACCCAGTTTGATCGCCGCGGCGTGACCATTCGCAGCCATAGTCCGGACTTCCCGGCAACGATCTTCAGCCATCTTCCTGGCGACGATAAAAACGAACGTCTGGACGTACCGCTGCTCGGTATCTCCAGGGCCGATGAGGCGGCCGGCCCGCGAATCTATCTCGGCCCAGATGCACTGCTGATATTTCAGTGGGATGAGCCGGTCGAGCTGAGGTTGATTGACTTTGCCCACCTGCCGGCCGGACAGACTGCGACCGCCCGTTTTCTCGGCCCAGATGGCAAGCAACTCGATATCCGACAGGTCACCGCCAAGCAGGACCAACTGGATCTGCAACTGCTGCTGCTTGACGACAAATCCAACGGCCTGCAGAACATCAGCACCCTTGAGTTGTCGCTGCCCCAGGGCGGCTTTGTCTCTCGACTCCGATATTTCTGGCAAGGTCGAACACGGGCAGCGTGGGAAAAGGACCATCCGCTGCTCTCACGGATCGTCTACAACCCGATGACTGACGCCTTGCGGAAAAAAGAGATCCGCTACGCGATAAAATTAAGCTTGATCAGCTGCACCGTGACGGCCATCCTTTCGCTCTGGATCGCAATTCCGATCGGTTACCTGCTGTCCCGCTATCGCTTTCGCGGACACAACCTGATCGACGCCATCGTCGATATTCCGATTGTCCTGCCGCCGCTGGTAGTCGGCCTCAGCCTGCTGATCCTCTTCCAGTACGTGCCGCTGCCATTTCTCTGGTTGGCCACCCTGTTTAACCCGGAGCAGTTTACCAGCGACTCCTTGCTGCTCCCCGGACCATTCTCGGTCTTCATGTACCGACTGTTTGACATTGTCTTTCCACTCTTCGACGGCATTCACTTCTTCCTCAAGGAAAAGGTGGTTTACCACATCCCGGCTGTGATCCTGGCGCAGTTCATGGTTGCGGCAGCCTTTGCGGTCCGCACCATGCGGGCCACGTTCGACCAGATCGATTCGCGGCGGGAACAAGTCGCTCTAACACTGGGCTGCAGCCGCTGGCAATCCTTTAGCCGCGTTGTGCTGCCCGAAGCACGTTCTGGCGTGCTGACTGCCGCCACGCTCGCCTGGGCTCGGGCGCTGGGTGAATTCGGCCCGTTGTTGATATTCGCTGGCGCCACGCGGATGAAGACCGAAGTCCTCTCCACGACGATTTTCCTGGAATTAAACGTGGGGGATACAGCAGCCGCCGTGGCGGTCTCGCTGATCATGGTCACCGGAGCTATGATCGTACTTATCATTGCTCGAGTCTGGGGCAACCGCGCAACAATCTAGCACGTCTGCGAGTTACCCTGGCCGTACAGTCAGCACCCCCGGGATGGCCTTTGCCGTGATCGACGTTAACAAGCTTACGATCCAAGCTGGCGATTTCTGCCTTGAACAGGCCAGCTTCCAGGTGCCGACCGGCGATTACTGCGTGCTGATGGGAAAAACCGGCTGCGGAAAGACCACCCTGCTGGAAGCGATCGCCGGACTCAAGCCAGTCATCGCCGGCACTATAATGCTCGGCAGCAACGACGTCACCCACCTGCATCCTCGCGACCGCAATATCGGCTATGTGCCCCAGGATGGCGCCCTGTTTTACACCATGAGCGTTTTTCGAAACCTCGCCTTCGCACTCGAGATCCGCAAGCAGTCGGATGACAAAATCGCCGTCCGGGTCAAGCAACTCGCTGAAATGCTTGGCATCGTACCGCTGCTGGACCGACAGATTACCGGACTCAGCGGCGGTGAACAGCAACGGGTGGCACTGGGACGGGCCTTGAGTCACAATCCCGCTACCCTGCTGCTGGATGAACCACTCAGTGCGCTGGATGATTCCACCCACGACCAGATGTGTCAGCTGCTCGTGAACGTACAAGTGCAGACCGGCGTGACCGTGCTGCACGTCTGCCATAGCCAGCAGGAGGCCCAGCGACTGGGCCAGTGGATCGTGCGTATAGAGGATGGCGTTTTGACCACCGTGCCAGGCGACCGCGAACCAACACCTGTCGCCAATCCGGCGGACGACGATGCCGATGAGAATTGCCAGGAGCCGGACGACGATCCCTCAGCCAGCGTAGAATCGTCAGCCGCAAACAATACACCCCAGGCCTGAGGCAAAGACGCCCCGGCCGATCACTCTGAGAGAATTGAAAGGAGACTTGCTGTGACAACTGCAACAATCAAGACCGACCGAGGCGATATCGTTATTCAGCTGCACCAGGAACAGACCCCCCGGACCGTGCAGAACTTTGTGGAGCTAAGCGAAAAGGGCTTTTACAACGGACTCACGTTTCACCGCGTGATCCCCGACTTTATGGTCCAGGCTGGCTGCCCGCTGGGAACCGGCACCGGCGACCCCGGCTACAAGTTCGAAGATGAGTTTCATCCCGAATTGCGACACGACGGCCCCGGGGTGCTCTCAATGGCCAACTCCGGACCCAACACCAATGGCTCACAGTTTTTCATCACCCACCTGGCAACGCCCTGGCTCGACAACAAGCACAGCGTCTTTGGCCGCGTGATCGAAGGCCAGGACGTGATCGATGCCATCATTGGGGGAGACGTGATGAACGAAGTTATTATTTCCGCGGAAGGCGATCAGCAGGTATAATTCCGTACCCGCCAAGTGTCCGCTCATTCCTGACCACGTTGTATGCAAGGGACAACTCATGGTACGTCGATCAACTGCCCGACAGCACTGGATTTCGCGAACGCTCGGGATCCTACTCTTGACCGCAGTCGCCATTCCGCTACTGGCATGTGAGACACCGGTCTACCGATATGCCATGTATCGCTGGCAGCCCGCACCGTTTGAAGTCTACTACTTCCATCGTGGTGACATCAGCGAAGCGGACAAGGCACTGCAAGCCGACCTGCTGGCCATCGCCAACGACGACGAGTCCCCCTTGAATTGCTCACTCATCAACATCAACCTCGACGACGATCCGGAACTGAAGCGTGTACTGCCGGACGTGAAGGCCTCCTGGATGGCAAGCCAGGACAAACTGGCTCCGGGTTACCTGATGACAAACCCCCGTGGCGCTGTGCTGCATGCCGGGCCACTCGACCAGCAGGTGCTCGGTCAGCTTGTCGACAGCCCCGCTCGCAAGACTCTCGGCGAATCACTCGGACAGGGCCATGCCGTCGTCTTTGTCCTCTTGACCGGAGAGGATCCTGCAGCCAACAAGCTGGCACGGGAGACCCTGGTCTCACTGCTCAAGGACGTCAAGGACGGGGAAATCTCGCTCTACTCGGTACCCCAGGAGCCGACCACGCAAGAGGGCGATGCCGCCAGCGAGGACGAGACCGACAAGCCAGCTCACTCGCTGGCAATGATCGAAGTCGACCGTGCCGATGAGACAGAGAAATATCTGGTGCGAACGCTGTTGGCAGTCGAGCCCGACCTGGCTGAAATCAAGCATCCGATGGTCTTTCCGGTCTACGGCCGAGCCCGCGCACTGGAACCCTACATTGGCAAGGGCATCCACCGCGACAACCTGATCGAGTGTGTTGAGTTCGTAACGGGAGCATGCTCTTGCACCGTCAAGGAACAGAATCCCGGTATGGACCTGCTGGTCCGCTTCGATTGGGAATCCGCAGCAGCCCATGTCGCTGATCGTTTCGGCAACGAGGAAGGCAACGAAACGCAATTCGGCGGCGAGGACTTCTTCCCCGAGTTGATCATCGCACCGATCGCACCGGTCGCTGAGGACGCGGACCAGGAAGATCTCGACGAGCCGGCGACTGACGAGACCACGCTGGTAGCAGCCAGCGATGACCCGGACGAGTCGAGCGATGCCGAGCCGTCTGCCGACAAGAGTAATCAGCCGGATCTTGAGACAGCGGTCAAGGCAACAGGTGCACTGACCCTGAGCGTGATCATGATCGTGGTCCTGATGACCTTCCTCTTGCTGACCTTCTTTCTCCTACGTTCCCGCTAAGCAGCAGCTCACACGAGCCAGAACGCCTTCTTGCCATGATCCAGCTGGATGCAGTTTCGAAGCATTACCCGGCCAGCGGCCATCCTGTGCGAGCCCTCGATGAGGTCTCCCTGGAGGTTGCCGCGGGCGAATTCGTCAGCGTGCGCGGACCAAGTGGCTGTGGCAAGTCCACGCTGCTAGCGCTGGTCGGCGGACTTGCCCTGCCAACCGCTGGCAGACTGACGGTGGCAGGAGCATCGCTTACCGACCTGACCCCCTCGGCTCGAGCACAGTTTCGAGCAGACCATATTGGCTTTGTGTTTCAGCTCTTTCACCTGCTGCCATTCCTGAACGTATTGGAGAACGTCCAGGTCGCCAGTCGAGCGGGCCAGTTAACAGCTGACAATACTCGCGCTGGCGAGATCCTCGAACAATTCGGCCTGACAGAAAGGCTCAGCCATCTCCCCTCGCAACTAAGTGCCGGTGAACGTCAGCGAGTGGCCATGGCCCGGGCACTTTTGACCGCGCCCGATCTGCTGCTGGCGGACGAACCGACCGGGAACCTCGACCCCGATAGCGCCGGCATCGTGCTACAGCTGATCGAGAAATTCCATAGCGACGGCGGGACCGTGCTGCTGGTAACCCATGACGAGCGAGCGTCGGCCTGCGCCGAACGGACCATTCACCTACTCGATGGTCGCCTGGCTGAAGCACCCATCTCGGCCTGAACTCACCCCGTCGGTTGTCACAGCAACAGAATCCAAAAAACTCACCGCAGAGGCCAGCCGGAGGGCTCGATCAGCCAGGTCCTTAGGGCCGGCATCAAATAGGCCTTCGCCGTAGCCGAATCAGCGGGGGGCTAACGGGTTATCTCCAAACCCTAGCCGCCTGCTACCGGTGCAATCAGCACCAGTTCCTGGCCGTCCTTGAGTTCTGGGTTGTCGTGGCGGGCCACGGTCCCCAGGTGGAATCCGGCGACCGCCACCAGACAACTGGCTGGCAGGGACTCGCCCTCGGGCAGCACCCGTTCAATCGCTGCCAGTGCATCAGCCAGGCGGGCGTCTTCAGCAAGTTCCAGCTCGGCTGGCAATTCCGTTGCCAGCTGGTAACTTCGACCAGTCATCACGACGAGAACTTTAATCATCGCATCCTCACTCATTTTGTCCGGCCCCCGAACAACAGGGACAGTCCGGATCTGCCGACAGGGAGATGACGTTAGGCAATCCGCGATAGCCATCATAGCTGAGCATCTTTCCATACAGCGGTTCCCCGCTGCCGGCGAGAATCTTGACCGCTTCGAGGGCTGCCAGTGATCCAGTAGCCGCTGAAATCGCACCCAGCACGGGAAAGAACTCTTCAAATGGTGGCGCCTCAGGATAGACGCATTGCAGGCAGGCGGACCGCGGTGGCTGGAGCACCATCAGGGTTCCCGTCATGCCCCATTGAGCCGCGTCGATCAGCGGGATTCCGGCCGCAACCGCTACCCGGTTAAGTCGCAGCCGTTCGCCGAAGGTTGGCGGACAGGAACAGATCAAGTCGCAGCGAGCTGCCAGTTCCATCGCCTCCTGATCATCCGGTTCATGATCGATCGCCTCAACTTCAATGAAACTGCTCATCGATCGCAGGTAGTCGGCAAACTCCTCGGCGCGGGGTTTTCCCAGGCCCTCCTCGTGGCCCAGAACTTGCCTGTTCAAATCCGGACTGATCAGCTCTCCTCCATGAGCAATAATTATTCGACCAACGCCGGCCATCGCCATCATCAATGCGGCCGGGCCCCCCATGCCGCCCACGCGACTGACCAGTACGGTGGCATTCTGCAAGCGGGCCTGGCCAGCGGGAGTGAGCACGCCGGGCCCCAGCTGACGGGCATACCGCTGCTGCTGCTCGGCTGTCAGTGGCTGCGAATCGCTGCTCATTCGGTTTCCAGGTTGCCGGGACAATGAGACCTGCCGTTCGACATCACGAATCAACTGGCTGGTCCCTAGTCGGACGTTACTTCACCAAACCAGGACGGCAGAATAACTGCTGAGGCCAACCGGTCTAGATACTGCTCACGACTCACCTCAATCGCACCCATGCGGCTACAGTGCGGCGTGCTCTGCTGGATGTCAAGCAATTCGAAGCCCTGCGTCCGCAACTGGCGAACGAGGTAATAGAGTGCAATCTTGGAGGCATCGCCAACGCGGTGAAACATCGACTCGCCACTGAAATAGCCACCCAGGGCAAGGCCATAGATTCCACCCACCAGCTGGTCGTGCTGCCAGACTTCCACGCTGTGGGCATAGCCGAGTTCATGAAGCTGCTGATAGCTGGCACTCATCTGCGGCGTGATCCAGGTCCCCTCCTGGTCCCTGCGCCGATCGGCACAACCAGCCATAACTGCAGAAAAGGCCTCGTCACTGGTCACTCGAAATCCGCCATTGCGAATTTTCCGGGCCAGCCGGCGAGAGACCCGCAGCTCGTCCAACTCCAGGATCGCCCGCGGGTCCGGACTGAACCAGGCCAGCACTTCCAGTTGCCCTTCCACGATCGGCCAGGGAAAGATACCGCGGCGATAGGCGGTCAGGATCCAGTCGACAGAAAGGTCACCACCGAGCATCAGCAGACCATTATTGTCTGCCGTTTCAACAGCTGGAAAACTCGGACCGAGGATTGCTTCAATGACCATAACTCCATTGTGGGGCACGGTAACGCTTGGCGTCAATGAGCGTCGACTCATCAGATAACCTGCCAATTCCTACTGACCCTGATTGAATTGACAACCTATAATCCAACCAGGCAAGCGAGTGTGTCTCAGGCGGCATGACAGGCTGACTATGGAACCAACTAACTCGACCAACCCGGAACCGGAACTGCCCCCGTCCAGTTCTCCGACTCCCAGCCTCCCCGTTGTGTCTGCCGAGGATCTAACGACGCCGGCCGGCCGTGTCGTCATCGACCCGGCTGCGACTCCGCCAACACCCAGGCCGGGCATACGGATCGCCCGCCTGCTGGTAGTTCTGTTGTTCCTGGTCGGCATGTGTGCCTTCCTGCCGGCAACCGTGGAACGGCTCTGGTATTCGATAAACCGCGCCCGCCTGATGGCTGAGTATGATGTGGCTGGCGAGTTGCTGGCCGGTGACCAGGGCGATGATCAACTGGCGGAGACCGACCGCCAATTACGGCTGGTATCCCAACGTATCGGCCCGCTGGTTTCCCAGCGTGTTGGCCCAAGTGTCGTCCATATAAGCACGACGGAAAATACCTCAGAGAACGCTGACGAATTACCGCCGCGGCGGTTCCAGGGCTCCAATCCCTTCCCTTCGCGCGGACAAGGTTCCGGCGTCGTTGTGGATCGCGCGGGTTACATACTCACGAATCGGCACGTCGTGGTTGGGACTCGCGATATTCGTATCAAGCTCAGTGACGGCAGATCGCTCAAGGCGACCGTGGCAGGCTATGACTTTCTTACCGACCTGGCGTTGCTGCATGTGGATGCCCAGGACTTGATTCCGATCGAGTGGGGGAATAGTGACAAGCTGAAAGTTGGTTCGTTCGTGTGGGCGGCAGGCAGCCCCTTTGGACTGGAAAGCTCGATTACTTTCGGCATCCTGAGTGCCAAGCACCGCTCCGCCAAAGTCGGCCAACACCACCAGGATTTCCTCCAGACCGATGCCGCCGTGAACCCCGGTAACAGCGGCGGGCCATTGGTCAATTCGCTGGGCCAGCTGGTTGGCATTAATACAGCCATCGTCGGCGAGACCTACCAGGGTGTCAGTTTCGCCGTACCGAGTAACGTGGCACATGATATCTACGAGCAACTGAGGGCTACCGGCACAGTCCAGCGCGGCTGGCTCGGCCTGGCGCTCGACGATGTCTCAGAACCGCTCGCAGAACAACTCGGCCTCGACATGCCTCACGGCGCCCTGGTGGCAGAATACGCTCCCGGTCCCAGCCCTGCTCGGAATGCCGGAGTGGAGATTGGCGATCTGATTATCAAGTACAACGACGAACCGATCGAGGGCCGTGGAGAGCTGATCCGCGAGGTCGGGCAAAGTCGTCCGGGCGATGTGATCACGCTGGAAATACTGCGTGACGGCGATCCGCAGACCATCAAGTTCACTCTGGGTGAACGGCCAGCCAACTCACAGTAGCCAGCAGGCAACTGGAATCTCAGCGGCTGTCAGTCGTTCGGCACGTTATCCATCCAGCTGATCGGTGGGACGATTGCCCGCATCCTCTCGGCCGCTGCCCTCAAGTCGACTGATGGCGCGGACCGTCATATCCTGACTGCAGAGAACCTGGCAACTAAGTCGAACACCTGTCAACTCTCGCGCTTCAAGACACTCCTGCTCCGCCGCCGTCAGCTCAGCCGGTTCGCCCTCGGTGATTTCAACGCGGCAGGTAGTACAACGGGCATGACCACCACAGGCGTGCAACTGGTCCACTCCCGCCTCGTCGGTCAAAGCCAGCACCAGCCGCTTGCCCTCCGGAACCTCAAACTCACCAACTCCCTCAACTATTAACCGTGGCATTCTCATTCTCCTTGAGGTAAATCACTATCGCCGCGAACAGGCCGATTGATCGTACAACGGCATGCGGGCACGGATAACATGGTAAAACCCAAGCCAGTCGATTCCAAGCATAGCCAAACGAGTTACGGAGAGCTGCCGTGAAAATCGCCACCCGACTGCTGCTGCTGGCCACCCTGTTCGGCATCTCGCTGGACCTCCAGCAGGCCCTCGGCCAGCAGGCGGTGCCGGACAAGCTGGTCGTGCTGACTTTCGACGATTCCTCTCGCTCACACTACGACTTCGTCCGCCCGATCCTCTCCCGCTATGGCTTCTCGGCCACATTTTTCATCACCGAGGGCTTCAGCTTCAAGGACAACAAAACCGATTACATGAGCTGGCAGCAGATTGCCCAGTTGCACCGGGATGGATTCGAAATCGGCAATCATACCCGCGACCACCAGGGCGTGACGGCTGACTCGCTGGATCAACTGGCCGAACAACTGGAGGGGATCGCCAGCCAGTGTGAGAAGCACGGTATCCCCAGGCCGATCAGCTTTGCCTACCCTGGCAATGCCATTGACCCGGGCGCACTGCCAATCCTGAGTGAACATGGAATCCAGCTGGCACGACGGGGCGGACATCCTGAGTACCCTTACGACAGGGGCCAGGGGGTCGCATTCCAACCCGGCTTCGACCACCCGCTGCTGATTCCCAGCGCCGGCGATGCCAGGCCGGACTGGACGCTGGACAACTTTCGCCAGGCCGTCGAGCAGGCCCAGCGAGGAAAGATTGCCGTCCTCCAGTTTCATGGTGTCCCGGACGGTGAGCATGACTGGGTCTCACTGACCCGCGATCGCTTTACCAGCTTTATGAACTACCTGGCGGTGAACGAATACAAGGTAATCGCCTTGCGAGATCTGCGACCCTACCTGCGTCAGGGCATGGTACCGAACGACCCGCTGGGGATCATCAAGGATCGCCAGCAGTCGATCGCCGCCGGCGTCATACCAACCGAATTCCGCACACCGCGCAGCCGCCGCGATGCCCGTTACTGGATCAGCGTAATGATGCGGCATGGTTATAGCCCCTGGGAAATGCGGATGGCCAACGGGATGGATATCGATCGTGTGCGAGCTGTCGCTGAACGCACATCGTTGCCACGAGCCCAGCCGGGCCAACTGGAAATCCTGCCCTACCCTGGCGGCCGCCACCCCCGCATCGGATTCCGCGACGGAGCTCTACGACCGCACCGCGAAACCAAGGCCAGTGTCTTCCTGCCCTGGGATCCAGCGAGCTATGTGGTCATCGATGTCCCCGAGGCGATCTGGCACGATCAACCGGGAGGCCGGCAGCTACTCTACCTGGCCCATACCCACATCCCCACTCGTTGGGGCCGCGAGGGTCAGGAGCTGGCGACCCTGGAATGGCAGCGGGCTTCTGACGGTTCACTCACTCAGACCCGTAGACTTCCCAATAATGTCACCTTCACAACAAGCCTGAAGTCATCCTCGGATGCCATCCGTATGGAACTCAGACTGCACAACGGTAGCGATGAACAGCTCAGTGGACTCGCCGTGCAAAACTGCGTGATGCTGCGTGCGGCCCCGGAATTCAATCAGCAGACGATAGACAACAAGCAGCAGCGGGGCGCGTTTATTGCCTGCGCCAGCAGCAGCGGCGACCGCTGGGCGATCCTGGCCTGGGATAATTATCAACGTAGCTGGGGGAACCAGTTCTGTCCCTGCATGCATAGCGATCCACGCTTCCCCGACTGTGCACCCGGCGAATCGCACACCCTGCGCGGCTGGCTTTCGTTCTACGAGGGCCAGGATCTCGATCAGGAACTGGATCGAATCGAGTCGCTGGGCTGGTTGCGCGGGACCTCTGCGCAGTGATCTGCGGGCAGCGATGAACTATCACTCGGCCAGCGGTTCGAGGTGACTGAAAAGCTGTCCCCTGACCTCCGGGTTGCTGATCTTCCAAATCGCACCATCGGCAAAGTAATGGTGAATGTTCACCACCGAGGCAATCAGCCCGGCAATCTCCAGCGGCCCGATTGCCAGCCGATCCATCATTTCCAGTTTGACTGGCAACTCAAACACCAGGTAGCCAAGTCCAACCAGCAGCAGGTAGATCAGCAGCAGCCGACCAGTTCGCCTGGCAGGGGCAGCGTCCGCAACCTGGCTATGACGATTGGCCTCGACACGCAAGGGAAACGCCAGATACTGCGCGGCATGCGACAATTGCAGGACCAGGAAAAAGTAAGGATGGATGTAGATCAGCAGATACCAACTGAAGATAGCCAGCCAGGGGAGGACAGCACGCAGCGGCACCGGCTGGCCCGTCCGTCGCGCAGCCCGGCGAAATCCATGGACCCCGAGCGGGAGCGTGACCAGGTAACAGAGCACGGTCAGGGTCAATATTCCGTCCATAACCCAATGCGAGATTTCGGGGGCGACCAGCACACCAACTTCGCCAGCTGCGTAGTACAGCACCCAGCCGACATGTACTGCTGTCATCGCATAATAGCCACTGCGGATCAGGCGACGCTCGACAGCGTCCAACCGCAACCCTGCCAGGTAACAGAAGGATGCAGTCATCCCCCATCCCTGGCCGTTGTAATGCCAGGCCAGATAAAAAATGCTGACGGCATGCATCAACATGTAGATGCCGCGTGCCAGGACGAAACAGGGAGCCTGCTGGCAGGCAGCCCAGAAAGTGCTCAGTAATCCGCTGTCCGCACCGTCCGGCTGATCGAAGGCCGCAAACTGCTCGTTAAATGCCTGCTCCTGCCCGCTGGCACTGGCGATCCCCAGCAGGATCACGGTCAGTACCGCCATACCGGCCAGCAATGCCGGCATGTAAGTGGTCGACCAGCGGTAACGACGCCTGTGGTTGGGAAAGGAATAGAGGACCCAGTAGGAGGCCATGAAGTGTGGCCCGTTGATCATCACGCTGAGGATCACCACCCAGCTGAGTTGCTCCAGTCGCAGGACATCAGACATCGACGACGCCGTCTGCCCAGGGTCATCGGCTGTCAACGATCGAAAAGCGCTAAACGTGTCCGGTGCCAGCACGCCGATAGCGAGCAGCAGAGCGATCACGATCAGTGACAGTCCACCCACCAGCACGGCATCTGCAGCCGGCGTGAAGATGCGGGGATTCTGGAAACCGGCCGGCGGTCGCTTCCGATCAGTCGACTTTCTCCGCTTTGCCATCCAGACGCCTCCAACGACAACTTCAGCTGCATCGACTCCAATTGCAGCGCGGTGATTTTACGAGGCATCTCGAATGATGACAATCTCGATCAGTCGTCTGCCCGGTGACGCATCTGCGTACCACCACCCCCTGGCAACAGCTCTCCGCGCCGCACCGTGGCCGCAGCTACCAGCAACACGTTTCCTGTCCGTAGCTCGTCGTGGCTATCCGACAACAGGAAGGAGCCCTGCTGTTGATCCAGTACAGCGATGTCGGCGACGGTCCCCACCGCCAGTGTCCCCAGTTCACCCTGCTGGCCGAGCACACGAGCCGGGACCGTAGTCGACATCTCCACGACTCGATCAAGCGAGCAGCCCAGCAGCAGGAACTTGGACATCGTTGTCGGCATGTCATAGACCGGTCCGTTGATGTTCATTTGGTGCAGATCGGTGCTGATCGTGGTCGGCTCAAAACCCTGCTCAATTGCCGCCTCAACCGTTTCCCACTGGAAACTGCCCCGTCCATGCCCGACATCGAAGATCACACCCCGCTCAGCGGCCTCTCGGACAGCATCAAACAGCTGGCCATCCGCGTTGAGAATCCGTTCACTGCCGCTCTTGAAACAATGCGTGATACAATCCCCCGGCTCCATCTGCTCAAGCATCTCGGGAATCGGCATGGGACTCTCGCCGATGTGCACCATCAACCAGGTACCCGATTCACGGGCAGCCCTGACGGCATCTGAAAAATTGTCGCGACCCATCTGCCCCTCACCGATGATGTGTCTGCCAGCCCGGATCTTGACGCCGACCGCTGCCTCAGGGTACTTCTCGATTGTCGCAACGACTCCCTCCGGGTCGGCATACCGGCGGTCCATCAGCTCGCCGTAGTGTGCCACAATCAAGCCCATACAGGAGAGATTGACCAGACCGAAGACCTGCGTCTGGGCGCGCAGGATGTTGTCATGGTGAAAGCCGCCAAAGTTGTAGCTACCGGCACTGCCAGCATCGAGCATGGTTGTCACTCCGCCGGCAGCACAGAGTGAATCCGCATCGAGGCAGAGTCCCATGTGGCGATAGTAAACGTGAACGTGCAAGTCGATCAGGCCCGGCACGACCAGTTGGCCACGGGCGTCGACCACCTTGGTGCCCGCTGCTGGCTGCAGGTTCGGCTCGACAGCGACAATCCTGTCTCCCTCGATCGCCACATCTCTCGGCTCGTGAATCGACTGGGACGGGTCGACAACCGTCCCGCCCTGGATCAGTAGGTCGTACGTCATGCTGCCTTTGCTCCTGGTGTTTTCACTTCAAGAGAGTATCTGCCTCACCTTGTTACAGGCAAAGTCAATATCGTCATCGGTCATTTCTATCCCGTCGAGGTAGATATAACCTTCATCGGCATGGTGAGCCCGAGCCACTACGGTCGGGTCCCCCTCGGCCAGCCGATCGCTCAGTTGGCGAGCCGTGCAGCCGCTGGCAACCGGATCGGGTGTCAGCCTGGCGCGGGAAAAGGGACAGCCATTCGGATCGGGATCCACCGAGAGCTCGAGTCCGGAGATCTCCTGCAGCCCGTCCAGTATCAACTGGACCTTGCGATCCTGTTCGGCGGTCCAGGCAGGAATGTCCTCCTGCATGCGATATTCCAGCGCCGCCATCGCTCCGACGATCGCCTCCTTGCCCGCTTTCATGCCCCGACCGATTCCCCTGTTCTGCAGGTAGACAGCGTCAACCAGATGCTGGCGGCCGGCCACCACACCGCCAGTGGTTGAGCAGAGGAACTTGTGGGCACTGGTAATCAACAGGTCGCTGCCCAATTCGATCAACTCAACCAGCCGTTGATCCTGGGCCGCCCCGTCCACAATCACCGGAACGTCGTACTCATGGGCCAGCGGAATAAGTTCCGGCAAGCGAATCCAGCCATGGCGAACCGTGTGGTGAGATTCAACTGCCACCACCGCCGCCACATCACCTCTTTCCAGCTCCAGCCGCAGTTGGGCCTCGGTGGTGCGATTGATTTCACCGACCTCGGTGACGGAAGCACCCGCCAGTCGAATTGACTGGGTAATCGGTGCACCAAAATTGACGCAATGCCCTTGCTGAATCAAAACGCGGCTTTTCATCCCCGTGGTGTCGGGAAGCTGCAGCACGCGGCCAAGGTCATTTCCTGTCATGCAGGCAGCAACCGAGAGAGTGATTCCAGCCGCGGTGCAGGCTGTCACGCAGCCAGAATCGGCACTACTGGCCCTGCTAATGACCGTTCCAGCAGCAGCTTGAAGCTCGTCCAGTTCAAAAAAATCCTGGATCGCCTCGTGTACGGCGTCGGCGATCTCCGGCAATACCCTGGCACCGCAAAGATGGGTCATCTTGCCACAGGCATTAATGACCCGCCGCAACTGGTACTGTTCGTGGATATTACTCATCGTCTGCCTCGTTCACGGAAGGAATCTCCAGCTCGCCATCTTCACCATCTTGATCATCTTCTTCGCTAATCAGCGGGATTGTGCAATCGACGAACAGCCACATCAGGGCACAGAGAACGTACATGCCGATGCCGATATAAAACACCGGCAGCCAGGCTTCTGGTGACGCTCGATCTGCCTTAGCAACCGGCAGCACCCAGCCGTAGATTTTTTCGCCGATAATGCCAGCTCCAATGGCGACGAAGTTGACGACAGCGAACAGTGTCGCCACCATCCGACCTCCCATATCGGTCGCGGCTCCCCAGCGAGTTGCCAGGCTCATGTCGGCAAACAGCTTGACGCCCAACAACATGCTGCAGAAGAGGTAGGGATTCTCGTAGTACAGCAGCGCAACGGCCAGCAGTATTGCTGCCATCCCCTTGCCAAAGAAACCGACCAGCGACCTGGCCCAACGGCGATTTCCGGTCCAGTGAATCATGCGGTCATTCAGGATGCCCCCCAAAATTCCACCCATGACGCCACCAGCGAGAGGAAGTGCCGATTGGAAACCCATCTCCTTGTAAGTCAGCCCGTAGGCGTTATCCAGGAACATCGGTATCCAGGATGAATAGATCGCGTCGGCAATCGTACTGAAGCAGGCCGAAAAGCAGAGGAAGCCAAGATTGATATACGATCGTGGACCGGTGCGTCGCAACATCTGCCGCATCGATGTTCGTCGCGGCGCGTCAATGACCGTCTCATCGCCCTCGATCAACCGCACTTCAGCTTCGTTACAACCGGGATGCTGACGTGGCGAGTTGCGGAACATGGTCAGGAAGATCACGGCGTAGACCATCCCGCTGCTTGCCAGCAGCCAGATCGCTGTCTGCCAGGGCAATGCCAAAAAACCAAGCATCAGTGTTCCCACCAGCAGGTAGGACGAAAGCCCGCCGCCGCGAGCACAGGCGACACCCATGGCACCCTGAACCGAGGATCGAATGCGAGCAGGAAACCAGCTGCGAGTGAGCCGACCAATGCCGGCAAACACTCCGGCCTGACCCGCTCCCAACACCGCACGACCGGCGTAGAGAGTATCGGCGTTGACATGCATCAGGAACCCGAGTGACCAGACTCCAATCGCCCCGCCGAGAAAGAAATGCACGCCGGTGAAGTCGACCAGCAATCCCATTGGCACATGCAACAGCCCGTAAAACGTGCTGAATATGACGCCCAGGTCAGCCAGCTGATTCGGTTCGAGCCCAAATTCGTCTTCCAGCTTTGGCTTGATAAGGGCGAAGGTGTAGCGGTGCAGGTAAAGCAACCACGAGGTGGTGCAACCAAGCACCATCACGGTCCAGCGGACTCGCGTGGCCGGATATTTTGAATTGGCAGTATCGGATGCCATGGCAGGCCATCCCTTTCAGACCTGTACTCTAATAATCCACGCGATACTTGGCCACGATTTCCGGGTCCAGCTCGATCCCCAGGCCCGCACCGGTCGGTACCGGCACGCGACCATCCACCAGCGGCGGCAGGTTGGCAACCAGCGATCGCATGAGCGGGCTGGGACGCAAACAGTATTCCACCAGGTCCCCGTTGCCGACCGACGCCATCCAGTGCAGTGACGCTGCCAGGTTGATCCCGGTACTAAAACAGTGCGGGACGGCTCGCAACCCTCTCGCCTCGGTCATTGCCGAGACGCGCCGGCAGACCGTCAATCCACCACAGAACGCCACATCCGGCTGAATCACCGACAAGCCACGCTCGACCAGATCCTCAAAATCCCAGTGAGTCACGTCCCCCTCACCAGCGGCGATCGGCACACGCGACTGCTGGCACAACTTGGAGTAGCCAGGACGGTCGTCCTGCGAGAGCGGTTCTTCCAGCCAGGCCAGGTCAAATTGCTCAAACAACCGGGTCCGCTCGAGTGCCGTCTCCCAGTCCCAGGCATGGCCAGCGTCGACCATCAAGTCGCGCTCGTCGCCGACTGCAGCCCGGGCCGCCGCGACATGCGCCAGATCAACGTCTGGGTCATCGCCAATCGGCCCCCAGCCAAACTTTACCGCCGTCAGGCCCATCTCGACGTACTCGTTGGCCATCGCACCTGTCTCGGCCGGCGTGTCAGCAAACAGCACGCTGGCATAGGCTCGCACAGTGTCTCGCTGCTGCTCGCCAAACAGCTCATGAACAGGACAGCCCTCGGCCTTGCCCTTGAGGTCCCAGAGAGCAATATCGGCGCCACTGATTGCATGAATAGCTGCTCCTCGACGGCCATATCGATTCGTCTGGTAATACATCTTCTCCCATAACGCTTCCACGTCGCTGGGATCTTCGCCTACCAGGATCGAGGTCAGGCCGTGGCGTCGCTGGGCTGATCGAGGTGCATCAAAACAGGCCTTGCAGATATACGACTGGCTGGTCACTTCACCAATCCCAGTCAGGCCGGCATCGGTATGAATCAAGACCACCAGCACGTCCAGAGTGCCATCGGGGATGTCCTCCACGACAGGCAGCCGCAGGTGAACTGGCTCAACACTTGTGATCTTCATAACGGGGACTGTTTCCGGGAGTCAGCCTGTGGCAATAAAGCCGGGCTGCACGTCATCATCCAAGGGGAAAACGGGACGAACACATTTCTCATAAGGCAGGGAGTGCAGGTTAGCACTCGTCGAGCCGGGAACATCGACCGCCATGATCTGGCTGGCGATCTCCTCGTAATGGGTGCGGAAACCATTGGGCGATTTCACAACCACCAGCTCATAGTCACGAGGGTCGAGGCCATGGCTGGTAAAGGCCCGTCGGCCAACGACGTAGATACTTCGCTGCGACACCTGGATGTCGATCGATCCGCAACGCAGCACGGCAACAGCGCCGGCATTGGCCTGCATGCCGTTCTCGTAGCTAAAGTTGCCGTCATGCAGGCTTTTGACCTGTGCTGTCAACTCAACCGGCGAAAACCGTCCGCTATCGAGGCTACCACCGAGCTGTACGGTCAGCGTGGCGCCGACGCCGGCTGCCAGGGCAGCGTCGACCGCCGCTGCATCGACGATCGGCAGCAACGCGGGTGCAGAGAAATCGGCCGCCAGCAGCCCCTTGAGGATGGCATTGCTATCGCCCGCAGCGCCACTTGCCGTGGCGTCCGCGCCGTCAGAAAAAACTGCCAGGCCAGTGCCCGTCTTGGCTTGCTCGATGGCATCATCGAGGGACATCAGGTCCGCCTGAAACAGTGTTCGGTTATCCCACATGAACTGGGCAATCGCGGTGGCCTCGCGGAATGCAGCCGGTTCGTCGTCATTCAGTGTTACAAGTGCATAGGACTGCAGGTCGGGAACATCGGTAAATGCGTTGCCGATAATAACACCGGCAGCCAGCCCAGCCTCCGACGCTTCCAGTTGTTGGCAGATCTTGATCGCATCACCGAATCGGCCCGTGGCCGTGATTAACTCATCACCCCGCACGATCATCGGAATCGGTACCTTGACCATGGTTGGTCGCACACTACCGGCCATCAGGGCCAGCAGGTTGTGGGCAGCACGCTGGCCGGTACTGAACATGTCGATATGGGGATAGGTGTGATAAGGCACCAGGATATCGGCCGCCTGCATCATCTTGTCGGTCAGAATGGCGTGCAGGTCCAGTGAGACAACAATTGGAATCTCACCTAGAACCTCACGTATGCGAGTCAGCGCCGTCCCCTCCGGATCCGGCTCCGTCTCTCCCGCCATTGCCCCGTGCATGCAAATGTAGGCTGCCTCGACACCGGCATGCGGACGGATCGAGTCGACCAGTTCATCGATCAGTCGGTCCAGGTCGGCGGTCGGAATCGCTCCGCCAGAAACGGAGTCTGCCGCCATGGTCGGCACAATCTCAATATCGCCCTGCTCAGCGAAAACATCCAAAGCACCGGCGATCTCCGTGTCACTTCCCTCGAAAGCCTCAACCAGCTCCGCGCCGCGGTAGATACGAAAGCAATCGTAGGTGGTCGGCGCCGGGTTGAAGGTCGCCGTCTCCTGTTTCAGATCCGCGATCAGGATGCGTGGCATGGCGGTGGCCAGTCAGTCGAGGTCCGTAGTCAGCCATAGAGGTTAGTGGTTATTGATCGCTCTAGCCACTACCGACTCTGACCTTCAACCTCGCGCTTAGAACAGCTCGTCCAATGGGCGGCCATAAGGCAGCGTTGCAATCGGACGGCCAGCGTGATCAAGGTAATGCTTGTGAGTATCCACGCCCATGTGCCGGTAGACCGTGGCCAGCACATCCTGTGGTGACTTTGGATTCTGTGCCGGGAAAGCACCCTTGGCGTCCGACGTGCCGATCGCCCGGCCACCCTGAGTACCGCCTCCGGCGATGGCTGCACTGAAGACATGCGGGTAATGATCACGCCCATTCTGCTTGTTGACCCTGGGTGTGCGACCAAACTCGCCCCACGCCAGCACCATCGTGGTTTCCAGCATGCCGCGCTGATCCAGGTCCTCGATCAATGCCGAGTAAGCCTGGTCCCAACGTGGCAGGAAGCCGTTGCGCATGGAATCCATCCCCTCCTTGTGGGTATCCCACCAGCGACAGTCCACCGTCACCAGCCGGACTCCAGCCTCGACCAGTCGGCGGGCCAGCAACAATCGCTGATTAAAGGCACTGGCACTGCATCGTTCCGGGTCCATCGGGTCGTAGCGATCGACATAGCCGTACCGCTGGCGAATCGGCTCTGGCTCCGCATCCAGGTCAAAGGCACTGCGTGCCCTGTCCGAGCTGAGAATGTCATAGGCACGACGATGGAAATCATCGACCGCTTCCATCTGTTTCGATGAACCAAGCACGTCACGGAATCGATCAAACTGGCCCAGCAACTGGCGCCGATCATCAAATCGGTCGCCGCGGATGTCTTCCAGCAGGGAGAAATTCTTTAGCGTGAATGGCCCTCGCGTTGCCGGATCGGCCAGCGTCTCAAATGGCTTGTGAGCCGCTCCCAGGTAGGCCGCGTCGGTGCCAGGCACCTGGCGCGGAATCATCACGTAGGCAGGCAACTGGGGTGAGCGGTGACCAAGTTGCTCCGAGACGATGGACCCACAGCTGGGGTGGATATTCACCCCTGGATCCGGACCGGGATCATAGCCGGTGAAGACGATCTGGTCGCCTGCCGAATGGCCAGCATTCTTGTGGTGCAGGCTGCGGACAATCGACCACTTGTCCATCACAGCAGCACATTGAGGCAACAGGTCGCAGATCTCGATGCCAGGGACGGTGGTCTGCATGGCACCAAAACCGCCCCGATATTCCGCCGGGGCAGCTGGCTTCGGATCCCAGGTTTCATGCTGCGATGGACCGCCACGCATCCAGAGCAGAATCACGTTGTTTTGCGATCGATTCGTCGAACCTGACGCCGCTTCCGCTCGCATCAACCCAGCCAGGCTGAGGCCGCCCAAACCCAAGCCGCCCGCCTGCAGATACCCGCGACGAGAAATGTCCGTCTGTTGACGAAGGTCGTGACATCCAAATTGACTGCGCCACATACTGTTTGACTCCAGGCTAATCCAGCGGGCTCATCTTTGCTGATATACCCTTTATCGTACCATATCGAGGTTTGACGTTAGAAGTCATATCTGGCCAGTAAACGCAGTCCGCTCTCTGTGGGCTAGCAGAAAGTCGCAACTGGCGGGCACGAGCAACTCGTTCTGGTCTCCGGCGAGCAACTCAGAATGTCCCCTGTGGACGCTCAAATCGCTGGTACGTCAGCCGGATCAATGGATGGAGGTTCCGTTGGATCCTCGTCGTTCTCTGCAGCGTCCCGGTCCGCCGACTCGTGCTGGCCTGGTCGCAACCCCAGCAGCGGGGCTATCGCCAGGGCCACACCGGCAGCCATAAAGCTGAGTAAGGCCCCCATTTTGACCGAATCCTGGAGCGGCCCCGGTTCCTTGAATGCTGCCGTGGAGACGAACAGGGCCACGGTAAAGCCAATCGCGGCGATCACGCCGACCATCACCACGTGCCGGTACGACATTCCCTCGGGTACTTCGAGCCCAAGTCCCTTCTCCGATATCCAGGTAAACAACACGATCCCCACCGGCTTGCCAATCATCAATCCCGCTAGCACGAGCCAGGTGCCAGTGCCGATGCTGCTGAAAACAACTCCTGCATTGATCAGACTAAACAGCCCCAGAATCAACTCCACCGGGTTCTTCCACCAGTGCACGAATTCATTCAAGGTGTCACTTCGTGACAACTCCTGCCGTGCAAACAAGCCAAGGTCCGTATGGGCGTGAGGCAGGCAGGGGATGATCGGCACCAGTCCGAGCGCAGCATGGATGCCCGCCAGGTCGAATGAAATCCAGCTGAGCGTGCCTGGCACCAACAGGTACCACCAGAAGCTATGCAGTCGCAGCCGTCGCATCAGGAAACAGATCAGAATGGCAGCAAATGTGAGCAGGAACCACCCAAGTACAATCGACTTTTGTGGATAGAAGATCGCCAGGATTGCTAGTCCGACAGCGTCATCGGCGATTGCCAGTAGCAACAGGAAAGCAATCGCCGGATGGCCCTGGCCAAAGATGAGTCGGGCTATCAGATAGGCGAAGGCGATATCGGTCGCGCAGGGAATCGCCCAACCACTACCCAGTTCCGGTAAAGTCCCAGTCAGACCGGCACCAGCCAGGTAAATACCGGCCGGCCCGACGATGCCGCCGAGTGTCGCGATCAAGGGAGTCGCCGCTTTTCGCGGATTGGAGAGCGCGCCGCCAGGCAAGAGAGCTTCCCATACCTCGCTGGCTGCTATCCCAAAAAACAACGCCATCAGCAGGTCGTTGACGATGAAGTGGATCGTCAGACCGTGGGTCGTGCCATCCTTGTCAGGCCGCTCAATCAGCTTGTGATAGAGAGAACCAACCCAGCTATTCCGTTTGACGGGACGCGCTGCTGGAGTCACTGCGGGAAGATCGTTGGCAGGCTGATGAGCTGTATCGGCCCCCAGCACAGCAAAATGGACAAAGCGGTTGTAACTGCCGTGATGACTGATCTCCCCGTCTGCGTCCCTCACATCCGGAGACATATTTGCCCAGATCAGGGCCAAAATCGCTCCGGCAATCAGAAAGATTGAGTTCTCGAAGAGAAACCTGACCGGATGTCGGCGCTGGGACGAGGACGGAGTCATGCGAGGACGACGTGAAGGTCAGTGGCGGTGGCGAACGGCTTGTGTTTAGAGAGTAGAGGTTAGATCGTGGCGCCACAAGATGGCACCCTTTGCGTCGACAACCTGCCAGTCACTTCTCCCCCACTCGCTCATTCCTGGTCTGCTAGGGCTGCCGGTCGACCAGCATCGAGGGGGTCGATAAGTGCCCCAGGCCGGGGCTGGCAAGTTCCCTTCGCCAGTCATTAATCCGCTGTTGCACCGTGTCCCGATCGAGTTCCATGTTCTCCCGATGGTAGAACGGTGCGGGACGCTCCAGCGACTCCTGCATCATGTCAACCGCGGTCTGCAAGGCATCTCTGAACTCGTCCCTCTCCCCGGCCAGCCACTCGCCGCGTTGCCGCGCCTCGGCATTCAGCAGCAAGGCTTTAAAATACTGCAGCTCGCCAAGGTAGGTGTAGTGTTTAGCCGTGGCACGGGGAATCAGCTTTTGCATTTTGCGTTCCAACTCGCTCTGCCGCTCAATGGCTGCCAGGGCCTGCTCCGCCAGCTGATCATCCCACTGCTGGCTACTGATCACCTGTGCTCCCAGTCGCAATGGCCAACTGGGCGACGTCCGGCTGATGGCCGATGTCATCAGCAGCACGAACAGCATTGGCGCACCAAAATAGACCGCCTGCTTGAGGAACATGCGACCTGCCGTCGTGGCACCATCAGCACGTGACCACCAGGAGTGCGCGGGGGCGTCGGCTGCCTCGGTACTCGGCTCTGCGGCTGGCGCCTGGCCGGGCTGGACCAGATTCTGGTGGTTTTCCTTGTGCCGCACTTTCCAGATAAAGCCGTCATAGTAGTAATGCATCAGCGTGGACGTGAAACTGAGCGAGACAATTATCCCAAACAGGTACTTCAGGAAGGTCGCACCCTGCCCGAGGATGAATACCGGTCGCCATAGCTCGTTGCTCAAGAACGACCCGTACATCAGGCAGGCGACCACGTAGAGACTGGCAGCAGCCAGTCCACCCTTCAGGAACCAGCGCTTAAAAAGACCCGGCCGTGACTTTTCTTCGTTGCCCGCCAGGTTGCGATTGTAAGTCCAGACAATAGCAAGATACTGAGAGACGTGGACCATGCCGAGCGTGGCAAAACCGGCCATGAAGGTCCAGCCTGGCAACAGTTGCTGCATCAAGGGGTTACGCACATAACACAATCCCATGGTGATGAAGGTCACAAGGAAAAGCGCGATCTTGGCTGGGCTGATATAGAATCCCTTGCGGCGCAACCAGTTCAAATAGCCAAGGTAGACAAACGACATGACAACCGAAGCACCAAGTGTCAGTCCGTAGATGAACCGGTACACACCCTGGTCAATCAACATCACCAGGCCCAAGCCTCCGTCGCTGTACAACTTGTAGAGCAAGTCAAACAACCACTCACTCGAGGCCACCAGGATGAACAGGAACCAGCTGGTGCAGAGGGCATAATCCATTCGGCCAGCCAGTTTTCGTGGCGCCTTGTTGTGGCGATCGTAAATCCGCATGAAACCATAATGTTGCATGAGGAAATGCCAGGGATCCCAGATGTTGAGAATCACCTGCAGGAACAAGAGCGTGAAAATATTGAGGTCATTGACGACCACGAAGAAGACCACAGCCATCGAGACAGAAAACGGGATTATCGGTCCCAGCAACAGGTTCCAGCGATAGCGGCGCAAGAGGTCGCGGTCACCGTAAATCCTCACAAAAGTGGGAAAATGGTGGGCCACATTGAAGACCATGAAGATCGTCCAGACCAACTCCAGACCGCCCGTTTTGAAAGTAAACGCGGCCCATATCCAGGCAATCAGTGGCGCAGCGATTATCCACAGCAGATCGTGTGTGGGATTCACAATCCAGTTCTGGCGGATCTGCTCGGGCCTCGGTTCAGACTTGTGGGCAACAGTTGCCACTAAACGCGTCTCCTGGGAAAAAACTGCAACAAGGCAGCGGTTGTCCCAAAATTGGACGGGGGCTCCATTACGGAGTTCGGTCTACCTATTATTGCATCGGGAAGATTGAATTGTTCAGAATACCGAAAGATCGCTGAATCAGCGAATCCCGAGCAGCCCTGCACTAACCAAGCGTATCTCTTTTCCGGCTTCCAGCTACTGAAGGACCGTTAGAAAATGCCACCACGATTGATCGATCTGAGCGTCCCGCTCACGCACCAGGCAACCAGTGAGCCCTTTCCAGCCAGCATTCGTTATGTCGATCATGCTGAGGGCGCAGCACAAATGCAGCAGCTGTTCGGCGTCGACCCGGAACAGCTCGTCTACTCGGATGGCGGGGGCTGGGCAATTGAAGAAATCCAGGCCATTACGCATACCGGCACACACGTCGACGCCCCCTACCATTACGGGCCGACGTCTGCCGGTCTCCCAGCTCGACGAATTGACGAGGTACCGCTCGAGTGGTGCTTCGCTCCCGGAGTCTGTCTCGACATGCGGCACAAGCAGGACGGTGAAACGATCGAGATTGCCGACCTCGAGCTGGCACTCGCGAAAATTGATCACCAGCTTACTGACTCCGAAATCGTGCTGCTGCAGACCGGCGCCGACAAGCGACTCGATTCGCCCGACTATTTCAAACAGCCGGGTCTGGGCCGCGAAAGTACACTCTGGCTGGTTCAGCAGGGGATTCACGTGATCGGCATCGACGCCTACACGCTCGACCGACCGTTCCACGCCATGCAGGAGGATTTTCAGCAGTCCGGCGACGGTCGCCAGATCTGGCCAGCCCACTTCGCCGGTATCACTGCCGAATACTGCCAGATCGAGAAACTTGCAAACCTCGATAAGCTACCTGCAGCGACAGGATTTCATCTCAGCTGCCTGCCGGTCCTGATCGAAGCTGCCAGTGCCGCCTGGTGCCGGGCAGTCGCCATCGTCTGGGACTAGCGACTCGTCCACCGCTGCCCGACTAGTCATGTCCGCCGACAATCTTTAGCAAGACGCCGCCCAACACAGGCACCTCATCGGCCGCGAGTCCGACCGGGTTAATGACCAGCAGCCCCTCGTGCAGTTTACCGTGTCCTGCATAGACCGGGGGTGTCGCCAGTCGCAACTGACGGCAGACCTCAAACGCGTCACCTGCCACCTCGATCTCGAGCAGGGGTGGACGCTGTCCATCGGGACTCTCGACAAGCTGGCAGTCGGCCGGGCCATCCTGGAGCACGATCTGGATCTGGTCGAGCCAGTTTCGCCATTCGGTCAACTGGACTGCCGGATCCTCCGAAAGAAACTCTTCCAGGGCCGCCAGAACCGCAACAATCGACTCTCGTGAGACCTTCATCGCCCGGCCAATGCCATGGCGCGGCATACCGGTCAACTTGTCCGGGTCAATAAAATCGCGTGGTGGATCCCAGAGCGCCGGGTGGTCATCCATATCAAGCATTTGGACAGCAGCCGAGCTGATAAGGTCCTGGCGTCCCATCAGGATCCCGGTAGCTTGCGGACCACCGATCGCCTTACCGCCGCTGAAGGCAACTAGCTGCGCTCCGCTGCTTGCCAGTCGCTGCAGATTTTCCCGCGGTGGCAGCTCCCCTGCTGCATCGATCAGCAGCGGCAACTGATGTTTGTGAGCCACAGCGACAACTTCTGCCAAGGCTGGCTGTGAGCCTATCTGATCCACATAAAGGATGCCTGCGGTTCCCGCTCCGATCGCCGCTTCGTACTCCCAGGCCTCGGCACATCGCACGCCGGCACCTGCCACTTGTTCCTGGAACCCAACTTCAACCAGCCGGGCACCACTGGCCCGGACGGCATGGTCATAACCGCTGCGATGCTCCCGCGCCACGATGAACTCAGCTGCCATGCCACTGGTATCAGGCAATCGTTCCATCCGACCGGCGTCCGGGCCTGCCAGGATTGCAGCGGCACCGAGCGTCAGCCCAGCTGCAGCGCCGGACGTAATCAGGGCCGCTTCGGCTCCAGTCAGGGCGGCCACCCGACGACTGGCTGCTGCCTGCAACTGGTCCAGCGGAATCGACTGCTGGCTTGCCCGGCCGTAAGCCTCCAGTGCCACCGCACGGAGGCGGGCGCCGCCCAGTCGAGTTACTCGGCCGGTGGCGTTAATGATCGGCTGCAGGTCCAGCTGCTCGTAGATGCTCATGAGTTTTCACTCCCCCTCGATGGTTCCCCTGATCACCCTCTTACTCCGGCGGCGCGGCTGCCTGGCCGGAGGATGCGGGATCAAACCCGTGCTGCATACGATGCGTGATGGCATCGTAATACTGTGTGCTCTTGAACCATTCGTAACGGCCGTCACCGGCCACTTCACGAACCTGTTCTCGCAAGTCGGCCTGCACGTCTTCAGGCATCGGCGAAAAATTCCTGGCGATCGCCAGGTCCTGGTCCAGGTCCTTGTCCGATTCCATCCCGGTCACCAGCGTGCTGATGGGCTGGGAAAGTGCATAGGCCCGACATTGCTGAGGCGTGAGTCCGGCACCGAGCACAATCTGGGCATCGCCGCCGAGACTCTTCATGCCAATCACACCGACGCCCTGCTCGACCAGCTGCGGCAACAACTCCCGCTGAAAACTGCGATAGTGATAATCCAGCACATTGACAGGCAACTGGCAGGTATCCCAATCGAAGCCCATATCGAGCATCTTTTTCATGATGTGCGGGCTCTTGTGACCGGTGAAACCGATAAATCTCACCTTGCCAGCCTGCCGTGCGGCTTCGGCAGCCTCCAGCGCCCCGCCCACTCCGCAGATCCATTCAGGATCGTTGTCATAATTGATCTCGTGGAATTGCCAGACATCTATCACGTCGGTCCGCAACCGCTGCAAACTGTCATGCAGATTCTGCTCTGCATCCTGGCGGTCGCGACCACAAACCTTGGTCATCAGTACGACCTTGTCGCGGCGACCCTCAAGAGCCAGGCCCATCCGCCGTTCGGACTCGCCGCCGTGGTACTCCCAGGCGTTATCCATGAAGGTTATCCCTTCATCAATAGCACGTTGGATCAAGTTGACCGACTGCTGCTCGCTAATGTGCTTGCGAGCGATATGGCCTCCGCCGATGCCAAGGATCGACACATCCAGCCCGGTCTTGCCCAGTTTCCTTGTCGGTACGCTCATACAGCGGCTCTCTCTTCCAGTTCTGCTGGTCAGCCGGCATCATTCAGCGTCGGCTGCAAATGCCTTCTCGATCCCAGCTACCGTTCGGTCGGCTCGATGGGCAAAAATCGACTCACCCCAGCGGACAGTCTTGCTCGCCGGAGCCAGGTTGACACCATTGATATGGAAACAGCCGGCCTTGATCCGCTGCTTTGTCCGCACCGAATCCTTGTCGACCGCCATCATCATGGCGGTCATGACAAAGTCGTCGTGTAATCCTTCTGGCACCTGGTGAATACCCTGGCTCTCAACCCACTCGGCCAACTCAGCATAGTCATAGAACTCGGGCACAAAGCGAATCTCGGTTTGACTCCCCTTGTCGCCAAAGCGACTCGCCAAATCAAGCGCTACTGCCTGCAATCCCTCCTGGTTGCCTCCGCTGTCCCCGATCAACACGATTCGCCGAAAACCATGCACCTCGAGCGACATGCAGATATCGGTCAACAGGCTCCGGTAAGTCTCCTCGCTCACGCTGATTGTGCCGGGGTACTTCATGTGCACGCTTGGCGGATCAATATCCCCCTCGGGAACGAATGGCACGATCGGTGCCACCAGCACGTTACCCATCCTGCGAGCAATCACCTCGGTCGCTCCACGCAGGACAACATTATGTTTGCCGGTAACCAGATAGGGACCATTCTGCTCAATCCCGCCGGTCGCCACGATCACCGTATCCTTGCCGCCCGCCATCGCGTCGCGTACTTCCATCCAGGTCATATCTTCGATGAAAACTGTATCGACAGCCTCACAGCGACGGGGAGAATCCGGGTCCGGGCTGACCGGATCAGGCAAGTCGGCAACCAGGCTGGTCGAAACAATAAGTCCAAGCACGCAGATCCTAAACATCCGATCTCCCCTCGGCGATGGTATATTCTCAGGTCAGCAGTCAAGGACCTGATTGTCCGTGCCGACCGTTGACGATGCAAGATGGCGGCCGTCAGCGAACGTTTCCCAATGGCTCGACTAGCTGGCCTGCACGCCAGGTCTGCTCAACCGTCAAGACCGCCGCCTCCAGCAGCTGGCCACTGGTATCCGTCAGCGCCGATGGTTGCTCCGACCAGTGCAAAACAGCCAGGTCGGCCACCCTACCCGCCTGGATCGTGCCAGCAACGTCATCTCGATCGAGCCAGGCCGCCGGTCGTTCGCTGACCGATCGCAGGGCCAGTCGGCGGTCCATCCCAACGGCAACCAGTTTGCTGACAACAGACAGCAGCGAGTGCGGGGGCGACTGGTCCTCGTGGCCGCGCTGCAGGTCAGTCGAAATCGTGTCCGGCGGAAACTTGTTGGCCAGCGCCTGGCGGGCTACCTCAAAATCGAAAGAACCGCGGCCATGGCCGATATCGAAAAGAACGCCGCGGCGGCGAGCTGCCAGGATCGCCGGATGCAGTTGTCCGGCAGCTACAATGCAGTGCGGCTGGCGTCGAAAACAATAGGTCACCAGGTCGTTTGGCCGAAGCTGCTCGAGTTGGTCTGCAAATGGCCACTCCTCATCCGGCCGCATGCCATACATCAGCGGCAGGCCACTGCTGGATGCCACCTGCAGTCCGGCAGCCAGGATTGGCCGCGGGTCCTGGTCACCACAGGCAGCCCGGCTGCAGTTGACCGCCACGGCAACCACGATCTCAGGATACCTCTCGATTGCCGCCAGGCAGGCGTCCGGGTCCAGCCATTTCGGATCGCTGAAACAACCCTGCTCGGTCGACTCACCAACTCTCGACAGGTTAATCGCCAGCAAGACTCGAGTGCGGCATCGCTGTACCGTGTCTCGATGAAACTGGTCGATATTGTCACTGCCGGCGTCGCCCTGTGAGACGACCGTTGTGGTCCCGTATGGCAATGCCATCTTGTCCGGGTTGAGGCCAAACACCGAGCCGCTGCGTGCTGGGTGCATGTGCAGATCGATCAAACCTGGCAACACCACTGACTCGCCTGAAAGCGACACGGTCTGGCTGGCCGACCAATCCAGTTGGCTGCCGACAGCCGCGATGACCCCATCACGAATTGCAATTTCAACGTCCGAGTGAAACTGGCCCTCGGCCAGCAACGCTCGTGGGGCACGTAACAACAGGTCGCATTGCATGATGAATTATGGACACGTCCATCGGTTAGGCAGGCCATGGAATTCCGATCCGCCACCGGGTGGACAGGCATCCGTACTGGCCTGCCAGGTTGGGGAGATCTCTCGATCTTGCTGCCAAAGGCAGCAGGCTACTGCGCCAGCCACTCACTGCTCAACCGACTCAGTCGGTGATAATGCCGGCCAGTTCCTGCAGCTGTCGCCAGTTTTCCAGCCGATCCTGCTTGGCATAATCCAGCACGTCGGAAGCATTACCCTCCTTGTCGAAGTGCTTGCTAAAGCGGCCTTCGCTGCGGCAGAAGTCGATAAAGTCAACCGTTTCGCCACTCTTGGGACTCTTGAACCAGTCTTCTTTCATGCCGGGATTTCCCTGCAGTGAAAGTCGAGTCTTGATCGTGTCGCCCTTGTCGGGATCGTAAACCATCAGCGGGAATGCACGGGAATCGACCGCCAGTCGTGCCTGGTCGGCGGCCATGTTGTCAGCCACACCATGTTCCGGCTGGCACGTGGTATAGCAGCAGACCACCGCCGGTCCATCAAACTCGAGTGCCCGGATGACAGACTTGTAGAAATGGTTGGTATGGGCACAGGTGGTCTGAGCGACGAACGTGCGGGGGTGCATCATGGCGATCTGGGCGATCTCCTTGCGGCGTTCGGTCTTGCCCTTGTGCTTCGTACCATGCACGCTCATCTTCGTGTTTTGGCCGGTATAGCTACTGGTCGAAGCTTGCCCACCCGTGTTGGAGTAGACCTGGGTGTCGAGCACTAAGACCTTGATGTTCATACCCGAGGCCAGCATCCGTGAGAGCGACTGGAAGCCGATATCAAACATGGCACCGTCACCGCCGATGCACCAGATCGGCTTGTCTGCCCAGCCAATCTGGTCCCAGCGACTACGGACTCCCATGGCATCGGCCGGGGCATTCTCAAACAGCGAATTCGTCCAGGGAATCAGATAAGGATTGTAAGGATAGGTCGACGTGTAGACCGTGTTACAACCTGTTGCCGCCACGATGCCCCATTGGTCACCATACTTGGCGCCGGTTGCGGCACACATCATCCGCAGTGCTGTCCCCTCGCCACATCCCGCACAAGAACCTGCTCCACCAACATAGATATGCGTTTGCTCCTTGAGCATCATGTCGATCAAGAGGTTGTCGTTTACGTAAGATTCATCCGTGGGGCCAACCTCCTTGAACATACGGTGGCTCTTGCGGATGTCATCCATCACCTTTTCCGTCTTGGGAATCATCTTGAGTGCCTCGTCGTCACATACCGTGACGCACTCGGCACAGCCCTTGCACTTGCTGGGATCGATAAGGATGGCAAAACGTCCACCCTCCTTACCCTTCTTCTTTGGTCCGTCGTAATACTTGCGAGTCTTGGACCACTGGGCCTCAAACATCGCCCGGTCGTCCTCGTTTTCGATTTCTGCAAGCTTGGCTTCGAGGTCGGGCTCGGCCAGCACCTTCCCGAGGATTGCCGTGTCGGGGCACTGGGTAACGCAATCCATGCAGCCGGTGCATTCCGACACGATGAATTCCGGGATCTCCGGTGCGACGTAACTGAAATCTCGCAGCGTGGCAGTTCCGGCAGGAACCAGCGAGCGAGCGACCGTCAGGTCGGCCGGCAGGCCCTTTTCCGCCACACCATCCTCGTAAGCGCGGATAATGCGATCATTGAAATCGTCAACATCCAGTACCGGAAGACTGATCTTCTTGTACGGCGTGTCGACCAGTGTCCCGTATGAATTATTGTTATGCGGGTCCCGCTCACTGGGCGAGTTCATTGTGGGGTTATCAGCAGTTGCCATGTTTTCTAGCTTTCAGAATCGGTCTCGTTGTGCGTTTTATCGCATGAACTGCCAGTCAGGCGTTTACAACGTCCTGTGGCACTTCCTTCATTTCCTCGTATCCACGCTTAACACAGGCCAAATTGTCCTGCACCACCTGCTCGCCACGCTTGCCAAAATACTTGCGGAGAGCTTTCTCAACGCCGGCATAGACTTCATCGTCAGTCATCCCGCTGTCGGTTGAGAAAGGAGTAAGTTTGAGAAATGCGCCGAGCAGGACAATTCCCTGCATCCGCATTTCCAGGTCAGCCACAGAGGCCACCTCACGGGCGATCTTGACCATGTCTGTATAGTAAAGTCGCAGCTTCTTTTCCTGGATTATCTGCTTCTGCTGGTCCGGTATTCGCTCCCAGACATCACTTGCCTCGACAAATGGGCTCTGCATGAAAATCGCCCCGCCACCGACCATCCCGCTGAGCGGGTTTCCGCTCAGAATAGCGTTGGTGTCATTCAGCACGACCAGGTTCACATACTCCAGCTCGCTGTGTGAGAAGATGTGCGATTCGGCAATCGTCAGATAGTAGGTGGTTGGCAGACCCTTCTTCTCAGAACCGTACTTTGGATAGGCCTGCACATCGTTGCCGAAGACCTGGCCAGCAATCGTGGCGATCACCTTGTTAGTGGTAACAGAACCGAATCCACCGACTGAATGACCTCGCATCGAAAAGGCACCCTCGGGCCGCAGATCCGGGTCGTCCTTGAGAGTCAGCGAGAGGGCATGCTTGATACCCACGCAAAAGAAGTCCTGACCATCCTCAATCATGTTGGTGAAAATCGCGTTAATGTCACCGGGCCGTACATCGCGACTTCCCAGCCCAGCAGCGCCATGATAAATGCGGGGAATCGAGTCCACCGCGGGCATGCCATTCTGACCGTTCTGGGCATCGCAAAAGGCTGCCTTGATTTCACGTGTCACGTGGTTGCCGGTCGTCGAGAGGGGATCATCCATCCGCTCGATGACTGTGAAAGCCTTGCAGTTGGATAGTGCCTCGACCAGCTGGCGAGCTGGGAAGGGGCGGAAACAGTATATGTTCAGGCAACCCGCCTTGATATCCAATTCATCGCGGAGGTAATCGATGGTGATTTGGGCCGTCTCCATGTACGATCCGATTCCCACCAGGATGTACTCGGCATCCTCGCAACGATAGGCGTCAACGAAATCGTAACGGCGACCTGTCTTGCGATAGAATTCCTCAAAGGCCTCCTGTAGATGATCCTCTACCTGGTCATAGTACCAGCGTTGGGCCATCTTCCCCTTCATATAGGAGTCCTGATTCTGCACGACGCCCGACATCAACGGGCTCTCGGTATCCATCAGGTTGGTAAGCTTATCTTCCGGTTTGCCAATGTACTCCTTCATGAAATCCAGCTCCATCAACCGCACCGACTCGACGGTGTGTGTGGTCAGAAAGCCGTCCTGGACGTTCATGAAGGGCGTGCTTGAGTTTTCCGCTGCGCGGCGGGAAATCAGGCACAGGTCACCCGCCTCCTGGGCGTTGCGTCCAAACACGATACCCCAACCACAGTCCGCCACGCTCATCACGTCATCGTGACCTGCATGCACGTTCAGCGACTGGCTGGTCAACGCACGTGAACCAATATTAAAGACCACCGGCAGACGCTTGCCGGAAATCGTGTAAAGCACCTCTTTCATCAAGACCAGCCCCTGGCCGGATGTGAAGTTGGTGACGCGGCCACCAGAGAGCGCAAACCCTTCGCAGAAAGTCGCCGCAGAATGCTCGCTTTCCGGTTCCACGAAGACCAGCTCATCTCCCCAGAGATTGGGCTTGCCATTCATCATGGCAGCATTAAAACCACCGCCCATGGTGGTCGAACTGGTGATCGGATAGGCTCCCGAGCCCTGCGATATATTGGTTTCCACCCAGACAACTGCCTCCGCACCGTCACAGGTGGTCGGCGTACCCGGGTACTCGAATTTTTTCTCTTCGGCTACAGCGTTATCCGCTGTCCTATCAATTGATTCGGTCGACATCTGTAGTCTGACTCTCCTTCAGAAGCAAAGAAAAACACGCCGGCCCGTGACAAACAGGGAAAACAAGCAGGAAGGAAGCTGTTTTTTGGCCGGTCGGTATGCCCTTTTCGAATGATCACCTGATGATAGCAGAATCCTAGCTTTGGGCCAACCGTGACTTTTGGGGGCTATCGATACGATGGCTTGCCGATTACCCGTGACGAATCCATAATTGACTGCACAACTAATGGCCCAACAAGCACTTATGCCAATCCCGTTCTTCTATTTATTGGTTGCCCGAAACTGATGAGAACCGTCGATGCATTAATGGATGATTTGCAGCTAACGGTCGAAGACCTGGCCGAAAAGTCGCTGCTTGCGCCCGATCGAGTGGCAGCGATTGCCCACGGCCGCTGGACGCCCAGCCCCACGGAGCGAGTGAAAATCGCTGGCTCGTTCGAGCTGGAGATTGGCGACATCAGCTGGGGACACACGCTCGATCCGCGTAACATCCGCTACCGCCAATTCGGCCTTAAGGAAGATTTCCAAAAATGACCAGGACGATTACTGAACTCTGCACAACACACAAGCTGACGGTCGAAGATTTGACCGAAAAGACCGGCATCGATGACCATCGCGTGGTCGCCATCTGTATGGGCCGCTGGACCCCCAGCCCAGAAGATCGCAAGAAAATTGCCGCCGTCTTCGAGATTGAAGTTGACGATATCACCTGGGGCCACGTCACGCCGATCCAACACATCTATGGACATGGACCTGGGTAGAGTCCGTGGTTACTGCTGACAGGCTGCACGTTGTCTCGCTGTAACCGCCAACCTCTATTGTCTCGTCAGCGGATCGTCCATCGCGACCTGCAGCGCCGCCAGCCGCTGCTGCAGCTGGGCCAACAGCTTGGCGTGCTTCTTGCTCTTCGCCAGGTCGTTCATTTCAAGTGGGTCGCGAGCCAGGTCAAACAGTCGCCAGCGTTTGACAGCAGGATAGTAGATCAACTTGTGCTGCCCCACCGTGATACTCCGCTGTACGTTCAGGTAAGCCCCGTAGATCTCCTTGTAGGGCCAGGCATTCTCGGCTTCCATCAGCGGTAGCAGACTGTTGAAATCGACATGCTCCGGCTTGTCCACTCCGGCCAACTCAAGCGTGGTCGGCATCACGTCCTGCAGGTAGATCGGTACCGTGATCCGTCTTCCCGACTTGATGTCCGGGCCATTCACCACAAACGGGACCCGCACACTGTGGTCGTACATATTCTGCTTGCCCATCAAGCCATGGTGCCCGACCGAGAGTCCATGGTCCGCGGTGTAGAAAATGTAGGTATTGTCAGCCAGTCCCGAGGCTTCCAGTCCTGCCAGGATGCGGCCGATCTGGGTATCCATGTGAGTGACAATCGCATAGTACTCCTGGCGATTCACTTTGACGGAGAACTCCGTACGCGGAAACGGAGCCAGTCGCTCGTCCCGTTGCTTGACACCCAGAGCAATCGAATCTTTGTAGGGATAGAGTGGCAGGAAGTTTTTCGGCACGGCAATCGTATCCAACGGGTACTTGTCCACGTACTCCTTCGGCGCCTGCCGCGGATCATGCGGTGCATTGAATGCGATATACATAAAGAACGGCTTGTCCTGCGACTTGGCATCATCCAGGAAAGCGAGTGCTTCATCGCCAACGACTTCACTCCAGTGCTTACCACCTTCCCAGTAGCCACCAAACATGGTGTCAAACGGACTCCAGAGATCGGTCTGCCCTTCCACCGGCCGGCCATAACCCTGCGGCGTCTGCTTCGGCATGCCACCTCGCACATGGCCGGTGACATCAAAGGCCTTGGTCGCATCGGCTCGCACATGCCACTTGCCCGTCATGTAAGTCCGGTAACCCGCCTTCTTTAAATGCTCTGACCAGAAGCGGCCTGCCTGCCGTTCCTTTTCCGTCGCACTGTAGATTCGGTTGGCACTCCAGAGGAACCTGCCGGTATTGAGCATGCAGCGACTGGCGACACAGACAGCACCACTCCACGAACCCATGTTGTAGGTATGCGTGAACGTCGTTCCCTGCCGCACAAGCTGATCAATGTTCGGCGTTTCAATCCGCTCATTTCCCAGCGCATGGACCGTCTCGTAGGACTGGTCGTCGGCAAAAATGAACAGAATGTTCGGCTGCGCTGCCGTGCAGGGCGTCAGCAGGGAGAGCATACAGCTGATCAACAGCAGGGCCGGCGGCGACCAGCGAGTGGCACATCTACGCATCAAAAAAACCTCCGGCGCCGGATGACACAACAGACAATTACTTCTGGAACATACGATCGTTGGGATTGCCGCGGGACAACATGTAAGCGATCAAGTTGCGGACCTCGTCCGCATTCAGCTCGTTGATCAAGTCCTCCGGCATCAACGACTTGGGAGCCGGCCGTAGTTCATCCACATCGTCCTTCTTGATCTCTGTGACCTTATTCGAGTCGTAGGGATCGGTCAGCACAGTCAGGATGCCATCCTGCTCCCCAGCCAGGCGACCCGTAATCACTTTACCATCCACGGTCACGATCAGGGTCCCACGGTACTGGTCCGAGATGACCTTGCTTGGCAGGATCAAAGCCTCGGCCAGGTCGCGCACGCTGAAGCGGCCAGCCACGTTGCTCAGGTCGGGTCCGGTCGCTCCGCCATCGCCATCAAAACGATGGCAGGAACCGCAGCGGGCGGCCGCAAACATCGTCCGTCCGTTCTCAAAATCCCTGGCAATCAGGCCACCGGCGGCCAGCTCAACAACCTCGGACAATTCCCACTTGTGTCCTGGCCCCTCCGGCTTGGGCAACTCCTCCGGCTTCGGCGGCGGCGGTATCACGGTGGCGGCCAGCGCCTTCTTTTCCGCTTCGGAGACATTGGCCAGCGCCTCGTTCTGGATGTTATTGATGAATCCTTGATAGCTGGCACCGCCGCTCTTGGTTCTGGCCTCGTTGAACCAGGAAAAATAAGCCTTGCGCTGTTCGAGCGTCCAGCCGAATCGCATGTTCCGCAGGACCAGGGCATAGTGCGTCTTCTGCAGGTCCGGATGGTTTTCCAGCATAGTACGGATCGTGCCGCCATAACCCCGGTTGCGAGCCAGCAACTTGACCAGGTCGTCGTTGGTCTGTTCCCGTTCTTCTGCCATCAGGGCCAGAGTTTTGGTGACCACGGTCGGTGAATTGAGGTAGACCAGCAGGCGGGCATACTCTCGATTCAGTTGATCGTCCTTGGTCGGATAAAGCCCATCCAGCTGTTTGAGGATCCCCACGGCCGTCTCGTCGTCGGGCCGACCCTGGCGGATAAAGCTGAGTGCATAGGCTCGCAAAATCGCCAGCTGGTCAGCTTTTCCCAGCGTGGCTGGATCCAACTCCAGCAGGGCGTTAAAGATCTGTGATTGCAGGCTCTTGTCTGCCTGCCGGGCCAGGCCAATGATGCCCGTTATACGAGCCGTCGGCGATTCCATCGCCAGCACCGCTGCGCCCCACTGGTCGACTGGCTGAGCTTCCATTACAAGCCGGGCAGCATAGCGAATGTGCCTGTCCGGGTTACCCAGCTGACTCAGGCCAGCCTTGACGGCCGCCGGGCTGGCGTGGCCATGATACGCTTCCAGGCTGCGCCGCAGCCGCCGCAGTCGGGAGAATTTATCCTCCTCGATCACAGCAGGATTCGTTGAATGCTCGCCAACGTAGGTCACACGGAACAGCTCGGATTGCGCGCCCCGGCCACCAACCGTGAAATACAGGGCCCCATCCGGACCCACCTCGGCATCAGTCAGTGGCAGCGGTGTACGGGCCACGAATTCTTCGGCGCGTCCCACATAGCTGGCCCCCTCGGGCTCGAGATGAACGGCATACATCGTGCCGAATGTCCAATCGAGGACGTAGATCGCTCGCTGGTACTCGGCCGGGAACCTGGCACCGGTCCCAAAGGTAACTCCGACCGGCGATCCCGGCCCTAGATTGACCAGTGGCGGCAGGCTGTCGGCATAATAGGTCGGCCACTTGCCAGTGCCGCTGCGCCAGCCAAACTCACTGCCACTGACCGCGTGTACCACTCGCGTCGGTCGGTACCAGGGTGATCCCATGTCCCATTCCATGTCGGCGTCGTAGGCAAACAATTCGCCCTCTGGACTGAAATCCATGTCGTAGGGATTACGGTAACCAATACTGATCATCTCCCAGGTGGCACCGTCCGGATCCGTCTTGGCTATCCAGCCACCCGGCGCCAGCTTGCCGCGGGCATGGCCGCGCGCGTCCCACTGGCGTGGCAGCAAGAGATCTTCACTCCAGTTCGTCGGAATCGTACTGGAGGTAATCCCGTCCGGCGGATTGGTATGATTGCCGGCGATGATGTATATCGACTTGCCGTCGGGACCTAGTCTCAGTCCATGCGGACCATGTTCTCCACCGCCGGCCAAGGCCTTGAGCTTCGTCAGCTCGTCGTACTGGTCATCTCCGTTTGTGTCCCTGGCGCGGTAGAGTCCGCTGCCTGGCCCGCCGTTGACCGAGATGTAAAGACTGTCGAAGGCGTACAGCATTCCCTGTGAGCTGCTGATATTGAGCTCCAACTTTTCCACCTTGGTCGGCTGATCGCTGCCGATAGCGGGTAGAGTCAGTCGGTAGAGGCCCTTGTTTCCCTGGTCGCTGGCAATCAGGCGACCCTTGTCATCGAATGCGATCGAAACCCAGGAGCCCTGTTCATTCTTGGGGACTGTGTAGAGTAGTTCGACCTGGAAACCTGGCTGCAGCTGGAACAGGCCCCGGTCGGGGCTTGGAGCGGCGGCGGCAGTAAACACGTTGCCCCAGGGGCCGGAGCCCAATGTGCCGACAGCGACCGCCGGAGCTGGCTTGGCGTCAGCCGATCTGGCGGCGGTCCACTTGTCATCCGTGATGATGTACTCGAGCGTTCCATCCTTCTTCTTCAAGATCAGCTTCAGGACCAGCCCGGCTGGCCCTCCGGCGTTGTTGCCTTCGACAACCAGCAAGTTTTTGCCCGCCACCAGGAACTTGCCAACTTCCATGCGAACTGCTGCTTGCCACGAGTCGCTGAAAGCCACGCGTTTTCCATTCAGCTTGATGGTCATCTCGTTGTCGCAGGATGCCAGTATCAATGCGCTTGCCACATCGGCCTCAAATGTGCGGCGAAAGATATATGAGTCATTACCGCCGGCAGCTTTTTGTCCCCAGATCCAGTTCGGCTTGGGTCCCTTGGCAGAATCCCAGTCACCGGTCTTTTTGGGCTCGTCTTCCGCGGGCTTGGCTGGCTGGTCGATCGCACGTGAGGGAGCGATCGTGGGCTGCTGGGTCCCGACCAGCTGGGCAGACGACTGCGGTGGCGGGCCAACCAGCAGGACGATGATGATCAATGAGGTGTATCGCACGCTGGGCATATCGGCAAAGCTCCATCTGGGCCAGTGAATAAACGTGTGCCAGTATAGAGAACCGCAGGACTGGTTTGTAGCTCGAGGTTATGAAGGCATGGAACGCCTAGGTTGAAACCTCTGACCTCTGGCCTTCGGCAGGCAGCTCATTGTCGTCCAGTAGCCGGCCAATATCCTTGCGGCTACCGAGATAGATCACGACGCCAATACCGGCGATGACAAGTGTGATCAGGCGATAACCGAGTGCCACGACGAAACCGAAACTTGGTGCCATGGTGGCCGGCCCCATGCTGCGATAGAGCCAGTCGAGGGCAAATTCGAAACCACCCAGGCCTCCTGGCAGCGGCAGCGAACCGAATACGTTGGCAATCGGCACGATGGCAAAATGGGCATCGAAGGCGGGGTGCGGATGGGACAAGCCGACGGCGATCAAGTAGACGCAGGAGGAGAAGCAGAAGTGAGTACCGAGCGAGAGCAGGAACAGGCTCAGTACAATCGGAGCGCGGCGTCGATAGAGTGCAGCGGCGGCCGTGATTCGGGTCAGAGTTGGTCCGACAGCGGGGATCCGACCCAGCTGCCGCTGCATGCCTGCTCCGGTCAGAGCGGGCACAACCAGCATCGCCAGGAAGAAGCCACCGACGCCGAATGAGATGGCAAAGATCGTACGGCCTCCCGCCTTGAGGGAGGCAAGTTGCCTGCCGGCATCACCCTCGAGCACTGGGAACTCGATCAGCCAGAAAGCAAGTGCCGCCATCACGCAGAGAGCATACAGTCCAATCACGCGATCGATGATCACACTGTAGACTGCCTCGGTTTGTTTGCCTGGCTGTTCCCGGGCGATGAAGACTGCCTTGAGCGCGTCGCCTCCGACCACACCGAGCGTGAGGAAGTTGAACAGGTAGCCGATAAAACCGAGTCGGCAGGCATCACGAAGTCGGAAGGGCAGGTCGAGAATCCGCACCAGCATGAACCAGCGGAAGAATGTGGTCAGGATGGCGAACAGGCCAAGTCCCAGGGCGGCGGCCAGCAGCGGCCACTGTTTGGATTGACTGAGTAGCTCGTCGAAGCTGTTATCCTGGCTGGCCTTACGAAACAACCAGCCCAGGATCGCCGCGGAGATGGCGATTTTCACTAACCCTGAGAGGATCCTTTTACGGTCGGCAGCCATGACTGAGCGGTCCGTGTTGGCAGTGATGATTCTGAAAAAATGCCACGGTGGTGTGGCCGCGCTGCTGATGTTGACATTCTATCGGGCCACTGATAGCTTCGGGGATCCGGTGACCCAACGTTGAGACAACGGCATCCGCCAATGGTTGTTTCGGCATCCACCGGAATGGGGGATTAGCTCAGTTGGGAGAGCGTCTGAATGGCATTCAGAAGGTCAGGGGTTCAAGTCCCCTATCCTCCACTTGGGAATCAAGCAGGACCCCGCATGATGTCGCATTTGCTGGCACGTGTGGGGTTTTTTCGTGCGCGGTGGATTGGCTCTGCGAGCCGCTGCGAGCCGAAACGTGCAGGTACTGCGCCGGATTATGCGCCGCTTTTCTCCCGAATGCGGCGCGTCGGATTGCGCGTCAGGGTACGAGCAGCCCCGGTCGCACCGTGATCGTTATGGAAGAATTGAAGCAACTGTTCTAATATTGTGGAAACTTCTCGTCTGTCCCGCGACCTGGAGGGATGCAATGCTCACAATCGCCCAGAACAAGGCAAGTCAATATTGCGATGGCATCTCCCGTCGCCACTTCTTGCGGGCCGGCGGCCTGGGCATGGCCGGCTTGTCCCTGGCAGATCTGCTGCGGCTCAAGGCGAGCGGGCAGGTCCGGGATGAGGCACGTGAGAAGTCGGTCATCATGGTCTACCTGCCGGGGGGGCCCAGCCATCTGGACATGTATGACATGAAACCCGATGCGCCGGTTGAATTTCGCGGCGAGTTCAACCCGATTCGAACCAACGTACCGGGCATTGATGTTTGCGAGCTGATGCCCCGCCATGTCGGAATAGCCGACAAGTTTAGCATCGTCCAGGGACTGCGGACATTTGGGAACGGACATGACCCCTATGAGATCCTGACCAGTGATCCCCGCGCGGCAACCAAGCTCCCGCCCAACCCGCTTCCAGTGTTCGGTTCCGTGGTCAGCAAGATCCGTGGCGTTGCTGGCCGCGAGGTGCCACCCTATGTCAGTATCGACGACCTGCATTTGATACGACCGTCGCTTAACGACGACCCGGAAACAGCGGCCTACCTGGGAGAGATCTACGAGCCCTTCCGGATGACAGGACCTGGCCTGGAAAATCTTTCACTAGCAGATGGTGTAACACTCGAGCGGCTCAAAGAGCGAAAGACGCTGTTGCATTCGTTCGATAGCCTGCAGCGTGGCCTCGACGGCGGTAAACAGGTCACTGCGGTCGACAGCTACACCGAGCAGGCGCTGGCGATGATTAGCTCCAACAAGGTGCGCGATGCTTTCGACCTGGACCAGGAGCCGGAGAGTGTTCGCGAGCTTTACGGCCCGGCTACCGACTTCCTACTGGCTCGCCGCCTGGTGGAATCAGGGGTCTCGGTGGTTACATTGCCGGGCCGGTTCCCAGCCACGATCGGCGATTTCGAGCGTGGATCCTCCGATCACTGGGACACGCACCGTCACAACTTCAAGTTTCTCCGCCTGATGCTTCCGCAATACGACCAGGCGATCTCCGCGTTGATTACTGACATCTACCAGCGTGGACTGGACAAGGACGTGCTGGTCGTTGTCTGGGGAGAGTTTGGCCGCACGCCGAAGGTCGATACAGTGCCAGGCTTCGTTGGTGGGCGAGGTCACTGGCTGGAGGCCGGTTTCATCCTGATGGCAGGTGGTGGATTAAAGATGGGCCAGGTAGTTCGCGAGACGGATCAGCATGGCTTGCGGGCCAAGGGCCAACCGACCACGTCGTCCAACGTGTTGGCCACGATTTACCACGTCCTCGGAATCGATCCGGGGCTCACCTTCCTGGACCATTCTGGCCGCCCTCGCTATCTTCTCGACAGTCCCGAGCCGATCCACGAATTGATTTGAACCAGGCTAATTCACTTGAGTCACCATCAGGTGCTGTCATGAAACGACTGCTTGTCTGTCTGCTGCTGGTTGGTGTTGTGGGGTGTGGGAATCGGGCACTCAGCGAACAGGAAGCGATTGCTCTTTTGGATTTGACCGTCACTGAAACGGATTCCGCGGGAAAAGCGGCGAGCGTTTTCAAACATTCAAATGATGACGACTTTCGTTTGGACCCTACCACGGCCTTGGTGAAGTTGGAAAGATTCTCGGTCAGTGGCAGGTGTTTAACCGCGACTCACCTGAGACCGCTGAATGAGCTACCAGAGTTGAAAGTTCTTTCGCTTGATGGCACGCACGTCGGTGACGCTGGCCTTGTCCATCTGAAAGGGATGACGAAGCTCAAACATCTTCAATTTGGCCTCACGCAAGTCACCGACGCCGGTGAGACCGAACTGAAGAAGGCATTGCCGAACTGTGCGATATATGGCGGAGGCATATTCCGCTAACCCCTAACCATCTCCATTCTGCTCCGCCCACCTGCGGCCGACTTCGCAGAACGAGGGCACTGACGGCGTCCTTCACACTCTCGGGTAGCTCGGCCCAGGCCTGAATCACGGCCAACAGTTCGAGGTCAACGTCTGAAAATTCGCCGGATTCTGCGCCGCTTTGCTCCTGTCATTTTCTCCCAGACCGCAACGAAGAGCTCGCCATCATCAAGCAGGCAACGGACGACAAGCAGGTCGAGATCACCAGCCGTACCGAGAGATAAACGCAGGCGGAAGTCGTTCAGCCGGACTGTCGCCGGTCAGCGTAAGTACGATTCCCATAAGAGCGGGCGCTGGGTTGTGGCGTTGGTTACAGTTGCCAAGTCCCCATCGCAGCCCAACCGCCACCAGTTCGAAGGAGACGAATTTCTGGTCCTTGAGGTTGTACGTTGCACGGCCTAGAAGTTTCGGTGCGTAACCGATCTTCTTGGCGGACACGATTGAGGCCCGGCTCTCGCCCTCAAAGCTGAGAGATACTAGATCGCCGTCAATCCTGACCACAGTGGACGTCAATCGTGCCTTCTCGATCGCCTCATTGGGGAAGAACGTGTAGTTCAAGGCGTGGACGTTGTCGATCAAATGAAAGCGAGCCAGACGTCGCACCAATTCACTGGGTACCTCGTGCTGCGCATCCTTGGTTGGTTCAGCGGGAAAGAATGCGCGCGCCTCATTCTTACGAAACCAAGCATAGTCCAGGTTCGAGTCAGGCCAACGCTCACGCTTCTGATCGCGGGCGACCACCCGCAATGCCAGGCCATCTTCGGGGTATAGTGCCTCCATGCGGCGCCAGTTATCGGCAGATTTGGGGTCTGGAGCCTTGGACAACAGTCGTTTTTCACGCGGGAGTTCTGCCCACTTTTCGAGTGCCTGCTTCATCAACTCCGCCAGCGCTTTGGGGTCCGTGTTGGAACTCGATGCAAGTAATTCTCCGCTGGGAGTCACCGCGTAGTGTCCCTGGTTGCCACCTCGATTCCCCTTCGCTGATGTACGTTCTCCGGCAAATTTCCGGAACAGCAGCGCGTCTTCATCCTGGCAGGATTCTTTCTGCATGCGGTCACACGCATCGGCGGCCATGACGAACTCGACGGCCAGCCTTTGCACTTCTCGATTTGACCAGACTAACTGTCGGTCTTTGACGCCATTGCCTCATGTATTACAGAGCGGGTGCCCGTTCATCGACCACAGCAAGATTGGCTTGTCCTTCGCCTGTGCCTCGATGACGGCGTCCCAGAAGCTCATCTGCCAGGGGATTTTTCGGTAAGAGAGTTCCCAGTTCCTGGGAAGAACGTGATCGCGCCATTTCGTGTAGTTGGCCTCTGTCAGTTCTTTTTCCTGAAATTCATCCGCGGCAAAGGCAACCGGGAGACAGCAGGCAACAATCAACGCCAATGTCAATGTCTTCAGGAACGTCATCGGGATTTGTCCTTTACATTCGTCGCCAACGCGGGCACGCACAACGAGATAGCATGCTGGATGATAGTCGTATGTTGGACATTTGTCTCGCTCCTTACGACCTCGGCCCAGGACGTTTCTGATCGATAGCCGAAACCGACACACTAAAGCCTCATACCGTCGACGCGACGGGCGAAGAGTAGCCACTTGCGGTCGAGCTCCCCTCCCTTGTGGTAATTCCTTTCCAGTTCTCTACATAATGGTCTCTGGTTCAGATTTCTGCCTGTTATCCAGAGGCATCTTTGATGACCGACGAATTGCGACCTGACGAAAAGCAGAGCGCCGATGCCGAACCGGCCCAGACAGATCCCTCTCTACAGGACACCGGCCAGCTTGGCGATGCAGCCCAGGATACCGACCAGGAACTGCCCACGATGCTGCCCGTGAGGGACGATGAGTCCGACAGTCGGAACTCGGCGACCATTCAAGGTGTCCAGAGCCGGCCGCGAAAAATCGTCCTCGATGGCGATGCGATCCCGGGCTATGACATCCTGGGGGAGGTGGGCCGCGGCGGCATGGGCGTGGTCTATAAAGCTCGTGACCAGAAACTGAAGCGAATCGTGGCCCTGAAGATGATTCTCAGTGGCTCGCATGCATCAGAAGACGACATGCAGCGATTCCAGACCGAGGCCGAAGCGGTCGCCGAAGACAAATAGAAATGCATGGTAGATTCAGGTCCTTACGGAGTGCAGGGAATACATCCTCTCGCCACCGAGGCCTTCGCCTTGAGCGGGTAAACTACCCGCTGGCCATCCCATCCACGGCGTCCTTCACGCTCTCGGATAGGTCCGGCCAGGCCCCGTCAGTTTGCTGTCCCCGTTGGCGAGCGGCTACACTCGGGGAGTCGCCATTCTCTTCGGACCTCCAGGTGCTGCCATGAAAAGACTGCTTATTTGCCTGCTGCTTGTGGGATCTACGGAGAGCGAACTGGAAGCTCAGCCGCCGACTCGGACCATCCAGCAGGTAGCAGCCGCCGCTGTGAAAACACCCGCTCTGGCCACGGTCAAGAAACACTTGACGCCAGCTCAGCTTGCACTGGGCGATCCGGTGGTCAATAGCATCGGCATGCTGCTACTGCCAATCCCCGCTGGTGAATTCAAGATGGGCAGCACAGCGGCTGAAAAGGAATGGGCCGTTGGACAGGAAGGAGGCGCACAATTCTCATCTGGAGGCGGCACGCGTGAGTCTTACGAAGGGGAATCCAGGCCGATGCGAGTCAAAGAAGGATTCTGGATGGGACGCACGGAAGTCACCGTCGGCCAGTTTCGGATGTTTGTGGCGTCCACAGGTTTTGTCACGGATGCGGAGAAACCAGGAGGACAAACCCAGTGCTTTAATCCTGACTGGGTGCCACAGAACAGCACTATCGGAAAAGCTCCCTATCCGTGGATCGGCATGAAAAATAAAAGCTGGAGAGATCCCAACCATGGCGTCGTTCAAAAGGACGAACACCCGGTCGTTTGTGTCAGCTACAACGACATGAAAGCTTTTTGCGCCTGGCTTACGAAAAAGGAAAGAGCGGCAGGTTCACTTCCCGAGGGTTTGATTTTCCGCCTGCCGACGGAAGTGGAATGGGCCTACGCCTGTCGGGGTGGCCGTAGTGACAGCAGCTATTACTGGTGGGGAAACGACCTGAACGACGCCAAAGGCAGGTTGAATATCTCGGCCATCGATTTTCTGCCTGGCAAAGACTATGTCTGGAGTGGCGCCAAGCTGCCCTGGAGCGATGGCTTTGCGATGGTCTCTCCGGTCGACCATTATGGCGCACGTGGGCGAAATGGTTTCGGTTTGGCAGACATGTGCGGGGGAGTATGGGAATTCGTTCTGGACCATTTTGATCCCAAGGGAGGACACGAACAGGTCCATTTTGAAGACATCGAATCGCGTTCCGTATCACGACCCGTCTGTCGGGGTGGAACTTTCTACGATGTTCCTGGCAATGCCCGCTGCGCGGTTCGACTCGGCATTACAAGTGTCACCTATTCCGATTCTCGCGACGGCTTTCGCGTCTGCCTGGGCGCTCCGCGTTGAGCGACTTCAAATGGCCGGGGCATCATGCTCACGGGGGGTGGATGTGGCCCGCTGCAGTATGCTCGCGAGTGATATTGATTGATCCAGAAGCGGGCACGTTGTTTCACGCGATCATGATTAAAGAGACTAGCCTGGCAGGAACTCAGGTCCATTCCGAACATGTCACGACGGTCGAATAGTGCCTGCCGGACTGCAATAGCTGGTGCCAACTGGACCAGCCTCGGTCTTGTCGCCAGCAGGTAGCGGCGCAGTGCTGCCAGCAGTGCCACGACCCACGTGCACCGACTCAATAAAGCCGCCACTCGCTGCAGTCTGCTTTGCAAGCCCCCATGCTGAGGGGTAAAATCGCGGTTCTTCCTTACAGCACTCTCTTGTGACAGTGAGCCAATACGACATGAACTCGACCGAATCGCCATCCAAAGGTGTTGTCGACACGCGATTTGCGCTGCTCAGCATCATGATGTTCCTCCAGTTCTTCGTCTGGGGGGCATGGTATGTCACGGCTCCGAATTTCCTCGGCACCATCGGGTTCACTGCTGACGATTTTGGCTGGACATACGCCGTCGGTCCGATTGCGGGAATCATCACGCCGCTATTTGTTGGAATGATCGCAGATCGATTTTTTGCCGGCCAGAAGATCCTCGGCGTACTGCACCTGGCCGGAGCGGGACTGATGTACTACGCGTCGCAGCTCATGGTTACTTCCGCTCCGTCACCATCAACTATCAACACCGTCTTCTTTCTCTACATGCTCACTTACTTCCCCACATTGGCACTCACCAACACCGTCGCCATGCGGAATATGCGAGATCCGGCAAAGGAATTTCCGATGATACGTGTCTTTGGCACGATCGGTTGGATCGCTGCCGGATTGGTGCTGACCTGGGCCTCACTTGAAACCACCGTGGGAATGTTCCAACTGACAGCTGCCTCTGCGGTCCTGTTGGGATTGGTCAGCTTCTTGCTTCCCGATACACCACCCAACCGTGAAAGCAAGACAACGATTGGACAGATCCTGGGTGTCGACGCCTGGAAGTTGCTGAAGGACAAAACCTACCTGGTTTTCATGATCTCGTCGGTCTTGATCTGCATCCCGCTGGCGTTCTATTACCAAATTGCAAGTCGAGTGGTCGAGATGTCCAGCCTGCCCATTGGACAGACAATGTCCTACGGCCAGATGTCGGAAATCTTCTTCATGCTACTGGTCCCGTTGTTCTACGTACGGCTCGGCGTCAAGAAGATGCTTGCCATCGGCATGCTGACCTGGGTGGTCCGCTATGCCCTGTTTGCCTTCGGTGCCCCGATCGAAAACCGGATCATGATTATCACCGGCGTTGCCATTCATGGCATCTGCTACGACTTCTTCTTCGTCACAGGCCAGATTTACACCGACAAGAAAGCTTCTGGTCCTATCCGTGCGCAGGCACAGGGCCTGCTGGTCATGCTGACCCTGGGAATTGGCATGTTCGTGGGAGCCAAGGCCGCTGCCTATATCGAGGTGCAATGTACACCGCCAGCATCGATTGCCGCCCAGAAAAACGGCAAGGTGCTAGGTGATACGATAAAGGCCATCGATAACAAACTGGCGGCAAGCGGTGACAAGGCGGCAGCCACACTCAGTCCAACAGAACGAAAAAACCTCGAGGCTGAGAGGGAACAGCTTACGGAAGAAAAACAGGCGCAACGGCTGGTCGAGTTGCGGGCCATCAACTGGAACAAGTTGTGGGGCATTCCCTGTATTTTTGCCGCGGTCGTGATGGGCTTCTTCCTGGTGTTCTTCAAAGACGACTCGCTCGAAACGGAACCCGCTGGCCTCGACACGGACGAAGGCGGTGCTGATGACTCGGGCGCTGGCGAAGGCGACGATCTGCAGGCAGACGACTAGATGACGCTGCCACGATTCATTTTCAGCCTGGTTATTCTGCTGCTGGCCAGCCTGCAGTTACAGGCGGGCTTGCGCGTCGGCTTCTCCGAAGTCGATATCACTCCGCGACTGGACGGCCCTCGACCGGTCTTCATCGCCGGCTACGGTCAGAATCGACGTGCCACAGGAGTTCATGACAAGCTCTGGTCGCGAGTAACGGTGCTGGATGACGGCCACAAGAAGATCGCCCTGGTCTCCGTGGACCTGGTCGGCTTGCAGTACCCTGCCGTTCTGGAGATTCGCAAACGACTGCCGGAATTCGACTATCTGCTGGTTTCCAGCACGCACAACCATGAGGGGCCCGACGTGGTCGGACTCTGGGGCCCGACCTATATCATTTCCGGTTTCGATCGTGCCTATTACGAATTGCTGCTCGACAAGATCGTCGAATCGGTCCGGCGTGCTGCTGCCAAGACAACACGAGTCGTCGCTCGTTACGGAACCGCACAGGACGATTCACTGGTCAATGATAGCCGCCAGCCGATCGTCAAGGATGGTGTGCTGCGGTTGATCAGCTTTCACCGCCGCGGCAGGGGTCGACCGGTAGGCATGATCGTGCAGTGGAGTTGCCATCCTGAATCTATGGGATCCCGCAATACGCTGCTAACCGCCGACTTTACCACGCCGGTCGTGGAACATCTGCGCAAGGAGCATGGCTGTCCTGTGCTCTATGTCTCCGGAGCAGTGGGCGGACTGATGGCACCCCCGCGTGACCGTATCCATGACAGCGACGGCACGTTGTTAAAGCAAGGTGACTTTCGTTACACCGAAGCCTACGGTTACGAGGTCGGGCGACTGGCAACCAGAGCCTACCAGGCAGCGGAGTCGATCAAGCTGACGCCGCTGGGTGTCTCCGCCAAGCGGATCAGTCTGCCGGTCACCAATGCCATGTACAAGGCTGCCCGTATCGCTGGCGTGCTGGCCCGACCAGCGTATGAATGGACCGGCGACCCGGAAAAAAGGGGAACTCCACGTCCGCCGCAGCAGCTGACAGGGCAGATGTCCGTCGAGACCGAAGTTGCCTGCCTGCGGCTGGGTGAATTACCAATCGTCTGCGTCCCCGGCGAAATCTACCCGGAACTGGTCTATGGAATTTACCAGGATCCAGCCGATCCGAATGCTGATTTTCCCGATGCGCCGCTCGAACCGGGGCTGACCACGCTGCTGGGGCAGGAGAAGTGGATGATGTTTGGGCTGGCTAACGACGAAATTGGTTACATCATTCCGCGACGGCAGTGGGATCGTCTACCGCCGTTTGCCTATGGTCGCAACTCCTCGCAGTATGGTGAGATCAACAGTTGTGGACCCGACACCGCACCGATCCTGATGAGGATGCTGAGGCAGGTGATCGAAACGTCACAGATCACCCGGAGACCCAAAGATGGATGAATCACGAGAGATCGGACCGCGAGAGGTGAGCGAATCGATTGCAGCCGGAGACGATCTGCTGCTACTGGATTGCCGTGAGCAGGTCGAAGTGGACTACTGTGTCCTGGATGGAGCAGTGGTTGTGCCGATGAGCGAGTTGGCGCGGCGACTGGGTGAACTTGCCGACAAGCAGAATGATCGTATTGTGGTCTACTGCCATCATGGAATCCGCAGTATGCAGGTTACCCACTGGTTGGCAGACAAGGGCTTTCGCCAGGTTCGGAGCATGCGGGGTGGAATCGATGCCTGGACGACCGAGGTGGATGGCGGGGTACCGCGTTACGTGTTGACGCCGATCGGGCTGACTCCCCTTGAACCGCCCGCCGACGATCCCGTATAAAGCTTAATCGTACACGAGCGGGTGTGGCGGAACTGGCAGACGCGCTAGATTCAGGTTCTAGTGTCCGTAATGGACGTGGAGGTTCGAATCCTCTCACCCGCACTGACAAGGACTTGCAGCAGACTGCTGTGAGTCCTTTTTTCGTGGCCTGGGGGCATCTCCCCAAGTGAATTCCTGTCCGTCAGCTGCTACTGACAGTAGCCATTATACCAAGACTGGACCTCATCTGGACCTAACTTCTTCACGCGACAACCTGGCTGGTTGCTGCTTCGGGGCCAGGGAGTGTTGGGCGATACAACCACCCATAACGCCGCTAAAGAGCTACAGTCATGCCTATGACAGCGGTCTGGCAGACCAAAACTCTCTGACTCTCTGGTCAATACCCCCTTCCAGGTTAACATGACTTTTCGGCATGGTGTCCGTTCCGGACAACTCTCGAACCGACTGAAACATGACAATCTCAGCCGGTTGATTCTTCGCCAATCTGTCCCAATGCTGTGCGGTTTCCATTGCTCGCTGGCGACCTCGCTGGCGGATGAAATCAAGCGGCTGAGATGGGATAATCTGGAGTCGTCAAAACGCTGTGTTTCACGGCCTTTTGAGTTCGGCGGAGTATTTTGACCCTACGGGGTCATGCTCTGTACGCGACGTTTGAAGACTACTCAAGAAAACACAACTACAATGCACTCGAGGAGATTGGCTCATGTTTGCAAAAGTTAAACAGCTCAACTACGCGATCGTGTTATGCGACGACATGGATCGCATGAAAGTGTTTTACAGGGACTTGCTCTCGTTTCCTGTCGAAGTAGAAACGGAAACCAGCTTATCGTTTTGCGCGGGACCGGCGGTTTCGCTTGCGTTGCGCAAACGCGAGCGGGAGTACGACGGGCGTGGCTCCGGCCCGCAGTCGCCCGGTGTCCAGCTTGCGTTTCGCGTTGAGCCGGATGAAGTGAGTAAATGTTACGAGCAGCTTATTGAAATGGGGATAACCATCCTGGACCCGCCCGCCGACCAACCGCGCGGTCACCGAACGGTCTACTTCGCCGATCCGGAAGGCAACATCCTTGAGGTCTATGCCGAGATCTGATCTTCGCCCGGTTCCGGCACGGTAATCAGCAGCCAGAGGAGACTGCCGACGCCGCTGATCGCGCACGCGAGGATAATCGCCCCTTGCCAGCCAAGTTGCTGAGCGATGACCGGAGTCAGCACAGGCGAGATCAATCCTCCGGCGTTGCCGCCCGTGTTCATGAAAGCGCCGCAGAGCCCTCGCGACCGGCCGCCGATGTCGGTGGCTGTCGTCCAGAAAACGCCTTCGACCATGCCTGTGAAGGCCATCGACGCAGAGAGGCAAGCGGCGACTGCGACGAAACTTTCGACGTTGACTGCGACGAAGCCGAAGACCGCGCCGCAGCCCATTCCTGTGATCGCAATTACTCGTCGGCCACGGCTTCTTCCGAGTGATTCGCAAGCGAAGTCCGTACTGCGTCCGCCGATTGCCATTCCCGCTCCCATTGCGATCATGATCCAGAACGATGCCCATCGCGCATTGACATCCGGAACTTCCAGCACTTCTTTGAAGTAGAAACCCATCCAGTAAAAGATGAGATACTGAAAGTAGCTGTACATCGCGTAGCTCAGTGTGATCAGCCACAGGTTGCTTTGACGGAACAAAGACGACACGCGTTCCGAATGAGCGGGCCTGGTCTTCGTGATCTCCTGCGGATGTGGCAACGAATCAGCGGCGAACACTCTCCATATGATGCCGTACGCGATTAACGCTCCACCGCCAACGACGAACGCCCACTGCCAGCTCAGCGTGTCCATCAACCAGCCATAGCCAGGATAACAGCAAGCGACACCGACAAGCGCCCCGGCCGTGATCATGCCATTCGCGGTCGCACGCCGCGACGGTGACATCGTATCGGAAACAACATGGGCAGCTCCAGGGTGAAGCGGCGCGTTGCAGATTCCCGCCAGGCCTCGAATGAGAAGCAGTCCAATCCAAAACCCAAGTGGATCGCTGACGATCCAGCCTAACACTCCCGTCAACACCACAAACGTTCCCATCGTGACGCCATACAGCGCCAACGCTCGCCCCGAGCCGATGCGATCGATCAACCAACCGGCTGGCAGCATCGCCGTCGTATACAAGATCAGAAATGCCGTATAGACCCACCCCATCTTCGTTTCGCTGATTCCGAGTTTCGGAATGAACATCTCGTCGCCCGCCACGGTAATCCCCACGCGGTTAAAATGTCCCATCGCAGCGAATCCCATCACCATGAAGATGATCATCCAACGGTTGGTATTGGCTGGTCGTTCCCCCGGATCGGCGGTATGTGGAGTTTCGTAGGGACTGTCTTTCATGAGCCAACCTATCGAGGAGCAGTCGCGACTTAGATCGATGTGGTGTTATAATCTCACGAGGCTGTGCCTCAGACCATGCGAGCTACCGCTCGGAAACGCTCCGTTGTCGCTCAGAAACTTGACTCAATAACAACGAGTTGCCGATAAGAAGTCTAACATTTCGAACGATTACTGTTGACCCACCTCGGAGTTGAAGGATGGTTTCCCTGTTGATGTGTGCGGTGCTGCTGGCTCAAGAGGCCCCGCAACCGCAACCGCAACCGACTTCGGAGCAGATTCGCTTCTTCGAGGCTAATATTCGTCCGCTCCTTGCCGAGAAGTGTCTCCAATGTCACGGCGGCAGGAAACAGTGGGGTGGATTGCGACTTGATTCGCGTGAGGCGTTGATGAAGGGCGGCGAGTCGGGTGCGGCGATCATACCCGGCAATCCAGGCGAGAGTCTGCTGATCGAGCTGATCCGCGAGACGGACAAGGACGTTCGCATGCCGAAGGATGGGCAGCTCACCAAGCGACAGATTGACGATCTTGGCCGCTGGATCGAGATGGGAACACCGTATCCTGCTTCTACGACCGACACTCAACACAAGCGCGATCCGAATCACTGGGCGTTCCATCCGCCAAAAGAACAGCCGTTACCTAATGTCAAGAACTCCAACTGGCCTCAAACGCCGATTGATCATTTCATCCTCGCCACGCTTGAAGCAGCTGGAATCACTCCGACACCGCGAGCGGACAGGCGAATGCTCATGCGTCGAGTCACGTTTGACTTGATCGGCCTCCCGCCGACGCCACAGGAGATCGACGCCTTCCTCGCCGATGAATCGCCGGGAGCGTTCGCGCGGGTCGTCGATCGGCTGCTCGCTTCGCGGAGGTACGGCGAGCGTTGGGGTCGGCACTGGTTGGATGTCGCGCGGTTCGCGGATTCAAATGGCTTCGATGAAAATGTCGCTCATGCCAACGCCTGGCGATATCGTGACTATGTCGTCGAATCGTTCAACCGTGACAAGCCGTTCGATCGCTTTGTCATCGAGCAGTTGGCCGGGGACCTGCTTCCGTTTGACAGCGAAGCGCAACAGCACGAGCAACTAATCGCCACAGGCTTTCTCAGCATCGGCCCCAAAGTGCTCGCCGAGACCGATCAGGCGAAGATGCGAATGGACATCATTGACGAACAAATCGACACGACCGGGCGGGCATTCATGGCCTTGACGCTCGGTTGTGCAAGATGTCACGACCACAAGTTCGACCCAATCGCCACGGCGGACTACTACGGATTGGCCGGCATCTTCAAAAGTACGCTGACGATGACCAGGTACACGAAGGTTGCTGAGTGGCACGAGCACCTGCTGCCATCCGCCGAAGCGAAGGCGACGAAAGCCGCCTTCGAGGCCAGGATTGCAGCGAAGAAGAAGGCGATCGCCGAACTGGCAGGCAGAGGAGATAGTGGGGCAGGTTTGCAACCTGCCAGGAACAAGCAACAGGATGACAAGGCCGGTTCCAAACCGGCCCCACAAATCGAAGCCCAGCTTAAAAAGCTGAAAGAGGAACTCGCCGCCCTGGAAAAGGAAGGTCCGAACCTGCCGTCAGCAATGGGAGTGACCGAGGACAAGATCGTCGACGTGGCGATCCACCTTCGCGGAGATCCATTGAAGCTGGGCGAAGTCGTACCGCGCCACGCGCCGCCGGTGTTGCGAGGTCCGCATGTACCGAAGTTCAGCGACAAGCAAAGCGGCCGGCGCGAGTTCGCCGACTGGCTCGTTGATCCAAACCATCCGCTCACCTCGCGGGTCATCGTCAATCGCGTTTGGCGCTGGCACTTCGGCAAGGGGCTCGTTCGCTCAATCGACAACTTCGGCCTGCTTGGTGAACGGCCGTCGCATCCGGAGTTGCTGGATTGGCTCGCTCGCCGGTTCGTCGCCGACGGTTGGTCGATCAAGTCGCTGCATCGCATGATCGTGATGTCGAGTACGTATCAACAGTCAAGTAGCCGAAGTCGTGAGACTTCGGGCGAGAACGAAAGTCTCACAACTTCCGCTGCAGGCGACCCCGACAATCGTTTGTTCAGCCGTGCCGACGTGCGCCGCCTGGAGGCGGAGGCCATCCGCGATGCGCTCCTGGCGACGAGTGGCCAGCTCGATACGACAATGGGCGGTTCGCTGTTGAAATTGAAGAACCGGGAGTACTTCTTCGATCACACATCGAAGGACTTGACGACCTACGACAGCCGCCGACGTTCGCTCTATTTGCCCGTTGTGCGCAACCACGTTTACAACGTATTTCAACTGCTTGATTTTCCTGACCCAGCCGTCACGAGTGGCGATCGCGCGACTACCGTCGTCGCGTCGCAAGCACTGTTAATGCTCAACAGCGACATCGTGATGCAAGCCGCAGGAAATTTCGCCGAGCGGTTGATTGCGGATTTGGACAACGATGACCTGCGGCTCACGCGACTTTACGCGATCGCATTCGGACGCCCACCGACTCCGGACGAACGACGGGCTGATTTGGCGTTCCTCAACAGGGTGGAGCAGGCACAATCCAACGGGAATACTGACATGAAGCGAAAGAAAGCGTGGTCAACACTCTGCCACGTTATGTTGGCATCTAATGAGTTTTTGTATGTGAGATGAAGTAAGAATTGTCCCAAATGAATAAAGATAGCTCTCAATTCGGGTGGCTGGGGTCGAGCGCAGCAATGCTGTCACGCCGAACTCTGCTGGAACGAACTGCGGTCGGATTCGGTTCGCTCGCGCTCGCATCGATGCTGGCGGACGAGTCGTCGGCTGACACACCTTCCGCCAATCCGCTCGCGGCCAAACCATCGCACTTTCCGGCTCGCGCGAAACGAATTATCTTTTTGCTGATGTCCGGCGGCCCGTCCCAGGTCGATACGTTCGATCCAAAACCACTTCTGACTCGCGATCACGGCAAGCCGTTTCCCTTCGCCAAGCCGCGCGTGCAATTCAACTCAACCAAAAACCTGCTGCGTTCGCCGTGGAGGTTCCGGCAGTATGGCGAGAGCGGTTTGTGGGTCAGCGAGTTGTTCCCGCACGTCGCCACGCGTGTCGATGACCTCTGCATGGTGCATTCGTGTTACGGCACGAACCCTTCCCACGGCGGAGCGATGATGAAGCTACACACCGGCAGCGACAACTTCATCCGGCCAGGCATCGGCTCGTGGGTCAGCTACGGCCTTGGTACCGAGAATGCGAACCTGCCTGCTTTCGTCACGATCTGCCCCACACTCGCATTCGGCGGCGTCAACAATTGGAGTTCGTCGTTCCTGCCAGCCGTTCACAACGGCACGGCGCTGGGCGATGCGAGCGTGCCATCGGAAAAAGCGCAGGTGAAATTCATTCAAAACTCGAAACTGTCGCGGCAGATCCAGCAATTGCAACTCGATCGGCTGAATGCGATGAATCGCAGGCATCTCAGTCAAAGCGGTGGCGACGCCTCTCTGGAAGCAAGGATCAACTCGTTCGAACTTGCCTTTCGCATGCAATCCTCGATTCCGCAACTCGAAGATCTGTCGCGCGAGACGCCAGCGACTTTGAAGCTGTATGGGATGGATGATCCCGGCACGGCGAACTTTGGCCGGATGTGTCTGCTCGCGCGTCGCTTCGCCGAGGCTGGCGTTCGCTTCATCCAGGTGACCCACAACGACGACAAAGTACAGTGGGATCAACACAACAACCTCAAACGTGATCACGAGAAAAACGCTGCCGAGGTCGATTTGCCAATCGCCGGCTTGCTAACCGACCTGAAGCAACGCGGCATGCTCGACGACACGCTCATTTGGTGGGGCAGCGAGTTCGGCCGCACACCCACCGCCGAGACAGAGGACGGCCGCGACCACAACCCCGAAGGTTTTACCATGTGGCTTGCTGGCGGCGGAGTGAAGGGCGGCTTTCGCTACGGCTCGACGGATGACTACGGGTACTACGCCGCGGAAAACAAAGTCCACATCCACGACTTTCATGCGACGATGCTGCATGCGATGGGTCTGGACCATGAGCGCCTGACGTATCGCCATGCTGGCCGTGACTTCCGGCTCACGGATGTCGAAGGTAACGTGGTGCATGAGCTGTTTGCTTAGGAGTGTCATCATGTCATTCAGTCTTTCTCGCCGTGAGATGCTCGCAGTGGGCGTCAGCGGTCTCGCTGGGCTCGAAAGCCTACCTCTCTTCGCCAACAAACCAGACACTGAACTGGATGTCATCGACTGCCACACGCACTTCTACGATCCGACACGGCCCGGAGGCATTCCGTGGCCGGCGAAAGGTTCACCGCTTTATCGCACGGTGCTGCCAGAACATCTGCGCGAGTTAAAACACTTCCGCCGCGTCACCGGCACCGTGATTGTGGAAGCAAGCGATCGCCTTGAAGACAACGCCTGGCTGCTGGGTCTGGCAAAAGACGACCCGTTTGTGGTTGGCATAGTCGGGCGGCTCGAGCCGGACTCCGCCGACTTCGCCAGACACCTGAAACGGTTTGCCGCCAATCCGCTGTTTCGTGGGATTCGAATTTCGACCAGTCTGCTTCACACTCTCCTTGACAAAGATAAGCTGGACGACCTGAAACTATTCGCCGCCCACGATTTGGCTCTCGACGTCAACGGCGGCCCTGAGACACCTGCCGAGCTTGCCCGACTGGCAAAGCGGGTGCCCGACCTGCGGATCGTGTTGAATCACATTGGAAATGTGAAGATCACGTCCAGCCCTCCTCCACGGGACTGGGCAAACGGAATCCGCGCTGCGGCAAAACACAAAAATGTATCCTGCAAGATCTCGGCACTCTGCTGGGCCGCCGCTGAGGGCGGAAAGAACGCGTCGCGGGATCTGGACTTCTACCGTCCCTACATCGACGTCGTCTGGAGAGCATTCGGCGACGATCGCGTCATCTACGGCAGTGACTGGCCCGCATCGGAAAACGCTGCCGATTATGCAACGCAGCAGCGCATTGTGATGCAGTACGCCTTTGATAGAGGTGATGATGTTACGCGGAAGTTCTGTTCCCTGAACGCGAAACGCATCTACAAGTGGGTCGACCGCGACGGGCGCCGGTGACGGGCGCAGCCAACTGGCGGAACTGGGGAATTACGGGGTCGACGTGGCAGACCTGAACGGCGATGGACATCCGGATATCGTGACAGCAAACTATCGCGACCGCAGCATGTCCCTGCTGCTGGGCCAACAGTGACAGCTAAACCAGAAGGTCGCCCACAACCCGTGCGCCCGTTACCTCGGGGTCGGTCAAGCGTTCCTGCCGTCCCTTGTTCAGAAATGACAAACGGGTGTGATCAATTCCCAGCTGGCGGAAAATCGTGGCGTGAAGATCCGGGACACTGACGCGATCCTCGATCGCCTTGTAACCGAAATCATCGGTTGCTCCATGCGTGTAGCCCGGCTTGAATCCGCCGCCCGCCATCAGCGTGGTAAAAGCATTCCGGTTGTGATCACGACCGTCAGACCCTTCGGTTATCGGGATGCGACCGAATTCACCGGTCCACATAACGATCACCTCATCGAGCAGGCCGCGTCGCTTCAAGTCAGTGATCAGCGCGGCGGTTGGCTTGTCAACCCTGTCAGAAATCGCCTGGATGCCGTTCTTGAGGTTGCCGTGAGAATCCCATGGCTGGAAACTTGGATTCAGGGGTGGAAAGACCTGGACGTAGCGAACGCCCGATTCCACAAGCCGCCGCGCCATCAGGCAACGGGTGCCATAACCAGCGGTGGTTGGGTTATCCATCCCATAGAGTGCACGCGTCTCTTCATTTTCTTTCGACAGATCCAGCACGTCAGCAGCAGCCAACTGCATTCGGGCCGCCATCTCAAAATTAGCAATGCGAGCTTCCAACTCGTATTCACGTGGATGCAGCAGACTGTGCTGGCGGTTCAACCTGGATAACAATTGCATCGACCGGCGGTCCGACGCCTGCGACGCCTGCGACGCCTGCGACGGCCGCGACGACCGATGCAGGTGATGCACGGCGTTCCCCTGGCTGTTAAATTCCGTCCCCTGGTAGAGGGCTGGCATCCAGCCGCTTGACCAGACCGCCTTGCCCGACGTGTTGTAGCCCGCCGGGTCACGCAGGACGATGTAACCTGGAAGGTCCTGGTTCTCGCTGCCAAGTCCGTAGGTGATCCAGGACCCCATTGCGGGATAACCGAAAAAGGGCTTTCCGGACTGGAACATGCTAATCGCAAAGGGATGGTTATTGTTCACGGTGTACATGGAGCGAACCATGCACCAGTCATCCGCCATCGCCGCCATGTGAGGCAGCGGGGCCCCGAAATTCATCCCACATACCCCATGTGGTTTGATCTCGAACTGGGTTGGAAAGATGATGTTCTTGTTACCCAGCTGAAACGTCTCTACCGCTCCCGGGTACGGTTTTCCCGCTTGCCTGGTCAATTCCGGTTTGGGATCGAACAGGTCCATCTGCGAAGGACCCCCGTTCTGGAAAAGCTGGATCACTGCCCTCGCTTTCGGCCGAAAGTGGGGCGACCGCGGTTTCATGTCATAGGACGTCCGCTGGCCATCGATCGCCTCTGCATGCAACAGTCCCCGCATGGCAAGGCCGCCCAGGCTCATGCTGCAGGCTGCCAGGGCTGCCCGGCGGCTGAGCGGGTAAGGGGCGTGGTTCATTTCATTACTCGACATAAAGGAACTCGTTCATGCAGAGGAGCATGTGGCAGAGATCGGCAAACGCCAGGGCACCTGCTTTTTCATCCTGGCTTTCCGCGGCGTAGCCCACCGCCTGTACTGAAAGAAATTCGAGGCACGCCTGTTGTTCCTCTTCGCCTGGCAGACGTCCCAGGATCGTCCGGTAGCTGGATCGAACCAGCTTTGCCGGCTCGTTTCCCACGGCCTGCTCGATCCGCCTCGCAGCATCCCCTGCCACGCCGATCATAAAATCGCTGTTTAACTGGGCAAAGGACTGGAGCACCGTTGTTGAGTTCATTCGCCTGGAACAATTGATCGCCATGATCGGCGAGTCGAAGATCTCCATGAACTTGAGTGGGTAGACCCTGCGGGCAAAGATGTAGACGCTTCGCCGGTTCTGGCCATTGCCACCCTCCGCGTCCACCATCGAGAGTCCGCTCACCGGCCTGGTGACCGGAACGGGAGGGCCAAAAGAATGTAAATCGAGACGGCCGCTTGCCGCTAGCAGGGCATCACGAATAATCTCTGATTCAAGGCGTTTCATGTTCTGTCTCCACAACAACCGGTTGTCCGGGTCGAGTTGCTCGGCACGGGTCAACTCCGCAGGCCGACGTGACGTCTGCCTGTAGGCTCGCGAGGTGAGAACAAGCCGGTGCATTTTCTTCAGGCTCCAGCCACCCTGCTGGAATTCAACCGCCATCCAGTCGAGGATCTCCGGATGCGACGGGGGGGCCCCATTGCGGCCGATATTGTCCGGGGTCGCAATGATTCCCTCGCCAAAATGGTGAAACCAGAGCCGGTTCATAATCACCCGTGCCGTGGTTGGGTTCTGCCGCGAGGTTATCCAGTGTGCCAGTTCAAGCCGTCGCCCGGATGTTCCCGGCGGCAGCGGCAATTCAACCCTGGCCAACTGCTGTCCCGGACGGGCTGAGGGCGTGAGCACTTCCGGGAATCCAGGGGTCACAGGGAGCCCGCGTTTGAAGCAGTCCCCGCGGCGAAAGACATGCGTCACTGGAGGATTGGGGACATCGAACAATGCCTGGATCTTGCCGTAAGACCGTTTCGATCCATTCAGATCGGTAACGGTTTTCTTGATCGCTGAAACCTGGCCTGCCTCGTCACCGTCCTTTTCGAGTTCCTTGATCCTCGACTGCAGGTTATTCACCTTTCCATCCACTTCCGCATTGTGGCGGTCAATGTCCGCACGAGCGACAGGGCCGACGTCAGGAATCCACCGTTCCTGTGGCCGGAGCCACGCGTGGGGGTTGTAGGAGGACTCGAAAAAAGACATCAACCGGTAGTAATCACGTTGCGTGATTGGATCGTACTTGTGGTTGTGGCAGCGTGTGCACTCAAACGTCAGCCCCAGCATGCTCGTGGAAACCATCGTCATCATGTCGAACAGCACCTCGTACCGCCGCTCGATACCGTATTGCGCTTCCGAGGTATGATCCTCAATGCTCCTGAGGTACCCCGTGGCAACAAGCTTTTCCATGATCTCCGGGGTCCACTCGCTGGCATCTCGCCAGTTGACCATCTCGTCCCCTGCCAGCTGTTCCTGGAGAAACTGGTCGTACCGCTTGTCGGCATTGAAGGAACGAATAATGTAATCCCGGTATCGCCAGATCCCCTCGTTCGGGTAAAGGGTTGTTGCATCCCCGTCGTAAAGCCGGACGTCAACATAACCGACCGTGTCCATCCAGTGCCGTCCCCACCGTTCTCCGTACCGGGGGGAGGCAAGAAGCCGGTCAACCAGCTTTTCATAGGCGCCGGGGGACGTGTCTTCGAGAAATGCGTCCACCTGCCGGGTTGTTGGCGGAAGCCCAGTCAGGTCGAAGGCAAGACGCCGCACGAGTGTCTCCCTGGAAGCAGTCGCTGAATACGTCAGCCCCTTCTCCTCGAGCCGTTTCAGCAAAAAATAATCGATCGGCGAGGTCGCCAGGCCAGGGTTCCGGATGGCCGGCAAGGGGGGCTGCCGGGGGGGCTGGAATGCCCAGTATTCCCGGTCCTCGGCACTGACAAATTCCCGGACTCGTGCCTTTGTAAGGTCCTCATCGGTAGCCGCGCCCCCGGAAATCCAGCGACGGATCACTCCCTTCTCCGCGGCGGACAGCGTACCAGCCTCCTGCGGTGGCATCTGGCCTGATTGGATCATTGTCCAGAGGTAACTCGTCTCGAGTTTCCCTGGTGTCAGCACCGAACCACTCTCGCCACCAAAGATCATCCCGCTGACGGTTCGAAGATCCAGGTCGGCCTCACGGACATCGCCCCCGTGACATTCGAGACAGTTGCTGGCCAGCACGGGCAGGACATCCTGCTTGAATGTCGGTGGGGGTGGAAGCGTGGCACCAGAAACGGTTAGCAGTACATCGACCGCCGTCGCATCCCCATGGTGCGGCGTTGCCGTCCCATCCGCCCGGGCGTCGACAACAATATAGATGTAGTCACCTACCGATATTTCCAGGTCAAGAACGTCGAACCGGGAAACTCCCTGCTTTACCCTGTCGTCGGAAATTCCCTGTGCCAGGGTGACCGGCTTGAAACCGTTGACAACATCCGGACTGCTGCCCCGTTCCACGTACCAGTTGACTTGCGAATTCACGCCACAGCATGTCTGCCGATTATCAACCGTGCCCCTTATCGCTAGGACGCCGCTGACCGGGCTTTGCCAGGCAAGAATAGCAGCATGCTCCGGTCCGGGAGTGACCAGGACCTCCCCTTTCTTCCAGGTGACGTCAGCCGTATGTGTTGCCGTGACCCCCCCCACAAAGGGTGCCTTCCAGGTCGGATCAACCTGGTAAATGGATCCTAAAATGGGCTGGTTAAATAAACGCTCACTGGAATGATCAAGCGGCACATATTTACCATCGCGGATCCATCTCCGCGCGGCGACAGGACCCTCGCTGCTGGTCGTCCGCAGAAATCGCCATGGTTCGTACCCGTACTCATCCTCGGCGCGATGTGACTTACCATTGACTTGTTCCGCGACAAGCCGCCACTGGGCGTGCTTCGCCGGTTCCTCTGCCCCGACTCCAGGAGCCCAGCAGATAACCGTCAGCACAGCGACTAGTAAAGCACGGACCATAAAATGCTATTCCTCCGAAGAACCAGCCCTGTTTTCTAGAACATCGTCTTCCAACGCAATATCGCACAACGCCCTGGATATTCCTTGAAAGAGCTCGTGGTAAATCGGGTGCCACGCTACCAATACGTTACCTGGCGCCTTGTCCCTCGTTCCGCCACCAGCGCAGTTCCAGGCTCCCGCGTTCCGCACAGACGACAATATCCAGCCGACCATCGCCGTTCAGATCGGCAAGGATCAGCTGGTTGGCACTCCGCCAGTTGTTCTTCAACAGATGGCGTCTCCATTCGCCTCGTGGATCACCCGGATTTTCGAACCAGGCCAGTCGGCCAGGGTTCCGCCAGGAGGTCGCGGCGACGTCGATATCGCCGTCCCCGTCCAGGTCCCCCGCCACCGCCTCGAAGGCATCGTCAAAGCGTGGGCCAATGATGTGCTTCTTCCATGGCCCCTCGGCCGGACGGCCATTATTCTCATACCAGACCACCTGGTTATCTTCCGGCTTCTCCGAGGCAGCAGGGTCCTTCGACCCCGGTCGGTAATAAAATCCCAGTGCCATCACAACGTCCAGGTCCCCGTCCCCGTCCATATCGACAGGGTTCCCGTGCGCAGGACACCTGGAGGTATCATCAATCACGTGCTTTACCCAGGTCACCGGCCCCGCGGCGGGTTCGGCGCCGCTGGCGGCGGCCCGGTTTTCAAACCAGCTCACCTCGTCGGACTTGCGAGCGGTTCCCAGCAGGTCGATATCCCCGTCCCCGTCAAAATCGGCCGCCCGCATGGTGCGGGTTTCCGCGACATCCTTCTCGATCATGTGCTTTACCCATTTCCCCTGGGCCGGTGTACCGTCATTTTCAAACCAGGCAAACTGGTTTCCCAGTCGCCAGCTCGAGGCGGCCACGTCCAGGTCCCCGTCGCCGTCAAAATCTGCCGTTGCAACATCGTAAGCCCCGGGAAGGTCGGTGGTAATCAGGTGGCGTTTCCAGAGCATGCCGTCGGTGGGCGTGCCACTGTTCTCAAACCAGACCAGGTGCCCGTTGAGGTTTTTCACCATCACCACGTCGAGGTCACCGTCACCGTCGACATCGTCGATCATGTGCCGCTCGAGTCGCTCGGGATCGTCCTTCTGGATCAGGTGTTTCTTGAATACTCCCTTTCCATCATTTTCCAGCAGGTAGAGCATGTTATTGGTGGTTGCATCCGCACTGGTCAGGTCCAGGTCCCCATCCTGGTCCAGGTCAGCAGCACCGATTCCATACGCGTAGGTGTACTTGTCCGCAATCAGGTGCTCGGAAAATCGAGTCGTCGTGACCTGCTGAGCTCCCGCAAAGACGTGGTCCACAGCCGCCCGCAGGTCAAGTCGCTGGTAACTCCGATTCGTCGCCGGATCTTCGACTTTCACGCCGGTCCTCTGCATGATCGCCAGCATCGAGGCGGGAAGGTTCGGACCATCCTTTTTCCAGTCATAACCTGTCGTCTCGATTGCCTCGCGCAGTACGATGGCCGCTCCGCAGGCGATCGCATTGGAGGACGAGGTGGCTCCGGCCGGAACCACCAGGTCCACCTTGGCCTGCCGGTCAAGGTAGACCTCATCCTTCCCCTGTTTCACCGCGCCGATGGCAAAGCATGCGGGCTGGCTGGCCGGCCAGGAGATGCCGGTGGTGAAGTTATGATTACCGGTCGGCGCACTGACCCAGATCCCCAGCTGGCGGAGCCGTGCCAGCTTCTGATCAATCGCCGTGGCGACCGGTTTTTCGTGCGCCTTGTCGTCCACCGGCGCCAGGTTCACCGTGGTAATCCGGTACCTGCGATGGTTCTCGATCACCCACTCGAGCCCTGCGGCCAGTGTCCCGGCATCCTCGATCGTGCAGTGACAGCACTCCAGTGCCCGGACCACTGCCACCTGGTTGTTATAGGCCACCCCCCATTTCCCATCGTGGTTGACCGACGAGGGAATACCGATGGTCGACCCGTGGTACCCCTTGCCCTCGTGTTTCGGATCATCATCGCCATCGACACTGTCGTAAGTCACCAGCACCTTGGGCTGATCACCATCGGACTGGGACCATTCGGGCATCGACAGCGTGCAGCCATCATCCACGAGTGCCAGGGTCTGGCCTTTTCCGAAGCTGAGCTTGTGCCGGTAGGCCTTCCACGTCCTGACAATCCCGGCGTGTTCAAACGCGGCTGGCTGGGCGGGTTCACCGGCGGAAAGCGGCACTGAAGCCACCAGCAGCAGGATGCTGGTGAAGAGGGCCTGGATGAGGGGAGAAATGCATCTGTTCATCGTCTGCTCCTGATCGAGAATCAATACTGAGGGGTTAGTATAAATCAGTTTCAAACGGGGACCTCGTGAATTCCGACATTCCCCTGAGGCTTTCGGTTGTGGAATTTCCCCCGAAGCCAATTTGTAATTGGCGCATGAGTTTTCTTTTCCGGGAAACCGGCCGCCTCCTCTTTTCTAATGCTGCTCAGGAATCCCTGAACCGCTTTATGGCCACCGTTGAGCTGGTGATCCAAATGTGAAAAGACACTGAGATCATCGCGGTGTTGATCAAGCGGTTTGAGCGTGGAGCTGTTTTCATAATCCTTGCCCTCTGTTTTTGGAAAAAAGTTGCCCGGGTAAAACCCGAGGTGGTTTCAAACACAAACCAGTCTCCGTGGCGAACTGGTAGTTTTTGAAGACCGGGCAGCCAAACTCTCAAAGACCGGCAAGAAGAGTGCAACGCCGACGCCTTGAAGAAAGTGTCGTCGATTCAGGTGGGGGAGATTTTTCATGCTTACAGTTTTTAATGGAATGTCAAAATCCAGCCAACAAGTCTACGGACCGGGTCGACACCATCATTATAAATCAAAAGCATGGGTCGTTGAGGCCGACGTTGGGTTGGTCAGGCTGTTGTGAGTCCTTTTTTTGTGGCTGGTCCCGTCTAACCGGATTCGTGAGCTAGTCATGGGGATCGCCGCTATTGGAATCCTTAACCACCGACCATGAGATTGGAATATATTGTTAGGGGAGGAGAGAATCCGAGGCGTTTTGGGTTTCGTTCCTACAACCATCATCACCTTTGCGCATCAACAGAATAATGACAACTCGAGCATAATATGAAACTTGCCATCCCCCTTGCTTTGCTGCTATTAACTGCTGCATTACCAGCGGCCGACGCCAGCGGTCCTAACATCATCGTTATCTTCTGCGACGACCTGGGGTATGGCGATCTGGGTTGCTATGGTTCAACGAAGAACAGAACGCCCCATGTCGATCAACTGTCCCGTGACGGGATGATGTTCACTGACTTTTGTTCGTCAAGCCCGGTTTGCACGCCATCTCGCGCCAGTTTAATGACGGGTTGCTATCCTCGACGTGTTGGAATGCACGAAGATTTTACGGGCCATTGGGTACTGATACCCCGCAGTCGCCGTGGACTGAACCCGAAAGAACGCACCGTCGCCGAAGTTCTCAAGTCGCAGGGCTATGTAACGGCCTGTGTGGGAAAGTGGCACTTAGGCGACCAACCGCAGCACCTGCCGACCGAGCATGGCTTTGATTATTATTTCGGCATACCCTATTCGAATGATATGCAATCAGCCAGGCGTGGCGATCCGCCACTACCTCTGGTGAAACAGGTTGCCGTGATCGAAGCTCCTGCGGATCAGACAACACTCACCAGACGCTACACCGAGCAGGTCATCTCGTTCATTGAAAACAACCAGGCAACGCCATTCTTCGTCTATCTTCCGCATACATTTCCTCATCTTCCCTTATTCGCGTCACCTGACTTTCAGGGAAAGAGCGCTAACGGACGGTATGGTGATGCCATTGAAGAGATTGACTGGTCAACCGGGCAGATTCTCGACTGTCTGGACCGACTTGAGCTTACTGAAAACACCCTGGTGATCTTTACATCTGACAACGGATCCAACGGTCGCAATGGCGGATCCAATCAACCACTTTCCGGTGCCAAAGGCTCGACAATGGAGGGGGGGATGCGAGTGCCGATGATCGCGCGGTGGCCTGGTCGCATTGCAGCAGGATCGACCTGCCGTGAACTTGCCACGACGATGGACCTTCTTCCGACATTCTGTTCCCTGACCGGCGCCCCGCTACCTCCGAAGAAACTTGACGGCTTCGATATGTCCGGAATGTTGTTTGGGCAGGAAGGCGTCCAATCACAATACGAAGCCCTGTATTACTATCGTCGACGACAACTGCAGGCGATACGCTTCGGTGATTGGAAGTATCATCTGCCACTGAAAGCAACCCATCCCAACTGGACGAGCGCAGATCAAACCGGCCCTGGTCGCCCAGGCAAGCTCGTTAATCTGAAAAGCGATCTGCAGGAGAAAACGGATGTTACTGCTGCGAACCCGGATGTCATTCAACGAATCGGCGAACTCATACAAAACGCCGAGAGGACGCTGGGAAACGACGACAAGCCAGGTAGCGAGCAACGTGAGGCACGAACGCTTAAATCTTCCAAGCCGATGACGCTGAAAAAATAGCCTGTTGGCTATCTCGGCCAAGCACCTGAAACACCCGCCAGGGTCTGACGAGACTTATCTGAACCGGATTGCACCCCTTGCCAGGTCGCCTTGGCAGTCAGCGATGCTGTCCACGCCCAACGAGTCACTCGCCTGCTGGATCAAGCGTCATGCTGGTGACGATCAGGCGTCGGGTAATTTGTCGAATCACGATACCCTTCCCGGAAAAGGGGACTGGAATAGTCAATTATGACGCAACGAAGCCACAACGTTAAACAACTCGATCACGCGAGAACTTGCCGAACCACGTCTCCCTCAACATCTGTAAGACGGTAGTCTCGACCGGTATGCCGGAAGGTAAGGCGTTCGTGATCAAAACCCATCAAGTGGAGGATCGTAGCATGGAAATCGTGTACATGCACAGGATTCTCCACGGCTCGGAGTCCATGTTCATCCGTGGCCCCGTGTACAATCCCCGGCTTCACCCCGGCACCTGCCAGCCACGAGGTAAAAGCCCAGGGGTGGTGTTCACGCCCCTTGGCATCTGCCGTGTTATTGAAAGGCGTCCGGCCAAACTCCGTTGTCCAGACCACCAGGGTCTCGTCCAGCAATCCACGTTGCTTGAGGTCCTTCAATAATGCAGCAATCGGCTGATCTACGTTCCTGGCCAATCCCACGTGAGACATCATGTCACCATGGGCATCCCAGTTCCCGGAGGAGCCCGTATCAATTAGTTCCACAAATCGGACGCCCCGCTCGATCAACCGCCGCGCTGCCAGGCATTGCCAGCCAAAGCCCTGCGTTTTCCCGGGCGCGATGGCGTAGCTGTCCAGTATGGCTCGCGTCTCCTGGGAGAAGTTAAACGCTTCCGGGACAGCCCGCTGCATTCCAAATGCCGTTTCGAAAGAACGGATACGGGCCACCAATGCCTCGTCGGCCGTACGTGCCTCACGATGAATCTGGTTCATCGACTGCAGGGCTGCCAGTTCAATTTCCTGACGCCCGGGCGCTACGCGAGGCTTTACATTCGCAATCGGTACGGCACCCGGTACCACCAGGGTGCCCTGGTGAGCCGCTGGCAAAAAATCATTGGAATAAACCTGGGTTCCCGCATACGTCTGTTGTGGCGCAATTACCACAAAACCCGGCAGGTTACGATTCTCCGTCCCCAAACCATAAGTGACCCAGGACCCGATACTGGGCCGAGAGAATGCGAACGACCCGGTATGCATACCCAGGGTCGCGTTGTAGTGATTGGAATGAGATGTATGCATGGAACGTATGATCGCGATATCATCCACGCAGCTTGCCACATGAGGAAAAAGTGTGCTGACCTGAGTGCCACATTCGCCATGCGGGGAAAACTTCCACTGGGGATGTTTGAGGAAAATGCGTTCGTAACCCGGTCTATCCTTGATCTCCGGGTGATCCGCCTTGATCTCCTTGCCATGGTCCCGGTAGAGAGCTGGCTTCGGATCAAACGTATCAACGTGGGACACACCGCCTGTCATAAAAAGGAAGATCACGTTCTTGGCTGCTGCCGGAAAATGAGGCCCCTGAGGAGCTCCTCGATCCGCCGACTGCGCAAATAGCTGTTCCATGATCCCAGGAAATATCAGGGAACTGGCTGCCGCAGAACGAAGCAGCGAACGACGGCCAATGGGTACTTGTTTTTTCATTACTGGCTAGTTCAATCCACGTAGATAAATTCATTCGAAGCCATCAGCACGCGGGCGTACGCTGCCCATCTCTCGTCCTCGGACCCAGGATAGGCATCCAGGAATTGCCTGGCGATCGCCCGTTCCTTAGCGAGCGGTTCACGCTGCAACAATCGCCAGAACACCCAGCTGATCCGGTCGGTGGCCGAATCCTGTTGACGGGTCCTTTTCGCTGTTAACACCGACTGCTCATGAAAGAACGGATCGTTAAGGAAATACAATGCCTGAGTGGGAACGGTGGTCGTCTGCCTGGCAGGTGTGCTGGAATTTGGATCGGCACCGTCAAACAAGGCCAGGTACGGATGCCGTCGCTGTCGCTGAACCATCAAGAAGACGCTACGGCGCGCGGTATCGTAAACTGCGTTAAACGGTGCGTGCTGCGAGAACGTCCAACTAGCCGTGGGTGGGAAGGGATGCGCTTCACCAAACGACAAGTCTATTTTACCACTGGCCACCAACAGGCTGTCACGAAGCTCCTCCGCGGAAAGCCGTCGAGGCGAAAAACGGGCCAGCCAGCGATTTTCGGCATCCCGTTCCCGCTGAATCGCCGTCGAATCACTGCTCCGTTGATAGACCGCGGTTTGCATGATCAATCGATGCATGGGCTTCAGGCGATAGTCGTTCAACCGGAATTGAGTTGCTAGCCAGTCAAGTAGTTCTCGGTTCACCGGCGCCCCACCGCGGGAACCAAAATCGTTGGGTGTGGACACCAGACCTCGTCCAAAATGCCATTGCCAAAGGCGGTTGACCATGACACGGGAAAAGACTGGTTGCGACACGACCCAATCGGCAACGGCCTGTCGCCCGCTGCCCTGGTCCGGCAAGACTGGTTCGGCACCAAAGATCGTCAGCCAGCGACGAGGAATTTCTTTTCCCAGTTGTTCCGGATCCCCCCGCTCGTGCAACCGTGCGTTCTGCGGCATGCCCTCGGCAACCGCATACGCAACCGGCAAGGCCGGCATCTCCGGACGCGGGCGAACTGCGAGAGTGGCTCTCTGGCCCAGGGCAATCAGCCCCTGACCGTATTCTGGTGACGAACAATGTTCAAAGCGAAAAGTTACACCATCAAGGCCAGTAGGATGTCCATCCGCCACCGTTCCACGAACCTGGTAAACACCATCCCGCGGACACACCCAGGCTACCGCGACATCTCTCTGCGGCCCCGGATGCATGAAAAACGCCTTGCCCGGCAAGGTCGTCCAAACCGATACAGGATCCGCAGAGGAATTCACCGTGACCGATGGCGTATCACCACTGGCCCAGGCACTAAGACTCGACTGCCCCCCGACATTCAGTTTTTTCTCCCGCAGAAAAGCTGGACCATCCGTCACATCCAGAAAGCACCAGGTAGCATCATCCTGCACGATGGCCGGCCCGCCACGAGTCAGCTGATCCACCAGGTCCGCGACACTCCACCGCGCCGTGGTATCCCCCTGTCGTTCGATCGCCCACTCGACTCGCGTCGTGTCGGCGCCGTGATTATTGTTGGGCAAGACGACCAACTGAAGAACCTCTCCCCGGCGCATCGTAAGGCGATCCAGGGCACCCTGGCGACCCTCGTGCAGGGAGACCGTTTTGCCTTCTCCTACCGGGGATTGAGCAAGGACGCGAACGGACTTGGCCGCCAGCCCCTTGAGCCTCTGGGTTTCTTTCGGATCTTCCGGAGCCCGCTCTTCGTAGAGCTGGAGTTGCTTCGTGTAGGTCGCCATGCGTGCTTCCACATCCGCCTGGCTGAGCAGGGGAACAAGGTCCCGTGGCTGTCCCTTCGGCTCACAGCCAGGAAAGGCAAACCGTGTGCTGCTAAAAATCCCATACAAGGCATAGTAATCGCTGGAACTGATCGGATCGTACTTGTGGTCATGACAACGTGCACAGCCGAGAGTCAGGCCAAGAAAGTTCTTCCCCAGGTTATCAATCACATCCTCGTGCATCAGGTGAACATCCTTGTCGATATCGTGGCCAAACCTCCGGGCGACGGCCAAGTAACCAGTAGCAACAATTCCTTCCTGTCGCTGCTTCACGGTTCCGTCTGCCCCCAGAATATCACCGGCGATCTGCTGGCGCGCAAAATCATCAAAGCGCATGTCCTGATTAAAAGCTTCCAGCACCCAGTTGCGGTAGCGCCACACGTGGGGCAACGGACGATCCGTGTTCTCGCCAGCGGTATCTGCATAACGAACCACGTCCAACCAGTGACGTCCCCAGTGCACTCCGTACTGCGGCGACTCCAGCAATCGATCAATCAGCTGGTCAAATGCCTTCGGCGAATCATCTGCCAGGAATGCCTGGACCTCGCTCGGCTGCGGTGGCAGGCCGGTCAAATCATAGGTGGCTCGCCGGATCAACGTCCGTTTATCGGCAGGGCTGCTGGGTTCCAGTCCATGCTGAACCAGCTGTTTACCGACCAGCTGGTCAATCATTTGCGATACGTTACCCGCTCCAACTGGCGGCAAGGGCACAAACGCCCACCACGACTTCGCCTCTTCAAAACTCATCCCTCCCAGTGACTCGTCGCCCTGGCGAGGGTCCCTTGCCCCACTCGCTACCCATTCGGTCAGTACTGCAATTTCCTCGGCCGAAAGCTTTCCGCCCTTGTCGGGTGGGGGCATTTTCAGGGACCGGTAATTGATGGCATCAATCAGTAGGCTGTCGGCAACCTTGCCAGGAACGATCGCTGGACCACTTTCACCACCCTTGCGCCAACCGATCGCTGTCTGCAACGACAGGCCTCCGCTCGCCTTTTTTCCACCGTGACACGGAAAGCATCGCTGAACCAGCAACGGTCGCACCTTCTTCTCAAAAAACTCGTCTGCCTGCGCTGGCAACACCCAACAGAGGGCGAACACGAGAACCGGCCAAGCGACGGCGGTTCGCAAATTTCCCTGGCGCCCGGACGATGAATAGATTTCAGCAAGAGTCATGGCATGAACAACTCCAGAGTACGAAGCAACCCAAAAATGCTACTGCATTTTAAATCAAGTTCGCCTCTTTTTAAACCAAGATCTGCTGAACTACTTTCCCTGGAACATTGGTCCGCCGACCTTCGAGGCCATTCTGCTCGAAGGTCTGTCACTCATGGTCGAGGTACAGCAGGTGGAACGCATCTGCCAGGAGCCTCTCGAACAACCGTCACGGCAGGAACCATGTATGAATCTAGTGCCCGTAATGGACGTGAAGGTTCGAATCCTCTCACCCGCACTGACAAGAACCCATCGAAATCGACGATTTCGGTGGGTTCTTGTTGTGTCTATGGAATGCCCAGGCGATAGCGTCGGCTCGAGCTACAACCGCGTAGTCAGATCACGTCGGGTTGAGTGACCGTGCGGTCGTTGACAATATTTCCTGTATTCAATGTCCCCGCCGGTTCAAACAGAACAACCTGGCACTCCCTGCTGGCAACTGGTTTGTGCTCCACGCCACGTGGAACAACGCAGAGCTGTCCCGGCTGCAACTCAACCACCTTGTCTCGCAGGTGAATCTCGAGGCAGCCCTCGATCACCCAGAAAAGCTCATCCTCATGCTCGTGGAAGTGCCATTCAAACTCTCCCAACAGCCTGGCGACCTTGAGCTGCTGGCCGTTCAATTCTGCAATGACCTTGGGAGACCAATGCTCGGTAAAGCTGGCCAACTTTTCCTGCACATCAACGACTTGCATTTCAATCTTCTCCCTGGTGTCCTGCGGGCTGTTCTTCTCGCGTCAAAGCGAATTCTCCCGTCCAACGCGTGTTTCGGGTCAGCTAGAATTCCCGTCTCTCCCTGAAGCCACGCCCCGCCTCGTCGCCGGTGGGGCATTCAGACAGCTGAGTTCTTGCATTGTGGTCCTTTTCGGACTCCGTAAGCTATCCGACACAGCCGTGGAAAGTCCTGGCAAGTTCTGCTGGTCGTTATACTTTCATAACCTCTCTGACTTATCCCATCTGCATGGTAGAGGTCTGGCAACACACCCTAGGCAGATACTCTCCAATCTTCGCGGCTCTCGGATCGACACCTTTTCATTGTGTCAACGTTCGGGGGCTGCGGTTAAAATTCAGGCCATGAAGAATACACCCCGCTCTCAACTCCTGTCGATCACGACCGCCCTTGTGCTGGCATTGTCGCTTCTGCTGGCAGGTCTCAGCGTCGGTCAAGACACGAAAAAAGATGACCTGCCCGACGGTGTGGTCAACACACAGAATCCGAAGGATATCTCGCTCACTCCCGAGGAATCGCTTGAACGGATCCAGGTCCCGGCCGGTTTCCAAGTGACGCTGTTTGCCGGTGAACCAGATCTGCGGCGCCCAATCGCGTTTGATTTTGACGACCGCGGACGACTCTGGGTTGTGGAAAATTACTCGCACCCGGTACTCGACGACAATATAACTCGCGACCGAATCCTGATTCTGGAGGACTCCGACCAGGATGGTCAGTTCGACAAGCGGACTGTCTTCTGGGACCAGGGACGCTACCTTACCGCGATTGCCGTTGGCCACGGGGGTGTCTGGCTGGGAAACACACCGGATCTGACATTCATTCCCAATGCAGACCAGGATGAGGTTCCGGACGGAGATGCCGTCACAATCCTGGACGGATTTCAAAATGAGGGCAACAACAATAACAACCTCAACAATTTCCATTGGGGACCGGATGGATGGCTTTACGGGGCGATCGGCATCAATCCCCAGTCACTCGTTGGCAAGCCGGGCGCTCCGGACGAACAACGAACCGTGATCACTCGCGGCCTCTGGAGAATGCACCCGGCAACCCATGCCTTCGAGGTCGTGGCCACCGGGATGGTCAATCCCTGGGGTGCCGATTTCAATGACGTGGGTGACCTCTTCACAGTCAACACCGTGTCCGCTCACTTATGGCATATCGTTCCCGGTGCTCATTGTGAAAGACGCGCTGGCGAGTATGACAACCGCTACGCCTATGCACGAATCCAGTCGGTCAATGACCACTTGCACTGGGGCGGAGGAGCCTGGCATAGTTCTCGCCAAACTACGGATAGTCATTCGGTCGCCGGCGGCGGACACGCCCATTGCGGTGCGATGATCTACTATGGAGACAACTGGCCCGATTCCTATCGAGGCACACTGTTCACGAATAATCTGCACGGTAATCGCGTCAACAACGATCTGCTCGTGCCGCGGAAATCGAATTATGTCGGCAACCACGCCGCAGACTTCCTGATGGCCCATGACCCCTGGTTTCGGGGCCTGCAGATCAAGTACGGCCCTGACGGAGGTGTCTTTGTCTCCGACTGGCACGACTTCGGTGAATGCCATGACTCGGACGGCAGCCATCGCACCACGGGTAGAATTTACAAGGTCACATACGGGATTCCCACACCGCGCAGCATTGACCTGCAAGCACAAACATCCGATCAGCTTGCACAACTGCACCAACACAAGAACGAATGGATTGTGCGACATGCCCGTCGGATTCTCCACGAACGTGCCCTGCGGGGTGATGACCTGCGGCAAGCACGAAAACGTCTCCGTCGCCAATTCCAGACGCGCGGCGATTCTGTCACACAACTTCGTGCACTCTGGACACTCTCCCTGGTCGCAGACCTGGATGAATCCCAGCTGGTAGAAATACTCGACCACCCCAACGAGCATCTTCGTCGCTGGGCCGTTCGGTTGCTCGTCGATCACCATCCGCCGAGTAAGGGGACCGTCGCTGCCATGGCACGCCTGGCCCACAGCGAAGAATCCCCCAAAGTTCGGCTGGCCCTCGGTGTAGCACTTCGTCGCATCGATCTGGATCAGCGATGGGAGCTTGCTGAGGCACTCCTGAGCCATGCCGAGGATGCCCGGGACACCTTCATCCCCTTAATAGCCTGGTATGCAATCGAACCACTTGTCGAACTGGACCTGCATCGATCCCTGCAACTGGCAGTCCGGTCACAGATTCCCTTGGTGCGGCAGTTTATTGCCAGGCGGGCCGTGGATACCAAAAGCCCTCCCCTCGAGACCGTCATCTCCACTGTGCTGGAGGTCGACAACGTTAATCTTCAGTTTGACCTGTTGCGCGGCATACTGCAGTCACTGGATGGCCAGTCAGGGATTGCCCCACCGAAATCCTGGCCACAACTGTATCTGACCGTCTCCTCGACAGAGGACTCCGATAACCGTTCCGTAGCGATTCGCCTGGCCACCATATTTGGTGACCAGCAGGCGATTGGTCAGTTGCGTGATTCCCTGGCCCAGCCGGACCTGCCAGCAGAGCAGCGCAGCGATGCTTTTCAGGCACTCCTTAAGCTGAAAGAGGGGCTGCCGGTTGAGCTCCTGCACCAACTCGCCAGCCAGGCCTCGGACCTCCGCAGCGAAGCAATCCGGGCGCTTCTACTCCACAACGACGACTCCACCGCAACACGCCTGCTGGAAGTTTACCACGAACTTGACAGCACGGATCAGCAGAGCGCGATCAGCGTTCTCGCCACGCGACGTAACTTTGCAATCCAGCTCATCGCGACCATCCGGGCCGGCCAGATTGAGCGGGATGAGGTATCGGCCTTTGCCCTCCAGCAGCTTCGTTCCTTCAGCGACGAGACGCTAAGAACAGAAATCAACCGACTCTGGCCCGCAGATTCCCAGGCTAGAAAAAAATCGGACGACATTGCACGCTATCTCACTCGCATGGATCGGAAATATCTGGCCAGCGGAGATGCGAAAGCGGGCCGAGCGGTTTTCAAAAAGACATGCGCCGCATGCCATACTCTCTTTGGCGAAGGGGGTACGATCGGCCCCGACCTGACCGGCTCGGGTCGTCGCAAGACCGATTATGTGATTACCAATCTTGTGGACCCAAGTGCCAACATCGATGCCGCTTATCGACTGACCACGGCACTCACCAGCCAGGGCAGACTCTATTCGGGATTTGTCGTTCAGCATGACGACAGCACGGTCGTCCTGCGAACCCCCGAAACTCGTATTCGACTGGAGATGAAAAACGTCGAAGAACTCGTGACCTCCGGAAAATCAATGATGCCGGAGGGAATGCTGCAAACCTTTAGCGACGAACAGGTCCGCGACCTGCTGCTCTACCTCGCCAGCCCTAGCCAGGTTAAGGAATGACTCAGGTCCGAACTCAATTATCAGGATGAGAGTCCATGCTCTCCCTCGGGACACCGGACATTCTCGATGCCGAGCGTGGGTAGAGAGTCCGATGTCAGGAACCAAGACTGAGTAGCAGCGGGCCATTTCACAATCAACGCCGTATCTGACAGCAGCTTAGATATATAGCAACGGAAAGCAGCTCAAATGACCGGCCGGATACTGAAGACTTGTCTGTTGGCACTCTGTCTCCAACCTGGATTGGCGGCGAGATCTGCTGAGCCGCCCCGTCTGGGCGGCCCCTACAAGTTACTGGCAGCCGATTTCACCGGTGATGGGACAACAGACCTTGCAGTCGGCTTCCACGACCTGGGCCTGCTCACGATCGAAAGGGGCAATGGTCGCGGCCGCTTCAAACACCTCGCACAAACGCCGATTCGTCCAGCCAACGGCAAGGGTTTCGTCGAAGGATCCTACAATTTTGCCACGGCAGATCTGGATGGCGATGGAAAACTCGATCTCGCAATTGGCTGTCGTGAGACATTCGTGTTACTGGCACGAAACATGGGAGATGGCCATTTCACACCGATGGTCCGATTCCCCACCGAAAGTGCCGCCAAGGGAGTCGCCCTGGCAGATCTCGACAAGGACGGCCGGCAGGACCTGCTCTACACGGCTCGCGGGACCGGCCGGGCAGACGATACGAAGACCGGCAGCCTCTACCTGCGTCGAGGCCTCGGACCATGGAAATTCGGCGAACCAATCAAGCTGGAAGCGGGCATCTCAGCATATTACGTGGAAACTGCTGACCTCAACGGTGACGGCTTTCTGGACCTGCTCGTTCCCAATGAGCTGGGCCGGACGGCCTCCTTCTGGATCAGTCCCGGCAGATCAGTCTTCGCCACACCGTCAGGGCTGGTCCGAAAAGTCGTGACGACTTCGGGCTTCCGCATTAACGACGTCCGCGCCCGCGACTTCACCGGGGACGGAAAGCTCGACATCCTGACCGCCAACTGGTCCTCTTCCACAATCTCCCTGTTCCCTGGCAACGGTGACGGCACGTTCCAAGCCGAGAGGCTTATGGAAGGTGGAAAACACTGTGTCTTTTTCGCCGTCGGCGATTTCGACCGGGACAACGACCTGGACTTCGCCATAACCCACTGGACCGAAGACTTTGCCACCGTCTTCATCAATGACGGGCTCGGCAACTTTCCGTCGCCAACCAACTACAAAACCGGGCTGGGTAACTATGGTGTCGTCACCTTTGATGCCAACGGAGACGGCGTTCTCGACCTGGTGACGGCAAACTATCGCGATCGCAGCATTTCACTACTGGTCGGGCGCGGCGACGGTACTTTCAAGCCGGCCGCTACTACCATGCGGGGTTTCCAGCAACTCACCGACGGGTTTGCTCACGAACAGCGTTAAGCTCGCAGACGACGCCCATCACACGATTCAGTATCCTTCGCCACCGGCAGGAGCTTACTGGCGCACATACACATAGCACTCCAGCTCCTCAATGCTCACCTTGAGAGTCTCGGGATCTGTCGACGGCTTTTCGGCTCCCCCCTCGTCGCCAGCTGCCGCCGCGACCACGGCCGGAATCCACTCGACCGAAAGCGTGTTGTCACCAAAGATGAGCGGTTGCTCACGCCCCGTGGTCTCCCAGTTCATGTCGACCAGGAACAGGTCGAAGGGGGCAAGCACATCCCCCTCGTAGACGTTCTGGCCGTCCTTATCCTGCACGCGTGTGATGTAGTCGATGGGAACTTCCACATCGTTGATGCGAATCTTCAGCGAGTCGTCGGGGGACAGGCCGACCGCCTTGAACTGCATCGTCACCCGCAGCTTACTGTCACCAAAGTCCTCTCCCATCCGAAAGCGACGTTGGCCTGCCAGCACCTCAGCAGCACGGTCCAGGTAGATGTTGTCGTCATTGGAGAACCCGGTCGGTGATTTACGTGGTTTCTTGTAGATCGAATAGAACAGGTAGTGACGGTCTCGCCGCAGCACCTCGTCGCGGTCAGCCAGGTCCCGCAGCCATCCCAGTGCTGCCGGCCAGAGATAGGCTGCGTTGGACGACGATCGATGTGCCGAGGCACGCCTTTCAAAAGTCCGCTGGTAGTTGTAGGGAGAAATCCCGTCGGCGCCGAAGGCGTAGTAATTCTGTGCCGCGGCCCGGTAGTTGGCCGGGGTCATCAGGCGATAGTGTTCATTGGGTCCGTCCATTGAGATCATCGGATGAATGGCCGGATAGATTTTGCAGTCGGTCCCCTTGGCCAGGGTCACGAAATCCTCCGTCTTCATGTTCGTATCCGAATGAAAGAAGTCGGACGGCACGACGAAGTCGACCAGCCCTTCCTGGATCCAGGTCGAGAGGTCAAATCCCAGGTACTCGCACTCGGAAATATTCTGCGGTACTCGCACGCCGAACAGCAGACGACTGCAGCCTCGACGCTCGGCTGCCGCATCCAGCAGCGTCCGTGTCTGGCGAGTGAATTCGGTCAACAGATGCGCGTGCTCTTGGCCCGTGCCCGGCTGGAACATATGGCACCACCGCATGTAGTCGTACTCGATACCATCAACCTCGTAGGCGTCGAGGACCTCCCTGGTGAAGGTCAACATCACCTCCCGAACACCCTCGATGGCATAGTCATTTCCGGACCCCAGCAGATCCCACTCGGGATGGTCTTTTGAAGCTCCTTTGCGCGACCCGCCATGTCGGTCGTTCATGCGGATGTCGGCAATAAACTGCATGTCACGCTGGTGACAACGATCAATCAGGACTTTGAGACAATCCACTCCCGCTTCGTCCATACCGGGCGGACGCCAGGGAAACAACTCGGTCACCTGCGACGAGGGGACGTCACTCATGAAGGCCGTGAACAGGCAGTAGCTGATCGCATCGACACCGGCCGCCGCCTCCTCGTCGACCATCTCTTCCAGCATCCGCTGGCTGAAGCTGGCTGCCGGCTTGGGGATCTCACGATTCGGCACGCTGTAGTAGTCGGTATTGAGGATCGTCGCCCACATCGTGACACCGTCCCAGGCATGGAGAATTCCCCAGCGATTATTCTCATCCGCAACAGCGTCTGTCGTTGTCGTTGTCGCAGCTTCGGCCGGCAGATCGGCCTGAATGTCGGTTGCAGATGTCTCGGCCGGAGGGGCCGGAGCCTGATTGTTTTCTGCGGTCTCCTGGCATCCCAGCAGGAGTCCGCCGATCAGCAATACCAGCGGAACCAATCCGGGGCAGCTATGGCCGAATCGAGGTCTCCGGGAAAGCCGTTGACGCGTGGTGTCAGGCATTGGTCATCCCGCCGATTCGATGATGGGTCAGGGTTATTTTTCCGAGTGAGATTGATGATACAAGGGTCCAACCTCCGCGTCTCACTGGTCGGCACATTTCCTTGCCTGATCTTTCGGATCTGCGGTTAGATTATCGTTAACACATCGGTTGACGACGACCGCCACTCCCCGTCAACACTTTAAGAGGAGAAACCTGATGAACCAGATCGCAGCAGCCATTATCGTCCTTGCCGGCGCCACATTGATGGATCATCCCAGGAACAGTTATGCAAGTTTTGGCGACTTCCTCGTCGTTGTCGGTTCCATCCTCTTCATTATCCCCTTCTCAGCGACATCCTATGGCGGTATCACTCGCTGGTTGAAAGGAGAACGAGACGGCAGCAGTATTGAAAAGATCTAGGGCCACGCGGAAGTGCCTGGCGATTGGGTACTTTTCACACTCGGTTCCGTAACCGTTCGCCACACCAATCGCCAACAGGTATAAGTAACTTCTTGCCTGATGGCTAAGCGGATTCACCATCCGGCCAACTCCAGGACACGCTGGTTCGTGCCCGTGACGTTGTACACCAGAACCACAGAAATATTGCACTAGGCGACCAATGAACAAAACAACTCCATATCTCGCTGGCTTGTTTTCACTCCTGCTAACACTGGTCCCCAGCGTGACGGCCGACGTCAAGTTACCCAACGTGCTTGCCAGTCACATGGTCATGCAACGCAATGTCCCGCTGACTGTCTGGGGAACTGCTGACGCCGGCGAAACAGTGAGCGTTGGCATGGGGAAAGAAGTGCTGGAGACCGCCGCGGATGACAAGGGAAACTGGCAGGTCCAGCTAAAGCCTCAAAAGGCCGATGGAAAACCGCGGCAATTGACCGTCAAGGGAAATAACACAGTTGTGCTGGAGGATATCCTGATCGGGGAGGTCTGGATCGGTTCCGGCCAATCCAACATGGAATGGCAATTAACCAGCACGATCGGCGCCTCCGAGGCCATTGCTGCTGCCAACCACCCGACAATTCGTTTATTCCACGTACCGAAGGTTCAGGCTGGCCAACCTGCCAGCGACGTCAACGCGAGCTGGAAAGTCTGTACACCCGCAAACATCCCTGCGTTTTCCGGGGTACTCTACTACTTCGGGCTCCATCTGCAGCAGGATCTTCATGTCCCCATCGGCCTGATCAACAGTTCCTGGGGCGGTTCGCCGATTGAACCGTGGACAATCAGCAAAGGACAGTCGGGGGGAATGTATAACGGGATGATCGCCCCGCTGACACAATTTGCCGTGCAGGGTTCGATCTGGTACCAGGGGGAGACAAACGTGCTCCAGAAAAATGGGCTCAGTTATACCGGCAAGATGAAAGACCTGATTTCTGGCTGGCGAACTGCTTTCCAGGACGAAAACCACGACTTCTTTTTCGTGCAGATTGCACCCTGGCAGGGTAGTTACCAGCCTGGAGAACTGCCAGCCCTCTGGGAGGCCCAGGTTGCCAGCCTGAAAATACCGGGGACCGGCATGGTGGTGACCACCGACCTGGTGGACAACATCCGTGACATTCACCCCCGTAACAAGCAGGACGTGGGAAAACGCCTCGCCCTCTGGGCTCTGAGCAAGACCTACGCCAGGAAAGGGATTGTCTACTCGGGTCCGCTTTACGAATCCCTCACTATCGAGGGCAATAAGATCCGGCTCAGTTTTGCCCATACCGCTGACGGGCTGATGTCCCGGGACAGCAAACCACTGACCGAATTCCAGCTGGCCGGATCCGATGGGACTTTTTTCGCCGCCGAAGCAACCATCGACAAGCACACAGTGCTCGTGCAGTCGAAAGATGTCACTTCACCGCTGCAGGTGCGATTTGGTTGGCACGCCATCACGAATCCCAACCTGGTCAACTCTACAGGGTTGCCCGCTTCGCCATTCCAGACCAAGGACTGGACCGGGGGAACCGGCAAGTAAGCGTTCGCGCACCTGCTGGCGACCTCGTCGTGGAGCACCCAGGCCATCCAAATCAGCGAATCCGTGCTGGCCAATCGTTGTAGACCGTCCTCGAGTTGATAGAATCTAGCTCGTTCCTGACAGGATGGAATTTAAACGGCACGTTAAAAGTAGGAGCTTAGGTTATGGGTACCGCCATCAAGATCGTCCTGGCAAGTGCACTGGTACTGGCCGCTGTTACGCTGGCCACCGGCCAGGAAGAAGCTGAAGGAGTCAAGATCGACTATAGCGATGCTGACAAAGCCGCTATCGCCAAGATTCAGGAAGCGGGCGCGGCCGTGCTGGAAGTTGCCCAGAACGACAATCGCCTGAACGTCGCCTTTCACCTCGCCTCCGATGAGATTGGTGACGAGCAAATCGCCACGGTCAAGGGACTCAGCTTTATCGTTACACTCAACCTGCGCGGCACCAAGGTGACCGATGGTGGCCTGGAGAATGTTGCCAGCTGCAGCAGCCTGTCGCGACTGCACCTGGAAAAAACCGGCGTGACCGATGCAGGCATCAAGCAACTTATCGGAATGGAGAACCTCAGCTACCTCAACCTTTACGGCACACAGGTCACGGACGCTGCCATCGATGACATTGCTGCCATCCAGGGTCTGGCCAAGGTTTTCATCTGGCAGTCCCAGATCACCATCGACGGAGTCGCCGCCTTGAAGGAAAAGCGGCCCGAGTTGAAGATCATCCCGGACCTCGTCGCCGATAAGGCCCGTGCCGAAGCCGACGCGATACGCAAGATTGAAGACGCCGAAGCGGCGTTGGTAGCAGCCACCACGGCTGCCGAGGAAGCCACTGCCGCGAAGGCTGCAGCGGACAAGGCAGCCGCCGACGACGCCGACAATGCGGATCTCAAGAAAGCAGCCGAGGCAGCTGGTACGGCGGCCACGGCAGCGGAGAAAGCTCGCGCGGACGCCCAAAAGGCACTCGAGGACCTGAAGAATCCTCCTCCCCCGGCAGAGGAAAAGAAAGAAGGCGAGTAAGCTGACATACGGATACAACCGGGACCGCAGTGGCGGGAACCTGCCACTGCGGTTTTTCATGCGCCATGGGCAGCACCTTCCATCAGCTCCGTTGACCTGTTCAAGCTCCCCCTATCATGCCGCACCGTATCACCCCAGGCTCGACCGTCCAGCTTGCCGAAATTCCAACTCGCGCCGATTCCTTTCACGATGACAGGAAACAGGCGGAGCAGGACTTCAAGGAACTGCGCGATGAGTTGATTCGGCTGCAGAATGTGCTCTATGCCCAAAATAGCCAGAGCCTGCTGATCGTGCTGCAGGCGATGGACGCCGGTGGCAAAGATGGCACCATTCGCAAAGTCTTCCGTGGAGTGAACCCCCAGGGGGTTCGCGTCACCTCGTTCAAGGCCCCCAGTAAGATCGAGCTGGCTCATGACTTTCTCTGGCGGATCCACAAGGCGACGCCCGCCAAGGGCATGATCGCTGTTTTCAACCGCTCTCATTATGAAGACGTCTTGATCACACGGGTCGAGAAGATGATCAGTGACGACGTCTGCCAGGCACGCTATCAACAGATCAACGATTTTGAAAAGCTGCTCTCGGATACCGGCACGCGAATCCTCAAGTTCTATCTGCACATCTCGCCCGAGGAACAAAAGGAACGCTTTCAGGATCGACTGGATGTGCCCGAGAAGAACTGGAAGTTCAACGCGGGTGACCTGGCAAAACGCAAGGACTGGGATAAGTACATGGACGCCTTTCAACTGGCCCTGGAAAACTGCAGCACGGATACCGCGCCCTGGCATGCAATTCCGGCCGACCAGAAATGGTATCGCAACCTGGCCATCACACGGGTCATCGTGGAAACACTGAAGGACATGGATCCGCAGTATCCTCCAGCGGATGACCTGCACGGAATTGTGCTGACCTAAGCCACTCGACAAAGGCCAGTTACCGCCACCGATGCCTCGCCTGACGACACGGCCATCGATGGGGTTGTTGCGGTTTGTACGATTCGTGTTCTATTGACGCTTTCCTGTAATCTACACGACTGTTCCTGACACACGCTGGCACCGAGCACGCGGCGGTCGATAACTGGAGCCGAAGATCGACGCCATTCCCTCAACACGGCGCGCTCCTGCCGGCTCAGTTCGTGAATTGCTCCAGGTCGCCGTGCCGTTGATACTCAGCTCCGGCTCCGTCTCCCTGATGCATGTTGTCGATCGCATCTTCCTCACCTGGTATTCCGCAGACGCACTGGCTGCCTCAACTCCAGCCGGAATCATCCACTGGACTTTCCTGGCCGTTCCCATCGGCCTGGCCGCATACGTCAACACGTTTGTTGCTCAGTACGACGGTGCCGGCCGCCCAGCCCAGGTCAGCTCGTCGCTCTGGCAAGCCATCTTCGTTGCAATCGTGACTGGCCTTGCAGTAACCATGATGATGCCCATTGCGGGCATCCTGTTTGGCTCCTTCGGTCATGGCGAAGAGATCGCGCGCCTGGAAGCAACTTACTTTGCTACCCTCTGTGCCGGTGCCCTGCCGGTCGTGATGATGACCACGCTCTCCTGTTTTTATAGCGGCCGGGGCAAGACGATGGTCGTCTTGTGGGTGACCCTGGCCGGCACGCTCGTCAACCTGGTCCTCGACTGGTTCTTGATCTTCGGTCAGGGCCCATTTCCTGAACTCGGTATCTTCGGAGCCGGGCTGGCCACGGTGATCGGCCAGGTCGTATCGCTGCTACTCTATGTGGCCCTGCTACTGCGCCCCCAGGTGAGACGCGAGTACAAGATCCTTGAGCAATGTCGACTTGATCGGACGCTGATGCGACGCTACCTGCGATTTGGCCTGCCAAATGGCCTCCGCACGCTGATCGACATTTCCGCGTTTTCTATCTTCGTGGTGATGGTGGGCCGACTGGGTCGAGATTCCCTGGCCGCCACCAATCTCGTCTTCAATATCAATACGCTCTCATTCCTGCCAATGGTTGGTCTGGGGACCGCCATCATGACACTGGTCGGTCGCCGAGTTGGCGAGGGCCGAGCCGAGCTGGCGGTCCGTACCACCTGGATGGCCTTCGGTATTTCGTCCGTCTACATGCTCAGTTTCGCCACGGCCTATGTGTTCTTCCCTCATGTCTTGATGGCGCCGTACCAGGCTTATGGCAGTCCCGAGGATTTTGCCCGTATTCGTGACCTGGTGATTGTGCTACTCAGACTGGCTGCCGTATTCTCGTTCTTTGATGCCATGTTGATCGTCTTCAGCTCAGCGATCCAGGGAGCCGGTGACACTCGATTTTCGCTGATCTTCACCGCTATCGCGTCCCTGCTGGTAATGGTCATTCCGATCTGGCTGATCCTCGACGTCTATGAGGGTGGCGTGGTGGCCTGCTGGTGGGTCTGCACGGTTTTCCTGACCCTGCTGGGGATCGGTTTTCTACTGCGTTTCCTCGGCGGCAAATGGAAATCGATGCAGGTCATTGAGCCCCTCGTGGACGACGATTCGCCTGCAACAGCCGACTCACGGTGACCGGCACTTCCCCGCCTTGTCAGCCAAATCGCCGCCAGTGAATTTCCCACAGCGCCCGTTCACTCGACGGATTAGTCTCGGCAGAAGCTCCAGCAGAGCGTCGATGCCGCGGTCACCAAGTTCTAGTGGCCGGGGGTCTCGTAACGCAGCCAACAGCTCCCGCTCGTCTCTAATCTGGTCAATTCGAATCTGCATCCTGACATCTCCTCTCCAAGATCGTGGCCGGGTGACGGGAAAATGACATCTTTCCCGTGCTACAAGGTCTATCGGAGTGGCATGTGACACGTTTGGTCACAGCGGAAGACAAATCCTCAGTGACCAGCGAGCCTGTCCCGTGATCGTTCGATTGCCACCCACTTCCAATTGCGGATATACTCGCCACTACGCCCATCTCTCCAACGTTCATCCTGACTGCCCGCATGACAGACACCGTCCAGTTCAACTGCCCGAACTGCAACTTCATCGTTAAAGCGCCAGCAGCCACCATCAATGAATTGGCTCTCTGCCCGAATTGCCAGGCATCCATTCAGATTCCCTCGTTAACGCTTCCCACCCCAGCAGCAGCCCCACCAATTGTCAGTGACTGGCATGTTCGCACACCGGGCGGCCAGGTCTTCGGTCCGATCACAAAACAGCAGCTCGACGGCTGGTTACAGGAAGGCCGGCTGAATGCGGCCGTTGATGTTTGTCCGATTGGTACTGACCAATGGACCTCGGCAGCCAGCATTTACCCGCAGCTTGGTCCGGGGCCCTCCGCCGCTGAATCTCCGACCGCCTCGCCACCAGCCCAGGCCATCGTCGATCCACTCATGGCACACCACGATCGTGGCATGCTTGGTGAAGCACCCCTCTCACCCACAACAACCGAAGCCACAAATCCGGCCCGACGGTTCGACAAGAAACCACTCGTGTTGGCCGCTGCAGGATTGGCCGGCCTCGTGACTCTAGTGATCTTCCTGCTGGCCGGTGGCAACAAACCCAAGACCGTGGACGGGCTTGCTGAGACCGTGCTGAATTCCATTCGCGACAGCGATCCCGACGCCCTGGTCAAGCTGCTGGCCAGCGGAAGGGAATTCGCTGACTTTTTCCGCAGCCAGGTCGAACCCGGACAACGGGCCATGCTTGAGTCACCTGAATTCAATAATCAGCTTGGGCGCCAACGTGCGAGAGAAGTCAGTACCTTTCCGGAACGCCAGCAGGAATTCCGGCGTCAACAAGCCAGGGACTGGGGGTTTTCCTGGGAGAACGTCTCCTTCAAAGAAGCGCGGTACGAGCTCAACGAGAAAAATGGCGTCAAGTTTATTGATGAGCTCCAGATTCACTTCGCAGTCGAGGGCAGCGACAGCGAGTTTTTCATATTGCTTTCCGGCGTCGTCAATGTCGGTGGGGGCTGGCGCATTACAAATTTTCCCGAGACCATTGTGCGCGATCGGGTTGCCACACCACTTCCCGGCCTGTCCTCAGTCGAGGGCGTCGTCACCTATGAGGACAAACCACTTGCCAATGCCCACGTTGTCTTTGCGCCCAACAGGTCGAGCGGACTGAACTATGCCCATGCCAAAACCGATGCCAACGGTAAATTCACGCTTGTTACCGTCCGCCCTGACTACGAAGGTCAACCGGTCCGGGTAAAAGGCGCCATTGCGGCGGAGTTCCAGGTGATGATTGTCAAGCGTGAATCACCGACAGATAGTGCAACGGATTCATCGGATACTGGGGACGAGACAGAGGATACGTTGATCACCGACGAATACCTGGAATTGGTAGGTGACCTGGAAGAAGATGGTAGCGGTGGCAATCCCAACCTCAAGAGCCTGATTAACGGCAAGTTCAGCGAGACTTACTCGACGCCCCTGAAAGCAAGCATCTCGCCAAGCAGTGACAGAAATCTGAACATCAACATCTATGCCGACGGCACTGGCACGGTGAGGTAATTACTCCACCATCTCTCGGCGAGACCGGATGATCTTCAGCCTGGAATCCTGCCGTACTTCACCTCGCAGTAATCCTCGCCGCCGCTCTCTTGTCTCCAGCAGCGCAATGTAGCCGCTGTTGGTCGGCACGATCTTTGCCGGGTTGGAGAAGTTGCCGAAGTCAGCGGCAGATAAGCCCAGCTGGTCCAGCCGGCTGGCCCACTGCTTGTGCTGTCGCTGATATGCCCGTTGCCGATGGTAAATCGTCATCAGGGCATCCCGCAGCTGCATCTCACCGCGCCAACGAACCGCACCTACCGGGCTCTCCAGCTCAGCAAACTCAACATAGCCCCACCGCTCGGGCCGGTGCATATCGATGATCCCCTGGGGGGACCAGACCCAGTTATCCTCACGCAGCTTGGGTATTTTCTGGTACGTCCCATCGACCACCTGGTGTTTCCACTGGACCCGCGAGAAGTTAAACCGCCAGCGGTCACCGGGCTGCGGCGCCACGGCGGGACGTTCAGTTCGCGACATCGCCGTCCAGGGAATTGCCATTTCTACTGACCAGAAGGCATCTCGATCGGATGGATCGTTCAGCGTGCCTGCCACAAACACAGCCGTCTTGAGCCCTGGAATTTCCCAGCCGTTATCCGCTCGTCCGCCATCCTTGTAGGGCCGGGGAAGAAACAGGTCCCAGCCCGTATTGAGGGCATTCATTTCAAACTCGTAGTACTGGTGGTTGTCCCCATCCGGATCAATGAACACTTCAAAATCGTTGTCATGAAAGATCACTGAGTCATGCTCAGTCAAAGTACCCCAGACATGCGGCTCCACCATTCGGGCACCTATATAAAGGTACTCATCATCCCAACTCATCTTCATCCGCGTACGAAATCGGGGAATGGGCTTGGCGGATCCTTCGATGTCCAGGAACACCTGAGACCAGCGAACAGATTTCCAGGCTCGCTCATTCAGCTTTCCATCGACCTTGATAGCCGACGTGGCCCGCGCACAGACATAGCTGCGCGGCACGATCCGCCTCATCTTCTCCCAATCTTCAGCCGAATCGGCGGACAGAACAGATCCGCCCATCAGGGCTGCAAACACAGCACACGTCACAAGTCTCACAATTCTCTCCCTACTCAAGTGGCTCCCAAAGAGCGTCTGGCGTGAGCGGTGGTTGCTCGCGAGCCACACTATAATCCCGCTCTTCGACCGCCGGATGACCCCAGGGGCCGAAGCTATCGAATTCATCACACTGATCGTCACCGACGACAAAACTAACTTCAATCCCCGACTCACTGACCACGCATCGCTGGTAGCCAAAGCGAGTATCCGCATCAGGCCAGCGTTCGGACAGTTGGCCCGTGTTGCCGGCCGGCTGGGTGCGATACAGCTGGATGCCATCCACAACCTGCACGGAACGGCCGGTATGAACGTGACCACAGAAGAGGATGTCCACTTTCGCCTTGCAAAGCAAATCCCAGAGCCGCTGCCTGTGCGGCGGATCAATTGAGAAGTACCAGTCGTAATATTGGTCCGCGTCGGTCAGATCCCAGGCTGGCTCGTCCAGCCGTTCAATGAATGGCCAGTAATGCATGACTGCTACATGATGCTCGGTGCTGGGTAACTGGCTCAACCTCTCCAGCATCCGCCACATTCGCTGCTCCTGCGGAAGTCCCGACCCTGCGACTCCTGCATAGAAGCCGGTGAAGCGGACGTTGCGATGCACGAAACTCCAATGGATGGGACCAAAGTAAGAAGCGAACAGGTCGAGTCTGTCGCCCGTCAGGTTCAAATCCGGGTCGTGCCAGTCCCAGGCCCGAGGACCCTTGCTCTTATCACCGTTCGTATCAGCTGTCTTGTTGCCCACATCCATATTGCCCGGGATGATGAAACTGGGGAACGGCAGCGTGTCGAGATCCTCCCGGGCCTGCAGGTATTCAAACTCGTGCGTCTCACCGTCACGAGTCAGGTCGCCGCCGTGCAACAGCAACTCAGCATTCTCAACCTCCAGCTGTCGCTTGATGGCCGCCCAGCGCTGGTTGATAGCAGGCCGAAAACGGTAGGAACGCGGCGTCCCCATGTGACTGTCATTGACATGCAGGAAGGTCCACGAACTAGCGGCATCTGGTGACATTGGCAAAGCAACTCATTGGGAATAGCTGTTTCGCTCAAAGATAACAGATGGTTACGAGTTGCGGGTTCGGGATTCGTGGCCAGGGACTTCAAACTCGCTGAGTTCATTCCCCAGCGGCGGGATGGTTGAGTCGAGAGCGGCACAATCTGGACCACCGCTCAAGTCCAAACGGCAGCAGACGCCGGCCAAAAAAGAACCACCGGAGGGCCGCAGGGCCAGTAGCCCATACTTCCCCCCGGTGGCCAGAACAAACAGAACCCGCTCAAGCTCAGCTTCAGTTGCGTAATGCCAGGGCGATTCGCTCGGCATCGACCGCGCTGAGTCCTTTCTTGCGAGCCATGTCAACGGCCAAGTCCCAACGGACTGTGCCGTAGGCCCGCGACAGCTTGACCAACTTCAGCCGAATCCTCTTCTCAAGGCTGAGATAAAACCTCTTTTGCTCGGCAATCTCCTGGTCAAACAGATCTCGCTTCATCCCAGGGTTCCGCATCAAGGCACTGGCTTCATCCATATCCACCACTCCGTCGGCATTCAGGTCGCCGACCACCGGATTATCAACGATCGGCCTCTCGACTCGCTTCCTGGCCATTGCGGGTGAGACCGCAACCAGTAGCACAACCACGGAAATAATTGAACGTGAAATCATCATGATTCTGCTCCTTGACAAAATGGGGTCATCACAAGATGTCGCCTGCCTTCACACTCACTAACGCAACAAACCCAGCCCGGCGGACAGTCGAACAGCAAAACTCCCGATCTGGCCGGATCTTTTTTTCTGGCCAGCGGGAACCTCCAACCCGCCTGCCTCGTCCAAAACTGCAACGGAGAGCGAAGTTGGAGAGTGGTCTGTCAATACGGACATCCTTTCCTTTGGAGGAGGCACACGATGAAGTTTTCAGCAATGACCACAACCATCACCACAGCATTGGTCGGAGCGGCAGTAGGAGGCTTTGTTGTCTTCTCATCACTTCCCGACTCGGGCACCCTCGAAACGTCGAGCCAGCAGCAGATCCAGGACGACGACACCGATCTGACACTTGTCAAAGGTCGCAAGACGCGTCATGCCGGCAGCAAGATCAAGGTTCAGCCACCACAGCCGATTCCTGAGTTCGTAAACAATGGGATTGCCTGGCTGGTCGAAGCTCAACACTCCAGCGGTGGCTGGGGAGCGGGTTCTCACGCGCAGCAGACCAACATTGACCCGGCCAAGGTCAAACTCGATCCCGCCACAACAGCTTTTGCTGGCATGGCCCTGATGCGAGCTGGACATACTCCGGTCCAAGGTGTCTACCGGGATGCCGTTCGCAAGACCACGGAGTTCCTCGTGGATGTCGTGGAGAAATCCAAGGCCGAGGGGCCGCGGATTACCGACATGACCGGTACGCAACCACAGGCCAAGCTCGGCCAGCTGGTCGATACCACGATGACCACCCAGTTTCTCTCGCGTGTCATCACGTCACTGCCAAACAAGGATCCACTGCACGACCGAGCAAGCAAGGCACTCGATAAGTGCCTGCTCAAGTTGCAGTCGAGTCAGCAGAAGAATGGCAGCTGGGGAAGCGGTGGCTGGGCCCCCGTACTGCAATCGTCGCTCGGCACCACCGCACTGGAATTGGCCCAGGTGGCTGGCAAGCAAGTCGACATGGAGGATCTGCGACGAGCTCGCGACTACCAGAAGGGTAATTTCGATCCCAGTACTGGCAAGGCGAACGCAAGTGCAGCTGCCGGCGTGGAACTCTACGCTTTTGCTGGTGCCCAACGTGCTACAGCGGGAGAAGCTCGTGCGGCTCAGCAGCTGATCGACGAGGCCAAGAAGAATGGAAAACTTGAGCCTGCCGATACCGTCAACCTGGAGAACCTTCGCAAGATCGGCGTCGACGACGATAAGGCGCGTGAGCTGGCAGATGCAGATATCGCCAGCAAGGCGCAAATCGCGCGACTCAACGATGAAAACCTGTTGCGAGGATTTGGCAACAATGGTGGCGAGGAATTCCTCAGCTACCTGATGACCAGCGAGTCGCTCGTCATCACCGGTGGCGAATCCTGGAAAGCGTGGAACCAGAAGATTATCGATCGACTGGGCAAGATCCAGAATCCAAATGGAAGCTGGAATGGGCATCACTGTATCAGTAGCCCCGTGTTCTGCACGGCTGCTGTCATCCAGTGCTGCACCACGGATCGGGATGCTGTCACCCTGATCCAGATTGCCCAGAACGCAACCAAGCTGCGACAGGCTGCCTCGCAGACAGCCGGAACGCGCTAACCGTAGTGGCTCGCTGGCCAACAGACCACAGGTCGGCGAGTCCTGTTCTCCGAGTGGTCGGGGCATCTCCACAAGGAGGTGCCTCGGCCCACTCGCAGTCTTAACCGGAGTTCATCATGACACGACATCGAGCTGCCTGGTCACTGATGCTGCTGATCCTGCTGCTGGCCCAGTTGACGGGCTGCCAGAATTCCAACAGTCACGGCGTCGAGATCCAACCCACGGCCGCAGCGGAACCGGCCGGCGACGACTTGCAACAGCGCATCCCGCTTGCTGACAGTTGCCGCTGGCTCTGGAACCAGCAATTAGAGGATGGCAGCTGGCGGAGCGGACATTACGGCCTGCTCAAAACAGGACAGGCCTACACTCCTTTTGTACTGCACACCCTGCTGGAAGTTCCCGAGTCGGTTTTCCCCAGGCCCCCAGAAGCCGTCGAACAAGCACTCACTTTCATCCGCAGTCAGATCAACCAACAGGGAGCGATCGGCATGGCCGATCCGGACGTACTGGAATACCCCAACTATTCCACTGCCTACGCCCTGCTCTGCCTGCTCAAAACAGATCCTGACGATCCTCTGGTCGGCCGCATGGCGGACTATTTGAAAAAGCAACAGTACCGGGAGTCGCGTGGCTTCTTCCCGGCACATCCCGCCTACGGTGGCTGGGGCTTCGGGGGCACACTGCCCGACGGCCAACCCGGGCATATGGACCTGGCCCATACACGCCGTATCCTGCAGGCGCTCTCCGCAGCAGCCGCACTGGACAGCGATACGGCCACGGCGGCCGAACAGTTTCTGCACCTTGTGCAACGCCATCCGGCATGCCCGCAGCCACAACCGCAACTGGAACCCAGACGCCCGTCAGGCGGCGCCGCTGCACCCTATGACGGAGGATTCTATTTTTCACCGGTGGTGCTGGCTGCCAACAAAGGTCGCACGGACATCGACAACGGGCGACCCTACTTGCGCAGCTACGCTTCGGCCAGTTGTGACGGAGTTCTTTCACTGCTGGCAACTGGTCTGCCGACAACCGACGAGCGAGTGGTTCGGGCAATTGAGTGGTTGACCCTGCACAGGGAAATTGACTACCCGGCTGGCGTGCCGGCCGATCATCCCGAGCCCTGGGGTGAGGCAGTCCACTTTTACCACCTGGCAGTACGGGCCGAAGCACACCACTCGATCCAGTCGGACGGCAGTTGGCGAGAACTGATCAATGATCACCTGGCAACCCTGCAAAAGGCGGACGGTCATTTCGTAAATCAGGCCAGCCCGCTGATGAAGGAGGACGATCCTCTGTTGGCAACCAGCCTGGCCGTGATCGCGCTGACACATGCGACACGGAACTCTGTCAGCCAATAGATTCCCGGGCGCAAGGCCGAATCCAAAGAAGCTCGCCGCAGAGATGTCGAGAGCGCCGAGGCAGCAGAGCGGGCTAACTAGCCGAACAACTCGTGCAAGACGCGGCCACCCTCAATAATCTGCACGGGCCGACCCTGCACATCAGGCAGTCGGATATCGGGATCGATCCCCAGGCTCCAGTAGATCGTACGAGCCAGATCTTCAGGACTGACTGGCTTGTCAATCGGCCAGCCGGCTTCCTTGTCTGAATCACCGTAGACGATTCCACCACGGATGCCGCCACCAGCAAGCACGCAGGGGAAGCAGTAAGTCCAGTGGCCTCGGCCCCATTCACCGTTGGCCTTGGGCGTTCGCCCCATCTCTCCCATCGCCACCACCAGTGTTTCGTCGAGCAAGCCGCGCTCGTCCAGATCTTCCACGACGGCCGAAAAGGCCTGGTCAAATCCCGGCACCAGGTGTTCTTCCAGGTGTTTGCTGCTGCGGTGAGAATCCCAGCTGTATCCATCCACGGTATCCCAGCCGACAGTAACAAAACGACTGCCCGCTTCGATCATCCGTCGTCCCATCAAGGTGGACTGGCCGAACAGGTGTCGCCCATAGCGGTCGCGAAGCTTGTCGGATTCCTGCCGAATGTCGAGTGCCGTGCGGATATGGTCCGAGAGCACCAAGTCAGCTGCTCGCTGCCGGAACTGGTCCTGCGAACGGTAGACATCGGGTACTCGCTCAAGCTGGCGACGGGCACGATCGAATTGATCCAGTAGTCCCTGGCGGCCCTGCAGACGCTCCAGTGTCACCTCGTCCCGTGAGACCAGACCCTTGATACGGAAATCCAGTTCTGCATCCGTGCAGTCGCGGAAGTAGGGGTTGTCATCCTTGTCGCGTTTTTGAATGTCAGTCGCCAACGCGTTGTAGGCCGAACCGAGCCAACCGGCATACTGGCCGGTTCGATCATAACCCTGCAAATGACCCAGTCGATTTGGCAGATAGATATAGTCTGGCAGCGATCGCTGGTTGGCATCCGCAGCGTGCTGCGAAACATATTCCACCACGCTACCCATCGCGGGCCAGTCGGTCTCTCGAGCGTTGACGTCCGAACCATTGGCAGCCGAGCGTGTCCAGGGATGGCCAGTCTGGACATAATGACAGGCATTGTGGTCATTGTGTGGATGGGTCACCGTGCGAATCACCGCGATCTTGTCCGAGATCGAGGCGGTACGATGCAGATGTTCTGAGAGTCGTAAGTCCGGTGTGCGGGAGGCAATCGTCTTGAACGGCCCGCGAATCTCGCTGGGCGCGTCCGGCTTCATATCAAAAGTCTCCAGCTGGCTCGGCCCGCCAAACAGGAACAGGAACAGTACGTTCTTGACCCGTGCCTGCTGGAAAGACGGAGATTTCTGCTCGGCAGCCAGTAGCTGGGGC
>Ga0209403_10000089_pt1 | contig 131044 bp, 111 predicted proteins | sample ArcticOcean_MG_C_8_FD_187440 | JGI IMG/M metagenome (GOLD analysis project Ga0209403, IMG submission 187440) | Marine microbial communities from western Arctic Ocean - ArcticOcean_MG_CB11_86 (SPAdes) (version 2) | ecosystem: Environmental > Aquatic > Marine > Oceanic | place: Arctic Ocean... | reverse complement strand
GGCGCACACGGCGCGTCTGCACCAGCCGGGCCGTCTGCACCGGCCTTACCCTGCGGTCCCTGCGCGCCGGCAGTACCGTCCGCGCCGGCAGTACCGTCCGCGCCGGCAGTACCGTCCGCGCCGGCAGCACCGTCCGCACCGGCAGCACCGTCCGCACCGGCAGCACCGTCCGCACCGGCAGCACCGTCCGCGCCGCCGGCAGAGCCGCCGATGGCGGCGGAGATCTCCCTACTTATCGGCGTTTCCGCGCCGGACGTCATGGCGATATAGTCCCAAGCCGCTTCGTATTTACTACTGGCCGCGCCCAGGTGGTTTAGATTGCCGCCGTCGCACCACGGCAAACTACAGCCCGTCAGTGGCAGCGACAATGCCGGACTCAGGCCGCCATTCACATACAAATCGACTTTGGTGGCGTTGGGTTCACGGACCAAACGGAACACGTTGTAATCCCCCATGTCCATCTTATACACGGCCGAGTCGTTCGGCGGTGAGTCATGGTGCATATAGACGCCGCCTTCGCTGCTGGTTCTCAGAGAGAACGGACTGGTGTCATCGCCCCAGGAAAGAATCATTTCCCCTTGAGGTGGGTTGTTGTTGACACCTATGAAGGCAAACTCCACCGTAGCCCCGGCTTCCGCCGTAATCGTCGTCGAGTTGCCGGGGTACCAATACCACGACCCGCCAGGATTGCCGTTGGCAGTAACCCACCCCGGGAATAGGTCGGGATTGGAGAAAATGTCGTCTGAATTGAACGTCGCACTGTTCCAATTCCCAGCAGTAAACCAACCGCCGGTTATGTGGGTCCCGCCCCCGCAGTCCCAGTAGCGGTCCCAGTCCTCCGTCCCGTTCCCTGGCGAGTAGCTCGAAACATAAGCACTACCGTCAACACTCTGGGAGGGTCCTAAACCCAGGCCACTCGTCGCCGCAGCGGCGGCTTTCTGAGCTATGGCTGTTGCTTCTTCTGTAGTGACCTGCGCCCTGGCTGTGTCTGCGAACACCAGCCCCACAATTGCTACAGCCATTACGGCTATTGTCTGTTTCATCGTGTTCATGGTTGGATTTCCCTCAGTGTTTTGGGCTCAGCCCGGGTTTTATTTTTTTTGATTTTCTTCTCAAGAACATTCAAGGTATACGAAAAAAAAAATACAATTGCAAGTAAAAAATGCCCGTTTTTGAAAAAAAATCAAGATTGAATCGGCTCCAGGTTACGACTATGTTTAAAAGCCGGTAAAGCAGGTATTTGGATCGATGCCTACACCCATCTAATTTTGCCGGACGGACATAAAACAACAACTTGCTCATCTGGCATTTTTTTGAACAGACAAATGTTAAAATGGAGTAACAGCCCCATGACCACGCATCGCTTCACAACCCTGCTTGCCGCCACTTGGATTATCGCAACCGCCTGCGGGCTCGACGCCCAGGTAGCCGACGACAAAACAGTCGCAACCGTCAACGGCACGGCGATCAAAGTCATCCAGTTGTTCCTGATCGACGCCCACCTCGATTTGGAAACGGCACCGGCTGAGAAAAAATCAGCCATCATTGAACAGGCGATCGACAGGGAGCTGCTCTACCAGGAGGCCAAGCGCCTGAAGCTGGATCAGGATCCGCAGATCCGGGAGGCGCTGGCCTATCGCACGACCCTGGCTGCCGAACGACAGATCGAGTACCTCGCCACTGCCTTCCGACAGCATTACCGCCAGGAGCATTTCTCGGCTACCGAACACGGTGACGCAGATGACGGACATACCCACGATCACCAGGCACATACAAAACAGGGACAAGCGGTGCACAACGAGTGGGTGAGCTCGGTGTTTGACACGACACCGGTCACACTCAACGGCGAGGTCATACCAGCCGCGGTTATCTCGTCGCAATCGAAGCAGAACGATTTGGCGTGGCTAGTGGTCCGCGCAATGCTGGAGATTGAAATCAGTGAGGACCCGGACGTTGCCCCCGACATGGCAGCCATCACCAGTCAGTTGGCCGGCCACACCTTGGTCGTCGGAGAAACGACCTACGATTTTGACAGCCTGTCCTGGACCCGGATGATCACCAACGACCAATCAGGCGGGCGCCTGAGATCCGGTGTCGGTTTGTCATACATGCTCGGGTCACTGGTCTTCGCCGAAGCTGCCCGGTCTGAAGGGTTCGACAAAAACCCGGACCGCTTCGATTCTCTAGATCGTGCCTTCAGAAGCCAGAAAATGGGCACCGTCGCCCGTGCCCAGTCGGCGTCGGATCCGGTGCGCCTGGGGCTGATCGACGCGATACTCGACCGGAAAGACATGCTGAATCCATCGAAAATCGAAATCTCCGAGGCCGAAATCGATAAGGCTGTGGCCGGGAACGTCGGCTACCAGAACCTCCTTCAGCAGCCGAACGGCGCGGCAATATTGCGCCAAGTCCTCGCCGGCCGCGAAAAGTCGACTAGAATGGGTGTCGCCAAGGCCTCCTACCTCAAAGAACTCCGCAGCAAAGCCAAGATTGAAATAGCGGACCAGTAAGCAAGGAAAGGGAAATTGGCGACTTTACATCCGATCGCTGCGGTACAGGGACCGCAGTTTGAGAGCCCACAGCATGATATTGCATTGAGTTAAAATGCAGAATAGGGGCTCGTAAACGTAAATACGCTATAATGTCGCCACGCCGGCTTGCCATCCATGCCAAGCAAAATTAAAGCCAACCGACGACTGCCGCAAGGTCGATTTACCCTGATCGAACTCCTTGTGGTCATCAGTATCATCGCCATTCTCGCTGCCATGCTGCTGCCGGCCTTGAACGGCGCGAAACGCACTGCCAAGGCGATCCTCTGCCTGAACAACCTCAAGCAGCATGCCATCGGGATGATCTCATACGCCAACAACGACGAATCGGGACACTTTCTTCCCGGCCCGAGCATACTGGGCGACGGGCTTGGCGTGATTATCCGCGCCAGCTCAGCCGCCGGAGGAAAAACACTGGCCGACACATTTGCCGAGGAACAATCCGGCAGTGTCGACCTTTTTTGGTGCCCGTGGCAGCTGGCCTCCGGCCAATGGGCCCCCAACGGCTCAGCCCCGTATCACCCGGAGCTGTTCAACTATGGCAACAATTCCGGCACGATGATGTGGACAATCGGGTACTACCGATTCGCCGGCTTCAAGCCAAACACCTCCATTGACTGGAGCACCAACGGCGGCTTCGACGGCGACGGGCCAATCATGCGGCTGTCCGATGGGAATTCCTCTACCCCGCTCGTCGGGGATCCGCTCAGGTGGATTCCCGACCCGTTCTGGTACATACAATACGCACACCAGGACAAGTATGGTTACTGGCCGTATTCCTTATATCAGGAGAGTAGCGTGACGTTCGTCGATGGCCATGGAACCTTGAACCGGCACAGCATCATGTCAGACGGAGCCTATCCGTCCGTATCCGCATGGGGCGGCAACTGGTTCGAGCATACGGCGTGGGATGAATACACCGCCTGGTGACGCAGGGCCGCGACACGCCGGAATATGAAATCCGATTACCCCACTCAACACAGCCAACGGTATCATGCTGTCACTCGACCACGACCGCGTAACCCCCGACCTCTCCGGGAACGGCTATACCGGGTGTCTGCAGCTGCCAGGCGATGACTTCTTCGTCGTAAACTACATCTTCGATGCCCCCCAATGCCCAGATCCGCAGCTACCGCTTCAGCTTGTCCGAGTTCTGAGTGGAGAATCGTTCAACCGGGACGGAGCAAACCAAAAGGAAATTGACTTATGGGTACTGAAGACAACGCAAAGTTGAAGAATCTGCTGCCCAACGCCAGTTTCGAGCTCGACTTCGGACAAGCCAAGCACGACTGGATCAAATACAATCCCGGCGAAGGTGCGGCCGACAACTGGACGGACATGTTCACCCCGTTGACTGCACCGCTGGCGAAAACCGGGCAAGTGCCGCAGGCCTGGCCGACAATCGAAGCCACAGCCGATGCGCCCGACGGCGTGCGGGCTGCGGTGATCTCCGCAGCGCCCGGTAAACCGGGGCATCTGACCTCGCCGGTCATGGCCGTCAAGGGCGGGCACGGATACACGATCTCGGTCTATGCACGCGGCGACGATGCGGCGGCGGCCCGTTTGCATATGTGCGTCTGGCATCAGCCGCTGAACTGGGATGTGCCGCCGGACGCACAAAGTGACCCGATCGCGGTGACGAACCAGTGGCAGCGTTACGAAATGACGTTCGTCGTGCCGACGTGGCTGCATACCGCCGTCGTCGACCTCATGGCCGTCGCAGACGGGGATGCAAAGCTTTGGGTCGACGCCGTGCAGCTTGAGCACGCCCCGCAGGCCACACCGTTTGAAACACGCCTGGCAACCGAAGCGCACATCACGGCCGACACCCCTTTCAGCGGCATGCTGCACCTGCACGGTGAGCCGCTGGATCTGAAGCTCAACGTCTACCAGCACCGCCCGGCCGACGACAACGGCAAATTGGAAGTTCGCATCGAATCCCTCGAAGGCCGCGACATGCTGACCACGCAGGTTGCGGCCCCTGCTTCGCCCGGCCGCCATACCATTGCCCTGTCGATCGACTTTCCCTGGGTGGGTGACTTTCGCGCGGAAGTGTTTTCAGCAGCGGGCGAGCGCATCGATGTCGCGAACCACGGCTACATGTTCACCGTCCACCCGGTCATGCAAGCCGGGTTCGGTTGGGAGGAACTTGGCCCGGTCGGCGACGATTTTCAGGGCATTCTTTATTCGCGCGACGGCGAGGTACACGAGCTGCCGGCTGAGCGGTATCGCCTGCCGACTTGTCAGATCGGCGAGGGCACGTGGAACTTCACCATCACGAACGATCATCGCATTTACATGCCGGCCGCGGTTGAAAACCCCGGAGTGCATAATGATCTCCTTTGCACGCGCGACGGCGGGCGGACGTGGGACACGCAGCAGGTAAACCGCCCAATCGCAGCGGTGCTGCGTGACGGCAGCTTTCTTTCGTACATGGATCCGGAGCCGCCGCACTGGCCGCCGCCCACGCGAGACGGGCGGCTGTGCCTCTCTCGCTCGGACGACGGCGGGCAAACGTGGCAGCCGCTGGGCGGGCCCGGCCCGATGTACGAAGATGCGACCCCCGGCCGCATCACCGAGCTGCGCGACGGGTCACTCATCTGGCCGATCAGCTACCGCAAACCCGGCATCCACCACGCCACCTACACCTTTCGATCCAACGACGGCGGCGTGACATGGTCGACCCCGTCGCCCGTCTGCCCGACGGGCGAACCTTCGGTGCTCGAACTGGCGTCCGGCCGGCTACTTGCGGTTGTGCGAAACAACCAGATGTCCAAGCCGGGCCACGTACGGGCCTTCTTCGAGGATGAGCATGAAGACCGATGGCGGCTGTGGCATATGCAGTACGGCCGGGCCGACAGCCTTGAGTCGCTGCACAAGAACGTCATGCTCGCCGATTCCGACGACGGCGGGGCCAGCTGGACAAACGTGCGAAAGGGCTGCCACGGACTCGGCGAAATGCACGGCTCGGCGGTCGAGCTGCCCGACGGCAGGATCGTCCTCATGCACGTGCACCGCGTGCCCTGGCTGCACAGCGGTGAACGCGCCAGGGTCAGCCGCGACGGTGGCAATGCCTGGGACAGGGAAACCTACTACCTCAGCACGGTGCCGACCTATCCGGAATACTCGACCAACTGCGTCCTGCCGCCCGAGCTGGCCGACGGCGAGCCGGGCATGATACTCACCGTACTGGGCGATCGCCCGCAATCTGTTCACGCGGACCGCCCGCCCTTGTTGCAAGCGGTTCGCTGGCGCCCGCTACCTCTCGAGGCTGCAACAACCTGAAACAGCGTTTCAAAGGAGTATCCATGAATCCTCGCATCGGCAACACTGCCCTCATTCCGATTCTCATCTTCGCCGTCACTGCCTTGCCGGGCGTGCGGGCGGACTACACGGTCCACATCGTTGATCCACCGGTCACCAATCGGTCGATCGACGCCGGCAACCCCCTGCCGGACGTGTGCAAACCGGGCCGCGTGTTGACGGTGTCGGCTTGCCGCGGCGAGTATGAGCCCGCCTCCTTTGTCGTCGTCACGGACCAGACACTGAAGGGCGTCGAAATAGAAGTAGGCGCGCTGAAGGGATCGCAGGGCACCCTCGATGCCGACGCCGTCGATGTGCGCATCGTCTGGCATTGGGTCTCAGGCTCGCGGATCGGGGACTTGCATCCTGCACACAACGTCCTGGTCAAGAACGATTCGATGCTTATGGTCAAGCCGATGCCGACGGAAGAGTACCCGCCGCACAGCATCATTGTCGCACCAAACGGACTTCGCGATGCGACGCAGCTGCAACCCGTTGACATCGACGACCTGAAGCAGTTCTGGATCACCGTGCAGGTGCCGCGGGAGGCCAAAAGCGGATCGTACAGCGCCAGGTTGAAGATCAAACCGCAGAACGCCCCACCGACCGAACTCACCCTGAACCTCGAGGTCTATCCGTTCGAGCTGCTCGCCCCGATGATGGAGAACTCAATCTATTACCCCGTCACCCTCGTGGCAGAAGGCTCGCCGGACTGGCGCACCGGCAAGTGGGTCAATACCGCATGGTTAACGCCGAAGCAGTATTTGCTCGAGCTCGAGAACATGGTGGCGCACGGGCTGACCAATCCAAACATCTACACCGGCGTTAGGTGGGACGCCGAAGGCGCCATGGATTTCGACAATTTCGAAAAAGTACTGGCCCTTCGCGAGCAGGCAGGGATCGGGCCGGGTGTCCCGCTCTACGCAATGAACAATGTCGCCGAACCAATCTCGAAAAAGTTGAGCGCGGACGAAAAGAAACAACGCGTCGAGGACGTTCGCATGGTTATGGACTGGGCCAGGCAACGAGGCTATCCGGATTTGTACTGGACCGGGATCGATGAAGCCGGCGGGTCACTTCTGGTCGGCGAGCGCGACAGCTTCCAGGCCGTCCTCGACGGCGGCGGCAAGACCTGGGTCGCCTGCTCGGGGAGCTTCTACAATCTGGTCGGTGACGTTTTGAGCCTGCCCGTGATGATGTGTAATCCGAACAATGTCCCCCTGGACCGGCTGCAAGAAAGCCTGAGCCTGGACCATCCACGCATGCTGCCATTGGATGATCATGAAGGTCGCGCCAGGGCCAAGGCCAGGCTGATCGCCGAGTACGAACAGATGGTCAGTGTGATTCCCCTCGAGAACTCAGGATACCGCGCAGTACTCGACAGTACCCATCGTCGCGGCAACCGCGTCTTCGCCTACGCCTTTCCGTGGAGCTCCGCGCCGGTGCCGGAAACCCATCGGCGAACGCACGGGCTTGCACTCTGGCAGATGGGCTTTGACGGCTCCATGAACTGGACATACACCCACATCAAAGGGAGCCTGGGGCCGGGAGCAATCCGACAGGGCGGCTACGGCTATGTGATCCGCACCGAGGACGGGGTCTTGGACCAATTGCGTTGGGAAGGCTTTCGCGAAGGAGTGGACGACGTCCGCTATCTGACCACACTTATCGACGTCCTCGGCAGGGTCGCCGGCACCTACGGCAAGGAACCGCTGGTCGCCGAAACCCTCAAGTGGCTGACCGAACTGAACGTGCGAAAAGCCGACTTGAATGCAACCCGCCTCGAGATGGCCCGGCGAATCATCGCCCTCAGGGAGCTCGGCGGACACGTGAAACCATTGGTCGAGATCGATCCGCGCAAGTTGAAGGGTGCCCCTGCCAACGAAGCGTGGGACATCCAGTTCAGTGGGGACGGCCTTCCGAATTCCGATATCTGGAAGGGCCAACCCAACAGTATGAAGTTCCACACCGATCAGCCGCTCGGCTTCCTGTTGGCGGTCGGAAATCCCGGCGGCAAATTCCACCGGCCAGTGAGCAGCTGCACCAAAGCCGCCGGGTGGACTGTGGAATGGGGCATGAAAGCAGAAGCCCTACATCAGCTTCCGGCCCCCCTGGACCTCGTCAGTTTCAGAGATGATACCAACGCTGTGGCGCTCCGCTATACGAAAACCTCGGTCACCCTGAAAGATCACCTCCCGGATTCCGGTGACACTCTGGATTTGAAACTTGACGAATATCACCTGTACCGACTGGTCAGACAGCCCGGCAGTGACACGGTGGAGCTGTACATTGACAATCGTCCGGAGCCGGCGCTGGCATTCGCCCCGGCAGCATGTGAGCTACCTGATTGTAACGTGAACAACATGAATCGGGTGCAGTGGGGTAATTCACTCTTCCAGGCAAGATGGAACTTCTTTCGCTACCACAAGGGCGCGACGATACCACGGAACTGAGTGCCTGCGCGTCCCCTCTCGCAGGACGGCCCGTTCAAACCGCCATCTGGAAGATCATTCTGCTGATTTCTCCCTTGCCAGCCGCGCCAGAAACTGTTCAAGCCGCTTCTTCATGTCAACGCTCACGAGGTCTTGAGCGATCAGCCCCCGGATCTGCGGTACCGCACCTCTCGCTTCGGCACCCAGGTTCTCCACCAACGTCAGAGCCACAAAAGCGTCTGATCTCCGCCCCGTGCCAATGAGCCCGAACAACGCACGGAGATCCTCCGGCGACCGCCTAATCCTCAGCGACCAGAAATTGAATGACCAGCAAGTCAAGGCTATGGTCTCGTTGAACGGCCACACGTGGACACAATCGACGAATACCTTCAGGGAACTCAGCCGGATGTTCAAAGACGAAACTCAAAATATCAAAAGTCGAGAGTCCCGTGCCGGGTGAAGACCGAAACAATCCTGCCCGCGTGAGCGACCTGCTGCGGCCGGAGGTTCTGGCCGCCTTCGACCGTGCCGCCTTCGAACGCGACGGCTATTGGGTGTGGGACAACGTGCTGACCGAGGCCGGGCGCCGGCAGTTCACGGCGAGCCTGCAGAACCTGCAGGACATGAACGACCGGATCATCATGGAAACGGACTGGGCGGCGATTGATTACGAGTCGCTCGGCCTGCCACGGCCGACACCGGAGTCGATCACGCCGCAGGCGCTGGCCGGATACGGCGGCGGTTCGGAGCAGATGGGGTGCGTCTCCGGTAAGCTTCGCGACTACATGAACAAATATAGGATACCTGAAATTGCCGCGGGCGAAATCAAAACGAACGGTATTTTGCCGGAGTATTCCCCCCCAGCCTATGACGATTTTATCCTGGACGTCACTACTGAGCATCCCCAAATGATGGAGCTTTTGTCAAAGGTACTTGGGGATCGCTTCATCCTCGACCATTGCGTGATGCTGAATCGGCCCGCGGGCTCGTTGGGCCGCACGTGGCACGCGCACATTTATCGCCAAGGTCAGCATGAGGTTGAAAGCGACATCGGCACGGGCCGTTACGTCACCACTGAACTTCTACAGCAGCAGTGCGTACGCAACCTGTGTTACCCGGAGGGAGCGACAGTAGAAGACGGCGGCGAGCTCGCGGTGATCCCCGGAGCCCATCTGTACCGCATCCCGTTCAAGGCCCGATCCAAACGCCCGGACTACCACGACGATATGCGGGCCGACTGGTTACAAGGCAAGACGCACCCGTGCACCGGCGAACCGCTGGAGATTCTAACGCTGTCAATGGGGCCGGGGACGATCGTGTCGTTTGTGCATCACATGCCGCACTACGCTGGACGTCGCCTGCCGGACACCCCCATGCGCTGGGGCATGCTCATGGCCTACCGCACACCCGACCCGCAGGCATCGCCGGCGAGGTGGAGCGAAGGTGTCCCCGCCCACTGGGCCGACCACACCCTGGCAGCGGGACTTTTCTCGTCGAATGCCCAACAAGTGCTCCAGGCGGACGTTCCGTCAGGTTGATTGCACTGCCACAAGATACCCGAAGAGACTGAATCCGAATCGAGTAAATTATTAATTCAAAGGGGAGCTGTAACATGAGCATGATTATTCGGCAAAGACGTCTGGATACCGATGTGTCCGCGCGGTTGTTGAACGTGCGGAATCTCGTCGCCGCGGGTGCACTTATCAGCAGTCTGGTCGTGGCTGTTTTCCCGGGTCAGGCCCAGACCCAAAAAACAGAAATATGGGACATGGAATTCACCGGCAAAGGCGACCCCCGGGATGCGGGGTTCAAGGGGCACACATTCAACAGTTCCACGTACAACCCCTACGACAAGTTCACGGGAAACGACGTGTTTCCAGGATGGATGACAGCCAACGGCAATCCGGGTGGATCATTCTACAAAAACTCGGAGAATCGGAATACCAGGGCGGACGGCTGGACCGCGGAGTGGCGCCTCTCAGTAGAGCGCACTGGTCAGGGACTCGCGTTGAATTTCAACGACGACACCAGCCTGGTCAAGGTCATCTATGATGCGCCTGCAAACACGGTCACGCTGGAAGACTACCTGATTGGCCTGGACGGCAATACGCAAAGTGTCAGCGTCTCCACAACTATCGGTGAGCGGGCTGTGCATACCTATCGCCTGGTACGGCAGCCGGATAGTCCCACGGTCGAATTGTATATAGACAACGACCCCGCCGCAGTGGCGTCGATCACGCCGTGGCCGGCCGCCGACCACGGCAACGAGGCGCAGCTGGAACGGGTGATATTCGCACACTCGAGATTGAACGCTGCCTGGGACTTTTTCCGTTACCATAGTGGCGCCACGATACCCGGTGCAAAGCCTGCCCCCGCCACTTCCGCTTTACGCGGCAAGGCACACGACGGCTATCGAACCTGCGTGATAACCCCGCCAATCAACAACAAAGCAATTCTCGATGCCCGACGGCTGCCTGATGTCTGCACAGACGGACAGGTGATGAAGATCCTGTGCGCGCGCGGTGAGTACGAACCTGCTTCCTTCCTCGTTCTGGCCGAACGGCCACTCAAGAATGTCATGGTTACAGTCGACGACCTTACAGGACCGGCAGGCGTGCTGGACAGTGACACGGTTGATGTGCGGATTGCACAGAAATTCTACCGGGTTATCACTTGGGAATCCGTTACGATGCCCTGGGTTCTGGTGCATGACCCGGCGATGTACACGATCATCGACAGACCCCAGAAGTGGGCGACTGATATAACCGAGGAAAACTGGGACCACTCCGGTGGACATACGCTGGAGGAATACCAGAACGGTTACACCAAGACAAATGAGCTCAACAAGGAACTGATCGACACCAACAACCTGCAAGCCGCTGACATCACGGGATCCCGTCAGTTCTGGTTGACCCTGCATGTTCCCGAGGATGCAAAGTCAGGCAGCTACCGCGGAGATGTAACGATCACCGCCGCAAACGCCGGGTCCGCAACGTTGACGCTGGAAGTGACGGTGCCGTCCTTCGATCTGCTGCCGCCGCAGTTCGAATACAGCGTCTACTACCCGACACAATTGGAACGGCCAACGACAACTGACAGGCAACGGGAGAAATATCATCCGGTTACCGAGCAGCAGTACCTGGCGGAAAGCCGTAACATGGCAGTGCACGGATGCCTGAATCCCTGCCTCTACGCCGGACCGGAACAGGATGAGGCGGGAAACATTCACTTCACACATTTATCGCGACTGCTCGACCTGCGTGAACGGGCCGGCATGCCCAAAGACGTCATGCTCTATTTGATGGACGGCGCCGGCATGATCCTCAAGACAGGTGAACTGACCGAGCAGGAGACGCAGCGCAACATCGAAGTTGCAAAAGCAACGGTGGCCTGGGCAAAGGCCCGCGGCTACAAAGGCGCATTGTTCATGGGCGCCGATGAATATGCCGGAAGCCGGCTGCACGCCATGCGCGAAAGCTACGCATCGGTAAGCGAGGGTGGCAGTGGTATCTGGGTCGCCGGCGGGCGCGACCTGGTGACGGATATGGCCGACGTCGTTGATGTGCCGGTGTTCGCGCACCCCGGGGCGCTGGCAGTGGACCAACAGGTACAGTGGCAGGTCGACGCCATAGCCTGGTTGCTGCATCCCGAGAGAACGCCAAACTGGGACCCGGAAATTTTTCTGTCGCCGAACTACCAGAATCTCATCACACGCACGCATGAAAAAGGCAACAAGATCTTTACCTACTTCGACCCCCAGGGCGGCCAGCCGTTTCCGGAGTACCACCGACGCCATCGCGGTTTGGGCTTGTGGAAAACAGGCATCGACGGCACCATGACCTGGGCCTATATCCACATCTGGTCAAAAACCGTTCGTACGGACGATCCAGCGATCAAGGACAACGGTGTAGGGCACAGCCCGAACAGCTTCGTCCTTCGCGGCCCGGCCGGACCACTCGACACGCTGAGCTGGGAGGGCTACCGTGAGGGCTACGACGACGCCCGTTACCTGGCGACGCTGCAGGACGCGTTGAAGAAAGCCAAGGCCACAGGCAAACACGCCGGGCTGGTCACCCGCACCGAACGCTGGCTCGAAGACGTCACGGTCAATGTCGATCTCGATGAGTGGCGCCTCGAAATGGCGCACAGAACCGACGCCTTGCTGAAACCCTGAAGTTACCCCATCAGCCACTGCCGGCAGTCATCGACTGTCGATCCGTTGCCACACTTGCCCATGAAATGGAAAAAGGTTTCATCAGACATTAGCGTGGGTTTTATGATTTTCTCAGACAAAATCCGAACATGAAAGATACAAAACTTTATGAACAGATCCCGGGCATGCAACGACTGTGGCCAAATGTCTGCATGAGCCTGCCGCGCCTGCGTGTCCCACGTGTAATCAAAGACCGATGCGAAAATCAAGTTTGCGTTGGGCCATGTTCCCTTCTTGACTTCGGAATACGTGGGAGCAGAATATAGGTATGACGTGTAATTGCAGAACTCATGACAAACCACTGCACCGCGAAACCACCATCATGCCAACAGGGATACGAAGCAAAAATCTGCCAGGCGCAACCAGGTTCACACTCATCGAGCTGCTGGTTGTCATCTCCATCATTGCGATCCTCGCCTCGATGCTGTTGCCGGCGCTGCAGATGGCCAAGTCCAAGGCAATGACAACCGTATGCATCGGTAACATGAAGCAGCTGGGAATCGGGATCCACATGTATGCCGGCGACAATGAGAGTTATCTGCCGCACTACTCGGTTAATCAATGGGGGCATCCCTTCCTGGGCGAGTGGTTCCTGATTTTCGAGGACTATGTTGCCTCCGTTACACTGGACGGGTCGCAGAGAAACCTTTTTGACCTTGGCCGAAAAGTACCCACATTCGATTGTCCGCAAACCACTGATAAAACCTGGATAGCCGGTGCCGGCCACTCTGAATACGGCCCGAAAACCTATGATTATATGTTCGGCTATGACGGCTCAGTGTCGGGAGGTTGTCCCCCGCCCAGCAATATATATGCATTGGCTTGCCTCAAACTCGAGAGAATTCACTTCGCAGATGCGATAATCCTGGTCGATCATCTCGAAACGCTGAATTGGAATGCCCAGACCTCGGGAGCCGGGGGCCAGGTGTGGAACGGCTCTAACTTTAATGGTCTCGCCGCGTACTTCTCACCCGGCATCCACCACAACGACGGTGCGGTCGTCCTGCTGCCGGACGGTCGCGCAGGACGGTACAACTGGCTGGATTACCGTCGCCCAGGCGGTGAGCCCCTTGAGTACTTGTACCAACCGTGAACTGGGTAAGAGAATTGACCTGTTTTCCGGTCGAATCGAGTTCCCAAGTTTTTCCTTTTAATCTCCGACCTTGTCTGCCGTTCGTGCTATTCGGATCTACGCCGGGCAATACGAAAACAACTTCGCCGAACTCACCGCCAGTTCCACGCGCAAGCCTTCGGTCGCCAGTTCGTGTCCAGTGACAAGGTCCCCATCGCCAGTAGCTTCATCGGTAACTCGATAACCCCGGTCGCTATCGATGGCGCGCAGACGCAGCCGTTGAACCGCCGTCTCGCCGGTGCAACGGAACACAAAGACGATACCCGTTTCCGGGCCATCGCAGAATTGCGCGGCGTCCCAGTCGGCTTCGGATTGCGGCGGCGGCAGCAGACGATAGAAGTCCTTGACCAGCAAATGGCGAATGCGCTTGAAGACACCGATCCAGTGGCGGCCGCGCGACCGTACGTCGGCCGGCCACTTGGCGATATGCCCCGCCAGCATGAATTCACCCGCCATCCGGCCGAGAAACGCGATATCGGAGTAATCACATTCGGTTGCCCGGGTATCGTCGTTCCCTGACACGCTGAGTGCCATCGCCAGATAGTTGCCGGGCACAAATGTGTTGGCACCGAACTGCGCGAACGAACAGGTGAACGGGTTCCAGGTGTTGTCACTGAGCCAGGAACAATGATGGCGGCCCAGCGTGCCCAGGTCGATATTGTTGCCGCCGCCGTTGTTGAGCTCGAGCATCAGGTGGGGGTTACGACGCGTCACCGATTCCAATACATAGTACAAGCCTTCGAAATGGGCAAAGCGTATGGTGCCGTGAGGATCTATCATGTCCCAGTCGAACAGAATGGTATCATCGATCAAGTCCCAACGCGTACAGCCGTGGACAAGTGCCTTTTTACCGCCCAGCGGGTCGCAATAGAAATCAGCACGCAAGTACCGCAAATCGAACCGCTCGCACCAGCTGCTGATCATTTCGATCATGTGGTCGCACGCATCGCGCCGACTGAAGTTGTACTTGAGCGGTCGGTATCTCTCCGGTAAATCATAGTAGAATTCCGGGTGCGCGGTCGGCAGTTTTGTGCCAGGCCAGGCGGTGCCGTCGACATAGAGGCCCACACCGACGCCACGGGCCCGCGCGTACGCACTGAATGCTTCATAGCCATCGGGAAACTTTCCGAGATCGACTTCCCAATCACCGACCCCATGCGGATATCCACCAGCATACCAACCCGCATCCACCATGAACATCTCGACCCCCATTTCTGCGGCGGCATCGACGTGTGGGAAAAGGTCGTCCTGGGTAAAGTCGTCCTCGAATCCCGGCCACACCGAGTAGGCCACGGCCGGGAGTGTCGGTTTGCCCTGGTAATGGGGCGTCAGGCAGTCGTATATGTAACGTCGACAGGCGTTCGTGCCGGACTCAAAACCGTTTTCAAAGAAACCAATGTGTGCAGCCGGCAGCGCGATAGAAGCGCTCGACGCAAGCACGAGATTCGACACTTGCGGACCGACACGGATGTCGATGACGTCCGGTGCATCGCCAAAGGTGACGGCAGCCTCCCACATCCCCGACCACTCGAGGCCGAAGAAGAAACCGGGACTGTCCCAGGCGGCTTCCGGGCAAAACATGAACAACGGCAAATACTTCGCTGAAGAACCGGTGCGCCGCTCCCCCACCCCGTCGCTCGAAAACATCACCGGCCTCGGGAAATGCGGCACGATCTCGCGCGGCCGAAAGGCATCCGGTGGATACTCCCGCGCGTGTGGCCAGCCGCAGGCGTTTGCCGCACCGCTACAGCACTTGATCCGCGGACCCGCGACATCCGTGAGCCGCAGGGATAACGGGGCTGCCCCGGTACAGGTAACGGCTGATGCCGAGGTATTGGTCAGGGTTGTCTGATAGACGGCGACACGATGCCCCGACAACAGACGCACAGTACATACGGCCTCCAGGCCGGTGGCGGACCGATAGACGATGGTGCATTCGTCATCACGTTGGTTTTCGACCGAGGTCCGGGTCCAGTCGACAGGGCCGGCGGCCTGGTCAACCGCAAAGCCACAGCCAGGCTGAAGGCGTTTGGCAACAGCAGCAGATGCGATAAGTCCCGGAAGTACGGGCAGCTGGCCGGCCTGGTCGTAGTCAATTATCATCGACAGCCCGCCGAGCAGTTACGGCAAAGGTCGCGCTGCAAGCCGCCGCAACAACAAGAAAAAGGACAGGGGAACAACGCATTTGCGGGATCTGCCATTGCACACTATCCCAGCAGTTCCGCCATCCGCACCATGCCGGGTTTCGGCGTGAAACGAAAAGCCTCGGCATAGGTTACGCCGGACTCGAAGCCTCGATAACGCGCCCGTGACCTTGCAAGGTCGACGATGTCGCCGTCACCCGGGCCTTCGAGCGGGATCTGTGACTTGTGGCAGTATTGCGCCTGCGCCTTGATGTCGCTGTAATCGGTGATGTCCACAAACACATCCGGTTCGAAGGGAACGCAGACAGCGTCATAATAGTAGAGCGCCGGAGAGAACGGATCGCCGGACGTCGCTGCTTCGATCGGGCACAGATACCAGGCTTCGAGCACACACTGGCTCGTACTCATGTGATCGAAATGATAGTCGTGCGGCGGGTGCGTCATGATGATGTCGGGACGAATCTGCAGCATTTGCTCGACCATCGCATCACAAGCTTCGGCTGTCGCGCGGAATCCCCCTTCGTCGTACCCCATGAAAACAGTTTCGATGTCCAGGACCGCGGCCGCATCAAGCGACTCCTGATTGCGGACCGCAATGGTCTCATCGTTCATGGCGCCGCGACTCCAACGGCCGTTGGTCATGACGACAGACACGACGCGCCAGCCGGCTTTCCGGTGGCGGACCATCAGACCGGCGGCGTTACCCTCGTTGTCGTCGTGGTGGGCTCCGACGACCATCAGCGTTTTCGGCGAACTGCTCATGCTTTCCTCTACTTGTGAAGCAATCGTGCTCGAGGTCGCGACAAACTCTGTCACAGAATGACGATAAGGTAAGAGTGGGTGTCGGGCGCCGCAACCGGATCAACACGAAACTATCACTCGAAATAATTTCTCAAAATAAGTTGACAATAGTAAAAACATCTGACCCCACTCCCCCCCCCGTTGAGGTCACCGAGGCGGGTCCGCCTTAGGCGGATTCCGCATTCGTGTGCACCGATCAGCTTATAATCCCGTCGCCCGTAGCCGAGCGTTCGATTCGTCTTCTTCGTTCCGCAGATCGTGCCACTCGCTCAGTTTGGTTTGCTTTCCCGTTCGTGCGGATGGCGGTGGCGGCCACGACGTGTATCAGTTCTTCGCGCTCGCGGAAATGGTACTCGGGCCAAGTCGGCAAGCGCCAGTCATAGCGCAACGCCAGTTGCCCGCGCGGTCTGCCCGCCGCAGGGCCAGCGATGCCGGTCGCGATATTACTTTTCCCAGAAGTAATATCTGCCGAACTTAGAGGCGTACTTATCGGGGTCGGTGTCCTTCCGCCACAGCCAGGAGACATGGCCATCGATGTAGAGAATGCTGCCGCCCCATGGCAGGTATTGCCATTCTTTGTGGGCGGAGAATATCCTTGGCATCCCCCATGAGTCGGGCGCGGGATGGTTGGCGGCTTCCTGGAGGTTGAAGTTGGTACAGCGGTTGGTATCGGCGGAAATAACCGACATTTGTCCGAACTGGTCGTCGCGGTCGGTCAGTGACGCTGGCGAGCGCGGGGCATAGTCGGTACCGATCGGGTGCACGCCGGGGTAGTAGATATAGTCGCTGGCGGCGCGGACATTGTCCCAGTACCAATCGCGTTGGGCGGTATCGACATAGCCTTCGGGACACGTCAACAGTTCGCGTGTGGTCATGTATTCGGGCTCGACGGTGTTGCGGTAGATGGTCCCCGGGTCATTGATCGCAAAGCCCATCGTCCGCGGCGGCAGCTTCGTGTTGTTATCAGCGGCGTATGAAAAATGGATCACCCCCCAGTTTTTCAGGATACTCATGCACATGACGCGTTTGGCTTTGCGCTTGGCGAGGTGCAGCGACGGCAGCAGCAGCGACGCCAGGATGGCGATGACAGCGATGACCACCAACAGCTCGATCAGGGTAAAGCGAAGATTGCTACGCTTAGCCAATTTTGATTGTTGCATACCTAGCCTCAGAGTTCAACGACAAGCGCAACTGCCCGGATTGAGGGTTATGCTGGAGCGTCTGGGTACGGGAAAATAAGGGATGGGCATTCATTGTTCTGGTACACAACCGGGCAGTGATGATCGCCGAGATGGATATAGCCGGGTGCGAAGAAATCGTCTCTCATGGCAGCTTCAAATAAAAAGGACGCAAAAAACATAAGAGACATAAAGAACGACAGCGAACAGGCCTTTGTGTCGTTTTGGTCATTTTCATGTATCGACCAGTAACGCGAGATTGCCGTCAAGCCGCTCCGGGTTGCTGGTGCCGATCACCGGGATGATGCCCTCGTCGGCGATCTGTTTCAGCACCAAAGCAGAGGGCGAAACACCGAGCACCGCCGCCTCATTCTGGATCGCCGCGACCTTCCGACGGTTCGCAGGCGAGTCATACTCGGCAGGCCATTCCCCGTCCGGCGCCTTCTCGAACACCCGACCGCCCAACAAAGGCGAGTACGCAAAGATTACGGTGTCCGGGCTCAGGGTGCGCATCGTTTCTCTGGTCTCCTGGTCAAACGGCGGATACATCTCAGGTTCATTGGGTTGCACAACATCGATGACCGAGTACTTCACCTGCACGACAGAGAGCGGCGCCAGAGCATGTTGCCGAATCAGATCAATCAGTTCCGCCAGACGCGCCGACGAATAATTCGAGACACCCGCTTTCTGCACTTTGCCGGCCGCAACCAATTCGGTGAACGCCGTCCACGTCTCCAGAAGCGGCGTCGCCGGATGATCGTGATGCGCCAGAAGAATATCGACGTAGTCGGTCTTCAGACGTGCCGCAGACTCGGCGGCAGCGCAATGGACAGTGTCGAATGCAAGTCCCTCATACCTGACGGCTTCTCCTTCGGAATTGACCGGAACTGACCCGACCTTGGTCATGATTTCGACGTCCGAGCGTCGGCGCTGCTCAAGCCAGTCGCCGATGACCTTTTCACTCTCACCGCCCCGCCCTTCAGAAAGCCAATGCGCGTACATGTTGGCGGTGTCGATGATCCGGCCGCCCAGCGATAGGAACTTGTCGATGATCGCCACCCCTGTCTCCGGCGAAACGGACGTGCCGTACTCTGCCGTCCCCAATGCTGCGTGTATCCCGGTCATGCTAAAGCTCCGAGCCGGCAAGGCCTTTGCCCGCCTTTACCGGCAGCGCATCGCTTCCCGGCAGTCGCACGATTGTGCGCAGTATGTGATAAATCAGCATCGGTCCATTCTCCAGTTTTTAATTCAACATTCGGCATTTGCGTTCGAACTTCGACGTTCACGCCCTGGCAGCAATCACCAGGCTGCGTCCGGATCAATCGGGTATATTTTACGCCCGAGTCGCTCGAACGGCAACCTGGCGAAGTCCTGGGTAAACACCCCCAGCGCATCAACATTGAAGATCGACCCGGCGATCGGCCCAAAGCCGCTGCGGAAGTGGCCGGTCGACTTGACACAAATGTAGCGCAGCGTGCGGCAATCGAGTCCGAGGCTGCGCGGAAACGCCAGATCCATCGGCTGGTACATCTCGGAAATAACGGCGACATAGATGCCGTCCTGTTTCAAAAGTACCGAGTCACCGTGGTTGCCTTCTCTGCCCGCCCACATGGGGCCGTCATAAATAAATCGCCCGTCGCTCACAGCAAGAACCTCAGCTTGCATCGGCACCGGCGGCGCCGACAGCGGATGTGACTTGCCGCCGACCTCAACATCGACTCTCGCCCCGACACCGGCCGCCTTGGCAGTCTGCACCGTCTCCCGGTCACGAATGTACAGGACAGCGGCGTCCTGAAGGTCACGCTCGATGAACAATCTCAAAATCTCGGTGTTGTCACTGGGCGCACCGCCGCCGGGGTTGTCGGCCTGGTCCGCCAGAATAATCGGATACCGCCCGATACATTCGCCCTCATCGAGCGCCGCCGGCGGCGCCATCGGTTGTCGCTGCCAATCCGCTCGACGCTCCCACAGCCAGTGCCCCAGCTCATCCGCGGTCTCCTGCGCCGATTGTCGATTCCCGTCGGTGACGACAATCGTGCTGGCCCCGGCCGTCGGGTTGTCAGCCCATTGATACCCGAGCCCGATACCCGCCACGAGCACACCCGGCCGCCGTTCGATCTCGAAGACACACTCATAGGCCGAGCGAATCGGCTCTTCGGCCGAGATCATCTTCGACGCCGACCAGAACATCGGCAGCGAACACCACGCCATGGTCGGCCGGATTTCGCCACGGATTGTGCGGACCATGAGCGCCGTCGCCTCGACGGCACGCTCTGCCATGTCCACATGCGGATAGGTGTCCATGATGATCAAAGCGTTCGCATTCTCGATCATGTCAGGACCGACATTGCAATGCGGATCGTGCACCGCCATGATCGGGCAGTCCGGGCCGACCAGTTGCCGCACCGCCTTGAGAATGTCACCGTCGCCGTCGTCAAGGCCCTGTACCGAATACCCACCATGCAGGCTCAGCAGCACACCGTCGACCGGCAGCGCGGCACGCAGCGGTTCGAGCAGCCGCGCCTTCAGGGACTGGTGGGTTTCGAATGTCGGTTGGCGAGCCGACGGTGCGTGCGTCCAAAAAAGCGGCACCATCTCCACACCGTGTTTGCGGACGCCTTTGATGAAACCGTCAATAACCGTGTTGGTGTCGCCCGGGCGGCGGCGCAGCATTTCGGCATCGAACCATCTGCCGTCGGCCAGAAATTCGGAAAGCGGCGTCTCGACCGGAGAAAAATCGCTGCTTTCATGTTGGATACCGCCGATCGCGATGCGCATCTGTCATGGCCTCTGGCAAGACGGATCTCCATGTCCGTCCATCATGATTAAGAATACCTCAAATGACGGACACCGAGATCCGTCCTGCGTAGGGGAATGTATCCCGATCCCCAAACCATAACAGGCACCGATCTCTTGTAATCTTCGGCCGGTTCCTTACCTTCATCCGCCATGAGGCTTGTTGAGCATCAAAGTCGAAAACTGCTGTCCGGCTACGGTATCGCCTTCACCGATTCCGTAGTCGTCTCTACGGCGGCTGAGGCGGCGGCGGCGGCACGCCGTATTGGCGGCACGGTCATGATCAAGGCACAGGTGCCCTTTGGCGGTCGCGCCAAGGCCGGTGCGGTACGGAGTGCAGAGACACCGGAAGCCGCTGCACGTGAGGCGGAGAAACTGCTGGCCACGGATTTGCGCGGTGTCCCGGTGACCAGCGTCTCGGTGGAATCGAAAGTCCGATTCAGCCGCGAGCTGTACGCCGGCATTGCCTGGGATACCACAGATAAACTGCCTGTGGCGCTGTTGAGCACCGGCGGCGGCATTGATGTCGAGCTGTCGGATGAGCACGTTGCTCGTCAAACCTTTGATCCCAGCTCGGGCCTGGCAGCCGACGACAGTCGGAGCATGGCAGCGAAACTCGGCCTCGACGGCCGGACGCTCGAAGCAGCTGCCACCTTGCTCGGGCAACTGGCAAACGCCTTCCTCGAGACCGATGCGGTGCTCATCGAGATCAATCCGCTCGTTGAGCAGACGAACGGTGACCTGCTCGGGCTCGACGCCCATGTCGAGATCGAAGACGACGCGATGTACAGGCAACAGGATCGTCTGGCACCGCTCGGCGAGCTGGCCTCGACAAATACAGGCCGCCCGCCGACAACGCTCGAACTGGAAGCGGCACGGATCGACGCCATGGACCACCGCGGTGTGGCCGGGCGCGTCGTGGAGTTCGATGGCAACCTGGCACTGCTGATCGGTGGCGGCGGTGCCAGCCTCACCGTGTTCGACGCAATTCTCGACCACGGCGGCAAGCCGGCGAACTACTGCGAGGTCGGCGGCAACCCGACACCGGAAAAAGTTGCGGCGGTGACCGAGCTGCTGCTGTCGAAGCCGGGGGTCACCAATCTGGCAGTCGTCATGAACGTCGTCAACAACACCCGGGCAGACGACATCGCCGGCGGCGTCGTGGCGGGCGTCAGGCAGACCGGGCAGGAACCTGCCAACGTCATAACCGTGTTCCGTGTACCCGGCAATCGCGAGCAGGAAGCGCATGACATTCTCACCGCCGCCGGCGTCCCGTTCTGCGGACGTGAAGTGTCGCTCGACGAATGCGCCCGACTGGCCGTCCAGCGAGGTGACCATGCTACTTGATCCACAAGCTGAAATCATGGTACAGGGAATCACCGGTCGCGAAGCCAGGGCGATGGTGGCAGACATGCTCGAGTACGGCAGCCGCATCGTTGCCGGCGTCACCCCCGGAAAGGGCGGGCAGGAGGTGCAGGGTATTCCCGTTTACGATTCAGTTGCCCAGTTGAAAGCGAACCATGCACCGACCGTGACAATTGTCTCGGTACCCGCACGCGCCGTCCTCGAAGCAACACGCGAAGCCCTGGTTCACGGCCTCGAACTCTGTTTGATCATGTCCGAGCGCGTGCCGCGACTGGACACCTGCAAGATCATTGCCGAGGCGAAACAGGCAGGATGCACGATCGTCGGACCGAACAGCCTCGGGCTCATCCGTCCGCACATAGCGAAACTCGGCACGATCGGGGGTCGTATCGACAACGTCCAGCGCTCGTTCCTGCCGGGGCGCACCGCGGTGCTGTCGCGCAGCGGCGGCATGACCACCGAGATCGCCAGCTTCCTCACCACTCATGGCATCGGCCAAAGCATCGCGGTCGGAGTCGGTGGCGATGCAATCATCGGCGCCACATTCACCGAACTGATCGCCATGCTCGAGGACGACGAGTCCACAGACGCCGTCGTTATTTACGGAGAACCCGGCGGCACGGCAGAGGAAGAACTGGCGGGCTACCTGAGCGCGTGTCGGTCGCGCTTGCGTATCAACGCCTTCTTGTCCGGGCGTTTCGTGGACGACCTCGAAGGTGTCCGATTCGGGCACGCCGCGGTCATCGTCGAAGGCGGCCGCGGTTCGGTACGCGGAAAAAAACAGGCCTTGCGCGACGCCGGTGTATTTGTCGCCGACCGATTCGATGATCTATTGCAAGGGTTGTCTTGATGCATGAACCAATCCTAAATCAAAAATCCAATAATGTCTGACTTCTGGAAAACTGCAATCTCCAAGGTGAGCCCGAACGAGATCCTCGTGCGCGGCTATCCGATCGAACAGTTAACGCGCAGCCGGTCATTCGGCGACGTCGTCTATCTGCTGCTCAAGGGCGAGTTGCCGGATGCTCATCAGGGCCGCATGGTCGAGGCTATCCTGGTGTCGTGCTGTGACCACAGCCTGGCAGCGCCGAGCGCCGATGCGGTGCGTTTTGTAGCATCCTGCGGCGTGCCTTTACAGACCGCTGTTGCAGCAGGTGTAAGCGCCATTGGCGATGTCCATGGCGGCGCCATGGAGCCGTGTGCAGAGATTCTGCAGCAAACGGTGAGCGCGGGGACCTCTGCCGAAGATGTCGTCGCCGACCTGCGCGCCGCCGGCAAACGCCTGCCCGGCTTCGGGCATCCGGTGCATTCCGAAGACCCGCGCGTCACTGCCTTGCTCGAACTGGCGCGCGATTGGCAAATCGCCGACGCCCACACCGCTCTCGCCTGTCAATTAGAAGCGGCGCTGGAAAAGGTCAGCGGCAAGCGACTGCCGATGAACGTCGATGGGATCGTTGCAGCGCTGTTGTGCGATATGGGCTTCGATCCGGCAGTCGGCAAAGCCTTCTTCATCATCGGCCGATCCGCTGGTTACGCCGCCCATGCCCGCGAGCAAATGACCGACGAACGCCCGTTCAAGGCACCGGCGCAGACGGATATTTCATATTCCGGCCCCGGGAAGCGGGATGTGCCGCCGGCTGATTGACTTGCCCCAGGGCTTGTGTGCCGTGAATCACCAGCGCTTAGGCATCGCGGCACCGGCGCAATCGTCTACCACTTGTAGAAGACACCGGGCACCTCACCGGCTTCAACATGGCCGAGGAATGTCTGCAAGCCTTCGTGGACCTCTGAAAAATCTTCGGACTGCAGCAGCGGCCGGATCTGTGCAACAACCGGTTTCGCCCGGGCCCCGAGCTGCTGGAGGCGTTCGACGATCTCGCGCTTGTCCGCATCCGGACCGAGTAGCGAGTCGACCAGGCGCTGGAGATCACCGGGTTCATTGCGAATACAAAACAGGGCGTAGACCGCCGCTGCCTGCGCCGCACCGGTCTGCGACGACGCACGCGCCGTCAACGCCGGAATCGCTGCAGCCGCAGCCGGCCCGATCGCGGCAAGCGCCTCGACCACCCGCGTGTCCGCCAGGTCGCCTTTGCCGAATGCGAGGAGCTTCGGCACCGCGGCCGCCGCGTGCGGCCCGAGGCCGGTGAGTATGCCCAGTCCCGCCGACGACAAGTCATGATGCCGGTCGAGATACCCGATGGCGATGGGAACGGCGGGTTTTGCCGGTGCCCCGATACTGCCGAGTATACTGGCAGCTGTATGCGAGTTGAGTTCGAACTCGTCTTTCAGGCTTACTATGAGGGGCTCGACCACGAGCGCTGCATGGGGTGACGCCTTGCGCCGTCCCGTACGGGTGTATTCCTGGACCGGCGCGCCGATCTCACCCAGTGCCAGGGCTGCGCCGATGCGCACATAAGGATCCGGGTGGTGGACAAGTTTGGCAATCTCCGGCACCGCCGGCGCTGCATCCGGACCGATCTTTTCGAGCGCGTGCAGGGCCGGCATGCGTACATCCGGGTCCGCCAGGACCTTCCCCAGCGCCAGCGCCGCCGGTGCGGCATCTGGACCGTACTCATACAGCGCCCACGCCGCGGCGCGGCGGGATGCAACGTCGGATGCCTTGAGCCCGGCGATACAATCCTGCACGGGACGGCCGCGATACGCTGCCTCCTCTTTCGTGTGCGTCGTCCGCGGCCAACGGTCGGAAGCATCTGCAATGGCGCCGAACTTGCCGATGTATTCGGCTGCCTTCTCCCGAATCTGATCGAATTCAGCGGGAGCCAGCGGCGCGCCGGCCGTCACTTTATTGGGCATGGCGCCAACCAGGCGATTACGTAGAGAATCCAGCCAGGCTGTTACATTTGCGGACTCTGCATGATCGGGAAAGGCGGCAACGCAATCCTCGAGCATCTGCAGGTAGCGGTAATCGTCGATGCCTTCCCGCCGTGCTTCCATAGCAGTGATCGGCATCGGCTCGTGGCTGTCCGGCATGAACCAGGCATGGCGGTGATGTCCGTAGTTGTACGCCCAGACCCAATTACCGCCGAGCTTGTAAGTCCAGGTGTAGAGGCCGGCAAAGTAGCGCTGCGGCAACGGATCGAAATTTTCGCGCCAGACACGATAGGAATAGGCCCAGATCGACGAGCCCATGCGTTCGGCCTCCGCCAGTACTTCCGGCGTAACCGAGCCGTCATGGACAGTGTGCACGTCGCAGAGCCCCGGCGTCATGTAGCCGTAGACACCCGCCATATTCGACTGATCCAGATTGGTGCGCATCGAGGTGCCGCGCAGCAGGGTCAATGCCTGGTGTACAACGTCGGCGTCGCCGGGATAATGCGGCTCATCGGGGCCGAACACAATGAACTCCGGCAGCCCGAGACGGTGTGCTTCCGCCTCGAACCAGGCGATGGCCTCGTACACGGCGCGGCCTTTCCGGTCACCCGGTACCCCGCCTACTACCAACGAGGGAACCCGCGGATCGATCAGCCCCGCCTGCTGCGCCAGTGGAATCAGCCGGTCGAGGCTGTGGCATTTGACCGGCGGCAACTGGTCGTATCGTCCCATCGGATAGAACCAGTTCGAATTGTGGCCGTGATCGGCCATATCCTGATAGACCGCCAGCAATGTCTCCCGCGGCATCGACCGGCCGCCGAGCCATTCCGGCATCATGTCTTCGCGCATCCACATGCCAAAGGCCGCTCGCGGCCGCTGCAGCCTGAAGGGCCGCACGTTGATCTCGAGGTCGAGCACCGTCGCGGGCTTGCCGGCGGGCTCAATACGTATCTTACCGGGATGCAGTCCCGGTTCCGCATCGGCCGGTGCATGAATCGTCAACCACAGACTGACATTATCACCGGCGCTAATCGTGCGAACGAGGTCGCCGCGCTGCAAGTGGACATTTTCCGGAACCCAGTTGTGGATGACGCCCTGGTCACCGAAGACAGCGGCATCGCCGAGCCGACCCTTCAAGGCGAGGTCGATGCGATGATAGATCTGTACCGCGAGATCGGATTCAACGGTTACTTTGACCTGTTCGAGGCCACCGCCAATCGCGAACACGCCGAGCTGCACGGATTCGTATTCGTCCCGGGCCAGCGTGCTGGTGATCTTCGACACGACGGCGTCGCGTCCGGGCACGTCGGTGCGCTTGAGCGCCAGCAGATCGTCGCGTTCGAAAACGACGTAACCAGCGGCACGCTCGGCTTCGCTCCATTGGGCGTCGGCATTGACAACGAGAATGACGGTCAGTGCGAGGAGAAGTCGTTTTTTCATGTCTAACCTTTGGCTTGAGAAGTTGGGGGGGCTTGGTGAGAGGATCCGGGTCGTCGGCATAGGCGAAACATACCAACCATCGTGATCTTACCGGTAGTCCATGGCGATCACGGTGGAAAGATTGCTGGTGAGATAGTGATGGGGTGATTATGCCCCGCGTTCACGTCGCACCGGTCCTCGGGTTGGTGCCGTCATACGCAGCACTGGCGGAACACTTCACAAGTTGAACCAGTAATTGCATCTTCGCTTCGGCATAGGCGGGATCGGACCAGATATTGCACAATTGTCCCGGGTCTTTGATCATGTCGTACATCTCGCCGTCGTCACGGTTACTATATACGTTGATGCTGTAGTGCTCCGTGCGCAGCGTGCGGCCGAAATTGTGGTCGGCCATGCCCGGCGATTGCCCGATGTCGTCATTCTCAACCAAAGCCCAGCCTCGGCCTGCCCAATCTGTTCCGGACAATGGCGCCTGCAACGATTCGCCCTGAACCCCTGGCGGCACATCGACACCGGCGAATTCGAGCAGTGTCGGCATGACATCGATCATGCTGGAAAAGCCACTGACCCGATGGCCGGCGGCGATGCGATCGGGCAACCGCCAGATCGACGGCACACGAATCAATTCGTCGAGCACCAGGCACTTGTAGATCAGATAATGATCCCCAAGGTGTTCGCCGTGATCGGACATGAAAACCACAACCGTGTTCTCTGCCAACCCGGCAGTGTCGAGGTGGTCCAGCAGACGCCCGACATTCTTGTCGATCAGGGAAATCATTCCGTAGGTGTGAGCGATGATTTCACGAATGTGCGCATCGGGCATGTCCAGCGCGTGATACCCGTGCCATTCCTCGAACTGTTTCCAACGACACTGCAGTTCGGTGGAGGCACTCTCCGTTTCCCGCGGCGATCGGTTCGGCATCGGCACCGTGGCGGGATCGTACATATCGCAATACGGTGCCGGCGGATTAAACGGAAAATGCGGATCGGGGAAACTGGCGCAGAGAAAAAACGGATCGTCATCATCGGCAAATGAATCGAGAAACTCGAGGGCCCGATCGGCGATCCATGTCGTACTGTGGTGTTCCTCCGGAATAGCGGACTTCCAGGAACTCGGGGCGCCGCTGCTGGCCAGCGCTTTTTCCGGCGTGAGCAGTGCCGGCAAGTCCGGATCCAGACGACAGAGATCGAGGTGATAATCGGTGTAGCACCCGGGTCCGTCGGCGTTCGTCAGTTTAACGTTTTCGAAACCGTAATAGGGTTGTGGCAATCGTTTGCCAGCCTCCCACCAGGCGCGGCTCTCGGGATTGGCCTTGTCCAGTTCCGCCTGCAGCGAACTGAAATGAAGTTTGCCGGCAGCGGCAGTGCGGTAACCGCTGCGGCGCAGGACTTCGGCCATCGTCACCTCCGACAACGGCAGCGGGCAGCCGTTGGAATTGACACGGTGTCGATTCGGATATCGTCCGGTGAACAGGCTCGCTCGGGATGGCATGCAAACGACGTTGTTGACAAAATGGCTGTCGAGGCAGACACCGTCGCGGGCCAGCGCGTCGAGACGCGGCGTGTTGATCTGCTCGTTACCGTAGCAACCCAGCGAATCCTGGCGCTGCTGATCGGTCAGAATAAGCAGGATGTTCGGACGTCGTGTGGACATATGTACCTCTCATCCATTCCGTTTTTCAAGGCGGCGAACCGCAACCAATCCGTATCCGTGTCAGTACCCGGCGACTTTGTCGACCAGCCGGAGCAACGGTTCACCTGTGTCAATACGCCGAAAGTTGTCAAGTATCAAATTGCGTGCCTTGTCGTTGGCCTGCACCGAGGTGCCCCGGCACGGTGTGACGATGATGTTCGGCCGCTCCCAGAACAGATCACCGGCCGGCGGACAGCGAAGCTCGGCACTGGCCCCGCCCGGCTGCAGCAAGGCGCCGGCGATCGTTTGCCCAGTGATCGCCGCGACCAGGGCCGGATAATCGAACAGTACCGAGCGGCCGCTGCAGTCGATCAGGTAGGCGCTCGATTTCATCTCCTCTATAAAGGCGGCATCGATCATGCCCTCAGTCGCCGTCGTCACCGCAACACGATGACGACAATGAGCGCCGATACCGATCAACCCAGTATCTGCCTCGACCTCGACCAGCGGAACCTGGCAACGCGGCTGATCGGCGTTGATGACGCGGATGTCAGTGATTTTCATAAGGCGTGCCCTGTCATTGCAGATTGACAGACTATGTGCCGCGAATTGGCAAGGTCAAGGTGCCGGTTGACAGGGCTTCCAGGCATGAAAGTCTGAGTAAAATACTACACATGATCGAACGGATCACGCGGCAACCCGAGTCCGTGGACAATCTTCGCCACGCACCAGAAAGAACGTCCGCGGTATCGACTCATTGGTGCGATAGTCGTAGTAGCTCGACCCGCCCAGCTCGCCGTCCGGAGCAATATAGCGAAAAACCATCGCGCGCCGCCAATGATCCGACGCATTCGGGCCGGATTCATGCGGTATCATGACATCATGAATCGCCGCCTGCCCGGCTTTCAGATTGTAGTACACCTTGATCTCATCGAGGTTCTCTGGCAACTCGCTCAGGTCCATGTCCCACTTGAAGACATCGTGCTCGTCGGCGCATTGTATGCGAGGCAAGGCGCCCTTGGCATGGCCACCCGGGATCACCGCCATCGTGCCCGATGCCTCGTTGACATCGTCGAAGACGATCCAGATGGATGCACCGAAGTTGCCGTTGACATTGGTCCATTCGACACCGTCCTGATGCCAGGGCACCGGGCGCCCGGTGCCCGGCGGCTTGGCAATGAGGTGGGACGACCAGAAGGTGATGTTCGGGCCGATCTGTTTTTCGATCATGTCCAGGATGGCGGGATGCGTTGCCAGTTCCCACACCCAACGCTCGGCCAGGTGCGTGGCAATGATTGCGTCCGGGGCGATATCCGGGTGCAGTTGCTCGAACATACGATCGATGTTCTGACGGCAGCCAACTAATCCGTCGTCGGTCAGAAAGTGATCGAAGATACAAAAGCCGTTCTTCAGATATTGCCCGTGTTGCTCAGCGCCATATACAAAGCGGTCATCGACCAGGCTGTTCATGAGCATCTCGGGCTGGCGTTCGTACGGCCGTACGAACCGTGGGATGTCCGGCAATGGGAAAGTGGCAATGCCCGGGCTTGAACTCCACGTGGAAAATCGTCACGAAACAGGATAGACACTCCCAGTCCGGTACCACACACACTATGAGGCCTTGAGGATTAGATCAAGCGAAATGTCTCGCCCAGGCACTGAAGGCCAAACGCTGAATGCCGGGATCGCTCGATTCAGAGCATCTCCCCGAGTCCCAACTCTTTCAGTTTCGTGTTGCGTGGTCCGCGTTTAGCCCGCCGTTCGGCTGCTTCCTGTTCCTTTCGTTCCTTCATCGCCCGTCTGGCGTCATCAATAATTTTGATATTTTCGTAGGAAACCTGAATACTGCCGTCTGGCCGAGAGCGCGCCTCAACCATGATGCGATTCACCCTTCGCAACTGCCTTGTGGCTTGCTCGGTTGGGTGGTATTTTTCCGTGATCAGCTCCTTAAACAACGCCAGGCCGTCTTCATCGACCCCGTTCTCCGGTCTGTCGGGTAACTCAAATACGACGATGATGCGGTGGAGCCGATCGTCGAAGAAACTCAGAATCTTTTTCGTAACCGGTCCGTCGCCGTCACCGGTCACTTCGTACGTGGTATAGATCTCTCGATGGACCTGAACTTTCCCGTCAGGCCAGATTGCTTGAATGTCTGCAAGTGACTGTCCCCAGGTCGTCTTGTCGAAGCCCTTGACAATGGGCGACTCGGCATCATCCTGACCATGTACCACGGGTACCGGAATCATGAACCACAGCAAGGCAGCAGTGGAGACAAGACGCAATAAAATTGATCTGTCGATCGTCATGGAATGTTCTCGCTTCGAGTTTGTGTTCACCATTTCAGCCGCTGACGCAAATGATAAGTTAAAGCAGCCAACGGCATTATTCAATTACAGGCTGTCAACGGAGCCTACGGATAAACCTGGGTGGGTGTTGCGGTACGCCACAGGCGTATGAGACGATTGCAGAGTCTGATCGCACCTAAACAAATGTCCGGCCGGATAGCTGAGTTGCTGGATCTCAGCAGCGTGTCGCCACTATTCGGACTCTAAAATGTTGATCCGTTTCTCCAGCGCGATTGTGTGGAGTGTCAGTTCCTCGATCTTCTCTAGCAGTTGAACCTGTAATTGGCCAAGGTTGACACCGCCACGCTCTCTGGCTTCTTCTTCGCTGGCGATCTTCGGCAGGTGCCCTTCCCGAGCGATGAACGCTTCGAGCTCGCCCAGCGGCATCAAGCTGTAGCCGTCCTCGAAGACATAATCGGGATATGTGGCAAAATCAGCGATAAAGCTGTTCGCCTTCACATTGCCATTGACCACCAGCATTTCCGTAACAGCATTCTCCCCGGTGCCGATGCCGACAGGATCGCCTGCGGGGTTGAGCCGCAACGGCGCACCCGTGTCAAAATCGCCCCGGCCCCCGTTACTCTGTACCACCAGCGCATACCCACCGCCGGTCGCGGTGGAAATCACACCGACAGGATTGCTCCCGTCAAGACGCAGATAGACGCTGCTCTGCAGATGACCACTCGCCTGGACGTTTCCGACTACCTCCAATGCCTCGCTGAATGGGCCGAGGAATCCGACACCGAGGTTCGTCGAAATATTCGTCCTGCTCGCGGCCAGACCACTCCGATACAGTTCCAAAAACGAATTATTAACGCCTTTATCGTCACGCGATGCCTGAAAGCGCAGGTAGCCGTTGTCCGAGGCAATTTACCACAACCTGCCGTTGGCAGATTCAGCAGAGTCATTGATCAACAGGCTCGGGGTCGAGTTCGATAATCTGATGTTACCGCCCACATCCAGCCGCTCGTCCGGCGAACCATTGTTGAGTCCCACCAGCCCGTTGGTGTCGATCCGTAGCCGCGGGGTACCAACACCGATGCGATTCATATTCAACGAGTAGGTGAAGTTCAGATGGGAAACCCCAGTAGTATCATCGGCGATTAGCTGTGCCTCAACGGTAGCGGCCTTTGCCGTAATTGAGGCAATCGCGTTACCAGCCTGTTCGACAATAGCATTGCCGTCGTTGACGTGAAGTTTTGCCACGGGCGCTGTCGTACCGATACCAACATTTTGGGATACGGATACTGGAAAGAGGGCAAGTCCGGCGGCTTGCCACTTGGGGGCCTCCCCGACTGGCGGCGGGGCCCATGCCCCCTTACCATTGGCATCGGAGGTCAACACATCCCCAGCCTCCGCGCCTGCTGCAATCGAGACGCCACAACTGTTGAGCGCGTACGGTTCGGCGGTCAGGAGTGTGCGCGGCGTCAATTCCGTGCCAGAATTGACCGTGACGCCAAGTTCGTACGGTTCGTCAAACGCCAAACCGATCGGGCCGCCCGGTACCGGTGCCGATAACGACGGTAAACAGACCGTTGACAACGTCTACGCTGCCATGGCTGTCGTTATATAGTGAGCCGCCACCACTGGCCGCGTAAATGTTCAGGTTCAGAGCTGCGGTGCCGGTGACCCTGCGACCGCTGGCATCCTTGAGCACACCTTGGTAGGAGATCGTCTTGGTGATCTGGGAATGGACGGTACTAATGCCGAGGCAAAAAGCAGCGACGAATGTGAGTATCTCGATTTTCATGGGATAAAGTCTCCCTTAGGCGTAATAAATATGATTTGAACGCGAGCGTTCGAAAACTCTACGAACCCGCACGCAAAAGCAGTTCCGGAATCAACCTATTGCGGCGTCTCACTGTATAATGAATTTTCGTATCGCTTCAAAGCTCCAGATATCGAAAAATACGGTTGCCGTAAACAATCATCTCCGAAAAACGCCAAGCCCCATACACAGCAAGCCTTTTCAGGACAATCGGAAATTTCTATTTCTCAAAAATGAACCACTGAGGCTGCCGTAAACAGAAAAAATAACGGAGAATCGCGCGATAAAGCCGCAGCCAATGCAGAAAGTGTTGAGCAAGTCGGACAAAAAAATCAACAGGAACACGGTAGAGTAACACGCAAACGATTCGCACCTATGCATCGATAAAACCCCTTTTCCCGTTACGCATTACAATGAGGTTTGAAATGATACGACGACATGGAATGGTTCTCGCCCTGCTGGCAATTGGACTGGCCCCCGGTGTCCACGGCGAATGGACGCAAGCTGAGTTGGACGCAGGCTGCGTGGTTTTCGAATATTCGACGATGAAAAGCCTGTCGCCCGCACTGGTGCCGTCGCGAGAGATCGTCGCAGAGAAACTCTCGTGCACACTGGCTCGCAATGAGTACGAGTCGATTCAGTTCGGCGTACACGCGCTGACGGACGGTATCAAGGCAATCGAGGTGGCGGTAGAGTCGGACCTGGACGTGACTATTTATCATCGTATCGAACCGGCGATCAAAGAGGAACTGGAAGCCGCCTCGCCCGAAGCCGGCGAGGTCAGGGGATGGCTGCTCAGCGAGATCCATCTGCAGCGCGGCAACGTCTTCAAGGCGCTCGAAAAAGACCGCAGCGTCAACTTTTGGCTGACTTTTCATGCTGATCGTCAGACGCCGGATAGCGTGCATGCCGGAAAAATCCGTATTAAGGCCGCCGGGAGGCCCGAGACAGTCGTCGACCTCGAGGTCAACGTCCGGTCTCTCGAGCTGCCACGGCCACGGGCGTCCTTCGGCATGTGGTTTCGTGAAGATATGCTGCCAAAGCGCCTCGGCGGCATGGCGGCACCACAGGAAACGATCCTGGCAATCTACCGGGACATGGTCGAACACGGCCAAACCGCCTGCGTCTTTTATCCGACGGAAAATTTTCACCCGCTGCCACCGCAAAACCACCATGTCATCAACCGGCTGCTGCCGCTGGCCAAGAAGGCGGGCTTGTTTGAGGAGCCACACGCTCTCAGCCTCCTTTTGGGCGGGATCGCCGGTGACAATGATCAAGAGCAGCTGGAAGCCTCGATTGCCTGGCTCAAGACGCAACGCGAAAAAAACGGCTGGCCGGAGTTCGCCGGCTTTGCTTCCGACGAACCGCACTACCCACTCGAAGACGCCGGTATCAAACGAGCCTGCGCTCCGCTGCAGGGGCTGGACATGCGCATGAGCATCGATCAGTCGAACATCGCCGCAGTCTACGGCTACTCGGTCCCAAACCTCTGCGATATCCAGTCGATCAACAACGGGATCATTACTGAAGAGGTGATAGCTGAGGCAAACCGGATGAATATCGAAATACTCACCTACTCGTACACCATGTGGCGGGAGGGCTTCAACCCGCTGCGGCAGCGCTACTATGCCGGGCTGCATACCTGGGCGCTCGAGCTGCGCGGCAACTGGATGTGGGCCTATCATCACATCCAGCACCGGCACGCCTGGTTCGCGCCGCGCAGCCACGAACCAATGCCGCTCACCGGTTGGGAAGCACGCCGTGAAGGTGTCGACGACTTCCGTTACCTGCAGATGCTCGAGGACACCCTGGCCGGACACCCCGACACCCCCCTTGCGGCGGAAGCCAGCGCCTGGCTGACAAAGCTCAGGACCCGGCTCAGGCCGATTATGCCGCTGACCGTCACCGACGGTGCACCCCTGGCAATCGAGGCGTACGACGCAATTCGTAACCGTGCAGCAGGATACCTCGGAAAGCTCACCGCCGCCCCCCCGCTGAAGCCGCAGCCGACATCCCGTGTCAAGGACGAGGCCGCACCCTTCCGCGGAAAATCGCTGGACGCCTGTATCGCCGGACTGCGCAGCGACGATATCGCAACTCGGCGCGCGGCGGCCTGGGCGCTGTACGAGATGGGCGCCGGGGCAGCCCCCGCCGTGTCCGCACTCGCGAATGCTCTCAACGATGCCGACGTCAGGATGCCGGCACTCCACGCCCTTGAAGCAATCGGACCGGATGCGCATGAAGCCGTCCCGATGATCGGCCAGCAACTCGAGCACCCGGACTTTTACGTCCGTATGGGCGCCCTGCTCACTCTCGGCGCCATCGGCTGTCCGCTGGACAAGCGCGAACCGGACGGGGTCCGGTCACCCTCCGCCAACGCCGCCGCAGTCATCGAACCACTGGCGATTGCACTGGGCGATAACTTCAAGGATGTCTCCGACCGCGCCGCCGAAATGCTCGGCGTCATGGGCGCACTTGCCCGACCGGCCGTTCCGACCGCGGTTCTGTTGCTTAATAATCCGAAAAAAAGCAAACGCGCCGCGGCTGTCAAACTCATCTCCCGGCTGGGGCCGACTGCAGCTGCAGCGGTACCAAGACTGGCCAGGCAAAACGAAAAAAATCCGGGCGACGCGAGTTATATCTACGCGCTGGCCGCCATCGGCCCGGCTGCGGCACCTGCTGTACCGGCGCTGGAACAGTACGCCGGCAGGGACAATCCCGGCACCAAGCAAGCAGACTCCTACTATGCGCTGATCTGTATCCGCAACGACGATGCCGACCTGCGCAATCTGGTCGACCTGCTCGAACACCCCGCCACGAATGCCAACACCAGGAATCACGTCGTCGAATGTCTCGAACAATTAGGACCGAAGGCGGCACCGCTGGCCAATGAAATTCGCGAACTGACCAAGGCCGGCAAGTTCACCGACGCGGAAAAGCAATCGGCCTTCGGCAAGACACCGCCGGCACAGGCTCACTACATCGACGGAGCCGATTGCCTGCAGCTCATGCACGACCTCGAGCTCGTCGCCCGCTTGCCGGTAGACGGCTGGCGGTTCAAGGACGACCCACAGGGAATCGGCGTCGAGCAGGGCTGGTTCAAAGCGGATTTTCCTACCGCCGATCTGCCGGAAATCAAGATCGGTGCGTTCTGGGACGACCAGGGCTACAAGGGGTTGGGCGAGGGGTGGTACAATCTGCAATATACCTGTCCAGACCTGCCTCCCGGCAAACGCGTCTTCGTACTCTTTGAAGCCGTCGACGAAGGCGCCTGGCTCTATATCGACGGCAAACTCGTCGCCTGGTACGACACCGCCTACCCGGACATTACCTGGTCCAAACCCTTTCTCCTCGACGTCACCGGCTCCCTCCAAAGCCAGGGCGAACACCGCCTGACTGTAAAGGTCGACAACTATTCCGGCGCCGGCGGACTCTACAAGCCGATAAGCGTGATGGTGGAGAAATAGCAAAGAAGAACCTATGAAGCAACAAGCTTTGCCATTATCGTAAAGGACTGAGGCTCGAACCGATATCGACAACACGATACCACATCGGACGTGATGCGTGAAAAGTAATGAATCAGCAGTCCTTCAGCCGCTTCGTGACCGTAGGATGTTCACACTCATAGAACTGCTCGTCGTCATCGCAATCATCGCGATTCTCGCCTCAATGCTGTTGCCAGTGCTCGGTCGCGCCAAGAATAAGGCCAGAAAGATTCTGTGTATGGCCAATCACCACCACAATATGCTTGCCACCTTTTTGTATGCCGACGACTGGGGTGGATGGATTATGCCCCAGCTCGCCCCGGGCAATCTCGAGGGCTACTGCAAGGGTTCCACCGGTGAAACTTACGTTTGGGTAAGTGGCCACCCCGTCGACGGTGGGTATCTGTACCACGAGGCGTATCTGCCGACTCTGGAGTCCTTATTCTGCACCGGGATCTCATCAGGCACACGTGATATCAACGGGGCCAACCTCGACATGGATTACAACATTTCCCTTTGGGGCAGCCCGGCCATGGGCAGCAACGCATTTTCACATTATAACCACAGCCTGTTTGTTCGACAGAACGGGGTTACCGTCGCCAGTTGCGGCGTCAACGACGCTGACAGTACCCCACGCCGGATCATGACCGAGTGGCCGGGACAGTACGCCTTCGTCTGCAATTACGACTGGATGTACGAGGCGCATGAAGATGGCTTCAACGCGGTATACTTCGATGGCAGTGCAAAATGGGTCCCAGACCCGAACGGAAGTCTCGTCTTCGCCGACTGGAAACCGCGCCACGACAAAATAAACGCAGCGTATTGAACATACTGGCTACCCCCCCACGGCAATAAAGCCATGGGGGAGTCCGCCACGAGGCCCTCACATGCCGGATGCCCGTGAATTCAAGATAACCGGCACCCCACCCGAGGCTGAACGCTTCCGCATGTGCCGACGCATGCTGGTCGGCCCGTGGTGCAACCAGCCCGAAGAATACGTCGGTTACAACGGCTTCGTCGGCTGGGCCGGCGCCACCCGGTTGCGCAGCGGCCGCTGGCTGATTACCTTCACCAGCGGCTACTGGCACGGCAGCCTGCCGCAGACCCCGGAGATTCTCGCAGACCCTGAGTGCCGCAAAACCTTCGAAGCACGCTGGGAAAACGAAGACGGGCTCTCCTGCCCGCGCATCTATGCACCGCGCGGCGGCCGCGCCCACATCATGTCCTCCGACGATGAAGGCCTGACCTGGTCGAAACCCACAACCCTGGTCGACACCGAGATGGACGACCGGCACCCGACCATCGTCGAGCTCGATGACGGTACGCTCCTCTGCACCTTCTTCTGTGCGCCGGCCACCAGGAAATGCCGCTCCGCCTGGATTCTTAGCCACGACAACGGCGCGACCTGGACGGAGCCACGATATCTCCAGCCGGAATCCGGCGGCATGGGCAACGGCAGCGCCATCCAGCTCGTCGACGGCACGGTCGCCTGGGCAACACAGGTAATTTTCGACGGCGATGAATTCTGGTCGACCGGTGTCTTTCTCTCCTCCGACCACGGCGAAACTTTTGAGCTGGGATCGGTCATCGGCACAGATCACCATCTTTTCGAAACAACGATTGCCCAGCTGCCCGATGGACGCATCGTCGCAGCGTCACGCCGTCATTGCGACGTTTACTGGTCGGCGGACGGCGGACGAAGCTGGACCGAACCGGTGCCGGTCGGCGTCGATCTGTTCGACCCGCACCTATTGTTGATGCCCAACGGGGTACTCGCCTGTTTTCACGGCTCCTACGATTTCGGCGGGTTGTATGTCATCCTCAGCCCGGACGGCGGCCGCACCTGGCACGGCCCCGGCAAGCGGCATGGGTACGCCGTCGATCCGAGTGTCTACGGCTACAGCCACCCGATTGTCTTGGCCGACGGTACCGCTTACATCGTTTATCTGCATACCGGCGGGCACCCGGCGCATGACGCCAGGACCGAGGCAATCTGGGCGCTCCGCGTAAAAATCAACGACTCAGCCGACGGCATCGAGATCCTGCCGGCCCCCGGATCCCCCGCCGCCCTCGGACTGCCCGAAGACGTCCTCGCACTGCTTACATCCCGCACCGACGGCAACAACCCGGTCCTGGGAATATTCTGATGGACCTCGACGCACTGCTTAAATTGCTGATCACCGAGATCGACGTCGAACGCATTCGCAATCACGCCGAAGCCATCCACACCACCGACCGCTGGAGCAGCTACGACCGTTATCACGAGACCGCCGACTACGTGCTCGGCCTGATGCGTGACAACAAGCTTCGTGATCTCCGAAAAATCACCACGCCGGCCGATGGTAAGACGGTCGTTGGTGATTGGTTGATGCCGCTGGCCTGGGATGCCCGCGCCGGCACCGTCACGATCCGTGCCCCGCGCAAGTACCAGGGAAAGGTCCTCGCCGACTACCTGGCCGAACCCAATCACCTGGTCCGCTGGAGCGCTCCGACACCTCCGGGCGGCATCACTGCCGACCTCGTCGATGTCGGCGACGGCGCCCATCCCAAAGCGTATGCGGGGCTTGATGTCGCCGGTAAGATTGTCCTGATCAACGGCTACGTCGGCGAAGCCAAGGCCCTGGCTGTCGAGCATGGCGCCGTAGGGATTATCAGCGACATGATGCCGGTACCGCATCTCGACAACGATCACGCCGTGCCCTGGCACAACGTCTTTGCCACCGATCAGCACTGGGGCCCGACTGCGAATGAAACGAACCTGTGGGCTTTCGTCCTCACCCCGTGTGACGGTCGCTGGCTGCGCCAGCTCATGGCCGGATCCAGGCACCCCGTGCAACTGCACGTCGAGGTCGACGCAACCTTGTACGAGGGCGAGACGGACACAATCACCGGACGCCTCCGCGGCCGGGACAAATCACGCGAGGAAGTGTGGGTGTACACGCACATCTTCGAGTGCGGCGCCGACGACAACGCGGCTGCCTGCGCTTTGGCACAGGAAGTTCTCGGCACGCTGGGACGGCTGATCAGGGAACGCCGGCTGCCGTCCCTGCGCCGATCGATCCGGCACATCGCCGGCTGGGAATGGATCGGCTCTACCGCCTACCTCCACGACCGAAAACGCGAACTCGGCAATGTCGTGGCCACACTCAATCTCGATTGTGTCGGGCTGCCGCGCGCCGCGACCGGACAGCCGGTGCAGTTGCTCGTCAACCCGCACGCGCAAAGTTCGTTCACGGACGCCTTGATGCTCGACCTGTGGGATCGTTATGCGCGGCTGCGATCGACAACCGTCCAGGCACGGGAAACCCGATACGGCCGCCCGAGCGACACCCAGTTCTGCGACCCCGTGTACGGCATCCCCACAGTCTTTCCTTACGCTACAGTCGGACAACTCTGCCACAACAGCCGGGATGTCGCAGCCATCCACGATCCGGAGATGTATCGCATCTTCGCCGCCACCGCCGGCGCCTTTCTGTACACGCTGGCATCAGCGGATGCAGGTGACGCCGGCCCCCTTGCAGACATCGCATATGCCCGAGCGGTCAAGTCACTGGTCGGCAAGCTCAACGGTACCGAACCGTTGAGCAAGACGCCCTGTGTCGATGCGATCGATTATCTGGCCGAGCGGCAGCGTGAAGCCATCCGCAGCGTCTCCCGGCTGGCGCCGCGCTCGGCGAAAGCCAAGCAACACACAGGGGCCCTGATCGAGCACCTGGACGGCTGGCTGGCCACAGAACGACAATCACTGGATAACACGCTACCGGGCGCCCTCCCCCAACGCGCCACTGCAGATGACTGGCAGGCACCGAGCTCGATGAACGATGTCGGACGCTTGCAGCCGCAGCCCGGCCTCTTGCTGTTCCCGCAAGTCACCCCTACCCGGAACGCCGATTACGGCTCGCCGTTCTGGCTGTCGCGCCTACCCGCCAACGAAGCAAAACAGAGCATGCGATTCCTCAATCTGCAGGCGTTTTTCTGGATGGACGGCAAGCGTAACCTGCAGGAAATCGACCGGCTCGTTACGCATGAAACCGGTAAGCCTCTCGCCCCCGGTTTTCTGTGGTTTCTGCGACGCCTCGAGCGCTATGGTTACGTGTCGCTTCGCTGGAAAAAGCCTTTGACCCGTCGACAGATCGCGACTGAGCTGCGGCACCTCGGTATCGGCCGCGGCGATGTGCTCTTCGTCCACAGCGCCCTCGCCAGCCTCGGATACGTGACCGGCGGCAGCGACGCGGTGATCGATGCACTGCGCGATGCGGTCGGCCCGCAAGGCACCTTGGTGATGCCGGCCTTCACCTACAGCAAGGAAATAGCTATTCCCGGAGCCGGCGGGCCACCGTATCACCCGCGACGAACCGCCTGCGATGTCGGCATCATACCCGATACATTCTGGCGGCGCCCCGGTGTGCGCCGCAGCACCTCGGCCAGTCACTCGATCGCAGCGATCGGGCGGCAGGCAGAGTTTCTTACCAGCGACGACGTGACCATGGAAGCATACGGCCGCGACGGCGCCTTCGGCAAACTGTATGAGCTCGACGCCAAAGTGCTGATGCTCGGCTGTGGCTTGGGCCCGAACTCCTGCCTGCACGCCGTCGAGGACTGGGTCGGCCTGCCGAGCATGCAGCCAGTCGACCACCTGATCGAGGCTGACAACGGCAACACCCGCGTCATCCGGTATCAACGACAGCCGATCGGACGGCGCGAATTCTATCGCAACTCGGATAAAGTCACGAAGAGCGAGGTATTGTTTCGCCAGTACGGTATTGTCGAAGACGGCTGCATCGGTCCGGCCATGGCACAGGTATTCATGATCCGCAACATGATCGATACGTCGATGGCAATCATCCGTGACCAAGACCCTTGTTTTCTGTTTCACGACGTGGACGATCCCGACGACAGCGCGCCGGACCTGACCCACTACTTTCACGAAGAAACCAAACGTCGCCTGCAAGCCGGTGAACTGTGTTTCGAGGTGGGGATATGAATACAACTCGACATCGTAGCCACATCCTCGATCCGAGATAAATCAAGGACGCTTAAGCGTGCGATACAGAATAGATTCCCGGCGCACCGGGCCGAACACTGAACACTGAATACGACAATGCCCCAGAAACCCCAATACCGTGTCCTCTACAACTTCGACTGCAGCGATCTCTTTCGCAATTCGACCGAATCGCTGACGGCGGCACATGTCGAACGCATGGTCGAAGAGGTCGCCCACGGCGCCGATGTGATCCTGATCAATCCAAACGCGCAAAACGTGAACTACCCGAGCAAAGTATGGCAAACGTATTGGGACGGTTATCGGGAAGGGGATCGTAATTTTTTCGGCAGCATCCCGGACAGCACGCTGCCGGCCCGCGAACGCATGGTCAGCCAGATGGCGCAACTGGCAGAACAATGCGACTACCTGGCGACGGCCCTGGCGCACTCGAGACAGCAGTCGATGACGCCTGGCATCTCGATGCGCATGAATGACATGCATGATATCCCCTGGCCGGACTCGCACTACTTCAGCCGCTTCTACAAGGACAATCCGCAGTTACACCTGCCGCCAATCAACGCCCGAGACTGGGGCGCCGAGGGATTCAATTACGAACACGCCGAAGTGCGCGAATATTTTCTGTCACTGATTCGCGAATTTGTCGACGACTACGACTTCGACGTTCTCGAACTGGATTTCAGCCGCTTCACGTACTATTTCGATCGCGGCGATTCAGAGCGGCATTGCGCGATCATGACGGCATTTATCGCTGAGGTGCGAAACTGCCTGGCAAAGGCGGATCGCCACATCCATCTGATCCCCCGTATCGCTGCCGATCCCGATGCTGCCTACGCACTCGGATTCGATGTCGAAGCCTGGGCCCGCGACGGCATCGTCGACGGCATCGTCGTGACCTCGATGGTGACAACCGCCTGGACCATGCCGATCGACAAGTTCCGGCAGTTGACCGGTCCGGACATCGCTATCTACGCCGCTGCCGAAGTAACCGCCGACAAGCGCGACGGCATTCCGCTGCGATACCTGCCCGGCAGCTGCGAAATGCTCCGCGGCTTCGCCGCCGGCTACTACGCGGCCGGTGCCGATGGTGTCGAACTGTTCAATTACTTCCTGCAGCGCAAAGCCAAACCGGTGGCGAGTGCCGAGGAATTCTTCGGGCGCCTGCGCGAGATGCGATCGCTGGAGGAGATCCGTGCCAAACCGCGCCTGCATCTCCTGGGCACCGGCTACTGGACGGCCGAGTTCGACCTGCCCGACCAGGTGCCGGTGACAATCGCCAAGCATTCAGAACGGCGATTCGAGATACTGCTGGGTGCCGTGCCCGAACCACTGCCCGTTGTAGTCCATGTCTGCTTCGACGGCGACAACGCGGCCGCGGACCTGTGGCTGCGGATTGGTCGTTACAGCGCCCAGGCAGTTGAAGTCGGGCCGGGGCCCGAGGGAGATCCGAACGATCCCGGGCGCGTTTGGCTCTACGACAACGACCAGCAGCCATCCTGCCGCCAAAGCAAGATTGCCCTCTTCCATGTCCCGGCCGCCGTCATCCGCGACGGTAAGAACGAAGTGATTGTACGCAGTGAAAACATGAGCGTGACGATTCTCGGCATCGATGTGGAAGTCGGCAGCGAAAACGAGATTCAAGATGTGCAAAAACGGCCATGAACCACTAATTGCCGTGGGTCTGCAGGATATCTGCGACGGCCGCCAGTGGGTTGTCGAGCCGACGCCGGAAAAAGCTGATCATACAAGGAAATCATCATAAATGGAATCCCTCCCATGTCATTAGCGGATACCGACCCGCACTTTCCACTGTACCATCTGCAGCCTGAGGCAGTCATCAACGATCCGTGCGGCGCAATGATGTGGAACGACGAGTATCACCTGTTCTATCAGAATTCCGCCAGCTGGGCCCATTCCGTATCACCCGACCTGGTGCATTGGCGGCATCTGCCGGCGGCTCTCGAGCGAACCCCCGGGGGGGGCGACGAAGGCGGCTGCTGGTCCGGATCCGCCGGTGACATGGACGGGACGCCGGTCATCCTGTACAGCGGCGTCGACTTTCCGCCGAAAGACCAACCGCGAACATGGAAACAAGTCGTGTGTCTGGCAACCGGCAGCGACGACCTGACGACCTGGACCAAGCATCCGGATAATCCCCTGGTCATCGGGCCTGAAAATTCCCCGGATTTCCGCGATCCATGTTTCTGGAAGGAAGGGGATGACTGGTACATGCTGGTCGGCGCCGGCATTACCAACGAAGGCGCCACGGCAACGATGTACAAGTCACCGGACCTGGTGAAATGGACCTACCTGCACGAATTATGCACAGATGCGCCGGACATCACGAACCAGTGTTGGGAATGTCCCGACTTCTTCGAGCTCGATGGGCGACACGTCCTGGCGACATCCCGGAAATCGCCCCACCTTGCGTATGGCAGCGTCGATCACTGCCGTGTTTTGATGTCGACTTTTTATGATATCGGCACCTACAAAAACCAGCAATTCACGCCGGAGACCTCCGGCAATTTCGATGCTGGTGGTCATTTTTACGCGGCCAAGACGATGCTTGATGACAAAGGTCGACGTCTGATATTTGGCTGGGTCTGGGAAGCGCGGTCGACTGCCGCGTGGCAGAAAGCAGGTTGGGCGAGTGTCATTTCGCTACCGCGAATTATCAACATCTCCGGGGACGGAACGATGCGTTACAGGGTGCCGGAAGAACTGCAGGTCCTGCGCCGAGCTCACACGGCCCTGGCAGACGTCAAAGTCAAAGACGGCACGGTGCCGCTCGATCCGGTAAGCGGCGATTGCCTCGAACTTGTTGCCGAGTTCGAACCCGGCGATGCCAGTGAGTGCGGGCTGTCGTTGCGCCGCTCTCCAGACGGTGAAGAGGAAACGCGGCTGATCTACCGGAAACAAGACGCAACACTGAGCATCGATCGCTTTCATTCGACAAAAGATCCGGAACAATACACCTATCCGAAAGGGGAACCGCTGCCCCTGGCACCTGGAGAGAATCTCAAATTGCAGATCTTCCTTGACCGGTCCGTTATCGAAGTTTTTGCCAATGACAGGCTGTGCCTGACAACCCGTATCTACCCGACCCGTGACGACAGTCAAGGTATCGCAGCCTTCGCTGTCGGCACCGCAACGCTGCAACAACTCGATGCCTGGCAACTGGCATCAATGGTCTAAACGACTCTTCAAACTTAAACACTGTCCCCCTGATCATAACAATGCTTGACTCCAGCTTCCTCCAAATCGGCTCCAGGCCCCAGTTTTTCATTGATGACCTGGTAATCGAAAGCGCCCAGGACATGACCCGTCGACACCACAAGCCGCAGAAGGTCGGCGACGCACCGATGATCCATCGGGACCAACCGTGGGAAAAGACAATCTACATCAGCTGCAACACATGGAACGTCATCCATGATCCGGAGGATGGTTTGTTTAAGTGCTGGTACGAAAACTGGATGCTCGATAGCGCCCACGACATGCCGTATCAATTCCGTGGGAGCGACGGCAAGATCATAGTCGACGTACACAGTGAAGCCTGTTCGGGTGTGTGCTACGCCCAAAGCGCCGACGGTGTCACCTGGGAAAAGCCGGAAATGGACATCGTCCAGATAGACGGCGCGAATACCAACATTGTCATGGGTCTCGGTTTCGGCGGCGAAACGGCCCATTGCGCGACCGTCATGCTCGACCCCATGGAGACCGATCCGGCGCACCGATTCAAGATGTTTTTCATGAATGCGATCGCCGATATCGTCGAAGGCACGACCGGTAGCGCTTTCTTCGCATTGGCCACCTCACCGGACGGTGTTCATTGGAAGGTGAATGACGAACGACCGGTCTTCGGGATGACGGAACGTGCCCTCGGCGACGTCGTGACGCTTACCGCAGATCCTGCAAGCCGTGTCTACTGGTTGAACAATCGGCATCCCGACATGTGCACGGTGCCGGCGAATCCGGCCTGCCCGCCGACGAAAAGCTGGATTTCACCGTATGGCCCGCAGAACTTTGCGCGCCAGAATAAACGCCGCGTTTTCCGGTCACAAAGCGCCGATCTGATCCACTGGTCCCATCCGCGGCCACTGATCATTCCGGACGACGCTGTCGACAACCTTGACGATGTCTTCTACGGCATGGAGCAGCTCCCGGTCGGTGAAGACTGGCTCGGGTTTCTGAACGTCCTGCACCAGGTCGACAATACGATGGACGTGCAGCTGGTGTACTCGCGCGACGGCGAGAACTTCGACCGCGTCAGGCCCGGCCACGCCTGGCTTGAAGGCGACAAGGACAGTTGGGACACCAACATGGTGTCGATCTGCAGCAAACCGGTTGTCGTCGGCGACGAACTGTACGTGTACCATGGCGGCACCCGGCGACATCACGACTGGTGGATGGTCGGGCCGTCCGAGGGCCTGGTGCATCCGGAGGTCGACAATCCGGATCCGGACGGCTTCGGCATCGGCCTAGCGAAAATCAAGCGCGATAGGTTCGTCTCGCTCGACACCGGCCCGGTGCGCGAAGGCGTTCTGATTACGCATCCGGTGCGGCCGCAGGGCACTGAATTAGTAATCAACGCGCTTTGTCGTGAAGGCGGCTCGATCCGCGCCGAGCTCACCGATTCGGACGGCACCGTCATCAAAGGATTCGAAAAGGACAGCAGCATCCCGTTCAATGGCGACGCGGTCGAGCACACGATGCAGTGGCAGGCCGAGAAACCGACACCGAAAGGTATGTTCCTGCGGCTGCGCCTGTTCATTTGGAACGGTGAAGTCTTCAGCTTCCAGTTCCGATAACGACTTTAAGCGAGACGGGAGTTTCTGCCCCAACACATCAAGTACCCGGTACTGTTATAATACCGGCTCACGGTATCAACACTGCACTTACACGTGGTTGCGCAGCATCAACTCTTTCGGATAGGGGTTGAGATAGATCTGTTGCGTCACCCAATCCGGCAGCTCGTGCATCGACACGTGATGTTTCAGCAAGGTCAGCGGCACAATAAGCGGTGCGAGTCCAAGGCGGTAATCTTCGATCGTGGACACTACCCCCTGCCTTGCCTGGCTATTGATAACCTTCTTCAGGTGTCCCAATAAATGGTAAAGTACGTTGGCGTGCTTCCGGGGTGTCGCCAGCACCTTCAGGGCCGTCATCAGGCCTAAGGCATATTGGTCGCGCAGCGACGCCCACCGATGACTTTTTCGATCCGCAACCAAACGGCCAAGGGCCCGATACTTTTCGACACTGTGGGCCATGATCGACATCTTGTGGGCTGTATGAAACGATACCAACCCCTTCCGTGTCCCATCGTTCTCCACGAACTCACGCCAGCGATGCCAGGCAAATACGCGTTCGAAAAAGTTTTCACGCAGGCGCGGATCATTTAGCCGCCCTTCCTCTTCCACCGGCAAAAGAGGCCAGTGCGCCGTCAGCGCAGCCGCAAAAAGTCCCTTTCCTTTGGTCAGCGGCGAACCGTTCGGCTGATACACCTTGACGCGAAAGGCGCCACAGCTTGGTGAACCGCGCTTCAAGATAAAACCATGGAGATGTTCCACATCAAGGGAATCGAGTCGCTCTGAGGACCAGCGCTTCATATCAGCCGTGTGGTCGATGCCGGATTTCGGTGCCACCAGCCGCGGATCTTCGAGGTTCCCTTCCAATCGGATGGTCTCGCGCGGTGTGCCCATCCCAACTTCAACTTCGGGACATACCGGCACCCACTTGACGAACGGTCCCAGGGTCTCCACCAGGTAACCATCCCGCTTATGCTGTCCATCGAAACGGACTTTACGACCTATCAGGCAGGCACTTATCCCCAGCCGAATAACCGGTGAGTTATCGCTTCGAGCTTCCGCCATCGCTGCACTCCGCAATCGCGTTTTTTTTACACTGCCACCTGGCAAACAAAGAAACCATCAACCGACCAGTCCTGCTCGTCATTGCAGCCGAACCACTCCCCCCTGAAAACCAAGTTTCAATACAGTAGTCAGCGCGGGAACGTGCCACTACGGATACGAGAGGAAATCGTGGCGTACGCTCAGTGAACGCACAGCACAGTGACTCTCAGCGGCGACCGCTTCTACTGCGTGAGCGGGAGAAATCACGCTGCGAACGCCCACCCTGGGAACGGCGTTCGGGGCGTCGGCCGCCACCGCCACCGCCACCGCCGCGACCACCACCACCACCGCCGCGACCAAAGTTCCTCGGCGCCGGCTGGCTGGAACGGAAGGCATCGTCGCAATGATAGGCGTGCTCCATCTCGGCCGGCACCGGCTTGCCTAGCAAGCGTTCGATCTCCCGCAGGTAGGCTCGGTCTTCGGCGCAGCAGAACGAGATGGCGTCGCCTTCCGCGCCGGCCCGCGCCGTCCGACCAATGCGGTGTACGTACGTTTCAGCCTCGACAGGAAGGTCGTAGTTGATCACGTGCGTGATGTCGTCCACATCCAATCCACGGGCCGCCACATCGGTAGCGACCAGTACCTTGAATCGACCGCGCTTGAAGCCATCCAGCGCCTTAGTGCGCGCGGCCTGGCTCTTGTTGCCATGAATGGCGGTGCCCCGGATGCCGGCAGCATCGAGTTTCTCGACAACGCGGTTGGCGGCATGCTTCATCTGCGTGAACACGAGAACCTTGTTGACCTCCGGCTCTTTCAGCAAAGAGACCAACAGGGCATCTTTGTTCCGTTTCCCGACGAAGAGCACCTTTTGAACGATGCGGTCGACTGTGGGTTCATTCGGTGTAATTGTCACCCGGGCCGGGTTGCTGCGGACCATGGTGTGGGCTAGATCTACCATCTTCGGTGCCATGGTGGCGGAGAAGAACAGGGTCTGGCGGTCCTCCGGGATTACGTCCAGTATCCGCTTGATGTCGGGAATGAAGCCCATGTCGAGCATCCGATCGACCTCGTCAAGAATAAAAACCTCCACGGCGCCGAGATCGATGTGTCCCTGCTGCATCAGATCGAGCAGCCGTCCGGGCGTGGCTACCAGGACATCGACACCACGATTCAGGGCCTTGACCTGCGGAACCTGACTGACGCCGCCGAAAACGACGGTATGGCTAAGACGCAGATAGCGTCCATAGGTCCTGATGCTGTCGGCGATCTGCGCGGCAAGCTCACGCGTCGGAGCGAGAATCAGAGCCCGCGGTGTTCCCCGCCGCGGGCGGCGCCTGTCGGAGGACAGTCGCTGCAGGAGCGGTAGCGTAAAGGCAGCGGTCTTGCCGGTGCCGGTCTGGGCAGTCCCCAACAGGTCCCGGCCTTCCAGCAGTTGTGGAATGCACTGCTCCTGAATGGGCGTGGGCGTGACGTAGCCCTCGGAGCTCACAGCGCGCTGCAGTTCCGGAATCAGAACGCCAAAGGCGCCTTGCAGAGACTGCTTATCGGTCTGCGGCTGCGGTTTCGAGGCGGACTGCTCAACTTGGGCGCTGGGCGCCTGTGCTTGGTCTTTCATGGTTTTCCTGGTCCGGGGTAATACAAATCTCGACCCGCCGGACGCGTGGAAAAGACAGGACCGCTGTGATCGCGGCGATAAAGCACCCCGGCTCGAACGGCTGGGATGTGCGGTTGTGGCTGGTTATGCGAATACGCCCAGCGAACCGTCTTTAGAGAACTTTCTTGTATTCGTAATCAAGTAAAGTAGCCGAACTACCCGAAAACACAAGCTGTCGGATATAAACAAACTGTCAATTCGCGGTTAATTGCATTTTGAATATTTACAGCCTACTCTCGCTTCTATGAATTCTGAATCAACACGACGGCCCAAAGTCCTGGTCACTGGCGCAGCCGGAAACTTCGCCAGTCGGATCGTCGACGGACTGTCGAACGATTTCGACCTGGTCCTGACAGACGTGCCCGAGATTGCCGCGGCACATACCGGCATAGTCCCGGCGGACCTCCTGGACTACGATGCCGTGCAGCGCGTGATAACCGGAATCGACATGGTCGTGCATCTGGCAATCGCCAGTTATTATCGATTCAAAGGTGAAGCGGGGCAATCCTACGATGACGAGCAGATGCGGGTCAATCTGATCGGAACCCAGCACGTGTTCGCAGCGGCCAGCCGCGCGGGAATCAGGCGCGTCGTATATGCCAGCAGCATGGCAATCGACATGGGAACCCTGGCGACGTGGCCGATCGACCGGGACAACCCGCCACGGCCCACTAATCTGTATAGTTGTACGAAGTTGTTCGGCGAGCATCTCGGCGAGATGTACGCACGACAAAGCGGCATGTCGGTCGTCTGTCTGCGATTCGGGCAACCCTTCCCCCTGCTCCGCGGTTCGGACCCGGGACCACTGGCTTTGCCGCGAATGCGCGGGTTGCTCGTCGCCTTCGCCGACATCGAACAGGCAGTGCGCTGTGCCCTCACCTGGCCGGGCATTGGCTACAAGGTGGCGCGAATCGTCTCCGCATCCACACCGGCAAAAGTCGATTTGACCGCAGCTGCCGAGATTGGTTACCTGCCTTGCCGGCGGTTCACCGAGGCCGGCGAGGAGCCAGTCGCGGCAAAACAGTCGCTGCCAGCGCCATGCAACAGCGTTGGCGAGGCATTCAGGGTCGCCGCAATCATCACGACCTATTTCCCGTTGAGCCATGCGGATGTGATTGTCTCGCGCTGGCTCGAACCGCGGGCGGGCGACGCCGATTGGGGATGGCCGCGACCGCAATCGCACATCGTCTCCGCCTACATCGACCAAATCGGCGAAGACGACATGGGCTGCGAGATTCTGGAACGGAATGAGGTGCCTATTTACGACACGATAGAGCAAGCCTTGATCGCGGACGGTGAGCTTCGAGTCGACGCCGTGCTGTTGATCGGGGAACACGGCGAGTACGGGGAGAACGAGCTGGGCCAGCACTTGTACCCACGCAAGGAACTGTTCGACCAGATCGTTGCAGCCTATCGCCGCGTCGGCCGGTGCGCACCGGTATTTTGCGACAAATTCCTTTCATGGAACTTCGAGTGGGCTGTCGATATGGTGCGGACGGCATTCGAGATGAACTTTCTGCTGTTCGGCGGCTCCTCCGTGCCGCTATGTCGGTTGTCGACGCCGTTTCGCCTGGCCCAGGGTGTGAAAAGCAGCCAGAAGGAAGCCGTTGTTGTTTCCCACGGTCCCGATGAAGCCTACAGCTACCACAGCCTCGAATTCGTCCAGCCGCTTATCGATAGTCGACCGGGCGGCGAATCCGGGGTTCGCATGGTGACCGCCTGGCGTGGTGACGACGTCTGGCGCGAACTCGAGGCAGGGACCTGGTCAGAGGAGCTGATGACAGCGGCGATCGCGGCAGCAGACGACACTGGGCAGACCGAGGTCAACAGCAGCGGAAATATCCGCGCCGATTGTGCCGCAGACGGCGGGCCGATGGCTTTCCAAATGAGCTATGACGATGGTATAAAGGTCACCCATATCAACTTGGACGGGCACATCAAAAACTGGGGCATCGCAACTTTCCTCGAGGACGACACAATCAACGCCACCGCCCCGATCATGGGCGGGGACGACTCGCACCACGGACATTTCGCGACGCTGTGCCGGGTGATCGAGGAATCCTTCCAAAGCAGCCGGCAGCAGTACCCACCGTCACGGTTGTTGCTGACAACCGGCCAGACCGCCGCGGTGATGCGGGCCCTCGCCCAGCCCGGACAACGCCTGTTCACGCCGGAACTGCTGATTCGATACAACGCATTCGATCTTCTCGGCTGGCATGACGACGGCAGCTTCGGAGCCATCTGAAACGAGCGAGACATTCATTCGCAGCGCTGTCGGGAAACCGTGTGCTCCCCGTTGGCGAAGGGTATTGTATACCGACAAGGCACGGCCTATTCTAAGTGCCGCGCGGATTATTCGAAACAGCGCGAACAAATCATAATGAATGCAACTGAACGTCAGGAACTACGTCAAGAGATTGATCGGCAGATCGCCGAAGTGCGTGCAGAGATCGAGGCACTGGGTGAATCCGCCAGCCCGGTGGCGCCGGACAATGCCATTGGCCGGGTCAGCCGCATGGACGCGATCAACAATCACGCGATCAACGAGGGTTCGTTGGGACGGGCCCGGGAACGACTGGAACAACTGGAATCAGCGCTGGCGCGCATCGATCAACCGGACTTCGGCACCTGTGTGATGTGCCGGCAGGTCATTGCGCCGGCTCGTCTCGCGTACCTGCCCGACAGCACGCTATGTGTGCAATGCGCCAACCGGTAGCTCGAGACTCGTTGCGCAAAAACAATCCGCGAACCCGTGCAGTGCATTGGGTGGGCGCATTATTGAATTGTCGGATGGTGTACACGCAAGGCCTTACTGTGCGTTTTCCCATTCCACTGCCCAACCCACTCCAACCCAAACCGTTAACCCAACATCCGCAAACCTAATGCTCACATCAGAACAGACGAGACAGTATCACGACGAAGGCTACGTCCTGCTGACGAGTGTCTTCGATGACGCGGATCTCGCCGGATGGCGCCGAGAAGCGGACAGGCTCGAAGCCATCGTTGCCCCCCCTGTCCCCGACAAGCCGCGGTTGCAGGTCGAGCCGGAACCGGACGGTGGTAAGGCGAAGTTGCGAATGATCGAGCCGCTGGTCGACCTGTCTCCGGTGTACCGTGAGCTCAGCGAAGACCCGCGTGTCCTCGAATGCGTCGAGAGCATATACGAGGAACCGGCGTTTCTGTTCGAAGACAAAATAAACTACAAACCGGCACGGGTAGGCAGCGGCTTCCCGCTCCATCAGGACTATAGCTATTGGCAGGAGTTCTCGGAGAAGCTCCTGTCCGTCTTTATCCATATCGATGACGCGCCCCTGGAGACCGGCTGTATGAAGCTCATTCCGGGCACGCACCGCATGGGCCTGCTGCCAGCTAAAGAGGACGGACACTGTATCCGGACAGACGCTGTCGACTGGGACCAGATGCGCACCTTCGAAAGCCAGGCAGGGGACGTCCTGATCTTCCACTGCCTGACGGCGCACGAATCCGATCCCAACTACTCCGACTCCGACCGCCGCGCCTTCGTGCTCTCCTACAACCCGCAATCCGACGGCAACCAGTACCGCTACGATGACGAGCGATTGGCAAGCTACCACTGATGGAGAGACACCGACAGACCAGTCCAATGGAAAGTCGGCATACAAGGCGGACGTATATCCGGCCGCGCCCCTGAGGCCCATGAGCCTGGAACACGAAATCAGGCCCAGAATCAGTCGATACATCGATTCGCTGCTCGTGACCCAGGCTGCGGTTGCCGAACGCCTTGACAGAACAGAGACGTACAGGAAAAAACTTCAGGAGATCGAACAAACGGCGACAATGTCAGGCAACATGCTCTTGGCACGGCAGTATCAAGAAAAAATAACAGCGACCCGATATGACGTCATAACTGATTTGTAATAAGTCACTTATGCCAAGGAAAACATCGACCAGTTCAGGGGCAAGACCAGACGGATGGCGATTGTACTCGCCCGCGCCGATATCGTTCGTGCCCGGCAACTCGGTGCCAGTTTTGACTGGATGACCCAAACCTTGGGCAATCAGGCAGTTGAGATCAACGGTGAGGCGATACCGGCACCGGAAATTGCTGCCGCGATCGACGCTGCTGACCGCCGTTACTGGAAACCTGAGCCGCTATTGCTTCAGACGGTCAGCGACATGGTAATTGGACAGGAGGCCAAGGCCGCCGGTGAAAATGCCGAGGCGATCAAGCAAGATACAGACCGGGTCCGGGCACTGATAGCAGCGGCCGAACTCACAGTTGCCGGCAGTAGCTTTACATTGGGCAACAACCAAAGAATCAATAGCGTGCTGTCGCGGTTGGATTTGACGAAAATATCCAAAATACAGCCCGTATTTTTGGAACTGATCAAGGACACCGTGATGGCAGACATGGCGCGGGCGGAGGGGATCGACAAAGATGAGGCGTATCAGTCACAGATGGCGCAGGGGGCATCCTTTCAGACCCATCTCAAAAATAAGCTGCTGATCGAACTCTACCGGGAAAAACATCTCGATGCAGATGCACAAAACGCTGACTTTGAGGCTCTGGTCGCAGAACTCCGCGACAATGCCAGGATCAAGTATCTGCTGGATTGAAACTGTTAATTGCCGTTAACTGCGGTTCGCAGTCTTAGCTTAGCTGATCAGTGGCGAATTGGTGTCATTCCATATTGTACATTTGAAATAGTCGGCATGAAGAGCAATGACAACGACAAAACTCCCCCGCCCCCGCAACCAGCATCAACGATCGTGCCATCGCCTATGCAAACGACAACGACATTGTCTTCGTTGTGCCCGACACAATTACTCCGGGGGGTGGATTGGCAGTAACTTGCGGGTTGCAGTATTGTCCCAGGTGATTCATGAAAAGATGATTTTGAATCTTAAAAGAACAACGGCCTCTCATAGCCGGGGTAGGACTGACTGAATGAATATTCATGAAGAGAAAATTACGCAGTTCCACAGCGACGGCTATTTCATTCTTGATTCAGTCATTCCGGATGAACATCTTGAGTTGTTGCGGCGAAACTGCGAAGCAGCAATCGTTCAGAAAAATGCTGCGATGGATGAACTGGGCACCGATGTCATGGGTATTACGCACCGTGATCAACGTTATTTTCTTGGCAAAGCCGCACAGGGGTTCCCGGAATTACGCCAGTTCCTGTTCAGCGAGTTGATGGGTGAGATCTGTCAGGCGGTCCTCGGCGGCACCGTATACTTCAAGAGTGACCAGTTTGTGGTTAAATACGGCATGTCGTCAATGGAATTTTCCTGGCACCAGGATGCCGGCTACAGCCAGAAGCGCCTCGGCGATCACCCTGAGATTCTCACCTTCTGGTGCCCGCTTGACGACGTGGATGAAGGCAACGGCACGATTTACGTCCTGCCGATGCAGCGCTTCGGGAAGAAAGAAGTTGTTGACCACGTAAAGATGGAAGGCACTAACGACCTGATCGGCTATTTCGGGGATGACCCGGGAGAGCCGATTATCGCGGCAGCTGGGAGCCTGGTTGTTTTTTCCAGCCTCACGTTTCACCGCAGCGGTGCCAATAACAGCGGCCGGCAGCGCCGCATCTACACACCACAATACACCGCCGAGCCGATGCCGGGGAACGACCCGAGTGATATCAACGAATTATTCCTGCAGGATGGCGTCAGGCGCGTAGTGGTTGAACAATAAATTCAGCGTTACACCACAAAGCGTTTCCCTTTCAACTATCTGAACTAAAGAACTGAATTATCTCCAATCGCCGTGGCTACAGTATCGGTTTTTCGTAAGCGGATCTTTCATCGCTAAAATCCATCGCTGTTGCCGTGCCTTCGAGAGCGATGTTGTTACGCAAGTGCTGTAAGTAAGTATATCCACCAATGCCCAAGCTCCGCCTACCACCAACCATAGGCGGCCCCCTCGGAACACATCTGCTCAGCTATAGATCAGCTTCGGCGTGTTGGCTTCCATCCAGGAACGCAGCGCTGCTACATCATCGTCCGTCGCACTGGCATACGGGCCGCGTGACTGTACCCGCATCGATAAAAAGCCGGATGCTTTGCCGGTCAACCGATCGATGGCGGTATCTTTGTAGCCTTTCTTTCTGAATGGGTCCATGCCCGTTGATTTCAATTTCTTGATGTAATCGGTACGCCCTTGAAGTTCGTCCCAATCCTGTGCCTGCAACAGCGCAAACATATCAAGGAGATACTGCGGATGCATGTAAATCAAAGAGCTGGCGGCGCCAATCGCGCCGTGCGGACCGAATTCACACCAGGCAAGCTCGCCAACCCAGACATTCAAAAACTCACTGAGCTGACGACAGCCCTCCGGAGAAAAACCGAGGGTTTCGGCATTGGCCTTCACTGAGTTGTAGCCTTCGACCTGTTCATGGATGGCACGATGCTGGTCTAGCGTCAGCGCTTTTTTCGAGCGCAGTGTTTCATAAATGTTGAAAGACAGTCCCGGGCAGGCCCCGGCGACCTCTTCAAAAAATGGCACGACTTCGTCATCTTCCAGCGCCATCCAGTACGGCAGGGCGATCTGCACGGCATCGGCCCCTGCTTCGGCCGCGACTTCGGCTCGACGCTGGGCACCCCGGGTCGACGTCGCCGTGATGCCAATCATCACCGGTGTATCCTGTTTGCGACATTCGTCGATGGTTGCCTTGGTGATCGCCGTCCATTCGTCGATCTCGGTGGCATAGAATTCACCTGTAGTCCCGGCGGTATATATGCCCGGCGCACCTGCGGCACAGGTCTTTGCGACGTCCATACGGTAGCTGTCTTCGTCAAAGGCATCGGCCGAAGTCCAGGCAACCGGCAGACCCGCCCAGGGGCCGATCATGTCATTTCGTTGAAGCATTGGCAGAAAATGTTCCCTGTTTCGGTTTCCCCACTGGAGTCTCATTCTCAATCACACCCGCAATCTCATTCTTGAAATTATGAATGCTACCCGATGTATTCTGTACCGCACGCCGAATAATACCAGTTCCCCGTTCCGGAACCCCATCGCCGCGGCAACCCGGCTGTAACCTCTCTGTGACATCCGCGGCAGCATTCTGAAAGATCGGTCTGCAGCACGGCCCCGGCGGCCAACGAAAGCGCTGTATTCAAGTAAAAAAGCTTCCACTGACGAATGACAAAGCCGCCTGATGAGACAAGGAATTTCAAAGACGGCACAATAGCCAATCCGTGCTAACTTTCGATTGATGCAGTGTATTGGGGGTGCTGCAGAATCATCCAAATCGCCACTATTGACGGTAATCGGCTTGAACAGCGGTTGGATCAGCGGAATGGGAACGGATTTTTCGCGAAACTTTGAGATATCGGGTGTTCAACAGTAAATTAACAGAGATTCACAGCCATATGGGAAATCCCAGATATGACTGAGATAGACTGCAGCCGCCTATTCCGGGACCATGTGACCGAACTAGACGGCAGCAAACCATTACATGTTCGGGCGGGAACAGGAACCGGATAGAATAGGCATCTCATGACAAAGAAGTTCTACGTGGGTACTGGAATTGAGAACACCTGGATCGCGCAGGCGGACCGGCCGGGACAGCGTTCGCTCGATGTCTTCGAGCAGATGCAGCACTATGACCGGTGGCGGGAGGATCTCGAACTGGCCAAGGAGCTGGGGATCAATGCCATCCGCTATTCCGTTCCCTGGTACAGGAGCAATCCTGCGCCCGGCAAGTACGACTGGGATTGGATCGCTGAGCCACTCGAATGGCTCGTGGACAACGGCATCACGCCGGTGGTCGACCTGATCCACTACGGGACCCCGACATGGATGGACAACGCCATCCTGAACAGCCGCTTCCCGGAGTTGCTGGCGGACTACGCGCATGCGTTCGCGCAGCAGTTCGCCGGGCTCGTGAACCATTACACGCCAATGAATGAGCCGCAGGGCTCAGCACCGCCGTACTGGCCGCCCTACCTCCACGGCGTCGACGGCTGGGTCACGCTCAGCCGACCCGTGGCCAAAGCGATCGTATTGACCTCCCGCGCCCTGCGCGATGCCTGTCCGGGCTGCTGTCTGATCTCGGCTGAATCTGACCACCAACACCCGTTCGAGGCACTGACCGCCGCGGCCGGACTGCCGGACACGGTGACGGACACCACGTTTCGCTGGCGCCTCTTTCCCGCGTCGCTGGCCTACGGGAAGATTCTCCCTGATGACCCCCTGGCCCAGGCGCTGAAACGCATGGGATATGCAGACGATGATTTCCAATGGTTTCTTGAGCACGCGGAGCCGCCTGACATTCTTGGCTACAACTACTACCCGCACAACTATTTCGACCTGGAGATCATCACACCGATCGAGGCACGCGAGAGGCTTTTCCAAGATCTCACTGAGGTCCACGCTGAATTTGGGCTTCCTGTCTATGTCACGGAGACCAGTTCCGGCCTCACCGACGAGAAGAAGATTCAATGGGTTCGCGCGCTCGGCGATCTCCGCAAGCAGGCCCGTGAGCAAGAGCTTCCCCTGTGCGGCATTAACTGGTGGCCGTTGTTCGAGACCATTCAGTGGGACTACAGGGACAATGGCAAGTCCGTGACAGAGTGTATCAGACCCGGCGGCTGGAATAACGGCCTGTATGTGATTAACAAGGAACCGGCCGCATCCCTGGAGCGGATCCCCACCGGCGCGGTGGCCGAATTCAGGACGCTGTGTGCCGACGTGCTGAAAGACACGGAATGAGCAGCCGAACAGCTGCGTCGAGCGGACGCAGACAAGCCGCGCCGCTTACGCAGGACGTTAGGCGCCAGATCAAAATGGCCGTGAAATGCAAATGCGTCGGTTTAGGAATAGGTGCCATCGCCGTGGCGCTCCTGTTGTTCAAGTTGATTGCACCGCGCGAGAGTGGCGATGTATCCAAGGTTCGAATCGGCTTTGCGGGATACCGGGTGGTTGGGCATTTTGATTTCTGGCACTGGCTTAGCATAGGCGGAGCGTGGCGGAAAAACAACGGTGTGGCGGTGTTTCCTGTGCGGATCTGGCCCGCTGTCGGGACCCGATCCGGCCAGAAAGCCCGACCACACCGAAGACCCCGTCATTCGACGGGACAAGCACCGTGAAACGCCCCGGCACCCCGGATAACGTCGCGGTACGGGTATTACGTCTGGCTTCGATATTTATTTCGTATTGTCCTGTAACCTTCTATTAGTAAGCTTTTTACGCGCTGGTGGAGTCTTCTGACCGCACTCCCTGTTGATAACCTGCGGATAACTCCTGCTACGCTTGCCATCTGCCCAGCGTAGCTTATGATAACCACCCGAGACCCAGCCATATCCCACTGCCCAGAACCCACCTATGAACGAAGTGCGAATCGGTATCACCGGAATAAGCGGCCATCAAATCCACGGACTACTCCCGGACCTCAGTCGGGCGCGCATTACAGATCTTGTCAATGTCCCGCCGGCGGATTTCGAGACCCTCGCAGAAATGCATCCCTACCTCAGGGACGCCGTCCAGCATCCCACGCTCGAAGAGTTGCTCGCGCTAGGTGTATCAGAATTAACAGCAAAGGGAAACGACAAATGGGTGAGCGTCTAAAAGACAAGGTCGCATTCGTGACCGGTATCGGCTCGGTCGGCCCCGGCTGGGGCAACGGCAAGGCGGCAGCGGTACTATTCGCACGTGAAGGGGCAAAAGTCTTCGGAGTCGACATCAATCTGGCCGCGGCCGAAGAAACGAAGGAGATCATCGACGCGGAAGGCGGTGACTGTTCGGCAATGAGAACCGATGTATCCAACGCCGCCGACGTGAAGGCCGCAGTGGATTGCTGCATCGAAACCTATGGCCGCATCGACGTGCTGCACAACAATGTCGGCATCCTGGAAGTCGGTGGCTGTGTCGAAGCCTCTGAAGAGAGCTGGGACCGGGTCAACGCGGTCAACCTCAAGAGCATGTTTCTCACCTGCAAGTATGTGCTGCCGCATATGGAGCAGCAAGGCAGCGGCGCCGTTGTCAACATCTCATCGATCTCCGCCACGCATGGTCTGGGAACGACCTACGTTTCCTACAGCGCAACAAATGCCGCGATCCTTCAGCTTACCCAGAGTGTCGCCCTGCAGTACGCGAAGAAGAACATCCGTGCCAATTCAATACTGCCGGGGTTCTTGAACACGCCGATGGTCGTGGAATCACTCACCGCCGCCTACGGCGGTGACACGCAAAAGATGATCGAGCAACGCGACGCGCTCTGCCCAATGGGTAAGATGGGGGACGCCTGGGATGTCGCTACCGCCGCTTTATTCCTGGCTTCCGACGAGGCAAAATATATTACCGGGGCACAACTTGTCGTCGACGGCGGCCTGACCTGTAAATGCGTATGAAACCGGTCACCTATAAATATCAGGCCGCATGACGCAGGGGTTGTGCCCGCCATCATTCTTCGCTTTCGATGCCAATTCAGCCGCCCCCGACGTCAAAAGCATGCAGATAATCGCCGTGACGAATATACAAGACACCGTTGGACACGACCGGATGCGCCCAGTGCTGATCCCCGCCGTTAACGATCCTGAACTGGCTGACGATTTGCACGGGGCCCGTTGCGTCTGCTGTCCCAAGCCACACCACGCCACCTTCGTCGTAGCAGTAAAACATCCCGTCGGCCCAGGTTATGGCGCCCTTGTTTGTACGTCCCGGTGGGAATTCAGCATAGACAGTCTTGCCAGACCCGAACTCTACGCAAACAAATTGGCCGCGGGAATTATTAAGCCAGTTGAACCCGTAAAAGTGGCCGTCTCGAAAAATCACGCTGCCAAAATCGTTGTCGAGATTTTTGTTGCGCCAAACCTCCGTCACTGCCGCACCGTCTTCCGATAGCTTCAACAGCACGCTGCCGGTATCCCAGCCGCTCGACGTAAAAACGTGCCCATCGTGATACAAGGGTGTCTGCGCGTTGATCCCATGCACATTGACCTGCTCATGATTCCATAGGAGTTTACCGTCGGCTGCGTCGACACCGAAAATCCCCTTCCCGGTACTGCCGATCACGAGATGCCGGTCACCATGGGGCATGGCAATAGGCGAAACGTATCCGGCAGCCACATCCAGTGGCCCCGACTTCCAAATTTCGGCTCCGGTGCTTTTGTCCAAAGCCACCATGGTGACGGTGTTCCCGCCCGGCGTGCAGATGACCTTGTCGCCATCAATCAGCAAAGACTCGGCATATCCCCAGTCCCCGAATTGGCCATTGTATTTATCTTTGACGTCAACAGCCCAGATTTCGGTACCATTGGCCGCCTGCAAACAAACCACCCGCCCGTTGCCGCTCATCACGTATACGTGCTCTCCGTCAATCGTCGGCGTGCAGCGAACGCCCGGAAGACTGCCGCTCCACCCCGGACCGTTGGCGAACTGCCACTTCGTCGTCCCGTCCATATTCAGTGCGAACACGAGCATGTTGTCGCCGACTTTTCCGCTGGTGTAAATCGTACCGTCCGCGATGGCCACCGTGGAATAGCCAACGCCAAAGCCGGTCTGAGCCCACAGCAGTTTCGGGCCGCCCTCCGGCCACTGCTTCAACAGACCTGTTTCGTGCGAGATGTTGTCGAGACCCGGGCCATTGAACTGCGGCCAGTCGTCGCCATACACAATGCCTGCGCACAGCGCGAGGACAATGCAGAGAATTGTTGTAGCCGTCGACCGCATGTTGTTATGTCGAAAAGTCAAAATACATACTCCATCGTTGCTGATTGTTCGCAGTTTGCAGGACGGACACGGAAAGCAGTCCTATCCGTCTTCAGTAAGATACTCTTTTTTATAGTCGCGGTCCTTGCGGTTCCAATAAAAATTTCGGGGCGTTGCCAGCGTTTGCGGAGGTGTCCCGATCGTCAGGATGAACGCTCGCCGGGGTACGGCGGATTGATTGCCGCTGGTGTAATGCGCAGCGCGGCAGTGATGCACCGTCGCACCACCGGCCGTCAGCGGGCACGGAACTTTATTCGCTTCGTCAACACAACCGTCGTCGATCTCCAGGGCAATGATGTTCGGATCATTCTGCCAGGTATGATGCGGATGTACATCGCCTTTGTGTGAGCCCGGGATGAACTGCATACAGCCCATCTCCTCGGTCGTTTCCTGCAGGGCAATCCAGACCGACAACTCCTGGTACGCCTTGTCATCATCCCAGTAGGACTCATCCTGGTGCCACGGAGTCGCCCCTGTGGACCCCGGGGGTTTGACAATCGCATGGTCGCGGACGATCAGGTCGTCGCGCGTGCAATCACCGGTGTCCAGAAGTTGCATGGCGATGTCGAGTGCCGCCTGCCATCCCGGTGACTCCGCCAATTCGGTCACGTGATGCGACGGATGCAACAGCTGCGGGACCGAGCCGTGATCCAGGTCGGCGTCCGGGTCATTGCCGGTTAAGTCGAAGTACAGGGGGTTGCCGCCATCGGCCGGAATGCTGAACAATCGATCGAAAATCTCCTGCAACCGTAAGACTTCATCCGCAGCAATGATCGGATCCAAAGATATAAATCCCTGATCACTATACCGCTCACACTCTCCACTCTTAAGTTGCATAGTATCTTCCTGTCGCCCCATTCTCGTGATGAAACCACGCCCCCTCTATCGATCAATAACCTGCGCGAGTGTGCCGCCGTCAACGACGATCGCCTGGGCGGTGATCGCGCGTGCATCGTCGCTGAGCAGAAAGGCGATAACACGGCCCACATCATCCTGGCCCGTCAAATACGGCAGTACCTGCTTCGATTTTATCCACATCTCGAGGTACCCTTCGACATCATCGGACAACTGGGAGATAACCTTGCGGCTTTGCGGACCATCGACCAGGCCGGGCAGGACACAATTCACCCGGACGCCCTGGGGCCCGTAATCCAAAGCCATCCCACGAGTCAGACTCTCGACTGCCCCCTTCGAGGCAGCGTACACCGCGTGTCTCGCCGATGTCGCACGACTGTTTATCGAACCGATGTTGACGATGGCCCCATGCCTCGCCTCGAGCGCGCTGTATGCGGCACGTGACAAACGGAACATCGCCCGAATATTGACTGCCATGAGGGTGTCGAACTGGTCATCGGTGATCTCGGTCGAATCCTCGACCAGGCCGACCCCGGCGTTGTTGACACATCCATTCAGACCACCGTACAGTTCAAGTGCATGGTCAACGATCTGTGCCGGTGCGTCGGTCTCAGTGATATCGGCAAATAGCACGTCCGCATGCCAGCCGGCCTCAGCCGCTTCCGCCTGCATAGCCGCGACTGCCTGCCGATCGATCTCGACGACGAGTACCCGCCAGCCAGCCTGGGCAAGCACACGCGTCGCGCCGATCCCTATGCCGCCACCTGCACCACCGGTGACGATCACACTTCGTTCATTGGAGTTCATGTCTCAGTTCCTCGTGGAAAATCGTACAACAGAAAATAGTCGAAAGTATAGACGACGCCACTCACGTGCACATTATTTTAAGGCTGGAATTAACCTGGGTTTTCAGGGTGAAACCTATAACAGGATGTATTGTACGCAGTCCAGCGTGATCGTGAACAACGAACTATTGCCTTCTTCTCACCATGTTGATCATTGACGGCCATCTCGATATGGCATACAACGCCTTGTTCCACCGGCGTGACCTGACCAGGAGCATTCAGGAACTGCGCGAACGTGAAGATCCAGTTCGTTGTAATCTGTCTTCGCATCCGGACTCTCTGGAACGGCGCGGCGGCAGCCCCCACACGCTGTACAAAGGAATTGCCACCGTCAGCCTGCCGGAAATGCGCCGCGCTGAGGTCGGCATCATGCTGACAACGATCATGGCCCGCGTCCAGACACCGAGTCTGACTGCGCACAACGCCTGCCGCACCCGTCACACAGCAGAAGCCCGCGGTCGGGCGCACCTGGCTTATTACAAGGCACTCGAGCGCCGCGGCGAAGTGACTTTCATCAAATCCAAGGACGACCTCGAGCGCTCCGTCACTGCATGGCAAGACCCGCAGCCGGATACACCGGTCGGCCTGATCCTGAGTATGGAAAGCGCCGATCCGATTAGCTCGCCGGAAGCTGTAGCGGAGTGGTGGGAAGCCGGGTTGCGCTCGGTGACGCTCACCCACTTCGGTGCCAATACCTACGGCCACGGCACCGGCAGCCTGGGGGGGCTCTACCCACCGGCATACCCGCTCCTGGATGCGATGCGGGAAACTGAGATGATCATCGATCTGACCCACGCCAGTGACCAGGCGTTCTGGCAAATCCTCGATTACTGGGACGGCCCCGTTCATGCCAGCCACTGTAATTGCCGGGCACTGGTCGAGGGCCAACGGCTGTTGAGCGACGACATGCTGCGGGCAATCATCGAACGGGATGGAGTGATCGGCATCGTCTTCGTTGACACGATGGTTAATCCGCAGGTAAACTGGGACGACCCCAGTACGTTCGTGTCGCAGGCAGCACGGCCGATGCGGGCCATGATAGAACATGTCGATCATATCTGCCAGCTGGCAGGCAACAGCCGGCATGTGGCAATCGGCACCGACCTCGACGGCGGTTTCGGCCGGGAACTGGCGCCAGTGGATATGGATACGATCGCCGATTTACAGGGGTTTCTCGATCTGCTGCGCGGGGCAGGCTACAACGAGGACGACGTAGCGGCGATCGCACATGGCAACCTGCTGCGCCTTTTCCGCAACAACTGGCAGTAGGGGCACCTCACGAATCATAAATGGCACATCAACTGATAATCGACGCGCACCTTGACCTGGCCTTCTCTGCTGTTCAGGTCAACCGCGACCTCACCGTTCCTGCGGCAACCGTGCGCACGCAGGACGGTGAAAACATAAGACGCTCATTCGGGAGCTGCACAGTGACCTGGCCGGAGTTGCGCCGGGGACATGTCGGCATCGTTTTCGGCACGGTGATGAGCCGTATCGATCCCAATGACGAATGGACACGATCGGGCATGTACTGCCAGGATCAATGCCACGGCATTGGTCACGGACACGTCGCTTATTACCAGGTGCTCGAGCGTGAAGGGCTGATCCGGTTCATCCACAATGTTTCCGACCTCAACGAAGTCGTTGACGCATGGCAGGCCCCGACGGCGGACACCCCCATCGGGCTGGTGCTGGCGATGGAAAGTGCCGATCCGATTCTCTCTCCGGACAACGTCGCGGAGTGGTGGGACCTGGGATTGCGTATGGTCAGCCTGGCACACTACGGCATCAGTTCATATTCGCACGGGACCGGGACCGAAGGGGGACTGCTGCCGCGAGCCAAACCCCTGCTCGAGGCACTGGCTGCCGCGGGGATCATCGTTGACCTGACCCATACTACGGACCAGGCGTTCTGGGAAACCCTTGAAACATACGATGGACCAGTGGCGGCCTCGCATCACAACTGCCGAACTCTGGTCCCTGGGCAACGGCAACTCTCCGACGAGATGATCAAGGCAATTATCGAGCGTGACGGCATGATCGGTGCGGCATTCGATGCGTGGATGCTCGATCCGGACTGGAAGAAGGACACGCCGTCATATGACCAGGCAACATCGGCAACCCTCGATACCGTCGTCGACCACATCGATCACATCGCTCAGCTCGCCGGCAACACACGCCATTGCGGGATCGGCACGGATCTGGATGGCGGTTTCGGCAGCGAACAGGCGCCGCGCGATCTGAACACCATCGCCGATCTGCAACAATTGCCGGACCTGCTGGAAAAGCGGGGATACTCGGCAGAGGATGTCACCGGGATTCTGTCGGGAAACTGGATCCGCTTGCTCAGCCAGACCTGGTGAGTCTGTTCGTGAATGAGATGGAGAAGATCGCGACTGGGTAGAACGTCTCTACTCAATTTTCGAGGTGCTTTGCAGGTAGCAGACCGGACGCTGGTCGAAGCGCACTGTCAGTGAACCGCAGAGTGTCCGGCCAGATTGGCAGACCCGGCATTGATCATGACACGATCCAGATGAAACGGATGACAACAACACCATCACCCCCCTGCAAGCTCAATCCGTGTAATACATCATGCCGTGTGCCCGTAGTACTATCGATGTTTCAATCCGCTGTCATCGCTATGCTAACCACCCTCGCCGTTGCGGCCGACACGCTGTCGCCAGTCGCCGGTACAGTCACGGCATCCCTTGTAGACGATGCAGTGGCGCCACTCAGCTGCCCGTTCGAGACGACGCATACAGTCGCGTCGATGCTGACCGGCGACGCGAACGACGGCGAGCTGCTCCATGTCTGGACCGGCAACGCCTTCAACGTTTATCAGTTGACAGAGGGGCAGTGGCGCATCTACGGCACCGAGACAGCAATGCCGGCAGGCCGCATCGTCATCGAACACGGCGCCGCCTGGATGCGCAGCCGCAGCAACGACGGCACGACAACGATTCAACTGTACGGCATCGTCACCGAAAGCGACAGCATCGGCATATTGGCGCCGCCGCAGAGCTGGCAGCTCCTGGCCTATCCGTGGCCCGTCGCAGTCACGCTGAACAGTCTGGCGTGGACCGGCGCCGCCGATGGCGACCAGATCAAAATCTGGGATGCCGCCGCTGCAGACTGGGAAACCTATGACCGGGTCGGCGGTGTATGGCAGGGGAACCTTGCCGATCCCGTCATCGAGCTGGCAACCGCCTTCCTCTACTACAACAGCGGCGCCGTATCTGCCACGCTGACCTTCGACCGGCCGTTCTGACTATGATGGTACGCGTAATAATCCTGTCTCTGTTTTGCCTGACAAACGCCCACGGCACAGCATTGCTGCTTGAGCTCGGCAGTGCCGATTCGCCGTTTCGCCTGCCGAGCGGCGCCGACGCCACGATCGACGATCTCGATAACATCCGCCCCGGTGTGTTCGACCAGGAAGACAACTTTGTGGGCGAAGCCGACACCATCGGGCTCGATGTTGCAGGCAACGGGCATTTCATCGGCACCATCAACCTGAACAACGCGCTGGTCGATGCCAAACTAAAAGTCGTCGACTGGGAAAACCTGATGATTGCAGACCTCGCAGACGCCACCACGCAGGATGCGTTTCTGCCGCTGACCGATCCAACCAGTCATCGCGTCTCGGCAACGGATGTCGTGTGGCAGCCGTTCGTATATCATGCGCTGACCATCGACAGCGAAGGTGCCGGTGCCGTCGACGACGTTGCTGGTGACTACGCAGATTTCGACAATGCCGAGCTCACCGCAACCGCAGGGCCACTGCATGAATTTGTCGGGTGGACCGGCGATGTCGCCCCCGAAGACACGACAAACAATCCACTGCTGCTCCCGATGGATATCACACGACAGGTCGAAGCAGTATTCGGCCCGGTTATAAGCGATGCCTGGGCAGTTCGTCATTTCCTCACGACAGCGATAGACCCCGAGGCCGATGCCGATGCGGACAGCGTGTCAAATCGTGATGAATTCCGCCTCGGCACCGATCCGCAAAGCGGCACAACGACGAGCGACAGCGTGTCGGTTACCGCCGGCTGGAACCTTATCGCACCGACGGTGCAGCCGGAAACAGCCCTGTGGCCGGCAGCAATCACCGTGAGCTGGTCGTGGGATGCTCTGGAGCACAGCTTCGTGTTCGATCGCACCGTGGCAGGCAAGACCGGGTACTGGATTCACGCAACAGAGCAGCAGGATGTCGCCGTCACCGGCCAGGCGATCATCGACAATACACTGTTGCTTTATACCGGGTGGAATCTCGTCGGGGTTGCGCAGACCGTTGCCACGCCCGCGTCCAATGCCACGATCTGGACGTGGGATAACGCGGCAGCACGGTACATGTCCGTCGACAACGGACAATTGGCGCCCAGCCTCGGTTACTGGATCCTGGCAGACGACGATGCCGTCGTCGACCTGACACCGTGAATCGCAACACGGGCACCGCATGTCTTTGTGGCGCCACGCTCCAGGATGGCGCCTACCGCGTTCCAGAGATTGTCAGAAAAGCGTAGATGCTCTGTCTGTCGGCGGTGGCCAGTTCTCGACTCACACTCATACCGGCGTTCACTTGTCGACCACTGAAAGCCTGTGACCAGGACAGGAACGTGTCGAGTTCGCGATCGCCATTGTGCGTGTTGGCTTCGAGTGCGACACTGAGGTACAGGTTTCCGGCAGATACGACAACAGGCAAATCCACTGTGCCCGTCACGATTGTCTCGTCTTCGTCACGGAATTCATGAATGATACCCACACCGGCCGACAGCGGAACGCCTGCCGGCAGCCTATACATGATCCCGGAATCGATCCTCCGGTAATCCGTCGCGGTCCCACTGAACTCGCGCTGGCTGAGGCTGGTGCGCCAGATTGTATCGAGGGATGGATAAAGTTCGAGTCGGGCTCGGTAACGGCTGAATCTCTCGAACGCCACCTTGTCTACATCCGTATCCAGGAATGGCTCTCGCAACACGTCGAGGCCAATCAGCCATGCATCGCTCTCGTACTCGACATCGACCGCGTAATTCCACAAGTGCTGGAAATCCGTCTCGATGTCGGTGTTTTCGTTGTCCGTTGTGTAGTTACCCGCCTTGGCCTTGATCTGCCAGTTTCCGGTTTCATAATGCCCGCCCAGAGACAGACTGTAGCGGTCGAAGGCATACCGCGGAAACGATGCCGGCGAGGATTCGGAGAAGTAGTGCTGCCAAATGATTTCCGGTTCGATACGCAGCCCGCCAAGCGGCAGGCGCAGGCGCAACCGCGAACCCGCGACATACTCCGTGTCGCGGACGCTGTCGCGATCGAACGGCGGGTACTCAGAAAAGGACCCGGTCGAGGTCCAATAGTACCGCAGGCGTGATCTCCTCATCGACACCAATTTGGGTGCAGAACCGCGTACCGCGATGTATGCCTGGCGCACGAGCGACAACATTGCGTCGCTCCATTCTGCATCATGCCTGGATTCGTAGAGGTCAACGACCTTTTCTTTCTTGCCCAGCCTCCAGTAGAGCCCCGCCAGTGCCGGTGCGACATCGCCGTAACCTGGCAGGGCCACGAGCTCCTCCAAGATAACGACAGCTTGGCTCAGGTCACCGTCGTCGATATAGATCGCCGCCGCCGCTTCGAGCGCTGCCCCGGTTTCCGGTTCGATCAGCGAGAGCTCGGCCAGCAATTCGAGAGCGGCATCCGTGTCACCGATCAGGAGATGATAGTCGACACCATCCCACGCCTCCGGGATGCTCTGGGCAGATAAAAACTGTCCGTAGAGCAATACGGCGGCAATAGCAGGCAGCGCGGCGGCAAGTACGTGTGGCTTTTTGACACAGCACATGCCTGCCGGTGAACTCGAACAGAAAAATGCCAATTCATTATTCCTTTGCAGAACGGTGAACTTCCACTTGTTCTGGACGATTCCAAAACGTCGACGGGAATCCACCGCGCTACAAATCTACACCGCCCCTCAAAATTGTTCGAGGTAACTCGACACCAGACCCTCGGTGTTAATTCCATAGCCCTCGAGTAGCGCGTCCACCGCCTCCGCATCATCTGTGTCTACGATACCGGCGGTCTCAAGATCAAGCATCAATATATCGAGCTCCGCCTGCCATTCGAGGGCATCGAGAGCGGCGAGGTCTTCCTCGGCCACGGACAGAAAACCGGCGACTTTGGCCCACTCGATCTCCGGCTGCCCAGTTGTGCTGTCGTTCTGTAGCTCGCTTGCCTGCTGATTCATCGGCTCGGTCGTCTGTCGCGGCCATATTGCAGCGATCAACACGACAGCCGCCGCGATCGCTGTCCACCACCCAGCTTTCAACAGCAACGGCATCGGCGTCTTGCGTTGTTCGGAGCTCTCGGCGCTGATCGCCTTCTCCAGCACCACCTGGCCCAGATTGTTCCAGGTTTCGTCGGCGGGGTAGTCGATTTCTTCGTCGGGCATGATCAATGCCTCCGCGATGGCTGGATCCAAAGTGGATTCCGGATCCGTCGATTCGTAGTGTTCGTCCTTGTTCATTATATGCTCCGTGTGTTGTCAGGCCGTTTCAAAAGTGAGTAGTCGTTTCTGCACTTTTCGTGTGGCCTTGTGCAGCGTCGCCTTGATCGTGCCGATCGAACATTGCTGGACCTCCGCGACCTCTTTCAGGGATAGCCCGTCGATATACTTGAGGCGAAAGGCACCCTGCATACGTTCGGGTAACTCGTTGATGCACACCTCGAGCAACCGCCGCCAGTCACTGGATACTGCCCGACGTGCCGGATCCGCACCGGCAGAGCTCACGGCGATCTCGAAACGATGACTCGTCTCCGGATCATCAATCGAAACCAGCGTCGCTTTGTTGCGGCGATAATGGTCGATGCAGGCGTTCGTCACGACACGGTACAGCCAGGTCTTGACATGACATGAAAAATCCCATTTCGGCAGTTGCCCGTACAGCTTCAGGAAGGAGTCCTGGACAATCTCCATCGACAGTTCACGGTCCCGTGTGCGCCGATAGGCCGGCGCGTATGCCAAATGTTTCATCGCATCCACGAGTTCGGCAAACGCATCGGTGTCGCCGTTGCAAATTCGACGAATCAGCACGTCCGTCTCTTCCCGGGACACATTTGTCGGCAGCTGTGCACTCATTGTCCCTGCACCTGAAAATCAATATCTTCGATGTCTTCGTACGCCAGCAGGGAAATCGTCGTTGCACCCGCCGGCTCCGCAGCGTCCGGATACCACACATTGCTGTACAGCGGGTCGCCGTATGCCTGCACGACATAGGTGGCCTCCGGCAGGTTTGGCGAGAGATAGTCACCGATCGCATTGGTAACTGCCGAGTCCACATAGGTGACGACATCGCCGCTGACCGTGTAAAAGTCGACGTAAACATTCGGCGCCGGAAACTCCCCTTCATCGACAAGCAATCCCGATATCGTCCCGCCCGGGACCAGCGTAAAATCAATGTCGACCAGCGGCAGTACGCCGACAGTCAATTCATCGGAAAAAGTGTTGACGAGGTCACTCCCTTCACCGGCAGCCAGCACATAGGTGCCGGGCAGCGCGTACACCTCGTAGGTCCCATCCGCCTGGGCGTACACGAAATCCTGTTCGGTAAACGTCAGCGAATCATACACAGCCACTGTCATCTGAAATGCTTTTTCACCCGCCGGCACAGTCACGGTGCCGCTCAGGCTCGTACGCCTCGGTACATTTGCGAAGTTCGCAGTTGCCGCCTCGACACCGTTGATGACGACCGCCGAACCATCTGCAATCGCCTCAGCCTCCGGCCAGTAGACGGTGACGAAGACCGGTTCGTTGTGGACACTCACTTTGTAAGTGTCAGGTGGCAGCCCGCCCACCGTGTAATCGCCGTTCGCGTCGGTTGTTGAACTGTTTACGAGATTACTGTCGGCGTCGTACACCGCCACAGTGGCACCCGCGACAACGACATTGGCGCTTAAAACCGAACCCGTGATCGTGCCGCCCGGGCTCAATGTGACAGTCTCCTCGGCCACGTCACTTACGGTGAATGTCTGAGCAGCGTTCCCATCTGTGTTGTCGCCGAGATATGCGGCCTTGTAGAGCGCATCGCCACCGCCGGCTTTCACCGTGTATGTACCGGGTGGAAGATTGTCCAACGTCGCCAGGCCATTACCGTCTGTAGTTGCACTGGCGCGCCATTCGAGGCTGGTGCTCAACAGATCGACTGTTTTTTCGCTCAAGGTGGCGCCAAGGTCACTTTCAACAGTGATAAGAACAGTCGCACCGGTCGGCTGGCGGCCGCGGAGTCGATAGAACCACGGCGACTGGTCGGGCAGCGGTTGGTCGAGATCGCTGTCTGCGAAGCTCAAGGCGCCGAGAAAGGTGGAGTTGATGTCATCGAAATTCAGGGTACCTGCTTCCTCGAGTTCGTAGACCAGATACGGCACACCGTGCCCGGTCACCACCCACGGGACAACGCTATCGATCGTCACTTGCCCTTCCGGCACCGCGGGATAGCAGTAACCGGAATTCGGCGGGTCGGCAGCGGCGTCGCCGGCGGGGACGCAGCGGCGTGCGACTGCGTCCAGCGCGATCGGGGAATCGGTCGTACCCGCGCCAATGAACAAGGTCGGCTGATCGGCAGCGGCGGCCAGGTAATAGTCGCCATCGTCACCGACCGTGAATGAATCTGTCGCCGCAACAAGGTTGAAGCCGGCCGGCGGTGTTGACAACACAACCCCGCCGAACGCCGCGTCGGGATTCACTTCGACTGCGTCCGGCGTGTTTTCCTGGAATGCACTGTTCCATATGCCGACTGTCGAAAACGGGTCGCCATACAGATAGCCATTTCCTCCGAGCGACACATTATCCGCTACCGTGACGTATGCGTGGCGAATCACACTGTCGTAACTGCACGACAGAATATCCTGAAACAACGATTGATTGTTGTGCAGCAGACAGTCGATGAGATCGAAATTGCTGGTCTCGGTGATTTCCACGACGTCCCAGCGGCTGCGATTGGCGAAGATGTGGCAACGTTTGACAATGGCCTCTGCATCCCACAGCCGCATGGCGCCGCCGAACCAGGCGAAGTTCCCGTAGAATGCGCAGTCTGAAATATTCGCGGTCTGGCCATCGGTAAAAATCAAATAGAGCCCGCCGCCTTTGCCACCGTCGGCCACGGTCTCCGTCGTTGAGGTGCAGTAGGCAACGATCGACTGCTCCATCGTGAAGCTGGTCCCGCGCACGTACAACCCACCGCCACGGCCGGCAGTGCAATTGCGAATCTGCACGCGGCGCAAGGTGACGCTGTCGGCCTCAATATCGAAGCCGCCGCCGCGGGCAGCGTTGCCATTGATCACTGTAAGGTCGGCGATCGTCACAGTCGCCGTACCGCTTATAGTAAAACCGCTCCCGGCGCCACCGGCATCGATGATCGTGTGCACCAGTCCCTGGCCCTGCAGGGTCAGCAATTTGTCGACGACCAGGTTCTCTGCGTAGGTGCCGTTGGCAATGTGAATCGTGTCACCCGGGGTCGCCGCATCGATTGCAGCCTGAATACCGGAATCCGTGGGGTAGACAAAAACGTCCGCAGCATTGACTGTTGCCGTCATCACAACTCCAAGCAGAAGGCGGGTGATTCGTCCCACGATTTAGATTCCTTTCATAACAGAACAAAGCCGGATCGATTGCTGATAATTGACCCGGCTTCGCTGCTTTTGGGGGAGAACGTTTGTCGGTTACTCTCCGCTGTCGACGTCTTCGCTGTCGTCGGTCGGTGCACCGCCCGGAACAACCGGCCGTTCAACCGCCCCACCGCCCTGGTGATGGCGGGCGTGACGGGCGCGATGCTGAACCCGTTTTTTGAGCAGTTTAGCGCCTGTGTCGAGTTCGGCAACGCCGGGAGTAGCCTCAATCAACTCCAGGCGCAGGTCACGAAATTCGATGCGGACTTCCTTAGTCGCATCGCCCGCATCTACCTGTGTCAGCAGGTCAGCAAACGCTGCAGATTCCTCAGCGAGAATTTCGTTGATGTTGTTCTGTATGGCTTTGACCGCAACGACGTCTTCGCGAGCCCGGCGCAGGGAGTTGCGGCGTTTGCCGAACTGGCGGCCGAGCGCCGGATTCGCCTCGCGGAAGAAGACGTTGGCTTCGTGAATGCCATCGACCAGAATCTGGGCGTCTTCACTGCCAGCGATGAGCTTCTTTCGCAGGTCGCGGTACTCACGGCGCTCTTCCCCGGTCAGATCCTTCTTATCTTTGGCCAACAACGCGGCATAGTCGGCGCTTTTGTCGGCCAGCAGGGTGTAGTTTTTTTCGTCGGCCAGCAGGGTGTTGAGCTCTTCGTGTTTCGTCCGAATGTCCGTTTTATGGCTGGAGAGTGTCTCCTGGTCCTTCTCGGAAATCGGAGCACGGAGAGCATCGATTCGCTCCGGCCGCACGACGCTATCGAGGTGGTGGATACCCGGTAGCGGCGGGTCATTGCTCTCACGGAATTGCCGGTCCAGTTCTTCGATCTCCCCGACCGTGGCTTGCGCTGCATCCGACTGCTCAAGCAGTTCTTTGCGCAAACGGGCCAGATCACGACGTTCCTGGAAGCTCGGCTCGGCATTGCCCAGGAGCGCGGAAAAATCACCGCTCTCTGCTGCCAGTGTCTGATCGATCTGCTCACGCAACGCGTCGACAGCATCCCGGTGCTGATCGACAGCGGCCCGCTGTTCGTCCGCAGGTTTCGGCTGCTTATTATGCTGACCGGGCTGGGCACTTGCCCCGGTGATAGTCCAAAGGATCGTGGCTGCCAATATGACGGTGAGTGCTTGTTTCATTGCGGCATCCTTTCATTCGTGGTTGAAAAAGTGTGAATCATCCGGTCGGTTGAGGTCGATCTCAATATACACGTTGTACGGAAAGGCTTTCGCCCAGGTTTACTGTTTTTGTAAAAAAAAACAAAAATCTTCAGCCACACCGGGGCCACCGACCCGTCGGCCTGAACACTGTTGTGATAGACACACCGAAGGCTTTCCGTACAGAGTTGTCGCAGGCCGTGAACGCGGACACCGCAACGGGAATCGATGTCCGGGGTTATCGGGACAGACTCGTGTTACCCACAGCTGCGACACTATTTGGATGACCAACCAACAGATGTAAGTGGGCGGCTGTCAGTCTGCCCAAACTGTACGGCTCTGCCAGCACCTGCGTCCTCACGTCATCGGCCCGTCGCCGGCCAGGGTTGTGCGGTGCAGGACACGCTTGCAGACGGAGCGATCCCATGAACGTCCCCGGTGGACGCAGCAGCGGTTGTCATAGACAAGCAGATCGTTGACACGCCAGTTGTGACAATAAACGAACTGCGGTTGCGTAACCCAATCGAGCAGCTCCTGCAGCAGGGCCTGGCCTTTTTCAATCGGCCACCCGATGATGCGCGCCGCATAAGAACCCACGAGCAATGCCTTCGCTCTGGTCTCCGGAATCGTGCGTACAACCAGCTGCTCGACAGGCGGCGTGTCTCTCAGGAACGCATCGCTGATCAAGTCCGGTCCGATCTGGGCCCGCGAGTGTGCCATGCTGTGCTCGGCAACGAGGCCTTGCAACTCGGCCTTTTTCGCATCGGGCAGCATTGCATAAGACGCGCAGGTACTGGCGAATTCCGTCTCACCGCCAGTTGGCGGCACAACCTTGGCGGCGAGCAACGAACCGCGCAAAGGCACCTGTCTGAATGAGCCGTCCGAGTGCCAGAGGGTGTTGCCGATTGTATACAGGATTCGAGTGTCATCCGGCGGGATGATCGCGCCGTTTTCATCAAGATTAGAAAGGATCGCAATCGGCCCGCCGTCACCCGCGGGGTCACTGGGCATCATCATTTCTACCGTGCCAAAGCCCTCGGCGAAAGCCACCTGCTGCTCGTCGGTAATCTTCTGCCCATGGAAGACAAGAACAGCGTGACGGTAAAGGGAATCGCGCAGTTGCGCGAATGTCTCCTCACCGATCGGTGCGGTCAGGTCGACGTCCTGCACTTCAGCGCCGATGTGTTCCGTCAGTGGGTTGGTCGACAATGTCATTTGATTATCCGGGAATGTTCTGCCTGACGTCTGCCATCAAGCGGCTCGAATCACAGGCCATAGGGTTCACGCCGGATGAGCCAACTCGGGTATCAAGGCCTACTTCATTTTGTCCAAAGTAGCAAAAGCCTCGTACAACTCGATCGGCAGACCATCGGGGTCGTGAATGTAGCAACAACGTGCGGTGCGGCGGCCGCCGTCCCGGATGATGTCAACGGGGTCGCTGATCGATGTCACGCCGGCCGTCTTGAGCCGCTCATACTCACTGTCGATATCGGTAACAGAAATAGCCAGGGTCGAAAAGCCGGCAGTGGTGACACAGGGCTCCCAGCGATTCATGTCCGGATGCAGGAACTGAATCAAGCCGATCGAGTTGGCCTCCGACTCATACCACAGCATGGCGACCTTGACGTGTACAGATTCCAGCCCCATGCACTCATCATACGCCGGGACCTCCGAGCGCTCGACATCGTAAACCAACTCGAACTGGAGCAGATCACGATAGAAATGAATCGATCGCTCCATGTCGGACACGAAAATCTTTGTGTGATGAATGCGGTCGTAGCTCATGGCGGTCTCCCGGAATGAATGAAGTCGATCGGTTGCAGTTGCAGCACCAGGAAAACTTAAGACACCAAAGCCATAAACTCAAAAATCGGAAATATAAATTCCGTGACACTGTTCAAAGCCCAAAACCTTCGAAGACAGTGGCAGCGCCGCCACACAGATTTGGAGTGCGACATTTCGCACAACCTGTTAATCGGGCCCTGCAGGCGACGAGTTTCGAACGGATTCTGCAGATTTCGAAGCCTTCCACAATGGCTTTTCAGTGCCTGGGGAAGGTCCCTATTATTGACCACCGTGAATTTGACAGAAGACCTCTGTAACGTATACTAACCAATAATCTGAAAACCATTTTCTTGAAGGGATCTGCCTTGCTCGCCTATTACTTAAGCCCATTATAGAACGTGTTAGATCCCGACCCTGCGTGTCGGGATCGTGATGTCAAGCAACAGCCAAACTCAGAGATCCATCATGAACACCACCCGTGCACTTTTTAGCGTCCTGATCATCAGCCTTACGATACAATGGAACTTCGCCCAGGACGAAAAGGAAGATCTCGACCGCCTGCTGGCCACCGTCAACGGCGTGGAGATCCATGAAAACGATGTTATCGGCAACCTCGGCGGCTCGGCGGGCATTCCAGAGGAGCAACGCGAGAAATACATCGAGCATGCGCTGAAACAGGCAATCGACAACGAGCTACTCTATCAGGTAGGCATCAAGGAAGGGCTGGATAAGGATCCCACATACCTGGAACAACTGAAGACGCAAAAGCGTATGGCAGTTCATCGCAAGATCGAGGGGCTCGCCACATTCTATGAGCAGACCATAGAAGAGCTGCGTGCGGCACGGAACCGTAGTGTCATAACCAATGAAGAATGCGAAGAGTACTATGCGCAAAATCCGGACCGCTACCGGGGACGTTCCAAGGACCGCACCATACGTGTCATTCGCAGCCAGTTGGCCAATAAACGCTATCGCGAGGCGTATGCTGTGTTTTTCACCGGACTTGTCAAAGAGGCTACCTGCAGCGTCGCCGGCCAAAGCATACCCTCCGATGTACTGTCCGAATCGGCTGAACGCAGTCTCAACATGTCCGAAGTACGCCCCTCAGATGCCGACCCGTTCTGGGTCGCGGTTCTCGATGCCGCCGACGTCGATCTGCCAGAACCAACCACGCTTCCGCCCGGCCAGATCAATGAAGAACTGAAAAAGGCCTTGAGCAACATCACCGTCAAGATCGGCAAGAACGAAGTGACGCTGGGTGACAGCCACCAGATCGACTCACTTGTCTTAAGTGTCCAGAACGGCAGGCTTGGACCGGAACTGTTCAATCTTTTCAAACCCTACATCGTCGTGCAAAAGGCCGTCCAGGAAGGGGTGGATAAGGACCCTGGATATCTTGAAGAGAGAGAACAGATGTCGGTGATGACCGGCGCAGGCATGGGGGGCGGCATGGGCTACAACAAACGTCTGTTGGTCAATTTAATAGTGCAGAATCAGGGCTTCTACAATATCGAAAATTACGAAGTTACCGACGAAGAAGTTGAAGCATACAGCACCGAGCATGGTCACCGCTATGAGAGACTGCGTCAGCGCCCCAACGGCGAGGAGCGTGTTCTCAAGATGATCACACGCATCCTCAAGTCACAGAAGGCGGAAACGGCCAAGGCCGATTATGTCACAACACTCCGTGACAGCGGTGACGTACAGATCCACGAGTAATACGCCGGCGATTTCCAAGACGCAATAAAACGGCGACCATGGCCCCCTCGGCACGGAGGCACCGCCGCCGTCTACAGCATATCCCGCCAGTCGTACTCTGCCCGCCAGTGGAGAAGTGATCGGACCTTGTCCGTCGAAAAAAGCGTCTGATCCGGCGCTGTGAGCGGTGGCACAGCGAACTCCGCATAACCGTACTTCTGCATCAGATCTTCCGTGTTGGCTTCCTGATGCACGTTGGCTGCAGCAAGGTTAAACACCTCAGCGCCCGGATGATCCGATTCGAGCCACGCCAGACAGGCCGTCGCAACGTCCCGTGCATCGATGTAGGACCACAGGCAATCGCCGCCCAGCCCTTCATCATCAACGAATTGTTTCAGCTTGTTCCGGCCGAAATCGTTGTTGTAGAAAATCCGCGTGAGCCTAAACCCGGCGATCGACATGTCGTGCCACTGGCAGAAATCCGTTGCCAGACGCTCCAGCACAAGCTTCGAGCTGCCATAGATTCCCGGCGGCGCGAGCGGACCGTCCTCGGTCACAGGCAAAGACGGATGCAGCGTCAGATCACCGTACGGCTCAATACTCGAGGCCCAGGCAATTCGCTTGATTCCCGTGTTCCTGGCCGCCTGAAACACATTAAATCCGGCGACCGCAATTTGGTGAAATGCCTCGGTCGTCGAGAACTGCGTATCACCCGGCGGACTGCCGAAATGAATGACTCCGTCAGCGCCCGCAAACACATCGCTCATTCCAGCGGCGTCGCGCAGGTCGAACTGCTTGAAATTCTCCTCCACGCTCGGAACCAGGTCTGTACTCAACACGTCATAGCCGCGTCCACGCAGCACGTCAACGATGCTCGCGCCGGTTCCGCCTTTAGCGCCGGTCACAACAATTTTTTTCATCACTTAAGTTCGTCCATGTTTGGAAATTAATAGGTAAAATGTTAGTGCTTATTACGACGTCAACTAAAATTGTTCTTCTTGTATTCGCGCCAGACAGATGCCGTGAAATCCGGTGATTGAGTCAGCGCCACATGACGCGACTCTTTATCGCGTACCGCGGCACAGGCGTCGATAACGTCATCAACGATTTCGGGTGACACTCGGGTGATGCCGTCGTCATCACAGACAAGCACATCACCCGGTGAGATCCGCAAACCGCACACTTCGAGCTTGATGCTATGTTCAATTAAACTGAACGGGCCGTGTCCCGGCACACGCGCACGCGCCCACATGTTCAAACCAGCATCATCGATTCCCGGGACATCACGGGCATTGCCGTCGACAACTGCACCGCACGCACCGAGTGCAACCATGATATTCGCCATGACATCGCCGAGGATGGCGCCGCGCAGTCGATCGCTGTCAACGTCCTTCATCACCGCAATTACCGGCGCCACCTCAGCTTCGATGCATTCCCAGAAGTCAGCGTCCGCACGTGGGTCGGCAACAGCATTAATCGGGGTCCACGTCGATGTGGCAGCAACACCGACGACGCATCGACGGGTTTCGGTATATCGTGAAATGGATGGATCGGTATAGTCACCGGCAACATCGACGAACCCCTGCACCAGAACGGCGGCGTTCTGAACCGTAGCGGAGTCGTATGATTCCAGTTGCGTAATCTGTTTTGCAGTGATCGACATGGTTGATCTCCGGTAAAGTGCGAAGCGTGATACAAAGCAACCCGCGAAGATAGCACCAGGCCGCCCCTGCGCAAGGCCCCCTGCCTTCCCGAGTTTCAGTCAACGCAGGGCCTGCTCGAGATCTTCCGCATCCAGACGGTAGATCAGAATCGAATAACCGACGTGGTCTTCACAGTCCCGGTCGCGCAGCCAGGCACAGAGCTTCGCGAAGCGCAGCCGTTGGAATCGGTCAAAGTCGCGGGCAAATGCCGGGCTTCGACTTGCCAATTGTTCACGCAGACCAACTGTGTCACTCGGCGACACTTCTTCGAAAGCGCCCATCTCCGGCAACATCTTGCGGTACTCATCCTCCAGCTCCGGCGTCCACGCCCGAAGCCCGGGGAAATACACCTGCTGCAGCATGGTAGCGCTGATACAGTAAATGCCGGGAGTCAGGCTGCCAGTGCCGATGCTGCGATAGCCGGCATAGCCGAGGGTCTCGAACGGCAATGCATGGGCATCGATACCGTAATACCGCGGCGGCCCATTACCGAACCAGGAGAAGTAGACAGCCTCGGTGCCGCGATTGCGGTCGAGCCAGATGCGTAGGTTGTCGATGTCCTGGCCCCAATCGAGCGAACTGTCGACAAGATGCCGATAGCCGTTACCCGGACCGCCGGCAAGCGAATTGAAGTAGGCCAGGTAATGCGGAAAAATCCGCAGAGAACAAACAACCAGCAGCCCGGCGAGCACCGGCACCAACCATCGCACCAATCGTTGCCTGGCACTGAACAGACCGGCTGCCGCACCACACAATACGAACAGCGGCGGATAGGTCGCCAGGATATGGCGGTGGCCGATGTTGATCGACGCGTTGATTGCAAAGTACCAGTAGACAACCAGCAACACCCAGATCGGCAGCGTCGCATAGAGCGCTTTTCCGAACCGGGCCCGCAACGAAATTGCCGGAGCCGCGCCCGCACCCGTCAGCCGTCGCCAACGCCGGCTCATCAGCAATGCCGCCAGTGCTGCCGCCAGCAGCCCCAATACAGGCAGTGGGGTCTTGTACAGAAACGCCAGCGGAAAGAAACGCCTGAAGCCGGTCATACTATGTTCGCCGTCGATGAACGCCTCACGCTGAGCCGTGGTCTGGATACCCATGGCGATCGTATACAGATACATCTCCGGGAAAAGTTTGTGCCGTCGGCAAAACTCGACGATCTCCTTTAGCGTATGCCGATCGCCGTATTGCAACTCCCAACGATCCACTGACGAATCCGGTTGATGCGTCTCGGTGAGTTTTTCGTTGCCAGTGACCTTGTACACAAAGGTGTGGTAGCGCATGCCGTAAGCGCACCAGACACCTGCGTAAATAACCGTCGCTTGAATGGCCAGCAACACCGCCACCGCCAGCAAGCGCGCCCGCACGCTGTCCGCAGACCAATGCCGACGGGCAGAAATCATCACCGGTAGCGGCCGGTTGTGAAAGACGCAGATCAAAGCCAGCAACGCTAGCATTGGCACCACCAGAATCGCCGTCAACTTGCACAGGAACAGTCCCGCCAGCGCCACTGCACTGCCCAGTGCGCGCAACCACGTCAACTTGTTCATTGCAGCCCACACCGAGGCGATACTCAACGTGAAGAATGCCGCTGTCATCAGGTCGGTTGTGCCCAGCCGTGCATGGGCCAGCATCGTCGGGCTGAAGGCGTACATCGTTAAGGACAGGATACCGCCGGGAACACCGAACAAGGCGCGGGACCACAAGAACACTGCCAGCCCCAGTCCGACGCTGACGATGGCAATCAGCGTTCGCGCCCGCTCGAGCATCCGCGGGGTGTCATTGCCGGAGCCGAAGAAAAATTTCAGGCTGTAGACCCACGGATTCGAATCGTACCAGGTCGGGTCATCGAACGACGGATACTCGACCGGTACATCGTACAACGGCATTGCCATCCACAACGACGGCAACGGCATCGTACCGGCGGTCAAACGCATGTCCCCGGTGTGCCAGGACACATAGCCCCGGGTCACGTGAAAGACCTCGTCATAGGTCGCACTCTTGCCGGCCATGCTGCCGAGCGCCAGGAACAGATGTACAATCAACAATCCGCCGACGATCGCCGTCGTCGTCCTGCCGCACCGGCGGTTGCCGGGCACCAGCGCTTCTTCGTCGGTTGCCGGAGTGTCAGTCGTCTTATTCAATCGCTTTGCACGGTGGAATTCTCAAACTCAGGTGTTGCCTGCCCCCCGGCGTCTCGTTCCGCGCCGAGGAACGTAGGGCAATCCAACATAACCACGCGAAGGCTTGACTGCAGTTCATTGTGGTCCATGAAAAAATCGTTCTGTAGAACCTTCATTTCGCCTATCATCTGGCATCCGGGCGAAAGGGATTATTGTGTGTTTTACCTCGCAGGAACCGTATATAAAATTATATTCCGTAGATTACAAACCCGCAAAGGTACAAATCGCCGCAATCATGGGTATAATTCCCCTTAGCGCTCTTTAAGCTAACCGCGATATCAAAGCCTTTCGATCCACGGCCCATTATGCCTCCCACCCAAAAGTACGCATTCCGCAATTACGGCGGTACTTACCAGCTGCAGATCAAGAGCATGGACGATCTGGCGGGGATCAGTGATCTCGACGAACCGTTTTGGATGGCCACCAGCGCCCCGACCCACCAGCTCGTGTGCGATCCAAAAGTCCTCACCTACCTCGATCACGATAAGAACAACCGCATCCTCAGCCATGATATCCGTACCGCGAACAACTGGCTGCACCGCGTCCTGCGCCGCTACGATGCCGTCAACCGCCAACTGATCGAGCTCAACCTGGACGACCTCAACAGCGAAGCCTCCGACGGTGCCCGCATGCTGACCACTGCCCGGCGTATCCTTCACAACCTCAAGCGCCCCGACGACAGCCCCTTGACGCTCGCCGACATTCAGGATCAGAAAGCCATCCTGCAGCAAGGCGACCGCAACGGCGATGGCGTCATTCCGCCGGACAGCATCGAAGAGGAAGACCTCCGAACCCTCGCCGTCCACATCATGGACACCATTGGCAAGGTCGACGATCTCAGTGGCGTACCCGGTGTCGACAAGGCTCATCTCGAGCGCTTCATCGCCTGCGCCGACGGCCTGGTGAAATGGCAGCACGCCCATTCCGCAGAGCACACCCAGCCGCTCGGTGCAAACACCGCAGCCGCCTGCGACCTGCTGGAATCACTCAAACCGGTGATCGAGGATTTCTTCCGGCTCTGCAAGGTCGTGAGCCTCAACAAACTGCTCCGCCGCGACGACCCGGTCATCCCGGTACCGCCCGAGATTTTCGACACGACCGATGCCGCCGACGGGTATCTGAAGAACGCCCCCATCGCCCGGCCCAATGCCAACGGCGTCCTGCCGCTCAAGGACGATCTCAACCCGTATTACGCCGACACCATCCGTCGATTCATGGACGATGTGGTGACACCTCTGCCGCAGCTCAACATGGACTCGAACATGGAGGAGCTCACCGAAGCGGAGTGGCTGGCCATCGACGCGTCGTTCAACACCTACCGCAGTTGGCTCACCTCGAAATCGGGTGGTGAAGTCGAAAAGCTCAGCCTCGAGCAGCTCGCAACCTACCTGTCCGGCGATCTGCCGCAGCGGCTCGGTGCGCGTATCGATGCCGACCTGGCTGTCGGCGCCGAGCTTGCCGCCGTCAATGATCTCGAGAAACTGATTCTGCTGCAGCGCTGGTTCCTGCCGATCTGCAACAACTTCATCAGCTTCCCCCACCTCTACGACCCGAATGAACGCGCCATGTTCGAGGTCGGGCGGCTGATCATTGATGGCCGCATTTTTCAGCTCAACATCAAAGTGACCGATCCGAACAGCCATGCCGCCGTGGCCAAGAGTTCCGGTGTGTATCTAATGTATTCGGAAGTCACCAGTAGTGACCCGAAAGAGAAATTCTTCATGGTCACGCCAGTGACCAGCAGGCGGCTCGGCCGCCTCGGGGTCAACAAGCGCGGCGTGCTCTTCGATCGTGACGGTCGCGAATGGGATACGCGCGTTGTCAAGGTCGTCGACAACCCTGTCAGTCTGGTAGAGGCGATGATGGCGCCCTTCCTCAAGATCGGGGCGATGATGTCAGGCACCGTGCAGAAGCTGACGAGTAGTGCCGAGAAGCAGATTCAGACCAAGCTTACATCGACCGGTGCCAAGATGGAGAAGGGCGTGGCAGAGGGCATCACGGTGACCGAGCGCCAGGCGGCTGCGGGTTCTCAGGCCGTGGCACCGGCAGCACCCGAAGGCAAGTCCAGCCGCGATCTGTTGCTGGCCGGCGGCGTGACGATAGCCGCACTCGGTTCGTCCTTCGCCTTCATCGCCAAGACCATCGCCAGCCTCAAGCTGCACCAGGCACTGGCGGTGATGGCGTTCGGTCTCGGCATCGTGTTGATTCCGGTGATCGTCATCGCCATCTACAAGCTGTACCGCCGCAATCTCAGCGCCATCCTCGAGGCTTCCGGCTGGGCGATCAACGGCCGCATGCGTCTGACCTACCGGCTCGGCAAGATCTTCGCCCCCCGCCCCACCCGCCCGGACGGCTTCGCCTTCCTTCGCAAAGACCTCCTCAAGACCCTCGCCCACGTCGCCAAGTCGCAAAAGCAGCGACTGGAAAAGACCTTTGTAGGCGAAGGGAAAGAAAAATAGTTCGTACCACGCTATGCCAATCACACGGGCATGAGCAGCGCCAAATAGGTGCTATATCAGTTCACCATCATGCGCAGCGGATAGTCCGCGTTGCGGATCTCCAGGCGCGAGGCGAACGGCAGGGCTATGCGCATGTGGGCGCCGTCGATATAGGCGCAGCCTTCGCGCATACGACTCTCGATGATGAACGGACAGGCCACAGGCATAATGGCGCCACACAGCTGGTACTGATTGTCACCGGCACTGTAAAGCTCGCGCGATTTATACTGCAACCGTTTCGAACGGCGCGCCATGACTTTGCCTCCGGCCGAACGGATGCCACCGGTCGACCCTGCCGCCGTGCAAATCCATAAACCCGAGCCGCGATGATCTTCGGTCGCGTCGCCGACGGTGAGCTGATACTTGCTCATCGCCGACGGTGAGGCATGGGCGATGAGCACATCGTTCAACGCCAGAAAACGCAAAGGCTTGTCGTCCCGGCTCAAAAACATGCGATTCAACGGCACCGTCTGGTAAGCGCCGGACAGAACCTGGTCCAGTGCTACTTCGAAATTATCGCGGGTGACGGAACAGAAAGCACCGACACTGCGCTCGGGATCGCTGTTGACCCCGAGAATGGGTTGGGTCGTGATCTGTCGCGCTGCTTCCAGGAAGGTGCCGTCGCCACCGACGGAGATGACGAAATCGTACGGGGTGTAATCGACCTGCCGCGCGCGGTAGAATGCCTTGTAGCGCACGCCGCGCGACTGCAGCGCGGCTTCGACATGCTCGCGCGCGTCCACATGACTCTCGTGCGAGGCCAGCAGACGGGCGCGATCGGCATCAGAAAAAACATTGTGAGCATCGATCAACTGCTGACGATGCTCGTTGAAGTAGATCTGGTGCAGGCTCTTCTTGTAGATGACTAAGATGTTCAAATCAACTGGCGGGGTCAGGGGTCAAGGGTTCTTCGACCCCGGCCACCTCGAGTGGCCGGAGAAAGGCGCGTTCAACGATTAAGTTAATCCCTCCTACTGCGGTTCTTGGGGAATGATTTTGACGGCCACGTCGGTGGCCAGCTCACCGGGTCTGAGGACGAGCTTGTCGGTGGCTGTGACTGTGTCGGTGCGCAGAATTTTTCCATCCCAGGTGTTCCACCACTCCAATATATAGGTCCCGGTCGGATACGCGACGCTGACCTGGGTCGGCGCGATGGGTTCAACGCCGCCCACCCAGTTCTGCCGCCAGGTGTTGCGGCGGTTGCGCAACCACACAAAGGCAACCCCGTCCGTACGCATGCCGCTGGCTGCCAGCTCCGGCTGCGCTATGCGATAGTCCTCGAAGACATAACGTTTCACCCGGATCCAATCGAGACCACCGTTGGCGACGCGAACCTTGTGGCGCCCGGCCGGAATCTCGAGAACGAAATCCTCGTCGTACAGGGACTGCCAAATATTCCATTTCCCTTGAAAACTCCACGCTTTGCCATGACCCTCGCCAGCCGGCAGGTCTCGCTCGAGCTTCAACTCGTCATCGATCCAGATATGCAGTTTGCCGGAACGCGACACCCGTCCGACACTCACGACGAAGCGAAAAGGCCTGGCACAGTCGACCTTGAACACCGGCGGATTTCGTAAGGTCTCGTTGTCGGTGCCGTGCAGGTACTCCGAAATTTCCGTGTCGTTGGTGACCATACCGCTGTCGTGAACCATAAACTCTGACAGTGCCGGACGCGCCCACTTGGTCGATGGCAGAATCACGACGTCTGCGAAGCGAACGGTCTCGTCCTCGAACTGGACGCGAAAGCCTTTGAACTGCTGCCAAGTCGCAGTGCCGAACGGCAGGTCGTTTACGAACCGGCGCAAAGCGCCGAAGTGAGAGTAGAGGTTGAGCGGATCGATGTAGGTTGAGTGCCACCAGGGCATCGCGGCGCTGGCACCGCCACCGGCGACGGCCGCCCACATGGAATTATGCACACACCAGCCTTTCGGGTCGGTAGTCCGCGGCGGACCTTCACTATCGACGCCAAACTCGCTGAACATATGCGGCTTATCATAATATAGCCATTTCGCCTGGGTGTAGTTCGTGACCGGGTCAGCAACGCTGGAATCGTTGTTTGTATAGACATGTGTCTGTACGATGTCGATCTCCGGAATGCGCCAGCAGGCCTCCGGTCCCATGTGCGTCCACCAACTGGTCGTCACCAGATGCTTGTATGGATCAAGCGCTTTGAGCGCGGGCGCCATCGTCTGGTGCCAGGCGATCACGGTCGACTCGTCAGCTTCCGGCCAACCCTCGAATTCATTGCCGAACTCCCAGCACAGCAAATTGGTTGCGTATCCCCAGCGTGCGACCAGGTAGCGCAGACGTTTGCGATACTGCTTTTGCGCCGCCTTGCGCGTGAACCAGTCCTGCGGCTTCTTGCAGAAACCGCCGTGCACTTTGTTGTACGGATTATCCAACCACCGCTGCCCGACGAAATCCTGGTGCGTGTCGAGACAAAGCATCACATTGATCCCAAGCCTCTCCGTCGTCGCCATGAAATGATCCAGACGCGCCGCGCTCTCCTGTCGATACCGGCCCGGGCGATCCTCCCATTCGATGCCAAGGCTGTCACTGGACATCCAGATGCGGCAGCAATTCTCGCCGTTGTCCGCCATGCGCTGCAGGATGGTGTCCGGCGCTTTGCCGATATTGTTGTAGATCGGCAGGTTGTGACCGATCAGGAAACAGCCCTCGCCGTTGTCGTACTGGAAATAGTGCGGGTCTGTCTGGCTGCTGCGCAGAAAGCCACGCTTGTTACCAGCCACAACTTCGATCCGCGGCAATGCCACGGTCTTCCTCTTTCTGCCATTGACAACCCGTAACTGACAACGCATCGGGCCAGGCTCGTCGGCCGTCAGCCGGATTCTCCAGGGCTTCGCGGTGGGCTGAGGCGCCCAAGTCTCGACGCTGTCGTGGAACTGCCGCTGGAAATCAAGCATGTAAAACCCGGGATAGCTGTAGGTACGGCTGGCACTGGTGACATTGGCGGTCAGGGATACTTGATCGGGGTCATAGGGATTCTCCCATTTTCCCCCGACCTCCATACGGTATTCGAGCGTGTCGTATTGCCTGACACGGATGGTGCCATCGGCGGCAGGTGCGGCAGGATTTCCATTGACATAGAGATCGACGTCCTGCAGCCTCAGTGGTGTCCGTTTAGGCACAATGTGATCCTGATAATCGCCGTCACGCTCCCCGAAGCGCAGTCGCACTGTAGCCTGCACAGGTTCGCCGAGCGGCAGGTCATCGAAAAGCTTGGCGGCAATGATGGGGGACGTGCCGTCCATTTTGCTGCGGACCAGTCCCGGCCGGTCGAAGGCCATGTGCAGACGGCGGCCGGCATCGGTATCGATATCGATACGGCTGCCAAAGTCGGCGAAGGTGCGGCCGAGCCGGCCGCTGGGGCCGGGATGGACAGCGACCTGCTGGCGGCCTCGCTCGAATTTTCCGAGCATTTCGGCGCGAATCCAAACACCGCTGGTAAGCTCGACCTCCTCAGTGCGGGTAAAGGTTACTTCGATGTCGACACCATCTTCGTGGCGACTGAAAACGAAGTGAAAATCAATTGGCAGCGCCTCCGCGAAGTCACCCCACTTGCCCGTCTGCTCGACGACGACGCCGCCGCCATTCAAACGCGTACGGACGTCGCGGCCGTACGTCAATTGGCGGAAAACCCAGTTGTCGCGCCACAGAGTGAAGCGCAGCTCGATCTGGCAACCATCCTCGGTCTCGATCGACAAGCGGCCGGGACCATTGACGGTGACCTTTTCCGATGGCGTCTCGAGCAGGGACGCAGCATCGCCAGATTGCCAGGTGGCGGAAACCATGAGCAGAACGCACGCGTACCGTATAACGGAACGGGGCGCAGGGGTGATTGGGTTTGGCTGTCTTGCAGGTGCGGGGCTCACCAAAAACGGTACTCTTCGGCGCCGGTTAAATCAAGGCAGTCTGGGGACGCAGCGACGTGCACATTCCTGCCCGCGCTTCAAATGCATCCAATGCATATGAACTCGATGTTCACCGACGTGAGATTGGGAAACGGTTCAAGGTAACCTGCCATGCGGCCAACCTCGAGCTATGGATACAACGCACCGTCGGGGCAAAGAGAAGCGGCTTATTGGTACTTATCTTATCGCCACTGTACTTTATGGTTGCGATTGCGCCGGCAGTCATGGATCGTGCCACAGGGAGGCACCCTTCGCGTCGATAATATCAGTCCCGTTTCCCGCCAATCCGGCGACCGTACCATGTCAACCCGGCAAGCACGTGGGACGGGGAATACGGCGGTTGAAAAAAACGGCGTGGCGACGTAAGTTGTGCGATAGGTTGCCCGGTATAACCTGCCACACCATCTGATTGGTGACGTATGTCCGCTATTCGCAGTTTGTACAATCCGGCACACTTTTTTCGGCAAATATCATCAGGGTCAATCCATTCACTTCACCCAGCCTGTCCGCTGTAATGCCTCAACCACCTCGTACAGCGTTTAGCTACGGCGACCCCGACGCCTCTGCAGCCTCGACTGCGGAGGGCTCCCGTTCGCTGCAGGATGCGAATATCCTGATCATCGAGGACGAGCCGCACATCGCTGAGTTTATCGGCGAGTTTCTGCAGGACGAAGGCTGTAACGTCCATTACATCGTGCCGAACGGCTCGTCGAACGACTGGCGTTCACAACTCGACGATATCCTTGCCGGGCGCGCCGCCTGCGATTTGGTCCTACTCGACATCGTCATGCACGACATCGACGGGATGGATCTGCTCACCGAGATTCGCAGCAAGCGCGATCGCACCGAGTTGCCGGTTGTGATGATGACTGGCCTCAACGAGAGCCACATCATCGTACAGACGCTGAATCTCGGCGCCAACGATTACGTCACCAAGCCGATCGATATTCAGGTCACGATCGCGCGCATCCGCACACACCTGCAACTGAGTGAGGCCGAGGAGCGCCTTAAGGATCTGAACGAATCTCTGGAACGCCGGGTCCGCCAGCGCACCCGTGAGCTGCAATCTGTGAACCAGCAACTCGAGGAGGAGATCGGCGAGCGCAAGCGGACCGAAGAAGAGTTGGTACGGCTCGCGGCCTATCCGGAGGCGCTGCGAAAAAGTGAAGAACGCTTCCGACTGCTGGCCGAGAATTCATCGGACCTCATCTCCAAGCTTTCCGACGAGGGCGTGTTTCGCTACGTCTCCCCAGCCAGCCTGCCGCTGCTTGGTTTCCAGCCCGACGCCCTGATCGGTGAGAACGCTTTTGATCTGTGCCACAAGGATGACAACGAAATTGTGCGCAAAAGTTTTCTGACGGCGCTGGACCTTGGCCAGGCATCAACGCAGAACCACCGCATCCGCAGCGTTGACGGTACCTACAAGTGGTTCGAGACGACCTTCAACGTGATGACAACAGGCGAAACCGGGCAACCAATCGAGGTTCAGGCGTCGGCGCGTGATATCACCCAGCGCCTGCAGCTCGAACGCGATCTCAACCAGTCGCACAAGATGCAGGCAATCGGTGTGCTGGCCGCCGGCATCGCCCACGAGATCAACACGCCGATTCAGTTTATCGACCATAACACGCACTTCATCACCGACTCCGTCAATGATATCCTTTCGCTCCTCACCCGGTGCCGCTCGTTGGTCAACAATGTCAACGACCCGAATAGGGCTGATGATCTCGAGGAGCTGCGCACAGTGCTTCGCGACTTCGACGCCGCTCATTACGTCGAGCAGATTCCGCAGGCAATCAGGGAGAACATCGACGGCATCAACCGTGTATCGACTATTGTCACGGCAATGAAAGAGTTCTCGCATTCCGGCGACCAGAACAAGGCTAAGATCCCCTTCGACCTCAACAAGAGTGTACAGAACGCCGCAATCCTGGCACGCCACGAAATCAAGTACGTCGCCGATATCGAATACAATCTGTGCGACAACTTGCCGCTGGCCTACTGCTTCGCGGACGAACTCAATCAAGTGTTTCTCAACGTCCTGGTCAACGCCGCGCATGCGATTTCGGACAAGGTCTGCCCGGCAACCGGTGAGAAAGGCACAATCACGGTATCAACACGGATTGTCGACGAGGCGGTAGAGGTTTCTATCACCGACACCGGGCCGGGGATTCCGGAAGAAATCCAGGACCGTATTTTTGAACCGTTTTTCACGACCAAAGACGTTGGCAAAGGCACCGGGATGGGGTTGTCACTGGTGCATGATGTCATTGTCAGCAAGCATGGTGGGCGCCTCACTTTTGAGACCGAACCGGGCGTCGGCACAAGCTTCATCATGGACATTCCAGTCGGCGAAGAAGAGCAAACAGTGGGGGACGAATGAACAGGAAAAGGATTCTGTTCATTGACGACGAAGTCAATGTACTGAACGCCTTGCGCCGGATCCTGCGTCATCAGCAAAAGACGTGGGAAATGGATTTCGCCGAAGGTGTCGACGAGGCGCTCATTCGCCTGCAACAGCAGGCCTACGACCTCGTGCTTTCCGACGTAATGATGCCGGGCAAGTCCGGCCTCGACCTGCTAGAGATTATGCAGCGCGAGGCAGACATCTGCGATATCCCCGTCATTATCCTTACCGGACTGCAGCAGACCGATCTGAAACGCCGCGCCCTCGAACTCGGCGCCGTCGACCTTTTGAACAAACCGGTACAGGCCGAAGATCTCGAGGCACGGATTCGCAGCGTCCTCAGGATAAAGTCCTATCAGGACGAACTGCGCGAGAAAAACTACCTGCTGGAAGATCAATTGCTGCAGGCACGAAAAATGGAAATGATCGGCGTGCTGGCAGCCGGTGCGTTTCACGATATCAACAACGTCCTGGCAATCATCAGCAGCTACACACAGCTCGCCCAGCTCCAACCGGACACGCTGGAGGATTGTGTCGGAAAAATCGACGACTCGATCGAGCTTGCCAGCGAATTCATCCAACAGATCCTGGCGTTCTCGAGACCGCAGAGCGCAGAAACCCGCGACATCTGCGACCTGCCCACGATCGTCTCGAACAGTCTCAAGCTGGTGCGTCGGTGCGTACAGAAACGCGTCGACGTGTGTTGGGAACCGCCGACCGAGGCGGCACCCATCGCCGCCAACCCGACACAACTGTTTCAGATCATCCTCAATCTCTGCATCAACGCCTCACACGCCATGGACGCCAGCGGTACCATCGCCATATCGGTGAGCAACATCGAAATCGACGCTGCCAAAGCCAACGTCGTCTCGCCGAAGGTGGCGCCCGGCAACTACCTGCAGCTGGCGGTCGCCGACAGCGGCTGCGGCATGGACGAGACGATGATTGAGAACTTGTTCAACCCGTTTTTCACGAACCGGGAGACAGGCAGCGGCAGTGGTCTCGGCCTCAATATCGTACATCGCATCGTCGAAAGTCACAACGGCGGCATCGAAGTGCGAAGCAACACCGGCGACGGCACAACATTCTATATCTACCTGCCGGTCGTTGCGGAACCTGTGGCAGTATAGCTCACGGCGGTTCTGGAACGGTCGATCGGATGATGGTTTAGCTGGATGAATCCGGCGGATCGGCCGACTACTGGTCAGCGACAAGTTCGATAACCAGCTCACCGTCCGGCACTTCCGATGCACATTCCGTTCGGCCGTACTTCCGCTTGGTATCGAATACCAGCGCCACACCAGGCGATGTCGCCGGGCTGCAAAGCAGACGGACTCTCAACGTGCGTTCGTCCAGCATCAAGAAGTCAGCAGCCCGCAATGGGTAAGTCACCCAGCCGATTCCCTGCCCGTCCGGCACTGCTGTCAGTGTCTGACTATTGACTTTGATCGACGGCAACTCCCCACTGGAGGCGCTGGCCAGTCCAAGCGCCAGACGAACCCGCCAGGTCGCCGCGTCCACCGGTATTGCGGACAGCGCAAACGTCTTCTCGACAGTCAACTCCGAGCGGATCGGGTACGATGTCCAGCCGCCGAATGACAACGGACCGTGGTCCTTCACTATCACCCGATCCGGCAGCACCACTTCGACCCCGTTTGGCCGGACTATGCGCAGGACCGTCGACTCCCAACCGATCGAGTAGAGGTCGAAGCCAACGCAGACCAGAAGAAATGCCAGCGCCGTCACTCCGAGGCGGTACGCCAACGGCCGCCGATCAACCTTCTGCCGTTGCGGGCGCCGCCAGTGCCCCCACAGCAGGCCGACCGGATAGCCGGCAAAGACACAAAGCACCGGTACCAGCGGCAAACGGAAACGTGCCAACACATAGAAAAGAACAATCGAGGCGCAATAGAGCGTGACGAACCCGACGCCATACCACAGCAGCATTCGCCGGCGTCGGTTCATCAATGCCAGGATCATGCCGGCCACAGCCAGGCTCCCGAAAATTGCGAAGCCGAAAAATACCGGCGACTGCAGCAATCGATGCACCGGCGAAGGCCGGCCGGAAATGATCGACACATTGTTCGGCACCTCGACACGATTCCAGAACAGCAGAACCATGCGCCCCTTCAGTTCCAGATACGCCAGAGGCTCGCGGCTGAACCAGCGCCAGGTGTTTTCGAGCAGGGAGATGCCGCCCTCGCCTTCCGGCAGCTTGGCCTGACGATTCCATTCACCGTACGACAGCGGGTACTCCATCGGCCCCGCCAGCATCCACGGCTCGCGACCGCCCGGAGGCGATTCCGGTGTGTTGCCTAGTGCCAGCACCGACGCCGCGGCGGACGAGGCACCGACCCAGCTGCCGTGCGCCTGATAATTGACAATCGCAAACGGCAGTTGCGGCAAGTACGCTGCGGCCGCCAGCACGGCGACCGCAGCAACCGCCAGCCTCTTGCGTCGACGATGAACCCACAGTGCGAGAAACCCAATCAGTGGTACGAAAAAAATCATGTTGCCGCGGGTAATGACCGAGAATCCCGCTACCACACCGACAACTGCCCAGTACCACCATTTTCGGCGACGGCAAGCCGCAACGGAAGTGTAGAACAGCAGCATCACCCAGAAACTCTGCACCACCGCCATCAGCATGTACGGCGTGTAGAAGATGTGCATGCGCGACAGCGCCAGGATCACCGCCGCGCAAATACCGGTGCGCTTGCCGAACAGCCGTGCCGCCGCCAGACCCGCCAGCCAGATACATGCCGCTCCAAGCAGACTCTGGACAATGATGACGCCGCTCGCACCAATGCCGAACACTTTGAAAATCGCAGGCAGGAACACGGCATAGTAGAACGGCTGATAGTAGAAGCCCTCGCTGTAATCGTAGGCCCCTGCAAGCACGGCCCGCGCGTTCTCCAGGTACGTCGCCATGTCGGTCGTCGTCGCCGGCGACTTGACCAGTGGATCGACCTGCATGAGCTGCCAGCCGATGTACAGGCGCAGCAGTAAACCGGCCAGTGTGATGCCGCCAAGAACATAAAGAAATCTTCGCTTATCCAGCCGCACTGCTGTCCATCGTGGCTGTTGTGATTCGCCAGACACCTACGCCCATCACGATCGACGCAATCAGCAGCCGGCTGAAGGCCTGCTTGAACTTGTCCCTGTCCAGCTCGGCACGCTTCGTCCGCCTGACCGCCCAGTGCGCAAGTACAAGTACGACAAACATCGTGATCAAATGCTCCCAGGGCGCCCGCTGCGGCACATCCGCCAGGTGCTGCCAGATCCACAGCACCAGCCCCATCAACAACTGCAGGTCGACCGCAATGACAAACGCCAGAGTCATCACGCGATCCGCCCGACGCCACACCCGCGGTTTCAACGTGCCGCTCAGCAGATTGACCAGCGCAATCGCACATGCCGCAATCACCAGGTAGCGCCATCCAGAATGTGCGTGTAAGAGAGAATTCATAGTTGCTCCTTCAGTAAAACGTTCAAGTTCGTCCGGGGTCGATTTGACTGTAGCCCATTAACTTTGAAATTCGACGGCAACGGGTTTGCCGTTAACAAAAATAATTTTATATTGACTTTATACCGTCAGGGGCTCTGAAATTAATATGCTTACCTTACGCATCGCCATCTTTGCAGTCGCCGTGGTTCTGCTCGCTATCGTCATCCAAACCATCCGGACCGGCGCCGCCGAGCCCCCTCAAGCGCAGCAGACTCCGCAAGTCGCGGCACTCGACCACGCGGAACAGGTCGCGCCGATACTGAAGCAGGGCGCCGAATTCATGCTGACGCGCCAGACCGACGACGGCGCCTGGGGCCGGCACCCTGCCCTCACGGGATTGGCAATCATGGCGATTCACAACGTCGGTGTTGACGACATCGCCAAACGTGACGAATCCATCGCCCGCGCCATGGACTACATACTGTCCTTTATCCAGGACGACGGCGCAATCTTCCCGGCCGAACGCTCCCGCAAAGAGAGCGCTAACTACCCCAATTATACCACGGCCATTGCACTGATTACCATGGCGCTGGTGAACCGTCCCGGAGACGAAGAAAAGATGCGCGCGACACGGCGTTATCTGCAGAACTCGCAGTTCAACGATCCGGACAAAGTCGACTTCGGCGGCATCGGCTACGGCAAAACAGGACGCGCTGATCTGTCGAATGGTTCGTGGGCCGCAGAGGCTCTTTACGTGACCGATTACCTGGACCGTGAACCCTTCAGCGGTGACACATCTGCGGCCGCCCGGATCGACAAAATGTGGCAGGATATGACGGTCTTTCTGACGCAGTGCCAGAATCTCCCGGAGTTGAATCTCCAGCCGTATGTCAGTCTGCAGGCATCCGATCGTGGCGGCTTCATTTACCGGCCGTTCGAGAGCAAAGCGGGCGATCACTCGGCAACCGACGGCGCCAAGTCCGAACTTATCAGTTCCGGCAGTATGACCTATGCCGGTCTCAAGACGATGATCTACGCCCGGCTCGATCGAAACGATGTCCGCGTCAAGGGCGCTATCGACTATCTGCGGCACAACTATACGCTGAAGGAAAATCCGGGCATGGGCCAGCAGGGCCGCTATTACTATTTACACACCATGGCGAAAGCGTTGGACGCATACGGTGTCAACGTCCTGACCGATGCCGACGGCGGCCGACATCACTGGCGTAACGATATCATTGCCGAACTGCGATCGCTGCAGCACGACGACGGTTCATGGGCCAACACCGACGGACGTTTCTGGGAATCCGTACCGGAGCTTGCCACGCCGTACGCCATGATCTGCCTCAAAGTCAGCGCCGGTCAACTGAAGTTCGCGAGAGCCCCGCGCGGTTGAAATAGGACCACCAGTCTCCGCGCTCGTCCAACTCCCCAAAGGGCTGGACAATCGTCGCCTCCTCGAAGACCTCACGCACTCGTGCCTCGGCCTCCTCGAGAAACAGCAACTTGACGTTCGGTCCGGCATCGATCGTGCAGTATACCGGCACACCGTCCTCCCGCAGAGCCCAGACGCGCTGCAGGACATCGATGGTCGCGCCGGTCCAGTACAATACCGGCGGCCGCGAAGCCAGCATCAAGGCGTGCATGGCCATGGCATTTGACTCCGCCGTCGTCCCGAGTAATTCGAAGGCATGGTTACCGATAGCCTCCAGCAACTGCGGCATGTCTGCATCGGCCACCGCTTTCCAGCGGTCGAAAAACGGGCTCGAAGCAACCGTTCGTGCCATCGCCTCGCGAGAGCCGATCGGTTTTTCGGAATCTGAAACAATGACCACCCCGACGCGCAGTTCCGGCCATTCGCCGGTGATCCGCTCGGCAACACTATCCATGCCGCCGGCGGAAGCACCACAATGCCAGACGACGAAACCGTTGTACACCGAGCGTGCTGCACTACCGCTGCCGAGGCGGGCCAGGATCGAGAGCTGCTCGCGGTTCAGTTGCCATTGGAACAGATCGTCCAACGCCAGCACCAGCGCCGCATAACCGGAGGCCGATGACGCCAGACCCGCCGCTGTCGGCACGGTGTTCTGCGTTTCGACGACGAAGCCGGTGCCGGCATCGGGCCGGAACAGATCGAGAAATGCGGACAGACGCGTACAGAACTTGTCGTCCGGCGACAGCTCCAGGCAATCGGATACGATGTGGTCGGCGCCTTGCCGGAGTCGCAGCTCGGTCGTCGTGCCAAGGCTGCCAAGCGAGATGGAGAGACTCGAACTGACCGGCAGATTGAGATCGGCGTCGCGTTTGCCCCAGTACTTGCACAGCGCCACGTTCGCCGGCGCAAATGCCCGGGCCTCGGGCTTCGGGCTGCCAGTAGTGTGCGCGGTCAGTTCACGAACGATTTCCTGTCTTTTCGTCATCCGGGCGTGCGCTCCTTGTTGCGATTTATTTCGACTAAAAGTAACGAAGTTCGATATCCATGAAGCACCGAAGCATGTTTGTATTCTAACAGTCAACCCGATTATCCTTGCCTTCCACGGATCCACTCCCGTCTTGGTACCGTTCCGGCCTTAGACATCACGCCACCTCAACGCCCCGCTTAGTGATTTGCAGGCCTAGGCGCTCATGTGCAAACCCGGCATTTTCGACGTGACCGATACCAACAATGCAGTCGCCCTTGCCGGCCCCGGAAAGTTTGGCGCCGCTGATGCCGGGATCGGCCTGCAGATCATGGACCAGACTGTCGAGGTTCGTATCGCTCAAGCCCAGCTCTGTCATCAACGAGTGATTACGGTTGATAATCTCGCCGAACTTCTGCCAATCTCCGGCAGCACCGGCGTTGACAGCCAACTCGCAGCCTTCGCTCATGGCGTGAAAGATCGCGTCGATCCGGTGCGGATTCTCCCGACGCCGCGCCTCGAGTTCGGCAACGACTTCGGCGGTGTGGGCTTTGCGACCGGAGTACAGCACTTCGATCGGCGGTATGTGTCTGACCTGGCGCTGACTGATCGGGTCGGCACAGTACTCAAGCAGGCCGCCGAAGGTACTGGCGGCCGCATCGGCGCCGGCGCCGATGCCCTGCACGTCACGAATCACTCCCAGACTGGCGGCATGCAGAACGTCGGCAGACCAGGAAAGATCACACCATACAAACACTGCCGCGATAGCCGCGACCGTAACCGCGGCCGATGAACCGAGGCCGGAGACATTTGGGAAATCGCTGTCGATGACCAGGTCACAGCCGCTCGGCAGGACATCCGAGTGGCGGCGCAATGCAGACAGCACAAACCGGAAGCACTCGTCATCGGGCAACTCCGGCAAACGGCCTTCATACCGACCGAAACCGGCAGTGACCGTCACGATCGCATCCGGACGCGGTGTCAACGTCACGGTTATGCGCCGGTCGATGGCACAGACCAGGCAATGGCAGCCATGCAGTACAGCATGCTCACCGAGCAGCATCAGTTTACCCGGCGCTGAAGTCCGTATCGTGGACACCACGAGCTTCTCCTTCTATATCCAACAGTTCGTACCCGTAGGCAGCGCATAGATCCGCCGGTGCGGACTCCGAAAAAACCAGCACCATGCCGCCGGCGTCGCCGCGAATAGAGCCGGCCCCGGTGATCTTGGCAGCACCGCCGGCTACCGAAACGTCGTCGATAAAGCACCCCACCCGCTCCGGCACGACCTCGATGCGCCGCAGCAATTCATCGTTGCGGCGAACACCGTCGTACAATCCCGCGGTGTCGTTGCCGTCGATAGCCGCATCGATTGCGTCGGTGACGGCTGTGAAGTCATCCCATATATCGGTGTCGCCGAAACGATCGCCGACCTGCCGTACACACTCACCGGTTGTCGCGGCCCGCGTTCCCGAGTTGACAAGATACATGGGAAGCGGCTCTGTTGGCAAGGACTTTTCCACATTACCCTGGCAGAATCGCAGGCAGCCGCCGTGCAGGCACGTATAAGGATCGGCACCGCTCGGCCGGAGATGTTGGAACTGCTCACAATGCACGGCCAGCTCGTACAGCCGGTCGTCGCTGACGCGATGCTGGAAAAATTTCGCAGCCGTCGCCAGCACACCGACAATCACCGCCGATGAAGCGCCCATGCCGCAACCGATCGGGATGTCGGTGTCGACTGTCACCAGCACGCCATCGACATCGGCATTGGCCGGTCCTGAACCAGTCGAGGCGACGTCTCGGCGTATCGTTTCGTAGGCCAGCGGAATGAGCTCGGATGGGTGCAGTAGGATGTCGCCCAGTTGGAGCTCATCCCTGCTAAACGCCTCGCGCCGGGCCGCCGATGTATCATAAAGATCGCTGAGCTCGTTCGCCGAAAATGCGGTTCGCTGATCAAAGTCCCGCAGGTTGAAATCAATGCCGACAGCACGCTTGCGGATCATCTCCACACGGGCATAGCGGTTCACCGCGGTAACGAGTGCCGGGGCGCCGTGGACAACAGCGTGCTCACCGCTGATGATGATTTTGCCGGGCGCCCGCATGGAAAAAAGTTTTGCCATAATGCAGCCGTCAGGGCGACGCGATGTTTTTCAGTGCCGGCATGTCGTCGTGCACCAGCAAGATCGACAGCGTCTCCGACTCGACCGCCGGCACGGATTCCAATGCAGAGAAACTGGCGACGAAGTCGGCGGCCGAAACACCGACCGCTAACATGCTATAGAGAAACAGGACCCTCATGATCCGTAAATCTGCCTGTTGAATGCAAAGATGCCACCAACCTTGCATCGATTCACCTCGGGCTTTATCGTACCGGCCGTAAAATATTTACCTTGGGAGCGCAGGCATCCGCCTGCATCTTGCCCTGGGAACGCAGGCATCCTGCCGGCATCTTCAAGCAGCAAACATTTTTCCTGCACTCCCAAAGAACTCAAGCTCATGAAACTCTTTCCCGGCATCACATTTCAAGTCTGCCCCGACAACGCCGCGGCATCCGATGCGGCCGCCGCCCTCATTGGCGCCGCGGTGCGGCAGAAACCGGACCTGGTGCTCGGCTTGGCCACCGGCCGGACACCGATCGATGTCTACCGACGCCTGATCGGCATGCATCGCTCCGAGGGCCTGACATTCGCCGGCGTACGCTCGTTCAATCTAGATGAATATTTTGACATCACACCGGACAACCCGGCCAGCTACAACTACTACATGCGCCGGCAACTCTTTGACCATATAGACATGCCCCCCGAAAACTGGCACATTCCCGTCGGTTATGTAAACGACGACGAAGTCGAGGATCGCTGCGATGATTACGAAACCGCTATCACCGCTGTCGGCGGCATTGATCTGCAACTGCTCGGCATCGGGCGCAACGGCCACATCGGTTTCAACGAACCGGGATCCCCGCGCGATTCACGAACCCGCCTTGTTGAGCTCCAGGACGAAACCATCGACGACAACAGTTTTGCATTCGAACGGATCGAAGACCGGAAACGTTTCGCCGTCACAATGGGCCTTGGGACCATACTCGAAGCCCGCTGTTGTCTCATGGTCGTTACCGGTTCGGATAAAGCTGGCGCTCTGGCGGCCTGCTTCGATCCAGCCGGCCCTACCAGCAGGTGCCCTGCATCTTTTCTCCAGCATCATCCGGATAGTACAATCATTGCTACAGAAGATGCTGTAAACCAAATGAATACAGATATAATAAAAGCTCATGCGTAGCAGCGTCGCAGAACGTTTTATGCGCTTTGTCATCCTATTATAGTGCACAGGTGACGATAGATTCCACTCTCAGTCGCTGGCCTACTCGGTTCCTTCGCCAGTTAGCACGGCCCGGGGAGGGAGGGCAACGCAGCGACCGCTCCGAAATCCGCGGCCCCGGCTCTGTCTGGCATCGCGCAGGTGCCATAGAATTCTGTATTGTGTGCCTATTTTGGAGCGAAATAAGCCTCCAACGCATTGACCAGACCTTCTGCGGTCGATACCTCCGCGACGGCATGGACCGGCAACCCGAGCCCAAGTACGGTCTCCGCAGTCTTTGAACCGATGCACGCTACTATGAGATCGGGCATCGTTTGGCCCTCCAGCATGCCGACGAAGTTCAACGCCGTCGACGAGCTGGTGAAAGTGACGGCATCGGCCACTGCCAGCATGCCAAACAAATCTTCGGGGCGCTTGGCCGGGACTGTGCGGTAGACAGTAATGACCTCGACAACTGCGCCGGCCGCTTCCAGGCCGGCGGCCAGTGTATCGCGGGCGATGTCCGTCGTCGGGATGAGAATGCGGCGCCCGTCGACCTCGCCCATTACTTCCGCCAAAGACTCGGCGACGTGCGACACCGGCATGAGATCGACGGTATAGCCGCGCGCCTGCAGGGCGGCAGCGGTAGCCGGGCCGATGGCCGCTATCTTCACCAGTCCATCGCCGGGCACGTGAATGTCTGCCGACTCCGCAACGTCAAAGAAAAAACTCACGCCGTTGGTACTGGTGAAAACGATCCAGTCATACCCTGGCCCGTCGGCCAGGGAACGGACCACGGCGGACGCGTCTTCTGCGGGCTCTGTGGCGATGGTCGGACATGCCACGGGGACCGCACCGCGGCTTTTGAACAGATCGATCAGCGACGCATTCTGCTCAATAGTGCGGGTAACCAGAACATTCCTGCCGGCAAGTGAACTCATGACATAGTTTATCATCTCGACGACTGAAACTGAAGCCGTTCCACAGTGTTGTAATCGTTGGTAAATCCGGGGGTGCAACCTAATTTATGGCCGCGTTGCATGCCCCTTTAACTTGTACGGAGACCCCATGTCCAAGCTCTCAATCATCCTTCTGTTCGCCGCCACATTCGCCGGTGCCGAGGCCGTCTTTCCAAAGCCCGACTGGAAGCCGACGCGCGATCCCATCGCCAGCGAAGACGCCTATCCCGGCGGCACGATCAATATTTTCGCCAGCCAGTCGCCGAAAAGCTTCAACTACTATTTGGAGACCAGCTACACCGCGGCGCAGGTATGGGGGCTGATGTACGAAACGCTGCTGGACAGCAATTCCGTGACGCTCGCAGACGAGCCGAGCCTCGCGCGAAAATGGGTAATCGCCGACGACAAGAAAACCTTCACGTTCCATCTGGACCCCAATGCGAGGTGGAGCGACGGCAAGCCGATCACGGCACATGACGTCAAGTGGACCTTCGACATCGTGATGGACCCGAAAAGTTTGACCGGACCGCACAAAACCGACCTTGAGCGATTCGAATCACCAGAAGTGATCGACGATAACACAATCCGTTTCACGGCTAAAGAAGTCCACTGGAAGAACCTCAACGCCGCCGGCGGCTTCCATATTCTGCCCAAGCACGTGATGGCACAGACGGATTTCAACAAGCTCAATTTCGAATTCCCGGTCATTTCCGGACCGTACAAGATCAAGGAACTAAAAGACGGCATCTACGTAATGATGGAACGACGTGAGGATTGGTGGCTGCGTAATTCGGTGCGTACCGAAGGCGTCTACAACTTCGATGAGATCAAGTTCCGCTTTTACGCCGAACGCGACAACGCCTACGAAGCGTTCAAGAAGGGTGACATCGATGTCTTCCCGGTGTACACCGCACATCGCTGGGTGACCCAGACTAAAGGCGAGAAGTTTGATCGCAACTGGATCGTTAAGCAGAAAATCTACAATCACAATCCAGTCGGCTACCAGGGCTTCGCGATGAATATGCGCCGGCCGCCGCTCGACGATGTGCGGGTCCGCAAGGCGATTGCCCATCTGCTCGATCGCCCGAAAATGAACAGCACGTTGATGCATAACCAATATTTCCTCCACAAGTCCTACTACGAAGACCTCTGGGGCCAAGCGCACCCGTGCCCGAACGACGTGGTGGCTTTCGAAAAGGCAGCTGCCCGAAAGCTGCTGACCGAAGCGGGCTGGATCGCCAATCCGGAAACTGGCATCCTCGAGAAGAACGGCAAGCAGTTTCACCTGCGGGTGCTGACACGCAGCGCCTCGGCCGATAAGTTTATTGCGATCATCTCGGAAGACTTCAAGGACGTCGGCATTGAACTGTCGGTCGATAAGAAGGACTGGGCCGCCTGGATCAAGGACATGGACGCCTTCAACTTCGACCTGACCTGGGCGGCGTGGGGTGCCGGCCCGCGCAAGGATCCCGAATCGATGTGGTATTCGAAGGAGGCCGACCGCGAGTCCGGCAACAACTATACCGGCTTCAAGAACGACGAAGTCGACAGGCTCATCGAGAAACAGCGCAGCATCTTCGACATCAACGAACGCCACGAGATCGTTCGCCAGATCGACGACATCATCTTCAACGAGCACCCGTACGCGCTGTTGTGGAACATCAACTACACGCGACTGCTGTACTGGCAGAAATTCGGCATGCCCGACACCATCCTCTCGAAGTACGGCGAAGAGACTTCGCTAATCGGATACTGGTGGTACGACGAAGACACCGCAGACGACCTGGCTGCGGCGCGTGAGGACACGTTGACGATGCCACAGATGCCGACAACCATCAATTTCGACGAAATCTTCGAAAAAGATTAGTCCATCCGCCGACCCGGGCGCACAATAGTCAACTACCGCCGGTTCAACGTCTATGGAACGACTGGATTACTTTCTCAAGCGATTCCTGCTGATCTTTCCAACCTTCCTCTGCATCACCTTCATCTGTTTTGCCATCTGCCAGTTCGTGCCGGGCGGCCCGGTGGATCAGGCGATCATGCGGATGAAGGGCATGGGCGGGGACACCAATCCGAGCAACAACAACAGCGGCATCTCGGAGGAACAGCGCAAGGCCCTGGAGGAACATTTCGGCTTTAACCAGCCAATCCACAAGCGCTACTGGAAGTGGGCCTGGACCAATCGTATCGGCCTGCGCATGGAGTCGTACAAGTTCCCCAACAAGACAGCCTGGCAACTGGTCAAGGAACGCTTCGCCGTCTCGCTGATTTTCGGCATCCCGGGCTTCTTCCTCACCTATCTTGTCTGCATCCCGCTGGGTATCGCCAAGGCGCTGCGCGACGGAAAAGCCTTTGATGTCGCCTCCAGCCTCATCGTCTTTGTCGGCTACGCCATTCCGGCATTCGCCTTCGGCATGATCCTCAAGATGCTGTTCTGCGGCACCGTCGATCAACTCTGGGACTGGTTCCCGGTCGCCGGCTTCGTCTCCGACAACTACGACAGCCTGACGAAATTCGGTAAGATCAAGGATATGGCGCACCACATGTTCCTGCCGGTTCTCTGTTACATGATCGGCAACTTCGCAGTGCTAACGCTGCTGATGAAGAATTCACTGCTCGAGGAAATCAGCAAGGACTACGTGCGTACCGTACTGGCCAAGGGCGGCACCTACAGGCGCGCTGTCTGGCTGCATGCCGTGCGCAATTCTCTGATCCCGATCGTAACCGGCATCGGCGGCATCATGACCATCATGTTTGCCGGTTCCGTCCTGATCGAGCAGGTCTTCGAAATTCCCGGCATGGGCCGGCTCAGCCTCGAAGCAATCACCAGCCGTGACTATCCGGTGTTCATGTGCATCCTCGCGGTCACCTCAATCCTCGGGCTCGTCGGCAACATCGTTTCCGATCTGTCGTACGTCCTGATCGACCCGCGTATTAATTTCAGGAAATAGCGATGATGGCCCTGTTTCAACTAAATCCGATCACCCTGAAACGCCTGCGCCGGTTTCGCCAATTCAAACGGGCCTACTGGTCGTTCTGGCTGCTCGTCGTGATCTATGGGCTCAGCCTGATTGGTGAGCTGCTGTGCAACAACACGCCGGTCATCATGCGGTTCGAAGGCGAAACCTATTTCCCGATCATCCGTTTTTACCCCGACGATACATTCACCGGCAGCGGCCACGATACACGCCCGGACTATAAGGCCATCAACGCCGGCGAAGCATTCCAGACAGTCGGCGAAAACTGGATGTTGTTCCCGCCGCATCCGTTTGGCCCGTTTGAAAGCGCCCGCATCGAAGACCTGGAAGAAGGCAACAAGGTCTACATGATCGTGCAGCCAAATCCACGCATCGGCACCGTCAACATCACCTCGAAATATGAAATCAAGAAAACCGGTGCCGCCGCCGATTTTTTCTTCGAGCCGGACCAAAAGTCACTGCGGAACCTGACATTGACCGACTACTGGGTCCTGCCGCAGTCGATCAAAAACGGTGTTGCCGCCCGGTTCCAAAACAAAGAGGCGCCCACCGTCGATACGACTTTGCGAAGTACGCAGGGGATCGAGGCAACAGTCGCACTGTCACAGTACAAGCCGCGCAAGCGGCCACCGCGCAATGTACGACTGACTTTTCGTGAAGTGCCGTCGAGCGAGTCGAACGAACGCTACACAATCAACCGCCTGGGAAATATCGCCGAGAAACCAGGCCGCGTCTGGAGCCGGCTGAGCGAGGAGAAACGTGGAGAACTGACTGCGATGGCTGCAAAACGGTTCACCACGGTGCTTGACCCTATCAACGTAAAAATCAACGACCTCGAATACCGGTTCGTGTTCGAAAAAGAAGACATTGCCTTCCCCTATCACCCCGCCACCAGCCACCCGATGGGCCTCGACAGCGCCGGTCGCGATGTCCTGTCGCGCATTATCTACGGCCTGCGCATCGCCATGACCTTCGGGCTGGCGCTGGTACTCATATCGATGACTGTCGGCATCGCTGCCGGAGCGATCCAGGGATACTACGGCGGTCTCGTCGATATCCTCGGCCAGCGGTTCACGGAAATCTGGGCCGCCCTGCCATTCCTCTATGTAATGATCCTCATGGCATCGGTCTTCGGACCTAGCTTCCTGCTACTGCTGTTCTGCTTCGCGATCTTCAACTGGATCGGCATTTCCTATTATATGCGCGCTGAATTTTTAAGGCTGCGACATCAGCCATTTGTCGAAGCTGCCAAATGCATGGGACTGCCAAACATCAAGATCATTTTCCGTCATATCCTGCCAAACGGTCTGGTGCCGGTAATCACATTCTTCCCGTTTTCGCTGATTGGCGCGATCGGCGTGTTGACGGCCCTGGACTATCTCGGCTATGGTCTGCCGCCGCCTACCCCAAGCTGGGGCGAACTGCTGTCGCAGGCACAGGAATTCAAATGGGCCTGGTGGCTCGTACTCTATCCGTTTGTGGCCCTGTTCGTCGTCATGCTGTTGTTCGTATTCGTCGGTGAAGGCGTCCGCAGCGCTTTCGATCCGAAAGCGTTTCAAAAAATGGAGTAGGCTGTGAGCGACGCTCTGCTGGAAATCCGAAATTTATCGGTCTCCTTCGATACCGACGAAGGCCGCATCCGCGCGGTCGACGACGTGTCTCTGGAGATCCGCAAAGGCGAGGTGCTGGGACTGGTCGGCGAATCCGGCTGCGGCAAATCGGTCACAGCGATGAGTACGCTGAGACTGATCCCATCGCCGCCGGGGATCATCGAGGCCGGCCAGATCATCTACAACGATGCGGATATGTTACAGATGCCGATCAAGGAACTGCGGCAATTACGCGGCAACGATATCAGCATGATCTTTCAGGAACCCATGACCGCACTGTCGCCGCTGCACCGGGTCGGTCACCAGTTGGTTGAAGCGCTGCGCATCCATCGCGATCTGGACAAGAAAGAAGCCTGGCAGATCGGTACCGAATGGCTCGACAAGGTCGGCATTCCCGATGCCGACGAGCGCATGTACAATTATCCGTTTCAATTCTCCGGCGGCATGCGGCAGCGTGCGATGATCGCAATGGCGCTGATGCTCGAGCCGGCACTGATCATCGCCGACGAACCGACGACGGCTCTGGATGTGACAATCCAGGCGCAGATCTTCGATCTGATTCTGAACATGAAGTCACGGGACACCTCGCTGCTGCTGATCACCCACGACATGGGCGTGATCTGGGAGATGTGCGACCGGGTGGTCGTGATGTATGCTGCAAAAGTGGTCGAGGAAGGGCCGATCCACAAAATTTTTCAGACACCGAAGCATCCGTACACCGAGAGCCTACTCAAATCGGTGCCGCGTCTGCACCAAAAGTGTGACCGCCTGGAAACGATCGAAGGTCAGGTGCCGTCACCGAAAGAGTACCCGGTTGGCTGCCGCTTTCGTGACCGCTGCCCCTACGGCTGGGACCGCTGCGACAGCGCCCCGCCGCCGCTGTACCAGCTCGATGCCGATCAACAGGCGGCATGCTGTCTGTATGAAGGCGGCGGTAACATGCCGGTACACCCGAAAAAGAGAACAGTTGAGAAAACGGAGAAACCGGAATCATGATGGAGACCGAAAATCCGTTGCTCGAGATCAAGAACCTCCATACCTGGTTCCCAATCCAGCGCGGAATCATGTCGCGCACGGTCGGCCATGTCAAGGCGGTGGATGGCGTCAGTCTGAAAGTGTTCCACGGCGAAACACTCGGGCTGGTCGGCGAATCCGGCTGCGGCAAGACTACGCTGGGCCGGACGATCGTCGGCCTGGAGAAGGCAACCCGCGGTTCCGTCACCTTCGACGGCCACGACCTGCTGGCAATGTCGGAGCGAGACTTCCGGCCGTTCCGCAAAAAACTGCAAATGATTTTCCAGGACCCGTTTTCGTCGTTGAATCCCCGCATGACCGTACAGGAAATTATTACCGAAGGTCTCGCACAGTTCAGCATGCTCGAGGGCAGCCCGGCAGAGGCTGCAGCAAGGCTACTCGGCGAAGTCGGACTCGACAGCCAGTACATCCACCGGTATCCCCACGAATTTTCCGGCGGCCAGCGGCAGCGGCTCAGCGTGGCACGGGCTATCTCGGTGCAGCCGGAGTTCATCGTCTGCGATGAAGCCGTCAGCGCTTTGGACGTGAGCGTACAGGCACAAGTGGTGAATCTGCTTATGGAGCTGCGTGATCGTTATGAACTGTCGCTGTTGTTCATCTCACACGACCTCAGCGTGGTACGGCATATTTCCGACCGGATAGCAGTAATGTATCTCGGGCGCATCGTCGAGTACGGACACTCCGACACCATCATTGAAGCGCCGCATCACCCCTATACCCAAGCACTTATATCAGCTGTTCCGATACCGGGAGAACCCAAAAAACAGCGGGTCGTTTTGCAGGGGGACGTACCGTCGCCGTCGGCACCGCCACCCGGCTGTCATTTTCATACGCGCTGCCCGTTCGCCCAGGACAAATGCCGCGACCAGGTGCCGGTCCTCTCCGAAGCACCCGGAACCAGCGGCGGCCACCACCTCGTCGCCTGTCATTTCGCCGGTAATCTGCACAAAATCGACGCCACCAACTAAACCCTGCCTCTTTACTTGCGTATAAACCGGTACAATGACGCATTTCGTCACATCACAATCACGAATCTCAACGTAAGGAGTCATCGATGAAATCGAACCGCTGGATAGTCGCCATCGGATTCGCCGCCGCCTGCACGTCCTTTGCCCAGATAACTGAACTGCCGCCACCCGAAGCTGAACCGCCGCCAGCACGCTTCGACCGGGACGGCGCTCGGGAAGAATTCCGTCGGCAGAAAAAGGAAATAAAAAAGCGCGTCAACGAGGCGATGATCGCGGCAAACGCCGAATTTAAGGCGTTGTTCGAGAAGGAAGACAAGACCAGGGAAGACAAGCAGCGCATGCGCCAGTTGAAGCGCGAGTTTATGAAGTCGGAAGCCGTCAGAGCAATTAAGCAGGGTCACAAGGAGTTCGTCAGGGCGTTCGAGGCCAAGCATGGCCGGGTTCGAGACGATAAACCGGGATCGGCAGAGGATCGCGAGAACATCGACACGCATCATGAGGCCGTGCGGGCCAAGCACAATCAACTCAACGAATTACTCGTTGCCAGTAGTAAGCGCTACGCCGAACTGGTGGAACAGGAAAAGAAAAACCCCGAGGAATTTCGCGAGATGATGCGGTTACGACGTGAACTGATCTCCGACTCGGAACAGGCACAAACCATCCTCGACGATATCCGTGAAACCAACGAGGGGTTCCACAAGGACAACCCGAAAGTCCGCAAACAACGCGGCCGCAACAGGGGTCAGGAAGTACGGCGCAATCAAGCCCACGTCCATCTGATGAAGGGTATGCATCGCGCCGTCGATGAAACTCTGGCAGAAGAAAATCCTGAGTATAGAGCGTTACTCAACAAGCCCGAGCCAACCGCAGAAGATCGACAGGCGATCGCGAAAAAACGGTTGCAGCTATTGGCCAACAGCAAGGACGGAAAGGCGCTGGAGGCCGGCCTCGAGGTACTGAAGAGACGGCTCGAAGAAAAGGGCATCGATGTCGAACAGCTCATAAAAAACAAGCGGCAGCACCAGCGTGACCGCGACGACGAGGATCGGAATCGGGACGAGCTCTAAAACCGGTACCGGAGCAGGCATGGTTCAATCGGCAGTGGAAAAGACGATTGATGTCGAACCGATGCTTCGCCGCTATCTCGATGGCGACGAAGCCGCATTCGACGAACTGGTCGAGCATACCAAGCGCGGGGCATATGCACTGGCCTACCGCTGGACACGGAATCAGGAGAACGCCTTCGACATCGTGCAGGAAGCTTACATCAAGCTGTTCAAGTTCCTGCCGAAATGGGACTATACATGCCGGGTGCAGACCTGGTTGTACCGGGTTGTCACCAACATCTGCATTGACAAACACCGGCGCCAGCGGCTGCAGCTCGTGCCGCTGGACGAAGCGCGGGAAACCAATGAGCTTGCGAACATCGAAAATGACAATCCGCGGCAAGCGCTGCAGAGACGCGAATGGCGGGCATTGCTGGAAGCGGGTATCCGTGAATTGCCGCGACGCATGCAGGAAGCCGTACGGCTGAGATACGCCGGCGGCATGACAATCAAGGAAATTGCCGAAATCCAGAAATCGTCGGTTGGCACGATCAAGGCGACCCTGCATCAGGCAACACGAAAACTACAGTCAAGACTGGGCAACCTGTAAGGTAAAATAATGAAGGAACCGGATACAAACAATAAAGATACCGAACTCGAGGAGCAAATGACGGCATCGATGCGTGTCGACAACGAGGAGGTTCCGTACCCGGATACAGATGCCTGGCACAACCTTGGTCAGCAGACACGGGCCCGGGCGGCACAGCAGGGCATGCCACGGCAACGGATTATGCGGCTGTTGATATGGCCGGCCGCGGCCGCCGTGCTGGCGATCGTGCTGCGCTTTGTAAATACCGACACACCACCGGTCGAACAGATAACGGAGAAGTCTTCGGAACGCACGCAGCAGGTCATGATGGCCATCATCGATGATCCGATTGACAACGACAACGGGCTGTACGCGCAGTTTCAGGCGCTCGAAATCCTCGAACTGCAGGCTGAGCTCGACGCCATGGCCATCGACTTCGATGCCGATGATGATACGCCCTACGACGCGGTGCTCAATGCCTACGGCGTGGAGTCGGTGACAGTGCTGTACGAGTATTTCAACGCACTGTGATTCCGTGAGTCGGGAATAGCGCGTCGCTCACCGCATGCATCTTGTGACTGGATAATACGCGACAGACTGGAATAGAAGTCGTAGAGGCTCTGCATCGGTCGTGGTCTTGTCCAGCGCCCTGTGGCTTGTGAAAGAAAATCTCCGGACAGATTCAGTTGCGCGGTGTTCGCGATGCAGCGGTACTGAATCGCGTCGCTCATGGCGCAAATTATGCTGCTTTCGTATTACTTACCGGAAATGGCGCCGTGGTGACGAAACACACGGGTGATGGAAAATTCGCCGAGGCGATGCCCTACCATGTTCTCAGCTACGAAGACCTGCTGGAAGCCGCGGCCGTTATGGACGCTAAACGTCAGACCTACCATCTCCGGCATGATCATCGAGCGACGCGACCAGGTCTTGATTGGACGCTTGTCGCCGTTGCGCGCCTGGCGCAGAACTTTCTTCTCGAGATGCTCGTCTACAAACGGACCTTTCTTGATTGAACGTGACATAACTATTTCCTCCGCCGTTCGACGATGAATTTTCCAGAGTGCTTTTTCTTGCGGCGGGTACGGTAACCCTTGGCTAACTGCCCCCACGGCGACATCGGATGACCACCTCCGCTGGAACGACCTTCGCCACCGCCCATCGGATGGTCGACGGGGTTCATAGAGACACCGCGATTGTGCGGCCGACGGCCAAGCCAACGCGATTTACCGGCCTTACCGAATTTCATCTTCATATGTTCAAGATTGCCGACCTGACCGATTGTCGCCAGGCACTTGACGTGAATCATACGGATCTCACCGCTGGGCAGACGCACCTGTGCGTACTTGCCTTCCTTGGCCCGAATTATGCCGCTCATGCCGGCGGATCGCACCAGAGCCGCCCCCTTGCCGGGCACCATCTCGATATTGTGGATGGCCAGACCGTCCGGGATATGTTCAAGTGCCATGGCGTTGCCCGGCTTGAACTCGGCTCCCGGGCCACTCATGACAGTCATCCCTTTCTCTAACCCGGTCGGGCATAGGATGTAGCGCTTTTCACCGTCGGCGTAAAATAGCAACGCGATGCGGGCACTGCGATTGGGATCGTACTCGATCTCGGCCACTTTGGCAGGCACACCGTCCTTATTGCGCTTGAAGTCGATCTGGCGGTAGGCACGCTTGTGACCGCCGCCGCGAAATCGCGAGGTCACGCGACCTTTGTTGTTGCGGCCGCCCGTGCTCTTGGCGCCACGAGTCAACTTGCGTTCCGGTACGCCACGCGTCAGCTCGGAGAATTCGGAAACCGCCATGTGCCGGCGTGATTGCGTTGTCGGATTGTATGTTTTCATCAGTGCGTCCCTTTAGTCTCGCCAGCAGGAATTCCGCCGGTCAAGTGAAAACTGTAATGGGCTCCTGGCCGTCTTTCAAGGTAACGATGGCGCGCTTCGAATCGGCGCGTTTGCCAACACCGTAGCGATTGCGCTTGGTCTTGCCGCGGCGGTTCATCACGTTGACAGCCTTGACCTTGCGTTCGAAAAGGTATTCAACGGCCCGCTTGATATCCATCTTGTTGGCCGCCGTATCCACGACGAATGCGTATTGATTGTGCTCGAGAAGGCTGTGACTCTTTTCGGTCAGAGCGATCGTCTTTATGATTTGATATGGGTTTTCCATCTTGATTGCCTCGGTTCTCTGTGAATGACCGGCCTGCAGCCGGGCCTCAACTGATGCGTGCCCCAAGCGTGGTGAAGGCATTCTTTGAAATGACCACACGATCGTAATGCAGCAGGTCGTAGACCGTGGCAGCGCCGGCACGAACGATCAGTACGGCAGGCAGATTGCGGGCCCCCATGAACAGATTATAGTTCTCGTCATCGACGATCACCAGGGCATGTTCGCCAGCCCCGATGCCGCGCAGCCAGGCCAATACCTTCTTCGTGCGCGGCTCGTCGATCGGGGCGTCTTCGACGACAATAACAGCTTCTTCATCTATCCGTCCGGCCAACACGCGGCGCAGCGCAAGATGCTTGACCTTGCGATTGACCGTCTTGGCATAGCTCCGGGACACCGGCCCGAATGCAACACCGCCGCCACGCCAGATCGGACTGCTGCTGCGGCCGGCACGGGCCCGCCCAGTGCCTTTCTGCCGCCACGGCTTGGCGTTGCTGGCCTTTACCTGGCCGCGTGTCTTGGTACAGGCAGTACCGGCACGACCGGCAGCCTGATAAGCAACCACAACATCATGCACGGCCTGAGTGCCCTTCTCGCGCTCCAGCCACGCATCGTCGACTTCGAAGTCGCCGACCGATGAGCCGGAACTATTTATAACGGGCAGGGTCGCCATCTGGCAGCCTCCAGTTTCCTGATCACCACGGTAACCATTTTACCGCAGTTCAAAAGTTATTTCTTCTTTGCTTTACGGACCATGACGAAGCGGCCGTTTGCACCGGGCACCGCGCCTTTGATCAGCAGCAGGTTCTCTTCTTCCCGCACCTGAACGATACGGAGATTCTGCGACGTGCGTTGGACGTTGCCCATCTGACCAGGCATCTTGCGGCCCTTGTAAACCTTGCCGGGATTGACGCACATGCCGATTGAACCGCCCCCACGGGGACGGCCGCCACCATGGCTGGCACGACCACCGCCAAACTTGTAACGCTTGACGACTCCCTGGAACCCGCGCCCCTTGGTCACGCCCGTAACATCCACAAACTCGTCGGCCTCAAAAATATCCGCCCCCAAAACGTCACCGACACTCTGGTTGGGGTCTTCGCCCAGCCGCAGCTCGCGGATGCGCTCCGGCACGTGCTCGGAATAACCCGCCGCAGCTACGTGTGTGCGCACCGCCTTGCTGACATTCTTCGGTTGGCGCACACCGAAGCCGATCTGCAGCGCGCTGTAACCGTCACGATCCTTCGTGCGTACGCCAGTCACCCGACAGGGCCCCACCTGCACGACGGTGACCGGGATCATTAACCCCTGGTCATCGTAAATGTGGGTCATGCCGATTTTCTTTCCAATCAGACCTTTCATGATCACCGGTTCCTCAGCTTCATATCTTGATTTTGATGTCAACGCCCGCAGGCAGATTCAGCCGCTTGAGATCATCCACCGTCTTCGCTGTTGGTTCGACAATGTCAAGCAGGCGCTTGTGCGTGCGGATCTCAAACTGTTCCATCGACTTCTTGTTGACGAACGGCGAGCGGTTGACGGTGTAGCGTTCAATGCGCGTCGGCAGCGGAATCGGACCAACAACCCGAGCGCCTGAACGCTTGGCTGTACTGACGATTTCAGCCGTGGACGTGTCCAGAACACGATGGTCGTAAGCCTGTAGGCGAATGCGAATCCTCTGGTCCATTTCAGCGTTTCTCCAGCATTTGTTTCTGTATCGCTTCCGGTACGGAATCGAAATGTGATGGTTCCATCGACGGCACCGCGCGGCCTTTGGTCAGCGAACGCAACGTCGTGGTGTAGCCGAACAATTCAGCAAGCGGTACGTGTACCAAAATTTTAGCACTGACCGGCTCTGCATCCACTTCGACAACCGTACCACGGCGGCTGCTCAAGTCTCCGATGACGTCGCCCATGTGTTCTTCCGGCGTCACGACCTCCAGTGCCATGACCGGCTCGAGCAAACGCAGCTTGGCTTTATGCGCCGCCTCCTTGAAAGCCATGGATCCACAAATTTTGAACGCAATTTCCGACGAATCGACGGGATGCGAAGAACCATCGACAATGTCTACATGCAGGTCGGTGAGCGGAAAACCGCAGAGCAGGCCGGTCGTTGCCGCTTCCCGGATGCCTTTCTCCACCGGCTTGATGAATTCCTTCGGGATGTTGCCGCCAGTCACCTTGCTCTCGATCGTCAGACCATGGCCGCGCGGGCGTGGCTCAACGTTCAGCACAACGTGGCCATATTGGCCTCGGCCACCCGTCTGCTTGATGAACTTGGTGTCGGCGTCGGCCGGGCTGATAATGGTCTCGCGATAGGCAACTTGTGGAGCGCCGACAGTCGCGCCCACTTTGAATTCGCGGACCAGACGATCGCTGATCACCTCCAGATGTAACTCGCCCATACCGGAAATGATCGTCTGACCAGTCTCGTCGTCGGTACGCAGGCGGAAGGTCGGATCCTCTTCCGACAGGCGATGCAGAGCATCGAACAGCTTGTCGCGGTCGGCAGTCGTCTTCGGTTCGATAGCCATCGAAATGACGGGCTCCGGAAATGACATGGTCTCCAGCAAAATGGGGTCATCGACGACGCACAGCGTGTCACCCGTAGTGACGTGCTTGAGCCCAACCGCGGCAGCGATGTCGCCACTATAGATGCTCTCGCGCTCTTCGCTGCTGTTCGCATGCATCTGCAGGACCCGGCCGATGCGCTCGCGCTTGCCGGTACGCGGGTTGAGAATCTGCATGCCCTTTTCGAGCACGCCGGAGTACACCCGGAAAAAAATCAGCTTGCCGACGTAGGGATCCGACATCACCTTGAAAGCCAGTGCTGCGAGCGGCTGATAATCACCGGCGTGGCGCTCTATGGCCTCCTCGGTCTTCGGGTGGATGCCCTCGATGCGCCATATATCGACGGGTGACGGCAGGTAATCGATGATGGCGTCGAGCAACATCTGGACACCCTTGTTCTTGTACGCGGTTCCGCAAAACACGGGAACAATGTCGCCGGACAGAACACAGCGGCGGATGGCAAGGCGCAGCGTATCGGGATCGGGCTTCTCGTCCATCAGGAATTGCTCCATGATGGCCTCGTCCGACTCGGCGGTACGTTCAACCACCAAATCATAGGCAGCGGCAACTGCAGCGACCATGCCTTCGGGAATCGGCTTGGAGACAACTTCGATGCCCATCTCCCCTTCGAAATAGTACGCTTTGCCGGTGAGCACGTCGATGATGCCTTCAAAGTCCTCTTCGTTGCCGATCGGCAACTGCAGCGGTACAGGAGTCGCGCCGAGGCGGTCACGAATTTCCTGTGTGACTCTCTCGAACTCAGCGCCAACACGGTCCATCTTGTTGACGAACGCAATGACCGGAACGTTGTATTTCTTCGCCTGCCGCCAGACCGTTTCCGTCTGCGGCTGGACGCCGCCGACGGCGCAAAAGACGGCGACAGCACCGTCGAGCACACGCAGCGACCTCTCGACTTCGGCTGTGAAGTCGACATGACCGGGAGTGTCGATAATGTTGATCCGATGATCGTTCCATAAAGCGGTGGTGGCAGCGCTGGTGATCGTGATGCCACGCTCCCGTTCCTGTACCATCCAATCCATTGCGGCGGTGCCGTCATGCACCTCGCCGATCTTGTGGTTGACGCCGGTGTAATACAGGATCCGCTCGGTGGTGGTCGTCTTACCCGCATCGATATGTGCCATGATGCCGATATTACGTGTATTACGTAACGCCACCTCGCGACCGGGAGCTTCCCGGAATTCGTGATCGATTGCAATTGTCATGTCGATTGTCTTGCTCACGTAGACCTGTTCCTTCGCCCCGTCGGGAACGGCCCGGACTCAACGCCCGGCTGCCACCCTCAGAAACAACTATCGCCCGTACCATTTCACCAGGTGAACGCGGTACGGGATCGCTCGAAACCGTTTTGTTTGTTGTGTTGCCTACCAGCGGTAATGTGCAAAGGCCTTATTGGCCGCCGCCATTCGGTGCGTGTCGTCACGTTTCTTGACGGCAGCACCGGTATTGTTGAATGCGTCGAGCAGCTCGGCAGCCAGCGCGTCGCGCATCGGCTTGCCTTTGCGACCGCGAGCGTAGGTCACGATCCAACGCAGCGCAATCGCTGTCGACCGCTGCGGCCCCACTTCGATCGGTACCTGATAGTTGGCGCCACCAACCCGTCGGCTCTTGACCTCCAGCGACGGCTTGACGTTCTCCAATCCCTGCAGGAAGGCCTCCAGGGCATCGTCGGCCTGGACCTTCTCACCCATGATGTCAAAGGCGCCGTACACGATCGACTGTGCCGTCGACTTTTTGCCGCGCTGCATGACGACATTGATCAATGCCGCCACCAACTCGCTGTTGTACTTGACGTCTGGCGTCAGCTGTCGCCGTTCTGCTCGTCTCCGTCGCATATTAACCTCGTTCCGACCGCAACCTTATCTGAGCTGCGTGGTTGATTACTTCTGGCGTTTGCCGCCATACTTCGAGCGGCCGCGGCGTCGATCGTCGACGCCGAGACTGTCGAGGGCACCGCGTACGATGTGATAACGCACGCCAGGCAAATCGGGAACACGACCGCCACGTACGAGAACGATCGAGTGCTCCTGCAAATTGTGACCTTCACCGCCGATGTAAGCCGTGACTTCCTGACCGTTGCTGAGGCGAACACGGGCGACTTTTCGCAGCGCCGAATTTGGCTTCTTCGGCGTCCGAGTCGTGACCTGCAGGCAGACACCGCGACGTTGCGGGCAACGTGTCAGCGAAGGCGACCTGCTCTTGCCCTTCGGTGTCCGGCGCGGCTTGCGAACCAATTGATTGATTGTCGGCATAAGTCCTCCAAATGCAGTGTATAAAGACACATCAAAATAGTGAAAAGAACTTAAAATATAGCGTGTTTTTGGGCGGTGTCAAAACAGCATCCCAAAAAAAAATGACTGACATGTCCCGGGACAACAAAAACAGGCACCCCGCCACAACAGCGGGGTGCCTGACTGAGTCAAACGGCCCGGCCTTTATTATCAGCTGTCGAGTCCAAGAAGGCCGATGGCTTCCTCCATCTTCTCGCTTTCACCACGGCTCTCCTCCTCCGGCGGCGATTCAGCAAACGGCGAAGGCACCGCGGGGCTTTCGTCGCGCAATTCTTCCGGCTCCGGAACAATCTCGCGGCCAAGCTTCTTCAGCTTGATATCGAGGCGCTTGTGATAACCCGTACCGGCCGGGATCAAATGTCCCATGATGACGTTTTCCTTGAAGCCGCGGAGCGGATCTTCCTTGCCGAGCGTCGCTGCGTCCGTGAGGATACGTGTAGTGTCCTGAAACGAAGCGGCCGAGATGAAGCTGTCCGTCTCCAGCGAGGCCTTGGTGATGCCCAGCAAAATCGGCTGCGCCTCGGCCGGACGCCCGCCCACCTCGCCAAGAACCCGGGTATTCTCTTCGAGGAAGGTGGACTTCTCGATCTGCTCGCCATACAGAAACGTGGTGTCGCCCGGGTCGGTGATGCGCACTTTCTGCAGCATCTGCCGGACAATCACCTCAATGTGTTTGTCGTTGATTTCGACGCCCTGCAGACGGTAGACTTCCTGAATCTCGTTGACTAGGTACTCCTGCAGATCCTGCGGGCCGCAGACTTCAAGAATCTCCTGCGGCACCACCGAACCTTCCGTCAGCGCCTGTCCTTTCTTGACTAATTCATCGTCGAACACAACGATCTGCTTCGCCGCTGGAATGCTGTGTTCCTCTTCGCTGTTGTTTTCCGGGTCCCGGATGATCAGCAAGCGCTTGCCCTTGCTGACTTTCCCGAGCTCGACAGCGCCGTCGATCCTGGCAATCTCAGCAGCTTCCTTCGGGCGGCGCGCTTCGAACAGTTCAGCAACGCGCGGCAGACCACCGGTGATGTCCTTGGTGCGGGCGCTCTGACGCGGTGTCCGGGCCAGCACCTCACCACCATCCACACTTTGGCCGTTCTCCACCATGATGAAGGCACCAGTCGGGATGCTGTAATGGGCCAGCATGTTCTCATCACCGGCGGCATCGTCAATGATGAGGATCTGCGGCATCAAGTCGTCGCGATGATCAAGCACGGTGATCTCGGTATTGCCACGCTCATTGCTCTGTTCCTTCATCGTGATGCCTTCGACCAGGTCAACGAATTTAACGCGGCCGCCATGCTCGGTGATGATCGGCACATTGTACGGATCCCACACGACGAACACTTCGCCCTTCTTCACCTTGTCGCCGTCCCTCTTCGAAATCTGCGCCCCCGGAATGAGCTGCTGCGTCTCCTGCTCGAAGCCGTCGACGTCGATGATCGACACTTTCGCCGACTTGTTGAGTACGACCAGATGTCCCTGCTCCGAGATCACAGTACGCGCATCGATGAGTTTGATGAACCCGTCGACACGCGCTTCGATCTGCGGCCGCTTCAGAACCGTCGCAGCGGTACCGCCGTAATGGAATGTCCGCATGGTCAACTGCGTGCCGGGTTCACCGATCGACTGGGCCGCAATGATACCGATGGAATCACCTTCGGCAATCGAACCATGCGTCGCCAGGTTACGCCCGTAGCACTTGCCGCAGATACCACTTTCGCTCAGACAGGTGAGCACGGAGCGGATCCGGACGCGGTCGATGCCAACAGCGATGACACGCTCGGCAAGGTCCTTGGTGATCTCGTTGCCGGCAGCGACAATCAACGAGCCATCCCCGGCCAGCGGATCGCGCAAATCGTCCGCGCTGTAGCGCCCGACCAGACGGTCAACCAGCGGCAGCATGTCGTCGTCACCCTCACGGATAGCGCTGACGAAGATGCCCTGTGTCGTCTTGCAGTCCTGCTCGACACAAATGACGTCCTGGGCAACATCAACGAGCTTGCGGGTCATGTACCCGGAGTCTGCCGTCTTCAACGCCGTGTCCGCCAGGCCCTTGCGTGCACCGTGCGAACTGATGAAGAATTCGAGTACGGTCAGCCCTTCGCGGAAGTTCGAGATAATCGGACGTTCAATGATCTCACCGGACGGCTTCGCCATCAGGCCGCGCATACCGGCGAGCTGGCGGATCTGGTCTTTACTGCCACGGGCGCCTGAGTCAAGCATGGCCCAGACGGGGTTGATCTCGAGCTTGTCCTCGTTGCGCTCGAGCGTACGAAAGAGCACCGAAGCGACTTGGTTATTCGCCTGCGTCCACACGTCGATGCACTTGTTGTAACGCTCACGATCGGTGATTACGCCGCTGCGGTACTGGCCGCGGACTTTCTCGATTTCTTCTTCGGCTTTTTCGACGATCGGCGCTTTGTCGTCCGGGATGATCATGTCAACAATACCGATCGAGAAGCCGGCCTGGGTAGCATACTCGAAGCCCAGCTCCTTGAGGTTGTCGAGGACGACCACGGTGCGTTCGCGACCCAGCGCAGCATAGCCGTCGCTGGCAAGCTCGCCCAGACTCTTCTTGTTGGCAACGTCGTTGAAGAAGCCCATTTCGTCGGGCCAGATATCATTAAAGAGACAGCGGCCGGCCGTGGTCTTGATGAAACGTTCGTCCATGTTGCCCCACAACGCGTCATTACCGAAATCAGGGTTGCGCATGAGCACGATTTCATGGATTCCAATGGCTTTCGCGGCATAGGCGACGAACACTTCAGTGCTGTCGTTGAATGCCTTCGGCTCAGTAGCACGGTCCATGCTGCCGGGACGGATATAGGTCAGGTAATAGGCACCCAGACAAATGTCCTGCGTCGGCGTCGCAATAGGCTTGCCGCTGGACGGGTAGAAGATGTTGTTGGGTGCCAGCATGAGCAACTTGGCTTCCAATTGCGCTTCGTTCGACAGCGGTATATGCACCGCCATCTGGTCACCATCGAAGTCGGCATTGTAGGCAGCGCAGACCAGTGGGTGGATACGGATGGCGTTACCCTCGATCAGCACCGGATCAAACGCTTGAATACTCAGACGATGCAGGGTCGGAGCACGATTGAGCATGACCGGGTGCCCCTTGGTTACGTCCTCGAGGATGTCCCACACCACCGGGTCCTGGCGCTCAATCATCTTCTTGGCACTGCGCACAGTGTAGACGAAACCAAGCTCCTTGAGCCGGCGGATGATGAACGGCTCGAACAAAGTAAGCGCCATCTTCTTCGGCAACCCACACTGATTCAGACGGAGCTCCGGACCGACAACAATCACCGAGCGACCCGAATAGTCGACGCGCTTGCCCAGCAGATTCTGGCGGAATCGGCCCTGCTTCCCCTTGAGCATGTCGCTGAGGGACTTGAGCTGGCGATTGCCAGCGCCGGTCACGGCCCGGCCATGGCGACCATTGTCAAACAGAGCATCAACGGCTTCCTGCAGCATGCGCTTTTCGTTGCGGATAATCACTTCCGGCGTGCGCAGGCTCAGTAGATTCTTGAGACGATTGTTACGATTGATAACACGACGATACAAGTCGTTGAGGTCAGAGGTGGCAAAGCGCCCACCTTCCAACGGCACCAACGGCCGCAGGTCCGGCGGAATGACCGGCAACTCGGTGAGAACCATCCACTCCGGCCGCATCTTGGCGTTCGTGAAACCTTCGACGATACGCAGGCGCTTGGCGAGCTTCTTACGCTCGGCCTTACTGTTGGTGCTGCCAATGAGCTCGGTCAGTTCCTCGTGCAATTTGGCCAGATCGATTTTCTCGAGTAACTCACGGACAGCCACGGCACCCATGCTCGCCCGGAAGGCGCTGCCGTACATTTCGAGCGCCTCGCGGTGCTCTTCCTCGGTGAGCAACTGCATCTCGTTCAGCGGCGTATCACCCTTGTCAGTGACAATCCAGGACTCGTAGTAAATGACGCGCTCGAGATTGCGGGCTGTCAGGTTGAGTACCAGACCAATACGCGACGGCATGCACTTGAAAAACCAGACATGCGACACCGGCACCGCCAGCTCGATGTGCCCCATGCGCTCGCGACGCACCCGTGAGTGGGTTACTTCGACGCCGCAACGGTCACAGACGATACCTTTGTGCTTGATGCGCTTGTACTTGCCGCAGTTGCACTCCCAATCCCGCGTCGGGCCAAAGATCTTTTCACAAAAGAGACCGCCTTTCTCGGGCTTGAATGTACGATAGTTGATCGTCTCGGGATTCTTAACTTCCCCGCGACTCCACGCCCGGATAGTGTCCGGGGACGCTACACCGATAGTAACGGAACTGAACGCATCGCTGACATCAAGCCCCAGAATCGCGTGCACTGCAGCGTTTCGACTGTCCATCTTATTTCCTCGCGTGTCATTGTCTTGTGAAAAAATGTCAAGCTTATCTGGCCGCCGGATGCGGCTGCAAGCGCAAATTCAACGTTTGTCGCCCAAGGCTATCGATGTACCACCCTTGATCGGACGAATATCCAGACAAAGAGCCTTCATTTCGTTCATCAACACGTTGAACGATTCGGGCACATCAGCCTGCAACGAGTTGTCGCCGCGCACAATGCTCTCGTAGATCTTCGTGCGTCCGGTGACATCGTCGCTCTTGACGGTAAGCATTTCCTGCAGGGTATAAGCGGCGCCATAGGCTTGGAGCGCCCACACTTCCATCTCGCCGAAGCGCTGACCGCCGTGTTGCGCCTTGCCGCCCAGCGGCTGTTGCGTCACGAGGGAATACGGGCCGACAGAACGTGAATGGATCTTGCTCACCACCAGATGGTCTAGCTTGAGCATGTAGATTTGGCCGACAACGATCCGCTGGTTAAAGCGTTCGCCGGTGCGACCGTCAAATAACGTCGTCTTACCGTCGTTGTTCACGTAGTAGTCTTCGCGCTTGCGCCCCATCTCGTCAATGACCTCGCCACCCTTGTTAATGGACCAGCCATGGCCTTTCCTATCTTCCAGGCTCACCTGCTTGCTTTCGTCCAGCATGTCGCGGATGAGGGCCTCATTGATGCCGTCGAAAACCGGTGTGGCAATCTTCATGCCGAGAATCTTCGCGGCATAGCCGAGATGCGTTTCGAGCACCTGTCCAACGTTCATACGGCTGGGCACGCCGAGCGGATTAAGGATGATCTGCACCGGCGTACCATCCGCCATGTGCGGCAAATCCTCGATCGGTGCGACCTTGGCCACGATGCCCTTGTTACCATGGCGCCCAGCCATCTTGTCGCCGACCGTGATCTTACGCTTGCTGGCGACATAGACCTTGACTTGGCGAATGACACCGGGATCCTCCCCGTCACCGCCTTCGTAGCGGGAAATCATTTCATCACGGCGCATCTCAAGATCGCGCACGCGAATGGTGAATGACTTCATCAACTCTTCGATCTGGTCGCGAGTCGGACCGGCGGGCAACTTGTAGCGCGTGTGATGCTGCGCCAGTTTGCGGCAAAGCATCTTGGTTATCTTGCGGTTGCGCGGCACGATTGGCGGAGCCTCTTCGTCTTCGGCATTGACGATGTCAAAGGACAACTTGGCCCCGAGAAGAATGGCGCTGAGCTTCTCCGACAACTCCTCGAGCAGTTCGGAATGCTGTGCCTTGAACGTGTTGATTGTCTCCTTGATCTGGCGCTTGATCTCCGCCCTCGTCAGGCGCGCCTTGTTCGGGTCGATTTTGCGCTCAACCTCGACGTCCATGACAATGCCGTTGGTACCGCTCGGCACGACCAGCGAACTGTCCTTGACATCCGCCGCCTTTTCACCGAAGATAGCCCGCAGCAGGCGTTCTTCCGGATCCAGCTCGGTCTCGCTCTTCGGCGTGATCTTGCCTACCAGAATGTCACCCTGGACAACTTCTGCACCGATGCGGACAATACCTTCAGGCCCGAGGTTGCGAAGGGCTTCCTCGCTGACGTTCGGAATGTCCCGGGTGATCTCCTCCGGCCCAAGCTTGGTGTCGCGCGCCGTGATGTCAAATTCACTGATGTGGATGCTTGTATAGACGTCTTCCTTGACCAGCTCTTCGCTGATCACGATGGCATCCTCAAAGTTGTAGCCGCACCACGGCATGAAAGCGACCAGGACATTCCGCCCAAGCGCCAGCTCGCCGCCCTGCGTTGCCGGCCCATCGGCCAGCACCTCGTTTTTCTTGACCCGTTGACCGGATTTCACCACCGGCGTCTGATTGATACAGGTGCTGCTGTTGGAACGCATGAATTTGTGCAGGATATACTCCTGTACCTTCTTCGGGTCCGAGGTCGCGTCCGGCAACTTGCCGTCCTTGGTGACGATAATGCGTTCGGCTGAAGATGCCGCCACAATGCCGGCGTCTCGGGCGCAAATGACCGCGCGAGAGTCCCGGGCAACGACGGCTTCGAGACCGGTGCCGACCAGCGGCGAATCGGTCTTCAGCAAAGGCACTGCCTGCCGTTGCATGTTCGAGCCCATGAGTGCACGGTTGGCATCATCATGCTCGAGGAACGGAATCAAACCGGCCGCAGCACTGACGAGCTGCTTCGGTGAGACGTCCATCAACTTGACCTCCTCACTCGGCGCTTCGATGGTGTCGCCGCCGGTGCGGGCCATCACATAGTTGTTGACGAACTTGCCCTTTTCGACCGGTGCATTGGCCTGGGCAATGACAAAGCCTTCTTCAACGTCCGCAGTCATGTAGTCGACCTTGGTATCAAGCTTCGACTTTTTAACGCGTCGGTACGGGGTCTCAATGAAGCCGTACTTGTTGATCCGGCCGTACAGCGCCAGCGAGGAGATCAGGCCGATATTCGGGCCTTCCGGCGTTTCAATTGGACAAACGCGACCGTAATGGCTGGAATGCACGTCGCGCACCTCGAAACCGGCCCGTTCGCGGCTCAGGCCGCCGGGGCCCAGAGCCGAAAGACGACGCTTGTTGGTCAACTCGGCCAGCGGATTAGTCTGGTCCATGAACTGTGACAACTGGCTGCGACCGAAGAAATCACGAATGACGCCGACCAGGGCCTTCGGGTTGACCAGCTTCTGCGCCGTCACCGTCTCTTCTTCCATGTCGATCAGCGTCATGCGCTCACGGATCAGGCGCTCGGTCCGCGACAGACCGACCCGGATCTGGTTCTGGATCAACTCACCGACAGTACGTACGCGACGGCTGCCCAGATGATCGATATCATCGACATGACCATCGCCACTGCGCAGACGCATGAGGTACTTGGTCGACTCGATGAGATCGGCGTCCTGCAGCGTCCGCTCGTCCAGCGCGACGTTGACGTCGAGTTTCTGGTTGATCTTGTGGCGACCGACGAGCCCGAGGTCATAGCGCTTCTTGTCGAAGAAGAGGCGCTTGAGCAACAATTTCGCATTCGAAGCGCTGGGCGGATCACCCGGACGCATGCGTCGATAGATTTCCTTGAGCGCTTCGTCGCGGCTATCGCACGGATCGTGCTGTAGGCAATAGATGAAGTAGTGCCCAAGATCACTGGTGTCAACCACGTCGACCTCGGTGACACCTTCGCCTTTCAGGATCAACAACATGTCTTCAGTCAGCGGCTCGAGGGCACGCCCAACTTCGTTGTCCTTGTCATCCGAAATTGGGGCACCCTTTTCGTCCTTGATCGTTTCCACGACGATATGGGCAGCAAGCTTTTCCGGATCGAACTTGAGGAGCTTGGAAATCTTCAACGTCTGCAAACCGTAGACGATATCGAGCAGTTCGCGATTTGACTCGTACCCGATAGCACGCAGGAACGTGCTGATCAGAAACTTGCGACGACGACGGCGACGGTCCAGGTAAATGTAGATCAGGTCGTTAATGTCATACTGAATCTCGAGCCAAGAGCCGCGGTCCGGAATGATGCGGCAGGAAAAGAGCGAACGCCCGCTGGTGTGGCGAACACGCTCGAAGCAGATGCCCGGGGTCCTGTGGAGCTGACTGATGATGACACGTTCGGCACCATTGATGATGAACGTGCCGCGATCGGTCATGAGCGGCATTTCTCCAAGGAACACGGCTTCTTCCTTGACCTCATTCTTCTTCACATTCTCAAGCCGCAGGGTGGCGTACAGCGGTGCCGCCAAACTTTTACCCGTGCGAATGCACTCGACCATCGTGTGTTTCGGCGGACCGATTTCGTAGTTGACGAAATCCAGGGAACACGACTGATCGAAACTCTCGATCGGGAAAACCTCTTTGAAAACTTCCTCGAGTCCTTTGTTCTGGCGCTTCTCAGATGCTACGTCCATTTGCAAAAACTCGGCGTAGGAGTCGAGCTGGATGCCAATCAGATCCGGAATTTCCAAAACGTCGGTTAGTTTTCCGAAATTTTTTCGCTTCGACATATATGATCTCAAGTTTCCGGTTGTGCCGCAACAACGGGTTTGGCTGTTATAGGTAACGGCAGGGCATGACCGCTATCTCCAGCGTGAATTAACAGTATCGGGATACCGCGCTCCTACGACATGATATCCAGCGGCTACGAACCGCCGCCCCATCATGCCTTGAAGCCCGGCTGCCAGAGACCGCTGGGATGTGGTCTCTGGCACCAAAATTACCACCTGCCGCAACCGGTAGGATACCCGTTCGCCATGGCTCAGTGTTACGGCCCTGCAAGCCGATGTATGTTGGTCTTATTTCAGTTCGGCCGATGCGCCCGCATCCTCGAGCTTCTTCTTGATCTCGTTCGCTTCATCCTGGCCCACGCCTTCCTTGACAGCCTTCGGCGCACTGTCCACCAATTCCTTGGCATCCTTGAGGCCAAGCCCAGTCATGGCGCGAACTTCCTTGATGACAGCGATCTTCTTGTCGCCAACACTGGTCAGAATGACGTCAAACTCGGTTTGCTCCTCAGCACCTGCGCCACCGCTATCGCCGTCGCCCGCACCACCGGGCATCGGCATCATCATGCCGCCGCCAGTCGCGGCCTTTACGCCGAGACGGTCCTCAAGTGCTTTGACAAGATTGGCAACGTCAATCACCTTCATGTTTTCAACTGCCGAAACGATTTGTTCCTGTTCCGGTGTCAATTCTAAAGTGGCCTCTTCTTCAGACATAGTTCGTACCTCCGTTTTATGATTCTTTTTCGAGTTTGTCCTGATACGCTTTGATTACACCAACGAACTGCGCAACGCTCTGGTTCAACAGATTCAACAAGTTCTGTGCCGGTGCCAGCATGGTCCCGAGCAACTGCGACTGCAACACTTCCTTCGACGGTAGATCAGCCACCGCCTGTGCCTGCTGAGCAGACACTATACTGCCATCGACAACAGCAGACTTGAAGCTGATGCACTCGTGAGTCTTGCCGAACTCCTTGATCACTTTCGCCGGCGGACAGGGGTCGCCGTGACCAAACACAACAGCCGTGTCACCTGTTAAGCTGAACCCGTCGGGCAGCTCGATGTCGCTGTTCCCAAGACCAAGCCCGATGAAGGAATTCTTCATGACCTTGCACTCGACACCCACGTCAACCAGTTTATCGCGAAATTCGCTGAAGCCGGCAACGTCGATGCCGATGTATGTGATGAAGTAGACGTAGTCCGACTCGCGTACGATGCCGCTTGCGTAGTCAGCCATCATAACCTTTTCAATTCTTCGTTCTTTTCTCATAATCACCCTCCCAGCGCGCGGGCATCGATACGGACGCCCGGGCTCATGGTCGAGGAAATCGTACAGCTGAGCATGAACGCCCCCTTGGTGCTCGGCGGGCGCGCCCGTTGCAGTACACCGATGATTAATTCGGTGTTCTCGATCAGCGCCTGACGCTCGAACGATATCTTACCGACCGACACGTGTACGATACCGCCCTTATCCGTACGGTATTCAACACGACCCGCCTTGGCCTCTTTGACTGCCTCTCCGGGGCTATCACTGACTGTACCGGTCTTCGGATTCGGCATCAGGCCGCGCGGTCCAAGTACACGTCCGAGAGTGCGAACCTTCTGCATCGCGTCCGGGGTGGCAATCATCACGTCGAAATCGAGCCAGCCATCCTTGATACGATCAAGCAACTCCTCGAAACCAACCTCGTCGGCACCGGCCTCACGGGCAACGTCAGCCGCCGGTCCGTCCGCAATGACTACGACGCGCATCGTCTTACCGGTGCCATGCGGCAACGCAACGGCGCCACGGATTGCCTGATCCGTTTGTTTCGGATCGATACCCAGGCGGAACACTACGTCGACGGTTTCATCGAACTTCGTCTTTGGCATTTTCTGGAGGATATCGACAGCATCGCCTAACGCGTAGAACGACGTCCGATCAAACAACTCCTGCTGTGCCTTATATCGCTTGCCTGGCTTACCCATCTACCTTAATCCCCATGCTGCGCGCAGTGCCGGCGATGATCGCGATCGCCGCGTCGTCGTCCCGCGCATTCAGGTCTTCCATCTTCGTCCGGGCAATCTCAAGGCACTGGTCACGGGTCACAGTTGCCACCTCCTCACGCCCAGGGTTGTTAGCACCCGCAGCGAGCCCTGCCGCTTTCTTCAGCAACACAGCTGCCGGCGGCGACTTGGTGATAAACGTGAACGACCGGTCCTGATAAACACTGATCACCACAGGGATGATCAAGCCCGTGCTGGACTGCGTAGCAGCGTTGAACTGCTTGCAGAACTCCATGATGTTGACGCCGGCCTGACCGAGCGCCGGCCCCACCGGGGGTGCCGGGTTCGCCTGGCCCGCAGGAATCTGCAAGCGGATCGTACCTGTTATTTTCTTGGCCATTAGCCACCTCATCCCGTCTTTGTGGTGCGGATCGGCAGGAATCCTCCCACAAAACGTTGCATTTCCCGGCGCGACTACTCGTCGCGCTCCACCTGCCAGTACTCCACTTCCACCGGCGCCGAGCGCCCGAATATGGAAACGGAAAGTTTCAAACGGCCACGATGCGGATCAATCTCTTCGATCTTGCCTTCACAGCTCTGGAACGGACCATCCTTGATCTTGACCGCCTCACCGATCTCATAGTTGATCTTCGGCCGTGCAGCCTCCTCGTCGCGCTCGAGTTGCGCCAGGATTTCCGTGACTTCCTCGTCGCTTAGAGGCTGCGGGTTCTTACCAATAAAACCAATGATTCCCAGGGTATCGTTGATAAAGTTCCAGACGCGCTCATGGATGTTGCGCTGCTCGTCATGGAGCGTCATGTTGATCAGGATGTAGCCCGGATAGATCTTCTTGTTCACCGTCGTCTTCTTGCCCTGCTTGATTTCGGTGACCTTCTCCATCGGCACCAGCGACTTGAAGACAACGTCGTCAACTTCCTCGAGCACCCGCCGCCGTTCGATGCTCTCCTGCGCCTTCATCTCCTGGCCCGACAACGTCTGTACGACATACCAGTCACCGCTCGCCTGCTGCTCTTCGGCGGCAGCCTCGAGATCACTCATTTCGTTCGACGATCCGCTTTCGATTGTTTCAGTATTGCTTTCCATTACATCAATGCGTCGATGATTAGGTTCATAATACGGTCCGCCAGCGCGATGAATAACGCGAGAGAAATCACACCGACGATCACAACGACCGTGGTCTCAATCAACTCGTCTTTCGTCGGCCACGTGCACTTCTTGACTTCCTGCACGGTTTCGCCGTAGTATTCCCGGACTTTGGGAATGATTCGTCTCATCTGCCGACTCCCGTTTCCCTGATTCAGTTTCTTATCGACCTACCTGAACTGTCTCCTCGCCAAACCTCCCGTACCTGCCGTGCCGCCGCAATCACCAAGGTGATCACGTGACTGGCAGGTGAGGCAGGGCTCGAACCTACGACCTGCGGTTTTGGAGACCGCTGCTCTACCAACTGAGCTACTCACCTGTTCGCAACGCATCTCTTGACGCCCCAGCAACTATCGCGTCTCGCGATGCAACGTGTGCTTACGTTCGAACGGACAATACTTTTTAAGCTCCAGACGCTCCGGAGTTGTGCGTTTGTCCTTCGTGGTCGTGTAGTTGCGGCGCTTACATTCTGTGCACGCTAAAGTGGCCAATTCCCGTGCCATAGCTACTCGCCTTTGGTGAGCAAAACCCGGCCATGTATGAAACATGCCCGGGCTTGCAGCATTACGTTGTCTTCAGCGTATAATCGCCTACTCGATGATATCGGCAACACGTCCGGCGCCGACTGTACGCCCACCCTCGCGGATAGCGAAGCGCAGCGCCTTCTCCATGGCGATCGGGTAGATCAATTCGACAACAATCGAAATGTTGTCGCCAGGCATGACCATCTCAACCCCTTCCGGCAACTCCACCGAACCGGTCACATCCGTCGTGCGGAAGTAGAACTGCGGACGATACCCCTTGAAGAACGGCGTGTGACGACCGCCCTCTTCCTTGCTGAGCACGTAGACTTCGGCAGTGAACTTGGTGTGCGGATTGATTGTACCCGGAATCGCCAGAACCTGACCGCGCTCGATATCGTCCTTCTTGGTGCCGCGCAGGAGACAACCGACATTGTCCCCGGCCTGGCCTTCGTCGAGAATCTTGCGGAACATCTCAACGCCAGTCACCGTCGTCGATGTGGTGTCACGGATACCGATGATCTCGACGGTGTCACCTGTGTGGACCATACCGCGCTCGATACGACCGGTCACCACAGTGCCACGGCCTTCAATCGAGAACACGTCTTCGACCGGCAGCAGGAACGGCTGGTCAAGGATACGAGTCGGCTGCGGAATGTACTCATCAACCGCCTTCATCAATTCAAGAATCGGCTTGCAGTCTTCGCTGTCGGTGTTACCCTCGCTGGCCGCTTCCATAGCCTTCAGCGCCGAACCGAAAATCACCGGCACGTCGTCGCCCGGGTATTCGTAGCTACTGAGCAGCTCGCGCACTTCCATCTCAACTAACTCGAGCAGGTCAGGATCGTCAACCTGATCAACCTTGTTAACGAACACGGTCATCGCCGGCACGCCGACCTGGCGAGCCAACAGGATGTGCTCACGCGTCTGCGCCATCGCACCGTCGGTCGCCGCAATAACTAAAATAGCACCGTCCATCTGTGCAGCGCCGGTAATCATGTTCTTGACATAATCAGCATGCCCGGGGCAATCGACGTGTGCGTAGTGGCGCAAATCAGTCTGATACTCGACATGTGCGGTGTTGATCGTGATACCGCGCTCGCGTTCTTCAGGCGCGTTGTCGATTTCGTCGTAACTCCGCACGTCGCCGCCATGCGCCGCCGACAAAGTCATGGTGATCGCTGCCGTCAGCGTCGTCTTACCATGGTCAACGTGACCGATGGTACCAACGTTCACATGCGGCTTGGTGCGTTCGAAGGTTTCTTTGGCCATTGGATGTGCCCTCCGATCTTTAGTTGTGTGTGTGTGTTGCTTTTGTTAATTGGAGCCCGCGACCGGACTTGAACCGGTGACCTCGTCCTTACCAAGGACGCGCTCTACCAACTGAGCTACGTGGGCCCGAAACCACTAAGCGCTGAGTTCCTCGTCATCGCCGTCATCGTTGTCATCGCCGCCATCTTTGTCATCGCCGCCATCGTTGTCATCGACATCATCGGTCCGTTCCAGCGCACTGTTGAAAATATCACCAACATCGACCATGTGCTCGCCGGGGCGCAAGTCCTCGATTTTCAGGTCGAAAGCATCAGCATCAATGTCTTGGCCGGCCTTCAGACTCAGACCGATCCGGCGTTCCTCTTGGTCGATCTTGATGACTCGCGCTTCTAGTTCATCTCCGACTTTCAAAATGTCCTTGACCTTCTCGACCCGCTCGGCGCTGAGTTGCGAGATATGGATCAAACCGTCTATACCCTGATCTAACTCGACAAAGGCGCCGAAGCTGGTCAGTTTCATGACCGTCCCCTTGACCATATTGCCGATTTTGTAGAGGGTGTCAATTTGCGACCACGGATCCTCCTGCAATTGCTTCATTCCGAGCGAAATGCGCTGTTGCGACGGATCGATGTCCAGCACCACCGCTTCGACTTCATCTCCTTTCTTCAAGACTTCTTGCGGCTTGTTGATCTTCCGCGTCCACGACATGTCCGACACGTGCACCATGCCATCGATATCCTCTTGGATTTCGACGAATGCACCGTAGGACGTCATGTTGCGAACCTTGCCGACGACCTTGGCACCTGGCGGATAGTTCCGTGCCACAACCTCCCACGGATTCTCCATGGTCTGTCGCAAACCAAGCGAGATTTTCTTCGAGTCGCGCTGGATATCCAACACAACCGCCTCGACCTCGTCGCCGATATTAATGATATCGCTTGCCCGCGTCACGCGCTTCGTCCACGACATCTCAGACACGTGGATCAAACCCTCGACACCTTCCTGAATCTCGACGAACGCGCCATACGGCATCACATTAACGACACGTCCCTTGATCTTTGACCCCGACGGATACTGCTCTTCCACCGAATCCCACGGGTCAGCGCTCTTCTGCTTCAGGCCCAGTGACACACGATCGCGATCGCGATCGACGTCGAGAATCAGCAACTCGACGTCGTCGCCCACCGTCACCATCTCCGACGGATGCGACACACGACCCCATGACATATCCGTTATATGCAACAGACCATCGACCCCGTGGAGATCGATGAAAGCACCGAAATCCGTAATGTTCTTGACCGTACCCTTGCGCAGTTGCCCCGGAAAAATCTCCGCCATCAGCACGGCGCGCTTGCGAGCCTTTTCTTCTTCCAGCAACTCACGTCGCGAAATTACAATATTGCGCCGCTCGCGGTTGATCTTCAAAATCTTGAAGTCGAACTCGCGGGCAACAAAATCGTCAAGATTCTTGACCGGCCCAAGATCAACCTGCGAACCCGGTAGAAAAGCATCCACTCCGACATCGACCATCAGTCCGCCCTTGACACGGAACTTAATCGTACCCTTGACAACGCTACCTTCGTCGAAGGCCTCGGTGAACTTGTTCCAGGCCTCCTGCAGGATCGCCTTCTCGACACTGAGAACCGGCATGCTCTCGTCGTCTTCGATCTCCTCAAGCAAGGCGCGGATTTCGTCACCGAGACCGAGACCTTCCCAATCGGAAAACTCGTCCTTCGGCACGTAGCCTTCAGCCTTGAAACCGATATCGACAATCACCCCGCCGTCACGCTTCTCGACCACTTTTCCGGTAACGATCGTGCCGCGGCCGTATTGCGCACTGTTGTCCTGCTCAAGCAGGACGTCCATGCTGGGCAGATCATCCAGTTCAAAAATGACTGGGGCTCGGCTCATGGTTAATGTTTCGGACATAAGGCTCCTGCAAAGTCTGTCGAAAGAAGGCACCGCAGATGCATCTCGATCAGGAGATGCGCTATTTGACAAAACACGCCAAACCCGCGACGACATGAACAAAGCAGCTAATATGCCGCCCTTCGTTTCTAATGCAACCAGTATATTTCCTTTTTTTTCTTCTTATACCGTAACCACTAAAGCCACAGGCCATTGCACACCCAAAATGCCGCACGGCATGCGTCGAAAAAACATCAGAAAGAGACCGCCGAAGAAACGGCAAATGATGCGGCTCCGCTCAGTTTCCCGTTACGATGTGCCCTTGTTGAAACAACCTACATACTCCTGGTTACCCTTCGGTCCGAGAACCGGCGAAGCCGCCGTCTCAATGTGCAACCAACCGAGTTCCAACGTGGCGAACTCCGCAATTTCCATAACAACCCGCTCGCGAACCTCTGCCGATCGCACCACTCCGCCCTTGCCAACCTCCGCCGAGCCGGCCTCGAACTGCGGCTTGATCAACAAAAAACACAAAGCCGGTACGCCCAGAACGCGGTCCGCAGCCGGTAACACCTTGCGCAAAGAAATGAACGAGAGATCCGCTGTCAGTATCGTCGGACGCTCCGGCACCAGTTCCGCCGTCAGATACCGCGCATTCGTGCGTTCCAAACAAACCACCCGTTCATCGTTCCGCAAACGCCAGTGCAGTTGCCCGTGCCCAACATCGACCGCGTACACCTTAGCCGCCCCCCGTTGCAGCAACAGATCCGTAAAGCCGCCCGTCGAGGCGCCAAGATCCAAAGCAACGACACCCTCGAGAGTAGCCGCATGTTTTGTCAGCATCGGATCAAGTTTGCCCGCCCCGCGACTGACATAAGCCGGTTGCCCCGTGACCGTGAACTCAGTGTCCGCCGGCCACCGCTCCGAGGCATTGCGAACAAGGTGGTCAGGGCCAACGCGAACTTCACCTGCCAGGATCGACCGCTGCGCCGCAGTGCGGCTCGGAAACAAGCCTTGCTCCACCAACAGTAAATCGGCACGTGTCTTCATACGGACATCTCAACCACCAGCTGCGCTGCAGTAGTTACAGTACATCTGCCATTCGTGTTCGAAATTCGGCGTGAACACACCACTGCCAATCGCCCCTTCGATCACTGCCGGTGACCACCTGCGCAGATCAGCTAATTCCTCTGGCTGCGGCGTGAACGGACCATCTGATTGAACCCGGTATGTCGTGATCAGCTCAGACTCCCGATCGGTGCGCCATACATACGTATACAGTAACTCCAGCGCCAGGTCAGACAGCCCAAGCTCCTCCGTTGCCTCGCGCCGTGCCGCAGCCTCGACCGATTCCCCTGGCTGTATGTGGCCGCCGACGGAGCTGTCCCATTTGTCCGGCTGGATATCCTTGTCCGGCCGTCGCAATTGCAAAACCAGTTCGCCTGTGCCAGTGATCACCAGAACGTGGACAGCCCGGTGTAACAGTTGCGGATTACGATGACACTCGGACCGCAGGGCCGTGCCAGTCACATTCCCGCCCTCATCGACGATCTCGAATTTCTCGTCGCTCTGCATGGCTCCCTCCCCTGTTGATCACAACATGATAACAGCAACTCGTAGTGAGACGGGCAACAAAAGTGCGTCCAGACTGTCGAAAAATCAACGGCTTTACGCTAACTTCTGCCAAGGTTGCACATGTAGGTTGACCGACCTGCTACAGGAACCGTCATGAATCAATCGCTTCACGATGTCGCCGAAGCACTGCGGCACAATCTTGCCGGCGTTATACTCGGAAAGGAGAAAGCGATCAGCTAGATGATGATTGCCTTGTTCAGCGGCGGCTACATACTGCTCGAAGACGTTGTTCTCGATGATCTAAAATCGCTCGCCGTGGCGATCAAAGCCACCGGATCGTGCTGGATTCAAAAGCCAGGTACAAAGGCCAAGAGAGGGACTGCCATAGTCAACGACATCGTTTCGTCCGTCAGCGTTCCACTGTAAGCCGACAGTTCTGCGAACTCAGAATAAACAAAAAGCCCGGGTGCACTTCGCAACCCGGGCTTTTTTTTATTCAGTCTTCGGCCTGATGCCGAACTCACATTCTACCAATGCCGCCAGTGC